>Ga0209810_1000261_pt1 | contig 142728 bp, 124 predicted proteins | sample Coa_R1_7_FD_187159 | JGI IMG/M metagenome (GOLD analysis project Ga0209810, IMG submission 187159) | Surface soil microbial communities from Centralia Pennsylvania, which are recovering from an underground coalmine fire - Coalmine... | ecosystem: Environmental > Terrestrial > Soil >...
CTGCTCGGGCAGGTTCCACGAGCGCGCCACCGCCCGGCCGAGCTCGGCGTAGCCGAGGCCGAGCACCTGCTCGCAGGCCTGCTCCTCGCCGCACCCCGTCTCGGCGACGAGCCGCGCGATCGCCTGCTGCTCCTCGGGAAGATGGAGCGCGACGAGGAGCCGTCCCAGGTCGTGGAGCATGCCGCAGACGAAGGCCTCTTCGGGGTCGAGCCCGGGGAGCTCGCTCGCGAGCTGGTGGGCGTAGAGGCCGGTGAGGAGCGAGCGGATGGTGAGCCGCTTGAGCTCGACCACGTTCGCGCGGCCGTGGAAGCGTTCGAAGATCGTGAGGCCGATCGCGATGTTGACGACCCCGTCGACGCCGATGAGGAGAATGGCGCGGGAGATCGTGGAGACTTTCTGCTCGCCGCCCGCGCAGTACACAGGAGAGTTCACCACGCGCAGGATCGCGTTGGTGAGCGCAAAGTCCTTGAGGACGAGGCCGGCGAGCTGCTGCGTGGAGGCCGTCGCCGAGCGGGCCGCGGCGATCGCCTCGGCGAGGAACTTCGAGATCGCGGGAAAGTCGCTCCGGGCGGCGATCAGGTCGAAGAGCTTGAGCCGGCGCTCGGTCTTCTCCTCGGCGGTGAGCATGGCGCGCGTGACGGCCGCCGTGCGGGCGGGCACGGAGGCCGTCACTCACGTATCGACCGCCGGGAGCGCGGGCTTGAATGCGCCCCCGCCGCGCGCCCTAGAACCCCTTGACCTGCGGCGCCTTCGTATAGAGCCAGTAGACGGCCGCCCAGCCGACGAGGATCATGACGAACAGCCACACGGGGCTGCCGGCAAACGTCGTCGAGTGCTGGTTCAGCATCATCCACACGAGCGGCACCGAGAGGTAGGTATTGTGCCGCGAGCGCGCCCCCGCCATGGCGACCAGCGCCGCATCGGGCGTCTGCCCGTCGCGGGTCGCCGCGATGATCGTGCGCTGCGCCGGCCAGATGCGCATCCAGACGTTGAACGCCATGATCGTGCCGAACATCGCCCCGGTGTGGATGAGATAGCCGCGGTACCCGAAGCCCGCCCAGTGAATGTAGAGGAGCACGATCACGATCGTGATGACGAAGCCGACGGCCGCCCCCACGCGGAGGTCCTTGCCGAGCCCGCTCTTGAAGATCGCGTCGTAGAGCAGGGGGGCGAGCAGCGTGACGAGCAGCATGACGCCCGCTGCGCCCCAGTGCGGTTCGCCCGCGAAGGCGGCCCGCTGGTGGTAGAAGACGAGCAGCAAGAGCAGGAGGCCCGTGACCCACGTCCAGGCCGCCCCCCAGCGGAACCAGTAGAGGGCGCGGGGCATGAGCTGCGGGACGACCTTCTTCTTCGTCTCCCCGTCCATGGTGCCCGCAAACGGCCCGTTGACGAAGTTGAAGAAGTAGAGATGCCCGATCCACATGATGCCGGCGACGACGTGGATCCAGCGGAACACGGCCTGCAGGGTTTCGGTCTTCTCCATGCGCTCCACTCCTCTGCCGGGAATAGCCGTTGAGCGTACCTATCAAGCCAGCCCGCCGCCCGTCAATCGGCGGACCGCTCGCACGAAGGGACGCTCACCCCGTCGGGGTGAACGTGAACGTCACCTCCGTGGTGCCCTTCGGGGGAAGGCTCACGCGCGTCTCGCGCACGCCGAAGCGCTCGTGCCAGGCGGCGACGACGTAGTCGCCCGGCGGGACGTCGGCGAGCGTGAAGCGGCCGTCGGGGCCGGTCACGGCGAAGTACGGGTGGTCGAGGACGCCGATCCAGCCCTGCATCCAGGGATGGAGGTCGCAGCGGACGCTCACCATCACCTCGGGCGCCTCGATCCGGAGCGTGCGGCGGCTGCCCCTGACCGGCATGGTGAAGTTCCACGGGCTCGACTGCTGCGGGGTGCCGTGGACGTTGTGGAGCGTCGGATCGTCGTTGACGAACTCGATGGGCTGTCCGACCTGCGCCCCGACGACGCGCGGGCGGTAGACGCACCCGCGCTGGTCGATCACGACCGGCGTGGTCGGCACCGCAAAGACGCGGTTGCCGAGGCCGAGCTTGATGTAGACGAAGGCGTTCTCGACGAGCCCGTCATGCACGAGGGCGTCGCCCGTCGGCACCGGCCCCTCGTGCTGCTCGCCGCACCCCGCCCAGCCCGCGAGCGGCAGCGTGCCCATGGGCGGGGGTGTTCCCTCGAAGCGGACCACGCCGCTGATGGTGCCGGTCGAGGTGTGATCGAGCGGCGTCGGCGTCCGCGCCGGTGGGTGCGCCTGCTCCTCGGCCGACCCGCCGCACGACGCGAGCGCGACCGCGGCCAGGAGCGCGATCCCCCACCGACGCACGGCCTCCTCCTTATGGGAGCGCTCGGGTCCAGTCAATTTTTGCCCCATGCGCCCGACGAGCTTGCCCGCCCTGGGTCGAGGCGGCTATATGGCGCGAACACCCTCGCGCCCCGGGGCCAGGATGGCCGTGTTGCGAATCGGCTCGGACGAGCACAAGGCACTCTTCTGCCGCGAATTCGAGGCAACGCACGATGCCTACGACCCGCGGAGCATCCACTGGCCGGATCTCGACGACGCGAGCCGCGAGCGGTTGCGCGCGCTGCCCTTCTGGCAGGAGGCGGTCTCGAGCGAGCGCACCGCCGCGGCGCGCGTGCGGGCGATGGCGGACGTCGAGCCGGACCCGGCGCTGCGCGATGCGATCGCGCTCCAGGCCTACGAGGAGGAGCGCCACGCGAGGCTCCTCGAAGGCCTGCTCGCGCGCTACGGCATCACGATTCCCGGCGACGGCCCGCAGGTGCCGCGCGACCCGGAGTGGGGCTTTCTCCGCATGGGCTACGGCGAGCTGTTCGACTCGTTCTTCGCCTTCGGGCTCTTTCGCCTCGCCTCGGAGACGGGGATCTTCCCCCAGCCGCTCGTGCGGATCTTCGACGGCGTCATGCAGGAGGAGGCCCGGCACATCCTCTTCTTCACGAACTGGGCCGCCTACCGCCAGGTGCGGCTCCCGCTGCCGCAGCGGCCGTGGTTCCGGCTGCGGCGCGCGATGGGGCTCGCCGTTCAGGCGCTCGGGCGCGTTCGCACGGCGCTCGAGCTCCGCGGCGCGGATGCGGGCGACGACTTCACGATGCAGGTGCCCGACCAGCTCACCGAGGAGGAGGTGACGCTGAGAAGGCTCGCCGAGACCTGCCTCGCGGAGAACGAACGCCGGCTCGCGGGCTACGACCCGCGTCTGCTCCGGCCCCAGACCGTGCCCCGGCTCGTGCGCGGCGCGCTGCGCTTCCTGCCCCGGAAGTCGGCGGCCGAGCCCTGATCGGCGCCGGATGGCGCGCCTCGTCGACTACCGGGATCGTGTCGCGATCGTCACCGGCGCCTCGAGCGGCATCGGCGCCCAGCTCGCCCGCGATCTCGCCGCCCGCGGGATGCGCGTCGTGCTGTTCGCCCGGCGCGAAGAGCGGCTGCGGGCGCTCGCCGAGGAGATCGCGCGTGCGGGCGGGAGGGCGCTCGCCGTGCCCGGCGACGTCGCCGAGCGCCCGGAGGTCGAGGCGGCGGTGGCACGGACGCTCGCAGTGCACGGGCGCGTCGACCTGCTCGTCAACAACGCGGGCTACGGCCGCCACGTCCTCTTCAAGGATCACGACGTGGCCGACATCGAGCGCATGCTGCGGACGAACGTGCTCGGCACGATCTACGCGATCAAGGCCGTCCTGCCCGCGATGCGCCGCCAGGGCCGCGGGTGGATCGTCAACCTCTCCTCGGTCGCGGGGAAGCTCGGCCAGCCCGACGAAGCCGTGTATGCGGCGACCAAGTTCGCCGTGACCGGGCTCTCGGAGTCGCTCGCCTACGAGCTCGGCCCGCTCGGCATCCACGTGCTCGTCGTCCACCCGGCGCTCGTGCGCACGGAGATGTTCACCCCCGACGTGCTCGCGCGCATGCCCGCGAGCGTCCAGCGCCGGTTCCTCGAGCCGGCGGCCTTCACCCGGCACGTGCTGCGCGCGCTCGAGCGCGGCGCCTACGAGGTGACGGTGCCGTCCTCCGTGCGCGTGGCCTACCTCGTGCGCTTGCTCTTCCCGGGGTTTTTCCGCCGGCAGACGGCCAAGCTCCGGCTGCCCGTGCTGCCCGATCTCGCGAGCTGAGCGTCAGCGCCGCACGGCGCGGACCGCGGTTGCGAGCCGCCGGATGCCCTCGTCGATCTCGGCAGGCGCGAGCGCGCAGAAGGGCAGCCGGAGAAAGCGCTCGCCGCCGCCGTCGGGGAAGAAGGCGAGGCCGTCGGCGAGGTTGAGCCCGCGCTCGGCGGCCGCCGCGCGCACCGCCGTGGTGGGGGCGCCCGGGGGCAGCGTGAGCGAGACGAAAAAGCCGCCGTCGGGCCGCGTGGGCTCGGCCTCGGGCATCCAGCGGTCGAGCGCCGCGAGGCACGCCTCGAGCCGCGGGGCGTAGAGCGCCTTCAGCCGCTCGACCTGGGCGGGGAGCCGCCCCTGGCGGCACCACTCCCAGGTGATCGCGTGGGCGACGTAGCCCGGGCTGATGTAGGTGTCCTCGGCGATCTTGGCGAGCCGGGCGACGAGCGCCGCGTCCCCGAGGAGGTAGCCCACGCGCACGCCCGGGGCGATGAGCTTCGTGAAGGAGCCCATGTGGAGCACGTGCCGCGGGGCGAGCGCGAAGAGTGTGGGGTCCTCGCGCCCGCGGTAGCGCAGCAGCCGATACGGCGCGTCCTCGAGCACGAGGAGCCTGTGCCGCTCGGCCAGCTCGACGATCCGCCGCCGCTTGGCGAGCGAGCAGGTGGCGCCGGTGGGGTTCTGGAAGTCGGGGATCACGTAGAAGAGCTTCGCCCGCTCGTGCCGGAGCACCGCCTCGAGCGCCTCGACGTCGGGCCCGTCGGCGGCGAGCGGGATGCCGCGGACGCGGGCGCCGTGGCGGCGAAGCAGCGTGAGCGTGCGGTCGTAGGTGGGCGATTCGGTGAGCACGAGGTCGCCCGGCTCGAGGAGCGCCGTGCAGAGGAAGTCCACGAGCTGGAGCGAGCCGTTGGCGGTGAGCACCTCGGCCGGCGTGACCCCCTGCCACGCGGCGATCCACTCCCGCAGCGGCGCGAAGCCGGCCGCCGGCCCGTACTGGAAGACGGTCGCGGCGTGCTCGCGCAGCACGGCGTGCGCCGCGGCGAGCACCTCCTCGGTCGGGAACGACTCGGGCGCGGGCACGCCGCGGGTGAAGTTGATGGGCGCGGGCTCGGCCATCGCGCGCACTCTAGCCCGCGGTGAAGCGGACCGGCAACGCCGTCGGCGAGCGGAACGCGAGCCCGGTGATGCGCGGCGGCGGCGCGTCGGGATCGAGGCGCAGGTCGCGCAGGCGGTCGAGCACCGCGCCGAGCGCCACGTCGGCCTCGCGCATCGCCAGGTGGTAGCCGAGGCAGTGGTGGCGGCCGAACCCGAAGGAGAGGTGATCGTCGGCGCGGCGGTCGAGGTCGTAGCGGTCGGGCTCGGGGTAGTGCGCCTCGTCCCGGTTGGCGGAGGCGATGACGACCATGAGCGTGTCGCCGGCGGCCACCGGGACGTCGCGCACGAGCGCGGCGCGCGTCGCGAGCCGCGAGACGAACAGGACCGGCGTCTCCCAGCGCAGCGCCTCCTCGATCGCCCAGCGCACGAGGCTCCGGTCGGCGCGGACGCGCGCGAGCCGCGCGGGCTCGGTGAGCAGCGCGAAGAGCGTGGTGCCGATCAGCCGGTAGGTGGTCTCCGCGCCCGCCGGGATGAGCAGCCTGAGAAAGCTGATCACCTCCTCGTCGCCGAGACCCACGCCGTCGACGGTGCCGGTGACGAGCCGCGAGATGACGTCGTCGCGGGGGGCCGCACGGCGCGCGCGCACCACCGGCAGCAGGTACTCGCGCAGCGCGGCGGCGGCGGCGAGCCCGCGCTCGCGGTCGCGCGCGAACCCGATGATGTCGAGGGCCCAGCGCTGGAACTGCGGGTGGTCGGCGCGCGGGATGCCGACGAGGTGCGCGATCACCTGCACGGGAAACCGGGCGGTGAAGCTCGCCACCAAGTCGGCGCGCCCGCCGGAGGCGAGCGCGTCGAGCAGCTCGTGGGCGAGCGCGCGGAGCACGGGGTCGAGGGCGTCAAGGTTCTTCGCCGCGAACACCTGCTGCACGAGCAGGCGATGGCGGGTGTGCTCCTTGCCGTCCATCTCGATCAGCGTGCGCCCCATGATCTTGCCCACCTCGACGTTCGACGCCGAGGAGAACGTCTCGGCGTCCTTCAGCACGGCGAGGCAGTCGTCGTACTTGGACACGATCACGCTCTCGCGGCCGAGCATCCGGACCCGCGCGACCGGCTGCGTCGCGCGCAGCGCGGCGAACAGCGGGTAAGGGTCGGGGTGATCGAAGAGGAGCTGGGGATCGAACTCGCCCGCGAGGTCCATGGCGTCGCCTTCATACCGGCGGCGGGTTGCGATCGCCAGCGCGCCGGTGTAGGCCCCCCGGCGATGGCCGAGCAGCCCGCTTCGGACGCCGATACCATCCCCGTCCGCCCCGGGGAGGAGATCGACGCGGCGGCCGTCGGCCGCGTCCTCGAGGGGAAACTCCCCGGCGCCCGCGGCGTGCCGGAGATCCGGCAATTCCCCGGCGGCCACGCCAACCTCACCTACCTGCTGCGCTATCCGACCGCGAGCTACGTGCTCCGCCGTCCGCCGCACGGCGATCTCGCCCCCGGCTCCCACGACATGGCGCGGGAATACCGCGCGCTCTCGAAGCTCTGGCAGGCCTTTCCGCAGGCGCCGCGCGCCTACCTGCTCTGCGAGGATGTGGGGGTGATCGGCGCGCCGTTCTTCGTGATGGAGCGTCGCCACGGGGTCGTGGTGCGCCGGGAGGTGCCGCCCGAGTTCGGGGGCGGCAGCGATCCCGCGCAGAACCGCAAGCTCTCCGAGGTGATCATCGACACGCTCGCCGCCTTCCATGCCGTCGATCCTCGCGCCTGCGGCCTCGACGACCTCGGCCGACCCGAGGGGTTCCTCGCGCGGCAGGTGAAGGGCTGGAAGGACCGCTGGGAGCGCGCCAAGACCAAGGAGAACCCGGCCGCGGATGCGGTCGCCCGCTGGCTCGCCGACGCGATGCCGCCGTCGCCGCCGCCCACCCTCGTGCACAACGACTGGCGCCTCGACAACATGGCGGTCGACCCGGCGGACCCCGGCCGCTGCGTCGCCGTGTTCGACTGGGACATGTGCACGCGGGGCGATCCGCTCACCGATCTCGGCACGCTGCTCGCGTCGTGGATCGAGCCGGGGGAGCCCTTCGAGTTCCTCGCGGCGATGCCGTCGCGTGCCCCGGGGTTCATGACGCGCGCGGAGGCGATCGCGCGCTACGGCGAGCGCAGCGGGCGCGACGTCACGCGCATGCCGTACTACTACGTCTTCGGCCTCTTCAAGATGGCGGTGGTCGTCCAGCAGCTCTACTTTCGCTGGCACCGCGGGCAGACTGCGGATGCGCGGCTCGCGGGCGGCGAGATGGTGGCCGAGGGGTTGATCGACCTCGCCCGCCGCCACCTCGACGCCTGCGGCTAGTCCCCCCTCAGTCCCGGGCGGCGAGCCGGCGGAGCGCGAGCAGCACCGCGGCCTCGCGCGTCATCTCCTGCGCGCGCCCGGCGCGGCTCACGAGCCGCACGCGCGCCCCCGGGGCGTCGTGGATCGTCCAGCCCGCGGTCTCGAGGAACTCGCGGGCGAGGCGCATGTCGCCGGCGGAGACGCACATGCGTCCCGCGGCGATCCACGACTCGACCATGCGACCCGCGGCCAGCTCGAAGCGGGTCTGCACGGCGCGCGGCCGCTCTTCGAGGACGTTCTGCTCCATCGGGACCTCCTCTGCACGGGCGGCGGCGGGGTCGCCGGCCCTCGCCGTGCAGCGAGACTGCTGTGCAAGCCTCCTGCCGTCCGCGGGTCCGCGTGCGCACGTGTCTCGCCGGGCCGGATGTGCCGGCGGTGGCACGCGTGGCGGGCGGTTACGGGACGGTCGCGAGGAAGTCGAGCACCTCGCGGTTGAAGCGCGCGGGCATTTCGATGTTGACGCCGTGGCTCCCGCCTTCGATCTTGACCAGGCGAGCGCCGGGGATGTGGCGGGCGAGAAGCTCGGAGTTCGCGGGCGCGATCAGCCGGTCGGCATCGCCCGTGAGCACGAGCGTCGGCGCCGTGATGCGGTGCAGCCGATCGGTTGCCCGGTGCGACATCACCGCCTCGAGCTGGCCGAGGATCGCCTCCATGCTGAAGCCGTACTGGAGGCCTCCGGCGAACAGCGGCAGCAGCGCGGGCAGCTCGCGCTCGATGAACTCGGGGGTGAAGACGAGCGGCAGCAGGTGCTGGAAGAAGGCGAGCGGATCGGTGGCCGTCACGTCGATGCGCACCTCCCCGTCCGCGGTGACGGTGCCGCCGAGCTGCGTGAGCGTGAACTGTCGGTGGCGTTCGACTTCCGCGTCGGGCTCGGGATAGGTCGAAGCGAGCACGAGCCCGCGGATGCGCTCGGGATGCCGCAGCGAGAGCTCCTGCGCGATCATGCCCCCCATCGAGAGCCCGAGCACGTGCGCGCGGGCGATCCCGAGCACGTCGAGGAGCCCCGCTGCGTCGTCGGCCATCGCGTGGATCGTGTAGGGACCCGGCGGCTTGGCGCTGCGCCCGACACCGCGGTTGTCGAAGACGATCGTGCGGTAGTGCCGGGCGAACTCGGGCGTCTGGAAGGTCCACCCCGCGGAGTCGGTGGCGAATCCCATGATGCACAGCAGCGGATCGCCGCTCCCGTGCTCCTCGTAGTAGAGGTCGAGGTCTCCGACCGTGGCGACGGGCATGCGCGGGCTCCTACCGCGGGCGGGGCGGCTTGTAAACGCCGCTACCCGAGCGCCGAGGCGACCTGCGCCGCCCGCTCGGCCGCGCCCACCGCGAGCAGCGCGGCGTGCGCCGCCTCGAGCTCGCGCCGCCGGCCCGCGGCATCGCCCGCGAGCCGCTCGAGCTCCGCGCGCTCGAGGCGCACGAGCGGCTCGTAGAGCCGGGCGCCGGTGCTGCCGACGAGCGCGAGCGCGGCGTCGAGGGTGGCGAGAATCGCCGCGCGGGCGCGGCGTCCCTCGGCGCGCAGGAGCACGCGACCGAGCGCGAGATGCGCTTCCAGGCGCCGCACGGCGGTGCCGCGCCGCTGGCCCGCCTCGACCGCCTCCTCCGCGGCCCGCCGGGCCCGGGTGAAGTCTCCGCGGCCGAGGTAGGCCTCGGCGAGGCGCGCGAGCGTGCTCGCCTCGAAGAGGAGCAGCGTGCGCAGCTCGCGGTGGAGCGCGAGGGCGGCCTCGAGCGCGGCGACCGCCTCGCCCCACTCGCCCCGCAGCACCGCCGCCCCGCCGAAGGCGTGATAGGCGCGGAGCCGCGCGAAGTGACTGCCCGTGCGCTCGGCGACCTCGACCGTGGCGAGCGCGTGCCGGTGCGCCGTCGCGGTGTCGCCGGTCACCTGCGCCGCCTTCACGTAGGCGGGATGCGTCCAGCAGAGCACATCGACCTCGCTGTGCTCGCGGGCGAGCCGGATCGCCTCGTCGCACTCGCGTGAGGCCTCGGCGAGCCGTCCCATCGACGTGAGGACCGTGCCGTGGAAGGCGAGCAGCCAGGTGTAGGGATTGTAGCCGAAGGGGCCCGCGGCGAAGCTGGCGGTTTGCCGCGCCCGCTCGAGGGCGTCCTCGGCGAGGGCGACCGCCTCGGCGAGGCGGCCCACTTCGGCCGTCGCGGCGACGAAGCTCGGCCGCAGCACGAGCCGAAGCGCGGCGTCGCCGCTCTCCGCGCCGAGCCGCTCGGCCTCGCGGCAGTGCGCGAGCGCCTCGTCGAGCGCGCCGGCCATGCGCCGCACGGTGCCGTAGCGGTTGACGAGGAGCGCCAGCCCACGCGCGTCGGCGCGCCGCTCGGTGAGCCGCTTGCCCTCGGCGAAGAGGCTCGCCGCCTCGGCCTCCGGCACGCCGAGCCGCCAGCTCAGGTTGAGCATCTGGGTGCAGGCGGCGAGCGCGAGGTCGGCCGTCTCCTCCGACTCGGGCAGCCGCGCGACGAGCCCGCGCACCTTGCGCCAGTGGCGCAGCGCCTCGCTCGGATCGTTGAGCCCGGCCCACTGCGCGGCGCGCCGACTCCAGCGCGCCGCCTGGAGCAGCTCGCCCGCCCCCTCCCAGTGATGCGCGAGCAGCGCCGCGCGCTCGTCGACCTTCTCGGGATAGAGCGCGGCGATGGCCTCGGCGACCGCGGCGTGCGTGCGCGCGCGGCGGTCGGTGAGCTGCGACTGGTAGGCGACCTCCTGGGTGAGCGGGTGCTTGAAGGCGTACTCGGTCTCGGGGAAGAGCGCGCGCTCGCGCAGCAGCTCGGCGGCGACGAGCGTGCGGAGCGCGGCGGCGAGCTGCTCGCCGGGCAGCGCGACGACGCGGGCGAGGATCGGCTCGGCGAACTTCCGGCCGATCACCGCTGCGGTCTCGAGCACGAGCTTCTCGTCCTCGCCGAGCCGGTCGATGCGCGCCGCGAGCACGGCCTGCACCGTGGCCGGGATGGCGATCTCGTCGACGGGCCGCTGGAGCCGGTAGGCACCCTTCGTGCCGACGAGCGCGCCGCTCTCCTCGAGCGCGTGCACCACCTCCTCGACGAAGAACGGGTTGCCGCCCGTGCGCGCGGCGATGCGCTCGGGAAGCCCCTCGAGGGAGGGATGGGTCCCGAGCAGGTCGCGCAGCAGCTCGGTGAGGGCCGCGGGCGCGAGCGGCTTGAGCGCAAGCGCGTGGTAGAACGCGCCCTCCATCCAGGGCGCCCGGTACTCGGGGCGGAAGTTCACGAGGAGAAGCGTGCGGGTCTCGGGCAGGGTCTCGACGAGCGCCTGCACAAAGGCCTCGCTGCCGCCGTCGATCCAGTGCAGGTCCTCGATGAGGATCACGGCCGGTGCGCGCCGGCTGCGGCGGCGCGCGAGGCGGCGCACGCCGTCGAGGAGCTGCTGCTGGCGGCTGGCGGCGTCCATCCGCGGCGCGGGTCGCTCGGGGTCGGGCACGCCGAGGAACTCGAAGACGAGCGGCAGGGTCGCCTCGAACGCGGGGTCGAGCAGCAAGAGTCGCCCGGCGATCTTCTCCCGCACGCTCTGGTCGCTCTCGTCCGGCGAGATGCCGAAGAAGCTGCGCAACAGCTCGAGCACCGGCAAGAACGGGATCATGCGCCCGTGCGGCACCCCGTGCGCCTCGTAGACCGCAATGCCGCGCGCCTGGCAGCCGCGCACGAACTCGAAGCACAGCCGACTCTTGCCGACGCCCGGCTCGCCGACGACGCCGACCACGCGGCCCTGGCCCTCGAGCGCGCGCGCGAGCGCCTCCTCGAGGTGGGCGAGCTCCGCGTCGCGGCCGACGAAGCGCGAGAACCCGCGCGCTTCGGCGACCTCGATCGGCGTGCGCAGCGGGCCCACGCCCGCGAGCTCGTACACGCGCACCGGCTCCTGCACGCCCTTGAGCGCGAACGTGCCGAGGTCCTCGAGGCGGAAGAAGCCCTGGACGAGGCGCGCCGTGTGCTCGGTGAGATAGACGGTCCCCGGCTCGGCGAGCTGCTCGATGCGCTGGGCGAGCCCGACCGTGTGCCCCTGCGCGGTGTAGTCCATGCGCAGGTCGTCGCCGATGCGCCCGACGATCACCTCGCCCGAGTTGAGCCCCATGCGCACGGAGAAGTTGATGCCGTGCTCGCGGCGCACCTGTCGGGCGTAGCGGCGGAGCGCGTCGGCGAGCGCCACCGCGGTGAAGCACGCGCGGCGGGCGTGATCCTCGTGCGCGATGGGCGCGCCGAAGAGCGCCATGATGCCGTCCCCGGTGAACTGGTTGATGGTGCCCTCGAAGCGGTGCACTCCGTCGGCGAGGATCTGGAAGAAGCGATCGAGGATGCGGTGCCACTGTTCGGGATCGACCTGCTCGGCGATCGCCATCGAGCCTTCGACGTCGGCGAAGAGCACGGTCACCTGCTTGCGCTCGCCCTCGAGCGCGCTGCGCGAGACGAGGATCTTCCGGGCGAGATGCGGGGGCGTGTAGGCGCGCGCTTGGGCGGCCGCCGCGGCGGGGCCGAGCCGCCGCCCGCAGCGGTCGCAGAAGGCGGCATCCGCCCGGTTCTCGCGGCCGCACGCGGGGCAGCGCACGCCCGCGATCCTTCAGGCGTGCACGGGCGGCCGCCGCCCGGCCCACGGGGCAGCCGCCTCGAGCTCCGCGGCGACTTGGAGGAGGAGATCCTCGCGGCCCGCGGCGGCGACGAGCTGCACGCCGATGGGCAGCCCGGCTGCGCTCCAGAAAAGGGGCAGGGAGATCGCCGGCTGGCCGGTCATGTTGAACGGGGCCGTGAAGGCCGCCATCTGGGAGGCCCGGCGGCCCGCCGTGACCGGATCGGCCGCCGGGTCGAGCGTGCCGAGCGGCGGCGGCGGGACCGGCAGCGTGGGGGTGACGAGGAGATCGAAGCCGTCCGCCCACCAGGCGGCGATGCGCCGCCCGTAGGCGTGGATGCCTTCCACGGCCGCGATGTACTGCGGCGCCGAGACCGCCCGCCCCATCTCGACGAGCGCCCACGTGAGGCCGTCGAAGTCCGCGGGACCGATGGGCCGGCCGGCGAGCAGCCCCACCAGGTCGACGACCCGCGCGGTGTGGGTCGCGAACATCGTCGTCAGGTGCTGCGGCGCATCCGCCTCGTCGAGGGCAGCCGGATGCGCCGTCTCGACGGCGTGCCCGAGATCCGCGAGCAGCCGCGCGCCGCGCTCGGCCGCCGCGGCACACTCCGGGTCGACCGGGAACGCGCCCCCGGGCGCGCGGGTGAGCAGCCCCACCCGCAGCCGCGGCGGGGCGGTGGCGGCGAGGGCGCCGAACGGCCGCGGCGGCGGCGGCGCGCTGTAGGGATCGCCCGGCATCGCGCCCGCGATCGCGTCGAGAAAGGCCGCGGCGTCGCGCACGCTGCGCGTGAGCACGCCCTCGACGACGAGGCCGCCCAGGGCCTCGCCCAGGTCGGGACCGAGCGAGGTGCGGCCGCGCGAGGGCTTGAGGCCGACGAGCCCGCAGGCGCTCGCCGGGATGCGGATCGAGCCGCCGCCGTCGTTGCCGTGGGCGGCGGGAACGAGCCCGGCGGCCACGGCCGCCGCCGAACCGCCGCTCGATCCCCCGCTCGAGCGGCCGAGGTCCCACGGGTTGCGCGTCGGCCCGTAGGCTGCCGGCTCGGTGGTCGGCAGCACGCCGAGCTCGGGGGTGTTCGTGCGCCCGACGATGACGAGCCCGGCCGCGCGCAGCTTGGCCGCAAGGTAGCTGTCGTGCGGGGCGACGAAGCCCGCCTCGCGCAGCGGGCGCGCCCCCATGTGAAGGTGGTCGCCGGCGGTGGGGCAGAGGAGGTCCTTCACCAGGAACGGCACGCCGCGGAACGGGCCGTCGGGCAGCGGTCCGGCCGCCGCCGCCCGCGCCTTGGCGAAGAGCGGATGGATCACCGCATTGATCTCGGGGTTGAGCCGCTCGATGCGCGCGATGGCGGCTTCCACGAGCTCAGTAGGCGTGGCGTCGCCCCGGCGGACCAGCTCGGCCTGGGCCGTGGCGTCGCGCAGGGCCAGGTCGTCGATCATCGGCAAACGCTACTCGACCGGCGGTGGTGCGACAAGCGGGATGGGCAGGCCGGCCCCGGGCGGTGTAGGAGGAGCGGCATGGAGCCGTTTCGCACCGAGCTCACCCCTCTCCTCTTCCTCGAGCGGGCCGAGCGCGTCCACGCCGCCCGGCCGGCGATGGTCTACGGACGCCGGCGTCTGAGCTACGCCGAGCTCGGGCTCCGCGTCCGCCGGCTCGCCACCGCGCTGCGACGTGCGGGCGTCCGCCCCGGCGACCGCGTCGCCGCGCTCGCCCCGAACGTGCCGGCGCTCTTCGAGGCGCACTTCGCCGTGCCGCTCGCCGGGGGCGTGCTCGTGGCCGTCAACACGCGGCTCAACCCAGCCGAGGTGCGCTACATCCTCGAGCACTCCGGCGCGCGTCTCCTGCTCGTCGACGCCGAGCTCGCCCGCGGGCTCGACGTCCCACCCACGGTCGAGCAGGTCGTCGTGATCGACGACCCCGAGTTCGCGCCCGCGGCGCGGGCGGCGACGGCGGGCGTCGAGTACGAGGCGTTCCTCGCGCCGACGCCCGACCCCGGGCTGCGCTTTGCGGTGGACGACGAGAACGCGCTGCTCGCCATCAACTACACCTCGGGCACCACGGGCCGTCCCAAGGGCGTGATGACCACGCACCGCGGCGCCTACCTCAATGCGCTCGGCGAGATCATCGTGCAGCGCCTCGACGCGGCCTCGGTGTATCTCTGGACGCTGCCGCTCTTCCACTGCAACGGCTGGGGCTTCCCCTGGGCGCTCACCGCCATGGGGAGCCGCAGCGTGCTTTTGCGGCGCGTCGATCCGCCGCTCATCTGGCGGCTCGTGCGGGAGGAGGGTGTCACGCACTTCAACGGCGCCCCGACCGTGCTCATCCTGCTGGCCAACGATCCCGGCGCGCCGCGCGAGCGGCTCCCGCAGCGCCTCAAGATCGCCACCGGCGGCGCGCCGCCGTCGCCCACGCTGCTCGCGCAGTGGGAGCGGCTCGGCGCGGAGATCACGCACATCTACGGCCTCACCGAGACCTACGGACCACACACGTGGTGTGAGTGGCTGCCGGAGTGGGACGCGCTGCCCGACGATGCGCGGGCCCGCCTGCGGGCGCGCCAGGGCGTGCCCTTCCCGACCCTCGGCCTCGAGCTGCGGGTGGTCGACGAGGCGATGCGCGACGTGCCCGCCGACGGCGCGACCATGGGCGAGGTGGTGATGCGCGGCAACAACGTCATGCGCGGCTACTTCGCCGAGCCCGAGGCGACTGCGGAGGCCTTCCGGGGCGGCTGGTTCCACTCGGGCGACGTGGCGGTGATGCACCCCGACGGCTGGATCGAGCTGCGAGACCGCAAGAAGGACATCATCATCTCGGGCGGCGAGAACATCTCGACGATCGAGGTGGAGCAGGCGCTCGCATGCCACCCCGACGTGCTCGAGGTCGCCGTGATCGCGGTCCCCGACGAGAAGTGGGGCGAGGTGCCGAAGGCGTTCGTCGTGCCGAAGGAAGGTCGACAGCCCACGCAAGCCGAGCTCATCGCGCACTGCCGCACGCTGCTCGCGCACTTCAAGTGCCCGCGCGAGATCGCCTTCGGCCCGCTCCCGAAGACCTCCACGGGCAAGGTGCAGAAGCACGTGCTGCGCGAGCGGGAGTGGCGCGGGCAGGAGAAGCGGATCCACTGAGGGGCAGCGGCCGCCGGCTGCCGCGGCCGACCGGATGTGCTAGGCGTCGGGGACATGGACTACGTGCACCTCGGCCGCAGCGGCGTGCAGGTAAGCCGCCTCTGTCTCGGCACGATGAACTTCGGCCCCCACACCGAGGAGCGAGAGGCCTTCGCGATCATGGATCGCGCGCTCGAGGTCGGCATCAACTTCTTCGACACGGCCAACGTCTACGGCGGACGCCGCGGCGAAGGGATCACCGAGCAGATCATCGGCCGCTGGCTCGCCCAGGGGGGCGGGCGGCGCGAGCGGATCGTGCTCGCGACCAAGGTCTACGGCCGCATGGGCGACGGCCCGAACGACGGTCGGCTGTCCGCTTACCACATCCGGCGCGCCTGCGACGACAGTCTGCGACGGCTCGGGACCGACCGCATCGACCTCTACCAGATGCACCACGTCGACCGCGACACGCCCTGGGAGGAGATCTGGCAGGCGATGGAGCAGCTCGTCGCCGCCGGCAAGGTCCTCTACGTGGGCAGCAGCAACTTCGCCGGCTGGCACGTGGCCCAGGCGATGGCGACGGCGGCGCGGCGCGACTTCTTCGGGCTCGTCTCCGAGCAGAGCCTCTACAACCTCGCCGTGCGCACCGTGGAGCTCGAGGTGATTCCGGCGTGTCAAGCGCACGGAGTGGGGCTGCTGCCCTGGAGCCCTCTTGCCGGGGGGCTCTTGGCGGGCGTCTTGGGCGGCGCCGCGGGCGGCCGGCGCGCGAGCGAGACGCTGCAGCGCCGAGTGGCCGAGCGGCGCGCGCAGCTCGAGCAGTGGGAGGCGCTCTGCCGCGACCTCGGCGCGGCGCCCGCCGACGTCGCGCTCGCGTGGCTGCTGCACAACCCGGCGGTGACCGCGCCGATCATCGGCCCGCGCACGCGCGAGCAGCTCGACCAGAGCCTGCGTGCGCTCGAGCTGCGGCTCGCGCCCGAGACGCTCGCGCGGCTCGAGGCGATCTGGCCCGGCCCCGGCGGCCCAGCGCCGGAAGCCTACGCGTGGTGAGGGGCATGATCGCGCGCGCGCTGCATCACGTCTCCTTCCCGGTCCGCGACCTCGAACGGGCCCGGCACTTCTACGGGGAGGTGCTCGGCCTCGAGGAGATCGCCCGACCGGACCTCGGCTTCCCGGGGGCCTGGTACCGAGCGGGCGGGGTCGAGGTCCACCTGCTGGTCACCCCGCCCGGCGTGGACGTGGGTGCACCGCCCCCCGTGCTGACGCCGCTCGCCGCGCACACGGCGTTTGCGATCGACGACTACGAGCGCGTGCTGGCGTCGCTCGCGGCGCATGGGGTTCCCGTCGTCGGTGCCGGTGCCGAGATGGGGCAGATGTGGGTGCAGGATCCCGACGGCCACGTGATCGAGCTGATCGTCGCGCGGCCCCGGTAGGGGGCCAGGGCGCCGTCGCCTCAATAGGTGTAGGAAAGACCGATCGACACCTTGCGGCCGAGCCTGAACTCCCGCTGCGGGAGGCCGCCCTGGGTGAACCGGATCGGGTCGTTCAAGATGTTCTCCACCGCGAGCTTCACCGTGAGCGGCAGCTCGAGGAGCGTGACGGGCACGACGGCCACGGCGTCGAGCTGGTTGCGCGACTCCTCGACGATGTCGGGGAGAAAGTCGGCACCGATCTCGGCCACCCGTGGGCCGGCCGTGTAGTAGAGGAGGCGGTACGCGCCCCAGCGCGGGTCGGCCCACTCGAGCACGGCGTTGGCGATGTACGGCGCCTGCCCACTCAACGGGCGGCGCTTGGAGGTCTGCACTTGGAGCTTGCCGCCGGGAATCGTCACCGTCGAGTCGATGTAGGCCACGTTGGCCGCCAGGCTCAGGTTCTTCAGCCACGGCCGCACGAAGCCCAGATCCTTGCGGCCCTCGAACTCGAAGCCGGTGAGCTTGCCGCTCGTCGCGTTGGTGAAAGAGTCCACGTTGAAGGACGACTCGGGCACGACCGTCTGCTCGATCGGGCGCTCGAGGTTCTTGCGAAAGCCGCTGAGCGAGACGAGCTCGAGCGGCGAGAAAAACCATTCCCAGCGCAAATCCCAGTTTTCGATGTGACTCTCGACCAGGTTCGGGTTGCCGATGATCGGTCGGAGCCCGCGGGGGCTCGGGAATTGGGTCGGCGAGAGCTCGCGAAACTCGGGGCGCGAGACCGAGCGGCTGTAGCCGAATCGGAGATTCATGTCGGAGCGGGGACTGAACACGAGGTTCGCGCCGGGCAGGGGGTCGAGGTTGTTCTTGACGATCTGCTGCAACCCCGTGCTGCCGATGGCGAAGGTCTTGAGCCGGATGTACGAGTATTCCTCACGGACGCCGGCGACCAGCCGCAGCCGGTCCCGCACCAGCGGAAGGTCGAGCATGCCGTAGCCGCCGATGATTTCCTGCGTCACGCTGTAGCTGTCGCCCGCCTGCGTGGTCTCGTCGAAGTCGACGAGGCCCGGGATGAGGTTGGACGGGGCGAGGATGACTTCCGGCGACTGCGTGAGGTCGAAGGCGCCGAGGTTCGGCGTGTAGGTGAAGCGGCGCTGGTCGAAGGTGCGCTCACGGTACGAGTACGCCGGCCCGAACTTGAACTTGGCGGGCAATCCGGACCAGATGTCCGTGAACGGCAGCCCGGTCGAGAACGGAATCGTGAAATCCACGGCCGAGTCCGTGAGTGTTTCGGTGAGCCCGTTGAACACCCGCGTGCCGCCGGAGGAATCCGTCGAGAACTGGAACGGGCCGTGCGGCTGGCCCGGGGGGTTGGCGGCCTCGTACGCAATGTAGCGCGTGTCGGGCTCCTTCTGGGTCGTCCGCGAATATGCGGTGCGCCAGTCGAGCCAGAGGTGCGACCAGCGGTGCTCTCCGCCGAGCTGGCCGAAGTCGAGCTCCTCTTCCGTGTACCGAAGCACGGTCTGGCGCAGGAGCTGATTCTGCGTGTCCCTGCCGTCAGTGGCGGTCACCACGTCGAAGGAGTTGTGGTCGACGAGCCCGCGAAAGAAGAGCTTGTGGTTCGCCCCGAGCCTGTACGACGAGGTGAGCAGCCCCCCGAGTCGGGTTTTGAAGATGCTGTCGTCGACCCGGAGTGTCGTGTCGAGGCCGATGACCGGTTTCGTCGTGCCGCCCGTATTCGTGAACGTGTTCTCGAGCCGGTGGGGAATGCTCTGGTACTGCGTCGTGTAGACGCCGGCCAGCTCGACGCCGAGCGGGCCGAGGCTGTCGCCTAGGGCGAGGTTCACGCCCGAATCGGGAGGCGCGTCGTGCAGGCGGGTGTTCCAGATGTTCTTGAACTCCTGCGCAAAAAGATCCTTCCGGAGCGGTGAGAGCGTCTTGAAGCTCGTGGTGTCCGGAATCGCCGGCAACTCCCGAAACTCGTCGCCGAGGCCGAGGTAGTCGAGGGAGCCGCCCTTGTAGGTCCGAAAGTTCTTGAACGTGGTCTGGCTGTTGAAGGCAGTCGACATGCCGGCCGCAAGCGTGAACCGGTCGGGGAACTCGCGCGTGTGGATGTCGACGAGCCCCCCCGAGAAGTCGCCGGGAAGGTCGGGGGTGTAGGACTTGATCACCGCGAGCGACTCGATGAAGTCGGCGGGGAAGAGGTCGAGCGGGACCACGCGGCGCTCGGGATCGGGGCTCGGCAGGCGGCTCCCGTTGAGCAGCGCGCTGCTGTAGCGCTCGCCGAGGCCGCGAATGTAGATGAAGCGGTCGTCCTTGACGGTGACCGCCGGGACCCGCTTGACCACCGCCGCCGCGTCTTTGTCCGGCGTCTTCTTGATGACCTCGGCGCTCAGCGTGTCGCTGACGACGGCAGCCTTCTTGCGTTCGGCCAGTTGCGTCGCCTCGGCGGCGCGGTCAGCGCGGGCGACGACCTCGACGATGTCGACGTTGCCCTTGGCGGCGGCGAGGCTCGCGTCGGCCTTGGTCACCTTGCCAGCCGTGACGACGACCCCTTGCAGGCGCAGCGCCTGGTAGAGCGGCGCGAAGACACGGAGCTGATAGGTGCCGGGGGGCAGCTCGACGCGGAAGCGGCCGTCGAGGTCGGTCTTCACGGTCTTGCCCTGACCGACGACCTCCACCCCCGCCTCGATGATCGGATCGCCCGTGGTCTTGTCGAGCACGACCCCGCTCACGGTGCCAGTTGCGGCGGGCCCGGGGGGCGGGCCGGCGGCTCTCGCGGACATGCCGCGCACGAGCCCGGTCGCCACGAGCAACGCCGCACCGATTCGCCACAGCCGCATCGTCGGTCTTCCCCCTGCGGCCTCGGGATCTAGACGGCCGGCGTTGCGGCCGCGTTACCGCCCGTCGAACAGTTGCCGCATCGCCCGAAAACATCGCCGACCTGCAACGGCTCGGTCACGCACGCGCGCTACGGTCGCATCGCCTCACGAACCGTTTTTGCAGAGTTCCCGATTGTTCAATGCCAGCGTCATGCGAGCTTGGTAGGTAGGGGACCGCGCGAGGCCGGGCATCAGCCCGGACGCGTCACGGGAGGAAGTCATGCGAATGCGAAACAGATGGATGGGAAGCCCGCGCGCCACCGCGATGGTCGCGGCGGGCGCCGCCGTGCTCGGGATGGTCGGCTCGAGCTGGGCGGACGTCAAGGCGTCGCGGAAGTGCCGAGGCGAGATCGCGAAGGCGCTTTCGAACGTCGTGAACGCCGGCTACGGCGACGTGGCGAGCTGCCACAAGGCCGCCGACAAGGCGGGGCAGCCGAGTGGCGACTGCAACGTCGTCACCTCTGCGGCCTTCGACCCGAAGGGCAAGTACGCCGGTGCGAAGAGCAAGGCGGCGACGGGCATTGGGAAGGCCTGCCTCGCCGGCGATCCGGTGCTCGACAACTACCAGGGCATGGACGCGACAGGGGCCACGGAGCCGGTCATCGACGAGACCGTCGGCGGCAGCTCGATCCTGGTGGTGGGCGGCCTCAATCTCAACGGCGACAAGGCAAAGAAGAAGTGCGTCGAGACCATCGCCAAGTCGCAGGCCGCGATCGTCAAGGAGATCCTCAAGAACTCGACGAAGTGCCAGGCGGGCCTGGACAAGACCGCGACGCTCTTCGGCCCGCTCGCCCCGACCTGTCTCGACGCCGGGGCGAAATCGAGCGCCAAGGCGACCACGAACATCCAGAAGGCCTGCGGCAGCCTCACCGGCCCCGACGTCGGCACCTGCACGCCGCTGCCGGCCTGCGCCGTAAGCGGCAGCGTGACTGCGGGGCAGAGCCTGGCCAAGACCCTCTACCAGCAGCTCCCGCCGCCGACGGGTCAGGTCTGCGGCAACGGGGTGGTCGAGGGCACCGAACAGTGCGACGACGGCACCGCCAACGGTACGCCCGGCGATCCGTGCAGCACGAGCTGCGAGTCGCTGGCGGAGACCTGCGGGCCGGGCACCCCTGCGGGCGGGTCGATCATCGGGCACCGCGTGGTCACGGTGAGCCTCAACATCCCCGGGGGCCAGAAGCTCGCCGGCGTGCAGGTGGGCTTCGACTATCCGCAGCTCGAGGCGAGCATCAAGGGCACCGGCGCTTCGAGCGTGGTCCAGAGCGCGGTGCAGGTGCTCCAGTCGACCCCGACGATGCTCACGCTCGCCAACGACACCGATACGGACTTCTCCTTCGTGATCGCGGGCAGCGCGAACTTCATCCAGTCGGGACCGCTCTTCAGCGTCACGCTCGACGAGTGCGTGCCGAGCTCGGTCGGCATCTGTAACCGCACGCAGAACGTCATCGGCTGCTGTCCCGAGGCCGATCTCGCCGCCTGCGCGGCCAACCCGAGCGACCCGGTTGCCTGCTTCTGCGGTGCCTCGGGCAGCGTAACCGGCACGCAGTGCGCCGCGGCCTCCTGCACTGCCGGCGCGTGCTCCTCGGCAAGCGGCGGGCTCCTCGACCAGACGACCTGCGAAGCCTGTCCGGATCTTCCCGGGTGCGCGACCGTCTTCAACCCGCCGGACTGCGCCAACGGGCACTTCCCGCTCACAGCCGTCGGGCCGTGCGACAACCGCGTCGGGGCGTGCCCGTCGAGCAACGTCTGCGTGAGCCAGGATCTCCAGATCAAGCAGTCATGCACGGTGACCGACCCGGTCGACGCCCTCGCGCAACCGGTGGCCGGCGTCACCTGCACGATCACCATCAGCGAGACGCCGTGAGCGCCCGCACGACCGGTCCAACGATGACTTCGAGAAAGGATACGACGATGAGACCAAAGGGAATCACGTGGAAGAAGATCGCGGTCGGCCTCGCCGCCATCCTCGGCGTGGTCGCTTCCGCCGTGGGCGCTCAGGCTGCGGGGTGCGCCGACCTCAACAACGATGGCCGCGTGACCATTGCCGACGCCATCCGGCTCATCCAGGCGGTTGGCCTCGGCCCCTCGGCGGCTGATTGTGGCGGCGCGGGCTCGCTCGCCTGCGGCGACCTCAACGCCGACGGGGCGCTCAGCGTCTCGGACGTGGTGACGCTGCTCAACGCGCTCAACGGAAACCCGACGCTCTTCCCGCTCTGCCAGGGTAGGGGCACTGTCATCGCCTGCTCGGGCGGGAAGGCGACGGTCTCCGGGAACATCACGACCACCCAGGTGTGGTCGAATGCCTGCCCGGTCTACGTCGACGGCCTCACCTTCGTGCAGCCGGGCGTGACGGTCACCATCGATCCGGGCACGACAATCGTCGGCATGGATCCGCCGACGCAGAACGGGGGCCCGACCAACGTCTCGGCCCTCATCTTCCTGCGCGGCTCGAAGATCAACGCGGCCGGCACGCCGACCCAGCCGATCGTGATGACGAGCCAGGACCACTTCGAGCACAACAACGGGCACATCGGCGACTGGGGCGGCCTCACCATCAACGGCAACGCGCCGGTCAACTGCCCCGGCGGGGAGTGCCTCGCCGAAGGGCTCGTCGGCGTGCCGTTTGGGGGAACCAACCCGAACGACAGCAGTGGCGTGATGAAGTACGTGCGGGTCGAGTTCTCCGGCAAGGAGCTCACGCCGGACAACGAGCTGAACATCATCACGTACAACGGCGTCGGCCGCGGCAGTCTCTTCGACCACATCCAGGCCAACGTCGGCTTCGACGACTGCCAGGAATGGTTCGGGGGCACCGTCAACATGAAGTATCTCGTCGACTCCGGCTGCGGTGATGATCTCCACGACACGCAGCTCGCGACCACCGGTGAGTTCCAGTACCTGCTGGGCGTTTACTACAACCCCTACATGCAGAACCTGGGCAACCACGGCTTCGAGTGGGACAACAACGAGAACGGGTTCGACCTGCTGCCGCGGAACGCGCCGAAGGTCTGCAACTTCACCATGATCGGCACGGCGCTCCAGCCGAACACGATCGGCGAGAACTCCGAGCGTGGCACGAACCTGCGTCGGGGCACCTCGGGCATCATCGCGAACACGATCTGGGAGCACTTCCGCAACGCGGGTATTCTCGTGAGCGACAACGCCACCGCGGCCCAGGCGTGCAGCAACGCGACGACGCTGAAGCCCGGCGGGTTGCTCGTCGAGCACAGCCTCCTCTTCGACAACGGGAACGACGGTGGGGCCCCGCTCCAGGTGACGGGCAACTGGACCACGCCGTGCACCCCCCAGCAGTGGTATGCGCTGCTCCCGGCGGTCTCGCCGGCCGACCCGACGCAGAACGGAACCGACCCGCAGATTCCAGTGGTCTACGGCCTCGGGCAGCCGACCTCGCAGACCGACCTGAACCAGTTCATCCCGGCGGGACCATCGCCCGGCGTCGCCGGCAATCCGCTCGTCAATTCGCTGGCGATGGACTGTAAGAGCATCGATCCGGCGTTCTTCGACACCACCAACTACATCGGGGCGTTCCGGCCGGGAGATCCGGCCTCCAACTGGCTCACCAGCCCCTGGATCAGCTTCCACCTCCAGTGAGCCATCCGGCCGAGCGCGGGGCGGCGGGATCGCCGCCCCGCCCGGCCGCTCGAGGTGATCGCCGTGAGGATCGAATCGATTGCCAAGACGCTCGTCGTGCTCGGGCTCGTCGCTGCCGCACGCAGCGCCGCGCTTGCGCCCCGGCCGCCGCGGCATCTCGCGAACGGGGCCCCGTCGGTGGACGCGCTGCTCGAGCGTTTTCGCGAGGCCCTCGTCGCCAGGGACAAGCAAGCGCTGCGCGCGCTGCGCGTCACGCAAGACGAATACCTTGGGATCATCATGCCTGGCAGCGTCGAGCCCGGTCAGCCGCGTGCCCAGTACTCGGCGCAGGCACAGCAGTATTTCTGGGGCATTCTGAACGGCAAGAGCATGTACGTCGAGGCCAACCTGCTCTACGAGTACGGCGGCCATCCCTTCCGCATCACCGAGGTGGCTTACCGGCACGGCATCAAGGACTACGCGGACTACCGGGCGTACCGTCAGCTCACGCTGACCCTCCAGGACGATGCGGGCAAGGTCGATCACCTCAAGATCGGATCGATCGCCGAGGTCGACGGGCAGTTCAAGTTCATTTCGTACGTACGCGATTGAAGGAAAGGAGTCGACAATGACGAAGAGGATCGTGGTCGGGGCGACGCTGGTGCTCGCCACGGCTATGGGAATTGGGCGGAGCGCGGCTGCTGGCGCACCGCCCGAGGCCAAGTGCGCCGCCGCGAAGCAGAAGGCGGCCGCCACCAAGGAGAAGGCCAAGTCGATTTGCTACGCGAAGGCCGCCGGCGCCAAGGTCCCCACCCCGGTCGACCCGGCGTGTCTCGGCAAGGCCGAAGCGAAATTTCAGGCGGCGTTTGCAAAGGCGGTCGCGAAGAGCGCCTGCGCCGACCCCGGCAACGGTCTCCCTGACCCGACCGCGCCCGTCGAAGGGAGCGTGGACGCGTGCCTCACCCACATCACGGATCAGCTCCCGGGCACGGTGGCGACGGCGAAATGCACGGCAGCCAAAATCAAGGCCGCGGGAGCCGTCGCGGCGAGCGAGCTCGGCTGCTACGCGAAGGCCGCCGGGGCGAAGGTGCCCACGCCGGTCGACCCGGCGTGTCTCGCCAAGGCGACGGCCAAGCTCGGTCCAGCCTTCACGAAGGCCGACTCGGGCAAGGGGGGCGCATGCCCAGGCACCGCGACATTCGTCCAGGCCGCAATCGACGAGTCGTGCGTCACGACGATCGCCAATCAGCTGCCGCCCAAGGCGCCTGGCTGCGGCAACGGCGTGATCGAGCCGGGGCTCGGCGAGACGTGCGACGATGGCAACACGGTCGAGGACGACGGATGCCCGAGCAGCTGCCACGTGGACACATGCACGCCGGTGCCGGGGACGACGTCGGCTTCCGTGAACGTCGCGGCAGGCACCACGCTCGCCGGCGTGACGGTCTTCGTCGACTATCCGGAGGGCGAGGTCGCCAACCTCACGGTGAGCCATCCCTTCGGCGTGACCGGTGTCTCGAACGACCTCGGCTACGGTGTGAAGGACGCCGCGGTCAAGCTTGCGGGCCTTCCCGCGAACTTCGCAACGCTGACGTTCGCGAGCCGGTGCCAGGGGGCGGCGGCGCCGACGGCGGCCGACTTCACCTGCACCGTCGAGGACGCCGCAGACCCGAACGGCAATACCGTGGACCCGCGCACGGTCACGTGCAGCGTGAGCATTCCTTGATCGGCGGGGCGACGGGTGGGGAGGGCCCGCGCCCCATCGGGCCTTCCACCCCTCGGCGCCCACGGCCTGGGCGCGCTCGAATGACGGTGCGGAGCAGTGCGCTGGTGGCGTTCGTGCTGGCGGTGGCCGGCGCGAGCCCCGGAGACGCGCGAAGCGGGCGCCAGGCGCTCCTTACCTGCCGGCACTGGCTTGCGGAAACGCTCCGCGTCGTCATTCGGGCGAGCCTCGAGCGCGTCGCGTCCTGCCACGACGCCGTCCACGGGCCGCGGTCGACGGTGGACTGCAACGCGGTCGCGACCACTGACGAGTTCCTCCGCGCGCAGGCCCGGGCGCGGGGCATCATCCCCGAGTTCTGCCAGGGCGGGAATCCGGTCCTCGACAACTACCCGACGGGCGTCAACCCCGGGGTTGCGGTGGCGGCAAGCATCGCGCGGCGGATCGCGGCGAGCGGCGAAGCCCTTCAGGGGCTTACCCGCCTGCCCGCCGGTCGCAGCGGCCGCGCGCTGCGGCGCTGTGTCCACGCCATCGGTCACGCCCGCACGGCGCTGGCGACGCGGATCGTCGCGCGCGCGGTGCGCTGCCAAGCAAAGATCGACCGGCGAGCGACGGTGTTGGGGGCGATCGCGCCCGCTTGCCTCGGGACGGCGCCGCGCACGGCCGGGCGCGTCCGCCGCAAGCTCGCGCGCGCCTGCCACGGCATCGCCGGGGTCGAGATCGGAAGCTGCGATCCGCTGCCCGACTGCGTGATCATCAGCGTCACGGCGCTCGGGCAGGCGTTGGCCCGCGACATCTACGGGGCGCTGCCCGACCAACGGGGCGAGCTTTGCGGCAACGGGGAGATCGATACGGGGGAGGAGTGCGACGACGGCAACCAGGACGATCACGACGCGTGCACGAACCAGTGCCTGAAGGCGCGCTGCGGCGACGGGATCGTCGAGACCGGCGTCGAGGAGTGTGACGACGGCAACAACATCGAGACCGACGCTTGCACGCCACAGTGCAAGCGGGCGCGCTGCGGCGACGGCATCGTCGAGACCGGCGTCGAAGAGTGCGACGATGGCCCCGCCAACGGCTTACCCGGTGATCCGTGCGGGCCCGACTGCCGGTTCGCGCAGGTCGCGTGCTCGGGCTCGGGGCAAATCCAGGCCACGCTGACGCTCGTGCCCGCCAAGGACGGATCGACCGATTCGCAGTTCGCCGGCATCCAGACGACGCTCGGCTATCCCAGCGGCGCGAGCATCCCGGGGTCGGGCAGTCTGCCGGTCGGGGATCCGGAAAACCCCGCGACGCGCATCGTCCTGCTGGCCCCCGACCTCTACAGGGGGCTGATCGCATTTGCCGACACGGATACGGCGTTGGTCACCATCGCCGCGACCTCCGCCGTCGTCCAGCTCGGCAACGCCCCGCTGCCCTTCGAGCGCGTAACGTTCGACTGCGCGGCGGGCACCACGTTCACCCCGAGCGAGTTCCCGTGCAGCGTGACCGACGAGTCCGGGCCGCTCGGCAACGAGATCGGACCGGGGCAGCGGCCGGCGTGCGTCGTGCGGCTCGCCGCGCCGTGACTCCCGGAGGAGGTGCGATGATGTCAGGCGTCCTACGCTGCGGTGCGCTCGCGGCCCTTGCCGCGCTGGTCGTTTCCGGCGCGGGGGCTGCGCAGCCGAGCGCCGACCTCGACACGTATGCCGTGTTCGCGACCGCGAGCCTGCGCGCGAGCGGGCTGCGCGTCCTTTCCGGGAACGTGGGAGTCGATCGTGGCCCCTTGACCATTCACGGCGCGCTCGACGCGGCCGACGCAGTCGTCGCCGCCGATGTGGTCCGGCTCGGGGGGCCCGCGCGCTGCGCGGCGCTGTTCGCTGCCACCGCCGCGACCGGAGACGGTGCAGGCTGTGGTCCGGCACAAGGATTCTCCCTGCCGATCGTTGCCGACGTCGCGGCGGCGTGCGGCCTCCCCGCCGCGGTGCCCGCATGTGCCCCGGGGCGTCCGGTGGTTGTGCCGCGCCGGGGAGTGCGTCGCCTCGCCCCGGGCACGTACGGCGACGTCACGGTCGCGGGCGGCCCGGGCATGCCGGGCCGTCTGCTGCTCGCGGGCGGAGACTACGTGTTCTGCAGCATGCGCCTCGGCCGCGACGCCGTCCTCGAAGCCGACTCGGCCGTGCAGGCGTTCGTCACGGGCGACGTGTTGCTCGGCACGGGAGCCCTGGCGCGCCCCGCTGCGGGCCGCGACGTTCGCGACCTCGAGCTCCTGGCGGGCTACGGGCGTATCACCGTGGCCCGGCGTGCCCTGCTCGCGGGGGTGGTCTGCGCTCCCGACGCGCTCGTCCGGCTCGCCGATGCGGCTCGCCTCGAGGGTCGCTTGGTCGGTGGCGAGATCCGCGCCGGGCGGATCACGGCGAGCGGACTGCTGCCGCCGAAGAACACGACGACCACGACGACATCGAGCACGACGACATCGAGCACGACGACATCGAGCACGACGACGTCGAGCACGACGACGTCGACCACGACCACCACGACGCTGCCGACCACGACCACCACGACATCGACCACGACCACCACGACCACGGTGACCACCAGCACCACGCTGGCGGGGGTTGTCTGTCCGCGGAGCGGCATTCTGTCGGCCACCGTGACGCTGGTACCGGCCGCCGACGGGTCGACGGCCTCGCCGGTGGCGGGGTTCAAGGTGAATCTCGCCTATCCGGCGGTGGTCAGCCTGCCGGGCTCGGGCGTGCTGCCGGTGAACGATCCGACCGACCCGGCGACGCGGGAGCTGCTGCTCGATCTCTCGCTTTACGACGGGCTCGTGGTGTTCTTCGACACGGACACGATGCTGGTGACGACGGTGGCGGCGGCCGCGGGCCGGCCGGTGACGCTCAGCGGGTCGTACGGCTTCGAAGAGGCGCGGTTCGACTGCACGCCGGGAGCGGTAGTGGCGCCCGGCGCCTTCACCTGCGCGGTGGTCGACGAGTCCGATCCGCTCGGCCAAGTCATCCCGCCCAACGAGCGGCCGAGCTGCCGCGTGACGGTGTCGCCGTGAGCCGTGGGGTCCTGCCGGTGATCGTCGCGCTCGCCGCCGCCGCATGCGGCTGGTACGGGCATCCCCCCGCGTCCGTCGCGACCGTGGTCGACATCAACCAGGCCCCTGCCGACGCCTTGGCCAAGCTTCCGACGCTCGGGCCCGACGACGCGGAGCGGATCGTGGCAGCGCGGCCGTACTATGCCACGGAGGATCTCCTCCGGCGCCACATCCTGAGCCAGCGTCAGTACGAGGCCGTGCGGGCGCACCTGGTGGTGGGTCCGCCAGCCGCCCCCGGCTACCTGCGTTGGGTTCCCCCGGAGCCGTAGCTGCTGGCGGAGGGGGGGGGAGGGGGGCGGTTGCGCCGCCCCCCTCGGGCGCTTGGAGGGCTTTAGGGCGAGGTGACGAAGCAGGTGACGCCGTCGAGCACGTCGCCGTGCTGATCCGAGGCGTCGGTCACCGTGCAGGTGAAATCGGCTGCCGACGGCGGCGGCGCGCACTGGCAGTCGTCGAAGGTGACCACGAAGAGCCGGTCCGGGGTGAAGGGCGAAGCGCCGGCCACTGTTACGAGGAGCCCCCAGTCGTAGTCGTTGGCGCTGCTGAAGGCCCCGAAGGGCAGCTTGCTGATGCTCGCCAGGACGCTCGGCTCGTTGCCGCTGCCGAGGATGGTCACTTGGCCTTCCGGGTAGTCGACGAACACCGTCACCCCTTGCACCAGCTTGCCCGGCGGCGGGGTGAAGTGCACCGTGAACGTGCGCTGGGATTCGAGGAGCGGCGTGCAGGCCTCGATAAGGCAGTTCGCGGGGCAGGCATCACCGGGGAGCCCGTTGGTGGGACCATCGTCGCAGGTTTCGCCGGGGTCGACCGTGCGGTTGCCGCAGAGGCCGGGAAGCGTGGTCGTGGTGGTGGTGGGCGGACAGACCGGCGCGGTGGTGCTGGTGGTGCTCGACGTCGTGGTCGTGGTCGGCAGCGAGGGGGTCGTGGTCGTGGTGGTCTCGGCGGCTACGCACTGGCAGCCGCTCGTGCAGGTCGCCCCGGGGGCGCAGCCCGAGCCGTCGCACGCCTCGCCGGCGCCCGGGTCGACGATGCCATCGCCGCACCTTGAGAGCGCCGCGGCGAAGGGCTGGGCCTTGGCCTTCTTGGCCTTGATCGTGCCGGTCATCGCACGGCAGTCGGTCCCGATCGTGGCCGTGAGCTTGACGCCGCGCAGGCCGCCGCACGCGGGCCAGCGCGCGAGGAGCCTGGTGCCGCTGCGCGTGGCCCGCACCGTGCCGGGGCGGAGCGCGCAGTGCGCGCCGAGGCCGATCAGCTTGCCATCGAGCACCACGGGCGCGGGTGCCGGCGCGCTGTCGGCGACCAGCGCCTCGGCGCCGTGCGTGATCACGTAGCGTCCAGATGGACACGGCACGGGCTTTGGCTTGCGTGCGGGCGCGTCGGCGGCGACGAGCAGCGCGCTGACGACGCCGGCAGCGCACGCGAGATGAATCGGACGCGGCATGGGTCCCCCTTTCGCGTGGGTATTTGGCGCGAGACATACCGGCGGGACGCTGCGCGCAGGTCACTGCGCCATGACGGCTCGGTGAAAGGACGGCGTGCGGAAAATCACCCCGCCTTCGCGGGCCCGTCATCGCGACGTTACACCCGCCTGCCACCATGGGCGCGACGGCATGAGCGAGCACGGGCAGCGGTTCGGGGCCTATGGCGTGCGCGCGCGCAACGACCGACACTGGGGCCCGTCGGTCGCCGTCTCGTCAGGTGTCTACATCGCCCTGGCGGTGGCGATCGCCGCCCTCGGTGGCCGCCGCGTGGTGCGGGTCGCGCAGAAGGCCGTGGATGTGACGTTCGTCGAGCGGGTCGTGAAGACCCCCGAGCCACCCCCGCCCGCACCGCCCAAGCCCGAGGCGACGCCGCAGGCGCCGGCGGCCGCCGGCCCGGTCGTGCGGCCCGAGCAGAAAATCCGCCGGCTCGAGAAGCCGCCGCCTCCGAAGGAGATGGTGGCCCCGAAGGAGATGCCGCGGCAGGCGCCGGCGGAGGCCGATCCGAGCCAGGACAAGGGCGTCGCGGTCTATGGCGAAGGGGGCACGGGCGATGCGGCCGGTCTCGAAGGCGGGGTTGCGCAGGGCGGCGTGGTCGGCGGCATAGTCGGGGGCGCGATTGCGCTGCCCGAGGACGCCGAGGCGCCGGTTCCCGACGCGCACAACGTCGTCCCGGCCTACCCGCGCGAAGCGCGCGCGGGCGGCAAGACGGGCACGGTCGTGCTCAAGGTGGTGATTCTCGCCGACGGCAGCGTTGCCAGCGTACAGGTCATGCGCGGCGAGGAGCCGTTCGTGAGCGCCGCGGTCGAGGCCGTGAAGAAGTGGCGATACACGCCGGCGCGCTACAAAGGACAGCCGATTACGGTCTACCGGATCATCCAGATCCCGTTCCGGCTTGCCTGATCCGGGGCGAGAAGGGAAAGCGACATGGGATTCAGCCTGGCCGAGATTCTCCAGAACATGGGCCTGCCTGCCAAGATTGTGGGGGGCCTGCTGCTTGCCATGGGGCTCGCGTGGCTCACGGTGTTCGTCGAGCGCCTGCTCGCGCTCAATCGCGCGCGGCACGCCTCGAAGCAGTTCGCCTCCGAGGTCGCGCACGACATCCGCCGCGACCGCCTCAAGCGCGCGATTGCGGCCGCAGGGCGGTACCCGCGAGCCCACCTCGCCCGCCTCGTGGGCGGGGGTCTCACGACCTACCTCCGCGCGCACGAGGCCGACGACGGTTCGGGCCTCTCGCCGGCCGAGCGCACCCGCCGCCACCTCGAGCGCCTGCTCGAGGAGCTGGGGGCTGACCTGCGGCGTGGGCTGCCGGTGCTGGCCTCCGTGGGCTCGGTTGCGCCGTTCGTCGGGCTGCTCGGCACGGTGCTCGGCATCATTTCGGCCTTCCAGGGGATTGCGGCGACGGGATCGGGCGGGCTGTCCTCGGTCTCGGCGGGGATCAGCGAGGCCCTGATCGAGACCGCGCTCGGCCTCGCGGTCGCCATTCCCGCGGTGCTGGCGTTCAACTATCTCTCCACGGTCGTTGCTGGCGACGAGCTCGCGCTCCGCGCCGCAGCGAGCGAGCTGCTCGATACCATCGAGGGCTGGGGCGAGCCCGACGGCGCACCTCAGCCAAAAGGTCTGGACGACGCCGGGGCGCGGGAGGAGCGGCGTGGGCTCGTCGCGTAGGGTCGGCACCGCCGACATCCAGCCCGACATGAACGTCACCCCGCTGGTCGACGTCGTGCTCGTGCTGCTGATCATCTTCATGGTCGTCGCCCCGCGGCTCGAGCAGGACGTCCAGGTGAGCCTGCCCGGTGTCTTCAACCCCGACCCGGAGATCGAGGGGGCGACGGACCCGCTCAGGGTCACCGTCGCACGCGCGGGCGAGTACTGGCTCGACGAGCAGCGCTACGACCTCGACGGGGTCATCACCGCGCTCGCCGCTGCGCACGCTGCGGAACCGCTGCGTCGACTCGAGCTGCGGGGCGACGAGAAGCTCGCCTACGGCGAAGTCCGGCAGCTCTTCGCACGCGCGCAGCAGATCGGTTTCCCCGGCATTGCCCTCGTGGTGGGGGAGCGGCATCGTCCCGGCGAGCCGCCGCGAGTCGCCGCCCAGGCCGCCGCGGCGGCGGGCGAAGGAGGTGCGCCGCCGTGGCGATGACCGTCGGCTCGGGCGCGCGCGGCGTCGCGCCGCAGATGAACGTGACGCCGCTCGTCGACATCGTGCTCGTGCTGCTCATCATCTTCATGGTGATCACGCCGCTGCTCGCCAAGACGTTCTGGATCCACACGCCCAAGCAGGAGCGGCAGGAGATCGAGTCCAAGGACCCGTCGGCCGACCCCAACCCACCCCTGGTGCTGCGCGTGGGTGCGGCCGGAACGATCGAGGTGAACGGCGTGACGATGACGCTGGCGGAGCTGCCCGAGCGGCTGCGGCGGATGTTCGCGGCGCGCGACGACCACGTGCTTTTCTTCGATGCGGCCGACGACGCCGAGTACGGCTTCGCCGTGGCGGCCATGGATCAGGCCCGCGCGGGCGGCGCCGTGACCGTCGCGGCGCTCACGCGCCCGCTTGCGGCCGCGCCCGCCCCTCAGTCCCCCAGCCGCGACGGATCCAGTCGGTAGCCGACCCCGCGCACGGTGACGAGCGCCGCGGCGGCGCCGCCCTGTGCCAGCAGACGTCGCAGCCGCCGCACGTGTGCGTCGACCGTCCGCGGCTCCACGCGCACCTTGCGTCCCCAGACGGCGGCAAGCACTTCCTCTCGTCGATGGACGCGGTTGGGGTGCTCGACGAAAAAGCGCAGCAGGGCGAAGTCGCGCAGCGGAACGTGGAGCGGGCGGCCGTCGAGGCGCACCTCGCGCGCATCGAAGTCGATGCGCAGCCGCCCCCGCTCGAAGACCTCGCGCGGCGGTGTTTCGGCGACCGAGCGGCGGCGGAGCAACGCCCGCACGCGGGCGACGAGCTCGCGCGGATTGGGCGCGCCCAGCACGTCGTCCGCTCCTGCTTCGAGCAGCGCGTCGCGCGCGTCCGGACGGACGCCGCAGACGAGGATCGGTACGCCACGTGTGACCGGTGCATGGCGCAGCCGCGAGCAGGCAGCCACCGCCGCATCCTCGCCGTCCATGCACGCCACGACCAGCTCGGGGGCGTCGCCGAGCAACACGAGCACGGGTTCCTCGGCCTCGCGGACCACCCAGTGCTCGCGCTCGAACCACGTTCGCAGCGCACGGCGAGCCGACTCGTTCCTCCCGACGATGACGATGGGGCGCGTCAGGGTCATGGGGCACTCGCCCCTCTACCTCGGCCCGGTAACGCCCCGGTGACGGCTCCGTGACGCTGCTGGGAGGATATCGTGATTGCCCGCGACGATCGCCGAGACCGTCGTCGGGTTCGACCCGCCCGGGCATGCGCCGGCTCACGCGCGCGCGCTCGGCCGCTGCTTGAACTCCGCGTGCCAGCGCGCGACGTTCCGATGCGCGGGGTCGAGCGGCACGCCCGCAAACTCGGCGAACTCGAGCGCCGCAAACAGCGTACAATCGGCAATCGTCGGCCGTTCGCCGGCGACGAAGGGCCGCCCGTCGAGGCGGGCGTCGAGGACGGCGAGGTGCGTCGCGAGCCGCTTGCGCGCGCTCTCCGCCGCGTCGGCCGATTGCTTGACCCGCGTCGCCATGAACGGGTGCGTGTTCTGGAAGATCGTCCCGACGGCGAGCAGCACCCCGAGCTCGCAGATGCGCTCGAGCTCCCGCACGCGCGCGCGCTCGAGCGGCGTGCGCCCGACCATGGGCGGCTCGGGATGCAGCTCCTCGAGGTACTGGATGATCGCGAGCGACTCCGTGAGGATCGTGCCATCGTCGAGCTCGAGCACGGGCAGGCCGCCGAGGGGGTTCTTGGCGAGGAACTCGGGTCGGCGGTTCTCGCCGGTGACGATGTCCACGGGCTCGACCGGAATGGTGAGGCCCTTCTCGGCGAGGTAGACGCGCACCTTCTTCGGGTTGGGCGCGCCGGCGAAGTCGTAGAGCTTCATGCAAGGCCCTCCTCGCCCGTGCGGGTAGCGGGCCCGACCACCTGAGTAAAGCGCTTCCGCGCGCCGCGTCTGGTGCGGTAGATGCAAGCCCCGATGACCGACGCACCCCTGCCGCTTACCCGCCGCGAAGATCTCGTGCGCGCCCAGCTCCCGCACCTCCGGCGCAGTGCAGGCGACGCCCCGGTGCGCGTCGGCATCACCGGGAGCGGCGCCGATCTCCTCGTGCTCACCTGGTCGGCCGCCGACCTGGCGCGCGAGCGCGCCGCCGGGGCCCGTCTGCTCGGGCGGCTCGGGGTGCGGCGGGGCGTTCCCGTCGCCAATGCGCTGCCGGGGGCGCTCGCCACCCCGGGGGCGCTGCTCCTCGGCGACGTCGTCGAGGAGATCGGCGCGCTCGACGTGCCGCTCGGCACGGCCGAGGACGCAGCCGCGGCCGCTGCGGCGTGGGCGCTCTTCGACCGGGTGCGGCCGGAGGTCCTGGTGCTCGACGCCGCGGGCGCGACGCTGCTCGCCGCCGCGCCGCCGGCCGAGCGCCCGTGGTGGCGCGGGATCGTCTGGCTGCGCACCGCGACGAGCGTCCCGCCTCGGGTGCGGCCGCCGGCCGGATTCGGCGGGTGGCAGCGCGTGTGGCTCGCGGTGCCCGAGGCGACGAGCTTCGTCGCGCATACGTGTGCCCGCGGGACCTTCCACCTCGACGAGGAAGTGCGGGCCGAAGTCGTTGGTGCGGGCTGCGTCCGCACGCTCGTGCTCACCGCGCTCGGCTTCGAGTCCCGTCTGCTCCGCTACGTGACCGGCCTCGACGCCCGGCTCCTCGACGGCCCGTGCGCGTGCGGCGCAGCCGGCGCCGCGCTCCTGCTCGGCTAGGGCCGCTACTGCACGGTGGAGCCCACCGGCTTGCCGCAGGTCGACCTGGCCGCCGCGGCGCGGACCGCGGCCGCGGCGGCCGGGTCCGCGCACGGCGCGGCGTGGGCGGCTGGCGCCCCGAGCGCGGTCGACACGACGATCACGACGACGCGCAGCACGCCCCGGAACCCTCCATTCCGTCATGGCCGCCGGAACCCGTTCCGGTTACACGGGCCTCCTTCCCGCCGGCCCCGCGGCGGTGGTAGGAGCCCGTCCGATGTCCACGCCCCACGGTCTCCCCTTTGCGCCGACCAAGGTCGGCGTCCTCATCGACATCGACATGGGGACCAAGGCGGACTTCCTCGCCACGCTGCGCATGGGGTTCGACGAGGCGCACGCGGCGGGCGTGCTGCTGCGGCCGGTCGAGCTGGTCGTCGAGGAGGCAATCGGGCTGCCGCGCCTGGAGGCCCGCAACACGATCGCGGGCTATCGCCGGCTGGTCGACGCCGGCGTGCTCTGCGTGATCGGGCCGCTCATCACCGACAACTCGCTGGCGCTCGCCCCGGTGATCGACGCCACCGGCGTCCCGGCGATCACCTGGACGGGCACCGACCGCTACCACGGCGAGTACTGCTTCAACCTCGGCAACGGCGGGCTCGCCGAGGAAGCGGCGATGATGGCGGCATGGATCCGCCGTGAGGGCCATCGCACGGTCGGCATGATCCACGAGCTCAGCCCGGGCGGCGTCGAGTACACGTCGAACTTCCGCTGGTATGCGGCGCGCGCCGGGCTCGACGTGCTCATCGAGGCGTACACCACCCAGATCCCCGACGATCTCGAGGCCGTGCTGCGGAAGGTTCGCGACCAACGGCCCGACTGCCTCGCCTACCTCGGCTACGGCTATCCCACGATCCTCATGGGGCCGCTGTTTGCGAAGCTCGGCTGGGATCCCCCGCGGATCATGACCAGCGCGTTTCAGTTCTGCTACGCCAAGCCCGAGTGGATGGCGGCGCTCGAAGGCTGGCACGGCATCGACCAGATGTGCGAGGAGAACCCGCGCCTAAAGCCCGTCCTCGACCGCTTCGCGGCCCGCTACGGCTACCGGCGCGACCACACGGTGACGGCGCTCAGCTACGACACCGCCCGGCTCGTCGCCGAAGGGATCGCGCGCGCGCCGCTGCTCACGCCCCGCGGCGTCAAGGAGGGGCTCGAGCGGGTGCGCCTGCTGCCGGCCGTGAACGGCGGTCCGCGCACGCACATGAGCCTCGGCCCGTGGGATCACAAGGCCTACAAGGGCGACTGGCTGGTGATCCGGCGGATCGCGGGCGGGCGCACCGTCTTCGTCGGGCTGCACGAGCCGATCGACTGATCAGACCTGGCGTTCGCGGGGCTGCGAGATGCGGGCGAGGGCGGCCGCCCGAGGCAAGCGAGGCAAAGCCGGGCGCGGTGCTTTCCTCCCGCCCCGGGCGGCTGCTACGGAAGCCCGAGCGCGATGATCCTTCTGCCCACCACCCCCGCCTTCTTGGGCCTGCAGGCGCGGCGGCGCGGCAGCCGAGGCGGCCTGGTCTTCGCCGGCCGCGCGATCGCCTACGGCGAGCTTGCCGCCGCGGTCGACGCGCTCGGCCGCTTTCTTGCGGCGCGCGGCGTCGGGGCGGGTGACGCGGTCGCCGTGATGGCGGCGAACGTGCCGGCGATGCCCGCGCTCCTCTACGCCGTCTGGGCGCTCGGCGCGACGGCGGTGCCGATCGGCGCGCGCGCGACGGCGGCGGAGGCGGCGCGGCTGCTCGTGCACGCCCGGGCGCGCATGCTCCTCTGCGACCCGCCGCGGGTGGACGTCGCGCGCGCCGCCGCCGCGGCCGCGGGTGCCGCGGCGTACGTCGTGCGCCCCGTCCCGCCGCTTGCCCCGCGGATCCTCCGCCGCGCCCCGCGGCGGCGGCCGGGCACCCCGCGGTCGCCGCGACCCGAGCACGTCGCGGTCGTCGCCTACACCTCGGGCTCCACCGGGGCGCCGAAGGGCGTCGTGCTCACGCACGCGAACCTCTTCTGGGCGACCCTCGCGTGCGCGCAGGCGCGCGGCGACGGCCCCGAGGCCGTCGGAGCGTGCCTGAGCCCGCTCACGCACGTGCCGGTGCTGGTCTCGCACCTCCTCTGTCGTCTCCTCCTCGGCGCCACGGCGGTGCTCGTCGAGAAGTTCGACGTGCCGGCCGTGCTCGAGGCCGTCGAGCGTCACGGCGTGAGCGACCTCCCGCTCATCGGCGGCATGGTCTTCGACGTGGTCGCCCTGGGCGAGGTGCCGGCCGCGGTTCGGCGCACCGTGCGCAAGGTCTCGGTGGGCGGCGCGCCGACGCCGCTCGAGGCCAAACGCGCGCTTGCCGGCCTCTTCCCGCAGGCCGAGCTGATCGAGGCCTACGGCCAGACGGAATCCACCGACGGCGTGTGCATGGCCCGCGGCACGAGCGTGCTCGAGCACCCGGGCACCGTGGGCACCATGAACCCCCACGTCTGCGTGGCGATCCGCCGCGCCGACGGCGCCCTCGCCGAGCCCGACGAGGAAGGCGAGATCGTCGTGGCGGGCCCGACCGTGATGCGCGGCTACCTCCACGACCCCGCGGCCACGCGCGCGGCGATCCGCGACGGCTGGCTGCACACAGGCGACCTCGGCCGTCGCGATGCGGCGGGCTGGTTTTACGTGACCGGCCGCCTAAAGGACCTCATCATCACCGGCGGCGAGAACGTCTCCCCGGTCGAGGTGGAAGAGGTCCTGCGCGCCCACCCCGACGTGGCCGACGTCGCCGTCATCGGCACGCCGCATCCGCGCTGGGGCGAGCAGGTGACCGCGGTCGTCGTGCGCCGGCCGGGCGCCACCGTCGACGCGATCGCGCTGGCGGCGTTCGCGGGCACGCGGCTCGCCGGCTACAAGAAGCCGCGGCGGATCGAGTTCGTCGCCGCGCTGCCGCGCAATGCCGCCAACAAGGTGCAGACGCACCTGCTGCGAGCCGAGCTCGCCGGGAGGTGAGATGGACTACGAGCAGATCCGCTTCGAGGTGCGCGACGCCGTCGCCACCGTGACGCTCCACCGGCCCGAGCGCCTGAACGCCTACACGAGCCGCATGGGCGCCGAGCTGCGCGATGCGTTTCGGGTCGTCGACGCGCGCGACGACGTGCGCGCGGTCGTCGTCACGGGCGCGGGGCGTGGCTTCTGTGCCGGCGCGGACCTCGAAGGCGACGGGAAGATCTTCCGCGAAGGCGAGGGCGCGGCGGCCGAGCCGCCGCCCGCCGCCTGGGAGGTGCGCAAGCCCATCATCGGGGCGATCAACGGGCCGGCGGTGGGCGTGGGCGCCACGCTGCCGCTCCAGTGGGACATTCGGCTCGCCGGCGAGAGCGCGCGCATCGGCTTCGTGTTCGTCCGCCGCGGGCTCGTTCCCGAGGCGGCGAGCACGTGGATCCTCCCGCGGCTCGTCGGCATGGCGCGCGCGGCCGAGCTCCTCTACACGGGTCGCATCCTCGACGCCGGCGAGTGCCTCGCCTACGGGCTCGTGAGCCGCGTCGTGCCCGACGCCGAGCTGCTCGGCGTCGCCCACGCGCTCGCCCGCGAGATCGCCGAGCACACCGCGCCGGTCGCCGTGGCGCTCACCAAGCGGATGCTCTGGGCGATGCAGGACGTGCCCGGGCCGGCGGAAGCGGCCGCCATCGACCTGCCAGCGTTTCGCTGGACGACGCAGACGGCCGATGCGCGCGAGGGCATCCGCGCGTTTCTCGAAAAGCGTCCGCCGCGCTGGACGATGCGGCCGAGCGTCGACCTGCCCGACTTGAGCCGCTTCCGCGCGTGATGGAGACGCTCCCGGCGCTACTCGACGCCACGGTCGCGCGCGCGGCGGACCGCGAGGCCGTGGCCTACGCGCCGCGCGCGACGGTGACGCGGCGGCTCACCTGGGCGGAGCTGCGGGCGGCGAGCCGACTCGCCGCCCGGAGGCTCCTCGCCTGCGGCGTCGGCAAGGGAACGCGCGTCGGGCTCCTCTGCCCAAACCGGCCCGACTGGCTCGCGGTCGCCTTCGGCGTGCTCCGGCTGGGTGGCGTCCTCGTCCCGCTCTCGACGCTCTGGACGCGCGAGGAGATCGCCTACGCGCTCGCCCACGCCGACGTCGAGGTGCTCGTGATGGTGCCGGCCTTTTTGCGCCACGACTATCTTGCGAGCCTGCGCGCGATCGCCCCCGAGCTGGCCGCGGCCGCGCCGGGGCGCCTCTACGCGCCCGCGCTGCCGGCGCTCAGGCGCGTGCTCCTCCTCGAGGGCGAGGCCGCGGGCACCGTCGGCTGGGCCGACCTCGCGCCCGCCGCCGACGAGGCCTTCCTCGACGCCGTCGAGCGCGCGGTCGCACCGACCGACGTGGCGACCGTGTTCTTCACCTCGGGCACGACGGCGCAGGCGAAGGCCGTGGTCCACGCGCACGCGGCGCTCGCCATCTCGGCGCGGCGCATCGCGGAGTGCGTCGGCATCGGGCCCGCGGATGCGTGGTGGGGGCACATGCCGCTCTTCTGGAGCGGGGGCTTCGTGCTGGGGGCGCTCGCCACGATCGCGGGCGGCGGGCGGCTCGTGCTGCAGGAGGTCGTCGAGCCGGGCGCCGCGCTCGCGCTCCTCGAAGCCGAGCGCTGCACGGTGATGGCCGGCTGGCATCAGGCGGCGGCGCTCCTCGCGCATCCGGAGTTTCCTCGGCGTCGCCTCGCGCTCGCGAAGGGAAGCTACCACGCGCTGGCACCGCGGCTGATGGGGCCCGGGCATCGCGCGGTCGGGATGTACGGCATGAGCGAGACCGCCACCTGCGTAGCGTGCGCGCGCAGCGACGATCCGGAGGCCGTGCGCACGGGCACGTTCGGCCGCCCGCTCGCCGGCATGGAGGTGCGCATTGTCGATCCCGAGAGCGGACGCGTGCTCGGGGCGGGCGAGACGGGCGAGATCCTCGTGCGCGGCCCGACGCTCATGGAGGGCTACCTCCGCGTGCCGCGCACGGAGACGTTCACGCCCGAGGGCTTCTTCCGCACCGGCGACCTGGGCTTTCTCGACGCGGACGGCTGCCTCCACTTCGCCGGACGCCTGAAGGACGTCATCAAGACCGCCGGGGTGAACGTCGCAGCCGTCGAGGTCGAGGAGACCCTCGCTGCGCATCCGGCGGTCGCCGCGGCGCACGTGGTGGGCGTGCCCGATGCGGCGCGCGGCGAGGTGGTCGCCGCCTTCGTCGTGCCGCGGGCCGGGGCCGCGGTGGACGTCGACGCGCTGCGCGCCTTCTGCCGCACGCGGCTCGCGAGCTACAAGGTGCCCCGCCTCGTCTTTCCGATCGCCGAGGGCGACGTGCCGCGGACGGCCTCGGGACGGGTGGCCAAGCCGGCGCTGCGGCGGCTGGCGCAGGCGCGCCTCGGGTGTTAGCAGGGGCGCATGGCGGACTTTGAGACCGTGCGCTTCGAGGTCGCAAATCGCATCGCCACCATCACGCTCGACCGCCCCGAGCGCAAGAACGCGATGAACCAGGCGATGAAGGACGAGCTGCGCACCTGCTGGAAGCGGGTGAAGGCCGATCCCGAGGTGTGGGTCGCGATCATCACCGGGGCCGGCGACGCGTTCTCGAGCGGCGCCGACGTCGAGTCGCTCGCGACGGGCGGCTTCGCGCGCGCCGACCGCTGGACCGAGCTCGCGATGATCGAGGGCATCCGCGATCTCCCCACGCCGCGCCGCCAGCTCGTGCACAAGCCGGTGATCGCTGCCGTCAACGGCGTGGTCGCGGGCTTCGCGCTCGACCTCGTCACCGAGGCCGACATCCCGATCGCCTCCGAGCGGGCGACGTTCGTCGATCCCCACGTCTCGATCGGCTACGTGTCCTCGCACGAGATGGTGAACATGGCCCGCCGCGTGCCGCTCGCGGTCTGCCTGCGCATGGCGCTGCTCGGCAGCCGCGAGCGCATGACGGCCGAGCGCGCCTATCAGGTCGGGCTCGTCACCGAGGTCGTGCCGCACGAGCGGCTCATGGCGCGGGCGCGCGAGCTCGCGGAGCTGATCCTCACCAATGCGCCGCTCGCCGTCTGGGGCACGAAGATGGGCATCCTCCAGGGCCTCGGGCTGCCGATTCCGCAGGCCGAGGAGATCGCCGCGGGCTACCTCGAGGTGGTCGAGCAGTCCGAGGACCACGCCGAGGGCCCGCGGGCCTTCGTCGAGAAGCGCAAGCCCGCGTGGAAGGCGCGCTGAGGCCGCGACGCATCATGCTGCGCCGCGGCATCCGCGCTGCTCGACACTCGCGCGCGACGCGGGCAGGATGCGAGGGATGGCCGGAGCGGAGACGCGCATCCGTCGCGTGGTGGCCGAGCAGCTCGGACTGAGCGCGCAGGAGCTCACGCCGGACGTCTCGCTCCGCGACGACCTCGCCGCCGATTCGCTCGACTTGGCCGAGCTCGCGATCTCGCTCGAGGAGGAGTTCGCCGTCGGGCTCGCGGAGAGCGCGCTCGATCAGGTGCGCACGTACGGCGACCTCGTCGAGACCGTGCTCGACGCCATGCGCGCGCGCCAGGCCGCGGCGGCGCCGTGGGAGCCGCTCCTGGTGCGTGCCCGGGTCGTCCCCCCGGGCGCGGCCGGCGATGCGGGGCTGCTGCACGCCGGGCCGCTCACGCCCTATCTCATCGAGAGCATCGTGGACGAGGCGCGCCGCGCGGGCCAGGGCGCGGCGCTCGAGGTGAGCGTGCCCGCCGCGGCGACGAACGCCGACCTCGACCGTCTCGTCCGCCAGCTCGCCCCGCTCGCCGCGCGAGGCGTGCAGGTGAGCGTGCGCCGCGACGGCGGCAGGGTTCCGGCGGCCCGGCCCGCCTGAGGCCGCGCGCCGCGGGCGATCAGCCGAGCGCGGCGATCACCGCCTCGGCCGTCGTCACCGTCGCCAGCAGCGGCATGATGTTGTCGACCGAGAAGCGGTGCCACTCCTCCGGATAGCTCGCACAGCAGTCCTCGATCACCACCACGTCGAAGCCGCGATTGACCGAGGCACGCACGATCCCCTCGACCGCCATGTTGGTGGAGACGCCGGCCAGCACCAGCGTCGTGCGGCGGAGCATGCGCAGCACGGGGTAGAGCTGCGTGCCGTAGGAGCCGTCGACGCTCACGGTGCGGGTGAGCACGAAATCCTCCGGACGCGCGGCGAGCGCCTCGTGGATCTCGGCGCCCCAGGTGCCCTCGACGAGCGCGGGCTCGCGCCCGGCGAGCCGGTAGATGCGCGCGTTCGGCCGCGGGAAGCCTGGCTTGTTGGCCACGTTGACGTAGAGGACGGGAAGGCCGCGGCGGCGCGCGGCGGCGAGCACCTCGCGCAGGCGCGGAATCACCCCCCGGCGCTGCACGGCCTCGGCGAGCACGCCGCGCAACCCGCGCCGGCCCACGTTCGACTCGTGCACGATGTCGTTCTGCATCTCGACGATGCCCAGCGCCGCGCGCTCCACGTCGAGGACGAGGTCGGCCATGGTGGTCCTCCCGCGGCTTGCTCTTAGGCGGCCGCGGGGATGCTCGGCAAGCGGCAGCCCGGGGGGCGTCCTGCTCGCACCGCCCGCCCCGCCCGCGCTACATTACGGGCGTGCCGACAGGGTCCCCGAGCGCGGTGGCAGGCCCGGCACCGTTCGTCGGCCGCGAATGCGAGCGGGCGGCGCTCGACCAGGCGCTGGCGCGTGCGACCGCTGGGGACGGCGCCCTCGTCCACGTCCTCGGCGAGGCCGGCATCGGCAAGACGCGGCTCGCCGAGGACTTTGCCGTGCGTGCCCGGGCAGCCGGCGCGCGCGTCCTCTGGGGCCGCGCCTGGGAAGAGGGCGCGCCGCCCTTCTGGCCGTGGGTCGAGGTCCTCCGCGCGCTGCTCGAGCTGGCGGAGGCGGGCTCGATCGTCGCAGCGCTCGGCGCGCGGGCGGGAGCGCTCGTGCGTCTCCTCCCGGAGCTCGCCGGCCGGCTGCCATCGCCCTCCGGCCCCGGCCAGCTCGAGCCCGATCGCGCCCGGTTCCTGCTCTTCGATGCGGTCGCGGCGGTGCTCGCGGCAGCCGCGGCGCACACCGTGACCGTCGTCGTGCTCGACGATTTCCACGCAGCAGATCCCCCCTCGCACCTGCTGCTGCGCTTCGTGGCGCGACGGCTCGCGACTTCCCGAATCGTCCTGCTTGTGCTCGCGCGCGAGCCCCTCGGGCGCGAGCTCGGTGGGCGCGGACAGACGCTCGCGCTGCGCGGGCTCGACGAGACGCACGTGGGGGAGCTCGTGCGCGGCCGGGCCGGGCGGGCAGCGCGGGCGGCGGTCGTGCGCGGGCTCCACCAGGGTACGGGCGGCAACCCGCTGTTCGTCGACGAGGTCGTGCGCGTTCTGCTCGCCGAGGGGCGCCTCGACGAGGTCGGGCCGGGCGGCCGGCTGCCGCTTCCCGCCGGCGTCCGCGAGGCGATCCGCACGCGCTGCGCACCGCTCGCACCGGCGGTGCGGGAGATGCTGCGCCTCGCGGCGGTCCTCGGCGTCGAGTTCGAGCTGCCGGTGCTCGTGCGGCTCGCCGGCGCGTCGCCCGAGCAGCTCCTCGATCGGCTCGGCGCGGCGGTTGCGGCCGGGGTGCTGATCGCCGCTGCGGGGCCGCCGGGCTGCTACCGGTTCACGCACGGGCTCGTCCGCGACGCGCTCTACGAGGAGCTCGGCCCGGCCGAGCGCCTGCGCCGCCATCGCGAGGCAGTGCTGGCGATCGAGCACCTGCACGGGGCCGCCCGCGAGGCCGAGCTTCCCGCGCTCGCCTACCATGCCCTCGAGGCCGTGGCCGGTGTCGACGACGTCGAGCGCGCCGTCGGGTACGCGGAGCGCGCGGCCCGGCGGGCGCTCGCGCTCCTCGCCCCCGAGGAGGCGGTGCGGCACTGCGAGGCAGCGCTGCGGGCGCTCGCCGCGTGGGGTGGACCGGAGCCCACGCGGGTCCGGCTGCTCCTCCTGCGCGGCGAGGCCGAGCGCGCGGCAGGCGCGATGGGCCAGGCGCGTTCCACGTTCCTCGCCGCCGCCGCCGCGGCCCGGAACCTCGGCGCCGGCGAGCTGCTCGCGCGCGCCGCGCTCGGCCTCGGCCACACGGGCACCGAGTCGGGCGCGATCGACCACACCCTCGTGCGTCTCCTCGAGGAGGCTCTCGCCGCGACGCCCGTGGCCGACGCGCCGCTGCGCGCGCACCTCCTCGGGCGGCTCGCCGAGGCGCTCTACTTCTCGCCCGACCGCCCGCGCGCCGAGGCGCTGTCGGCCGAGGCGCTCGCCATGGCGCGGCGCCTCGGCCGCGACGACGTGCTGGCGACGACGCTCATTCGCCGACACTTCGCGATCTGGGGTCCCGATACGTGCGTCGAGCGCGCCGCGCTCGCGGCCGAGGCCGCCCTGGCAGCGGCGCGGACGGGGCAGCGCGAGGTCGAGCTGGTCGCGCGGAGCTGGCGCGTCGCCGACCTCCTCGAGCGCGGCCAGGCCGAGGAAGCCGACCGCGAGATCGCCGCCTATCGGGAGATGGCCGACGGCCTGGGGCTGCCCGAGTTTCGGTGGCGGGCGCGCCTGCTCCTCGGGACCCGCGCCCTCATGCGCGGGGAATTCGTGCAGGCAGCCGAGCTCGCGCGCGAGGCGGCGGCCATCGAGGACGGCCCACACGGCCCGAACGCCGTGCAGTTCTTCGCCGTCCAGCGCGTCGCGCTCGCGCTCGAGCGGGGCGCGGAGGCGGGCCTCGTCGAGATCGCCGAGCCGCTGCGGATGCTCGCCGAGCGCTACCCGACGCTCCCCGTCTGGCGCTCGGCCTTCGCCCGGGTCTGCGCGGAGCTCGGGCGGCACACCGAGGCGCGCCGCGACCTCGATCTGCTGGCGGCCGACGACTTCGCGGCCGTGCCGCGGGACGGCAACTGGCTGCCCGCCATGATGAACCTCGGCGAGACCGCCGTGCTCCTCGAGGACCGGGCGCGGGCTGCACGGCTCTACCATCTCCTCCGCCCGTACGCCGGCCTGCACGTCGTGGTCGCACACGGGGCGGCGTGCTTTGGCTCGGTCGAGCGCTACCTCGGCCGGCTCGCTGCCGCCTCGGGTCGCCCGCGCGCCGCCGCGCGCCACCTCGCCCGCGCCGCCGCGGCCGATGCGCGCACGGGCGCCGCCCCCTTCGTCGCACAGGCCGAATACGCGCTCGCCCGACTGCGCCTCGAGGGGGGACGCGCGGGCGAGCGCGCGCGAGCGCAGCTCTTGCTCGAGCGGGCGGCCGCGAGCGCCCAGGCGCTCGGCATGCCGCGGCTCGCGGCACGGGCCCAAGCGCTCGGCGCCGCGCCGCGGGCGCGGCCGTCGGTCGAGGCCGCGCCGCTGCGCTGGCTCTTCCGGCGCACCGGCGAGACGTGGGCGATCGGCCCCGAGGACGCGCCCGCGCAGCTCCGTCACGGACGCGGCTTCGAGCACCTCCACGTCCTGCTCGCGCATCCGGGCTGCGCCTTCCCGGCGGTCGAGCTCGTGGCGCGCCAGGGCGGGACGGCGGTCTTGGCAGGCGGCTCGGTCGGGCCCGTCCTCGACGAGCGCGCCCGGCGGGAGTACGCGGGGCGGCTCGCCGACCTCCGGAGCGAGCTCGAGGAGGCGCGCACGCGCCACGACCTCGGTCGCCTCGCGTCGCTCGAGGCGGAGATCGACTGGCTCGAGACCACCGTCACCCGGGCGACGGGCCTCGGCGGGCGCGCACGGCACACGGGCTCGGCAGGCGAGCGCGCGCGCACGGCGGTGACCAAGGCCATCCGGGCGGCGCTGCGGCGGATCGTCGGCGCGAGCCCGGCGGTCGGCCATCACCTCGAGCGCAGCGTGCGGACCGGGATGCTGTGTTGTTACGAGCCCGACCCGAGCCGCCCGGTCCTCTGGGCGCTCTGAAGTCACATCGTGCCGCGGAAGGTCACGCCTTCGTGGGTAGGCGATGGCCCTCGGTTTGGCGCGTCGGACGGCGTGTGCGGCAGTCCTCCTCGGCATCCTGCTCGATGCCGGCCCCGCCGCCGCGCGTGGGCTCGGCCGCAAGTGCCAGAAGGCGTGCCGGCAACGCATCGTCGAGTGCGCGCAGATGGCAAAGCGCCGCAAGTGCCGCACGACCATCCTGCGCGGCTGCAAACACCAGGGGCTCGCCTACTGCGCCTTCGGGTTCCACCTGGACCCCACGATGGCCCCGCCGACGCCGACCAATGCCGACGGCTTCCCGCTCGCGGCGGTGGCGGTCGAAGGGGGCAAGCCCGCCACCTTCATCGCCAACCAGCTCGCCATCGAGCCGCGGGACCGCGGCGAGCTGGAAGACCTGCTCGCGCGCACCGGGGGGAAAGTCCTCATGGACGACACCGTGCCGCCCCGTCCCGACGGCCAGCCGCTCGCGGCACAGTTCGGGGGCCCGTCGCGCTACCTCGTCGAGGTCGACCCGAGCAAGATGGACCTCCTCGCCTTCGCCGGTGACGCGACCCGCACGGGGATGAGCGGCTCGTTCGCCGTCTCGAGCGAGGCCGGAGCGAAGCTGCTCGCGCTGGCGATCCACGAGGCCGCCGCCGGCCGGCGGGTGGGGGCGAACTTCGTCCACGAGGGAAGCTACCTCTCGAGCACGCAGGAGGCCCCCGCGAGCGGCGGCGGCTACGACGACGCGTTCGCCACGCCGCAGTTCGGGCCCACCGGCAGCAAGTCGAACGTGCTGAAGGCCTGGCAGCTCGTGACGGCCAAACCGCCGCCCCGTCGGGCTCGCGTCGCGATCATCGACAGCGGCTTCTGGCTCGATCCGAACACCGGGCACCCCCTGAGCGTGGCGGGCGGCATGTCCGACCTGCCCCCGAACCCCTGGCAGGCCGCGTTCGGCTGCTTCTTCATCTTCGGCTGCGGCTCTGTACCCATCGCCGCGGGGGCCAGCAACGTTCCATGCACAGGCGGCCAATGCCCTTGGCACGGCAACGGCGCTGCGGGCGTCGCCACCGGCATCCTCGACAACCGCTACGGTGCGGCGGGCACGGGCGGTCTCGTGGCCGATCCGATCCTCCTGCGGCGCGACGACGATGGGTTCGCGATCGGCGCCGCGATCCGCACCGCGGTGGCCTGGGGTGCCGACGTGATCTCGATGAGCTTCGGGTGCGAGTGCGACAACTCGTTCTGCGACCTCGGGCTGGAGGCAGCCGGGGAGTACCCGGCGTTGCGCAACGCCAACGAGAACGGGGTCGTGCTCGTGGCAGCGGCCGGCAACGGTGCCGACATCGGGGGCGGCGACTTCGTCGGCTTCAATACGCACTCCGTGCCGTGCCGGGGCGACCACGTGATCTGCGTCGGCGCGCTCGCCGACAATAGCAACACCGGGATGCGCTACTCGAACTACGGGCCATTCGTCGACATCTGGGCGCCGACCGACATCCCAGTCATGCCCGACGGCGACAAGGGATTCGTGCACTCCTTCGGAGGCACGAGCGCATCGACGCCGTTCGTCGCCGGCATCGCGGCGATGCTGCGCGCGTACGACGGAAGTCTCACCTCCGACGACGTGGGCGGCATCCTCTGGCAGACGGGCTGGCACGACTCGTCCGACCCGAAGGTCGACGGGTACGTGAATGCGTTCGCCGCCGTGCACAAGGTGGCCGGCACCGCGCCGCCGGAGATCACCGTGCTCACCCCGAAGCCGAACGCGACCGTCGACATCGACAACCTGGGCGGCACGCCCTTCCAGGCGCAGGCGAACGACCTCGAGGACGGGCCCAACTGCTGCACGATCACGTGGCATTCGCTGAAAGACGGCCCGCTCGGGCAGGGGCAGTCGATCACCTACCAGTTCCCGGATCTCGGCGTGCGGCTCATCACGGCCACCGCCGAGGACAGCGAGGGCGGCACCACCTCGGTCAACTTTGCGGTGAACGTGGTCGAGTCACCGCCGAGCGTCGTGATCGACCAGCCAACCTCGAACGCGCAGATCTTCGAGGACACGCTGGTCACGCTCTCCGGGCGCGACCTCGGTCTCGGCATCTGCCAGTTCCATCCACAGAACGGCCACTGGTCGAGCCCCGGGATGAGCGACAGCGTCCCGCCGTCCGGCTGCACCGTGAGCGCCATGTTCCACGGCACCGGTCCGCGGACCCTCACCTTCACGGTGATTGGCCCGCACGGGACCCCGGGCTCGACCAGCGTCATGGTCACCGTCGTCCCGAAGCCGCCGTTCTTCGCGAGCATCGTCGCACCGGTTGCCAACAACGCCTTCAACGTCGACAACTGCGACCAGATTCTCCTCGAGGCCGACGCCGGGGGCCAAGACCCCCTCACCTACGCGTGGACGTGGCAGGCCGACGGGATCGGCTGCGCGCCGTTTACGATCACGCCCGTCTGCCCGATCCTGAACGTCGCGTGCGTGAGCCAGCCGCCGCCCGGGGTCACGTTCCTCGCGTTCTGGGACACCTGCGCCCAACGGCCGCCCTGCCTCGGCACCGGCCAGCTCAAGCTCGGGATCACCGACGCGCTCAACCAGACCGCGGCGGCGACGGCCGGCCCCATCACGCTCCTCGTCAATCCCCGCTGACGGCCGCGCCGGTTTGAGCCCCGGCGGACCCGCGTGCTAACCGCGAGGCCGTGGCCGTCGACGACGACCTCTTCGTCTCGCGCATCCGCGATCGCGTGGCGATCGTCGGCATCGGGCACCTGCCGTTCGCCAAGGACATCGGCCGCCCGATCGCCGACACCGCCGTCGAGGCGATCCAGCTCGCGCTCGACGACGCTGGGCTCGCGGCCGAGGACGTCGACGGCATGTCGATGTTCGAGATGGAGCGCACCCACGAGGTGGCGATCGCGCGCCGGCTCGGCGTGCGCAACCTCCGCTGGTGGGACAAGATCGCCTACGGGGGCGGCGCCTCGTGCGCGACGGTCATGCACGCCGCCGCGGCCATCGCCACGGGGCTCGCCACGACGGTGGTCTGCCACCGGGCGCGCAACCGCGGCGCCAAGACGTCCCGACCCTGGGCGCAGGAGCGGGGGCTCGTGCGCGACGACAAGGCGCTGCACGTGCCCTGGGGGCTCGTCCGCCCGGTCGACGTGATCGGCATGTGGGCGCACCGCCACATGCACGAGTTCGGCACCAGGCGCGAGCACTTCGGCAACGTCGCCATCGCCGCCCGCAAGCATGCGCAGCGGAACCCCTTTGCGCTCATGCGCGACCGCCCGCTCGACATGGCGACCTATCTCGCGGGGCGCGTGGTCGGCTATCCACTCCACCTCTACGACTGCTGCCTCGAGAGCGACGGCGCGCTCGCCTGCGTGGTCACCTCGCTCGAACGCGCGCGCGACCTTAGGCAGAAGCCCGCGCTCGTCCACTCGGTGGCGCAGGCCTCGGGCCCGAACCCCGTCCACCTCGCCAACTACAACACCACGCCCGCCATGGAGACCACCTCACGGTTTTGCGCCGAGATCCTCTGGCGGCGCGCGCAGCTCACGCCCGCGGACATGGACTGCGCGCAGATCTACGACGCGTTCACGCCGCTCGTCATCATGGGGCTCGAGGACTACGGCTTCTGCAAGCGCGGCGAGGGCGGCCCGTTCACCGAGGGGGGCCGCATCGAGCTCGGCGGCGCGCTGCCGGTGCTCACCTCGGGCGGGGGCCTCTCGGAGGCCTACGTGCACGGCTTCAACCTGATCCTCGAGGCGGTGCGCCAGATCCGCGGCACGTCGACCGCCCAGGTGCCCGGGTGCAAGGCGGTGCTGGTGACCGGGGCGTCGGGCGTGGCGACGAGCGCGCTCGTGCTCAGGGGGGAATGAGGTGGCGGAGTTCATCGAGGAGCGGCAGCCGCTCCACCCCGACTACCCGCTGCCCGACGTCGACGATCCGGTGATGCGGCCGTTCTGGGACGGCGCGCGCGAAGGGCGGCTCGTGCAGCAGCGGGAGGTGGCGACCGGCATCGTGCACTGGCCGCCGAAGCCGATGTACTGGAAGGGCGGGGGGCGGCTCGAATGGTTTGCGGCGAGCGGCCGCGGCACGGTCTACACGTGGGTCGTCGGCCACGAGCCCTTCCTGCCGGCGTTTCGCCACCTCCTCCCGCTCATCCTCGTCGTGGTCGAGCTGGCCGAGGGGCCGCGTCTCGTGGGTCACATGGTGCGCTGCCGGCCCGAGGAGATGCGCTTCGGGCTCCCCGTGCGGGTCGTCTTCAAGCGGCTCACCGAGCGCGTCGTCCTCCCGGTCTGGGAGCCCGAGCGCTAGACGGGGTCCGCTGGCGGCGATGACCGACGCACGGCTCGTGCTGCTCGGGCTGCTCGTGGTCGTGGCCGGCGGCTTCGCCGGGTGGTGGATCGCCTGCCTGCGCCGGGCGCACGCCGTGCGTGCGCCGGAGGCCGGGGTGCTGACGAAGAGCCTTGCCATCGGCGCGGTCACGAACTTCTTCGACACGCTCGGCGTGGGGTCGTTCGCGCCGACGACGGCGCTCTTTCGCGTCTTCCGACTCGTGCCCGACCGGCTGCTGCCCGGCACGCTCAATGTCGGTCATGCGCTGCCGTCGGTCGTGCAGGCGCTCGTCTTCATCGCCATCGTCGAGGTGGAGCCGCGCACGCTCGTGCTCATGATCGGCGCCGCGGTCGTCGGGGCCTGGCTCGGTGCGAGCGCGGTGGCGGGGTGGAGCCGGAGGCGCGTGCGCCTCGGCATGGGGATGGCGCTCCTCGTCGCGGCCTCGCTCCTCGCCCGCCAGCTCGTGCTCGGAACGCCGGCCGGGGCGGAGGCGCGGGCGCTCGACGGCGTGCGGCTCGCCGTCGGCGTGGCCGGGAACTTCGCCCTCGGGGTCCTGATGACGGTCGGCGTGGGGCTCTATGCACCGTGCATGATCCTCGTGACCCTCCTCGGCATGAACGCGAAGGCTGCATTCCCGATCATGATGGGCTCGTGCGCCTTTCTCATGCCCGTGGCGGGCGTCCGCTTCGTCGCCACGGCGGCCTACGTGCCGCGCGTCGCGCTCGGGCTCACGCTGGGCGGCGTCCCGGCGGTGCTCGTCGCGGCGTTCGTCGTCCGCTCGCTGCCCCTGGGCGCCGTCCGCGTGCTCGTGCTCGCGGTCGCCCTGTACACGGGCGTGTCGCTGCTCCGCGCGGCGCGGGGCGAAGGGAGCGCCGGATCCCGAGGTCAGCCGCAGTCGAGGTCCGCCTCGACGCCGATGTGATCCGACGGCCAGCAGATGGCGGCCGGCGCCGGCCCGCAGGTCGGGGCGAACGGGTTCGGCCGGTCCGTGAAGAGGCGGGTGCCCGTGCCGTCGTGGTCGGCGTCGTCCGGGCCGTCCAGTCGGCAGCGGCGCACGGCAGGGGGGACCTCGAAGAGGAAGTCGATGCGCTCGTGCTCGTTGCTGGCCGGATCCTCGAGCTGGGAGAGGTCCTCGTCCTGCCGCCCCGAGGTGCACCCGACGCCGCTTGCCGGCTCGCACTCGGGATTGCCGGCCGCGAGGTAGGTGTCGACGAGGCCGCGGTTGGTAAAACGCGTGTAGACGAACGAGCCGGGGCTGCGGTTGAAGTCGCCCGTCACGAAGGCGGGAACTGGAACCTCGCCGTGGACGGTCGTGACCCAGGCGGCGAGCTGCGTCGCCTGGCAGTCGCGGACGGTCGCCGCGCCCTCGCGCACACACTCCGCCGGGCAAGCGCCGAGCGCTCCGCACGGCTGGTTGCCGCCGTCGCTCTCGGAGGCGAGATGCGTCGTGAACACGTCGAGCGGACCGAGGGGATGATCGATGCGGACGTGGACCGCGTGACGGAAGCCGCCGTAGAGCTTCTGCGCCGCGGAGTCGGCGACCGCGTAGCGCGACAGCACGATTGCGTCGTCGACCCGATTCACCGCGAGGTAGACCACCTCGTAGGGGAAGGGACAGACACCGGCCAGGAGGCTCTCCGCCAGTCGCGTGCTCGCCCTTCCGACGGCGTGCATGACCCTTCGGGACGAAATGTCGGCGGGTGTGGGCGTGCGCTTTAGGGGGCGCAGATTCTCGCCCCACCCGACCCAGCGGTTCTCCGGGGTTTCATGGACGGCGGCCGCGATCCCGCGGCCGCCCGATTCGAGCGCCGCGCCGGCCGGCCCGTGACGGCCCGCGCGGCGTAGGATACGGTCCGCGCTTTCCGGCATGAGCCATCCCATCTTTCATCTTTCATCACACCGCGGTCGCGCTTGCGGCGGGCGTGGTCGTCCAGACCCTGGCGGCGCGTCTGGCCGTTCCGGCCATCGTGACCTTGCTCGCCGCCGGGCTACTGCCGGCCCCGGACGTCCTCAACCCCTTCGCGAACGCGGCATCGATATCGGCGTCCGTCGGCGGGACTTGACCCGGCTGCATCGCCAATGCATACGGATGCATATGCGAACTACGCTCAACCTCGACCAGGCCCTGCTGGAGCGTGCGAGCAAGCTGACCGGGATCAAAGAGAAGACCGCGCTCCTGCACGCCGGCATGGAAGCGTTGATCGCCCGTGCCAGCGCGCAGCGCCTGGCCGCGCTCGGCGGGACACAGAAGTCCCTGAGACCGGTTCCCCGGCGCCGGAGCGCGAAGCGAGCATGATCCTGGTCGACACGTCGGTGTGGGTGGACCATCTGCGCCGAGGGAATCACGACCTCCGGAGGCTCCTCGTCGACGAGCAGGTCCTGTGCCATCCGTTCGTCGTGGGCGAGCTGGCGTGCGGTCGCCTGACGCATCGGGAGGAGATCCTGACGTGGCTCCAGGCGCTTCCCCAGGCTCGCACCGTCGAGCACCAGGAGGCGCTCGCCTTCGTCGGGATGCACCGCCTCGCGGGTGCCGGCCTCGGCTGGGTGGACGTCCACCTGCTCGCCTCGGCGGCCCTCTCGGCAGCTTCGCTCTGGAGCTTCGATCGCAAGCTTGCCAAGGTGGCCGTGAGACTCGGGCTGTCGTAGCGATCGCCCGCGCGGCGCGGGGCACCACTACCCTCCCGCCCGCGCCTCCAGCGTCCAGTACGCGACCGGCACGACGACGAGCGTGAAGGCGGTCGAGGCGAGGAGCCCGAAGATGAGGCTCCAGGCGAGGCCCGAGAAGATGGGGTCGAGGGTGATCGGCCAGGCGCCGAGCATCGCCGCGCCGGCGGTGAGCACGATCGGCCGCAGCCGCTTGGCGCCGCTGTCGAGCAGCGCCTCGCGCAGCGCTACGCCCTCGGCACGGCGGTGACGGACGAAGTCGATCAGGATGATCGAGTTGCGCACGACGATGCCGGCGAGCGCGATCATGCCGATCATCGCGGTCGCCGTGAACCACACCGGGTCGCGCCAGCCGCCCACCGTCGCGCCGGCGACCAGGTTGAGGAGCCAGAAGCCGGGCGCGATGCCGATCACGCCGAGCGGGATCGCAAGCATGATGACGAGCGGCAGGGTGAGCGAGCGCGTCTCGATCACGAGCAGCACCCAGATGCCGACCAGCGCCGCTGCGAACGCGAGGCCGAGGTCGCGGAAGACGTCGACCGTGATCTTCCATTCCCCCTCGCCGGCCCAGCCGGCACGAAGGCCCGAGGGGAGGCCGTCGGCCCCCGGTCGTTCCATGGCGAAGATGACGTCGGCGGGCGGCCGCCCGGCGACGTCGCCGATCACGTAGACCACCCGCTCGAGGTCCTTGTGGTAGATCGGCTGCTCCGCCGGACGCGTGACGAACGCGCCGAGCTCGGCGAGCGGCACGAGGTCGCCGCCCGCGCCGCGCACCCGCAGCTCGCCGAGCTCGGTCGCCCCGCTGCGCTGCGCGCGGCCGAGGCGCACGACGAGCTCGAGCGGCGTGCGCTCCTTCGGTTCGTGGACGGTGGCGGCGTCGGCGCCGGCGAGCGCGAGGCGCAGCGTGCGCGCGACCTCGACCGTGGCGACGCCGTGGAGCGCGGCCTTCTCCTTGTCGAGCACGAAGTCGAGGCGGGGATGCGCGGCCTCGCCGAGATCGTCGACGTCCACCACGCCGGGCTCGCGCGCGAGGCGCGCTTCGAGCATCCGCGCGCCGGTCACGAGCGTGTCGTAGGGACGGTCCGCGGGCCCGCGCACCTCGGCCACGAGCGTTTCGAGGACGGGCGGCCCGGGCGGCACCTCGACGATCTTGAGCCGCGCCTCGTGCTGCGCGGCCAGGGCCTCGAGGTCGCGCCGCAGCCGCAGCCCGATTGCGTGGCTCTGCTGCACGCGGCGGCTCTTCGGCACGAGGTTCACGCGCACGTCGGCGAGGTGCGGCGCCTGCCGGAGCCCGTAGCGCCGCACGAGACCGTTGAAGTCGATGGGGCTCGCCGTGCCGACGTACGCCTCGTAGTCGGTCACCTCGGGCACCGTGGCGAGGTAACGCTCGACGTCGCGCACCAGCGCGTCGGTTGCCTCGAGCGTCGCACCCGCGGGGAGGTCGAGCACCAGCTCGAGCTCGCTCTTGTTGTCGTAGGGGAGCATCTTGAGCGGAATCGCCCCCGAGGCGAGGAGCACCACGGCGAGCGCAAAGAGCGCGAGGAGCGCGGCGACGAGGCCCCGGCGGGCCGCGCGTCGGTCGAGGAAGGCGCCGAGAACCCGGCGATAGGCGCGAATGAACGCGCCGGGGGTGTCGTCGGCAGGGTGCGCGGTCTCCCGCCCGTGGGCGGTGCCGAGCGCCCGGTAGGCCATCCACGGCGTCACGGTGAAGGCCACGAGCAGGCTCATCGCCATCGCCACCGGCACGTTGAGCGCCATCGGCCGCATGTACGGACCCATCATGCCGGTGATGAAGAACATCGGCAGGAAGGAGATCATGACCGCGAGCGTCGCCACGATGACCGGCGGGCGCACCTCGTTGACGGCCGTCACGACGGCCTCGAGCGGCGGCTCGCGGCGCGCCGCGAAGTGCCGGTGGATGTTCTCGACGTCGACGATGGGGTCGTCGCAGACGAGCCCGAGCACGAGCACGAGCGCGAACAGCGTCACGCGGTTCACCGTGTAGCCCGCGAGCAGGTTCACGAGCAGCGTGAGCGCGAAGGTGATGGGGACCGCCGCGGCCACGATGAGCCCTTCGCGCCAGCCGAGCGCGAAGGCGACGAGCCCCGTGACGGTGACGATCGCGAGCCCGAGCTCGCGCAAAAGCTCGTTCACCTTCTCGTTGGCGGTCTCGCCGTAGTTGCGCGTGACGAGCACGTGGACGTCGGCGGGCAGGATCGTGGCCTCGAGGGTCTCGGCCCGCTTGAGCAGGTCCTCGGCGACCCGCACCGCGTTGGTGCCGCGCTTCTTGGCGAAGGCGAGCGTCACGGCGGGGAAGGAGCGCCCTGGGGGCACCCCGGGTGGTGCGCCGGCCGCGCCGAAGGTGAGGCGCACGTGGGCCGTCGCCTCGCGCGGGCCGTCGACGACCGTCGCCACGTCGCGCAGGTGGACCGGACGGCCGGCGAAGGCGCCGACGACGAGCCCCTCGGCCTCGCGCTGCGTGCCCACGAAGGGCCCGGCGACGACGGCGAGCCGGCGGTCGGCGCGGTCGAAGGCGCCGGCGGTGAGCGCCGCATCGGCCGCGCCGAGCGCGCGCGCGACGTCGAGCGGCCCGAGCCCGTGGGCGGCGAGCGCCTCCGGATCGAGCGTGGCGCGCACCTCGCGCGGGCGGCCGCCGATCACCTCGGTGCGCGAGAGATCCGGCGTCGGGTCGAGCCGGGCTGCCAGCTCCTCGGCCACGCGCCGGAGAACCGCGTCGTCGGCGGTCTCCGACCACAGCGTGAGGCTCACGATGGGCACGTCGTCGACGTCGACCGGGCGCACGACCCAGCCCGTCACCCCCGGCGGCGCCTGGTCGCGATGGCCCTCGATCTGCGCCTCGAGGCGCACGAGCGCGCGCTCGCGGTCCTCGCCCACGACGAAGCGTGCGGTGACGACGGCGCCGTCGCGCCGCGACGTCGAGTAGACGTGCTCGATGCCGCGCACCTGCCAGAGGAGCTTCTCGAGCGGCGTAGCGACGAGCTGCTCGACCTCCTCGGCGCTCGCGCCGGGGAAGGCGACGGCGACGTCGGCCATGGGCACGACGATCTGCGGATCCTCCTCGCGGGGCGTGACGGCGACGGCGAACGCGCCCGCCAGCGCCGCCACCACGAGCAGCACGGGGGAGAGCGGGCCCGTGACGAAGAGGCGGACGATACGCTGGACCAGGCCCTCGCCGGCAGGCGCGGTCGTGGTCACGACGCCGGGAGCCCCACGGTCTCGCCGCCCGCGAGCCCGGAGAGCACCTCCACACGGCCGCCGTCGAGCGCGGCGCCGGTCGTGACGAGGCGGCGCATCCAGCGGCCGTCGTGCTCGACCACGACCGTCTCGAGCTGCCCCACGCGCTCGACCGCCGCGGCGGGCACGTGCACGACCTCGCGCTCGCCCGCGGGCAGGCGGAGCCGGCCGAACATCCCCGGGTACACGCCCGGCACCGGATCGAAGTTCACGCGCACCTCGAAGGTCCGGGTCTGGGGGTCGGCCGAGGGCAGGATCTCGGCGACCGTGCCCTCGACCGTGGCGCCCGCGGCGGGCAGCTCGATTCGGAACCGCGTCCCGGGGGTGATGCGGCCGATCATGCCCTCGCGCACGAGCGCCTCCAGGCGCAGCGCGGTCGGATCGAGCACGACGAGCAACGGCAGCCCCGGGGCGGCGAGGTCGCCGGGCTCGGCGCGGCGCTCGGCGACGATGCCGTCGATCGGCGCCGCGATCCGCGTGTGCTCGACCGCCGCCTTGGCCTCGAGGTAGGCGGCCTCCGCGGCCTCCATCTGCTCGGTGGTCGCCGCATGCCGGGCCAGAAAGCCGCGCACGCGCTCGTACTGCGCGCGGGCCTGCGCAAAGCGCGCGGCGAAGTCGCTGTCGTCGAGGACGACGAGCGGCGTCCCCGCGCGGACGGCGTCGCCGACCTGCGCGGCGATCTGCAGGATGCGGGCCGTCACCTGCGCCGAGACCACGACGCGGCGGCGCGAGCGCACGGTGCCGACGGCTTCCTCGACGACCGGCACCATCCCGCGCGCCGCGGTGGTCGTGGCCGCCGGCGCAGGCAGCCCGGGCGGCTCGCCGAGGCGCCCCGGGGGAACGCGGGCGCCCTCGAAGGCGCCCGCGGCGTAGAGGACGACGCCCCCGACGAGCGCGAGGAAGCCCATCCAGCGGGCGGCCGTGCGGGCGCGCGGCGACATCTCAGGTGCCGACCAGCCGGCCGATGGCCCGGCTCGCCTCGACGACCGCGCGGTCGACGTCGAGCTGTGCCTCGATGTGCGCCGTGCGCGCCCGCGCGCGCGCCGCCTCGGCCTCGAGGTAGCGGGTCACGGTGGCCGCGCCGCCGCGGTACTGGGCGGTGACGAGGTCGAGCGTCTCTTCCGCCGCCCCCACGGCCTGGGCGGCGACGGCGGCGCGCGTGCGGGCCTCGTCGAGGCGGAGGTAGGCTGTCTCGACCTCGCGCGCCACCGCGAGGAGCGCCCGGCGATCCTCCTCGGCGAGCGCGTCGAGGGCGGCGCGAGCGCGCGCGATGTTCGCCGCCCGCGTCCCGCCGTCGAAAAGGTCCACCGACAGCGCGATCGCGACCGTCCAGTTGCGGTCGCCGGGCGAGAAGCGCGCCTCGGCGTCGTCGCCGTAGAGGCGGCTCTCGACGTCGAGCCGCGGCGAGTAGGCGCGGCGGGCCGATGCCAGCTCGAGGCGCGCGCGCTCGACCGCCTGCCGCGCGATCGCGGCCTCGGGCCGCCGGCGGTAGGCCTCGGCGAGGGCGTCGGCGGCGGTGGGTGGCAGGGCGGCGGCGTCGATGCCCTCGTCGGCGACCTCGAGCGGGGCGTCGGCGGGCAGGGCGAGGAGGTCGCGCAGCACGGCGAGCGCGAGCCGCTCGGCGACCTCGCTGCGCGTGCGCTGCTCGCGGGCTTCGGCGAGGCGCACCTCGAGCGAGAGGAGATCGGAGCGCAGCGCACCGCCGCCCTCGACCTTCACGCGGCTCTCCTCCACCTGCGCCTCCACCGTGCGGACGTTCGCCTCGTCGGCCGCGCGCAGCGCGCGCGCGGCGCGCGCGTCGAGGTAGGCGGCGAGCGTCGCCGCCACGAGCGCATTGGCGGCCGCGTCGCGGGCGAGGCGCGCCGAGGCGGCGGCGGTGTCGGCGGCCCAGCGGCCGAGAAGGTCGCGCCCGCCGTTCCAGAGATTCCAGCGCAGCGTGAGGCCGCCTTCGAGGTTGGTGAACTGGCCGGGGTCGTTGAAATTCGTGTTGGGCGGGAGCGCCCGGGCGTCGATGCGCTTGAAGAGGAAGGCCGACGGTGCATCGCCGACCAAGTAGGAGACGTCGGCCGAAAGACGCGGCCAGAAGGCGGCTTCGGCCTGCGCGAGGCCGGCGCGCGCCTCGGCCACGCGCGCGTCGGCGGCGCGGAGGCTCGGGTTGCGCTCGAGCACGAGGCGCACGGCGTCGGCCGCGGTGAGCGGCGTGCCAGGGGGAGGCGGGGCAGGGGTCGGAGCCGCGGGCCCGAGCGGGAGCGGGGGCGGCGGAGGAACGAAGTCGCTGCGCCGGAGGCACCCACCCAGCGCCGCGCCGACCGCAGCCACGGTCAGGAGGGCCGCGGCCCCGGGACGCCGTGACATGCCGTCGAGTCGGCCTCGCTCCGCACCCCCGCGCGCCGGAGCAAATTCTCGAGCAGACACCACCGGGTGAAGCCCGACTGGAGGAGGTTGAGGCCCACGAAGGCCGTGAACCAGAGCCAGGTGGGGCCGTCGAAGAGGCTGACGCCGTTGTACCGGTTCGCCAGGAGGAGCGACGCGAGGATGAAGCTCCCGGCGATGATGCGCACCAGCCGCTCCGTCGTCATCGGGTCGTCGTGTCTCCTAACCTCCGAGGCGAAACGAAGCAAGAACGCGACCAGCCCCCACCGGCGCTGCGCGCCGCGCGGGCTTCTCAGGGGTGGGAACGCAAGGCGGCGAGGGATGCGTCGGTCGAGAAATCGCGGTGCCGTGGGTGCGCGCCGGGGGCGGATGATCTATATCGGCCTGCGAGGAGGTGCCCATGCGCTCGGGCCTGCACTTCTTTCCCCTCGCTGCGCCCATTCTGGGTGCGCTCCTGCTCGCGGCCGTCCTGCTGCTCGCGATGATCGAGGTCCAGGTGATCGGCTACGCCTACGAGAAGGTCGGCATCGGCCATCGCCAGGCGTTCACGTTCTTGCTGCTTTCGCTGCTGGGGAGCTACATCAACATCCCGGTGGGCGAGCTGCCGGCCGAGCACGTGGTCTCGGGGCAGGAGATCACGGCCTTCGGCATGCGCTGGGTGATCCCGATGGTCGAGAACTGGCCGGGCACGGTGATCGCGGTCAACGTGGGCGGGGCCGTGCTGCCGGTGCTGCTGTCGGGCTATCTCCTCCTGCGCACGGGGCTCTGGGTGCGCGGAGCGGTGGCGTTCGCGATCGTCGCCGCGGTGGTGCACGCGCTCGCGCGCCCGGTCCCCGGCGTCGGCATCGCGGTGCCGACGCTCGTGCCGCCGCTCGTGGCGGCGGGTACGGCGCTGTTGCTCGCCCCGCGCACCGCGCCGGCGCTCGCCTACGTGGCCGGCAGCCTCGGCACGCTCGTCGGTGCCGACCTCATGAACCTGGACAAGCTCCAGGGGCTCGGCGCGCCGGTCGCGTCGATCGGCGGCGCGGGCACCTTCGACGGCATCTTCCTCACGGGGATTCTGGCGGTGCTCCTGGCGTAGGGGGTGCAGCCGGCCGCGGGCCGAGCAGGCGCTCGAGCTCCGGGAGCGTGACGGTCTCCTCCCGGAGCAGCGCATCCACCAGCCGATCGAGGGCCGCCCGGGCCCCGGTGAGGAGCCGGCGCGCCGCCTCGTGGCGATCGTCGAGCAGCCGGCGGACCTCCTCGTCGATGCGCGCCGCCGTCGCCTCGCTGTAGTCGCGGCCCGGGGCGAGGTCATAGCCGAGAAACGGCTGCTGGCCGTCGTGACCGAAGGTCGCGAGCCCGAGCGCCCCCATGCCCCAGCGCGTGACCATGTGGCGCGCGAGCCGCGTGGCCTCCACGAGGTCGTTCTCCGCCCCCGTCGTGACGTCGCCGACGGCGATCTCCTCGGCGGTGCGCCCGCCGAGCATGACCGTGAGCCGCGCGAGGAGATAGCTGAGCGAGTAGTTGTAGCGATCCTCGCCCGGCTGCTGCGCGGTGACGCCGAGGGCGCGGCCGTGCGGCACGATCGTCACCTTCTGCACGGGGTCGGCGGCGGGCGTGAGCCAGGCGACGAGCGCATGCCCCGACTCGTGGTAGGCGATCACGCGCCGCTCGGCCGCCGGGAGCACCAGCCGCCGCCGGCCGCCGAGCAGCGCCTTGTCCTCGGCCTCGCTGAAATCCGCCATGGTCACCTCGCTCCGGCCGGCGCGGGCGGCGAGCAGCGCCGCCTCGTTGCAGAGGTTGGCGAGGTCGGCCCCGCTGAGCCCCGTGGTGGCGCGCGCGAGCTGGTCGAGCGCCACGTCGGAGGCGAGCCGCAGGCGGCGCGTGTGGATGCGCAGGATGCCCTCGCGGCCCTTGCGATCGGGGAGGCCCACCTCGACCTTGCGGTCGAAGCGGCCCGGGCGGAGCAGCGCCGGGTCGAGCACGTCGGGGCGGTTGGTGGCCGCGAGCACGATCACCTCGTGGCGCTCGTCGAAGCCGTCCATCTCGACGAGGAGCTGGTTGAGCGTCTGCTCGCGCTCGTCGTTGACAGCGCCAAAGCCGGCGCCACGCCGGCGCCCGACCGCATCGAGCTCGTCGATGAAGACGATCGCCGGCGCCGCCGCCTTCGCCTGCGCGAAGAGGTCGCGCACACGGCTCGCGCCGACGCCGACGAACATCTCGACGAACTCCGAGCCGGAGAGGCTGAAGAAGGGCACGCCCGCCTCGCCGGCGACGGCGCGCGCGAGCAGCGTCTTGCCCGTGCCGGGCGGGCCCACGAGGAGCACGCCGCGGGGGATGCGCGCGCCCAGGTCGTGGTACTTCTGCGGATGGCGCAGGAAGTCGACCTCCTCCTGCAGCTCGGCCTTGGCCTCGTCCGCGCCGGCGACGTCGTCGAAGGTGACCTGCGGGCCCTCGGGCTTGTAGCGGCGCGCGCGCGTGCGCCCGAAGCCGAAGAGCCCCGCCTGCTGGCCCATGGCCTTCTGCCCGGTCCACCAGAAGAACCCGAGCAGGAGCAGCAGTGGGCCCCAGCCGGTGAGCAGGTCCATCAGCCACGGCGCGGCGGGGTGCTCGGCGGTGACCTCGACGTGGTGCGCCTCGAGCAGCTCGAGGAGCCGGGGGTCGCCGACGACGGCGGGCAGCGTGGTGACGACCTTCGTGTAGGTCTGCGCGCCCTCGACCGCCTTGGCTTCTGTCCCCGCGGTCTGCTCCGGCCAGGCGAGCGGCTTGGCGAGCCAGGCCGTGATCTCGTCGCCGACGATGCGCACGCGCGTCACGTCGTCGGCGCGCACGGCGGCGAGAAAGCGCGTGTACGGCACGCGGGCGGCGGGCTCGGCGCGCGGCCAGAAGACGAGCAGGTTCCAGACGACGAGCGCCCCCAGCGTGAGCCACCACACGAGCGGGCTCGGCGGCCGCCGGGGCGGCTTGCCGGTGCGCGGAGGGGTCGGAGGCGGAGCGGCCATGTCTCGACCCCGGACGATACGCCAACCCGGCCGCCGGAGCCACGGGTCGCGTTGGAGGCGCGGTCGGCCCGCCTGCGATAACGCCTCCGTGACAGCGCGGAGAGGGGATGCGCGGCTGTGGCTCAGGCAGGCGACGGACGACTATCGTTTCGGGCAGCTTGCGCTGCGCTCCCGGTTCTACGCGCAGACGTGCTTCATCGCGCAGCAGGTGGGAGAAAAGGCGGTCGAGGCGGTGCACTATCATCTGAGCGGCCGGCCGGTGCTGGGGCACTCCGTGCATGCGCTCCTCAAGCGGCTCAACGCCCGCGCGGAGGTCAGCGAGGAGCTGCTGGTGCTCGGCGGGCAGCTCGACCAGTACGACGTCCCGACGCGCTATCCGGACGCGCTGCCGGGAGTGACGCCGGCCGACGCGTTCTCCGCCGTGCAGGCGCGCGCGGCGCTTCGTGCAGCGCACCGGATGCTCCTGTGGGCGAGGGCAAGACTGCGCCGCGGCGCATAGCACGCTGGCTGGAGGGCCGACTGCCCCTCCTGCTCCGCCGGCACGGGGTCGAGGCCGCTTATCTCGTGGGGTCCTGGGCCCGCGGCGAGGCTGACGTGCTCAGCGACGTCGACCTCGTGCTCGTCGCGCCGTCGCGCCGTCCCTTCGTCGATCGCTTCCACGACTATCCCGACGTCCTCGCCGCCCCGACGAGCGTCGATCTCCTCGTCTACACGCCCGAGGAGTTCGCCCGCGAACGGCGCCGCAACCGCTTTCTCCGCTACGTGCTGCGCCGCGCCCGGCGCCTCGTCTGACGGCGCTCAGGACCCGCCCGGCTCCGCCAGCCACCGCGCGAGCGTCTGGCGCGAGATGCCGAGCCGCTGCGCCGCGAGCGCCTTGTTGCCGCCACAGAGCTCGACGACCCGCGTCGCGTACGCGACCTCGAGCGCGTCGATGGGGACGATCCCCTCGACCGTGTCGGGGAGGGCTGCGAACCCGGCGAGCGCGCTGCGCTCGACCTGCCCGAGCTGCCCCACGTCGACGAGGGGGCCGTCGGCGAGCACCGCCGCCGACGAGATCGCGGCCTTGAGCTCGCGCACGTTGCCCGGCCAGCGGTGCCGGCGCAGGAGCGCCTCGGCCGCGGGGGTGAAACCCGTGAGCGTCTTGTGGTACTGGCGCGCGTACTGCGCGAGGAAGTGGCGCGCGAGGAGCAGCACGTCGTCGCCGCGCTCGCGCAGCGGCGGGACGGCGATCGTCACCCCGGCGAGCCGGTAGTAGAGATCGCGACGGAAGCTCGTCACGTCCTCCAGACGGCGGTTGGTGGCCGCCACCAGGCGGCAGTCGACCGAGAGGAGCTTCGTGCCGCCGAGGCGGCGGAACTCCCGGCTGTCGAGGAACTTGAGCAGCTTCGCCTGCGCCGCCGCCGGAAGGTCGCCGACCTCGTCGAGGAAGAGCGTGCCGCCCGCGGCGAGCTCGACGAGGCCCCGCTTCTGCTCGCGGGCGTCGGAGAACGCGCCGCGCTCGTGGCCGAACAGCTCGCTCTCGACCAGCGCCTCGGGGATCGCCGCGCAGTTGAGCTCGATGAACGGCCCGCGCGCGGCGGCGGACGCCTGGTGCAGGGTGCGGGCGATCAGCTCCTTGCCGGTGCCCGTCTCGCCGACGACGAGCACGACGGGCACCGGCTGGGCGGCGACCTTCTCGACCAGCCGCATCACCTCGCGCATCGCCTCGCTCTCGAAGACGAGCTGCGCGTGCTGCCCGCTGTACCAGGCGACCTGCCGCTCGAGCTCGTCGGTGCGCAGCGCGTTCTTGACCGAGGCGATCACCTCCTCGAGATCGAACGGTTTCTTGATGAAGTCGAAGGCGCCGAGGCGGAGCGCCGTCACCGCGCTGTCGACGTCGCCGTGCGCGGTGATGACGATCGCCTTGAGGCCGGGGAGCCGCTCGCGTGCCTCGCGCAGCACCGCGAGCCCGTCGAGGTCGCCCAGCCGGAGATCGATGAGCGCGCAGTCGGGCGCCTCGTCGGCGAGCAACGCGAGCGCTTCGTGCCCGCTCGCCGCGAGGCTCACCGCGTAGCCGGCGCCCTCGAGCGCCATCTTGAGCGAGCGGCGGATCAGCGCCTCGTCGTCGACGATCAGGACCGACTGGCGCACAGTGCCTCCGCCCCGGGCAGCAGCACGCGGAACGCGCTGCCCCCGCCTTCGGCCGGTCCCACGTCGATCTGCCCGCCGTGCTCGCGGACGATGTTGCGGCTCACCGCGAGCCCGAGCCCGTTGCCGTGTGGCTTGGTCGTGAAAAACGGATGGAAAAGCCGCTCGCGGACCGCCGGGGCGATGCCCGGGCCGTGATCGCGCACGACGAGACACAGCGCCCCCCGCTCGACGGTGGCCCGGACCTCCACCTCGCCGCCGGGCGGCGAGGCCTCGCAGGCGTTGACGATCAGGTTGACCAGCACCTGCTCGATCAGCTCCGGGTCCATCTCCCACCGCAGCGCCGCCGGCGCCGGGGCGACCCGGATCGGGTACCCCTGCGCGGCGGGAGCCAGGCTCGCGGTGCGCACGGCCTGATCGAGGACCCGCCCGACGGGCACGGGCACCATCTTGGGCTCGAGCGGGCGCGCGTAGCACATGAGCCGGCGCACCGTGTCGGCCACGCGGCCGAGCTGCGCCTCCATCTCGGCGAGCTCGCGCGCGAGCTGCTCGGGCGGGAGCGGCGTGCGGCGCAGCGCCTGGAGCATCGCCTTCACGCCGCTGACGGGGTTCAAGGTCTCGTGGGCGATCTCGGAGGCGATCTCGCCGAGCTCCGAGAGCTTCTCGGCCTGCTGGAGCGCCCGCTCCTGCTGGCGCACGCGCTCGAGGAGCGCCGTCACGTGCGCCTCGAGCGCGCCCAGCTCGTCGCCGTCGACCTCGACGCGATCGACGACGCCCGCCGCCCCGAGCCGGAGCACGAGGCGATAGATCGGCCGCGCCGCATAGCGGGAGAGAACGAAGCCCAGCACGAGCGAGACGAGCGCGCCGAGGCCCGTGAGCCCGAGCACGAGCGCGCGGCCGTGCGCGACCGCCGCTTCGGCCGCCGCCTGCCGCGCGCGCATGTCCTGCTCGGCGTGCGCGAGCAGCTCCTGGCCGTCGGCGAGCAGCTCGTCGACGTCGCCCGCCATGTCGACGAAGCGCTCCCGGGCGGCCTCAGGGTCGCCCGCCTGCTGGCGGCGGATCACCTCGTCGGCCTTGGTCGTATAGGCGGCGTAGGTCGTGCGCATGCGGGCGATGAGCGCGCGCTCGGCATCGGTGCGCGCGAAGTCGCCCAGCTCGGCGAGCCAAGCCTCGAACTGCTGGCGGTGCGGGCGGATCGCGTCGAGGGCGCCGCGGTCGCCGGCGAGGAGATAGTCGGCGAGCCGTGCCTTGTCGCGGACCACGGTTTCCAGCCGCGCGGTGAGATCGATTGCCTGCACGCTCCGCCAGGCGAGCCGCTGGGCCGCCCGCTCGGCTTGGGCGAGCGAGCGCAGGCTCCACCACGTGGAGACGAGGAGCCCGGCGATCATCGCGGCGTACGCGAGCATGAGCCGCGCAACGAGGCTCGGCCGGCGCGCGGATGCCTCGCCCCCTCGCGGCGGGCCGCCGTCCATCGCCGTCACGGGCGCCATTCGGGCGGGCGGGAGACGCCGCGGACGTGCGCGTCGATCCAGTCGAGCTCGCTGCCGAGCGCGACCGCCGTTGCGGCCGCCAGCGGCTCGTCGATGGTGGGCGGGAGCGCGCCGTCGTAGGTGGCGAAGGTCGACTGCCGCACCCCGACCCGGACCTCGAGCCAGCCGACGGGCGTGCCGTCCTCGCGGCGCAGCGTGGCGCGGTAGGTGCCGCGGACGGCGGCCGACGAGCGGGCGAGGCGGCTGAGCGCCGTGGGGCTCGCGCCGCCGTCGGTGCGCGCGAAGACGTCGGTCAGGACGACGGGCCCGTGGGCGGGCTCGATGCGGAGCCGGATCGCGCCGTCCTCCCAGGAGGGCACGACGCGGCCGAGAAGCGGCGCGTCCTCGGTGCGCCCGCGGCGCACGACGACGCGGCCGGGCTCGGCGACCCAGAGAGCCGCCCGCTCGCCCGTGCGGTCGCGGAGCACGAAGGTGGGCTCGCCCGGCAGATGCAGCCACCCTGGCGGCACGACCACAGCCGAGCCGCCGTCGGTCATGCGGTCGATGGCGAGGCCGTCGCGGGTCTGCCGCGCCGCGAAGGTGGCATCGGGGGGCACCGGCCGGCTCCGCGCCGCCGCGCAGCCGCTCGCCGCGACGAGCGCCGCCGCAAGAACCACGGGCCAGCGAGCTTCGCGCGGGCGTCCCATGTCGTGCGTGCGAGGAAGCAACTCTCGTGCAATCCGCCGGCGGGCGCGCGCGGCGGCCCGAGCGGCCGGTCGTGGTAGATTCTGGTCCGCGGCGTCGCATTCCGCAACGCGAGCAGCGCCGGACCCGCCGCCGACGCGCCCTCGGGCGAGGGCATGGTTCCTGCTCGACGCACCGGTATGCCGACCGATCCGTCGTCCCGGCGCCGGCCTGAAGCCGAGCGGCTCGTGCTGATCGTCTTCCGAAGCTCGCTCGAGGCCGACGTCTTGGGCGTGCTCCGGCGCGCGGGGGTGGGCGCGTTTACCGTGCTCCCGCAGGTGCTCGGCATCGGCGCGGCGGGGAAGGCGCTGCACACCTTTCCCTGGCCCGGCACGAACATGGCGATCCTGGTGGCGCTCGCCCGCGCGCAGGCGACGGCGCTCGTCCGCGGCCTCGTGGCCTTCCGCAGCCGCGCAAGCGCGCGGCAGAAGGGCGTCGAGGTCCCCCTCCGGGTCTTCGTCATCCCCTGCATTCAGGCTGCCTGAGCCCGCCGTGCCGAGCTTCGCGCTGCGCAATCCCCACACGATCATCGTCGGCGCGCTCGTCGCGGCGCTGCTGGGGGTAACCGCGTTCACCCGCATGCCGGTGGACGTGTTCCCGAACCTCAAGATCCCCGCGGTGGTGGTGGCCACGTTCTACCCGGGCATGCCGCCGACGGAGGTCGAGCGCGACATCACCACCCGCTTCGAGCGCTTCTTCACCCTCGGCAGCGACATCGAGCACGTCGAGTCGCGCTCGCTGCCGGGCGTGAGCATCATCAAGGTGTACTTCCACGCGAGCGCCGACGTGGACACGGCGGCGGCCTCGCTCGCGAACCTCGCGATGGCCGACCTGCGGCACCTCCCCCCGGGGACGCTGCCACCGCTCGTGCTCAAGTTCGACGCGTCGTCGCTGCCGGTGACGCTGGTGACCGTGGCGGGCGAGGGGTACTCGGAGACCGCGCTGCGGGACCAGGCGCAGTACAACGTGCGCAACCAGCTCGCGACCGTGGCGGGGGCGTCGGTGCCGCCCCCGTTTGGCGGCAAGTACCGCCAGATCATGGTCTACAGCGACCGCGAGGCGCTCGAGGCCCGCGGGCTCACGCTGATGGACGTCGTCCACGCGCTCAACGACGCGAACCTCATCATCCCCGCCGGCGACGCGAAGATCGGCGACACGGACTACTTCATCACCACCAACAGCATGATCCCGGATGCCCCGCAGCTCGATGCCGTGCCGGTGAAAGGCGGGGTCACCGAGGCGCCGGTGCTCGTGCGCGACATCGGCCAGGCGGCGGACGCGGCGCAGATCCAGCAAAACGTCGTGCGCATCGACGGGCAGCGCTCGGTGTACATCCCGGTGCTCAAGCAGGGCAACGCCAACACGATCGCGGTCGTCGACGGCATTCGTGGGCTGCTGCCGCGGGTCGTCGGCCTGCCGGCCGGCATGAAGCTGCGCGCGATCTTCGATCAGTCGAGCTACATCCGGGCCGCGATCGAGAGCCTCGAGCACGAGGCGGTGTCGGCGGCGGTGCTCGCGTCGCTGGTGATCCTGCTCTTCCTCGGGAGCTTCAAGTCGACGGTGGCGATCTTCGTGTCGATCCCGCTGTCGCTGCTGGCGGCGGCGTTCGGGCTCTTCCTCGGCGGGTCGACGACGAACGTGATGACGCTCGGCGGCTTCGCCCTCGCGATCGGGCGGCTCGTGGACGATTCGGTGGTGGTGCTCGAGAACATCAACCGCCACTTGGCGACGGGCAAGAGTCCCGCGCAGGCGGCGCGGGACGGCGCGGAGGAGGTGGCGCTGGCGACGCTCGCCTCCACGGTGACGACCGTGATCGTGTTCTTTCCCGTGATGTTCCTCTTCGGGGTCGCCAAGTACCTCTTTAGCGCGCTGTCGCTCGCCGTGGTGCTGTCGATGCTCGCGTCGTACGTGGTTGCGATGACGCTCATCCCCATCTACTGCGCGCGATTCCTCACGGCCGAGGAGGCGCGCGCGGCGGAGGCGGGGCACGGGTGGCTCGGGGGGTTCGAGCGGGGCTATGCGCGGCTCGTGGCGCGCTACGAGCGGTTTCTCGCGGCGGCGCTCGGCCGCAAGAAGCTCGTGATCGGTGGGGTGGCCGGGCTCTTCGTGGCGACCATGCTCGGGGCGCGCTTCATCGGCACGGAGCTCTTTCCGCGCACCGACGCGGGGCAGTTCATCGTGAACCTGCGCACGCCGCCCGGGTCGCGGATCGAGGTCACCGAGGCGCTGGCGACGGCGGTGGAAGGGGTGATCCGCGAGGTGATCCCGCCGCGGGACCTCGCCATGGTGGTCTCGAACCTCGGGTTGGCGCCGGGCTTTTCGGCCATCTACTCGCCCAACGCCGCGAGCGACTCGGGGTTCGTCATGGTGAGCCTGCGGCCCGGGCATCGCGTGTCGACCTGGGAGTACATGCGCCGCCTGCGGCCGGTGCTCGCCCGCCGGGTGCCGGAAGTGCAGACATTCTTCCAATCGGGCAGCATCATCGACGCCGTGCTGAACTTCGGGCTTGCCGCCCCGATCGACGTGCAGCTGAGCGGCCCCGACTACGCCGTGCTCGGCCCCGCCGCGCAGACGGTGGCGGCGACGGTGCGCACCCTGCCCGAGGTGGCCGACGTCTTCGTGCCGCAGGAGCTCGCGTACCCCACCCTGCACGTGCGCGTCGACCGCGTGAAGGCGGGGCGGCTCGGCCTGAGCCAGCGCGACGTCGTCACCAACGTCATCACGGCGCTCACCTCGAACCAGATGATCGCCCCGTCGATCTGGATCGATCCCGAGACCGGCAACGACTACTTCCTCACGGCGCAGTACGCCGAGGCTGCCATCCGCTCCATCGACACGGTGCTGAACATCCCCGTGCGCAGCAGTCGGGTCGGCGGGGCGGTGCTCCTGCGCAACGTGGCGACGGTCGAGCGGACGACGGAGCCGGCGGAGGCGGATCACTACAACATCCAGCGGGTGGTGGACGTGCTCGTGGCGCCGCGGGGAGACGACATGGGCGGGACGCAGGCGGCGATTGCGCGGGCGCTGGCGGGATGGCGGCCGCCGCGGGACGTCACGCTGACGTATCGGGGGGCGGTGGCGGCGATGGAGGCGTCGTTTGCGAGCTTCGGCTTCGGGCTCGCGATGGCCCTCGTGCTGCTCTATCTGGTCATGGTGGCGCAGTTCCGGTCCTTCCTCGATCCGTTCATCATCATGTTCTCGGTGCCGATGGGGCTGATCGGCGTCGTCGCCGTGCTGCTCGTGACCGGGACGACGCTGAACATCGAGTCGTTCATGGGGACGATCGTGATGGTCGGGATCGTGGTCTCGAACTCGATTCTGCTGGTGGACTTCGCCAATCAGCGGCGGCGGGAGGGCGCGGAGCTGCGGCGGGCGGTCGTGGAGGCAGCGCGGACGCGCATGCGGCCGATCCTGATGACGGCGCTCGCGACGGTGGTGGGCCTGCTGCCGATCGCGCTCAAGCTCGGCGCGGGCTCGGAGGCGTCGGCGCCGCTCGCGCGGGCGGCGGTGGGTGGGCTCGGCGTGTCGACCGTGCTCACGCTCGTGCTGGTGCCGGTGGTCTACGAGCTCTTCTACACGCGCCGCGGGAGGCGGGCATGACGCGCGGGCGGCGCGGGGTGGTCGCGGTGGCGGTGCTGGCGGCGGTGGCGGGGTGCGGCGACCGGGAGGCGCGGTCCGCCAAGGAGGCGGCGGTGCCGACCGTGGTCGTGACGCACGTCTCCCGAGGCGACGTCGTGCGCACGATCACGCTGCCCGGCGATCTCGCCGGCCTCAACGAGGCGGCGCTCTACGCCAAGGTGACCGGGTATCTCGAGCGCATCGACGTCGACAAGGGCGACTGGGTCAAGCGGGGGCAGGTGCTCGCGGTAATCGAGGTGCCGGAGCTCGAGCAGAAGCTCAAGCGGGCGCGCGCGCGCCTCAAGGTGCGGCGGGTCACCTACGAGCGCCTCCAGCGCGTGTGGAACACCGACCGGCGGCTCGTCGCCCGGGAGGACGTGGACATCGCCCAGGGGCAGTACGAACAGGCGCAGGCCGAGGTAGAGGAGCTGGAGGCTCTGGTCGGGTACACGCGCATCGTCGCCCCCTTCGACGGCGTGGTGACGGCGCGCTACGTCGATCCGGGCGCGCTCATCCAGGCGAGCGGGCGGACGGGAACCGTCGACACCGGGGACCAGGCGCCAGGGCGCGCCGGCCTAGCCCCCGTGGTGAGCGTGGCCGACATCGATACGCTGCGCGTCTACGTCTACGTCCCGGAGGCGGAGACGAGCTTCGTCAAGGTGGGCATGCCCGCCACGCTGCGCTTGCGCGAGTTCGCCGGGCGCCAGTTCGAGGGCACGGTCACCCGCTTCGCCACGCGGCTCGACCTCTCGACGCGCACGATGCTCACCGAGGTCGACATCGCCAACCCCAAGCACGAGCTGTATCCGGGGATGTACGCCGACGTGACGCTCGAGCTCGAGCGGCACGCGGGCGCGCTGCGGGTGCCGGCGACCGCCGTCGGCACGGAGGGGCAGCAGCGATTCGTCTTCGTCGTGAAGGACGGTCGGCTCGCCAAGACGCCCGTGACCGTCGGCATCGTCGAGCCCGCGTGGGTGGAGATCGCTTCGGGCCTCTCGGGCACCGAGGCGATCGTGAAGAGCGTCGGGCCGTCGCTCGCCGACGGGGCCGCGGTGCGCGCCGTGGAGGCGCAGCCCAGGGCCGCGGCCAGCGAGGGCTGACGCTCGTGCGGCGGGTCGCGCGATGGTTGGCGGCGGGGCTCGTCTGTGTGGGCGGGCTCGGCGGTGCGGCTTGGGCCCTCGCCGACGGCCCGATCGCCCCCGGCGAGGCGCTCACGCTCGAGCGGGCGATCCAGCTCGCGCTCCGATACCACCCGGCCCAGATGGCCGCGGCGTCGCGCGCCGACGCGGCGCACGAGCGCATCGGGCAGGCACGGTCCTACCTCCTGCCGCAGGTCTTCGGGGTGAGCGAATACCTGCGTGCGACCGACAACGGGATCGGCGACACGGCCTACCTGCCCGCGCTCGGGATCCCGCGTGCCCCGACGCAGGGGCGGCACGAGAACCAGCTCACCGAGACCTTCGACAACTACCTCGCGGGCATTGCGGCATACCAGTACCTCTTCGACTTCGGTCGCGCGCGCGGTTTCGTTGCACAGCGCGATGCCGAGGCCGACGCGCAGCGGGCGCGTCTCGAGCTCGTCCGCCTCGATCTGGTGTACGGCGTGACGAAGGCCTACTATGACCTCGTGGCGGCGAAGGAGATCGTCAAGGTGTACGAGACGGCCGTCACGCAGCGCACCGCGCATCTGCGCGAGGCCGAGGTGAAGGCGGAGGCCGGGCTCAAGCCGGAGATCGACGTGTCCACGGCCGAGGCCGACCTGGCCCGCGCGCAGCTCGATCTCGTCAACGCCAAGAACGCTGCGGCGACGGCGAAGGTCGCGCTCGACAACGCCATGGGGCTCGGCGGGCAGGCGCCGGAGTACCGGCAGGCCACGCGGCTCTCGTACGGTCCCATCCCGGAGAAGATGGAGACGTACCTCGAGCGCGCCTTCGCCCAGCGCCCGGACCTCAAGATGTTGATCGACGACGCCCGCGCGGCGGGCGCCGAGATCCAGCAGTACCGCAGCGACTACCTGCCCACGTTCGGCGCGACCGCCGGCTACAACCTCCGCGGCCAGGGGGCCACCCCGGGCAACAATTACTACGCGGGCCTGGTCGTCACGTGGCCCATCTTCAACGGCTTCCTCACCGACCACGAGATGGCCGAGGCCAAGCTGCACCAGGATGCGATCCGCCACGACATCGAGGACCTGCGGCAGCGCATCATCCTCGAGGTCCAGCGCGCCTTTCTCGACTGGCAGGCCTCCGTCGATCGCATTCACCAGGCCGAGCAGGCGCTCGAGGCGTCGCGGGTCGAGCTGGATCTCGCGGAGAAGCGCTACGAGACCGGGCTCGGCTCCATCATCGAGCTCACCGACGCCCAGCGCGAGTTTACCAGCGCGGGCGCCCAGCAGGTCCAGGCGCTCGCCGGCTTCTCGATCGCGAAGGCGGCGCTCGACCGCGACACGGGCGCCGGTGTCCCGCCGCCGTGAGCGCGCCCGAGTTTCAGCTCGCCCGCGCCGGCGCCTTCGGGCTCGCCCTCGCGACCGCGGCGACGTTGCAGCGGCTCGCGCCGCATGCCGGGCACCGCGGCAGCCTGCGCGTGAACGCGGCGCTCTGGGCGCTCGACGCGGCGATCGTCGGCGGGGTGTGCGGCACCTGTGCGCTCGCGGCCGCCGACTGGGCGGCACGGCAGGGCCTCGGGCTGCTGCACGCGCTCGCGGCGCCGTGGTGGGTCGCAATGGCGAGCAGCGTCCTCGGCCTCGACTTCGTCTCCTACCTTTGGCACCGGGCGAACCACGAAGTCGCGGTGCTCTGGCGCTTCCACCGCGTGCATCACTCCGACCCGAGCTTCACGGTGTCGACGGGGCTGCGCTTCCATCCGGGCGAGCTGCTGCTCTCGCTGCCGGTGCGCCTCCTGGCCGTGGTGCTTCTCGGGGCCCCGGCGGCGGCCGTGCTCGCCTTCGAGGCCGTCTTTGCCTTCGCCAATCTGGTCGAGCACGGCGACATCGACTTACCGCCGCGCCTCGAGCGCGGCGCGGACCGCCTCGTCGTGACCCCGGCGCTGCACCGCATCCATCACGCGCGCCTCCCCCCAGAGCGCGATCGGAACTTCGGCACGATCCTGATCGTCTGGGACCGCCTGCTCGGCACCCACCGCCCGAGCCGCTCCGCCGCCCGCGTCGCCGTGGGGCTCGACGAGACGGCCGCGCCCCGCGGGCTGTGGGACGCCCTGCGGCTGCCGCTGGCACCCCTCGGCCCGCGCCGCTGAACGCTCCGCGTTACGGCTCTGTTACCGCAATGCGAACACTTTACGAATCAAGGATCTTGCTAAGTACTTCCATTGACGGCCCCGGCCGCAGCCGGATACAGGCGTCGCGACAATCGAGGAGGGCGACGCATGCGAGTGTTCGCAACGGGGATGCTGGTGCTGCTGGTCGCAGGAGCGCCGGTGCGGGCTCGGGCCGAGGACATGGAGGCGCGGCTCAAGGCGCTCGAGACGCAGCTCCAACAGGCGCTCAAGGCGCTCGCGGAGCAGCAGAAGCTCACGCAGCAGGCGCAGCGCCAGATCGAGGAGCTCAAGCGCGAGGTGAAGCAGACGCGCACCGTGCGCGGGGCGCCAGCCGCGCCGCCCCCGGCGCTCGCCGAGCCGGCGCTGCGCAAGCAGATCGAGGACCAAGTGCGCAGCGAGGTCGCGCAGCGCAACGCGGAGCTCGAGCGCAAGGTCGAGGCGATGAAGCCCGCCTGGGACGACTACGCGCAGAAGTTCTTCAAGAAGGTGAAGCTCGGCACGCTCGTCTACGGCGACTGGGCCTACTACTGGAAGACCGGATTCGGGCCGCAGTTCCTCACCCAGATCAACCAGCCGGGCCCCGGCAACGACAACTTCAACTCCTTCGACCTCAGCCGCGCCTATCTGAACTTCTTTTTCACGCCGACCGACGATCTCACCCTGCGGGTTACGCCGAACGTCTTCCGCGCCGTCGGCACCGCAAGCTCGGACAAGTTCGGGAAGAGCGGGGGCGTCGGCACCAACCTCGACGGCAACCTCGAATACCGGCTCAAGTACGGCTACCTCGACTTCAACACGCCCTTTGCGCGCCTCGAGCAGTGGGTGCCGGCGGTCGCCCCGCTGCACGACGACAAGATCACGCTCGGCCAGCAGCCGAACCCGCTCGTCGCCTGGGAGGAGGACCTCTACGGCTACCGCTTCACGAGCCTCACGCCGTGGAACTACACGAGCTTGAGCTCGTCGCAGACGGGCATCGCGGTGCACGGCCCGGTCAAGCTCGACGGCCGCCAGTACATCGACTACGACCTCGGGGTCTACAACAACGCGAACTTCCACCAGTTCGAGCAGAGCGAGACCAAGCAGGGCATGGCGCGCGTGTCGGTGTACCCCTTCGGGGCCCGCTCGCGCTTCGACGGGCTCGGCATCACGGGCTTCTACGACTACGGCTATCCGAACAAGACGCGCGACGCCGGCCGCACGAGCAACGTCACGCGCATGACCGGGCTGGTGCACTACACCGGCAAGGGGTGGGGCATCGCGGGCGAGTACGACCAGGGCCGCAATGCCTTTTCGAGCTCGAACCTCTTCTCGGGCAGCGGGCCGGCCGACCAGTTCTCGCTCGGGGCGACGCCCTTTGCGGGCTTCGACGGCCTCGTCAAGGCGCTGCAGGACAAGCACGACACGGTTCAGCAGGGGTTCGCGTTCTTCGGCCACTACGACATCCCGCGCACGCCGCTGAGCCTCTTCGCGATGTGGCAGCGCTTCCAGCCAAACACCAACGTGTCGACGAACCCGATCGACTTCGACCGCATCGTCGGCGGCATCGGCTACAAGTACAACCAGTACCTGCGCTTCGCGCTCGACGTGCAGGACCTCGACTACTATCACAGCCAGTTTACTTTCCCGGCAGGCGAGGCGAAGGCGCTCGGGCTCAAGGGGGCGGTGCCCGACGCCGTGCCGGGCGGGGTGAAGGCTGTGTTCCTCAACTTCGAGTTCAGTTACTGAGGACGATCCCCGCCCGGGCACCCGACGTGCGGGGCACCCGCGCCTTCGCGCGACGCATCGTCGCCGCCCGTCACCCCACCGCCGCGCGCGCGCCGAAGCCGCCGCTGTGTCCCGCGGCCGTGGGCGCGGCCCGGGGCGGCGCACGGGGTGCTGGCACGGTTTCCGCACCGCACCGGGCCGCGCGGAGGACGGGGCGGGGAGGTTCGCATGGCGAATGCGCGGCGGTGGCAGGCGATCGTCGGAAGCGGCGTCCTGGCGATGTGCACAACCCTTCCGGCAACCGGCGCTGCCGCGCCGCCCCCGCCTTCGGGTGGGCGCGCGCTCCTCCGCTGTCAGCAGACCGTCGCCGGCGAGGGCCTGCGCTACTCTGTCCAGCTCGGCTGGCGGCTTGCGCGCTGCCTGCGGGCGGTCGACGCCTGCGGCGGCTCGAGCTGTGCCGCCGATGCCTGTCGCGGCGTCGCCGACGCTGCGAGCCTCGAGGCGCGGCTCCGCGCCCGCATCGATGCGGCCTGCGCCGGCGTGCCGCTCGACCAGCTCGCGAGCGGGCTCGGCTTCGCGCCGCTCGCCGCGGCCTGCCCGTTCGCGTCGCTCGACGGCTTCGCGGGCTGCCTCGCGCTCGGGCTGCGCGAGGCGGCGGGCGCCGTCTTCGGCCGCCTCGAGCCGATGGCCTGCCAGAGGCTCATCGCGCTCGGTGCCGCCTCCCCCGTCCCGGCGGAGTGCTGCGTCGTGGGCCCGACGACGACGACCACCACCGCGACCACCATGACGACCACCACCACCGTGGCCCCCGTGGGCCTCCTCTACTGCGGCGGCGCCCAGCAGGTGGCCTGCCCGCCGGGCTTCGTGTGCGATCGCACCGATCCGCTGTGCACGCTCCCCGATGTGGCCGGGCAGTGTGCGCCCGCGCCGACGAGCTGCGCGGCCGGCACGCCGGTCTGCGGCTGCGACGGCACCACCTACGCCTCGGACTGCGCGCGGCTCGCCGCGGGCGTCACCAAGATGCACGACGGCGCCTGCGATCCGGTGCCCCCTGCGCCGTGCAGCAGCAATGCGGACTGCGGCGCGGGCTTCTTCTGCGAGTTCGCGCCCGGCGACTGCGGCGAGAGCGGTCACGGGACGTGCGCCCCCAAGCGCTCGACGCCCTGCGATCTCTGCGCGGCCTTCGTCGACGGCCCGGTCTGCGGCTGCGACTTCGTGACCTACCCGACGCAGTGCGCCCGTCAGGCAGCCGGCGTGTCGCAGTACTTCGTCGGCAGTTGCTTCTGACCGCCCGCGCCGGTGCGCTCCCACCGGCGCGTTCGCGAGGGTCCCGGTCGGCCGCCGGGGCCCTCGCGCCCCTCGGAGCCGCGCGCTTGACCCCTCGCGCCGGGCTCTGTTAGCGCCGGCAGCGTGCGTTGGCCGCCGGCCGCGGAGGAGATCGCTCGGCTGCGCGAGACGCTCGCCTGGGTCTACGAGCGCGCGCCGTACTACCGGCGCGTGCTCGATGCGGCCGGCGTGCGCCCGCAGGCGCTCGAGAGCTACGACGCCTTCCGCACGCGGGTGCCGCGGCTCCGCAAGACCGACCTGGTGGCGGCGCAGCGCGCGCACCCGCCGTTCGGCGATCTCCTGGCGGTGCCGCGTGCCGAGATCGCCTCGCTGCACACCTCCCCCGGGCCGATCTACATTCCGCGGCTTGCCGCCGAGCCGGGCGGCACTGCGGTGCTGGCCGCGGCGATCCGTGCGATGGGCGTGCGCCCCGGCGAGGTCGCGCACGTGACGCTCTCCTATCACATCATGCCCGGCGGCCTGCGCCTCCACCGGGCCTTCGAGGCCGCGGGCTGCCTCGTCATCAACGGCGGCACGGGGGCGAGCGAGCTGCAGGTGCAGATCGCGCACGACTACGGCGCGACCGTCTACGCCGGCACGCCGAGCTTCCTCGCGCGCCTGGGCGACGTGGCGCGCACGATGGGGCTTCCGCTCCGCTACCGCGTCGGGTTCTCGACCGCCGAAGCGCTCACGCCGGCGCTCCGCCGCGACCTCGAGGCGACCCTCGGCATCGAGCTGTTCGACCACTGCGGCGAGGCGCAGATCGGTCCGCTGGCCGGCGAGTGCCGGGTGCACGACGGCATGCACCTCCACGCCCGCGACCTCTTCTGCGAGTTCCTCGATCCGGAGAGCGGCGAGCCCGTCGGTCCCGACGGCACGGGGGAGCTGGTCGCGACCCAGCTCGGCCCCCACGCGCTGCCGCTCGTGCGCTACGCCCCCGGCGACGTCTTCCGGCTCGTCCCCGAACCGTGCCCGTGCGGCGATCCAGCGCCGCGCGTGCGCTTCGTCGGGCAGGCGGGCGCGATCCGCAAGATCAAGGGCGTGCTCGTGCACCCCGCGCAGGTCCACCGCGTGGTGAGCGAGTTTCCCGAGCTCGGCCGCTTCCAGATCGTGGTCGATCACCCGCCGGGCGAGCGGTTCGACCGCGCCGTGCTGCGGGCCGGCACCGTGCGGCCGCCGGCCGACCCGGCCGCGCTTGAGCGTGCGCTCGCCGCGCGGCTCAAGGCGACGATCCTGATCGGCGTCGACGTCGAGCTGGTGCCCGAGGCCGAGATTCCCGAGGACGCAGGTCCGCCGCGGTTCGCGGCCGCGATCCTCGACCGGAGACCCAGGGCGTGAACCCCGGCCGCCGCTGGTACGACCCCGAGGTCCAGACGATGCCGCGCGAGCGCCTGCGGGCCCTCCAGGAGGAACGCCTCGCGCGCCAGCTCGCGCGCGTGTGGTCGGTGCCGGTGCCGTTCTTCCGCCGCAAGCTCGAGGCGGCGGGGATCCGCAGCGCGGCCGACGTGCGCGGGCTCGACGATCTCGCCCGCGTGCCGACCACCATCAAGGCCGAGCTGCGCCGCAGCGAGGAAGAGCATCCGCCGTTCGGCGACTACCGCGGCGCGCCGCCCTCGGCGTGCGTGCGGCTCGGCGCGTCGACCGGGACGAGCGGCACGCCGACGCTCATCCTCTGGACGCGGCGGGACCTGGAGGTCGACCACGCGGCCTCGGCGCGCGGGCGCTGGCGCTGGGGGCTGCGGCCGGGGATGAGCCTCGCCAACGCGCATCCCTTCGGCATGAACGCCGGCGGGTGGCACTTCAGCCACGGCGTCGAGGCGCTCGGCGTGCTCAACATCCCCTCGGGGCCGCCCGTGGGGGAACAGCACGTGCGCGACGTGATCGAGGTCTGGCGGCGAGTGCGCCCGGACATGTACCGGCTCTTCGGCAACGTGGCGCGCACCTACGCCGACGCCGCGCGCGCGCTCGGCCTCGACCCGGTGCGCGACCTGAACCTCACGGTCGCCGGCGATCATCCCGCCGAGCAGCACCTGATGGTCAGCTCGGGGCTCGAAGCGCTGCCGCTGCTCGGCAGCGCGTGCGAGGAGCGACAGGGCGCGCACGTGGCCGAGGATTTGGCGATCGTCGAGGTGATCGACCGCCTGAGCGGGCGGCCCTGCGGGCACGGCGCGCGGGGCAACCTGGTCGTGACCGTCCTCGAGAAAGACAACTTCCTCCTCCGCTACGACCTCGAGGACGTTGTGCGCTGGAACCAGGCACCGTGCCCGTGCGGCGAGACCCATCACCGCCTCTTCTACGAGGGCCGCGTGCGCGACATCACGACGGTCGCGGGCCGCGAGATCCTGCCGATCGACGTGGCGCTCGTGCTCTACGAGTTCCCCGAGGCCTCCACCCCCTCGGCCGAGTACCAGATCGTGCGTTCCGCGCGGGCGGCCGACGTGCTGCACGTCCGCCTCGAGCACACCGCCGGGGGCGATGCGGCGGACCTCGGCCGCCGGCTCGGCGAGCGGTTGCGCGAGCGCCTGGGCGTGCCGGTGCGGCTCGAGCTGTTCGCTCCGGGCGCGCTCCCCCGCTTCGCCTACAAGGCGGCCCGCGTCGTCGACGAGCATTGACCGCCGCGGCCCCGGGGCCTACCGTGAGGGCAAACGCTCCGCAGGAGGTTGCGCCAATGGGCATCGCCGCACGGCTCGAGTCGTCGGTGGAGCGGTTCCTCGCCGCGCCCGTCCGCAAGATGCTGATCGACGGGAAGTGGGTCGAGGCCGCGTCGGGCAAGACCTTCGAGACGCTCAACCCCGCCACGGGCGAGGTGCTCGCCCGCGTGGCGGAGGGCGACGCCGAGGACGTCGACCGCGCCGTGCGCGCGGCGCGCCGCGCGTTCGACTCCGGCCCGTGGCGGCGGATGCGGCCGGCCGAGCGCGAGCGGCTGCTGCTGCGCATCGCCGATCTGATCGAGGCGCACGCCGAGGAGCTGGCCGAGCTCGAGACGCTCGACAACGGCAAGACGCTCGCCGACAGCCGCAGCGTCGACGTGCCCTCGGCGGCCGCGACGTTCCGCTACTACGCAGGCTGGGTGAACAAGCTCACGGGCGACACCAACCCCTCGGACGAGGCGTTCTTCAACTTCACGCTGCGCGAGCCGGTGGGCGTGTGCGGGCAGATCATTCCCTGGAACTTCCCCCTGCTGCTGGCGGCCTGGAAGCTCGCCCCGGCGCTCGCCTGCGGCAACACCTGCGTGCTCAAGCCCGCCGAGCAGACGCCGCTCACGGCGCTCAGGCTGGGCGAGCTGCTCGAGGAGGCGGGCGTGCCCGCCGGCGTCGTCAACATCGTGCCCGGCTTCGGACCGACCGCGGGCAGGGCGCTCGTGCGCCATCCCATGGTCGACAAGATCGCGTTTACCGGCTCGACCGAGGTGGGCAAGGAGATCCAGCGGGAATCGGCGGCGACGCTCAAGCGGGTGTCGCTCGAGCTCGGCGGGAAGTCGCCGAACATCGTCTTCGCCGACGCCGACGTCGAGGCGGCGGTGGAAGGCGCGCTGCTCGGCGTGTTCTTCAACCAGGGGCAGGTGTGCTGCGCGGGCACGCGGCTTTTCGTCGAGCGCACGATGCACGACGAGTTCGCCGAGCGCCTGGCCAAGACCGCCGCCGGCATGAAGCAGGGCAGCGGCCTCGACCCCGAGACGCGCATCGGTCCGCTGGTGAGCCAGGAGCAGCTCGAGCGCGTCACCGGCTACCTCGAGCTCGGCAAGCGCGAAGGGGCGCGGGTGCTCACCGGCGGCGAGCGCAACACGGCGAAGGGGCTCGAGCGGGGCTACTTCGTCAAGCCGACCGTCTTCACGGGCGTGCGCAACGACATGCGCATCGCGCGCGAGGAGATCTTCGGCCCGGTCGTGGCGGTGATCCCGTTCAAGGACGAGGACGACGCCGTGCTCCAGGGCAACGACACGCTCTACGGGCTCGCCGCCGGCGTGTGGACGCGCGACGTCGGGCGCGCGCACCGGGTGGCGCGCGCCATCCGCGCCGGGACGGTGTGGGTGAACTGCTACAACGTCTTCGATCCCGCCTCGCCCTTCGGCGGGTACAAGGAGAGCGGCTACGGCCGCGAGCTCGGGCGCTACGCGCTCGACCTCTACACGCAAGTAAAGAGCGTCTGGCTCAGGGTGTAGCCGTCGCTGTGGCGTGCCGATCGGCGGTATGATAAAAAATTATAATGAGGCTTTTTGAGCCATGGCGGCTGCCAAGGTTGCGATCACTATCGAGGAACGCCTCTTGAAACGCCTCGATCGCCTCGTTGCGCAACGGAAGTTTCCGAATCGCAGCCGCGCCATCCAGGAAGCCGTCCGCGACAAACTCGACCGGCTCGATCGCGGCCGACTGGCCCGTGAGTGTGCGAAGCTCGACAGATCGGCCGAGCAGAAGATGGCCGACGAAGGACTCGCCGCGGATCTCGAGGAATGGCCCGAGTTTTGAGGGGCGACGTCATCTGGGCCAACCTCAACCCCGTGGTCGGGCATGAGCAGGCGGGCCGCCGGCCGGTAGTCGTCTTGAGCGCGGACGTATTCAACCGGCACTCCGGTACGGTGATCGCGATGGCCGTGGCGAGCCAGCCGCAGCGGGCCGGCTATCCGCTCACGCTGGAGCGGCTCGTCGACGGTTTGAACGAGATCATCTCCTGAGCGCGCTCAGGCGCTGAGCGCCGCGCGCAGCGCGGCCGCCGCCTCGGCAAGGGCGGCGTTCGCCTGCTCGAAGATCGCGCCCAGGCCGAAGAAGCCGTGGACCATGCCCGTGTAGCAGGTGTGCGTCGTGGGGACGGCGGCTGCGCGCAGCCGTGCCGCGTACGCCTCGCCCTCGTCGCGCAGCGGGTCGAACTCGGCCGTGATGACGGCAGCCGGCGGGAGCCCGCGCAGATCGGCCGCGCGCAGCGGTGCCGCGTAGGGGTGCATCCGGTCGGCGGCGCGCGGCAGGTAGTGGTCGAAGAACCAGGTCATGTCGGCGCGGGTGAGGAAGTAGCCCTCGGCGTTCTCGCGGTAGGACGGCGTGTCCATCGCCGTGTCGGTCACCGGGTAGACGAGCAGCTGAAAGGCGAGGCGAGGGCCGCCGCGGTCGCGCGCCATGAGCGCCGTGACCGCCGCCAGGTTGCCGCCCGCGCTGTCGCCGCCGACGGCGATGCGGCGAGGGTCGGCGCCGATCTCCGCGGCATGCTCGGCCGCCCAGCGCGCCGCCGCGTGAGCGTCCTCGGCAGCGGCGGGGAAGCGGTGCTCGGGTGCGAGGCGGTAGTCGACCGAGACGACGACCGCCGGCACCGCGTTGGCGAGCGCGCGGCACACCCCGTCGTGCGAGGCGATGCTGCCGATCACCCAGCCGCCGCCGTGGTAGTAGACGAGGACCGGCCGCGGCGGCGTGCCGCCTGCGGGCGTGTAGATGCGCACCGCGAGGTCGCCCGCGGGCCCGGGGATGCGACGGTCGTCGATGCGGGCGACGGCTTCGAGGGGGCCGGCGGTCGTCGCCATGGCGTCGATCGCGGCGCGCGCGCCCTCGACGCCGAGGGCGCTCAGGGCGGGCATGCCGGCCGCGGCGAGCTGGTCGAGGAAGAGGCGCACCTTGGGGTCGAGCGGCATACGGCGTCGTCGTAGGCCGGGGAGCGCTGCGGTGTCAACGCGGCGGCGGTGGCCTCCTCGCCGGGCCGCACGACGTGTGCATCAGGGGACGTCGAGCGCTAGCGAAACACCGCTCCGGCGAGGACGCTCGAAAATCCAACCAGCAGCAGGACCTGGCGGGAGCGGAACACGGCGAACCAGCGGCGTCGGTACTGCTCCCAATCCTCGGGATAGCTCGTGGTCGACCACCGATCCATGACGCCGTTGATCGGCACGTTCTCGCGCATCATCAGGACGAGGTCCAGGAGGAGGCAGAGGAGCGCCACGGCCGCCGTGACGAGCACGGTCCAGTCGCGGCCGCGCAGCGACAGCCCGAACGAGAGGAGGCCCGCGGCGATGGCGCCCAGGTAGATGACGGGCACCCGCCGATTCATCACGGCATTGATGCGCTGGCGCAGCTCGATGTAGGCGGGCGCCGAGAGCGCGCGCTGGGCCTTGCCGAGGAACACGATGTAGGCAAGGGGCTGGCCTACCACGAGCGCATAGGCGATCAGGTTGGTGAAAAGGGCGATCCGCATCGTTTCCTCCCTGGGCCTCACGTCTCCCATCGCACCGCCGAGGGGTCGGGCGGCTCGTAGCGGCAGAAGGTGCCCGTGCGCACCGCGGCGTCGAGATGGCGGGCGAGCGCGCGGCTGTGCTCGCGGATGCGCTTGACGCCGTCGGAGATCGCGCGCGTCACGTTGACCCGCGCTCGCTCCGCGGCGCGGGCAGCCCGGCGGTCGCGCCCGCCGAGCCCCACGGCCGCGGCGAGCTGCTCGGCGAGAGTCTCCATCTCGGCCCGGATGCGGGGGGCACGTCCCGCGTCGCCGAACGCCTCCGCCTCCGCGAGCTCGGAGCGCAGCTCCTCCAGGCGCTCGCGGTAGGCGGCCTTCGCGCGCGCGTCGAGGATCGTGCCGGCATCGCCGAGCCTATCCGGTGCGGCGTTCTCGGGACTGCCGAGCGCGACCAGGTCGAGCGCGTGGAAGTCGCGCTCGGGGTGGCGCAGGAGGTGGGCCAGGTAGCGCAACCCCTTCGCGTCGCGGAGGCGGAACGCCTCCCCGTCGTAGGCGATCGTCCAGTACTCGCCCTCGAGGCGGAACGTGCGTGCGCCCGCTCGAGCCGGCGCGTCCGCGGTCGCGGGGGCGTGCTTCGGCCCGAGCACCCGGCACGCGACCACCGGCCGCGAGAACCCGCGCAGCGCGAGCGCACCCGCCGGCTCCGTCTCGACGAGCTCCTCGACCGACGCGAGCATCCGCCGCGCCACCAGGATCTCGCCTGCCACGGCGTGCTCGCACAGGCGCGCGGCCACGTGCGTCACCGTGCCGATCGCGGCATAGTCCGAGCGCGCGTCGAAGCCGATCGCGCCGAGCGTGGCGTAGCCCTGGGCGATGCCGCAGGCGAGGCCGAGCTCGATCCCCCGCTTCTCCCAGTGCGCGGAGAGCGTGCGGCTGTGCTCGCGCGTCGCCAGCGCCATGCGGACGGCGCGCTCGGCCGCGTCGGGTTGGACGACGGGATCGTTGAAGAAGACCGTCATCCCGTCGCCCGTGAGCCGCTCGAGCGTGCCTTCGTGCTCCAGGACGAGCGCGCCGATCGCGCGGTGATACTCGTGGAGCACGGCCATCACCTCTTCCGGCTCGGCCGTCTCGGCGAAGGCGGTGAAGCCGCGCAGCTCGAGCGCGACGACAGTCACCTCGCGGCGGTGGCTGCGCAGCGGATCGTCGGCGCCGCCGGCGACGATCCGCTCGGCGACCTGCGGGGGAAGGAAGCGCTTGAGCCGCCCGAGCCGCTCGAGCTCGGCCACCTGCGCGGTCACGCGCTCGGCGAGCTGCCGATTCCACTCGGCGAGCTGCTTCGCCTGCTCGTCGACGGTGTCGTAGAGTCGCTTGATGCGCAGGAGCGAGCGCACCCGGGCGAGCAGCTCGGCCTGGCCGACGGGCTTCGACACGAAGTCGTCGGCGCCGGCCTCGAGGCCGCGCACGCGCTCCTCCGACGCGTCGAGCGCCGTCACCATCACGACCGGCAGCATGGCCGTGGCGGGATCGTCGCGGATCGCCCGGCAGACGTCGTAGCCGCTCATGCCGGGCATGACGACGTCGAGCAGCACGAGGTCGGGTCGGTCGGCGGCGATGCGCGCGAGCGCCTCGGCTCCCGAGGCGGCGGCGAGGACCTCGTAGCCGGCAGCCGCCAAGAGATCCCCGAGCAGCTTCACGTTGCGCGGCGCATCGTCGACGACGAGGATGCGGGCGCCCGTCACGCGCCCCTCCCGCCAGCCCCACGCGCCGCCACGATGCGCTCTACGAGCGCTACGAAGTCCCGCACGTCGATCGGCTTCGCCTGGTAGCCATCGAAGCCCGCGGCGCCGATCCTGGAGCGCTCGTGCGCCATGGCGGTGACGGCGACGACGGGGATTGCCCGGGTCGCGGGATCGTCCCGGAGGCAGGCGAGCGCCGCGATGCCGTCGAGCACGGGAAGCTGGATGTCCATCAGGATGAGCGCCGGAAGGAGCGCCTTCGCCAGGCGGACGCCCTCGTCGCCCGCCGTCGCCTCGGCCACCCGGTAGCCCGCGAACTCGAGCACGTCGTGGACGAGCCGCCGGCTCTTGGGGTCGTCCTCGACCACCAGGATCAGCTCCCCGGCCATGGGCTCACGGGAAGGCGCACGGTGAAGGTCGATCCCTTGCCGAGCTCGCTTTGCAGCCGGACGGTCCCGCCGTGCAGCTCGACGAGCCGCTTGACGAGGCTCAGGCCGAGCCCGGTCCCTTCGACCCGCCGCGTGCGGTCGGCGCCGACCTGGCGGAACTCCTCGAAGATCGTCGCCTGATCCTCCGGCGCGATCCCGACCCCGGTGTCGCTGACGGTGATCTCGAGCGTGCCGTCGTGGCGTGCGGCGGCGATCTCGACGCGACCCCCCTCGGGCGTGAACTTCACGGCGTTGGCGAGGAGGTTCACGAGCACCTGCTTGAGCTTGCGCTCGTCGGCGACCACCTCGCCGAGGCCCTCGTCGAGGCGTGCCGAGAGCGCGATGCCGTGCCGATGGGCGCGCTCCCGCACGAGCATGAGCGCGTTCTCGATCGCCGCCGGCAGGTCGACGCGCGAGGGCTCGAGCTCCATCCGGCCCGCCTCGATCTTCGAGAGGTCGAGGATGTCGTTGATGAGAGAGAGGAGATGGCGCCCCGAGTCACGGATGTCGTCGACGTATTCGGCCTGCTTGGCATTGAGCTCGCCGAACATGCGGGCGAGCAGCACCTCGGAGAACCCGATCACGGCGTTGAGCGGCGTGCGCAGCTCGTGCGACATGTTGGCGAGAAACTCCGACTTGTGCCGGTTCGCGATCTCGAGCTGCCGCGTCTTCTCGGCGAGGTCACGGGTGCGCTCGTCGATGCGGCGCTCGAGGTCGCGGTTGAGGTCCTGCACGGCGTGGAGGAGCCGCTCCTTGTCCTGCACGCTCGCCACGAGGTCGCTGCGCAGCACGTTCACGCGATCGGCGAGCCCGAGCGACAGCGTGACGGCCGTCGAGAGGACGACGAGCTCGAAGGCGCGGTCGGTGAAAACGTTGCTCGGCACGAGCCCGTAGCCGCGGAGCGCCCACACGAAGAGGGCGGCGATCGCCACCGTCCACGTGGCGAGGAAGTAGCGCGCGGGGCGATAGCCCGCCCGCCAGCAGCGGAAGCCGGCGACGAGGAGGAGCACGGCGCCGACGAGCCCGAGGCCGCTCGCGTAGACGATGAACGCGTGCACGGAGCCGAGCCACGGCCAGCAGAGGAGCGCGCAGCCGATGGCGGCGAGCCCGACGAGACAGCGATCGAGCGCGGGCGCGTGGGCGCGCGTCACGAGGAAGCTCCGGGTGAAGAGCGCCGAGCAGACGAAGGCGAGGGTCGCCGCCACGTGGATCGACCAGCGGGCGACGGCCGCGGATCGCGGCCAGAGGTACTGCGTCGCGAAGCCGGAGAGCGAGGCGTGATAGAGGGTCCAGGCGCCGATCAGGAGCACGTAGTAGAGGTGGCTCGCGTCGCGCAGGCTCGCAAAGAGCACCAGATTGTAGACGGCGAGGATCGCGAGCACGCCGTAGTAAAAGCCATACGTGAACGACTCGGCGCGGCGCTTGGCCGCGAACGCGTCGGCGGCCCACACGGTCGCCGGCACGAGCATCGTGTCCTCGCCCTCGAGCCGGAGGTAGAGGGTGCCCTCCCAGCCCGGGCCGATTTGCGGGAGGCGGAACGTCGGGTTCCGGTACGGGACCTCCCACGCGACGAAGGGCACGAGATCGCCCGCTCGCTTTTCGACGAAGCCGCCGCCGGGCTCGGGGACGTAGAGCGTGACGCGATCCGTGATCGGCCACCCGAACTCGAGCAGCCACCGGCGTGACGTCCCGCTCCGGTCCCGCAGCCGGATCCGTGCCCAGTACGCCGAGCGCGTGAGGCCCAGGTTCGGCACCGCGCTGCGGCTCGGCACGAACGATGCCGGCGGCGCGGGCGAGGCCACCTCGGCGATCGTCAGGCGCCGCGCCGGGTCCTCGAGCAACTCGAGGTGGGTGCCCAGACGGTACTCGCCACGCCCATCGTCCAGAACGACCGGATCGAGGGCAAGCGCGGCGGCAGGCAGAAGCGCCACGATCAGCGCCCCCCACGCGCCGGGATCCCGTCTGCACTGCCGTCGATGCAGGGCGCACCTCGCCTGGATCCCGACTTGACCAAAGGAGAGCGCAGCCGGTCAAGACGCATGGTGCACTAGGGAGGCGTTCGGACCGGGCGAACGACGTTCGGTGTCCCCGTCGCATAGCCTCGCCCGGTCTGGGGACGCGGCGGCGCACCCGAGCGAACATCGTTCACCCGTTCCTCACGCCTCCCTCGTGAGCGATGCGCATGCGCAGGCGACCGGGCCGGCGAGGCCGGCTGGTGCTCATCGCGGCCCTCGCCCTGCCGGGCACCGCGGCCGCCCAGTTCTGCCCCGATGTGCCCTGCGTGAGCCTCTTCCCCTGTGAGCGCCTCGTCTGCGTCGACCACCAGTGCGTCGACGTCGGCGTCGACTGCCGCGACGACGACCCGTGCACTGTCGACTCCTGCGACAACGATCGCGGCGGCTGCGTGCACGACCCCTACTGCCCGGATGACGGCGCGGTCTGCAACGGATCGAGCCTGTGCGTGGTGCTCCCGCCGCCCTTCTCCGGCCTGCGGTGCCTCCATGTCCCCCTCAACTGCGATGACGGCGACGCGTGCACGATCGACGGATGCCTCGAGCCGTTCGGCTGCATTCACCGCCCCGTCGCATGCGACGACGGGAATCCCTGCACGACCGACGCGTGCAGCCCGGCGACCGGCTGCACCCACGTGCCGATCGCCGGCTGCTGTCGCCGCAGCGAGGAGTGCGTGCCCGATGCGTGCACCGTCGGTCGGGCGTGCGTCGGCAACGTGTGCGTCGGGACCGCCACCGCGCGCCGCTGCGACGACGGCGACCCGTGTACGGAGGACGCCTGCGACCCGGCCACCGGCTGCACCGCAACCCCCGTCGCCGGGTGTTGTCGGCGGGACGGCGACTGCGCGACGGACCGCGATCCCTGCACCGTCGAGAGGTGCGGCGAGGCCGGCACGTGCAAGGTGGAGGCACCACCTGGTCTCGGCGCCGTTCGTTGTGTCTGCGATCGTGGTCTTCCGGAGCCGTGCACGCACGAGCCGCTTCCGCGTGCGCTCGCGCGGCGGACGGCCCGCGCGTGCGGGGCCATCGAGCGCGCCATGACCGACGCGAAGCGGGCGCGCCGCCTGGTCGGGCGGGCCGCGAAGCTCTTCGCCAAGGCCGGCCGGATCGGCGACGGGTCGGCGTTGAGCCCCGCGTGCCGCGACGCGCTCCGCGCGCTCTTCGCCGATGACGCCTCGCGTGCCGCGACGGCTCGCGACCAACTGTAGGAGATCCCCGTGCAGCGCGCGCACCCACGACGGACGATGCTCGCGACGCTCGCAGCGGCGGCGCTCGCATCCGCCGCTGGCGCCGCCTCGAAGGAGCCCGTCTGCACCGCGGCGAAGGAGGGCACGCTCGGCACCGTCACCGCGACTCGCCGGATCGGGACGCGGCCCGGCTTCACCGTCTCGGTCTCCACGTCGCGCGACGCGAACGAGGAGACCGTGATCAACCGCCTTCTCATCCGCCGCGGACGGGCGACCGTGCTCGACGTCGTGACGCAGATCCCGCCCGGCGGCCCGGCCGAGACCCGCGCGCATTTCGAGAAGGGCTACAAGGGCGTGCACGACGTGCTCCTGCAACAGAAGGGCGCGCAGTACGTGGCCGTCGTCGACGGCCGCGAGACGGCGCCATTCACGCCCGGCGTCTCCGCCGACCAAGTCCACTTCCCCGACGGCGAAGCGCTGCCGACGGTGCGCGTGGGGCGCGCGGTGAAGAAGCTCCTCAAAAGGCTCACCCGGCTCGGGACGCCGCCATGCCTCGCCGGTGGCGAGATCGCACCCGCCGCAGCCGCGATCCGCCCCGCGGCCACCTGTCGGACCGACACGCTCGCCAACTGCGAGACGTTCCCCGGCTGCGACGGGTGCGTGCTCGCGTGCGGCGTGCGGGGCTACGCGTGCATGGCGAAGGCGCTCCTCTGCGGCCCGTTCTGCTTCCTCGTCGGGGGCATCGACTGCAATGCGGAGGCGCGCCAGTGCTCGGAGGCGTGCCGCGCGCCGACGCAGCCGTGCTGCCCGACCGGGTGCCCGTTCCGCGGGTCGAGCAGCTACAAGTGCTTCGGGGCGGGGAATGTCTGCTGCGAGTGGGACGCAAACGGCATCCCCGAGGGATGCGCGCAGGACGAGTGCTGCGGTCCCGACGGGCAGAAGACCTGCTGCTCCAACGGCTACGAGTGCACGGGGCCGTACTCCCTCTGCTGCCCGCGCGGCGAGCCCGCGGCCGTGTGCCCGGGCCGGGACCAGTGTTGCCCCTCCGGCCTCGCATGCAAGCCGGGAAGCCTCGGCCGCAACACCTGCTGCGCGCCGGGCTCGAGCGCGTGCGGCGTCGACGCCGATCTCAACGACCTCTGCTGTCCCGACGGGAAATGCTGCGGCGCGGACGAGCTCACGCGCACGTGCTGCGGTCCCGAGGAGAGCTGCGTCGGCGGCACGCGCTGCTGTCGGCCGGAAAACGTGCGCGGCACGTGCTGCGCCCCGGACGATCCCTGCGGCGCCGACTGCTGCCCGGGGCAGTACTGCATCAACAACACCAAGTGCTGCGTGCCGCCGCAGAAGGCGTGCGGCGATCAGTGCTGCGATCCGCTGACGCCGTGCTGCAACGGGAGCTGCTGCCCGGGGCCGGACTACACCTGCGTCGCCGGCGGCTGCTGCCCGAACAACCGGGTCTGCGGCACCACCTGCTGTCCCGACGGTTACGCGTGCACGAACCCCGCGACCGGCACGTGCCAGGCCTGTCCGGCCGGCGAGACGCCGTGCGCCTTCGGCAGCGGGGCGCCGCTCTGCTGCCCGCAGGGCACCACCTGCTGCGGCAACGGGAGTTGCTGCGCCGCGAACGAGCAGTGCTGCGTCTTCAGGCAGGGGCTCGGATGCTACACGTCGTGCGCGAACTGAAGGCCCTGGGGGCCGTGCTGGCCCTGCTCGCCGGCGCCGCGCTCACCGGTCCCGCGCGGGCTGCGACGATCACCGTCACGACCACCGCCGACGAGCTCGACACAAACGGCACCTGCTCGCTCCGCGAGGCGATCCGCGCCGCGAACCTCGACGTCGCCGTCGATGCGTGCGCCGCAGGCGCCGGCGCCGACGAGATCGTCGTGCCGGCGGGCGTCTACCAGCTCGCGATTCCAGGGCCCGCGGAGGACGCCGCGCTCACCGGCGACCTCGACATCACCGGCGATCTCGTCATCACCGGCGCCGGCGCAGCCTCGACCATCATCGACGGGGGCGGCCTCGATCGCGTCTTCCACGTCGACCCGCGCGGGGACCGCATCGCGGTCACCATCCGCGGGGTCACCATCCAGAACGGCCGCGTGTCCCCCATCCCGTTCGTTGCCGCGACCGGGGGCGGCGTGCTGCTCGGCGCCACGAACACGCTGGGAGGAACGATCCCGAGCGGGTCGCTGACGCTCGGCGGAAGCATCGTTCGGGGCAGCACCGCGGCGGGGACCGGCGGTGGCGTGGCCAACCGCGGGGGGACGCTCACGCTCGTCGACAGCACCGTCCGCGACAACAGGGCCAGCACCGGCGGTGGAATCTACAACGAGCAGTCGAGCACGACCCACCTCCTCCGCAGCACGGTGCGGGACAACGGCGCAGTTGCGGAGTTCTCGTCCGGCGGCGGCGGCATCTGCAGCTTCGGCGACGAGCTCACGGTCGTCGACAGCACCGTCAGCGGCAACATCGTCAACACCACCACCGGGACGCAGGGCGGCGGGATCGCGATCTACGCCGGGGTCGCCGGGGTCCTGCACCTGCTAAATGCGACGGTGAGCGGCAATCGCACGGGACCGCCGCCCGGCGGCAGGGGCGGGTCCGGGGGCGGCGGCATCTATGTGCAGGGCGGGGGAGCGCACACGATCGCCAGCAGCACGATCACGGACAACGCCGCGACCGGCACCGCCGGCGCGGGTGTCGGCGGAGGCGGCATCTTCAAGTACCCCGGTACGCAGGGGATCGTGACGCTCGCGAACACGATCCTGGCCGGCAACCGGGCAATCGCCGGCGACGCGCCGGCGGGAGGGCCCGATTGTGGGAGCGACGCAGGGCGAATGCAGTCCGCGGGCTACAACCTGATCGGCAACGGCGCCGACTGCAACTTCGCGCCGGTGGCGACGGACCGGGTCGGCACCCCGGCCGCTCCCATCGACCCGCGGCTCGGTCCGCTCGCCGACAACGGCGGCCCGACTGAGACACACGCGCTCGCAGCCGGCAGCCCGGCCATCGACGCCGCCAACCCGGCCGCGCCCGGCAGCGGGGGCAACGCCTGCCCCGCGACCGACCAGCGCGGCATCCACCGGCTCGAGGACGGCAACGGCGACGGCATCGCCCGCTGCGACATCGGCGCCTTCGAGCTGGCCGAGCCGACGGCTGCGCTGTCTCTCGCGGGCATCCGCCCCGCGCACGCCGGCAACGCGGGCACCGTTACCGCGCTCCTCTACGGCAGCGGGTTCGCAACCGGCGCCGTAGCGGAGCTCCGGCGCGAGGGGCTGGCGGCAATCGTCGGCCGGCCGGCGGAGGTGGGCGCCCGCGGCGCGGTCATCACCGCGGCCTTCGATCTTGCGGGGAGGCCGGCGGGCGCCTGGGACGTGGTGGTGACGAACCCCGACGGCACCGCGGTCAGCCTGCCGGCGGCCTTCGTCGTCGAGGAGGGCGGACGGGCGCGGCCGTCGGTCGAGATCCTCGGACGCCTCCAGCCCCGGGTGGGTCGCCCCGCGGTCTACCAGCTCCTCGTCACCAACGACGGCGACGTGGACGCGTTCGGCGTGCCGGTGATGATCGGGATTCCCACCCCCGTCGACTTTCGCGTGCGCTTCGCCATCACGCCGCCGCCCGTGCACGAGGGCCAGCCCCCGACCGACTGGAGCCAGATTCCGGTGGCGATCGACGGCGAGGTGACGACACTGCCGCTCGTCCTGCCGGTCGTGCCGGCCGGTTTTGTGGGAGTCTTCGAGCTGACGCTCACCCCTTCGCCGCAGGCGCTCGGCCAGGAGATCGTGCTCGTCGCCGGCACCGACGCCCCGTATCTTCTTCCCGACCGCCGTCCGCAGATTCCCTCGGAGTTCATCGCCGGCGCGCGCGCGTACGCCGAGCGCGCGCTCGGCGCAGCGATCCCGCCCGATCTCGACCCTGCGCTCGAGCAGTACGCCGCCGAGCAGCTCGCGCGCGTCGTCGAGGACGGCCGCAGCGCGTGGGTGGCGAGCGGCGGCACGCAGCCCCAGGTCTACGCGCTCTCCCAGCTCCTGATCGACGTGGCGCAGCGCGGGGCAGTGCTCGCAGGCCAGCGCGCGCGCCTCGTGCCTGCAGACGCCGGCCTGGGCACGCGCCTGACGGGGTGGATCGTCGCCTCGGCTGGCGCCCTCCTGCGAATCGCCCCCGCCTGGGCGGCGGGCAGCGCGGCCGAATGCCGGGAGATCGGCTGGAAAGTCATCGGGAACGCCTGCGTCCCGAAGCAGTGCACGGGGGTGCCGGTCGGCTTCAAGGGCGGAGGCGACGGGTGCGGAGGCTTTCCGATCGGGCCGGTGGGCGCGCACGACCCCAATCAGAAGGTGGGATCCCCGGGCGTGGACGCCGCGCACTTCGAGCCGGCCGCGGGGCCGTTCCCGTATGTCGTCTTCTTCGAGAACGTGGAGACGGCGAGCGCCCCGGCCGCGGAAGTCGTCGTCAGCGACCAGCTCGACGCAGGGAGCCTCGACCTCGACACGTTCAGCCTGGGACCGATCTCCTTCGGTGAGACCACGGTGGTGCCACCGCCCGGGTCGACCGCCTTCCGCACGCACGTCGATCTCCGCCCGGCGCGGAACCTCCTCGTCCCCATCGAGGCGAGCTTCGACAAGGCCACTGGGCTCGCCACCTGGCGGTTCACGTCGCTCGATCCCGACACCCTCGAGCCACCCGGGGATCCCCTGGCCGGCTTCCTCCCGCCCAACGTCCACCCGCCGGAAGGCGAGGGGCGGGTGACGTTTTTCGTCGCGCCGCGAGCCGACATCGCGACCGGCGCCGACGTGTGCAACCAGGCGACGATCGTCTTCGATGCGAACCCACCGATTGCCACCGCAACCTGGTGCAACCGCGTCGACGCGACGCCGCCTGCGAGCCGGGTCGAGCTCGTCTCGCGCGCGTGCTCCGGGGCGATCGCGCTGCGCTGGTCTGGCACGGACGAGGGTGCCGGCGTCGCCAGCTACGACGTGCTCGTCTCGGAAAACGGCGGCCCCGCGGCGGTCTGGCTCCACGACACGCCCGAGACGTCGGACGTCTTCCCGGGTGTGCCGGGGAAGACGTATGCCTTTTTCAGCTCGGCGCGCGACCGGGTCGGCAACGTCGAGGCGCCGCCGCCCGTGCCCGACGTGGTCGTGCGGCCCGCGCCTGGCTGCTGCCGCGCGGATGCCGACTGCAGCACCGCCGACGTCTGCGGCGGTAGTGCCACGTGCAACGTCGCCACCGGCACCTGCGTCGCCGGGGCGCCCCTCGTCTGCGACGATGACGCCGATCCGTGCACGAGCGACGCCTGCGTCCCCGGCGTGGGATGCGTGCACACGCGGATTACGCCGTGCCCCGCCGCCTGCGCCGCAGACTGCCGCACGGACGACCCGTGCAGGGTCGCCGAGTGCGTGGCCGGGCGCTGCGAGCGGACGGGCCGGCTCGGCGTGGCGGGCGCCCGCTGCGCGTGCGACCGGCCGCCGCCGGCCGCGTGCGCCGGCGCGTCGATCCCGGAGCGGATCGCCCGCAGAGCGCGCGCCGCCTGTCGGGCGCTCGATCGTGCCGTCGCGGCCAGGAAGGCAAGGCTCCGGGGGAAGCTCCTGGCGCAGGCGATCCGGAGCTGGCGCGCCGCCGCCAACGCGCTCAAGCATCACGGGCCCAAGACGCTCTCGCCCGGCTGCCGCGCGGCGCTGGTCGGGTATTACGAGGACGCGGCCTCGCGCGCGAACGCTTCCCGCAAGCCCTCGACGTAGGAGCGGCTGCGCCACCCGAGGTCGGCCTCGGCGCGGGAGGTGTCGTAGCCGATCGCACTGCCGCCGGCAGCCGAGGCTCTACGCGCGCTCGACGCCGGTTCGTAAGGGCAGCGCGCTTGCTCGCCGCAGAATGGCCATGTATTCTGGCCATGGCTGTTTCTGGAGGTCAGATGAAGGATCGCGCGATTCCCGCGGCGAAGTTCAAGGACGCCTGTTTGCGGCTCATCGACGAGGTGTCGAAGCACGGGATGCCGCTCACCGTGACCAAGCGGGGCAGGCCCGTCGTGCGGGTGGTCCCCGTTCGCGCCGCGGAGGGGCCGCGCACGTTGCTCGGCACCATCGTGCACGAAGACGAGGACATTTTCTCCACCGGCGAGGTGTGGGACGCCGACCGCTGATGGTCGTGCTCGACACGTGTGCGTGGCTGTGGACGTGCTCCGCGCCGAAGAAGCTGTCGCGTGCGGCCCGTGAGATCATCGAGCGGAATCGCAAGCACGATGGGCTCGTGGTGTCGATCATCTCGGCGTGGGAGATTGCGAAGCTCGTGCAGAAGGGGAAGCTGGCCTTCGCGATCCCCTGTCGGGCGTGGATTGCCAAGGCGGTGACCGTCGCCGGGATCACGATGCACCCGCTCACCCCCGACATCTGCATCGAGAGCACCGAGCTGCCCGGAGCGTTCCACGGCGACCCCGCCGACCAGCTCATCGTCGCGACGGCGCGACTGCTGGGCGTACCCCTTGTGACCCCCGACCGTAGGATCCGCGGCTACGCGCACGTGGCGACGCTCTGGTGAGCTCTGTCACCCCGCGGCCTCGCGCGCGAACGCTTCCCGCAAGCCCTCGACGTAGGAGCGGCTGCGCCACCCGAGGTCGGCCTCGGCGCGGGAGGTGTCGTAGCCGATCGCAAACGGCACGGGGATCGGAATCGCGACCCGCGGCGCCGGACCGCCCGCCTCGCGCCACGCGGCGAGGAACTCCGCGAACGGCCGCGCGGCCCCCGTCACGTTGTAGGCCCGGCCGACGGCGACCGGCCGCTCGAGCGCGCGGGCGATCGCCTCGGCGACGTCGCCGGCATGCACCAGCGGGAGCCGCAGGAGCACCGGGGTCACGCTCACCGGCAGGCTCATCAGCCGGCGGATCACGCGCATGAAGTTCGGATCGAAGGCGCCATAGATGGCGCACGGCCGCACCGCGGTCATCGCGATGCCGAGCGCGCGCGCCTGCTCCCACGCGAGCTGCTCCGAGAGGGCCTTCGAGATCGCGTAGGCATTGGTGAACGTCCGTCGCGCGTCGGGGCCGAGCTGGGGGTGGTCTTCGGTGATCGCGCGGCCCCGCCCGCGATAGACCGCGACCGAGGACACGTGGACCAGGCGGCGCACGCCGGCGTCGGCCATCGCCGCGAGCACGTTGCGCGTCCCCTCGATGTTCGCCCGCTCGTGGTCCGCCCAGCGCAGGTTGCCGAGCGAAAAGAGCGCCGCATTGGCGACGACGGCCGCCGCGCCGGCAAACCCGCGTGCGAGCGCGGCTGGGTCGCCGAGGTCGGCGCGCCGCAGCTCGATGCGCGTGGCGAGCCCCGGCACGCGGTCCGGGTTGCGCACCACGCCGATCACGTGCGCCCCGCGGGCGAGCAGCGCATCGACGATGTAGCGGCCGAGAAAGCCCGTGGCCCCAGTGACGGCGACGGCCGCGCCGCGGAGATCCATCGCCGTCTCCTTCGCCGGAGTCCGCGGCGAAGGTCAAGACGCTGCCCTGTGGATCGTGCTAAGGGTTGGCGCCGCGATGCTCGCTCGCTCGTACCGGTGGCTCGGCGACGCGCCCGGGGTCGTGGGCTGAGCCGTGGCCGTGCTCCGCTTCCCCGAGGGCTTCCACTGGGGCGCGGCCACCTCGGCGTACCAGATCGAGGGCGCGGCGACGGAGGACGGCAAGGGCCCGTCGATCTGGGACGTCTTTTGCCGCGAGCCCGGTCGCATCTGGAACGGCGAGACGGGCGCGGTGGCCTGCGATCACTATCACCGCTGGGCGACCGACGTGGCGCTCATGGCCGAGCTCGGCCTCCCCGGCTACCGCTTCTCGATCGCCTGGCCGCGGATCCAGCCGCTCGGGGCGGGCCCCGTGAATTCGGCGGGCCTCGCTTTCTACGACCGGCTCGTCGATGCGCTCCTCGCCGCGGGCATCGCGCCCTGCGCGACCCTCTACCACTGGGACCTGCCGCAGGCGCTCCAGGACCAGGGCGGCTGGGCGAGCCGCGACACGGCGGCGCGCTTCGCCGACTACGCGGCGCTCTGCTACGCGCGCTTGGGCGATCGCATCCAGCGCTGGATCACGCACAACGAGCCGCTCATCACCGTGGTCTACGGGCACGTGCTCGGCGTGCTCGCGCCCGGCATCCGCGATCTCGCCACGGCCAGCCGGGTGCTCCATCACGTGCTGCTCTCCCACGGGCTCGCCGTGCAGGCGTTCCGCGCGAGCGGCCGCGCAGGCGCGATCGGCATCGCCAACGCCGACCGCAGCCTCGAGCCCGCCGACGACCGCCCCGAGACCGCCGCGGCGACCGAGCGCGCGCGCGACATGGAGCTGCGCGCCTACCACGACCCGCTCTTCGGCCGGGGCTACCCGGCCTCGGTGCTCGCCTACTTCGCCGCGCACGGCGCGCCGCTGCCGATTCGCGACGGCGACCTCGCCACGATCGCCGCGCCGATCGACTTCGTCGGCGCCAACGTCTACACGCGCGCCCGCATCGTCGCCGACCCCGGCAGCGCCACGGGATGGTCCGAGGCGCCGCCCACCCTGCCGCTCACCGAGATGGGCTACGAGCAGGCGCCCGAGGCCCTGGGGGCGGTCGTGCGCTTTCTCGACGCCGAGTACGGCCGGCCGCCGATCTGGGTGACCGAGAACGGCGTGTGCGACAACACGCCGCCGGTCGACGGGGTGGTGGACGACCGGCTCCGCATCGAGCTGCTGCGGGGGTTTTTGGCCTCGCTCGCGCGCGCGATCGCCGACGGCGTCGACGTGCGCGCGTACTACCTCTGGTCGCTGCTCGACAACTTCGAGTGGGCCTACGGGACGAGCAAGCGCTTCGGCATCGTGTGGACCGACTTCGCCACCCAGGCCCGGCTGCCGAAGGCGAGCGCGCGCTTCTACGCCGAGGTGATCCGCCGGGGCGGCGTCGAGGTCTGAGCCCGCTTCAGACGAGCCGGTAGAGCTCGGCGGCGTTGAGCGCGCACATGCGCAGGCGCTCCTCCTCGGGCACGTCGCGGAACATCTCGTCGACGGTCTTGCGCGTCTCGGGCCAGTCGCAGCCGTGATGCGGGTAGTCCGAGGACCACATGAGGTTGCGCACGCCGAGGAAGTGGCGGTTGTGCACCGCGTAGCGGTCGATCATGAAGGTCGCGCGCCAGTTGCGGCGGAAGTAGGTGCTCGGCGGGTGGCGGAGCTTCACCGGCAGCCACCAGCGGTTGCGCCACCAGCGGTCGTCGAGCTGCTCGAGGATGTAGGGGACCCAGCCCGCACCCGCCTCGACCTGCACCCAGGTGAGCCGGGGGAAGCGGTCGTGCACGCCCGAGCTGATGATCTCGGGGAGGTCGGTGATCATGCTCGCGGCGCCGACGTTGGCGAGCCCGGTCAGGTCGTCGCCGCGCACGCCCTTCGGCTTGGGCCGCTGGATCTGCCGCATCACGCGGACGTGGAAGTGGACCGGCATCTCGAGCGCCTGCGCCGCGTCCCAGAAGGGGTCGTCCTCCGGGCGAATCGTCGGCCCGGCGCTCGGCATGGTGTTGAGCCACACGCCGCGCATGCCGAGCTTGATGCCGCGCTCCATCTCGGCGATGCAGGCGCGGACGTCGCCGAGCGCGGGCATGGCCGTGAGCCCGATCAGGCGGTCGGGCGCCTTCTGCACGAACTCCTCGGCGAGCCAGTCGTTGAAGGCGCGCACGCCGGCTAAGTGGAACTCGGGGTCGGGATCGGAGAAGAAGTGGCTCATCATGCGCGCCGAGCCGAAGAGCACCTCGGCGTCGACGCCGTCGGCGTCCATCTCCGCGAGCCGCGGCTCGGCGCGGAAGTTGCCCTGATTGGCGGCGGCGAAGGTCACGCCCGTCCAGCGGACCTCCTCGTGCCGGCGGCCGGCCGAGGCGTAGATGCCGATCGGCGCCGGGGGGATGTCGGGGGCGAACTGCCAGGCCTCGCCCCCGTCGCCGTCGGGGACGACCTTCGGGCACTTGTCGTGGAACTTCTTCGGCATGTAGGTCGTCCAGAGGTGCGGCGGCTCGAGCACGTGGGAGTCCGCCGAGATCAGCCGGTAGTCGCGCGCCATGGGGGAGGCATACGAACAAACGTTCGTTCTTTTCAAGGGGGCGGCGCCGCGCGGCGGAGGTTGACCCGGCGCGAGCGCGCCTGCTAACCCGCGGACGATGCCGTGCGATGCTCGCCGCGCGCTGCCGCTCGCCGGCGTGCGCGTGATCGACCTGAGCCACCAGGCGGCGGGGCCGTGGTGCACATCGCTGCTCGGCGACATGGGCGCGGACGTGGTGAAGGTCGAGAAGCCCGGCCGCGGCGACAGCATCCGCTATGCCGACCGCTCGGGGCGGCTGCCGCCCGAGGTGGGCGGCCTCAACTTCCAGGGGCTCAACCGCAACAAGCGCGGGCTCACCGTCGACATCGCCCGGCCCGAGGGGGCGGCGCTGGTCCGCCGGCTCGCCGCGACGGCCGACGTGTTCGTCGAGAACTTCCGCCCGGGCGTCATGGACCGCCACGGGCTCGGGTGGGCGGACCTCCACGCCCGCAACCCGCGCCTCGTCTACTGCTCGATCACGGCCTTTGGCCCGACCGGGCCGCTCGCGCAGAAGCCCGGCATGGACCTGATCGTGCAGGCGACCGGCGGCCTCATGGGGCACACGGGCGAGCGCGACGGGCCGCCGATCAAGTCGGCGCCGCCGGTGGCCGACATCACCACCGGCGTCTACGCGGCGTTCGGCATCGTGAGCGCGCTCCTCGAGCGGGCGCGCTCGGGCCAGGGCCAACGCGTCGAGGTGGCGATGCTCGACGCCGTGCTGTCGCTGTTCGCCGACAACGCCGCCAACGTGCTCACCGCCGGCACGCGCTTCGGGAAGTTCGGCAGCGGGCACCCCGACCTGGTTCCCTACCAGGCCTTCCCGGCGCGCGACGGCTGGTTCGTCCTCGCCTGCCTCACCAACGCCTTCTTCAAGCGGCTGTGCGCGGCGCTCGGCCGCGAAGATTTGCTCGACGATCCGCGCTACGCGACGAACCCCGCGCGCGTCGCGCACCGCGAGGAGGTGGTCGCCATCCTGAGCGCGATCTTTCGGGAGAACACCTGTGCGCACTGGATCGCGCTCTGCGAGGCGCACGACATCCCGGCCTGCCGAGTGAACACGCTCGACGACATCCTCGCGCACCCGCAGATCGCAGCGAACGGGCTGGTCGTCGAGCGGGAGGATGCGGTGCGCGGCCGCATCCGCATCTTGGGCCCGCCGGTCAAGCTGTCCGCGCACGCAATCGGCGTCGCCCGGCTCGCGCCCGCGATCGGCGAGCACACGACCACGGTGCTGCGCGAGTACGGGCTCGACGACGGCGAGATCGCCGCGCTGCGCGCCGCGAAGGTGATCTGATCGGTGGGACGGGCGCGGCGGGCGGCGATCGTCGGGATCGGGGAAACCCCCTACGCGCGGCGCTCGCCGCAGCCGCTCGCCGCCCTCTGCCTCGCGGCGGCGCGCGCGGCGCTCGCCGACGCCGGCCTTCTGCCGCGCGCGGTCGACGGGATCATCGCCCCCGGGGCCGGCTACGAGGAGCTGCACGAGCTCGCGCGGACGCTCGGCGTGACGGGGCAGTTCTTCAGCGCGGCGAGCTTCAGCGGGGCGACGGCGGTCGTCGCGGCGCCGCTTCTAGCGGCGCTCGCGATCGAGGCCGGGCTCGCCTCGGTCGTGCTCTGCGTGCGCGGGCTCGCCTGGGGCAGCGAGCGGCGGGGCAACGTCGGCGAGACGCACGCCGAGATGGCGAACAAGGCGAGCTTCGAGATCCCCTTCGGTTGGTATCCGCAGATCGTCCACTTCGCCGGCATGGCACGCCGGCACATGGCGCTCTACGGCACCACCGAGGCGCAGCTCGGCACGGTGGCGGTGACGATGCGCCGGCACGCGGCGCTCGCCCAAAACGCCGTGCTCGGCGACCGGCCGCTCACGCTCGCCGACTACCTCGCGAGCCCGTATCTCGCCGAGCCTTACCGCGCGGCCGACTGCTGTGTCGTCACCGACGGCGCCGGCGCCTTCGTGGTCACCTCGGCCGAGCGCGCGCGGGACTGCCGGCAGGTGCCGGTCGCGGTCCTCGGGGTCGGCACGGGCGTGAGCGAGGACGGCCCCTACTCGAGCTTGCGCGCGGACTACCTCGTCACCCCGGCCGTGCACGCGGGGCCGCGGGCGTTCGCGATGGCGGGGCTCGCGCCCGCCGACGTCGACTTCGTCGCGCTCTACGACAACTTCACCGCCCAGGTGCTGATCCAGCTCGAGGACCTGGGGTTCTGCGCCCGGGGGGAGGGCGGGCCGTTCGTCGAGAGCGGCGCGATCGCGCTCGGCGGCGCGCTGCCCGTCAACCCGAGCGGTGGCCAGCTCGCGCAGGCCTTCGTGCTCATGATGAACGGCGTGTGCGAGAGCGTCCGCCAGCTCCGCGGCGCGGCCGGCCGCGGCCAGGTCGAGGGCGCGGAGGTCGGGCTGGTCGGGGGGTACTCGGGGGCCGAGTACGCGGTGCTGCTCCTCGGGCGAGGGCTCGGCTGATGGCGGCGGTGCGCGCCCCGGTAGACCGCCACCTGCCTGACGTCGACTGGCCCGCCGCGCGGGGCTTCTGGGAGGGCTGCCGCGCGGGCGAGCTCCGTCTTCCGCGCTGCGCCGACTGCGGGCGCTGGGTGTGGTATCCGGCGCCGGCGTGTCCCGGGTGCGGCGGCGAGCGGCATCCGTGGAGGCGGGTGAGCGGGCGCGGCCGGATCTTCACCTGGGTGCGGGTGCACCGCGCGTTCCTCCCCGGCCATGCCGCCCGCGTGCCCTACGTCACGGCCTTGATCGAGCTCGAGGAGGATCCGCGGCTGCGACTGGCGGCGTTTTTGCGCGACGTGCCGCCGGACGGGCCGCGGATCGGGCTTGCGGTGGAGGTCGTCTTCGAGCGCATCGACGAGCGGATCACGCTGCCCGCGTTCCGCTGCGTGACCGGGAGGTGACGCCATGGTGGACCTGGGATCCCGCTACCTGCACGCCACGCGCTACGACGGGGTGCTGCGCGTGGTGATCGACCGGCCGACGCGCCGCAACGCGCTCACCATCGAGATGTACCACGGCCTCAAGAAGGCCGCCGTGCTCGCCGAGCGCGATCCCGCGATCGACGTCCTGGTCGTCACGGGGGCGGGCGAGTGGTTCTGCGTCGGGGGCGAGATGGGCGGCCAGCACGAGGGTGGGGCGGCGATCGACCGCGAGACCGACCGCTTCGATCTCCTGCCCTTCGTCGAGTTCGAGCGCTGTCCCAAGGTGGTGCTGGTGGCGATCAACGGCGCGTGTCAGGGGGGCGGGCTCAACCTGACGCTCACGAGCGACCTCGCCATCGCGTCGGCCCGGGCGACCTTCCGGGCGCCCGAGCTGCTGCGCGGCGTCGCCGACTGCTTCCTCGGGGCGCGGCTCGCCACCCGCGTCGGCATGGCGCGCGCGAAGGCGCTGCTGTTCACCGCGCAGACCCTCACCGCCGCCGAGGCGCTCGCCATGGGGCTCGTCACGCGCGTCGTGCCGCCCGAGGACCTCGAGGCCGCGGTGACCGAGACCATCCGCCAGGTGCGGCAGACGGCCCCCCGGGCGCGGGCCCGCATGAAGCAGGACCTGAACCGGCAGCTTCCCCCGATCGATTTTCCGATGTTCGCCGAATCGCTCGCCTCCGACGAGGTGCGCGAGGGCTTCGCGGCGTTCTTGGAGAAGCGGCCGCCGCGCTGGGCGCCCAAGGCGGAATGAGGGTTCCCTTGACGCAACGAACGCTCGTTCGTTAGGGACGAGGGCCAGCATGGCCGCCGCGAAGCCCTTCCCCCGCCGTGCCTCCGAGCCGACGCCCGCCACGCGCGAGCTCATCCTCGACGCGGCCGAGCGCCTGTTCGCCGCGCGGGGCATCGACGGCATCGCGGTGCGGGATCTCGCGCGCGAGCTCGGGATCACGCCGTCGAGCCTCTACAACCACTTCCCGAGCAAGCAGGCGCTCTACGACGCGGTGATCGAGCGCGGCCTGCGGCCGATCGTCGACGTGGTCGCGGCGGCGTGGGGGCCGGGCGGCCTGAGCCCGGCGCGCGTGGGCGCGACGCTCGATGCGCTGCTCCCGCACCTCGCGCGCCACCCGCACGTCGTCCGGCTGCTCCAGCGGGCGCTCATCGAGGAGGCGGAGAGCGTCCAGGCGCTCATGGAGCCGGTGATCGACACGCTCTACCGCGAGGGCGTGAGCGTCGTGCGCAAGGCCGCGGCGCGGGCGGGGTGGACCCCGGCCGAGGTGCCGCACCTCGCGATCGCGCTCTTCGGCATGATCTTCGGCTACTTCACCAATGCCGCGGCGCTCCGCCGCCTCGCGCGCTCGGCCGACGACCCGCTTTCGCCGCGCGCGCTCGCCGTGCAGCGGCGCTTTCTCGAGGAGGCCATCTTCCGGCTGCTCGGCCCGCAAGGCCGGCGCGCCGGCCGCAGGAGAACACAGCGACGATGAGCGAGCACGGCCGCATCACCGACGAAGGCATCGCCAAGATCCGCGCCCGCATCGGCCAGGGGTTTCCAGGGCGGCGGCCCTGGCGCACCGAGGCGACGCGGGATGCCATTTACCATTTGGCGCTCGCCATCGGCGACTTAAGCCCCCTCTACCTCGACGAGGAGTACGCGAAGAAGACCCGCTGGGGCACGCTGATCGCCCCGCCGATCATCGTGCAGAGCATGGACACGCTGCGCGCGGTGGGCTCGGCGGGGCTGCCCGAGGGGCTGCCGGGCGTGCACTCGATCTGGACCGGGTCGCGCTACGAGTGGGAGCGGCCGGTGCGGCTCGGCGATCGCGTCGCGCACAAGTGCTACTTGAAGGACGTCGTCGAGCGGCCGAGCACGTTCGGCGGCGGGCGCTCCCTCTACCAGACCTACGAGGCCGTCTACTGGAACCAGCACGGCGAGAAGATCGGCGTGCGCAACGACACGTGGATCCGCATCGAGCGGGCGAAGACCGCGGAGAAGAAGAAGTACGGGGCGATCCAGCTCGCGCAGTGGACGCCCGAGGACATCGCCCGCTTCATGGAGGAGTACCGCCGCGAGCAGCGCACGGTCGAGCGGTGGTGGGAGGACGTGCGCGTGGGCGATCGCCTGGGGCCGCTCATCAAGGGGCCGCTCACGCCGACCGCCGAGATCGCCTTCGAGTCGTACTTTGGCATCTACCTCGTCGGCAACAAGGTCGCGGCCAACCTCTACGCCAAGCACCCCGCGCTGATGATCCCGAACGAGCAGGGCGTGCCCGAGCCGCCGCAGCGCGTGCACTGGGACAACGCCTTTACCCAGCGGCTCCTGGGCCTCCCCGGCGCCTACGACCTCGGGCCCGAGCGGTGTGCGTGGCTCATCCAGGTCGTGACCGACTGGATCGGCGACAACGGCTTCCTCACGCTGATCGACGTGCAGTACCGGCGGTTCAACTACATGGGGGACGTGACCTGGTGCCGGGGAGAGGTGACCGACAAGTTCGAGCGCGACGGCAAGGGGTACGTGCGATGCAAGGTCGAGTGCGTCAACCACCGCGACGAAGTGACCGCGCTCGGTACGGCAGAGGCAGAGCTTCCGCGGCGCGGATGAGGCGACGGGGGATCCTGCTCGCGATCCTGGGGCTCTGCGCGGCTGCGGCGCCGGTGCGGGCCGAGCTGCCGCCGATCGATCATCCCTGGCCGCCCGACCCCGCCCTCTACGATCCGCCGGGCACGGAGGTGGCTCCAGGGCTGCGCGTGGGCGACACGCTCGGCGCGTCGAACGCCGAGAAGGCGAAAGATCTCCTGCCGCCCGAGGTCCTCAAGCACTACGAGCACGACGAGTACCGCAACCCGATCGCCTCCTGGCCACCCGCGATCATCCACTGGGACCGCTCCTTCGAGGAGGCCACGCGCGCGAACGCGGGCCGCTACGACCTCGACCCCGAGACGGGCACGATCGTCGAGAAGGGGACGCGCCGCCAGCCGGCCTACATCTACGGGCTGCCGTTTCCGACGATCGATCCCGCCGATCCCCAGGCAGGGCTCAAGGCCGAGTGGAACGCGATCCACAATTACTGGAACACGGGGAGCTACCACTACCTCGCGCTGCTCGTATGGACGCGGCCGCACGGCGTCGACCGGGAGTCGATGCAGGACGTCACCTTCGCGTACTACGAGAACCAGAACCCCAAGTACCGGTACCCGAACCCGGAGAACTTCTCGTGGCAGTCGCTCGCGGTGGCGACCACGCCCGCCGACCTCCAAGGCACGGCCGCGCTCACCTACCGCTACCGGGATCCCAAGCGCCGCGATGCCGTGTGGACCTACGTGCCGGCGCTGCGTCGCGTGCGGGCGGTGAGCCCGTCGAATCGCTCGGACGGCTTCTTGGGCTCGGACCTGAGCCAGGACGACGGCAACTTCTTCGAGGGGAAGCCCGAGGACTTCGTGTGGACGACGGTCGGCGTCCGCGAGGGCTTCCGGCTCGCCGACGCCGACTCGATCAAGGGCGAGGGGGGCCCGCCAACGTGGAGCGAGACCGGCGGCTGGCGCGACGTCTGGGCGAAGCACCGCCCGGCGGCCGGCTACCAGGTGCCGGGCTGGCAGGGGCTTGCCTGGGCGCCCGCGAACGGGGTGCTCACGAAGACGAAGTTCATGGTCGTCAACGCGGTCCCGCGCGACAAGTACTACCTCTATGGACGCCTCGAGCTGTGGATCGACATGAACTCGTGGATCGGCGCCTGGAACCGGAAGTTCTCGTGGAAGGACGAGCTGCTGAACACCTACCAGGTCGAGGGGTACCTCAACACGCCCGCGCGGCGCGAGGGGAGCCCCGAGGTCGAGTGGGTGTGGAGCACGCAGGAGGCGTGGCAGTGCGCGGAGGCCGTGAAGCTCGACCGCGCGACGCTCGCGGGCCTGCGCTCGGGTCCCGATTCGTTGTTCGACCGCCGCGTGCCGCTCAAGGTCGACCAGCTCTTCGACATCCAGACGCTCAACCGCTTCGGGAAGTAGCCGGGCGGTCATGCCGCAGTGCGCGATGGAGGCCGTCCCGCTGGCGTGCTAGACGGCACCGGCAAGACGCCCGCGGGGAGGTGGCCGATGGTGTCGGAGCCGGAGCGGTGGAACGAGGCGGTCGACGAGGGACTGGGCGCGCCCGGGCTCACCCTCGCCTTCGTGGTGGGCTCGGTGGTGGCGGTGCCGGTCACTGCGGGCTTCGTCGGGCTCGGCGTGCTGGGGCTCGTGGTGCGCTCGCTCCGCGACGCGACGCAGGCGGTGGTGCGGCGCGCGCGCGCCACGTCGCTCGCGCCGCTCGCGGACAAGATCGACTTGGACCGCGCCGCCTGAGGCGGCGCGCCCTGTCCGAAGGGGCGCGGGCGCAGTTCGCCTTCAGGACCTTGCCGCGTAGCGGACGACGCTCGCGATCACGGCGAGCAGCTCGTCGGGCTCGACGGGCTTCACCACGTGGGCCTGGAATCCCGAGGAGAGGAGCCGGATGCGGTCCTCGACCCCGGCGTAGGCCGTGAGCGCGATCGCCGGGATGCCCGCGCGCTCGGCAGACTGCGCCCGCAGATGGCTGATGAGGCTGTAGCCGTCCTCCTCGGGCATGCCGACGTCGCTCACCAGGAGGTCCGGCGCCCAGCGGGCCAAGATCTCGCGCGCCTGCGCCGCCGAGGTGGCCGACTCCACCTCGGCGCCGCAGGTGGCAAGGAGCTGGCTTACCACGTGGGTGGTCTCCGGCTCGTCGTCGACGACCAGGATGCGCAGGCCCTCGAGCGCGCCCTCGCCGCCGCGTGCCCCCGCCCGCGGCCGCGCGAGCTCGCCGGCGGACCGCGCGAGCACGAGCAGCGGCAGCGTGACCGTGAAGACGGCCCCCCGGCCCACGCCTTCGCTCTCGGCGCGGACCGTGCCGCCGTGGAGCTCGACCAGGTGGCGGACGATGGCGAGCCCGAGGCCGAGACCGCCGCGGCGGCGCCCGGACGGCACCGCAGCCTGCTCGAAGCGCTCGAAGGCGCGCGCGAGGAACTCCGGCGCCATGCCCTCGCCCGTGTCGCGCACGACGATCTCGACGTGCGACGCCACGCGCCGGAGGGCGACGTCCACGCGGCCTCCGCGCGGCGTGAACTTCACCGCGTTCGACACGAGGTTCCAGACGATCTGCTGCAGGCGCTCGGGATCGCCCGACACCACCGCGGCCTCGGCCTCGATCGCCACCTCCACGTGCACGCCCTTGGCCTCGGCGGCGGGCCGCACGACGTCGACCGCGGCGTGAATCACGGGCGGCAGCCGGACCGGGCGAGGCTCCAGGCGCAGCTTGCCCGCGATGATGCGCGACATGTCGAGGAGGTCGTCGATGAGCTTGGCGAGCGTCTTGGCGCACTGCTCGATCACGGAGAGCGCGTGCGCCGCGTCGTCGCCGGCGAGCTTGCCCTCGCGCAGCATGCGGGCCCAGAGAAGCACCGGCGAGAGGGGCGTGCGCAGCTCGTGCGAGACCGTGGCGAGGAACGCGTCCTTGGCGCGGCTCGCCGCCTCGGCCTCGGCGCGCATCCGTTCGGCCGTGGCGAGCAGGCTTTCGCGTTCCGCTTCCGCCGCCTTGCGCTCGGTAATGTCGAGGCACGAGCCGATGAACCCGACGAACCGCCCCTCGCCGTCGAGACGCGGGGTGCCCGTGTCGAGGAGCCAGCGGTAGACGCCGTCGGCACGCCGCAGGCGGTACTCCGCCCGGAACGGCCGGCGGGCGTCGAACGCCTCGTGGTAGATCGCGAGATAGCCGGGCAGGTCGTCGGGATGCACGCCGGCCGTCCAGCCGTAGCCGGCCTCCTCCTCGAAGGAGCGGCCCGTGAAGGCGAGCCAGGAAGCGTTGAGATACGTGCAGCCTTTGTCGAGCCCCGTCATCCAAATCATCACCGGGGCCGCGTCCGCCATGCTCCGGAACCGCGCCTCGCTCTCGCGCAGCGCCTCCTCGGCGCGCCGGTGCTCGTCGACGTCGGCGATCGTCCCGATCCATTCGCGCACCGAGCCGTCGGCGGCGAGCACGGGAACGCCGCGCGACACCACGTGGCGGTGGCGCCCGGTGGCCGCCTGCCAGAGGCGGGCCTCGACCTCGTAGACGGCGCGCGCGGCGATGGCGCGCGTCACCTCCGCCCGGACGCGCTCGCGGTCGTCGGGGTGGAAGCTCGCGAGCCAGCCCCAGCCGCGATGCTCCTGCCAGAGCTGGCCCGTGTAGGCTTCCCACGACGACTGAGGGACGACGAAGGCGCCCGTCGGATCGCTCGTCCACACCACCGACGACGTCGCCGCGACGAGCGAGCGGTAGCGCTCCTCGCTCTGTCCCTGGGCCGCAGCCGCGACCTCGGCGAATGCGCGCGCGGCCTGCTCGCGCGCGAGCAGCCGCGTGCGCTCGAGGTCCGCGCGGTCCCGGGCGGCCACGAAGCGCGCGAGCAGGGAGTACATGGCCGCGACCAGCAGGGCCGCCAGCGCCGCGGCCACCGTAAAGGTCACGGTGGCGATGCGGGTCATGGCCGCGGCCGTCCGCACCCGCTGCTGGAGAAGCGTGCGCTCGACGCGCTGCATGCGCGCGGCGGTCGCGCGCACCGCATCCATCGCGCGGCGGTCGGCTTTGCCGGCGGCGGCGACGCGCGCCGCCTCCCGGCGGCCTGCCTTGACGAGCCGGATAGCTCGACGCAGCAGCGCGAGCCGCGCCTGCACGCGCGTGCGGAGCTGGGCGAGCAGCCGCCGCTGCCGCGGGTTGTCGGCGATGAGGTGCGCCAGGCGGCCGAGCCGCGGGCGCAGCGACGCCCGGGCGGCCAAGTACGGCTCGCGGTAGGTGCGATCGCCGGTGAGCACGTACCCGCGCGCGCTCGTCTCGACGGCCTGGACGGCGGAGAGGAGCGCCGACACCTCGGCGAGGGCCTCGTGCGTGCGCACCACCCCGCGGCTCGAGCGCGCCATCTCGCGGGTGTTGCGGTAGGAGACGAGCGCCGTGCCGACGATGACGCCGAGCATGGCGGCGAAGACGAGTCGAAGCGCCGGCGTGATGACCGACCGGCGCCCGCCGGATGGCCGCATCGAGGAGAGCGTATTCGTGCCCGTCGCGCGGAATCAACTGCACCTCCCTCACCACTCGAGGGGATGGGCGAGGTCGAACGTATGTGTGATCTGGACGACCACGCCGCTGAGCCGGTCCTCGGCGTTCGCGCGCAGCAGGGCCGCCTGGACGCTGTCGTGCAGACCCAGCACGAGCACGCCGCCCACCGCGACCGCGTTCCGCGCGCCCGAGATCCAGTCGCCGTAGAAGACGAGATGGTCGTTCAGCTCGATGTCGCTGCCGACGAGCGCTCGCCAGGCGTCGCGCGTCCGGAGCACCCCCGCGTGCACCCGGATGCCGCGCAGCTTGATGTTGCGGTGATGGGCGCGAAACTTCCGGTACTGGAGCTGCGCGTAGTTGAGCGTCTTGCTGAGCGCGAGGAAGTACGCCGGGGCAAAACCCGGTCCGAGCTGCTGGACGCCGAGGGCGACGGCGGGCACGTGGTAGTCCTCGGGCACGGGGCGCCACTTGAGGTTGAAAACCGGCCGATAGTCGTGCGGCGGGCTCGCGGGCACGACGTCGACTCCACCCTCGAGATTCCCCGGGAGACCGAGCTCGCTTTGCGGAAGGAGCTCGGGCTCGTGGACGAGCGACCCGCGGCCGCGGATTTCCGGGTTGCCGTTCTGGAGCTGGAGGCTCGCCTGGCCCACGGGAACCAGATCGGTCGTGGGGATCTGGTTGAGCTGGCTCGGGGCGGCCCGCGCCGCCGCGGGCAGCGCGGCGGCGAGGACGAGAAGGCGACGCAGCGTCAATCGCCATCCTCGCCGATGGTTCGGCGGGGCTCGAGTCGGAAGAATTCCATGGTGCGGTCGAGCTCGCCGACGAGCCGCCGCACCGCCGCGCCCGCGGCCGGGTCGCCGGCGGCGCCTTCCGCCGCGATGCGATCGACCAGGGCACGCACGGTGGCGAGCGTCGTCGAAAGCGTCTCCGCGAGGCGATTGAGCGCCGCGCCGACTTCGCCGAACTCGTCGCGCCGGTCGAGCGCCAGGCGGACGCCGAGGTCGCCCGCCGCGAGCGCGTCGAGCGCGCGGTGGAGGGCGTGCACGGGACGGACGATGCGGTGGGTGAGCCGCAGCGCGGCGAGCGCGATCGCGAGGGCGAGCGCAACGAGCAGCGCGGCCGCGAGCAGCGTGCCCCGGCGCAGGAGCTCGCCGGTGTGATGGATCGTCTTGTGGGCGCGGAAGAACTCCGTGCCGATCGCCTGGTCGCTCACCCGGTACTGCATGGCGAGCGCGGCGAGGCCGGCGAGCAGCAGCGCGAGGAGGCCTGGGATCACCCAGCGGAGCTGCCGGCGGCGGTGGGCGGGATCAGGATGGAACAGGCCGAACGGCGCCATGGCGTCCCTCATTCCAGCTCGGCCAGCTCGTGACAGGTGAGACAGAGCCCGCCGCGGGCGTTGTCGATGCGCTCGAAGGCGGCGAAGGAATCCGGCTCACCGTGCACGAAGTGGCAGGTTGCGCAGGTGATGCGCCCGTCGGCGGACAGCGGCAGCACCTCGGGCACGGGCTTGCGCGGGGCGATGCCCGTCCGGTGCGAGGGGCCCTCGTCGTCGTGGCAGGCGGCGCAGCGACCATCGGTCGGCCGCGACGAGCCGGCGCGCCGCCGTGCGATCCCCCTCGAGCAGCCCGCGGTCCGCCGTGTGGCACGTTGTGCAGTCGGCGTCCGGCCGGTGCACGTTCTCCCGTCGGGGACCACCGGCCGACGCAACGGCGAGCGGCGCCGCGAGCAGCGCTCCCCACCACCACCGCTCCCGCATACGGGCGCGGTCATCATCCAGGCGGCGCGGCGGCAGTCAATCGCGGGTGTCGTGCCAGGGGATGGTCTGGCCCGTCGGCGGGACTCGGCCGTCGCGCCACGCCTGGCGCGCCGGGGTGGCGTTGCCCCCACCTTGCATCGGGGCGAAATTCCCAGATGCTGGGTCACGGGAGCCGTGAGACTCTGGTCGCTGCACCCCGAACACCTGGACCCTGCCGGGCTCGTAGCCTTGTGGCGCGAGGGCTTGCTTGCGCGCAACAGTTGTCGCGTGGGACACGCCTCCGTGTCTCGGGAACAGCTCGCCTTCGAGTGGCAGCATCTGTTGCGCAAGCTCGCCGTTCGAGATCCCGAGCGCTTGCGTCGACTGCGCGGGAAGGGGCCGCGTGCGCATCCATGCTTCCGCGTGGTCGAGGGGCCGCTGGCGCGCTGGGAGAAGAGCGGGCGTGCGGTCGCCGTGCGCCGCGCACCTGGGATCACGAGCACGCTACGGCGTCGCGGGTGAGCGCAGCGCGGCGAGCTGGCGTGCGAGCTCGTCGAGACGCGCCATTACCGCCTCGTGTCGGGCGGCCTCGGGCGTCGGGCGCTTGGCGACGAAGGAGATCGCCCCGCCGGGCTCGAGGACTGCGCGCTCGACCTCGGCGAGCGAGGCGATGCCCTGCTTGCGCGCTGCCGCCTCGAGCTCGGCCAGCGTGATCAGCTCCTTCTCGAGCCGGTCCATGCGCACCTGCCCGTCGCTCACGAGCACGTCCGCCTCGCCCTCGATGAGGCGGTCGAGGCGTTCGTGCCCCCAGAGGAAGCGGACGACCACGTAGTTGGCGAACAGCAGCGTCGCCGCACCGACGAGACCGCCGGTGACCGAGTTGTCGTCGCCGATGATCGCGTTCTGCACGGTGTTCGACAGCGTGAGGAGCACGACGAGGTCGAACGGGTTGAGCTGCGCCAGCTCGCGCTTGCCGGCGAGCCGCAGGCTCACCACCAGAAAGAGGTAGACCACGATGGGCCGCAGGATCTTCTCCGCGACCGGGATTCCGAGGTGAAACATGTCCTTCCAGATCATCGTCTCCATGAGCCCTCCCGACCGAACGACACCGATGCCTGCGCGCGGCGCATTTCGGCGATGCTGCCCGAAGCGCGTGCACGGTCAGTCACACGCGACCGGATCGGCGACTGCGACCACGGCGCAGCGCCAGAGAACGGCCACCCTGCCGGCTGCGCAGCATGTGGGGCTTCTAACCGGCACGCGGGGTAGCGGCAAAGGGCCGGCCGTTGAGCCCGGGCCGCGTCGTCGCCATGCTGGGGAGGATGATCCGGCTCGGGGCTCTGCTGCGCAGCATGGGTCCGCAGGCGAGGCGCGACACGCTCGTCGCCTGCGCGCGCGCCGCGGAGCGGGCGGGGCTCGACGAGCTGTGGGTGCCCGACCACCTGGCGATCCCGCCCGAGGAGGCCCAAGGCTCGGGCGGCCGGTATCTCGATCAGCTCACGACGCTCGCGTTTCTCGCCGGCGTCACGACCCGCATCGGCCTCGGCGCCGGCGTGCTCGTCCTGCCGTATCGCCCGGCGCTGCCGACCGCCAAGGCGATCGCGACCATCCAGGAGCTGTCCGACGGCCGCCTGCTCCTCGGCGTGGGGGTGGGGTGGATGCGCGCGGAATTCCGCGCGCTCGGCGTCCCGTGGGAGCGGCGGGGCGCGCTCGCGGACGCGACGCTCGCCTTCCTTCACCGCTGCTTTGCCGCCGACGAGGTCGAGGCCTATGGCCAGCGCTTCCTCTTCCTGCCGCGCCCGCCGCGGCCGCCGATCTTCGTCGGCGGGGCGGCGCCGCACGCGCTGCGCCGCGCGGTGCGCTACGGAGACGGCTGGATGCCGATGCTCGGCGACCCCGCCGCGCTCGCCGAGCCGGCGGCCACGCTGCGCGCGGCGGCGGCGGCGGCCGGAAAGCCGCCGCCTGAAGTCGTCGTGCTCACCACGCTGCCGCTCGAGGACGCGGCGGCGGCCCGCGACCGCCTGCAGGCCTTCGCCGCGGCCGGCGCGACCCGGCTCTGCCACGCGTGGCGCTACACGGACTTCGCCGCGTTCGCACGCGCCGCCGAGGCGCTCATGAGGGCCCGGGGCTCATAGCCCCGAGAGCCGCTTCATGCGCGCGAGCAGCCCCTCGTCCTTGCGCCGCTCGGAGAGGATCTTGGTCATGTACGCCCGCTTGAAGCGCCGGCGCTCGACGGGTGTGGTCACCACCGTTGGCACGTAGGCCCAGCCCTCGTCCTGCTCGAAGGGCTCGATCTCGCGATGGAGGCGGAAGAAGTACGCGCAGAGATCGGGATCGACGCCGAGGCGCTCGAAGGCGACCGCGAGCGGGTCGCGCCCCGTCGGCAGCTCGAGGAGCCCCTCGCCCGAGACCCCACCCTGGCCGAGGCCCATCGCCCCCTTGCCGAGCCTGGCGCGAAAGCGCGGCGGCGGTCCCAGGTGGAAGGCAGCGACCGCCTCCTCGGGGAGGCCGTGGACGAGGAACCAGGACGTCACGTAGCGGCTGCCGAGGGTCTCGGTCGGCGGCAGCCAGCCCAGCATCTCGGCGCGGCTGATGCCGAGCGCGCGTTCGGCGAAGTCGGCCCAGATCTCCATGTGGTTGCGGGTGAGGTAGCCGCCCGACTCGGTGGCGAACGCCTGGGCGATGGCGCGCAGCGCCGGGCCGTCGTCGAGGCGCGAGAGCTGGCCTGCGATCGGGCGGGTGGCGTCGAGGTGGATGAAGTCGCGCACGAGCTCCTTGGCGGCTTCGAGCGACGCGCGGCCGGAGACGAGGAACCCGAAGGCCGTCTCGGTCGGGCGCGGCAGCGCGCAGCAGAACTCGCCCAGCTCCTCCTCGACGTCGGCGGGCGTCTGCTCGGCGTCGGAGGGGAAGCGGCGCCCGGGTGGCGGCCAGACGAAGTCCGCAAGCGGGTAGCGCCCGGTCGCGATCTCGCTCCAGGCCCGGCGCATGTTCTGGTAGAGGAGCAGCCAGTGGTGCAACGCGGTGCGCAGCCACGCCTGCACCGCGCCGTCGACCGCCAGCTCGCGCACGAGGTCCCACACGGGCTCGGTCACGAAGCCGCGGAAGTCCTCGTAGGCGCGCCAGTACGCGACCGCCTCGTCGTCGAGCTGCCAGGCGCGCTTCAGGTACTCGGCCATGCCGCGCTGGCAGAGCCACGGCCGCTCGTCCCGCACGACGTCGAGGAGCGGCCCTTCGCTGCCGAGCATGCCGGCGATGAAACCCTCTTCGAAGCTCGAGAACTGGAAGTGGAGCCGCGCGCAGGTGGCTTGCATGGTCTCGGGGCAGGCGAGGTGTGCCTCGAGCTCCGCCTCGGTGATCCCGAAGGCCGCGGCGAAGCGCAGGAAGAGATCGCGGGGCGGGCGGGTGACCTGATGAAAGCCGGTCTTGCGGTTGAGGATCGGGGCGAGGGCGATGAAGAGCCCGCGGCGGCGGCAGCGGGCGATCGTCGCGGCCGTGCCCTGGGCGTCGCGGCGGATGAACTGCCAGTAGTCCTTGATCCAGCGGCGGAGCCCCGCGGGGTCCGCGCTCCCGTAGCGCAGCGCCTCGGCGAGGCCGGCGTCGATCGGGTGCGCCCGGACGAGCGCCTTGAGCTCCTCGACGAACGCGTCCACCGGCAGCGCGGGGCCCGGGCGCTCGAAGGCGTAGAGCGCCACGAAGTCGCTCGCGTTCGGCGTCGGGACCGCCATGCGCGTGCGCTAACACAGGGGCCGCGGGCTTGCCAATCGGCGGGCTGCCGGCGTAGGCGAAGGCCCCATGAGCGCGCTGCGCGAGCTGGCTGCCCGAGTGTCGAACTGGGGACGCTGGGGCGCCGACGACGAGCGGGGCACCGTCAACTTCATCACGCCCGAGGTCGTCCGCCGCGGGGCGGCGTGCGTCCGCCGCGGGCAGGTCTTCAGCCTCGGCCTCCCGCTCGGCGCCGACGGGCCGCAGATCGGTACCGGCGGGCGCTTCAATCCGATCCACCTGATGAGCGCCATCGGCGCCGGCATCCCGCACGACCCCGAGGGCTTCCGCTACAACGACGACGTGGTGACCATGCCGCTGCAGTGCGCCACCCAGTGGGACGGCCTCGCGCACGTCTACTACGGCGAGAAGCTTTACAACGGCTTTCCGGCCTCCACGGTCACCGCCGCGGGCGCCGCGCGCAATGCCATCGACAAGCTCGCCGCGGGCATCGTCTCGCGCGGCGTGCTGCTCGACGTCGCGCGGCTGCGCGGGGTCGCGCGGCTCGCGCCGGGGGAGGTGATCGGGCCTGCCGATCTCGAGGCGGCCGAGCGCGCGGCGGGTGTGCGCGTCGAGCGCGGCGACGTGCTCCTCGTGCGCACGGGACACCTCGGCGTCTTCACCGTCGACGGCGACCGCGAGGGTTTCGTGCGTCGCGCCCCGGGGCTCGGGGTCGCCTGCGTCGAGTGGATGCACGCGCGCGAGATCGCCGCGGTGGCCACCGACACCTACGCGGTCGAGGTGATCCCGTTCGAGGATCCCAAGGTCCCGCTGCCGGTGCACCAGCTCGCGATCCGCGACATGGGGCTCACCCTGGGCGAGATGTTCGTCCTCGACGCGCTGGCAGACGACTGCGCCGCCGACGGGGTGTGGGAGTTCCTCTTCGCGGCGCCGCCGCTGCGGGTAACCGGCGGTGTCGGCTCGCCGCTCAACCCGCTGGCGGTGAAGTGAGCGCCTCGGAAGGCCGGGATCCACTGCCCTTCGGTCCGCCGCCCCGGCCCGGCGGTCGCCCCGCGCTCACGGTGATCCGGCCGGCCGTGCTCGTCGGCTCGTACCCCGTGCCCGAGGACGCTGCGTGGCTCCGCGGGGAGCACGCCGTGGACGCCGTCGTGTCGCTTCAGGACGACGCCGACCTCGCGAGCAAGGGCCTCGTGCTCGACGCGCTTGCCCGGGCCTACGCGGCGGTGGGAATCGCCTTCCACCGCATCCCAGTGCCGGACGGTGACGAGGCCGCGCTCGCCGCGCGGCTCGACGAGGCTGTGGGGCTCCTGAGCGCGCTCGTGGAGGCGGGTCGTCGCGTCTACCTCCACTGCAACGCCGGCTTCAACCGCGCGCCCACGGTGGCCGTTGCCTACCTCCACGTGCACGAGGGCCTGCCGCTCGCCACAGCCGTCGCACACGTCAAGCGCCTGCGCCCGTGCGTGCCCTATCGCCGCCTGCTCGAGGCCCGGTTCGCGCCGGGCTGAGCCCCGCTCAGGCGTTCGCCGGCGGGACCACGATCGCGAACCGGTCCTGCTTCCCGAAGGCCATCGCCTCTTCCTCGGTTGGCGTGAGCACGTCGAGGCGGAAGCCCTTGATCGCCGCGCCGCAGTCCTCGGCGCGGAACCAGCCGAGCCCCTCGATCCATACCCACGAGCCGTAGGGGATCAGCTTGGGATCGACCGCGACGATGCGCGCGGCCGGATCGGCCTTGGTCAGCGTGGCGGTGATGCCGTGGTTGAAGCGGCCGTACTTCGGGCTGCGCGGCAGATACTTGGTCACCGTGAAGCGTCGGCCCCAGGACCGCGTGCCCACCGACGGCGCCTGCTCCGTGGCGGCGAGGATGTCGTTGTGGCTGCGGGCGAGCGCGGTGAGCGCAAGCGCCGCCCGCTCGGCTTCCGTCCGCGCCCGCCGCGCCTCGGCGCGCGCGCCCGCGAGCCGGCGGTCGAGGGTGGCGATGCGGGCGGTGGTCGCCGCCGCCACGACTGCCGCGGCCGCCGCCGCCGCGAGCGCGAGGAGGGCCGAGCGGGTGCGGCGGCGTGCCAGACGCGCGAGGCGTGCGCCCTCGGCGCGCAGCGCGTCGAGCTGCCGCGGGTCGATCACGACCGCGTGTCCCCAGTCGGTGTCCATCGTGCGCCGGTCCTCCGGTCCAAGAGCCGTGCCGCCCGCCGCGCAGGGCGCACGGCGCCCGCCACGACGCGACGTGCGCCCCCGAGCGGGCGTGGCCGCGCCGGCGCTCGCCGCCGCACGCGCGCCGGCACCCGCTGCGGCGTCCGTGCGCGTCGGCGTGTCGCAGCCGCGCACGAGCTGCGCGCGCGCACGGCACGGGTGCGACCGGGCGCCGCTCAGCGATCGAGGAGGTCGAGCCGCTCGGCTGCGGCGAACTCGGCGCGCAGCGCCGCGTAGTCGGCGGCGGTAAACGGGCGGAAGGTCGTGTCCCCGCGCGTGCGCCAGAAGATCGGCGCATCGGGCAGGCGGCGGCGGTCGAAGTGGGCGCGCTTCAAGTTCCGCACGAGGATCTTCCCGGTCTGCGTGTACTCGAACTCGTCCACGATGCGGACGAAGTCCGGGAACCACTTGCGGTCCATGCCGCCCGCGGCGACGAGCCGCTCGCAGAAGGCGAAGAATGCCTGCGGATCGAAGCGCGCCCCCGCGCGGAGCTTGAGCGCCGCCATCACGAGCTCGTCCGAGACCGGGCAGGGGACGCCGTAGGCGGCGGCGAGCACGACGTCTGCGTGCTCCTGGAGGAGGCGCGCCACCTGGAGCGCGGAGAAGTTCTCGCCGTCCTTGCGGATCCAGTCGTCGGTGCGCCCGTCGAAGAAGAGAAAGCGCGTGCCGTCGCGTACGACCACGTGCCCGAGGTCGCCCGAATGATAGACGCCGTCGCGGTACTTGGCCCGGTCGGCCGCGGGATTGTCGAAATAGCCCTGGAAGAGGCCCGTGTCCGGAGCCACGCGGCAGATCTCGCCGACGGCCTCGGCGTAGTTCGTGATCCTGCCGTCGGGGCCGAGGACGGCCGGCGGGCATTCGCGGCCGTGCTCGTCGAGGATCTTGACGGCGGGGTCGGTGATGGCGCCCACGCTGCCGCGCGGATCGCCCTTGCGGCGGAACGTGCTGATCGCCGCCTCGGTGGAGCCGTAGAGCTCGAACATCTCCTCGAGGCCGAGCCAGCGCTCGAAGCGCTCGATGTCGGGCGCGGCCGCCCCGTTGCCGAGCGCGTACCGCAGCCGGTTGCGCGGGTGGCGGGCGACCTCGCGCAGGATCCGCTCCTCGTCCTCGCCGTACTCCCGGGCGATGGCGGCGAGGATGTAGTGCACGGGCTCGCCGACGTAGTTCCAGAAGGTGACCCCGTGGCGGAGCACGTCGGGCAGGAAGCGGCGGGCGCTGAAGCGCTCGCGCACGACGAGCCCCCCGCAGACGTGGAAGGCGGGCTGGAAGCCGAGGAAGAGCGCGTTCGAGTGGAAGAGCGGCATGCAGGCGTAGCCGACGTCCTCGGGGCCGAGGCCGAGCTGCCCGGCGACGAACATGCCGATGGCGAGGAGCTTCGCGTGGTTGTTGTTGATGCCCTTCGGCAGCCCGGTCGTCCCCGAGGTGTAGATGACCATGAGCGGCGTCTCGGGGGTCACCGCGACGTCCGGAGGGGCGAGCGCCTCGGCCGCGCCGACCTCGGCCTCGACCGCGGCGGCGAGGTCGGCTCCGAGGAGCTCGCCCTCGGGCCGGGTGCGCAGGACGAGGATGTTCTCCCGGGCGAGCGTGCGCAGCGCCGGCCGCACCCGCTCGACCTCCTCCTGCAGCCGCTGGTCGACGACCAGCACGCGCGCCCGCGACTGCTCGAGCACGCCGGCGAGCGTCTCTCCGCGCAGCCCCGTGTTGATGCCGAAGAGGGTGAGCCCCGCGTAGCCGCAGCCGCCGTAGAGCGCGAGCAGCTCGAGGTGGTTCTCGAGGAGCATCGCCACGTGCCCCGGATGGGCGTCGTCGATACGGCCGAGCCGCCGGCGCAGAAAGTGGGCGAGGCGCACGCACTCGTCGCGGTAGCGGCGATAGGTCCAGGCGCGGTCGTCCTGGCGGAGGAAGATGCGGTCGCCGACCTCGGGGTGCCGGGCGCGGGCCTCGATCTGGGCTCCCAGGGTGAAGGGCGCGTCGAAGGACGGGACGGTGGGCATGGCCCTACTCTAGCAGCAGGCGGGTTCGTCCGCGTAGCGCCGGCGTGGTAGAGGTCCCCGCCGATGCGCGCAGGGTCCGGTCGGCGCACGGTGCTCACGCTGCTGCTGCTCGCGGCGATCACGGTACCCTTCTTCTACCGGCTCGGCGCCTGGCCGCTGTTCGATCCCGACGAGGGACGCAACGCCGAGGTGGCGCGCGAGATGGCGGCCTCGGGACAGTGGGCGGTGCCGCGCTTCGACGGACAGCCGTACCTCGACAAGCCCGTACTGCTGTTCTGGGCCATCGCTGCGGCGTTTCGATTGGGCGGCGTAGGCGAGGCGAGCGCGCGGCTCCCCTCGGCGCTCGCCGCCCTCGCTACCACGGCGCTCACGCTCGCAAGCGCCCGCCTCCTGCTCGGCCCCGCACCGGGCCTCCTCGCGGCGAGCATCGTCGCGACCTCGCCGCTCGTGCTCGCCTTTGCGCGGCTCGTGATCTTCGACATGCTGCTCACCGCGCTGGTCACGGCGGCCCTCTACTGCCTGCTGCGCGCACGCCTCGGCGGCGCCCCTGCGCGCTGGCTGCCTGCCGCCGGCGCGGCGATGGGCCTCGCGACGCTCACGAAAGGCCCGGTCGGCATCGCCGTCCCCCTGCTCGTCTGGCTCGCGGGGCGCGGTGCGCTCCCCCGGCCGGCGCGGCGGGCGCGGGCGGTGGACGTGGCCGCGGCGGGGCTCGCGGCGGCGGCGGTGGTCGTGCCCTGGCTTGCGTGCGTTCTCCGCAGCGAGCCGGGCTTCCTCCGCTACGCGCTCGTCGACGAGACGTGGCTCCGTCTCACCTCGAGCGCGCGCTTCCATCGCGGCGGGCCTCCCTACTACTACCTCGAGACCCTCGCCTGGGCGCTCGGTCCGTGGCTCGTGATGCTGCTCGCGGGCGCACCGGGTCTCGTGCGCCGCTGGCGCGCGGGCGGCGCCGACGCGCCGGCCATCGCGTTTGCCGCGCGCGGCACGGCCGCCGTGGTCGTCTTCTTCACGCTCGCGGCCTCCAAGCGGCCCTACTACCTCCTGCCGATCGTCATGCTCCTCGGCGTGCTCGGCGCGGCGGGCATCGCCGGCGCGCCCGCGCGGGCGGCCGCGGCGCTGCGCGCCTTCGCCCGCTGGATGGTCGTCGCCGGCGTGGCGGGCCTCGTGGTGGCGCGGCAGGGCTTTCACATTCGGGGCGGCGAGTTCTTCGTCGTGACGCCGGCCGTGGTGACGGCGGCGGGGGCGTTTCTCGTAGCTTGGGGCCTCGTGACGGCCGTGGCGGGACGCACGCCGCGCGCGGCCATCGTCTGCTGCGCGCTCTTCGGCCCGGCCCTCGGCTTGGTCCTCCTGCGTCCGCTCGCCGCCTACGCCGAGGCCCGCTCGCCGCGGGCGCTCGCGGCACGCATCGGCCCCACGGCGGACGTCGTGTGCTTCGAGGCCTTCCGGCCGGGGCTGCCGTTCTATCTCGGTCGGCCGCTCCTGCTGCTGAGCGATACGGGTCGCGAGCTCACGAGCAACTACGTCGTGGCAGAGCACCACCGCCTCATCGGGCGCGGGGCGCTCGTCCCGTCGAGCGCGCTCGGGGCCGTGCTCGCACGCCAGCCGCGGCCGTGGGTGCTCACCACGCCATGGGAGCTGCGCCGGCTCGAGCGGCTCGCGGGCCTGCGCGTCACGCCCCTCTACGCCGACCGCCGCAGCGTGCTCGTCTGTCTCGGGGAGTGCCCCGGGGTGGCGGACGGTCAGCCGGCCGGCGCAGGCGGCTGACGACAGAGCGCCCGCTCCACGGTCGCGGTGAGCCGCCGCGTGAGCGCGTCGCGGTCGGCGCGCATGCCGCCCGCCACCCAGTCGGCGAGCAGCACCTGGTCGATGGCCGAGAAGAGCTTGGCGAGGTAGCTCGGCTCCTCGTCGACGAACACCCCCGCGGCCGCGCCGCGGCGGAAGATCTCCGCCTGCAGGTCGTGAATCTCCTGCCAGTGGCGCACCCGGGTCTCCGTGCCCGGGGGGCTCAGCACCCAGGACGCCCCCGAGCGCAGGTGCATGCGCAGGAACTCCGGGTGGGCGACGAAGTAATCGACGTAGAGCGCGATCAGCGCCCCGAGCGCATCGCGGGGCTCGAGCGGGCGGCGCGCGACCTCGGCGACGAGATCCCGCAGCTCCCGCCCCCGCTCTTCCAGCAGGGCGCGGTGGAGGTCCGCCTTGCTCGGAAAGATGGCGTAGATCGTGCCCATCGAGAGGCCGGCGCGCGCGGAGATCTCCTGCAGGCGCGCCGCCTCGAACCCGCGCTCGGCGAAGACCTCCTCGGCCGCCTTGAGCACGTGCTGGCGGTAGACGTGGCTGCGCGCCTTGCGCGCCTCTTCGCGGGGCGTGGTGCGGGCCACCAGGCAGGCCCCTCTACCATTCGGAAAATCAGTTGACAAGTCGATTTTCCGAATGGTAGTTCGGCCAAGCGAATTGCGGATCGCGAATCCTGCGCGCGCCGAGGAGGACGGTGAATGGAATTCGGCATCTTCTCGCAGATGCACGTGCCCCCCGACGACACCGAGCATGCCCGCTTTCTCCGCGAGCTCGAGGTGTCGCTCGCCGTCGACGCCGCGGGGTTCAAGTACAACTGGGCGCCCGAGCACCACTTCCTGAAGACCTACTCGCATCAGCCGGCGCCGGAGATCTATCTGAGCTGGGTCGCCGCCCGCACCCGGCGCATCCACGTGGGCTTCGCCATCGTGAACCTCACGGCCGCCGTGAACCACCCCGTGCGCGTGGCCGAGCGCATCGCCACGATGGACCATCTCTCCGAGGGGCGGGTCGAGGTGGGCACGGGCCGCGGCTCCTCGACGGCGGAGTGGGCGGGCTTCGCCATCCCGTCGGCGGCCGAGACCAAGCCCATGTGGCGCGAGTCGCTCGAGCAGCTCCCGCGCATGTGGCGCGACGAGCCGTACGAGTTCACCGGACGATACTTCCGCACGCCGCGGCGCGACGTGCTCCCCAAGCCCTACTCGAAGCCCCACCCGCCGCTCTGGGTCGCCTGCTCGAGCCCGCAGACGTTCATCGAGGCGGGGGAGCTCGGGCTCGGCGCGCTCTGCTTCACCTTCGGCACCCCGGCTGAGATCGCCGAGCACGTGCGCAACTACAAGGAGGCGATCAAGCGCTGCGAGCGGCCGGTGGGCGCCTACATCAACGACAACATCGCGGTCACCACCAACATGTTCTGCCTTCCCGACGGCGACCAGGCGCGCTGGCTCTATTCCCGCGCGCGGGTCGAGCAGTTCACGGAGGTCTTCTTCCACTGGCTCGACTCGATTCCCCGGCCCCCCGGCTTGCCGAAGGAGGGTCCCGTGCGCGTGCCGCCGCCGACCGTGGAGGAGCTCGAGGCGGGGCTCAAGGTCGGCGGCCGCCAGGTGGGTGCTCCGGAAGAGATCGCCGAGGTCATCCGCATGTACGAGGCGATCGGCGTCGACCAGCTCATCTACGCCCCCTTGACGTTCGTCATGGACCAGAAGTACGTGCTCCAATCGATCGAGACCTTCGGCGCGCGCGTCCTGCCGATGTTCGACCGCGACCCGATCCACTCGACGACCCGGCAGCGTGAGGCGGCGCTCGCCGCGCAGGCCGCGTGAGGCGGAGCGGGCGTGGGCGCCTTCGTCTGCGACCGCGTGCTGATCGGCGGGACGTGGGTGCCCGCCGACGCGGGCACGTACCCCGTCGTCGATCCGGCCACCGAGGAGACCGTGGGCCACGCCCCAGCGTGTTCCCCGACGCAGGTGGCCGCCGCCGCGCGCGCGGCCCGCGACGCCTTCGACCACGGGCCCTGGCCGCGCCTGGCGGCCGCCGAGCGCGCGCAGCTGCTCGCCGAGGCGGCGGCGCGCTTTCGCGCGCGCATGGCCGACCTCGTCGAGCTCGCGATCGCGGAGACGGGGGCGCTGCGGGCCGTCGCCGTGGCGCAGCAGGTGGGCGCCGCTGCGGCCCGGCTCGCGCGCTACGCCGAGCTCGCGGGCGAGCCGGCCGCAGAGCCGCTGCCGCCGCAGGGCACGGTCGTGCGCGAGCCGGTCGGCGTCGTCGCCGCCATCAGCCCGTTCAACTTCCCGATGACCAACTGCGCGGGGAAGATCGGCCCGGCGCTCGCCTGCGGCAACACGGTGGTGGTGAAGCCCGCGCCCGCCGACCCCCTCGGCGTGGCCGAGCTGTGTCGCATCGTCGCCGAGGTGCTCCCGCCCGGCGTGCTCAACTTCGTCTGCGGGCCCGGGCCCGACGTCGGCGAGGCGCTCGTGGCCGCACCCGAAGTCGACATGGTCGCGTTCACGGGCAGCACCGCGGTCGGCCGCGCGATCCAGGCGGCCGCGGCCCCGCGCCTCAAGCGCACGCTGCTCGAGCTCGGCGGCAAGTCGCCCAACATCGTCTTCGCCGATGCCGATCTCGAGCGCGCGCTCGCGGGAGCGGTGCAGACCTGGACCTTCCACGCGGGCCAGATCTGCATCGCGGGCTCCCGCCTCCTCGTCGAGCAGCCGATCTACGAGGCGTTCACGGCACGGCTCGCCGCGGCGGGACGCGCGCTGCGCATCGGGGACCCGCGCGACCCCGCGACGCAGGTGGGGCCGCTCATCTCGGCGGCGCAGCGCGCACGTGTCGAGGGCTTCATCGCGCGGGGGATCGCCGAGGGCGCCACGCTCGCCTGCGGTGGGGGCCGTCCGGCGCAGGCGCGCGGCTTCTACGTCGAGCCGACGTTGTTTACGCACGCGACCAATGCCATGAGCATCGCCCGCGAGGAGATCTTCGGCCCGGTGCTCGTCGCGATCCCGTTCGCCGACGAGGCACACGCGATCGCGCTCGCCAACGACAGCGACTACGGCCTCTATGCCTACGTGTGGACCCGCGACGCGGCGCGCGCGCGGCGCGTGGCTGCGGCGCTGCGCGCGGGCACGGTGCAGGTGAACGGCAGCCCGCCCAACCCCGAGGCGCCGTTTGGCGGCTACAAGCTGAGCGGCATCGGCCGCGACGGCGGCCGCTTCGGCCTCGCGGCTTACAGCGAGCTCAAATACATCGGGTGGACGGCATGAGCTTCGACACGATCATCAGGGGCGGCACCGTGGTCGACGGCTCGGGGCTCCCGCGCCGCACGGCCGACGTCGGCATCCGCGACGGGGTGATCACCGACATCGGCCGCCTCTCGGGGGCGCGGCAGACGATCGACGCCGACGGGCTCGTGGTGATCCCCGGAATCGTCGACGTGCATACGCACTACGATCCGCAGCTCTCCTTCGAGCCGTTCGCGACGTCCTCGTGCTTCCACGGGGTCACCTCGGTCGTCGCCGGCAACTGTGGCTACTCGATCGCGCCCTGCCGCCCGGAGGACCACGGCTGGCTCACCGCGCTCTTCGCGCAGGTCGAGGGCATGACGCCCGCGGTGCTCGAGCAGGGGCTGCCGTGGGACTGGGACACGTTCCCCTCCTTCTTGGCTGCGCTCGACCGCCGCCTCGGCATCAACGCGGCGATCTACGTGGGCCACTCGGCGCTGCGGCGCTTCGTGATGGGCGAGGCCGCCTCGGAACGGGCGGCCACGGCCGACGAGATCGAGCGCATGCAGCGGCTCGTGCGCGAGGCCATGGCGGCGGGCGCCGCCGGCTTCTCCTCGTCGCACGCGCCCACGCACACCGATCAGGATCGCCGGCCCGTGCCGTCGCGGTTCGCCACCTTCGACGAGGTCAAGCGGCTCGCCGCCACCGCGGGGGAGGGCGGCGCGGGCTCGATCGCCTTTCTTCCCGAAAGCGGCCCGGCCGGCCTCACCGCCGTCGACCGGGAGCGGCTGATCGAGCTCGCGCACTCGGCGGGGCTCCCCGTGGTGATCCAGGGCATGGGCTACCGGCCCGGGCAGCGGGAGCGCTGGGACGATCAGGTGCGCTTTCTCGCCACCGCGCGCGCCCGCGGCGCCGCGATCTACTCCATGCTGCGCACGCAGCCGTTCCTCCGCCCCTTCAACTGGCGGCGGGGGACGTCGCTGTTCGACGGCGTGCCCCACTGGCGCGACCTCACGGCGCTGTCCCCGGCCGAGCGGCTCGCCCGGCTGCGCGATCCGGCCCACCGCGAGCGGCTGCGCTGGGGCCTCGACCACCCGAACACGGATCCGGCGCAGGGCTCGACGCTGCCCATGCCGGCCATGACCGCGGTGTTCGTCGATCGCTCGCCGAGCGACCCGGGCGCCGAGGGCCAGAGCCTCGCCGACCTCGCGCGCGCCCGCGGCGTCCATCCCGCCGACGTGATGTGCGAGCTCGCCGTGGCCGACGGTCTCGAGACGCAGTTCCTGTGGAACAGCGAGAGCCCGGCGTGGGTCGAGGCGAACGCCGAGTCGCAGCGGAGCCCGCACATGATCGTCGGCACGGGCGACGGCGGCGCGCACGCCGACCGCGACGACGGCGCCGAGTGGTCGACGTACTACATTCGCCGCTGGCTCCTCGATCGCGAGCTCTGGTCGCTCGAGGAGGGCATCCGCCGCATCACGCACCTGCCCGCCCTGATCGCCGGGATCAAGGGCCGCGGGCTCCTCGCGCGCGGCTACTACGCCGACGTGGTGCTCTTCGACCCCGCGCGGCTGCGGCTCGGCCGCAAGCAGCTCGTGCGCGATCTCCCGGGCGGCGAGGAGCGCTGGCAGGTGCTGCCCGAAGGGGTCATCCGCGTCCTAGTGAACGGCGAGACGATCGTGGAGGGGGGACGGCTCACCGGCGCCCGGCCGGGGCGCGTGCTGCGCATCGGGAACGCCGCCCCATGAAGGGGGCCGTCTTCCACGGCGGCGGGCGCCCGGTGGCGATCGAGGAGGTCGCGGTCCGGGACCCGGGCCCGGGGGAGGTGCGAGTCGCGCTGCGCGCCGCGGGGCTGTGTCACTCCGACTTAAGCGTGATCGACGGCGCGATCCCCTATCCCACGCCGGTCGTCCTCGGCCACGAGGGCGCAGGGATCGTCGAGGCCGTGGGGGCCGGGGTCGCCTCGGTGAAGGAGGGCGATGCGGTCGTGCTCTCGACGCTCGCGCACTGCGGCCGCTGTTCCGCCTGCGAGACCGGCCGCCCCACCCAGTGCCGCAACGCCCCGAGCCCGAAGGAGAGCCGGCCGTTCACGGTGCGCGGCGCGCCCGCCTACGCCTTCGCCAACACCTCGGCGTTCGTCGAGCGCACGGTGGTGCGCGAGCAGAGCGCGATCCCCGTCGACGTGCGCGTGCCGTTCGAGTGTGCGGCGCTGATCGGCTGCGGGATCATGACCGGCGTGGGGGCCGTGCTCAACCGCGCGCAGGTGGAGGCCGGGGCGCGCATGGCGGTCTTCGGGCTCGGGGGGATCGGGCTCTCCTGCGTGCAGGGGGGCGTGCTCGCGGGCGCAGCCGAGATCGTGGCCGTCGACGTGGTGCCGGCGAAGCTCGCGCTTGCGCGGCGCCTCGGCGCGACGCACGCCGTCGATGCGAGCCGCGACGATCCGGTGACGGCGATTCGCGACCTCACCGAAGGCGGGGCGGATTACACCTTCGAGGCGGTCGGCGACGCGCGCGTGATCCGCCAGGCGCTCGATGCGCTCGGTCCGGGCGGGGCGCTCACCATCGTGGGCGTGCCGAAGCTCGGCACGAGCGTCGAGTTCGTGGTGCACGCCCTCTATCAGAACAAGGCCATCCTCGGCTGCCGGTACGGCACGGCGCGGCCGCGGCGCGATTTCGCGATGCTCGCCGATCTCTACCTCGGCGGGCGGCTCAAGATCGACGAGCTGGTGACGCGCCGCTACGGGCTCGAGGAGATCGCACAGGCGCTTGCGGATCTGCGCAGCGGAGCGCTCGCCCGCGGCGTGTTCCGCCTACCGTGAGGGCGAGGGAGGGGCGCAGCATGGGCAAGTTCGGCTATCACGTGATCGACGCCGACGGGCACGGCGGCGACCTGCCGCGCTGGTTCGAGCGGTTGCCCGCGCGTTTTCAGGGCCGCTGGGCGGAGCGGCAGGCGCGCCTCAAACAGCACTTCGCGAACCTGCCGGGCGTCGGCGTCAAGCAGACCCGCGGCAAGGCCAAGCTCGACATGACCGAGCGCCCGGGCATGACCGACCCGGCGGCGCGGCTGGCCGACATGGACCTCGAGGGCATCGACGAGGTCGTCTGCTTCCCCGGCGGGGCGGGCGAGGAATGGGCGGGGCTCGACCCGGAGTTCGCCATCGCGGTGTGCCGGACGATGAACGACTGCCGCGCGGAGTTCATGCGCTACGAGCCTCGGAGGCTCAAGTCCGTGGCCAAGCTCCCGCTGATCGACCCCGAAGCGGCCGCGGCCGAGCTGCGCCGCGCGGTCACCGAGCTCGGCATGGTCGGCATGGTGACCCCGCAGCACGTCCGCGAGAAGAACCTCGACCACCCGAGCTTCGACGTCGTCTGGCGCACGGCCGAGGAGCTCGGCGTGGCGGTGTGCGTTCACGGCGGGGGCCAGGCGCTCGACCAGGTGCCGATCGGCGTCGACCGCTGGACGACGCGGCTCGAGGTCCACGCCTTCACCCATCCCGTCGGCCAGATGCTCGCGGTGATGGCCTTCACGGTGGGCGGCATCCTCCACCGCTTCCCCCGGCTGCGGGTCGCCTTTCTCGAGGCGAATACGGGCTGGCTTCCGTTCTGGCTCGACCGGCTCGACGAGCACTGGGAGCTCACGCCCGAGCAGGCGCCGCTCATCGACCGCAAGCCGAGCGAGTACTTCCTCTCGGGTCGCTGCTTCGTCGGCACCGATCCCGAGGAGCGGGAGGTGGCCCACGTCGTGGATCGCCTCGGCGAGGGCGTGGTCGTCTACGCCTCGGACTATTACCACTGGGATTGCGCCTTCCCGGACACGGTGAAGCTCCTCGTCGAGCGCACCGATCTCTCCCGCCGCGCCAAGCAGGCGATGTTCGAAGACAACCCGCGGCGGCTCTACGGGCTCGGGTAGCCGCGTGCCGCCCGCCCTCGAGGCCCTCCTCGCCCCGCGGCACACGGCGCTCTTGGTGCTCGAGTGTCAGGAGGGCGTCATCGGTGCGGAGGCGCGCCTCGGCGCGCTCGCCGAGGCGGTCGCGCGCCACGGGACCGTCGCCCAGATCGGGCGCGTGCTCGCGGCCGCGCGGGCCGCGGGTGCGCACGTCTTCCACCTGACGGTGGCGCGGCGCGCCGACGGCGCGGGCGCGGCTGCCAACTGCCGCCTGCTCGCGGCCACGCGCAAGGCTGGTGCGCTCCTGCCCGGATCGCCGGCGCAGGCGATCGTGGCCCCGCTCGCGCCCGCCCCGGGGGAGTGGGTGCTCACCCGCTGGCACGGCCTCACGCCCTTCCACGCGACCGAGCTCGACCAGCTCCTGCGCAACCTCGGGGTCACGACGGTGGTCGCGGCCGGCGTCTCGGTGAACGTCGGCATCCCCGGGCTCGTGCTCGAGGCCGTCAACGCGGGCTACCAGGTCGTGGTGCCCCGCGAGGCCGTCGCCGGCACGCCCGACGATTACGTGGCGAGCGTCTTCGCGCACACGCTCGCGCTCCTCGCCACGGTCGTCGGCGTCGATCAGCTCTGCGCGGCCTGGAGCGCCGCGAGGACCTGAGCGGGATGCTTGGCCGCGTCGGCGACCTTGGCCCAGTGCTTGCGCACCTTGCCGTCGGGGCCGATCCACACCGTCGAGCGGATGACGCCGACGGTCTTCTTGCCGTAGAGCGTCTTTTCGCCGTATGCCCCGTACTTGGTCATGACCTTGCGGTCGGGGTCGGAGAGCAGCGGGAAGGGGAGCTTGTACTTCGCGGCGAACTTGCGATGCGAGGCCGCGTCGTCGGCCGAGACCCCGAGGACGACCGCGCCGAGCTTCGTGAGCGCCTTCCACTCGTCGCGGAACCCGCACGCCTCCTTGGTGCAGCCGGGCGTGTCGTCCTTGGGGTAGAAGTAGAGAATGACGTGCCGGCCGGCGAAGTCCGCGAGCGAGACCTCGTTCCCGTCGGCGTCGCGCAGCGTGAACGCGGGCGCCGCCTTGCCTTCCTGGATCGCCATGACCCGAGGCTGATAGCGCATGGCTGACGGACGCTTCAAGGATCGCGTGGTGTTCGTGACCGGGGCTGCCTCGGGGGTCGGGCGGGCCGCCGCCGAGCGCTTCGCGGCCGAGGGGGCGCGGGTCTTCGGCGTCGACGTCAACCGCGACGGGGTGAGCGAGACAGTGGCGGCGATCCGGCGCGCGGGCGGCCGCGCCGACGGCGGGCACTGCAACGTCGCCGACCCGGCCGCGGTCGAGGCGTCGATCGCGCGCGCGGTCGAGCTCTTCGGCGCCCTCCATGTGCTCGTCAACGCGGCGGGCGTGGGGCGGGCGGCGCGCCTCGAGGAGATCGACGATCAGGAGTGGGCTCGGGTGATCGCGGTCAACCTAACCGGCCCCTTCCTCACCACGCGGGCGGCGATGCCGCATCTCCTGCGCGGGGCGCCCGCGGCGATCGTGAACGTCGCCTCGACCGCGGGCATGCGCGGCCAGGCGTACATGGCGCACTACGGCGCCTCGAAGGCGGGGCTCGTGAACTTCACCAAGGCGATCGCGCTCGAGTTCGTGAGCCGCGGCGTGCGCGCGAACGCGGTGTGTCCGGCCGGCGTGAAGACCCCGCTCATCCGCCACTTCATCCCGCGCGAGGACTTCGAGCCGCAGCTCGTGAGCTACATCAGCCCCCCGGTGCCGCATCTCCTCGCCGACCCGGCCGATATCGCGGGCGCGATTGCGTTCCTCGCCTCCGACGAGGCGCGATTCATCACCGGCGCGGCGCTGCTCGTCGACAACGGGACGCTCGCCTGATGCTGCTCGACGTGCTCGCCCGGCAGGTGGCCGCACGGGGCCCGCGCCCCTTCCTCCTCCACGAGGGCCGCCGCGTCACCTACGCCGAGCTCGACCGCCTCGCCAACCGCGTGGCGAACCGGCTCTCTGCCCGCGGCGTGCGTCCCGGCGACCGGGTGACGCTCGCGCTCGGCAACTCGGTCGAGTACGTGGCCGCGGCCTTCGGCATCCTCAAGGCGGGCGCGGTGCTGAACCCGCTCAACCCCGAGCTCGGTCGCGCCGAGCGCGAGTACATCCTCGGGCACGCCGAGCCGCGGCTGGTGATCGACGCCGCGAGCGTGGCAGAGCTGGCGCTCTCCGCCGGCGACGACCGGCCGCCGCCGGTCCGCGTCGCTCCCGACGACCCGGCGCTCCTCCTCTACACCTCGGGCACCACCGGGACACCCAAGGGCGTGCTCTTCACCCACGGGAGCTCGGGCGGCACGGGCCGCCACTTCGTCGCGGCGCTCGGCGTGCAGCCCGACGACACGATCCTCGCCGTGACGCCGCTCTTCCACGGCAACGCCTGGGGCGCCGTCCAGACCGCGCTCCACGCGGGCGCCACGGTGGCCTTCCCGCGCGCGTTCCATGCGAGCGCGTTCTGGCCGCTCGTGCACGCGAGCGGGGCCACCGTGCTGTTCACGATCGGCACGATCCTCGCGATGCTGCTCGCGCGCCCGCCATCGGACCTCGAGCGGACGCACCGCCTGCGGGTGATCCTCGGGCTCGGAGCGGCCCCGGTGCGCGAGCGCGTGCACGCCCGCTTCGGCGTGAGCGACGTCGTCGAGTGCTTCGGCTCCACCGACGCGGGCGTGGTGACGCTCACGCCGCTCGGCGCACCGCCGCGGCCGGGCTCGTGCGGGCGGCCGGTGCCCGGCGTCGAAGTCGCGATCGTCGACGACGCGGGCCGGCCGCTCCCCCCGGGGGCGGTGGGCGAGATCGCGGTGCGCTCGCCGGCGCGCATGACTGCGTACTTCCGCGACCCCGAGGCGACGCGGGCGGCGCTGCGCGACGGGTGGTTCCTCACCGGCGACCTCGGCCGCCTCGACGCCGAGGGCTGGCTCTACTTCGTCGACCGCAAGCGCGACGTGATCCGCCGCGGCGGCGAGAACGTGTCGTCGGTGGCGGTGGAAAAGGTCCTGCGCGAGCATCCGGCGGTCGCCGAGGCGGCGGTGATCGGGGTGCCGGATCCCGTGCTCGGGCAGGAGATCATGGCCTACGTGGTCGCGCGCACGCCGGTGGACGCGGCCGAGCTCGAGGCGTTCGCCGCCGCACGGCTCGCCCGCTTCCAGGTGCCGCGGCGCTGGGCGTTCCGCGACGCCCTGCCGAAGACGCCGACGGAGCGCGTGGCGAAGTACAAGCTGCGCGCGGAGCACGGCGGCGGGCCGCTGGTGGGCTAGGGCGATGCGCTGCGCGCTCATCCTGCACATGAACCGCGTGGCCGACGGCTCGGCCTTCGTCACGGCCGACGGCGTGACCGAGGTGGCACGGGCGGCGGAGGCGGCGGGCTTCGATGCCGTGGCGGTGACCGATCACCCCCTGCCGCCCGTCGAGTGGATGGCCTCCGGCGGGCATCACGCCCTCGATCCGCTGGTCACGCTCGCGGTCGTGGCGGCGGCCACGCGGCGGCTGCGCCTGCTCACCTACGTCTACGTGCTCCCGTACCGCAACCCCTTTCTCACCGCGAAGGCCGTGGCGAGCCTCGACGTGCTCTCGGGGGGCCGCGTCACCTTTGGCGTGGCCGCGGGCTACCTCGAAGCGGAGTTCGCGGCCCTCGGCGTGCCCTTCGCCGAGCGGGACACGCGCTGCGACGAGGCGATTCGTGCCGTGAAGGCCGCCTGGACCATGGATCCCGTCGACTTCGTCGGCCAGCACTTCGTCGCGCGCGGGCACACGGTCGCGCCCCGCCCGGTGCAGCGGCCGCACCCGCCGATCTGGGTGGGCGGCAACAGCCGCACGGCGATCCGGCGCGCGGTTGCCTTGGGGGATGGCTGGATGCCGATCTACAATCCGCCGGCGTACGCGGCCCGACGGCGCACGCCGCCCATGGAGTCGGCGGCCGACGTGCGCGCGCGGCTCGCCGTCGCCGCCGAGTGGGCCGCCGCCGTCGGCCGCACGGCGCCGCTCGAGGTGGTCTGGACGGCGCAGGGGCTCGCCGACTTCGGCACGCCGCGGTTCGAGCGGGCCCGCTTTCTCGACGACGTGGGGGCGCTCGAGGCCGCCGGCGTCACGTACTTCACGATCCACCTGCCCGGGCGGACGCCCGCCGAGCAGGCCGATCACGTCGCGCGCTTCGGCGCCGACTTCCTGAGGTGAGGGATGCCGCAGCGGGTGCCCGAGTTCCGTTTCGACACGGACGCGCTCACGGTGCGCCAGTTTCTCTACGAGTTCTGGTGCGCGCACGGCTACGGCCCGAACCTCCGCCTCGTGCACGAGGGCACGGGGCTCTCGCGCGAGCGCATCCTCGAGGCGTACCGCCAGCTCGACCTCGGCCTCGTGTGCGTGATCGATCACCGCACGGAGAACGCGAATCTGCTGAAGCTCCAGCCGTTCTCGAGCTATCCGAGCCAGGTGCAGATCTTCCTCGACGGCAGGCCGCACGGCTGGGCAGGCTGTGCCATGGAGTCGATCGCGCTTTCGCGCATGCCGCCCTTTGCGGGACGGGAGATCCGGCTCGAGTCCTACTGCGCGTGCTGCCTCGCGCCCGTGCGGCTCGTCACGCGCGACGGCGCGATCCTCGCGGCAGAGCCGGCGGGCGTTCTCGTGCACGTGAGCACGACGCCGCGCGAGTGGGCGCGCACGAACATCGTGTGCATGTGCGACAGCATGAACTACGTGCTCGACGCCGCGCATGCCGAGACTTACGAGCGCCAGCTCTGCCGCCGCGGCGTGCTCTTCACCCTCGAGCAGGCCCGCCGCTTCGTGGCGAGCACGGCGGGGAACCGCATGTGGCGGTACGACTGGGAGCCGGCCGTCGTGCGGCCCGAGCGCATCATCGCCGGCGTCAAGGCGCTAGGCGTCGACGTGACCAACTGGGGGGCCTGAGGCACATGGGCTTTACCCTGGCCGAGCTGAACGAGGCGATCGCGGCGGCGATTCCCGCGCAGGAGGCGATCGTCACGCCCACGCGGCGCATCACCTGGGCGATGCTGCGGGAGCGCACGCGGCGCCTCGCGCGCGTGCTCGCGGGCGCCGGGCTCGGCTGCCGGCGCGAGCGCGCGGAGCTCGCGCCCTGGGAATCCGGGCAGGACCACGTGGCGCTCTACCTCTACAACTGCCCCGAGTACCTCGAGGGCATGATCGGCGCCTCGAAGGCGCGCGCCGCCGCCTTCAACGTCAACTACCGCTACGTCGACGACGAGTTGGTCTACCTGCTCCGCGACGCGCAGGCGCGCGCCGTGATCTACCATGCGAGCTTCGCGCCGACGCTCGCGCGCGTGCTGCCGAAGCTCCCGCCGATGGCGCTGCTCCTCCAGGTCGACGACGGCAGCGGGGCACCGCTGCTCCCCGGGGCCGTCGACTACGAGGCGGCGCTCGCCGCGGCGAGCGCCGAGCCGCTGCCGGTCGTCCCGAGCGACGACGACCTCTACATCCTCTACACGGGCGGGACCACCGGGGCGCCGAAGGGCGTGCTCTGGCGGCAGCGCGACATCTTCTTCGCCGCGCTCGGCGGCCAGGTGCCGGGCGGCGAGCCCGTGCGCAGCGTGGACGAGCTCGCCGAGCGCGCCCGGCAGACCGGCGGGGCGCTGCGGCTGCTGCCGGCACCGCCGTTCATGCACGGGGCCGCCCACTGGTCGGCCTTCATGATGCTCCACCAGGGCGGCACGGTGGTGCTGCCGGCGAACGTCCGGCACCTCGACCCCGACGACATCTGGCGCACGGTCGAGCGCGAGCGGGTGGTGACGCTCACGATCGTGGGCGACGCGTTCGCGCGCCCGCTGCTCGATCAGCTCCGCGTGCGGCGCTACGACCTCTCGAGCCTCCAGGTGCTCGGCTCCGGGGGCGCCATCCTCTCGCCGTCGCTCAAGCAGGCGTTTCTCGAGCTCGTGCCGCACGCCGTGATCTTCGACGGCTTCGGCGCCTCGGAGACCGGCGCGCAGGGCGCGGCGGTGACGATGGCGGGCGGCGGCGGCGCGGCGGGCTTCCGCATGGACGACTCGACCTGCGTCCTGGACGAGCACCTCACGCGCCGGCTCGCCCCGGGCGAGGACGCCATCGGCTGGCTCGCGCGCACGGGCTACGTTCCGCTCGGCTACCTCGGCGACGAGGCGAAGACCCGGCGGACGTATCCCGTGATCGACGGCGTGCGCTACGCCGTGCCGGGCGACCGCGCCCGGCTGGCCGCCGACGGCACGATCGAGGTGCTCGGCCGCGACTCGGTGTGCATCAACACGGGCGGCGAGAAAGTCTTCGCCGAGGAGGTCGAGCAGGCGCTCAAGCGCCACCCGGCGGTCTACGACGCGGTGGTCACCGGCATTCCCGATGCACGCTGGGGCGAGCAGGTGGCCGCGGTCGTGGCGCTGCGGCCGGGCGCGCACGCCGACCCCGAGGCGCTGCGCGCCGCGGCGGCCGAGGTGCTCGCCCGCTACAAGCTGCCGAAGACGTTCGTGTTCGTGGATCGGATCGAGCGGGCGCCGTCGGGGAAGCCCGACTATCGCTGGGCGAAGGCCGTGGCGGCCGCGCGCGGGACGGGCGGCTGACGCCATGCGGCGCGCAAGGTTTTCGTTGACTTCCGTCGGCGATTTTTCCATGAGACTCGCAAGCTCGCGACGGGGAGGGGGTATGGAGCGCATCGGATGGCAGGGAACCGGGTCGAGGCGGGGTGCGGCGGTCCTCGTCACGTTGTTGTGCGCGTCGTCGGCGCAGGCGTTCTTCCTCGACGCCGCCCGCGACTTCGAGATCCGCATGCGGGCCTACAGCGAGGCCGGCTTCGCGGCCGAGGACTCGCAGCCGCAGACCAAGCCCGCGCGCGCGACCGGCCAGCTCATCGAGCATCGCAACTTCTTCAACCCCGAGTTCGACGCCAAGCTCACCCGCTATCAGCCCTTCACGCTCGACGACCTCTCCTTCCACCTGGCGCTCTGGGGCTTCTACGACGGCATCTACGATTACGGCACGGGGCAGTACGCGCGGGCGATCCGCCACATCCAGGGCCGGCTCTCCCAGGGGCATACCGCGACCGCCCCGGTCACGCGCACCGATACGCTGATCGATCCGCGCAAGCAGTACGAGTACCAGGGCGATCCAGTGCTCGGCGACTACGGGGAGATCCCCTTCCGCATCAACGAAGCCTACGTGAACTACAGCAAGGGCCCGCTGTTCTTGCGTATCGGCCGGCAGGCGATCTCCTGGGGCGAGTCCGACACGATCGCGCTGCTCGATGCCAACAACCCCTTCAATCAGACGCTCGGGATCCCCGGCGTCTTCCAGGACGTCGACGAGGCGCGGATCCCGCTCTGGACGCTGCGCGGGACGTACAAGCTCTTCGAGGCGTGGGGGCCGATCTCGAGCGCGTTCGCCGAGGCGTACCTCGTGCCCGGCAGCATCGACACCACCGTGAGCCAGGTGCCCCTGCCGCTCGCGAGCCCGTACTCGCCGCCCCAGCCCGATCCGCAGGCGCTGGTCAACGGCCTCATCCCGCCGAGCATCGGCACGACGCTCGTGAAGCCTTTCCTCGGCCGCATCCAGCTCGGTCTCTACGACCGCCTGCCCTCGCGGAGCATGGCGAACAGCCGCTACGGCGTCCGGCTGGGCGGCGTGATCGCCCGCGACTACACCACCAGCGTGTGGTTCTACCGCACCTTCGCCTCGCAGCCCGTGCCCCGCTTCCAGCCGCTCGATCTCTCGCACGCGCCGCTGGTGACCAAGGGGAAGACGGGGTTCACCCAGCTCATCACCGAGCTCGACCACGGCCTCGAGAACGTTTTCGGGGGCTCGACGAGCTTCTTCAGCGAGAAGCTCGACGGGATCGTCCGCGCCGAGGTCGAGTACTTCGCCAACGAGCCCGCGTTCATCCCCTCGCAGAACATCCCCTTCGAGGCCGAGCTGCGCGCTCCGCAGATCCGCAAGCTCATCAACAGCCTCGAGAAGGGCCAGAGCTGCAACGGGAAACCCTGTCCGCTGGTGGGTGCCGGGCCCACGCAGGGGCACGTCCCGCACGCGGACTTCCTGCGCTTCGAGCTGGGCTACGATCGCTTCTTCTTCTTCCGCCCGCTCAACCCCTCCAACAGCTTCACCTGGGTGAACGCCTACGTCGGCCAGTGGAACGCGAGCGAGACCTTCTCGAACCAGGACTTCCGTTTCGGCGGCCAGCAGAAGCCCACGAGCACGGGCGTGCGCACGGGGGCCAACACCGGCAATCTGAGCCTCAAGACGATCGCGCTGCTCCACACCGTCGATACGGACTTCGTCGATCTCTACCCCTACGAGTCGTTCTTCCAGAGCCACATCCAGACCGACTACTGGCACGGCCGATTCACGCCCGCGCTCACCGCGATCATCGGGCTCGACGGCACGTGGGTCTTCCCCGTGGACCTCACCTTCCGGTACTCGGACGCGCTGCTGTTCGATCTCAAGTACGTGGGGATCGGGGGCGCATTCAATTTCCCGACCGGGTTTTTCCGCGACCGCTCGCAATTCGCGCTGCGGCTCACGTACCTGCTCAACTGACGTTGCCAAGGGAGGGTCCCGGCGTGCGGAGACTGATACTGCTGGTCGCGGTGCTCGCGGCGGTGCCCGCCGCCATGGCGGAGGTGGGCCCGGGGATGACGATCGATCAGACGACGGCGGACGAGGCGAAGCCGCTCCTGCCGCCGGAAATCTACGCCCACTACAAGAAGGGCGAGTACACGAACAAGGTCGTCGACTTCCCGAACTCGGCGTTCCAGCGCGACGACGGCTTCGACGCGGCCTCGCAGTGGAACCGCGAGCATCTCACGCTCGATGCCGACACGCAGCCGATCGACAAGGACACGCACAAGCGGCCCGACTACATCACGGGTCTGCCGTTCCCCGACATCCGCGAGGACGACCCGAACGCGGGCGTCAAGGTGCTCTGGAACACGATCTACACGGTCTACAACGGCGGCAACAGCCGCAACGTGACCGTGCTCGACTGGCTGAGCCCGACGGGGCTCGATCGCACGGCGAGCCAGGACGTGACCTTTCTCTACTACGACGGGCAGCCGAAGCAGTACATCCCGCCGGCGAACCCCGAAAACCTGCTGTGGCAATTTTTGGCGCTCACGCTCAACCCGACCGATCTCCAGGGCACCGCCGCGCTCTCCTGGCGCTACAAGGATCCCGGCAAGCGCGACGCCAACTGGGCCTACGTGCCGACGCTGCGGCGGGTGCGGGCGGTCTCGCCCGCCAACCGCTCCGACGGCTTCTTGGGCTCCGACTTGAGCCAGGACGACGGCAACTTCTTCGACGGCAAGCCCGAGGACTTCACCTGGAAGCTCGTCGGGCATCGCGAGGCGCTGCGGCTCACCGACCCCGACGCGCTCGCGGGCAAGGTGGTGCGCAAGCCGCTGCCCGGCGGGGGTTGGCGCACGCCGTTTGCCAACAACGACCGCAGCGCGGGCTTCCAGGTCAAGGACTGGAAGGGCATCGCCTGGGCGCCGGTGGCGGGCGCGCTCTGCAAGCGCAAGGTGTGGGTGATCGAGGGCGTCCCGAAGGACAAGTACTACCTCTACGGCAAGATCGAGCTGTGGATCGACGACTTCACCTACGAGGGCGCGTGGAACCGCAAGTTCTCCTGGCAGGGCGAGCTGCTGAACACCTATCAGGTGACCGGGCCGCCGACCGCGCCGTACAACGAGCACGAGCGCTGGCTCGGGTCGACCTTCGGCTACCAGTGCGCCGAGAACGTGAAAGCGAACCGCGCCACGCTCGCGGGGCCGCTGCCGCCCGGCGACGTGCCCGAGGACCGACGCATCCCGCTCGAGCCGTCGTTCTTCGACTACGCGACGCTCAACCGCTTCGGGAAGTAGCGCGCGGGATCACCAGAGGATGCGAACGGGATAGCGTGCGATGTCCGGGTCCGGGGTGACGAGCGCGAGGCCGCTCACCAGCGCCTGGCAGACGAGCATGCGGTCGAAGGGGTCGCGGTGAGCGCGGCGCGCGCCGCTTCGGACACCGCGCGACCGCCTTCGATGCTCCAGAGGAACGTGCAGGTGTCGAGCAGCAGCTTCACGAGCGGCCCTCGAAACCCCGCAGCAGCTCCTCGGGCAGCGGCTCGAAGAAGCTCTTGCGCAGCCTGAAGCGCGGATCGCGCCGGAAGATCGGCCGCGGGGTCTTCCGGCGCCGCGGCAGCGCGCGCAGCTCCGCGATCGGCTCGTTGCGGCGACAGATCGTCACGACGTCTTCCTCGCCGCGCTCCAGGCGATCGAGGTACGCGGAGAGGTGGGTCTTCGCCTCGTGGACGTTCGGCCGCACCATGGGTGCCCTGTAGACCAGGAAGTCAACCAAGGTGCATGCAGCGCCGGCCCGGCTCGTATCCCGGGCAGTGCAGCACCGGGAGCCGCGGATAGCGCACGAAACGCGGGTCGGCGGCGGCGCGGTCGCAGAGCACGAAGGTGCTGCGCCGCGTCCGCACGAGACGGCGGTGGACGCAGCGTGCGCAGAGGCCCGCGTCGGGCTCCCTCTCAGCCCTCGACGTAGCCATGCTCGTGGATGCCCCACCCCTCGCGCGCGCCGCAGCGCCAGCGGGTGAAGCCGTCCTTGAGCCACGTCTGCCCGTAGCGCACGGGGCAGATCACCACCGGCGCCTCGCCGACGATCTCGTGCATGCTGCCGCGCTCGTCGGTGAGCCGGGCGGTCACGCCGCGCTGGCGTGCGCCGCCGTCGGCGGTGGCGACCTCGAGGTCGATGCGGGCGAGATCGAGCAGCTCACGCCCGTCCCAGAGACAGCCGATCCGGAAGTCGACTTCCGCGCCGTAGTCGATGCGCACCGCGTTGAACCACGAGCCGTCGTCGAGCTCGCCCGAGAGGTACGTCCAGCGGTGGAACTTCGCCCAGTCGCGCTCGCCGCCCCAGCTATGGTCGCGGTGGGCGAACGCATCGACGGCGTGCGCGGTGCCGCCGAGCGTGACCGTCCCCCGCGCCCGCCCGCCCTGCTCGAGGTGGCCCGGGACCTGATCGAAGCTCACGCCCGGCGGATGCGGGTAGCGGTAGGCGGGGCTCGTGGCTTCCCAGCGCACGTCGAAGCCGTGCGTGCCGTTGTGGTAGCGCAGGCGAAAGCGCTCGAGGGGGACCTCCCAGTCGATGCGGAGCCCGCCCAGCTCGAGCTGCCCCGGAACCGCGGGCGGAATGGGCGCGTGCTGGTCGACGAGCGCGTGGACGATCGCGCCCCGGTGCGCGAGAAACACGAAGAGGTTCGCCTGCCCCTGGTTCGGCAGTAGGCCGACGCGGAAGACGACGCCGATCTCCCGGACCGGGTCGTAGAACGGGAACCACAGGCTCTCGTTCCAGAGCGGCAGGGACTCGGGGCCGGGCGTGTGCCGGCGGTCGTCCTCGGGGCTGGCCAGGTGTGTGGCGCTCGCCATGCGGTGCCTCGTCAGGGCGGCGGCGGGAGATCGAGCAGCTCGGCGAGCCGCCGCGTGTTGGGGTTGTCGAGCTCGAAGTGCGGATTGGGGGCGGGCAGGCCCACCTCCTCCATGCGCCGGGCGATGCGCGCCATGATGAGCGCGAAGCGCACGGCCGCAAAGACCTCGTGCCAGAGCGCATGGAGGACCCGGCGGCCGGTGAGCGCCTCGTAGCGCGCGATCGTCTCCTCGCGGCCGGGAAGCCCCGCAAGGCGCGGAATCCCGTAGCCCGGGCCCGTCGCCCAGTCCATGAACAGCCACCAGCCGAGGTCGGCTTCGGGGTCGCCGAGAAACGCCATCTCCCAGTCGAGCACGCCGACCACCGCGTCGTCGCGGAACATGAGGTTCGGGAGCCGGGCGTCGCCCCAGCAGAGGCGGACGTCCCGCGGGACGAAGCGGTGCGCCTCGAGCCAGTCGAGGGCGGCGGCGCAGATCGGCCACGTGCGCCCGTCGCGCGCCCAGGCGTAGTAGCGCCGCCAGTACGCAAGCTGGCGATCCAGCGGATCCGTGCCCGGGCCGGGCACCCCCAGAAAATCGAGGCCGAGCTGCGCCCAGTCGAGCGCGTGGATCTTCGCGAGCGTCTCGATGCCGCTCCACCACATGCGCGCCCGCCGGGCGGGGTCGGCATCGAAGAGGAGGCCGAAGGCATGGTAGTTGGGGATCTCGGAGGGAACCTCGCCCGCGATCGCCTCCATCACGTAGAAGGGGCACCCGAGCACCCCGAGGTCGGTCTCGAGCCAGCGCACGCGCGGTGCCGGGACGTCGGTGGCGGCCAGAGCCGCGAGGAGCCGGTACTGCGCCGCGAGGTCGTATTCCGGAAACACCTGGAAGTCGTTCGGCGCAAGGCGCACGACCAGGCGCTCGGTGCGGCCCGCATGGGTGACCTCGCAGAGGAGCGTGTCGTTCGACATGCCGGCCGCGGGCTTGGAGAGCGCAGCGATCGCGGCGTCGCGCCCGAGACGGGCGCGCAGCCACGCCTCGAGGCGTGCGCGCACGGTGCCGAGGTCGCGCGGGCGGGTGAGCATCGGCGGGCGTCAGCTCCGGGAGAGCGGGCGCGCGCTGGGATCGGGCCGGCCCATCGGCCTCGCCGTACGCCGACGCTGGGCACCCCGTCAAGCCGCCCGTGCCGCGAGGGACACAGGCGCGCGCCGCATGCGGCACAAGGCGCGACGGCCGGACGCCGTGCTGCGGACGGAACGCCCCTTGCACCGGCGGCGGTCGTGCAGAATGGCGGGGCTCATCGGAGCGCGCTCGCGGCACGGACGCGCCTCCTGCTCGCGGCGGCGATCGTCGTCGGCGCAAGCTCGCTCGAGGCGGCGCGCACGGGCGGGCGGCCCGCCGGCATGCGGGTGGGCGTCGACATCCACGCGCTCGCGGTCGATCCGCACGACCCCCGGCGCCTCTACGTGGGCACGGCGAGCGGGGTCTTCCGCAGCCTCGACGGCGGCAGCCACTGGGTGCGGGCGAGCGTGGGGCTCGGCGACCGCGGGGTCGACGCGCTCGCAGTCGATCCCCACGACCCGGCCACGATCTACGCGGGCACGGACGCCGGCGTGTTCAAGAGCGTCGACCACGGAGACACGTGGCGTCCGGCGAGCAACGGGCTCGCCCGCACGGCGGTCCTCGCGCTGGCGGTCGCCCCGGTGGACACGCGGGTCGTCTGGGCCGGGACCCGCGCCGCCGGGGTGTTCCGCAGCGGCGACGGCGGGGTGGTGTGGCTGCCCGCGGGTCGGCTCGACGGGACCGCCGTGCAGGCGCTCACCCCCGTCACCGATGCGCTCCTCTTCGCCGCGACGGCGCGCGGCAGCGCGTGGTCGAGCGCGGACGGCGGCCGCTCCTGGGAACGGCTCGATACGCTCGGCCGCCCCGTGGCGGCGCTCGCGCTCGCCGCGACCGTCCCCCCGACGCTCTACGCCGGCACGCGCGACGGCGGGGTGCTCGCGCTGCCGCTCGTCTCGGCCGCCGCGCGCGACCTGTAGGGCCGGCCCCTCACATCCGCTCGAGCACCTCGATGCCGAGCAGCCCGAGGCCGCAGGCGAGGGTGCGGGCGGTGAGCTCGCAGAGCCAGAGGCGGCTCGTGCGCCGCGTCACGTCCGGGGCCTGGAGCACCGGGCAGCGCTCGTAGAACGTGCTGAACGCGGTCGCGACGTCGTAGAGATGCGCGCAGAGTCGGTGCGGCTCGAGCGTCTCGGCGACCGCGTGCACGACCCCGCCGAGCTGGAGCAGCCGCAGCACGAGCGCGCGCTCGGCAGGCTCGCCGAGCGCCAGCGACGGCGGCGGGGCGAGGGGGGAGCCGCCGCCCTTGCGGAAGATCGAGCGGATACGAGCGTAGGCGTACTGGAGGTAGGGCGCGGTGTTGCCCTCCATGGCGAGCATCCGCTCCCAGGAGAAGACGTAGTCCTTCACGCGGTCGCTCGCGAGGTCGGCGTACTTGATGGCCCCGATGCCGACGGCGCGGGCGACCCGCGCGCGCGTCGCCGCGTCGAGCGCGGGGTTCTTCTCGGCGACCAGCGCCGCCGCGCGCCGCTCGGCCTCGTCGAGGAGGTCGGCGAGGCGCACCGTGTCGCCGCTGCGCGTGCGGAAGGGCCGGCCGTCCTCGCCGAGCACGGTGCCGAACGGCACGTGCTCGGCGCGCACGTGCGGCGGGAGCCAGCCCGCCGCGCGCGCGGCGGCGAACACCATCGCGAAGTGCTGCGCCTGGCGCGCGTCGGTGACATAGATCAGCCGCTCGGCGTGCAGCACCTCGACCCGGTAGCGCAGCGCGGCCAGGTCGGTGGTCGCGTAGAGGTACCCGCCGTCGGACTTGCGCACCATGAGCGGCAGCGGCGTGCCGTCGGGACGCGTAAACCCGTCGAGGAAGACGCAGAGCGCGCCCTCGCTCGGGCGCGCGAGCCCCTTGGCCTCGAGCTCGGCGACGATGCCCGGGAGCTGGGGATTGTAGAAGCTCTCGGGCCGGATGTCGGCGGGCGTGAGCGCCGCGCCGAGCCGGGCGTAGACCGCGGCGAAGCGCGCGGTGGATTGCTCGACGAGCCGCCGCCACAGCGCGAGCGAGGTGGGCTCCCCCGCCTGCAGCGCGACCACGCGCTCGCGGGCGCGCGCGGCGAACGCCGGGTCGGTCTCGAAGCGCCTCTGCGCGGCGCGGTAGAGCGCGTCGAGGTCCGCGCCCGCCGGCTCGCCCGCCTCGAGGAGGTGCTCGATCAGCATGCCGAACTGCGTGCCCCAGTCGCCCAGGTGATTCTGGCGGATCACGCGGTGACCGAGGAAGGCGAGCGTGTGCGCGAGCGCGTCGCCGATCACCGTCGAGCGGAGGTGCCCCACGTGCATCTCCTTGGCGACGTTCGGACCCGAGTAGTCGACGACGGTGGTAAGCGGCGTGGCGGCAGGCTCGACGCCGCAGCGGGGGTCGGCGGCGAGCGCCGCGGCCTGGTGGCCGAGGAAGGCGTCGGTGAGCGTGAAGTTGACGAACCCGGGCCCGGCGATCTCCGGCGGGTGGGCGACGTCGCCCACGTCGAGGTGGGCGACGATCGCTGCCGCGACCTCGCGCGGCGCCCGGCCGAGCCGCTGCGCGAGGGGCATGGCCACGTTCGCCTGGTAGTCGCCGAAGCGCGGATGCTGGGCGGGGCGCACGAGCGGGTCGGTCGCCGCGTGCTCGGGGCCGAAGGCGCGGGCGATCGCGTCTCGGAGGCGGCGGGCGAGCACGTCCTGCGGGTCGGCCACGGCGGCGCGCATCGTCGCCGCCGGACGGCGGGGCGTCAAGCGCGCCGGCGCACCGTCGTCTCGGGGTCCGGCTGCGGTGACGGGCCGATCGCGCCCGCGGCCCGCAGCGCGGCGATCGCCGCTGCGTCGAAGCCGAGCTCGGTGAGCACCTGCTCGGTGTGCTCACCCGGCGCGGGCGGCGGGGTGCGGATCTCGGCCGGGGTCGCGGAGAGCTTGATCGGCGGGCCCGGCATCGTCTGCCCCGCCAGCTCGACGACCATGCCGCGGTGGCGGAGCTGTGGGTCGCCGAGGGCCTCGGTGACGGTGAGCACGGGCGCGAAGCAGATCTCGAGCGGGGCGAGCTCGGCCGTCCACTCGGCGAGCGTCTTTTGCCGGAACGTCGCGCGGAAGAAGGCGAAGGCCTCGTCGCGCGCGGCGCCCTCGGCCCATTGCTGCGCGATCAGGTCCTCGCGGCCGAAGTGCCGGCAGAGCGCGGCCCAGAAGTGCGGCTCGTAGGCGCCGATCGTGAGATGGCGCCCGTCGCGCGTCTCGTAGACCGCGTAGCACGGCCAGCCGCCGGTCACCTGCGCCGTGCCGCGCGCCGGCGGCCCGTCCCCGAGCTGTGCGAGCAGCAACGGATAGGCGTTCCAGGCGAAGGCCCCGTCGAGCATGGCGATGTCGACGTGCTGTCCCTCGCCGGTGCGCTCGCGGGCGATGAGCGCGGCGAGAATGCCGCCGAGGGCCATGAGCGCGCCACCGCCCAGGTCGGCGATCTGCACGCCCGGAATGACGGGCGCGCGACCCGGCTCGCCGATGTACTCGAGCACGCCCGCCTGCGCGAGGTAGTTGATGTCGTGGCCGACGCGGTCGCGGTAGGGCCCGTCCTGTCCGTAGCCCGTGATCGAGCAGTAGACGAGGCGGGGATTGAGGGCCCGCAGCGTCGCGTAGTCGATGCCGAGGCGGGCGGTGACGCCCGGGCGGAAGCCTTCGAGCAGGACGTCGGCGCGGGCGACGAGCCGCCGGAACACGTCGCGGCCACCCGCGTGCTTGAGGTCGAGGATCAGGCTCCGCTTGTTGCGCGCGAGAAACGGAATGCCCACGCCGAACGGATCGCCGGGCGCGGTGACGAGGAGCACGTCGGCGCCGAGGTCGGCGAGCAGCGTCGAGCAAAACGGCCCCGGGAGCTGGCGCGAGAGGTCGAGGACGCGGAGGCCCGTGAGCGGCGGGGGCATCGCCCGGCTTTCAGCATGCCGCGCCGGCTGTGCGCAAGCGCTTGCCGTGTCCCGGGCCGCTGGCTAGTGTGCGCGCGACGATGGGACGGCGCGTGGTGATCACCGGCCTCGGCGGCGTCACCCCGATCGGCATCGGCGTCGACGCGATCTGGGCGAGCGCGTGCGCGGGGCGCTCGGGCATCGGGCCGATCACGCTCTTCGACGTCTCCAACCAGAAGTGCCGCATCGCCGGCGAGGTACGCGGCTTCGAGCCCGAGCGCTGGATGCCCGCGAAGCACCTAAAGCGCATGGACGACTTCGCGCGCTACGCGGTCGCCGCGGCGGTGATGGCGGTCGACGATGCGCGGCTGCCGATCTCGCTCGAGAACAGCCGGCGGATCGGCGTGCTGCTCGGGAACAACAACGGCGGCGCGCGCACGATCTTCCGCACGGTGACCCGCTACAACGCCGAGGGACCCGACTCGGTCTCGCCCTTCTACATCACGGCGATCACGACGAGCCTCGGCGCGGCGCAGGTGGCGATCCGGCTCGGCGTGCGCGGCCCGAACTTCACGATCGGCAACGCCTGTGCCTCGGGGCTGAACGCCATCGGCGAGGCGTGGCGCTACGTGCGCGACGGGACGTGCGACGCGGTGCTCGCGGGGGGGAGCGATGCCCTCATCGATCCGACGGAGATCGCCGGATTCGTGAACTCGCGGGCGATCTCGTGTCGCAACGACGAGCCCGAGCGCGCGAGCCGGCCCTTCGACCGCGGCCGCGACGGCTTCGTGCTCTCCGAGGGGGCGGCGATGCTCGTGGTCGAGGACCTGGAGCACGCCCGCGCGCGCGGGGCGCGCATCTACGCGGAGATCCTCGGCTACGCCACCGGCAGCGAGGCGTTCCACATCGCCGCGCCGCTGCCCGACGGCGTCGGGGCGGCGGCGTGCATGGAGGCGGCGATGGAGAGCGCCGGCGTGCGGCCCGAGGAGGTCGATTACGTCAACGCGCACGCCACCTCGACGCCGGCCGGCGACGTCAACGAGACGCAGGGGATCAAGCGGGCGTTCGGTGCCCACGCCCGTCGCCTCCTGGTGAGCGCGACCAAGTCCATGACCGGCCACCTGATCGGCGCCTCGGGGGCCCTCGAGGCGCTCATCGTCGCCAAGACGCTCGAGACCGGCATCGTCACCCCGACGATCAACCTCGACGATCCCGACCCCGAGTGCGACCTCGACTACGTGCCGCACACCGCCCGGCGCGCCGA
>Ga0209810_1000263_pt1 | contig 141507 bp, 129 predicted proteins | sample Coa_R1_7_FD_187159 | JGI IMG/M metagenome (GOLD analysis project Ga0209810, IMG submission 187159) | Surface soil microbial communities from Centralia Pennsylvania, which are recovering from an underground coalmine fire - Coalmine... | ecosystem: Environmental > Terrestrial > Soil >...
GATCCCGGCAGCATGTCCTCGAGGACGGCCGTGAGCGCCTGGTGCCGACGCAGCGCGCCCCGTCGCCGCTGCCGGAGGCGAGCCGCCTCTGGTCCCCGCGGGCTCTGAAAATCGAGATGGAATCTCCCGTGGCGCATCTAGCTGTATATATACTACAAGACTCCCCCAGATACAAGCACCTGGTTCGAATGCGAAAATAGAAACCCCTGCCCTGAGCGCAGCGGCCGGACCTACATCCCGCTTTCTATGGGTTGTACGGGCTATCAGCTATCTCGGGTTCCGAAACGCCTGGCCGCGCTGCCGCGCCGGCGGCCCCGCGGGACGCCCGTGCGCCGGGAGGCGGGACGGCGCGGCCCGCCTCCCGGGCGGCCGCTACGGGCGCAGCAGGAGGGACGCGGCCTGGGCGAGGCGCACGAACGGATCGGGAGCGATGCCGAGCACGAGGGTCCCCAGCACCGTGACCGCGAGCAGCCCGCGCGCGAGCCAGCTCTCGGGCAGGGGCCCGGCGCCCTCCGCCGGGGCCGCGAGGTACATCGCCCGCACGACGCCCACGTAGTAGTAGAGCGAGACGACGCTGTTGGCGATCCCCACGATGGCGAGCCAGAGGAGCCCGCTCTGGATCGCGGCGGCGAAGAGGTAGAGCTTCCCAAAGAACACCGCGGTGAACGGCACCCCGGTGAGCGACAGCATGAAGATCGCCATCGCGAGCGCGGAGAACGGGGCGCGCTGGGAGAGCCCGGCGTAGTCCGGGATCGCGTCCGAGTGGAGCCGCCGCTCGACCGCGATCGCCACGGCAAACGCGCCGATGTTCGTGAACAGGTACGCGAGCAGGTAGTACAGGAGGGCGCCGACCCCCGACCCGATGGGGGTCGTGCTCGCCGAGAGCGCCACGACGCCGATCAGCATGTACCCGGCGTGGGCGATCGAGCTGTAGGCCAGCATCCGCTTGATGTTCTCCTGGGAGAGCGCGAGCAGGTTGCCCACGGTCATCGAGAGCGCGGCGAGCACCGCGACGACCGCCACCCACGCCTGCGGCGGGAGGCCGGCCTGGAGCAGCCGCAGCAGCGCCGCGAACCCCGCCGCCTTGCTGCCGACGGAGAGGAACGCCGTGATCGGCGTCGGCGCCCCCTCGTAGACGTCCGGGGTCCATTGGTGGAAGGGGACGAGCGAGATCTTGAACCCCAGCCCGGCCAGCACGAGCACGGCGGCGATCAGGGCCACCGCCGGGGGTAGGCCCCCGAGGCGCGGCATGAGGCGGTAGAGGTTGGTCGTGCCGCCGGCCCCGTACAGATAGGTAAACCCGTACAGCATCACCGCCGACGCCGCCCCGCCGTAGAAGAAGTACTTCACGCCGGCCTCGTTGCTCTTCCGGTCGGTCTTCAGCGATCCGGCCAGGACGTAGGACACGAGAGAGACGTACTCGATGGCGAGGAACAGCAGGATCAGGTCGGCCGCCGCGGCCATCAGCACGAGCCCCAGGACCATGAAGACGATCAGGGTGTACACGTCTCCCTCATGGGGCACCGCCCGGTCCCGGAAGAACTCCATCGCCGCGAGCAGCACGAGGATGGCGCTTCCGATCGCGAGGATCTTGAAGAACGCCGCGAACGGGTCGACGGCGTACGTGTCCGCGAATACGAGGTGCGGGCGGCTGCCCAGCAGGGCGACCGAGGGGACGAGCGTGACGAGCAGCCCGAGGATGCCGACCCACCCGACCACGCGCTTCTCCCCGGGCGCGGTCACCATGTCGAGGACCAGCAGCCCGAGCCCCAGGACCGTGAGCATCAGTTCCGGCGTGATCGCGCGGAAGTCCACCGCCGTCCCCCTGTCCTCAGAAGCATCTCCCGGAGCCCTCCGCGGAGCAAGGGCCGGGTCGCGATCTACTATAAAGGCCCGGGCCCCCAGCGGCCGGGGCTCCGCGCTTCACCTCCCCTGCCACCTCCCCACGTGCGGTACCCGGGGCCCAAAGGCCCGGGCCCCCAGCGGCCGGGGCTCCGCGCTTCACCTCCCCTGCCACCTCCCCACGTGCGGTACCCGGGGCCCAAAGGCCCGGGCCCCCAGCGGCCGGGGCTCCGCGCTTCACCTCCCCTGCCACCTCCCCACGTCCGGTACGCGCGCACGGCTGCCGCTTCCCGGCGTCGCGGCTGGGTCAGCGCAGCAGGCCCAGGATGTTGATCATCGCCAGGTTGATCATGCCGACGAGCGGCCCCGGATACACCCCCACGATGACCATGAGCGCGGCGAGCGGCACGAGCGTCCACCGCTCCCGCACGTCCACGTCGGGGAGCTGCGCCCATCGCGGGTTGAGCGGCCCCCAGAAGATCCGGTAGATGACCCACAGGAAGTACGCGACGGTGATCACGACGCCGACGAGGGTGATCACGGTGAGCTCCGGGTAGATCTGGAAGGCGCCGAGGAAGATCAGGAACTCCGCGACGAAGCCCATGAGCGCCGGGAGGCCGAGCGAGGCCAGCATCGCCAGCATCGTGATGCCCGCGTAGACCGGCAGCCGGAGGCCGAGGCCGCCGAAGTCCAGGACGCCGCGCTCGTGCGCCCGGTAGTCATAGATCACGCCGACGAGGAAGAACAGCGCGCCGGTGATGATCCCGTGGGCCAGCATCTCGACCGTGGCCCCCGATAGAGCGGTCGCCGCCGCGCCCTGCAGCCCGCCGCGCGCCCCGGTGGCCGCGGCCGCGGCCACCGCGAGCATGACGTACGCCATGTGGCTGACGCTCGAGTACGCCACCAGCTTCTTGAGGTCCGTCTGCGCCATGGCGACCAGCGCCCCGTACACGGCGCCGATCACCGCCAGGACCGCGACGAGCCCGGCCATCTCCCGGAACGCGTTGGGGAGGAGCGGCAGCGCGATCCGGACGAACCCGTACGTGCCGAGCTTCAGGAGGACCCCGGCCAGCAGCACGCTCCCCGCGGTCGGCGCCTCGACGTGCGCGTCCGGCAGCCAGGTGTGAAACGGGAACATCGGCACTTTGATGGCGAAGCTCAGGAAAAAGCCCCACCACGCCAGGATCGCCAGCGGCAGGTCGTGCGCCAGAGGTTTCTGCTGGATCAGCGCGATGAGGTCGAACGTCCGCGGCGTCGCGTGGAAGTACAGGATCAAAATCGCCAGCAGCATCGCCAGCGACCCCACGAGCGTGTACAGGAAGAACTTGATCGCCGCGTAGGTCCGGCGGGGCCCTCCCCAGATCCCGATGATGAAGAACATCGGCACCAGGCTGAGCTCCCAGAACGCGTAGAACAGGAAGAAGTCGAGGGCCAGGAACACCCCCACCATCCCGACCTCGAGGAGAAGGAACAGGATCATGTACTCCTTGACGCGCAGCTCGACGCGCCAGGAGTAGACGATGCACAGCACCGTGAGGAGCGTCGTCAGGATCACGAGCGGCAGGCTCAGCCCGTCCACCCCGAGGTGGTACGTGACCCCGATCGAGGGGATCCAGGGCACCCGCTCCACGAGCTGCATCATGCCGGCGTGCGCCCGGTCGAACGCGACGCCGGCCGCGACCGAGGCCGCGAGGTCGAGGATCGCGGTCACGAGCGCAACGCTCCGGATCGTCCGGACCTGCTCGCGCGGCACGGTCAGGAGCACGAGTGCCCCGGCCACCGGCAGCCACAGCGTCAGGCTGAGGATCCCGCTCACCACGCCAGCCTCACGAGCACGATCAGCACGACGCCCAGGAACACGATCAGCAGGTAGGTTTCGGCACGGCCGGTCTGGACGTAGCGCAGGCCGAGCCCGAGCTGCCGGGCGAGCCAGCCCAGCGCGTTCACGAGGCCGTCCACCACGTACTGGTCGAACGCCCGCGCCGCGCGGATGACGAGGGCGCCGAGGCCCAGGAACACGATCGCGTACAGGTCGTCCACGTAGTATTTGCGGACGAGCAGCCGGTACGCCCACGGGCACGCCCGCCGGAGGCCGGAGGCGGAGACGATCTTCCAGGCGTACACGGCGCCGGCGGCCACCCACCCCGCGAGCGCGACCGCCGTCGCAACCGCGAGCATCCCCGGGCTCTCGGGAGCCGGCGCCACGCGCTCGAAGTGCACGAATCGCTCAAACGGGTTCCCGAGCGCCCCCGCGCCGACCCAGCCGAGGAAGACAGCAAAGAGGGCCAGGATCACGAGCGGGACGGTCATCACAGCGGGGCTCTCGTGGAGCGCGCCCCCGGGCGCGCCGTGGGCCGCCGGGACCTCGCCGCGGAACTCCCCCGCGAACGTGTACCAGCACAGCCGGCCCATGTAGAACGCGGTCACGAACGCGCCGGCCATTCCCAGCAGCCAGAGGATCTTGTCGTGCGCATACGCCGCCGCGAGGACCGCGTCCTTGCTGAAGAACCCGGCAAACGGCGGGATCCCGGTGAGCGCGAGCGTGGCCGCGAGGAACGTCCAGAACGTCACGGGCATCGCCCGCGCGAGGCCGCCCATGCGTTTCATGTCGTTGGTCGCCACCACATGGATCACGCTTCCGGCGCCGAGGAAGAGCAGCGCCTTGAAGAATGCGTGGGTGATCAGGTGGAACATCCCGGCGCTGTACCCGAGCATCCCCAGCCCCAGCATCATGTACCCGAGCTGGCTGACCGTCGAGTAGGCGAGGACGCGCTTGATGTCGTCTTCCACCACTCCCATCGTCGCCGCGAACAGCGCGGTGACGCCGCCGACGTATGCGACGACCGTGAGCGCGGCGTGGTTGGGCGAGAGCAGGAACAGCGGATACGTCCGGGCGACCAGGTACACGCCGGCGGCCACCATCGTCGCGGCGTGGATGAGCGCGCTCACCGGGGTCGGGCCCTCCATCGCGTCGGGCAGCCAGACGTGCAGCGGCACCTGGGCCGACTTCCCGACGGCGCCGCCGAAGACCAGCAGCGCCGCCAGCGTCAGGGTCGGTCCCCCGATCCCCCCGAGATCGATGGCACGGAAGATATCGTCGAAGCGCAGCGACCCGATGCGCAGGAACAGGAGCAGGATCCCGATCATCATCGCAAAGTCCCCGATCCGGGTGACCACGAACGCCTTCACCGCCGCCCGGGCCGCCGAGGGCCGCTCGAACCAGAATCCGATGAGGAGGTAGGAGCACAGCCCGACGAGCTCCCACGCCATGTAAATGAAGAGAAAGTTGTCGGCCAGCACCAGGAAGAGCATCGAGAACTGAAAGAGCGAGAGGTACGCGAAGAACCGCGGGAACCGAGGGTCCCCCTGCATGTAGCCCACGGAGTAGATCGTGATCAGCGAGGCGACGACACCGACCATCGCCAGCATCGTCGCGCTCAGGGGATCGACCACGAAACCCACGGTGAGGGGCCGGCTGCCCACGACCACCCACGTGTAGGTCAGGTCGGCGCGGGCGCCGCCGAGCGCCTCGCCGAGCACCCCGAGGCCGGCGAGCGCCGCGAGCACGATCGCGGCGATCGACACGGCGGAGCCGCGCGCCGGCAGCCGCTCTCCCCAAAACACTATCAGCGCAAACGCCGCCAGGGGAAGGAGCGGGATGATCCAGGCGATGTGGGTCAGCACAGCGTCGCTACCACTTCATCACGTTGATCTCGTCGACGTAGACCGTCTCGAGGCTGCGGTAGGCGGCGAGCACCAACGCAAGGCCGACGGCGGCCTCGCACGCCGCGAGCGTGATCACGATCAAGGCGAAGACCTGGCCCTGCATCGCCCCGGGCGCGGCGAACTTGTTGAACGCGACCAGATTGACGTTGGCCGCGTTGAGCATCAGCTCGATCCCCATGAGGATCGCGACGCCGTTCCGGCGCGTCACGACCGCAAAGAGCCCCAGGCAGAACAGCAGCGCGCTGAGCACCAGGTAGTGCGTCAGGGCCGGCACCCTCACTCCTCCTTCCGGGCGATGACGATTGCGCCGACCAGCGACACCAGCAGGACGACCGACGTCCCCTCGAACACGAGGAGGTTGGGGCCCAGGAAGCTCTGCCCGATCGCACCGGGCGTGTACGTCGGCAGGGTTCCGGGCAGGCGCGCCCACGGTGTCCGTACCGCGACCGCGATCAGGAGCCCGGCCATCGCGGCGGCCACGGCCGCCCCGATCGCGCCCTGCTCGTTCCGCTGGCGCGCCCTGATCCCGGTCCCCCCCTCGGTGAGCATGATGACAAACAGGATCAGGACCGTGATCGCCCCCGCGTAGATCAACACCTGGATGACGGCCACGAACTCCGCGCTCAGCAGGACGTAGATCCCGGTGACCCCCAGGAACGTGGGCACGAGGGCCACCGCGCTGTGCACGACGTTGGGGCTGGTGACGACGACGACCCCGGAGCCGAGCGTGACGGCCGCGAGCACGTAGAACGCGATTGCCTCGCCGCTCATCGGTGCATGACCATCACGACGAACGCCGTGGCCACGAGGTTGAGCAGGCTCACCGGGATCAGGACCTTCCACGAGAAGTTGAGGAGCTGGTCGATGCGGAACCGCGGGTAGGTCCACCGCACCCACATGAAGACGAAGATCAGCGCGTAGAGCTTGATCACAAACCAGAGCACCGGCGGCAGCACTGGCCCGCGCCACCCGCCGAGGAACAGCGTCACGGCCATGCCGGCCATCGCAAACATCTCACCGTACTCGCCGAGCTGGAACAGCGCGAACCGCATCCCGCTGTACTCGGAGAAGTACCCGGCGACGAGCTCGCTCTCCGCCTCGACGAGGTCGAACGGCACCCGGTTGACCTCGGCCGTGGCCGCCGTGAGGAAGACCAGGAACGCCACGGGCTGCGCGACGATGTACCACAGGCCGGCCTGGGCGTTGACGATCGTCACCGTGGACAGCGATCCCGCCATCAGCGCCACGGTGATGAGGGAGAGCCCCATCGGGATCTCGTAGCTCACCATCTGGGCCGCCGACCGCAGCCCCCCGAGCAGGGCGTACTTGTTGTTGGAGCCCCACCCGGCCATCAGGATCCCCACCACGACGAGCGACGAGGTCGCAGCGAAGTACACGACGCCGACGTTGAGGTCGCGGAAGATCAGGGGGCCCCAGCGGGTGGTGCCGAACGGGATGACCACGTAGTCGAGCAGGGCGGCGAGCGGGACGACGATCACGGCGGTGGCAAAGATCGCCCGGTCGGCCCGATGCGGGACGATGTTCTCCTTCTGCAGCAGCTTGAGCGTATCCGCCAGGGTCTGGAGGAGCCCCTGCGGCCCCACGTGCTTGGGGCCGAGCCGGCTCTGCATCCACCCGCTGATCTTGCGCTCCAGGAGCACGCCGAACATCGCCGCGACGACCGCGACCCCGGTGAAGAGGATGATCGTCCCGACGATCGCCCGGATCAGCTCGAGCCACCAGGGCATGGCCGGACCGCCCCCTCCGTCAGACCCACTCCAGCGCGCCTTTGCGCCAGGCGTAGACGAGACCGAGGGTGAGGATCACGAGGAAGATCAGGATCTCGACGAACGCCAGCGCGCCGCCGCTGCGCGCGACGACCGCCCACGGATAGAGGTAGATGATCTCCACGTCGAAGACGACGAACACGAGCGAAAAGAGGTAGTAGCGGACGTTGAACTGCGACCACGCCTGGCCGATCGTGGGGACCCCCGATTCGTATGTCTCGAGCTTCTGCGGGTACGCGCTGCGGGGTGCGATCAGCCAGATGACGAGGAGCGGAAGCGCCGCCAGGATGGCGCCCACGATGGCGAACACCGCCACGTATCCCCAGTCGAGCAGCACACTCGTCCCCCCTCAGGCGGCAGGCGGCGCGCGGGAGAGCTGCGCCAGCGGCGAAGCACGGCCTTCATCGTAGTATTCGTCGCGCGAGGGTGTCAAGCCTTCCACGCACGAGGGCGCGGCGCCGGCACGCGGCCCGCGATCACAGCACCGCCACGCTGCGCCGCGCTTCCGGCGCGGCGGTCGCGAGCAGCTGTAGCAACGCCCCGCCGAGCTTGCGCGGATCGTGCCGGACCAGCTCGTCCTCGCTGATGAGGGCTTCCGCCACCGGCCGGACGCCCAGGGCGCGGATCGCGTCGACGTCGGGCTCCACGGGCTCGGCCCCCTCCTCGCTGTACCGGGCGAGCAGCGCCTGGTTGCGAGGCCGGCGGGTGTTCACGAGCGCGTACTCAAACAGCCCGCGGCCACCCTGCTCCAGCAGCACACGGACGTGATCCGATGCGCGGAACCCGCGGGTCTCCCCGTACTGGGTCATGACGTTGCACACGTACACCTTGATGCCCCGCGCACGCCGCAACGCGTCCACGACGCCGTCCACGAGGAGGTTGGGGATCACGCTCGTGTACAGGCTGCCGGGGCCCAGGACGATCAGGTCCGCCTCCTCGATCGCCTCCAGCACGTCCTGCAGGGCGGGCACGCGCGCCGGCTTCAGGAACACGCGGCGGACCGTCTTCCCGGCGCCGGTGATCGCCGACTCGCCCTCGATCACGGTCCCGTCGCTGAACTCGGCGCACAGCGTGACGTCGTGGAGCGTGGTCGGGAGCACGCGGCCCCGGATCGCCAGCACACGGCTGCACTCCTTCACCGCCGTCTCCAGGTCGCCGGCGACCTGCACCATGCTGGCGATGAAGAGGTTGCCAAAGCTGTGCCCGTCCAGATCCCCGCCTCGGAAGCGGTGCTCGAACAGGCGCGTGAGCAGGGGCTCGGCCTCCGCGAGCGCGACGAGGCAGTTGCGGATGTCCCCGGGCGGCAGGATGCCCTGCTCGCGCCGCAGCCGCCCCGACGAGCCCCCGTCGTCAAAGACGGTCACGACCGCGGTGAGATTGGTGGACATCTTCTTGAGCCCGCGCAGGAGCGTGCTGAGCCCCGTGCCGCCTCCGAGGACCGTGATCTTGGGCCCGCGCTGGAGCTGGCGCTGCTGGACGATCAGCTCGACCAGGCGCGGGTCGCCGCGGGGCAGGAAGACGTCGACGATCGATCGGATGGTCTCCCGCAGGCCGTACACGATCACGCCGGCGCCCAGGATCAGAAGCGCGAGGCCGCCGACCGCGGGGGAGACGACGTGACCCGTCACGACATACACCACGTCGACCGCGCGGATGACCGCCAGCTCGAGCACGCCGAGGAGCTTCACGTCGACGATGAGCGCGACGCCGGTGCTGAGAAGGAAGATCCCCACCGCCATGAGGCCGACCCAGCGCTTGATGCCAAGGCCGGGCTCGAGCCAGCGAAGCCACGCCCGGAACTGGTCCCGCGCTGGCCGCCTCGCCCCGGCGGTCATTCCTTCCTCACATCCCGGTGCTTGATCCGGACCCCGTACCCGGATCCCCGGAGGAAGCGGGCCAGATCCTCGCCGATCACGACCGACCGGTGCTTGCCGCCCGTGCACCCGATGCCGATCGTCAAGTGGGTCTTGCCCTCGGCCGTGTACTGCGGCAGCAGGTAGCCCAAAAGATCGTGCAGCCGGCGCTGGAACTCCCGCGTCTGATCCCACCGGAGCACGAACTCCCGGACCTCCGGGCTGTTGCCCGGCAGGGCGCGCAACGTCTCGACGTAGTGGGGGTTGGGCAGGAACCGGACGTCGAAGACCAGGTCGGCGTCGAGGGGGATCCCGTGCTTGTACCCGAACGTGACGACGCTCACCGTGAGGGCCCGCTCGCGCCGGGCCCGCAGGAACGCCTCCGCGAGCTCCTCCTTGAGCTCCCGCGCGCTCAGCGTGCTCGTGTCGATGATCTTGTGTGCGCGCTCCTTGAGCGGCTGCAGGCGCCGGCGTTCGCTCCGGATCCCATCGAGGACGCTGCCGCCCAGCGGGTGCTTGCGGCGCGTCTCCTCGAACCGCCGGACCAGCACCTCGTCGGAGGCATCCAGGAACAGGATCTGGAAGCGGATGCCCATCCCGTCCAGCGCAGTGAACGCCTGGTCGACGGCGTTGAAGAACTCGCCGCCTCGGACGTCGATGACGAGGGCGACACGCCGGATGCGCCCCTGGGACTCACGAACGATCTCCGCGAACTTGGGCACAAGCGCCGGCGGGAGGTTGTCGACGCAGAAGAACCCGAGGTCTTCCAGAAAGTGCGTGGCCAGCGACTTGCCGGCACCGCTGAGCCCGGTGACGATCAGGAACTCGACGTCGCCGGCGGCGATCCCCGCCGGGGAGCCCGCAGCGGGCTGCGCGCGTCCCACCTACTCCGCCACCACGTGCGACAGGATGAAGCTGATGACGCTGAGGACGACGGCGCCGACGAGCGCCGAGAGAAAACTATCGATCCGCACCCGATGGGTCACCGCCGCGACGATGTACAGCATCGTCGCGTTGATGACAAAGGTGAACAGGCCGAGGGTGAGGATGTTGAGGGGCAGCGTGAGGAGCAGCGCGATCGGCCGGAGCACCGCGTTGACGATGCCGAGGACCAGGCCCGCGACGACCGCGGCGCCAAAGTCCGCGACCCGGAGGCCGGGGACGACGACGGCGGTGAGGTAGAGGGCCACGGCATTGACCGCCCAGCGGACCAACAGGCCGACCATCGTGCTTCATTATAGCATCAGAACGTCCGGGCCGCCGGCGCGGCCTCCCGGGAGCGCGTCCGGGCCGGCCCCGCACCGCGCCCGCCCCGCCGAGCCGAGCCGCCGCGCCGGTGGGCCAGGAGATGAGCGCCGCGACGACGCCTCGTTTCCAAGGCGTCGCGCGCGATCGGAGCGCGGCTCCGACCCCGTGGCTCCCGGGCCGTCCTCCACGCGATCCCGGTGTGGCGTACACCGGCGTGGAATGCCGCGGAGCGAGCGGGTCCCGCGGAGTCTTCTATGCCACGCCGGCGCCGCGGGCAAACGCGGACGGCACACGCTCCGGGAGGCGGTGCGACACGGGTACCCCAGGGGTGGCCCCGGGCAAGAGGAGGACACGGTCCGCTCGCGTGTCGAGGGAGCCCCTAGAGCCGCGCGGCGACGAGCGCCGGGACGCCGCTCACGATCGGCGCCACCGCCACCCCGGCCGCTTCCAGCGCCGCCACCTTGTGCTCGGCGGTCCCCTCCGTGCCTGAGATCACCGCACCGGCGTGGCCCATGCGCTTGCCGCGCGGTGCGGTCCGGCCCGCGATGTACGCGGCAACCGGCTTCCGAACGCGCTCGGCGATGTAGCGCGCCGCCTCCTCCTCGGCGCTCCCGCCGATCTCGCCGATCAGGACGATCGCGCGGGTGTCCGGATCGGCGCCGAACAGCTCGAGCGCATCGACAAACGACGTTCCCACGACGGGGTCGCCTCCGAGGCCGATGGCCGTGGACTGTCCCAGCCCGGCGCGGGTCAGCCCGGCGACGATCTCGTACGTCAGCGTCCCGCTGCGCGACACGATGCCGACGGGCCCCGGCCGGAAGAGGTGGGTCGGCATGATCCCCACGCGGCACTGTCCGGGAGTCGTGACGCCGGGGCCGTTCGGACCGACGACCCGCACGCCCTGCCTGCGGGCGTAGGCGACCACCTCGATCGCATCGTGCACCGGCATGCCCTCGGTGATCACCACGACGGGGTCGAGGCGGCTTGCGATCGCCTCCAGGGCGGCGTCGCGGGCGAACCGCGCGGGAACGAACACGACGGAGGCGTTGGCCCCGGTCCCGCGAACCGCCTCCTCCACCGTATCGAACACCGGCACGCCGTGCACCCGCTCGCCGCCCTTCCCCGGCGTCACCCCGGCCACGACGCGGGTGCCGGCGTCCAGCATCAGCTGCGTGTGGAAGGCGCCCTGGTACCCGGTGATCCCCTGCACGAGGAGGCGCGTCTGCCGGCCGACGAGGACGGCCATTACCCGTCGCCCCGCCGCGGCGGGCGGCGGGCCAGTTCCACCGCGGCCCTGGCGGCCTCGTCGGCGTCGAGGCCCGCCACGATGCCGGCCTGCCGGAGGATCCGCTGTCCTTCCTCCTCGTTCGTGCCCGTCAGGCGGATGCTCGCCGGAACGCGGGGAGGGTTCTCGACGATGCCCCGGGCCACATCGTCGCAGCGCGTGATCCCGCCGAAGATGTTGATGAAGATGGCGCGGATGCCGCTCTTGCGCTGGGCGATCTCAAGGGCCGTCTGCATCGCCTCGGCGGACGCCCCGCCGCCGACGTCGAGGAAGTTGGCGGCCCTGCCGCCGAAGTGCGCCAGGAGATCGAGCGTGCTCATCACGAGCCCGGCGCCGTTGCCGATCACGGCGATGTCCCCGTCGAGCTCGACGTAGGCGAGGCCGTGGCTCCGCGCCTCCCGCTCGAGAGGCGTCATCTCCTCGGAGGCGGGCAAGTTCTGGTGACGGTACAGCGCGTTATCGTCGAGGACCAGCTTGGCGTCCACGCAGAGGAGGTGTCCACCCGCGAGCGCGAGAGGGTTGATCTCGGCGAGGTCCGCGTCTTCGTCCCAGTACAGGCGGTACAGCGTCGTGCAGATCCGCTCGAACTCCGCAAGGTGGGGCCCCGCGAAGCCCAGCCGCCGCCCGAGGGAGCGCGCCTGGAACGGCTGAAAGCCCAGGAACGGGTCCACGGCGCCGCGGACGATTTTCTCCGGCGTCGTGTGCGCGACGGTCTCGATCTCCACGCCGCCCGCCGCGGACGCGACCGCGGTGACGCCGCGCGCGCTCCGGTCGGTGACGAACGCCAGATAGTACTCCGCGTCGATCTCCGCGGCCTCCGCCACGAGCACGCGCGAGACACGCTCTCCCTGGATCTCCATCCCGAGGATCGCCCGGACCTTTGCTTCCGCCTCTGTGGGAGTCGAGGCGAGCTTGATGCCGCCGGCTTTGCCCCGGCCGCCCACGAGCACCTGGGCTTTGACGACGACCGGATAGCGGAGGTCGAGCCCGGCGACCTGCTCGGCCGCCTCCACCACGGCGCCCCGCTGCACGGGCAGCCCGTAGCGGGCGAAGATCTCCTTGGCCTGGTACTCGTGGAGCTTCATCGACGTGCTACAGCTTGAGGAGCGCGACGTTCTCGCGGATGTTGGCGACCGCCCTGTCGAATGCCGCGCGCTCTTCTCCCTCGAGCGGGATCTCGAAGATCCGCTCCACCCCGCCGGCGCCGAGCACGGCGGGGACGCCCACGTAGAGGTCGCGCACGCCGTACTGTCCGGTGAGGTAGGCGGACAGCGGCAGCACCCGCTTGCGGTCCAGCAGGATCGCCTCGATCATCTGCGTGATCGCCGCCCCCGGCGCGAAGAATGCGCTCCCGGTCTTGAGGAGGTTGACGATCTCCGCGCCGCCAAGGCGCGTCCGCTCCACGAGGCGCGCGATTCGCTCCGGCGGCAGCAGCTGGCGGAGGGGGATCCCGCCCACGGTCGCGAGGCTCGCGAGCGGCACCATGTGGGTGTCGCTGTGGGCGCCGATGACCATCGCAGAGACGTCCTGCACCGAAACGCCGACGGCCTCCGCGATGAACGCCCGGAACCGCGTGCTGTCGAGCGCCCCGCTCTGCCCCACGACCTGCTCCGGCGGGAAGCCGCTGACCTTGTAGGCGAGGTAGACCATGACGTCGAGCGGGTTGGTCACCACGATGAGGCACGCGTGGGGGGACCGTTTCGTCACCTCCTGGGTCACCCCCTTGACGATGCCCGCGTTGACGGTGAGGAGGTCCTCGCGGCTCATCCCGGGCTTGCGCGCAACCCCCGCAACGATGACCACGACGTCGGAGTCCGCCGTCTCGTCGTAGCCGTTCGTGCCGGTGACCCGCAGGTCAAAGCCCTCGATCGGCGCCGCCTCGCTGAGATCGAGCGCCTTTCCCTGCGGCATCCCCTCGATCACGTCGACCAGCACGACGTCGGCGAGGCGGCGCGACACGATCCACTGCGCCGCGGAGTGGCCGACGTTGCCGGCCCCGACGATCGTCACCTTGGCGCGTCGTCTCCGCACCGTGCGTCTCCTCCTAGGGCTCCGTCTCGCAAGTCCGGCGGGAGGGGCGGGTGTGGGGCGGGGCCTGCCCTCCCGGCGCCCCTACCGGATATCGGCGACGCGCCGGCGCGCCATCGCAGGGCCCTGGCGGCGCACCCGCCGGGCGTGGGGGTCCGCCAGACGCGCTACAGTGCATCTATGATCGCCGTGGCGAACTCGCTGGTCCGGACCTCGCGGGCGCCCTCGACTAACCGGGCCAGATCGTAGGTCAGGATCCCCCTGCGGAAGGTGGCTTCGAGCGCGCGCACGATTGCCTCCGCCGCCTCCTGCCAGCCCAGGTACTCGAGCATCATCACACCGGAGAGGATCAGCGAGCCCGGGTTCACCTTGTCTTGGTTGGCGTACTTGGGCGCGGTTCCGTGCGTCGCCTCGAACACCGCGTGGAAGTCCCCGACGTTGCCCCCCGGCGCCATCCCGATCCCGCCCACCTGCGCGGCGACGGCGTCCGAGAGGTAGTCGCCGTTCAGGTTCCCCGTGGCGATCACGTCGAACGACCGCGGCCGGGTGAGGAGGTGCTGGAAGGTGACGTCGGCGATGTAGTCCTGGATCAGCAGCCTCCCGGGGGGGACCTGGCCTCCGTGCCGCGCCTGCACCTCGTCCCACGTGATCGTGCGGTCGCCAAACTCCTCCCGGGCGACCTCGTACCCCCAGGTCTTGAACGCGCCCTCGGTGTACTTCATGATGTTGCCCTTGTGCACGAGGGTGACGCTCCTCCGCCCGTGGTCGAGGGCGTACCGGATCGCCTTGCGGATGAGCCGCTTGCTCCCGGTCGGGCTCATCGGCTTGAGCCCGACGCCGGAGTCCTCGCGAACCTTCCACGCGAACTCCCGGTTCACGAACTCGATCAGGCGCCTCGCCTCGGGCGTGCCGCTCGCGAACTCGTATCCGAGGTAGATGTCCTCGCTGTTCTCGCGGAAGATCACCACGTCCACCTGCTCCGGGCGCTTGACCGGGCTGGGGACGCCCGCGAAGTACCGAACGGGTCTGACGCACGCGTACAGGTCGAGGAGCTGCCGGAGCGCCACGTTCAGGCTGCGGATGCCGCCGCCGACAGGCGTCGTGAGGGGGCCCTTGATCCCGACGACGTAGTACTCGAACGCCCGCAGCGTGTCTTCCGGCAGCCACGTGCCGAACCGGCTGTGGGCCTTCTCGCCGGCGAACACCTCGAACCAGACGATCCGGCGGCGGGCGCCGTAGGCCTTCCGGATCCCGGCCTCCAGCACCCGCGCGGTCGCCCGCCAGATGTCCGGCCCCGTGCCGTCGCCCTCGATGTACGGGATGATCACGGTGTCCGGGACGTGCAGCCGCGACCCGCGAATCTCGATCCGCTCGCCCTCGCGCGGCGGGGTGAGCGTCTCCAGCGTCAGCATCAGGTCCCCCGCGGTTCCTTGCGGCCCCGCAGGCGGCGCAGCAGGGCGCGCCAGGGATCGTAGAACGCGTCCGCAACGCGCTCCTTCAGCGGGATGATGGCGTTGTCGGTGATGGTGATGTGCTCGGGGCACACCTCTTCGCAGCACTTCGTGATGTTGCAGTAGCCGATGCCGCCCTTCCCGTGGAGCAGCTCCTCCCGCGACGCCGTATCCTTGGGATGCATCTCGAGCGCGGCGATGCGCACCATGAATCGGGGGCCGTAGTACCGGTCCGTGCCGCGGTGCTCGCGCAGGACGTGGCACACGTCCTGGCAGAGGAAGCACTCGATACATCGCCGGAACTCGAACAGCCGCTCCACGTCCTCGGGGTGCATCCGCCACGGCCCCGCGTCCCCGGGAGCGGGCGCAAACGGAGGGATCTCCTTGTTCACCCGGTAGTTCCATGAGACGTCCGTGACGAGATCCTTGATCAGCGGGAACACCTTGATCGGCCGCACCGTGATCGGCTGCCCGCCAAACTCGTCCACGCGCGTCTTGCACATCAGCCGGGGACGGCCGTTCACCTCCGCGCTGCACGAGCCGCACTTGGCCGCCTTGCAGTTCCAGCGGCACGCGAGGGTCGAATCGAGGTGGTGCTGGATGTAGTGGATGGCGTCCAGCACGACCATCCCCTCGGTAACCGGCACCTGGTACGCCCGCAGCTCCCCCCCGGTGCGGTCTCCCCGGAAGACCTGGAACGTGGCGACCGCGCGGGGGCCAGGGGGCGCCGCCTCCCAGCGCGCCTGCTCCGGCCGAGCCTCCACCGCGGTTCCGCGACTACCGCCGTCGCTCATCTCGTCCCCCCTGCGCCGCACGGCAAGGACCGGTCATGCCCTCGCCTCGAGCAGCCGCGCGAGCTCCGCCGGCATCGGCGGGACGGGCCGCGTCCCGACCCGCATCTCCCCGTTTGCGCGCCTGACGACCACGTTCTTGCGCCCCCACTCGGGATCCTGATCGGGGTAGTCCAGCCTCCAGTGCGCGCCCCGGCTCTCCGTGCGCACGATCGCCGACCGGAAGATCGCCTCGCACAGCGTGAGCATGAAGCGGAGATCCCGGCACTCGTGCCACCCGGGATTGTACAGCATCGATCCTGCGGAGCGGAGCCGCTCCGCCCGCTCCTGGAGCGCGAGGACTTTCTGGAGCCCCTCGGCGAGCCCGTCCCCGGTGCGGGCGATCCCCGCGTTCTGGCTCATGACCTCCTGCAGCTCCTCGTGGAGTTGATAGGGGTTCTCGCCCGTGTCCCGCTCGAACGGGCGCGCGAGGAGCGCGCGCTCCTCCGCGGCCTGCCCGTCGTCGGCGCGCGGTGCCGTCGCAAGCCCGAGGGCGTACCGAGCCGCGTGCTCGCCGGCCCGCTTGCCGAAGACCAGGAGGTCGCTGAGCGAGTTTCCCCCGAGCCGGTTCGCGCCGTGCAGCCCCGCGGCGACCTCGCCGGCCGCGTAGAGCCCGGGCACGGTGGTCGCCCCGGTGCCCGGTTCCACCCGGACGCCGCCCATCACGTAGTGCACCGTCGGTGCGACCTCCATCGGTGACCGGGTGATGTCGATGTCCGCCAGCTTGAGGAACTGCTCGTACATGCTCGGCAGCTTCTTCTTGATGAAGTCCGGCCCCCGGTGCGAGATGTCGAGGTGGGCGCCGCCGTGCGGCGTCCCGCGCCCCTCCTGCACCTCCCTGTAGATGGCCCGCGCGACGACGTCCCGGCTCGACAGCTCCATCTTCTTGGGATCGTACCGCTCCATGAACCGCTCGCCGCGGGCGTTGCGCAGGATCCCGCCCTCCCCGCGCACCGCCTCCGTGACGAGGATGCCGCGCACGCCCGGCGGCCAGACCATGCCGGTGGGGTGGAACTGCACCATCTCCATGTCCATGAGCTCCGCGCCGGCCTCGTACGCCATGGCGCAGCCATCCCCGGTGCACTCCCAGGAGTTGCTGGTGACCTTGTAGACCTTGCCCCAGCCGCCGGTCGCGAGCACCACCGCCTTCGCCCGGAACAGGACGTAGCGCCCGTCCTCACGCCGGTACCCGAAGGCGCCGGCGATCCGCTCCGCATCCGTGAGCAGCCGGGTCAACGTGATTTCCATGTGGACGTCGACCCCGCTGTGGACGACCGTGTCCTGAAGGGTGCGGATCAGCTCGAGCCCGGTCCGGTCCCCCACGTGACAGAGCCGGCGGTACGTATGCGCCCCGAACGGCCGCTGCAGGATGCGTCCGTCCGGGGTCCGATCGAAGAGCCCACCCCACCGCTCCAGCTCGTAGACGCGCTCGGGGGCCTCCTTGGCGAAGATCTCCACCATGCGGTAGTCGTTGATGCCCTGGCCCCCGCGCATCGTATCCGCGAAGTGAACCTCCCAGCTGTCCTGGGGGTCCACGTTGCCCAGCGCAGCGGCGATACCGCCCTCCGCCATCACGGTGTGCGCCTTGCCGAGCAGCGACTTGCACACGAGGCCGACCGACGCGCCGGCGGCCCGCGCGGCGATCGCCGCGCGCAGGCCGGCGCCCCCGGCGCCGATCACGAGCACGTCGTAGGCGTACGCGTCGTACCACTCAGCCACGAGGGGCCGGCCTCCTCAGAACAGCCTCGGGTCCGGCATCGCGCCGGCCATCAGGAGCCGGACGTACACGTCGGCGAGGGCGACCGAGAAGAGGCTCGCCCATGCCCACTGGGCATGGCGCTGGTTCAGCGCGGTGACGCGCTGCCAGAGGCCGTACCGGAGCCTCCCCCCGCGCGCGCACGAGAAGCAGTCCAGGTTCCCCCCGGCGACGTGCCGGAACGCGTGACAGCCGAACGTGTACCCTGAGAGGAGGACCACGTTGACCAGGAACAGCAGCGACCCTGCGTGCACCGCGAAGTGGCCCCCGGGGAAGAACGTCTCGACGGTGTCCCGCCATAGGAACGCCAGCACGATGATCGCAACGTAGAGGAAGTACCGGTGCACGTTGTTGACGATGAAGGGCCAGGCGGTCTCCCCGCCGTAGCGCCGGCGCGACTCGGGGATCATGCACGCGACCGGATCGAGGAAGTAGGAGCGGTAGTACGCCTTCCGATAGTAGTAGCAGGTGGCGCGGAACCCGAACGGCCCCCACAGCACCCACCACGCGGGGGAGATCGGGATCCCCGCGATCGTGACCGGCGGCGAGTAGAAGGGCGACAGGTACGGCGCGACGTACCCGTGGCCCTGCAGCGCGGCCCAGATGGCATAGAGGCCGAACGCGGTGAGGATCGTGACCGTCGCCGCGGGCTGAAGCCACCAGGGCAGGTCGGCAGCAGCGGAGTGCGTTGCGGTGTGCTCGGCCATGGGATCTCCGGGTGTGCCCTCACATCACTATCGCATACGGTCGATCATCTGTCACGCATTTCGGTTCGAGCATGGGCGTCTCCTCTCGCGCGGCAGGACGCGAAGGGCCGGTCCCGCACCCGGCGGTCTCCGGCGCGGCGCTTCTGCCATGCTGCGCCGGCGGGAGAGGCGGCCGGCAACCGCGTATCATCTCTACCATGAACCTGTCGGACGTCTTCTGGATCTTCTTCATCATCTCGCTGCTCCAGCCCGCGGTCAGCCGGCAGCTCCAGCAGGCGGCGCGCCTCCGGCTCCTGCAGCAGATCGAGCGGCAGCGGGGCAGCCGGGTGATCGCGCTGATCCACCGGGAAGAGACGATGAGCTTCCTCGGGTTCCCCATCGTCCGCTACATCGACATCCAGGACTCCGAGGACCTGCTGCGGGCGATCCGCCTCACCCCGCCCGAGCTGCCGATCGACGTCGTCCTCCACACGCCGGGCGGCCTGGTGCTCGCGGCCGAACAGATTGCGCGCGCGCTCCACGACCATCCCGGCCGCGTGACGGTGATGGTGCCCCACTACGCGATGTCGGGCGGCACGCTGATCGCGCTCGCGGCCGATGAGATCATCATGGACGAGCACGCGGTGCTGGGGCCCGTGGACCCACAGCTCGGCCACTATCCGGCGGTCTCCATCCTGGACGCGGTCGGGCGCAAGCCGATCGAGCGCGTCGACGACGAGACGCTCATCCTCGCAAACGTGGCGCAGAAGGCGCTCCAGCAGGTCCGCGCGACCGTTGTCGAGCTGGCCTCACGACGCCTCCCCAGCGCGCAGGCGGAGGCGCTGGCCGACAAGCTGACCGGGGGCGCCTGGACGCACGACTACCCGATCACCGTCGCGGAGGCCCGCAGCCTGGGGCTGGCGGTCTCGACACAGGTGCCGCGCCCGATCTACGACCTGATGCAGCTCTATCCGCAGGCAGGACGCCGGCGACCGTCCGTCGAGTACGTCCCGCTGCCGTACCGAGCCCCCGCCGTGCCGCTGCCGCACGACCGCGAACGGCGGCCGTAGGGCGCCGTCAGCGCGTCGGGCGCCAGACGGTGTCGGCGCGGCCGGCGGCGTGGTTGGCGCCCCGCGCGAGCACGAAGAGCAGGTCCGAGAGCCGGTTCACGAACCGGAGCAGCTCAGGGTTGAGCCGCTCACGCGACGCGAGCGTCACGATCTCCCGCTCGGCGCGGCGGGCCACAGTGCGGGCGAGGTGCAGGGCGGCGGCGGCCGGGGTGCCGCCAGGGAGGATGAACTCGTGGAGCGGCGGAAGGCGGTCCTCGAAGCGGTCGATGTCGCGCTCCATCGCGTCCACCCACGCGGCCACGACCCGCGGGGCGTGCGCGGCCGCGCCGGCGGAGGCCGCTCCGGGGGTCGCCAGCTCGGCGCCGAGGTCCAGGAGGTGGTGCTGCAACCGCTCGAGGATCGCGTCGATCTCCGGACCGGGGTCTGCGGCGCGGGCCACGCCGAGCGCGGCGTTCAGCTCGTCCACCGTACCGTAGGCGCTGACGCGCGGGTGGTCTTTCCGGACGCGCGCGCCGCCGAAGAGGCCGGTCTCGCCCCCGTCGCCCGTCCGCGTGTAGATCCGGGTCATCTGCCATCCGCCGCGATCCCCTCGCGGCGCGCGGCCGGCCGGGGCGGGGCCGCCTCTGCGGCGGGGGCGAGGAGATAGGTGCGAAACCACGCCAGGATGTGCTCCAACCGTGCCACCCGGTGCCGCGGCTGCCCGCTGCGCGACAGGTCGTGGCTCTCGTTGGGGAACCGGACGAAGAGCGTCGGGACCCCCTGTTTCTTGAGCGCGACGAAGAGCTGCTCGGCTTGCTCCATCGGGCACCGGTAGTCCTGCTCGCTGTGGAGGATCAGCAGGGGCGTCCGCATCTGCTTGACGTACGTGATCGGTGACCGCTCCAGGTAGAACTGCGGGGACTCCCACGGCTCCCCGGGGTACTCCCAGAACCCCTTCATGTACGCCAGGTCGGACGTGCCCCACTGGCTGTAGGCGTTGCTGATGCTGCGCATCGTGACGGCGGCCCGGAACCGCTGCGTGTGGCCGACGATCCAGTTCGTCATGAACCCGCCGTAGCTGCCGCCGGCCACCCCGAGCCGCTCGGGGTCGATCCAGGGGAACGCGGCCAGGCAGTGGTCGAGGCCCCGCATGAGGTCCTCGTAGTCCCCGCCGCCCCAGTCGTGCCGCGTGGCGGCCGTGAAGGCCTGACCATAACCCTGGCTTCCGCGCGGGTTCATGTAGATCACGCCGTAGCCCTGGGCGCACAGGAGCTGAAACTCGTGGAAGAACGCATGGCCGTAGGCGCCGTGGGGGCCGCCGTGGATCTCCAGCACCGCGGGCACCCGTGCGCCGCTTTCGGCCCCCGACGGCCGCAGCACCCACCCCTCCACGGTCCACCCGCCCAGGCTCTCGAACTGGAAGCGCTCGGGCGGCACGAGGGCGACACCGCGCAGCGCCGGAGCCGTCATGTCGGTCAGCCGGCGAAGCGGCGCCGGGCGCGAGCCGAGGTCTCCGACGACGACCTCGCCCGGCGTGAGGGGGGTGCTCTCGATGCACGCGCACCGCCGGCCGCTGCGGTCCACCGAGCATCCGATCAGCGCGTGGTCGCCCTCCGTCTCGAGCCGGACCGGCCCGCCGGAGACGGCGACCGACGCGATCTGCGTGCTGCCGCGGTCGGCGACCATGAAGAACACCCGGCGCCCATCCGGGCTCCAGGAGAGGCCGCCGGCGGAGGGGTGAGCGCGCACGTCGGTGATCAGGTGGTGACCCACACTGCGATCGGACTCCCGGGTGAGGCACGTCACGTCTCCGCCGCCCGCGGGCACGAGCCAGACCCCCCAGTTCGTCGCGCCCCAGCAGGCGTTGTCGTGCCCCACGTACGCGATCCGGCTGCCGTCCGGCGACCACGCGGGGGACTGCGCGGGGCCGAGGCTCCGGGTCAGCCGGCGGCCGGCCGCCGCGCCGCCGCTCGCCCAGGCGGGAACGGTCCACACGTCGGCGACGTTCGTGAGATCCGCGTCCGGGTCGGGGTTGGCGGTGTACGCGATGTGCATGCCATCGGGCGACCACGCCGGCCACAGGTGGTCGCAGTCGCCCTGTGTCACCTGCCGCGCCTCGCCGCCGTCGGCGGGCACGATCAGCACCTGCTTCCAGCGGCCGTCCCAGAACCCCTCGCCGTCCTGCTTGTAGCGCAGCCGGGAGATCACCCGCACGTCGCTGTCCGCCCGCGTCTCGGGCGCCGGCTTCCCGACGAACGCGATGTGCCGTCCGTCCGGGGACCACGCCAGGTCGGACGGGCTGAGCTTGCCGGAGGTCAGCACCCGCGCCTCGCCGCCATCCGCCCGGATGACCCAGACCTGCTTGTCGCCGCCCCGGTCGGAGAGGAAGGCGATCCGCGTGCCATCGGGAGACCACCGCGGGCCGGTATCGCGGGACGGCGCGGTCGTGAGCTGCCACGGCGCGCGGCCATCGACCGGGACGATCCAGAGGTGCGTCCTGTACGCGTTGGCCTCACGGTCGACCGTGGTCACGGTACAGACGATCCGCGAGCCATCCGGAGAGAGCTGCGGTTCGTTCAGGATCGGCACCGCCAGCAGGTCGTCGATGGTGATCGCGCGCGCGCTCATGTGGCCTCCATCGCGGGGTCGCGGAGATCGCGAGCATGGGACGCCTCTCGGCTTCGCGCATGCGCGCGCCGCTCCCTGCACCACGCATCTGGGCGGCACCCGCGGCGCGGAAGCGCCTGGGACACCATCGGCCCCGTCGCCCTATAGGCCCGTGGACAGGCGGCGCGCCAGGAGCGACGGCAGGCCGCGGGAGGCGATCTTCGCCTGCGTGGTCGCCACCGGATACGGCAGACGGTGCAGGACGACGGTCCGAACCCGGGCGTCCAGCAGCAGGTAGCAGGCGCGGGGGTCGCCGTCCCGGGGCTGGCCGACGCTCCCGACGTTGACGATGTACCGACACAAGGCGGCAAGCCCGACCACCTCGCCCGGGGGGAGGGCCCGCGCGCCGACGCGGCCGTCCTGCCCAAGCACGAATGCGCCGGGCACGTGCGTGTGCCCGACCAGGCACAGGGAGAACTCGCTCTCGGAGAAGACCGCGAGCGCCGTCGGTAGATCGAAGACGTACTCCTCCACGGGATCGCGCGGGCTGCCGTGGACGGCCAGGAACGCCGGCGTCGCCAGCCGGAGCGGCAGCGCGGCCAGGAAGCGGCGGGCGTCGTCGTCGAGCGTCCGCATCGTCCACTGGATCGCGGCGCGGGCCAGAGGGCTGAACGTCTCGAGGTCGACCTCCCCGATCGCCGCGCGATCGTGGTTGCCCGCGATCACCTGCGCATCCAGGGCGCGCACGCGGGAGACGCACTCGTTGGGATCGGGACCATACCCCACGACGTCTCCCAAGCAGACGTAGACGTCCGGATCCTGCCGCGCGGCGTCAGCCAGGACGGCGTCGAGCGCCTCCAGGTTGCCGTGCACGTCGGAGAAGACCGCGTAGCGCACCGGCGCCCGCCGCCTTACCGCCTGCGCCGGCCGAGCTCCGCGAACACCTCGGCGGGGGCGATGCCCCGGAACACGAGCAGCGCCAGGGTGTGGAACCAGAGGTCCGCCGCCTCCTCGACCAGCCGGGCGGGTGTCTCTTTGCGAGCCGCCCGGGTCACCTCGGCCGCCTCCTCCATGATCTTCTCGTTGAGGCGCGCGAGGCCTTCCGCGAAGAGCCGGGCGGTGTACGACCCCGGGCGGGGGCGGCGCCGGCGGTCCTCCAGCACCGCGGCGAGCTCGCCGAGGACCTCCGGGCCCGCGCCCGACACCGGCGCGGCGCCTGTCCCGCGGGGTCCGGACGGCACCGGCGCGTCCTCGGCGGGGCCCTGCGGCGCTGCCCCGATGAGGCACACCTCGTTCCCCTCCACCGCGGCCACGCGGTAGAAGCAGGATCGGTGGCCGGTGTGGCAGGCCGGCCCCGCCTGCTCCACGGAGAGGACCACGGCGTCCCCATCGCAGTCCACGCGGACGCCGCGGACGCGCTGGGTGTGGCCCGACTCCTCGCCCTTCCGCCACAGCCGCTTCCTGCTGCGGCTCCAGTACCACGCCTGCCCGGTGGCCAGGGTGCGCTCCAGCGCCTCCCGGTTCATATGGGCGACCATCAGGATCTCACCGGTGGCGGCATCCTGGGCCACGGCCGTGATCAGGCCCGCCGCATCGAAGGTGATCGAGCCGGCCTCGTGCATCGTTCAGGCTCCTCACTAATGTAGAGGCCCGGGCCCCCAGCGCACGGAGGCAGGCCGCTTCCACTCCAAAGCCGCTTGGCCTCGTCGCGACACCCGGGCATGAAGGGCCCGGGCCCATCGGCCGGGACGGCACGCTCCACGTCCAGGCCGTCTTCCGGCGTCGCGCCCCTCCCTTCGCGTGCGAGGTGCCGTGGGTCCTCCCTCACCGGCTCCGGCCGTCGGCAGGAGCCGCCCGGGGCTGGGGACCGACCGGGCGGACGGGGATGCCGTGCGCCGCCATACAGCTCTTGACCTCGGCGATGCTCGCCTTCCGGAAGTGGAAGAGCGACGCGACCAGGACCGCGTCCGCGTCGGCCTCGCGGACGGCCTCCACGCAGTGCTGCGGGGCGCCCGCGCCGCCCGAGGCGATCACCGGCACACGCACCGCGCGCGTGACGGCGCGCAGCAACGCGAGGTCGTAGCCGTCCTCACGGCCGTCCCGGTCCATGCTGGTGACCAGCAGCTCGCCGGCGCCGAGCGCGGCGGCGAGCTTCGCCCAGGCGACCGCGTCGAGCCCGGTCGCCGTCCGGCCCCCGTGCGTCCACACCTCCCAGCGGGCCGGCGCCGCGCGCTTGGCATCGATCGCGACCACGATGCACTGGCTGCCGAACCGCGCCGCGGCCTCCCGGATCAGCTCCGGACGCTGGACCGCCGCGGTGTTGATCGCGACCTTATCGGCGCCGGCCCGGAGCATCCGGCGCAGGTCGTCGACGGTCCGCAGCCCGCCCCCCACGGTGAACGGGACCGTCAGCGCCTCGGCCGTCCGGCGGACGACGTCCTCCATGATGCCGCGCCCTTCGTGGCTGGCCGCGATGTCGAGAAACACGAGCTCGTCGGCGCCCTCGCGATCGTACAGCACCGCCAGCTCGACCGGGTCCCCGGCGTCGCGCAGGTTCACGAAGCTCGTGCCCTTGACGACCCGCCCCGAGGCCACGTCCAGGCAGGGAACGACGCGCCGCGCCAGCATCACGAGGCCGCCGCCAGGAGGTCCTCGAGCCGCACGCGTCCCTCGTACAGCGCGCGGCCGACGATCACGCCCTCGAGTCCCGCGGGCTCGAGCGCGCGGAGGCGGTGGACGTCTTCGACCGACGAGACGCCGCCGGAGGCGATCACCGGGACGCCCACGCGGCGCAGCAGCGCCCGGAGCGCGGCGACATCTGGCCCCGCGAGCATCCCGTCCCTGCTCGTATCGGTGTAGACGATGCGCCGCGCCCCCGCGCGCGCGACTCGGATGGCGGCCTCCAGCGCCGGCTCCGCGGTGGAGCTCACCCACCCCTCCGCCACCGCCGTGCCGCCGTGCGCATCGATCGCGACCGCGATCCGGTCGCCGAACCGCGTGCAGGCAGCGTCGAGCAGCGCGGGCGAGCCGAAGGCCGCGGTGCCCAGGATGACCCGCGCCGCGCCCGAGGCAAGCGCCCGCTCGATCGCCTCCAGCGTGCGGATCCCCCCGCCCACCTGGACCGGCACCCGCACCGCGCGGAGGAGCCGCCCGATGGCCGCCTCGTTGACCGGCCGCCCGCCGAACGCCCCGTCCAGATCGACCACGTGGAGCCAGGGCGCGCCGCTAGCCTCCCACCGGAGAGCCTGGGCCGCGGGATCGTCGCCGTACACGCGCTCGCGGTCGGCCCGGCCCTGAATCAGCCGCACGCAGCGGCCGCCGCGGATGTCAACGGCCGGGAGCACCAGCACCGACGGCCCACCGGGCGAAGTTTGCCAGGATCCGGGCCCCGACCGCCCCGGACTTCTCGGGGTGGAACTGCGTCGCCCAGACGTTGTCGCCTCCGACCACCGCGGCGATCGCGCCGCCGTACTCCGCCGTGGCGGCAACCAGCGCGGGGTCGGCCGGGACGGCGTGGTAGGAATGCACGAAGTACACGTAGGCGCCGTCCTCGACCCCCTCCAGCAGGGGGGAGGGCCGGACGATCCGGAGCCGGTTCCAGCCCATGTGCGGGATCTTCACGCTCGCGGGGAGGCGCACGACCCGGCCGCCCAGCACCCCCAGCCCCACGTGGTTCCCGTCCTCCTCGCTCGCGTCGAACAGCAGTTGCATCCCCAGGCAGATCCCGAGGAACGGCCGGCCGGAGCGCACGTGCGCCCGGATGCGCTCCTCGAACCCGAGCGCCCGCAGGCGCGCGGCCGCCGGGCCGAATGCGCCGTCCCCCGGCACGACGACGGCCTCGGCGCCGTCCAGCGGGCGCGGCGAGTCGATGACGCGGACGTCGAGGCCCAGCCGGATGAGCGCGCGCCGGATGCTGTGCAGGTTGCCCGCGCCGTAGTCGGTGATGGCGATCACCCGAGGGTCCCCTTCGTCGACGGCACGTCCCGGACGCGCGGGTCGACCTGCGTCGCTCCGTCGAGCGCGAGCGCCAGCGCCTTGAACGTCGCCTCGATGATGTGGTGCGCGTTGCGCCCGTGCACGAGCATCGCGTGGAAGGTGATCTGCGCGTTCATCGCGAACGCCCGGAAGAACTCCTCGGTGAGGTCCGTGTCGTACGCGCCCAGGCGCTGGCGGGGCACCGGCACCGCGTAGTGCAGGTACGGCCGGCCGCTCACATCCACGACGGCCAGCACCAGCGCCTCATCGAGCGGCGCGTAGGCCGAGGCATACCGGGCGATCCCCTCGCCGCTGCCCACCGCCTCCCGCAGGGCGCGTCCGAGGGCGATCCCGACGTCCTCCACCGTGTGATGCGCGTCCACGTCGAGATCGCCGGTTGCTGACACGGCCAGGTCGAACCGACCGTGGCGGGCGAGCTGCGCGAGCATGTGGTCGAGGAACGGCAGCCCGGTCGAGATCTCACACCGGCCCGTTCCGTCGAGCTCCCACGCGACCTCCACGCGCGTCTCGGCGGTCCCCCGCGCGGCGCGCCCGGCGCGGCTCATCCTGCGCCTCCCCGCGCCGTCACGGCGAGGACGTGCGCCGGGAAGTCCTCGTACCGGCCCAACCGCTCGACCACCGGCCGCACGGTGGCCAGCCCCCGCGCGTCCAGGTGCGCCACCGAGGTGGCCTTCAGATAGCTCAGGACGGTCACCCCCGAGGCGACCCGCGCAAACCCGCCGGTCGGGAGCGCGGCAGGCACGCCGATGGCGTAGTTGCCCGCCGCGAAGGGGGTGTCCTGGCCGAGCAGGACCTCGCCGGCGTTGCGGACCTGACCGAGCAGCGCGAATGGGTCGCGGGTCGCGATTTGCAGGTGCTCCGGCGCGTACAGGTTGGCGAACGCGATCGCCTCCTCGATCGTCCGGACGACGATCGCGCCGCCGTTGTCGAGGGCCGCTTCCGCGAACGCGCGCCGTCCCTCCGGCAGCTGCGCCAAGTAGCGCGGCAACCGCTCCTGCACCTCCCGCGCCAGCGTCTCGGACGGCGTGACCAGGATCGCCGCCGAGTCCGCTCCGTGCTCTGCCTCGTTCAGCAGGTCGAGGGCCAGCCGGTCCGGGTCCGCGCTCTCGTCGGCGAGGATCATCGATTCGGTCGGCCCGAGGACCGAGAGCAGACGCACCCCCAGGGTTTGGACGGCGATCTGCGCCGCCGTCACGTACGGGTTGCCGGGGCCGCCCAGCAGGTGCACGCGCGGCAGCGTGGCGGTGCCGGCCGCGAGTCCCGCGATGCCCGCGACGCCGTTGCAGCGAAACACCTGCGAGATCCCCAGGAGGTCGGCGGCGACGAGCACCGCGGGGTCCACGCTGCCGTCCGCACGCGGCGGCAGGACCACCGCGATCTCGTCCACACCCGCGACGACGGCCGGCGTGGCCAGCGTGATGAACGTCGACGGGAACGCGCCTTTCCCGCTCGGAACGTACAGGCCCACGCTCGCGACCGGCGTCCACCTGACCCCGGTCGTGATGCCCGGCTCGCGCTCGTCCAGCGTGAGGCCGGGGGGACGGAGCCATTCGTTGTGACGCCGACTCCGCTCGATGCTGGCCGCCAACGCCGCACGGAGGCCGTCGTCGATGGCCTCGTACGCCCGCCTCACCTCGTCGTGTCCGACGCGCAGACGGCCGGCCGGCAGGGCGACGTGATCATATCGCTGCGTGTACTCGACGATCGCATCATCGCCGCGCCGCGCGACGTCCTCGATGATGCTCCGGACGTGCGCCTGCCGCTCTGGGTCGAGCACGTCGGCGCTCGACCGCCGCAGGATGCGCTGCAGGCGCTCGGGCGACGCCCCGTCGAGCCGGATGAGTTGCACGCGCGTCCTCCGCGTCAATACGCCCTCTAGTCTAGTCAGCCCCGTGGCGGACCCGACCGGTCGCGCGGGATCGGCCCCTCGCGTCCTGTCGGGGAACAGATGCGAAAGCGCACCCGAAGCAGGTCCCCGCGCCCCGCGTACGCGTCACCGGAGCTCGACGCCGCCCTCGCGCCGCGACGATGCCCCTCCGGCCGCTCCCGCGGCCAGCCTGAGCTGCTCGACGACCGCGGCGACCGGCTCGGCGCGGCTCCGCAGGCTCACCCGGTTGACCACGAGCCGGGCGGTCGAGCGAAACACCTCGTCCACCTCGACGAGGCGGTTCTCCCGCAGGGTGCGGCCCGTCATCACCACGTCGACGATGCCGTCGGCCAGACCGACCTGGGGGGCCAGCTCCACGGTGCCGTTCAGACCGATGATCTCGACCGGTCGCCCCCGGCGCCAGAAGTACCGTTCCGTGATCCGCGGGTACTTCGTCGCGATCCGGAGGTGGCTCTTCCGCTCCCACGTCTCCACCGCGCCGGCGGGGACCGCGAGCACGCCCCGGCAGAAGCCGAAGCCGAGGTCAACGAGCTCGTAGACGTCACGGCCCTGCTCGAGCAGCATGTCCTTGCCGGCGATCCCGAGATCGGCCGCGCCGTGCTCGACGTAGGCGAGGAGGTCCACCGGCTTTGCGATCAGGCACCGCACGGCCCCGTCCGCGCAAGGGAGGATCAGGCGCCGCGTCGACCGCCATGTGCCCGCGGTCAGGTACCCGGCCGCCTCGAGCGTGCGCATCCCGCCTTCCAGGAGGCGGCCGGAAGGCACGGCCACCGTGACGACGCTCATCGCGGCTCCCGCGCCGCCCGTCCGAGCTCGAGGAGGCCGGCGAGCGGGATCTCACGCTCCGATCCGCCGGCCTCGCGCACCACCGCGGCGGCGCGGCGCACCAGCACCGCGCGGCCCGCCCCTCCCTCGAGCGCCCGGCGCGCCACCTCGTCCCAGGGCCGCCCCGAGGCCTCGACGGTCACCACGAGGTCCCGTTGCCGCAGGGCGCGGGCGCACGCCAGCGCGTCATCGCGGGCCCCGTCCGCGAACGCGATCACCACGTCCGGCGCCCACCGGTCGTCCTCCTGGGGGGAGGCGGCCAGCACCCGCTCGACCCGCACCGCGAACCCCGTCGCCGGGTACGCCACCCCGAACCGCTCCAGCAGCCGGTCGTACCGCCCGCCGCCGAGGAGCGGCACGCCCAGCGAGGGCGTGTGCCCCTCGAAGACGATCCCCGTGTAGTAATCGAAGTCCCGGATGATGCTGAGATCGACCGTCACCGCGTCCCCCACCCCGTACGCGTCCAAGATCTCGCCGAGGGTCGCGAGGTCCCGCAGGATGTCCTGGCTGTCCGTGGCCTCCACGAGGCGGCGCGCGTGCGCGAGCGCAGCAGAGCCCCGCAGCGTCGGCAGCGCGAGCAGCGCGTCCACGGTGCGGGCCGGAGCGCCGCGGCGATCGAGCACGTCGCGGATGCCCACGAAGTCCTTCTGGTAGAGCAGCGCGCGGACCCGCGCGGCATCCTCCTCGGGGAGGGCGAGGCCCGCCAGGATCGCGCGCAGGACGCCGACGTGCCCGAGGCTCAGCGAGAACGGGCGGACGCCGGCGGCCCTCAGCGATTCCACCGCCAGCGCGACGATCTCCGCGTCGGCCTCGAGCGTGCGGGCGCCGATCAGCTCGCACCCCACCTGCGGAAACTCGCGCAGGCCGCCCGGGCCGATCTCGCGTCCCCGAAACACCTGTCCCGCGTACGCCAGCCGCAGCGGGAGCGGCGCATCCCGCAGCCGCGTCGCGACCAGACGGGCGACCGGGGTCGTCATCTCCGGCCGCAGGGCCAGCAGCTCGCCCCCGCGGTCGATGAGCTTGAACAGGCGGTCCCCCGCGCCGCCGCCGTCCCCCCGGACGAGGACATCGAGGTACTCCAGCGTCGGCGTCGCGAGCTCCCGATATCCCCAGCGCGCCATCTCGGCGAGCACGGCGTCCACCGTCGCCCGCACGCGCGCGGCCTCCCGGGGAAGGAGATCCTGCGTTCCCGGCGGAATCTGCTGCCATCGCTCGAGGGACATGCTCGCGGGCGACCCGCCTCTTCTTTCGTTCGATAAATGACTACAGCATCAAAGTACGCCGCCTATGCTACCACAGCAGCCGGGACGCCGTCAACGCCGCACGCGCTGCCCGCGCCCGGCGGCTCAGCGCTCGCGGGCCCCGAGGTCGCGGGCGAGGCGGTCCAGCTCTGCTGGATCGGGCAGGGGCTCCTCCGCGGGCGCGGCCTCGTCGCCATCGCCGGTCTCCGCGGGGAGACCGCGCGGCGGGGAGGCCCCGCGCGTCCAGCGGCGGATCGAGGCCGCGGCGATCGCGAGGCCGGTGGCCAGCGCGGCGGCGGGAGCGACGTAGAGGAGCAGCGAGACCCCGCGGCGGGGCGGCTCGGCGAGCACGCCCTCGCCGAACTGCGCCACGAAGTATCGCAGGATCTGGTCCTGCGTCTCGCCCGCGATCAGCTTCTCGCGGATGATCGCGCGCATCTGCTGCGCGACCGTGGAATCGCTCTCGGCGACTGTCTGCGCGGTGCACACCGGACACATGAGCAGCCGGGCGATCGCGTAGACGCGGTCGTCGAGGGACTCGGCGCGAGCCCCGGCCGTCGTCATCGCCCCGGCAAGCACCGCCAGCCACAGCGCCGCGACGAGGAGTGCGGCGGGCCGCTCGCGAGGCGCGCTCACGTCAGCGCACGCGCGCAGCGCGTCGCCGGCGGGGGTGGGCTCCCCGCCCCCGGCTGCCGAGGCGCTCCAGCACGAGGGCGTAGCCGTCCGCGCCGTACGTCAGGAATCGCCTTACGCGGCTGATCGTCGCGGACGACGCGCCGGTCCGCGTGGCGATCTGCTCGTACGTCTTCCCCACGTGCAGCATGCGGGCAACGGTGAACCGCTGCGCGAGGGCCTTGACCTCGCCGACCGTGCAGAGGTCCTCGAAGAACCGGTAACACTCTTCCACGGTGCGGAGCTGCAGGATCGCCCGAAAAAGCTCGTCGGCCAGCGGGTCCCGGAGCTTCGGGTTGACCACGGTGCTCCCCGCCTTCCCCCGGCGTCCGGTCGTACGGTACCGCGATAGCGCGTGAAACCGGGTACGAGATTCGGTCACAGCGGGACGGCTACCTCCCGGTGGCTGCTCATCGGTCACGGTGCGGTTCAGGAGGCCGCGGTCGGGCCCGGCTGCGGGCGCAGGCTGAGCAGGAATGCATACAGCAGGAGCAGCAGGGCGACCGCCACGCTCAGGAGCGTCCAGACCGGGCTCGCGTAGACGCGCAATGCGAACAGCAGCCCGAGCGCGCTAAAGGCGCTCTCGCAGAGGATGGCCCCCAGCAGGTACGTGCCGAAGCGCCGCCGCAGCGTGCCGTAGGCGGCCAGCGCCGTCGTGGCCGCGCTCATGCAGACGAATGCGAACTGCTGGACGAGCGATGCGACGAAACCGCCCGCGGAGCTGATCGGAAGGGCGCGGGCCATGAGCGCGAGCAGGATCACCTGGTAGGCGCCGACGATGCCGAAGCCGGCGCCGGACGCCGCGCCGAACGCCAGCGCGTCGCCCTGCTCCCCGCTGAGGGACCAGATCAGGAGCGAGGACGCTAGCTTGAAGACCTCGTTCACCGATGCCGTCGCCACGACACCGACGAGGCCGATGCGCAGACTGGTGCTGTAGGCGTCCATGTCCCAGCCGAAGAGGGACGCGAACAAGGCCTGAATCGGGTTGGCGAGCAGCAGGGCGACCGGAAACGCGAGGGCTCCGGCCGCGCCCGCGGCCAGCAGCCAGGGCTGCCCGAGCCGGCGGCGCCCCAGCAGACCGAGCGCGGCCAAGCCGTAGCCGACGGCGATCGCGATGGCCGTGGGGCCCATCAGAGAGCACGACCCATCATCAGCACAGCACCGGTATTGTATGCCTCAGGGGAGGGGCGGTGCAAGCAACCCCGGGGCGATGCCCTCTAGGGAAGCCGCGCCAGGACCGCGTCCGCCATCGCGGCGGTCCCGAGCGCCCCGCCCATCTCCGTGGTCCGGCACCCATCCGCGAGCGCGCGCCACACCGCGGTCTCGATCGACGCGGCAGGCGCCTCGCAGCCCAACCCGTAGCGGAGCAGCAGCGCGCCGGTGAGGATCGCGGCCAGCGGGTTGGCGATGCCCTGTCCGGCGATGTCGGGAGCCGTCCCGTGCACGGGTTCGAACAGCCCGGGCGGGCGATCGCCCAGGCTCGCCGACGGCATCAGGCCGAGCGTTCCCATCACGCCCGCAGCCTCGTCGCTCAGGATATCCCCGAATGTGTTCTCGGTCACGACGACGTCGAACTGACGCGGGTTGCGGACGAGCTGGAGCGCGCAGTTGTCGACCAGCATGTGCTCCAGGGCGACGTCGGGAAACTCGCGCCCCACCTCCGTCGCGACCTCCCGCCAGAGCCGGGACGTCTCCAGCACGTTGGCCTTATCGACCGACGTGACCTTCCGCCGGGGGCGCGTCCGTGCGATCTCGCACGCCCGGCGCACGACCCGGCGGATCTCCGCAGCGGAGTACGGCAGCGTGTCGGTCGCAACGGCGCGCGCGCCCTCGCCGGTCCGGGACTGCGCGCCGAAGTACAGGCCGCCGGTCAGCTCGCGGACGATCAGCAGGTCCGTGCCCTCGACGACCTCGCGGCGCAGAGGCGACGCGTCGGCGAGCGGGGCCGACACGACGGCCGGGCGAAGGTTGGCGTAGAGCTCCAGCGTCCGGCGCAGCGTGAACAGCGCCTGCTCCGGACGAAGGTGCACCGGCAGGCGCTCCCAGCGGGGCCCGCCGCAGGCGCCAAGCAGGATCGCGTCGGAGCGCCGGCACAGGTCCAGTGTCTCGGGCGGGATCGGGTGGCCGCGCGCATCGAGCGCGGCGCCGCCGGCAAGGCCCTCCTCGAAGGTCAAGGCCAGCTCGTGCCGGCGGGCAACCTCCGCGAGCACCCGGACGCTCTGCGCGATGACCTCCGGGCCGATCCCGTCGCCGGGGATGACCGCGATCCGCCGTGCGTCCCGCCCGGTCACCGGGGCACCCCGGCGCGCTCGAGGAGGACGTACTCCAGGCTGTCCGCGAGAGCCTGCCAGGACGCCTCCACGACGTTCTCCGAGACGCCCACCGTCCCCCACGTCCGCGTCCCGTCGGTGGACTGGATCAACACCCGGACCCGCGCCGCGGTCGCCGCGTCCGCGTTCAGCACCCGCACCTTGTAGTCGACGAGACGGACGCGTCCGATCTCAGGATAGAACCGCTCCAGCGCCTTCCGCAGCGCGCGGTCCAGCGCGTGCACCGGTCCGTTGCCCTCGGCCGCGGTGTGCTCCTCGCGACCATCGACCGCGACCCGGATCGTCGCCTCGGCGGCGCACTCGCCTGCCTCGCGCTTCTCGACCATGACGCGGAGGCCCTTGAGCGTGAAGGACGGGCGATGCTGGCGGAGGATCCGGCGCATGAGCAGCTCGAACGACGCCTCCGCCCCCTCGAACTGGTACCCCTCGTGCTCGAGCCGCTTGAGCTCCTGGAGGATCTCGCGCACCTCGGGGCGGTCGCGGCCGAGGTCCACGCCCATCTCCTGTGCTTTGTAGAGCACGCTGGCGCGGCCGGACAGGTCGCTGACGACGACGCGCCGCTGGTTCCCCACCGCCTCGGGCGGGATATGCTCGTAGGTCGGCGGGTGCGCCATGACCGCGCTCACGTGCACGCCGCCTTTGTGCGCGAACGCGTTCCGCCCGACGAAGGGCTGGTACTCGTTGGGCGCCATGTTGGCCAGCTCGGAGACGTAGCGCGCGAGCTCGCCCAGCCGGCTGAGCGACCCATCCGGCACGCACCGGTAGCCCATCTTGAGCTGGAGGTTGGGGATGATCGAGATCAGGTTGGCGTTGCCGCACCGCTCGCCGATCCCGTTCACCGTCCCCTGCACGTGGACGGCGCCGCTCTCGACGGCGATCAGGGTGTTGGCCACGCCCACGTCGCCGTCGTTGTGGGCGTGGATCCCGAGGGGCCCGTCCACCACGCGCCGGGCCGAGGCGACCCCGGCGCGGATCTCGAACGGCAGGCGTCCCCCGTTGGTGTCGCAGAGGACGACGACGCCGGCGCCGCCCCGGCGCGCGGCCCGCAGCGTCTCGAGGGCGTACTCGGGGTTGGCCTTCCAGCCATCGAAGAAATGCTCGGCGTCGTAGACGACGTCGATGCCGTGCGCACGGATGAAGCGCACGGACTCCTCGATCATCCGGAGATTCTCGTCCAGGGTCGTGCGAAGGGCCTCGCGCACATGGAGGTCCCAGGATTTCCCGAACACCGCCGCGACAGGCGTCTGCGCGGCCAGGAGCAGCCGGAGGTTCTCGTCCTGCTCGGGCGGGATCCCGGCCCGCCGGGTGCTGCCGAACGCCGTGATCCGGGCGTGCCGCCAGGCCCGGTGGCGGGCGCGCTCGAAGAACTCCATATCCTTCGGGTTGCTGCCGGGCCAGCCCCCTTCGATGTAGTCGATGCCAAACTCGTCGAGCCGCTCGGCGATCCTGAGCTTGTCGTCGGCCGACAGCGCGATCCCCGCCCCTTGGGTGCCGTCCCGGAGCGTCGTATCGTACAGCGCGATGCGCGTGGGCGCCGTCACCCGCCCGCCCTCATCCGGAGACCGTCGTCCCGGCCTGCGGTCGCCTCGCGTCTGCGGACGCGCCCCGGCCCTCCCCGCCGGGGGCGTCCGGCGTTCCGGCGGCCGTCCAGCGCCGGCGTTCGTGGAGGATCTTGTTGACCGCGGCCAGGTAGGCGCGCGCGCTGGCTTCGACCACATCGGTGCTCGTCCCGCGTCCGACGAACAGGCCGTCGCCGTCCCGCACCTTGACCGTCGCCTCGCCGACGGCATCGGTCCCGCCGCTGACCGCCTTGATCGCGTAGTCCGCGAGGGTGGGGCACAGGCCGACGATCTTGTTGATCGCGTTGTACATCGCGTCCACCGGGCCGTCCCCGGACGCCTCCTCGGTGAACAGCACCTCGCCGCGCGCGAGCGTGACCGAGGCCATCGGCGGCAGCGTGCTACCCGTGGAGACGTGGAACGCCCGGAGGTCGAACGTCTGCGGCGCGGCGCGGACCTGGCTCTCCACGAGGGAGAGGATGTCCTCGATCGAGATCTGCTTCTTCTTGTCGCACAGCGCCTTGAACTCCTGGAACGCCCGGTGCACCTCATCCTCGGACAGGCGCAGGCCGTGGTCCTCCAGGACCTTCTTGAACGCGTGGCGTCCGGAGTGCTTGCCCAGCACGAGCTTGTTGCTGGGGATGCCGATCGTCTCCGGCGTCATGATCTCGTACGTCTCCCTGTTCATCAGCACGCCGTGCTGGTGGATGCCCGCCTCGTGGGCGAAGGCGTTGTCCCCGACGATCGCCTTGTTGGGTTGCACCGGCACGCCCGAGATGGCGCTGATCAAGCGGCTCGTCCGGTAGATCTTGGTCGTATCGATGCGGGTCTCGAGGTTGTAGTGGTTCCGGCGGGTATGGAGGGCCATCACGATCTCTTCCAGCGACGCGTTGCCGGCCCGCTCGCCGATGCCGTTGACGGTGCACTCGACCTGCCGCGCGCCGGCCTGCACCGCCGCGAGCGAGTTGGCCACCGCGAGGCCCAGGTCGTTGTGGCAGTGCACGCTCCACACCACCCGATCGCTGCCCGGGATCCGCTCCCTGAGCAGCCGCAGCAGGCGCGCGTACTCCTCGGGGGTCGCGTACCCGACCGTGTCGGGCACGTTGATCGTGGTGGCCCCGGCGGCGATCACCCCATCGAAGACGCGGCACAGGAACTCCGGGTCCGAGCGGCTGGCGTCCTCGGCCGAGAACTCGACATCGTCCACGAAGCGGCGGGCGTAGCGCACGGCTTCCACGGACGCCTCGTACACCTGATCGGGACTCATCCGGAGCTTGTGCTCCATATGGATCGCCGAGGTGGCGATGAACGTGTGGATCCGCGGCCGCTCCGCCCCCCGCACCGCCTCCACGACCGCATCGATGTCCGCCCGGTTGGCGCGCGCCAGCCCGGCGATGATCGGCCCCCTCACGTCCCGCGCGATAAGCTGCACGCCCTCGAGGTCCCCCGGGGAGCTCGCCGGGAACCCCGCCTCGATGACGTCGACGCGCATCTCCGCGAGGGCCCGCGCGGCTTCGAGCTTCTCCTGCGTGTTCATCGTGAAGCCGGGAGACTGCTCCCCGTCCCGCAGCGTCGTATCGAAGATCCGAATCGCCTCAGCCATCGCCGTTCCCTCCGCAGACACGCATCCATGTCCCAGCGCGCTGATCAAGACTCGGGAGGAGGCGCGGACCCTGTCCTCCGCTCCCGGGCGGCGCGGTCTTCGGTTGGGCACCGCGGTCGGGCGGACGGACGCGATGGCCGGGCCTCACACCCCGCTAACGCTTCGCCCTCGCCTCGGGCTTGCGCGGCGCGGCGGCCGGCGCCGCGGGTCCGCCGTCCCGCCGCAGCCACGGCATCATCGCGCGGAGCTGCCGGCCGACCTCCTCGATCGGGTGGTCCCCCTCCTGCCGCGCGCGGGCGTTGAAGACCGGCCGGCCGGCCTGGTTCTCGAGGATCCACTCCTTCGCGAACGCGCCGCTCTGAATCTCGCCGAGGATGCGCCGCATCTCGGCCCGCGTCTTTGGGGTGATGATGCGCCGTCCCCGCGTGAAGTCGCCGAACTTCGCCGTGTTGCTCACCGAGTAGCGCATGAGGCCCAGCCCGCCCTCGTAGATCAGGTCCACGATCAGCTTCATCTCGTGCAGGCACTCGAAGTAGGCGATCTCCGGCGCGTATCCGGCCTCCACCAGCGTCTCGAATCCCGCCTTGATCAGCTCCGAGATCCCGCCGCAGAGGACCGCCTGCTCCCCGAACAGATCGCTCTCGGTCTCCTCCCGAAACGTCGTCTCGATCACGCCGGCCCGAAGGCTGCCGATCCCGTGCGCATACGCCAGCGCGATCGCCTTCGCCCTGCCCGTGAAGTCCTGATGGATCGCCAGCAGCGAGGGGACGCCCTTGCCCTCCGTGTACATCCGCCGGAGCAGGTGGCCCGGGCTCTTCGGGGCGATCATGAACACGTCGACGTCGGCCGGCGGCACGATCTGATGGAAGTGGATGCTGAACCCGTGCGAGACGCCCAGCGCCTTCCCCGCGCGCAGGTGGGGCCGGATCTCCTCGGCGTAGACACGCGCCTGGATCTCGTCGGGGATGAGGAGCTGGATGATGTCGGCGTCCGCGGAGGCCTGGGCCACCGTCGCCACCGGGAGGCCGTCGGCCTCCGCTGCCGCCCAGGACCGGCTCCCCTTGTACAGCCCCACGGTCACCGCGATGCCGCTGTCCTTGAGGTTCTGCGCCTGCGCGTGGCCCTGGCTGCCGTAGCCGATCACGGCCACGCGTTTCCCGCGGAGGACATTGAGATCGGCGTCCTGCTCGTAGTACACTCTGGCGGGCATTCCGGGCCTCCTCTGGCGGGGCGGCCTGATGCCGCCCCTGCGTGCTTAGACGAACCGCGATGGGCGCGGGAACGGGACGCGCGCCGGCGGCCCGCTCATGTGGGCTGGGTCCCGCGGACCAGCGTGACCTGCCCGGTGCGCACCATCTCGCGAATCCCGTACTTCTGCACGAGCGACAGGATCGCGTCGATCTTGTCCGACCGCCCCGTCACCTCCAGCGTCATCGTCTTTTCCGTCAGGTCGACCACGCTGGCGCGGAAGACGTTGCAGATCTCCATGATCTCCATGCGGCTCGCGGGCGTGGCGTTGACCTTGATCAGCGCGAGCTCCCTGTCCACGGTGTTGAAGCCCGTGACATCGTTGACCTTGATCACCTCGATCAGCTTGTTGAGCTGCTTGATGATCTGCTCGAGGACCTCGGGCTCGCCCTCGACGACGATGATCATGCGCGAGACCGAGGGCTGCTCGGTCACGCCGACCGCCAGGCTGTGGATGTTGTAGCCGCGGCGCCGGAAGAGCCCGGCGACCTTCATGAGCACGCCGGGCGAGTTGTCGACCAGCACCGAGATCGTGTGCTTCATCGGCCCCCGCCGTGCCGGCGCGGGCGCCCCGGCCGCCAGTTCAATCGCGGATGCGGTCATCCTCGATGATCATCTCCTTGACCGACTGGCCGGACGGGATCATCGGGTAGCAGTTTTCGTTCGGATCGCAGACGATATCCACGACGCACGGGCGGTCGCGCACCTCGAGGGAGCGCCGCAGCGCCGGGCCGACCTCCTCGGGCCTGCGGGCGGTGATCCCCACCGCGCCAAAGGCCTCCGCGAGCTTGGCGAAGTCGGGGTTGGCGAGCCACACGTGCGAGTACCGCTCGCGATAGAAGAGCTGCTGCCACTGGCGGACCATGCCCAACGAGGCGTTGTTGATGATGTAGATCTTGATCGGCAGCCGCAACTCGACGGCCGTCGCCAGGTCCTGCATCGTCATCTGGAAGCCACCGTCGCCCACGATCGCGCACACGAGCGCATCGGGCCGGCCGACCTGGGCGCCGAGCGCGGCCGGGAACCCGAACCCCATCGTGCCGAGCCCCCCGGACGTCACCCACATCCGCGGCTCGGTCGTGAGGTAGAACTGGGCGGCCCACATCTGGTGCTGCCCTACGTCGGTCGTGACGATCGCCGCCCCCCGGGTGGCCTTGTAGATCTCCTCGATCACAAACTGCGGCTTGATTTGGTCGCCGTTCTGCTGGTAGCGGAGCGGGTACCGCTCCTTCCACTCGGCGACCTGCCGGTGCCAGGCCTCGCACGCCGGCGGCTTCACCTGAAGCGCCAGCACGCGCAGCGCCTCCCGCGCGTCGCCGACGATCGGGACGTGGGCCGGCTTGTTCTTTCCGATCTCGGCCGGGTCGATGTCGATGTGGATGAAGCGCGCGTGCGGAGCGAAGTCGGACAGGCGGCCCGTCACCCGGTCATCGAACCGAACGCCCACGGCCAGGATCACGTCGGCCGCGTTGATCGCGTAGTTGGCATACGCGGTGCCGTGCATCCCCAGCATGCCCAACGACAGCGGATCGGTCTCCGGGAACCCGCCCTTCCCCATGAGCGTCGTGGTCACGGGGATTCGGGCCAGGCGGGCGAGCGCAGCCAGCTCGGACGCCGCGTTGCTGGTGATCACGCCGCCGCCCGCGTAGATGACCGGCCGCGACGCCTGGCTCAACAGCTGGGCCGCCGCGGCGATCTGGTTGGGGCTGGGCACCGCCGGCGGCATCTTGCCGCTGCGCAGCGTCACCTGCTCCGGAAACGTAAACTCCGCCTCGGCCGCCGCGATATCGCGCGGGATATCCACGAGCACCGGTCCCGGCCTTCCCGTGCCCGCGATGAGGAACGCCTGCAGGACCATGCGGGGCAGGTCGGCCGGCGTCTGGACGAGGCAGTTGTGCTTCGTTACCGGCATCGTGATGCCCGTGACATCGGCCTCCTGAAACGCATCGCGGCCGATCGCGAGCGTGCTCACCTGCCCGGTGATCGCTACGATGGCTGCGGAGTCCATCATCGCGTCGGTGATGCCGGTAATCAGGTTGGTCGCACCGGGCCCGGAGGTCGCCATGCAGACGCCGACCTTTCCGGTGACCCGGTGGTAGCCCGTCGCCGCGTGCGCGGCTACCTGCTCGTGCCGCACGAGCACGTGCCGGATCGCGCGCGCATCATAGAGGGCGTCGTACAGCGGGAGAGCCGCGCCGCCGGGGTGTCCGAAGATGACCTCGACGCCGGCCCGGTGGAGACACTCGATGAGCGCCTGCGCCCCGGACATCCGTCTCGTGGCGAGGGCGGGCGCCGGTCTCGCGACGGGCATCGTGTGCCGTCCCATGGACGTGCTCTCCTTTCGCGCGTAACCCGCAAGATCACGCAAACACGAACCGCGGGGCGTCCTCTAAGGACGGGACGCCCCGCGGTACCACCTTAGTTCCGCCCGGACGTCGCGGCCCGGGCGGCCCTCATCCCTGTCTCGGAGGGCTCCGGCGGGTGCTACTGGGCGCGGCCTCGCGCCTTTGGTCCCCGCGGCTCGGAGACGAGTCCCCGCAGCTCCGGATGCTGGCTCCCACCTGGCCCAGCTCTCTCGGATCCGGGGCGCTGCGGACGGCTCTCCTCATCGCCCCTATCCGTCCCGGGCTCCGCGCGCTGGAGCATGCGATGCTGCGGCGGACGCGAACGAAGCCCTGGACTTGGTAAGTGACGTTACCAGACCTGGCCCGCTTTGTCAAGGTTGCGGCCTCCCTCGCCGGCACGCCCCGCCCGCGCCGCTCATCGGCTCCCCAGCCCCGTCATGTATGCCCGCCCGACGAGCGCGGCGAGAAACAGGCAGAGGAGCAGAAGCCACCGTGATTCGCGGTACTCCCGTTCGTCCGCGACGAACGCCCGCCGCAGGACGCCTCCGGGCCGCAGCCCGGCGAGGGCGAGGACCGTCAGCACGATCAGCCCGCCGTACATGAGGTGCAGCGGCGCGCGCGGCCGCGCGCCGGCGGCCAGGACGGCGATGCCGGTCGCCAGCTGGATGCCCAGGGGAATCTGGGCGAGCCACAGAATCCACCAGAACAGGTGCGGCATGCGGTAACGGCCGGTCGCATCACCGAAGGCCGCGAACGCAAGCGCCAGGACGTCGCCGATCAGCGTGAGCTGAAGCAGCAGCGCCGACCCGTGCCAGTGAGAGAGGCTCACAGCCCGAGGGGTTCGTGGCGGCGCGATCCGGTCCTGCCCGGGCAGGCCCGTGCGCCATCGCGTGCGGTGGGCAGCAGGCGCGAAGGGGTGGGGGGACTGGCCTGAGCGCGCGGTGGTCTCGGGCTTGGTCACACGCATCAGCGGAAGACCTCGACCCCGTCGGGCCTGCGGCCCTCCGGTCGAATCCGTTACTCCGAGGAAGGCGAGCCCCCACACCCCACCGGAGCTGCCACGGAGCTCTTGCGGTGCTGCGCCAGGGGGGCGTCCTCGGGCGGCGACGCGGCCGGCGCGATCGAGTGGACGACACGCACGCGGGGGGACGGATGAGCGAAGACGCCAAGCGCGCGGTGCGATCGCAGTTCGGCCGGCAGGCCTCGTGGTACACGGTGAGCCGGGTGCACCGTCAGTCCAGCGGCCTCGCAGAGCTGCTGCGCCTGGCGTCCCCGGCCCCCACCGACCGCGTGCTCGATGTGGCCACCGGGACCGGCTTCACCGCGCTCGCGCTCGCGCCCCGCTGCCGCGAGGTCGTCGGCGTGGATTTGACGCCGGGCATGGTGAGCGAGGCGCATGCCCTGCGGGAGGCGCGCGGCGTGACGAACCTCCGCTTCTGCCTCGGTGACGCGGAAGCCTTGCCGTTCCGCGACGGCTCCTTTGACATCGTCACGTGCCGGCACGCCTCGCACCATTTCCCGTACCTGCCCCTCGCGCTCGCCGAGATGACCCGGGTTGTCAGGCCCGGCGGCCGCGTCCTGCTGGACGATACCTGCGCGCCCGAGGATCCGGGCCTCGCCGCGCTGATGAACGAGTGGGAGCGCCGGCGGGACCCCTCTCACGTCGCCGACCATCCGCCGAGCCTCCTCATCCACATGCTGGAACGGGCCGGGCTGCGCGTCGCCGACACCGCGCTGACCTCTGTCCCTCTGGAGTTCGGCGACTGGACGAGGCGGAGCGGCGTCCCGGAGGCGGAAGCGGCGGCGCTGCGCGAGAGCTTCGTGCGCGCGTCGCCCGACGCCGCCGCCGCGTTCGGGATCCGCGTCGGGGAAGGCGACATCCATTTTTCGTGGGACGAGATCGTGATCCTCGGGATCAAGCCGTAGCGCAGCATGAGGCCCCCCGCCGTTGACAGGGAGGGTCGGTCTCTGCTAGGGTAGCGGCGACGAGGGGAGTACTCGGGAGCCCGGACGGGCTTCGGCGACGGCCGTCAGGACGGCGGGAGACCGCCCGGCCCCGCCCAGAGAAGACGCTGCGACGAGACCTCCGATACGACATGGCCGTGTCGGAGGTCTCTTCCTTTCCGGCCCGGCCGCAGGAGCGGAGCATGAGCGCGCAGGCGGCTCTGTGGGTCGTGTTCCATCTGGTCGTGGCCGGGCTGATCGCGCTCGACCTCGGCGTCCTCACCCGCACGCCACACGTCCTGTCCACCCGCGAGGCGGGGCTCCGCAGCCTCGCCTGGGTGCTGCTGGCGCTCCTCTTCAACGCCGGCGTGTGGTGGGCGCGCGGCCCTCACGACGGCCTCGCGTTCTTCACCGGGTACCTGCTCGAAGAAGCGCTCAGCGTCGACAACATCTTCGTCTTCCTCCTGATCTTCCGGCACTTCGCCGTCCCGCCGCGACTCCAGCCGAAGGTCCTGAACTGGGGGATCCTCGGGGCGGTCGTGATGCGCGCCGCCTTCATCGCAACGGGCGTGACGCTGCTGCACACCATCCACTGGATCGTGTACGTGTTTGGCGGCCTGATCATGTGGGCGGGCTTCCGCATGCTCCGCGCCCCGGAGAGCGCCCCGGCCGCGGAGCGGCTGGCCGCGATGCGGGCCCTCGGTGCCCGCATCGCCCCGGAGGCGGAGGCCGCGGACGCTCTGGTGCTGCGCCGCGGCGGACGGTTGTACGCGACGCGGTTATTGCTCGTGCTGGTCGTGATCGAGATCACCGATCTCGTGTTTGCGATCGATTCGATCCCGGCCATCCTGGCTGTGACGACCGATCCGTTCCTCGCGTACACGTCCAACGTCTTCGCGATCCTGGGGCTGCGCTCGCTGTACTTCCTGCTGGCCGGGGTGATGCACCTGTTCCGCTACCTGAAGACGGGGCTGGCCATCGTGCTGATGCTCGTGGGTCTCAAGATGCTGCTGAGCGGCATCGTGGCGATCCCGGTGGGGGCCATGCTCGGCCTCGTCGGCTCGATCCTGGGACTCAGCGTCGCCGCGTCCCTGTTCCACCGGCCGCGCGGGGCCGGCGTCCTTCAGTAAGGCGTGTCGCGACGTGGGCAGCCGGCAAGGGACGTGAAGCGCGGCGCCCGGCCGATGGGGGCCCGGGCGGGCCTGCTCTTTCGAATCCGTCCTCGACCGGAAGCGAAGGCAGGGCCCCCGCGGCCGACTCGTCTCGCTGCAACGCTCGCCAGGCTCCGGCGATCATGCGCTCGGCGGCCCGGCCCTCCGGCGCGAGGACTCGCCGACGGGCGCCCACGCGTCCGGGGGTGTCGCCCACCTGGCGGCCTCCGGGTGCAGGATCGCCGCGAGGATCTCCAGCCCATCGACGACGCGGGGACCCGATCGGCTGAAGTAGCTGCTGGCGTCGGTCGCGTAGACGCGGCCGGCCCGGACCGCCGCGAGGTCCCGCCACTCCGGACGGGCCTCGAGCAGCGGCAGCTCCTGCTGGGTCCTCGCGACATCGAACCCACACACGGTCAGCACGATGACCTCGGGCGACGCCCGGACGATCGCATCCCACCCGACGCGGCTGGAGGGCCGGCCCGCCTGCCCGAGGAGCTCCCGACCGCCCGCCAGGGCCACGAGCTCGGGCATCCAGTGGCCACCGCAAAACGGCGGGTCCAGCCACTCCATGCAGAAGACGCCGGGCCGCGGCCGGCCCCGAACGGCGGCCTCGACACGGGCGATCCGCTCGCGCAGACGGCCCACGAGGCGGTGCGCCTGGGCCGCCCGGCCCGTCGCAGCGCCGACGGCCACGATATCGTCCAGGATCTCGTCGAGCCGGTGTGGGTGCAGGCGGAGCACCCGGGGAGCGCCCGGGAGCGCGGCCACCGCGGCATCGACGTCCATGCTCGGCAGCGCGCAGACACGGCAGAGGTCCTGGGTGATCAGGAGATCCGGCCCCGCGGCCGCCAGCGCCTCTACGTCGATCTGGTAGAGGCTCTCACCGCGGCGCGCGGCCCCCTCCACCCGGGCGTCGATCTCCCCGCTGGCCAGGCCGGCCGCGTCGATGAGCGAGCGCACCACGACCGGGCGGCCGCGGATCTCCGGAGGGTAGTCGCACTCGTGCGTCACCGCGACGATCTCGTCCGCGAGCCCCAGGGCACAGACGATCTCCGTCGCGCTCGGCAGTAACGTCGCGATCCGCACGGCCCCTTACCTCGTGGGCGGCCTCCGCGCGCCGCGCAGGCCGCCGACCGTCGCGAGCATCTCGGCCGTCACCTCGGTGAGGCTGCGCACGACGAGGTCCGCGGCCGAGAAGTCGAGCCCCCGCGTGAGCGCCGAGGGGACGGCGATGCACCGCATGCCGGCGGCCTTCGCCGCCCGGACGCCGTTCTCGCTGTCCTCGAGCGCCACGCACGATGCGGGCGTAGCGCCTAGGCGCGAGGCGGCCAGCAGGTAGACATCGGGAGACGGCTTGCCGCGCGCGACCTCATCGCCGCCGGCTACGGCGACGAACCGGGACGCCAGGCCGAGCGTCGCGAGGAGGCCACGGACCCGCGCGATCCGCGACGAGGAGGCGACGCCGGCGCGCACGCCGCCGCGGCCCAGCCCCTCCAGCAGATCCACGACCCCGGGCAGCGGCCTGAGGTACGCCTGCTCGAGCACGGCATGGTGGCGCCGCCAGAGGGCGACCACGGCGTCGGGAGGGCCCGGGCCCCCCTCGAGCCGGAACGGCCCGAGCGGATCGAAGGGGCCATCGTTGCGGCCGATGTTCGCGCGCCAGGACGCGAGCGGGAACCGCAGGCCGAACGTCGCGTACGTGGCCCGCCACGCGAGATACTCCGGCGTCTCGCTGTCCACGATCAGCCCGTCCATGTCGAAGATCACGGCCTCGATCACGCCAGCCCCCCGATAGCCAGAGCATAGCGAACGGCCCGCGAGGAGAAAAGACCGACGGAACGCTCCGCGCGGCGTGGGCGTTACCCGTCTGTGAAGTGTCGCCTGGTATAATGAGGCTCCGATGAAGGCGCCCGGACAGCCGGCAGCAGGGGAGCGGATGGACGATCCGGCGTGCCCGGAGCGCGAGCTGCGGCAGGCCCTGCGCGACCTGGGCTGGATCAACCGGTGGTTTGGCGGTCGCGCGTTCGTGCGGGCGTATCTGGACCGGGTGCTCCCGGCCTGGCGGCGGCGGCGCCGGGGACAGGCGCCGTTCGCGCTCCTCGATGTGGCCACCGGGGGCGCGGATATCCCGCTGGTGGCTGTCGCCTGGGGACGCGACCGCGGCGTCCCGGTTCGTGTCGTCGCGGTCGACCGCCACGCGACGACGGCGCGCCTCGCCCGCGAGGCCGTCGGCGCGTCCGCGGCGATCACGGTGATCCAGGCGGACGCGCGCGCGCTGCCGTTTGCCGATGGCAGCTTCGACGTCTGCCTGTGCACGCTCGCGCTGCACCACCTCGCCCCCGCGGAGGGCCCGGAGCTGCTCCGCGGCCTGCACCGCCTCGCGCGCGCTGGCTTCCTCGTCGTGGACCTCGTCCGCGGCCCGCTCGCCTACGCCGGCGTGTGGTTGCTCACGCGATGCGCGTCGAGCCCTCTGATCCGCCACGATGGTCCGCTGTCCGTGCGTCGCTCACGATCGTGGGACGAGTACCGGCGACTGGCCGCGGCCGCGGCGATACCCAACATGCGCGTGCTGCCGCTGGCGCCGTTTCGCGCGGGGCTGGAGTGGATCGGCTGAGCGCCGTCCCGGCGCCGGCGCGGCCGCCGCGACCGCGGGCGGGCGAGCGATGATGGACGTGATCGTCGTCGGCGCCGGCCCGGCCGGCAGCGCGGCCGCGGCGATCCTCGCGCGCAGCGGATGCCGCGTCGCGGTCCTCGACCGCGCGCGGTTTCCGCGGGCGAAACCGTGCGGGGACTATCTCAACCCCGGCTGCGACGCCGTGCTCGACCGGCTGGGCGTCCGCGAGGCGTTGGCCCGGCAGGCGCGCCCGGTCCGCGGGATGCGCATCGTGCCGGCGCGCGGCGACGCGGTCGCCCTGCCGTTCCCGCGAGACGTGGGGTGGGCGATCCCGCGCCGGCTGCTGGACCACGTGCTCCTCGCGCACGCGGCCGCCTCCGGCGCGCACGTCGTCGAAGAGGCCAGGGTCGTGGGCCTCGAGCAGGAGGCCCGTGCCGTCCGCGTCCGCGTCGAGCGGCCCGGCCCGCGGCACGAACAGCACGCAGCTCGCCTCCTGATCGGGGCGGACGGCCTTCGCTCGACGATCGCCGGGATGACGGGCGCGGGCGGGCCGCCGCGCCGGGGCCGGTACACGGTCGGCGCGTACCTCGAGGGCCTCCGGCCCGAGCCTGGTGATCCCCGCGGGGAATACGGCGAGCTCCACCTCGGCGTGGATCGGTACTGCGGCGTCGCGTACCTTGCCGGGGGATTGGCGAACGTGACGATCGCGCTGCCCCGCGGGGGTCTCCGGGCGTGGCGGGGCGCGCTGGAGGCGCGGTACTGGGACGCCCTGCGGGCGTTTCCCGGTCTGGCGGGCCGCCTCGCGCACGCCCGGCGGGCGAGCGAGTTTCGAGCCAGCGGGCCGCTCGCCTACTGGCGGCGGCGCGCCGCTTGCGGACGGGTGCTGCTGGCCGGGGACGCCGCCGCGTACATCGACCCGCTCACCGGACAGGGGATCTACCTCGCCCTGCGCGGCGCCGAGTTGGCCGCATCGTACGCCCACCGGGCGCTCGCCGGCGGGGCCGCCGTGCCGGCCCCGCGCGCGCCGCTGCCGGCCCTCCGGGAGTACGAACGCGCGCGCCGCCGCGAGTTCGGCCCGGTGTTCCTCCTCTCCCGCGTCCTCCAGCGCCTGGCGTTCTCCCCCGCGCTCCAGCACCGCGCCACGCAGCGGATCGCGGCGCAGCCCGACCTCGGCGTCCGCCTGATCGGCGCGCTGGGGAACCTCGAGCGCGCGGGGACCGTGCTGTGTCCCGGGTTCGTGGCCCGGGTGCTGGGGATCGGGTGATGCGCGCCGGGCGGCCGGCCGAGGCGGGGCTCCCGGGCGCGATGCACACGGAGACCGCGATCCGCATCCGGGGCTCGCTCGACGCGGTCTTTGCGTACGCGGCGCGGGTGGAGGACTGGCCCCGCTGGTTGCCCCACTACCGGAGCGTCCGCGTGATCGCCTCCGACGGTCCGGACAGGATCGTCGAGATGAGAGCGAGGCGAAGCGGGATCCCGGTCCGGTGGCGGGCCAGGCAACGGATCCTCACGGAGCAGCGGCGCATCCGGTACACGCACCTCCGCGGCGTGACGCAGGGCATGGAGGTGGAGTGGCGGCTCGTCCAGGAAGCCGGCGGGCTGGTCCTCGTGACGATCGTGCACGATCTGGACCTCCGGTGGCCGCTGATCGGGCGGCCGGTCGCCCGCTGGATCATCGGGCCGCTGTTCGTCGAGGCGATCGCCGGACAGACGCTCAGCCGGATCAAGGCGCTTGCGGAGCGGGCGCCTGGCGCCGGGGGTGGAGGTGAGCCATGAAGCGGCAGGTCGTGGTGACAGGCATCGGCGCGGTGACGCCCATCGGGTGCGGAGCCGCCGGCCTGTACGAGGGGCTCCGGCTGGAGCGCTCGGCGATCGACCGGATCACCCGGTTCGATCCCACGCCGTTCTCCTGCACGATCGCGGGGGAGGTGCGGGACTTCGACCCGGGAGCCTACATGGACGCCCGGCGGCTGCGCCGCCTGGACCGGTATTCGCAGCTCGCCCTGGCCTGCGGCCGCATGGCGCTCGAGGACGCCCGCCTCCGCCTGACCGAGGAGAACCGGGACGCGATCGGCTGCTTCATCGGCTCCGCCATCGGCGGGGCGGCGTTCGCCGAGGAGCAGCACGCCATCTTCATGGCCCAGGGGATTCACAAAGTCAAGCCCCACCTGGCCCTCTCGGTGTTCTGCGGCGCCGCCTCTTGCAACATCGCGATCGAGTTCGACCTGCGCGGTCCGTCGAGCGCCAACTCCGATAGCTGCGCGAGCGGGGCGATCGCGATCGGCGAGGCGTTCCGCGCGGTGCGCGACGGCTATGCGGACGTCATGCTGGCGGGCGGCGTCGAGGCGCCCCTGACCCCGCTGATCTTCGGCGCGTTTGCGATCATCCGGGCGATGTCCACCCGCAACCATGACCCGGCCCGCGCGTGCCGGCCGTTCGACCGCGGCCGGGACGGGTTCGTGATGGCCGAGGGCGCCGCCCTGCTCGTCCTCGAAGAGCGCGAGCACGCGCTCCGGCGCGGCGCGCCGATCTACGGCACGGTGCTCGGATACGGCACGAGTAACGATGCGCACCACATGACGGCCCCGCTCCCGTCCGGGGCGCAGGCGGCCCGCGCGATCCGGGATGCGCTCGCGGAGGCGGAGGTGCTGCCCCACCAGATCGACTACATCAATGCCCACGCGAGCAGCACGCCGCTGAACGACCCCGCGGAGACGCTCGCGATCAAGCAGGTCTTCGGAGAGCACGCCTACCGGATCCCCGTCAGCGGCACGAAGGCGATGCATGGCCACGCGCTCGGCGCGACCGGCGCGATCGAGGCGGCGATCTGCATGCTCGCGCTCCGGCACGCCTACGTGCCCCCCACGCTCAACCTCGAGGAGCCGGACCCCGCCTGCGACCTCGATTACGTGCCCGGGACGGGGCGCGAGCGCGAGGTCCGCTACGCCCTGAGCAACTCCTTCGGCTTCGGAGGGATCAACGCGGCGCTGGTGTTCGGGCCGGCTCCCGCCGGGAGCACGTGAGCCGGTGCCCAGCGCCGACCGTGAGGACCGTCATGCCAGCGTCCGCCGGTCGAGGACCCGCCGGAGCTTGCCCCCCTCGCTGCGCGGCAGCGTGCCGGGGGCCACGAGCGAGACCTGGACGTGGATCCCGGTGACCCCGCGCAGCCGCTCCGCGACCCGGGCCCGAAGCGCGGCGACTGCGGCGCCGCCGGCGCCCGACGCCCCCAGCGCGTCGGCGAGCGCGGGCGCAACCTCGATCCTGACCTCCAGCGCGTCGAGGGTGCGCTCCCGCGTCACGACGAGCTGGTAGTGCGGAGACAGCTCGGCGAACTGGACGACCACGGATTCGACCTGGGACGGGAAGACGTTGACACCGCGGATCACAAGCATGTCATCGGTGCGGCCGACGACGAGGGACATGCGGGCGTGCGTCCGGCCGCAGGGGCAGGGCGACGGGTCGAGGGACGCGATGTCGCCGCTGCGGTAGCGGACGACCGGCAGGGCCTCCTTGGTGAGGGTGGTGAAGACGAGCTCGCCGGGCTCGCCGGGACGGACCGGCTCCAGGCTGACGGGGTCGAGGGCCTCCACCAGGAAGTGGTCCTCGAAGACGTGCGAGCCCCGTTGGACCTCCACGCACTCGTTGCTGACGCCCGGGCCGATCACCTCGCTCAGGCCGTAGATGTTCACGGCCCTCAGCGGCAGCCGCCGCTCGATCTCCCGACGCATCTCCTCGGTCCAGGGCTCCGCACCGAGCACGGCGGAGCGCAGCGGCAGCTCCTCCGGCGCCAGGCCTCGCGCCGCGGCCGCCTCCGCGAGCGTCAGCAGGTAGGAGGGCGTGCAGGCGATGATGCGCGGGGCGAAGTCCTGGATCAGCAGGAGCTGCCGCTCCGTGTTGCCCCCCGAGGCGGGCACCACCGTGAGCCCCATCAGCTCGGCGCCGTAGTGCATCCCGAGCCCGCCGGTGAACAGACCGTACCCGTACGCGTTGTGGAAGACGTCCCCCGGCCGCGCCCCGCTCGCCGCGAGGCACCGCGCGCAGACCTCCGCCCACACCCCGAGGTCGCCGCGCGTATAGCCCACGACGGTCGGCTTGCCGGTCGTGCCCGAGGAGGCATGGATCCGGATAACCTGCTCCCGCGGCACCGCGAACATCCCGAACGGGTAGTGGTCGCGGAGATCGGCCTTGCGCGTAAACGGCAGGCGCCGGAGGTCGTCGAGCGAGCGGAGGTGCTCGGGCCGCACGCCGGCCCGGTCGAACGCCTCGCGATAGAACGGCACCCGCGCGGCAAGACGCTGCACGAGATCCCGGAGGCGCGCGAGCTGAAGCGCCTGCAGGTCCTCGCGGGGCATCGTCTCGACCGGAACGTTCCAGATCATGCGGATCCCCAGCGCCCGGGGCCGGCCGCGCCGCCGTGTCGCGGCCGGCGACCGTCATCCCCGCAGACTACCAGGGGTCTGAGTAGCGCTCCTCCTTCCAGGGATCGCCACGCATGTGGTAGCCGTTCTGCTCCCAGAAACCGGGCCTGTCCTCGCGCAGGAGCTCGAGCCCGCGCACCCACTTGGCGCTCTTCCAGAAGTACAGCCGGGGCACGACAAGGCGGCACGGCCACCCGTGCTCCGGCGCGAGCGGCGCGCCATCGTGCGAGAAGGCGAAGAGGACGTCGGGCTCGAGGAGGGCGGCGAGTGGCAGGTTGGTCGTGTAGCCGCCATACGCGTGCACCATCACAAACGCGGCGTCCGGGCGGGGGCGGACGTGCCGCATCACCTCGCCGGACGCGACGCCCTCGAACACGTTATCGAACCGGGACCAGGCCGTGACGCAGTGGACATCGCACCGGACGGTGGTGCGCGGCAGGCGCGTGAACTCCTCCCAGGTCCAGCGAACGGGCGCCTCCACCTCCCCGGTGACGGTGAACTCCCACGTCGCCAGGTCGATCCGCGGGATCCCGCCGTAGTGGAGCACCGGCCACTTCGCGGTCCGGTACTGGCCGGGCGGGAGCTTCGCGCGCGTGGCGTCCGGCATCAGCCCTCCCTAACGCGCTTCCCGGTTGCGCTAGTGCCGTCGGATCTCGGCCGCCGGGGGGAGGGGATGGCTCCGGTCCGCCCAGGGCGCCGGGGGTCGGCCGATCGAGGAGACCGTCTCCGGCAGCAGGTACGCGCCCTGCGTGTAGAGCATGCCCTGCAGCGCCCGCACCAGCGCGGGGCGCTCGGCGAGCTGCCGGATCGAGACCCGCGCCTCGATCGACAGGACCGCCGCCACGCCGGCGGCCTGGCCTTCTTCCATCGTCGTGGGCACGACCCGCGCCGACGCCGCCGCCTCCCACGTCGCGGAGATCGACCGACTGGCACAGATCACGTTCCCCACTCCCACCGGCACGAGCGAACGCAGCGGGATGGTGTAGATATACCGGTGGGCGGCGTAGGCGTTGTGCTCGCCGGGCCGGTACGGGTGGATATCGATCGGATAGCTCGCCACGCCGACCGCGTCCCAGAACACGCGTCCGTCGATGATGTCCTGCGCGGTGAGCGTGTACAAGCCGTGGATGTGGCGGGTCTCGCGGATATACAGGTAGTCCGCCGGGCGGATCAGATACGCGTGCGAGAACCCGGGCGCCATCTCTCGCAGGAACTGGACGAGGGACGGCAGCTCCGCGCGCCCGCGGCGCATGCCGTCCGCGACCGACGCCGGGTCGGTGCCATCCACGCCGAAGATCAGCAGGCCGTTGACGAGGACCGAGCCGTCGTGCTGCAGGCCGAGGTTGAGGTCGTAGATGCCGACGCCCGGCTGCGTCGGGTGGTACACCCGCATGATCGGGCCGTATCCCCAGATGTTGCCGTGGTAGACGCCGCCCCGGAGGATGTGCTTGGTCGTCACGCCGTACATCGCCGCGGCCACCTGGCGCCAGTCCACGCCGCCCAGCTCGAAGACCAGGGTGGCCGACATCATCTCGCGCCCGAAGCCGGGCCCTTCCCGCCCCAGCGTGTACGGCACGCCGGCCATCGCCGCGATGTCCGCGTCGTCGGTGGCATCCACGATCCGGCGGGCGCAGATCGTCTGCGTTTCGTGGCTGCGGGCGTCCTCGAACACCACCCCCGTGACCCAGGAGCCGTTCATCACCACGGCGACCGGACGGGTGTGCAGCCGCAGGGTGATGAGCGGCTCGTGCCGCACCTCCTCCCGGAAGACCTTCTTGGCGTACTCCACGTCGAAGGTCGTCCCGAGCCGATCGTAGATCTCCAGGAACACGCCGCGCGCCAGGTGGCGCCCGTCGAGATCGAAATCCATGTCGAGCATGTTGAGCATCGCCCCCGTGAGGTCGCCGCCGAGGTAGGGCCGGGCCTCGGTCTCGATCACGGGGGTGCCCAGCCGGGCCGCCGAAACGGCGGCGGCGACCCCGGCCGGGGTGCCGCCGACGACGAGGACGGGCACGTGCACCGAGCACTCCGAGGACTGGGGCGAGACCGCACCCGCCCCGGCCGCGCCCGGCGCGGCGGGCGCGAGCAGGAGAAGGCCGACCAGCACGGCAACCACGGCCACGGGCCTGGTGGGCCGGTGGGGCTCCCCGGCATGGTCCGGGTGACGCAGCATACTGGCCGCCATTATACCAGAAGACCGTCGTGAAGTGGGGCCGCGACCATAGAAGGTCCCCGCATGGTTCGGCCCGCTGGAAGGCGTCTCCTCTTTGGTATATCCCCCCGTCTCACGCCGGACACCTCCCGGGCCCGCCGCCAGGGGGTCCTGGCTCAGGGGCGCTCCCGGTGTGGGCCTGCCCTCCGCTCCCAACCGGCGCGGTCCCATCAGCGTGCAGCGACGGGTCTGCGGCACGGAGACCAAGGGGCGCGCAATCTTCGCGGAGCGAGCGGTGGTCTCGGCATCGACCGAGCAGAGTCGGCGGAAGGTCTCCGCCCCGTCGGGGGCGCCAGGGCGCCGTCCGGCCGACGCCGGGGCGGGCCGGTCTCTTTGCCGCATGCCGTGCGGGGATGGGACCGGCGGCGACGACGCCGGCGTCGTCGCCGAGCGCCGGGAGGACCTCGCGCCCCGCTCCGGGCAGGTCCCCGCCGCCTCCCTGTACCACCACCGGATGCCGGTAACGGGGGGCCTAGCTCGCCTGGGTGCTGGGGCGCGCCGGCTGGGGGGCGGGCGGCCGGATGAAGATCCGGCAGAGGACGATGCTGAACTCGTACAGCAGCCCCATAGGGATCGCGACGAGAGCCATCGTCACCGGGCTCCAGTCCGGGGTCGCGAACACGGCGATGGCCGCGATCACCATGTAGGCGATGCGCCACTCCCGGCGCAGCGTCTGCGGCGTCACGAGACCCAGCGCGGCGAGCGACAGGATCACCAGCGGTGTCTCGAACGTCCCGCCCACGATCAGCAGGAAGAACAGCACGTAGTTGATATAGGCGTTGGCGGTGAGGAGCACGTGGAACTGGTTCCCCGCCTGCGAGAGCAGCCACCGGGTGCTCACCGGCAGGACGATCCAGTACCCGAACACGATCCCGACCGCAAAGAGCGCGCCCGAGAGCACGGCCAGCGGCACGACTCGCCGCCGCTCGTTCTCCGTCAGCGCCGGATCGACGAACGCGAACAGCTGGTAGAGGATCCACGGCATGCTCACCGCGATCCCGAAGAGCATGGCGACCTTCACCTTGACGAGGAACGGCTCGAGCACCGTGAGCGTCGTCAGCTTCATCTCGCCCGTCGGGCGCAGCAGCAGGTGCAGCAGCGGATCCACGAACACGAGCCCGAGGCCGGTCGCGATGAGCAGACCGAGGACCGCGTACTGGAGGCGCTGGCGCAGCTCCTCGAGGTGCTCGATCAGGGTCATCTCTCTATCGCGCGTGGTCATATCACGTCACTCGGCATCCCGTGCCAGCTGCGACAGGGTCACGAGCGTGTAGCCCCGGTGGCGCAGTTGCACGATGATCGCAGGCAACGCCTGCGCGGTGTTCAGGGTCGTGCTGTGGAGCAGGATGATGGACCCGGGCTCAGCCCGGAGCGGCACCTGCGCCACAAGTGTCTTCGCCGGCGGCTGGGCCCAGTCCCCCGAGTTCTCGGTCCACATCGCGAGCCCCATCCCGGCGCGCCGGGCGGCGTCCGCGACAGCCACGGTGTAGTCGCCCCCCGGCGGCCGGAACCACCGCGGAGCGCGCCCCGTGATCCCGCGGATCACCGCGGCCGTGGCGTCGATCTCCTCGGAGGCCTTGGCTGGGGCCAGGCCCGTCAGGTTCGGGTGGTCGAACGTGTGGTCGCCCACCTCGTGGCCGTCCGCGGCCATCTCGGCCACGAGATACGGATAGGCGCGGGCGTGCTCCCCGATCACGAAGAACGTGGCGACGGCGTGGTACCGCCGGAGGATCGCAAGCAGCAGCGGCGTGACAAGTGGGCTCGGGCCGTCGTCGAAGGTCAGCGCCACCTCGGCCCGCCGCGGATCTCCGCGCCACAGCCGGCCCCGGCTCTCCAGCCCGAAGACGAGGCCCGCCAGCCGATCCTTGATCTCCGCGAGCCGCTCGAGCGCGTCGCCATGGAACCGCTCGGTCGACTCGACGCCCCGGTCGCCGGCCGCCCTCGCGGCGGCGCCCTGCGCCGCGGTCCGCTCGGTGACCGTCCCGGCCAGGAGAGCCGGGCTGTACCAGACGTCGCCGGCCCGCGCGAGCGCTTCGCCTGCCGCGAGAGCCGGCGGTGTCCCGAGGAGCGGGTCCCGGAAGAGGCGCGCGGTGAGCGTGGCGTCGGTCCGCCGGCCGTCGAACCGGCCGGTCCGGTGGTAGTAGCCGGTCAGCGTCACCTGGAGCACTCGCGGGTCGGCCTCGAGCGCGGCCACCGCGAGCGCGCGGGCCCGCTCCTGCGCCTCCCGGAGGACCGCGCCCCGATCCCCGGTCCCATCCATCCCGTAGACAAACTCGATCCATGCGAGCCTCGCGATCCACCCGTCGGGCAGGCGGGTGACGCCATCGCTCGCGACCGCGAGCTTCGCGACGGCAGGCGCGAGGCCCCGGGCCTGGAGCACCCGCCAGATCCTCTGCTCCTCCACCCGGATGCCGGGACCGAGGGGGTGGGCGGCGGGGGTGATGGACCGCACGCGGGGCGGCGGCGAGAGCCCGGCCGCCTCAGCCGCGGCCGGCCGCAGGACGGGGACGAACCGCGCCTCCCATGCCCCGACGCGCGCGGTACCGGCGCGGGTTGGTGCCCGCGCCGTCGGCCGTCCGCCGGGCGCACGGGATATCCCCCCGGATGGCACGGAGGCGGCAACGCGCACCAGCTCGTCCTGCGGCAGCTCACCGACCAGCGTGAAGGAGACCACGCCCGCGTTCCAGTGGAGCAGCGTGGCGACCCCACGGGCGATCATGGTGCCAGGGGCGGAGCCGATGCGGACCGGACGCCCGGTCGGCGGGGAACCCTGCGGCCCGCGGCTCTCGAACAGCGTCAGCGTCGAGACCCCGTCCGAGAACGCAAACGTCGCCGTGGGGATGCCGCGCACCATCGAGATCCGCGATCCGACCAGCCTGTAGCCGGGCGGCAGGTACGCCGGGAGCTGCGGGGTGAACCCGACGCGCTGCGCGATCTGCTCGATCGTGAGCCGCCCGCTGGGCGTCCGCGTGTGGATCCGCGTCCCGGGTGGCGGCACCACGCTGAAGAGGTCGGCCGACAGCGCCGGGTTCACCTCGATCGAGAGGAACGCCGAGATCTCCCGCAGGGCACCGGTAGGACTGTACCGCTCCAAGCGCAGGAGGAGGCGGGTCTCGGTATCGATCCAGAGGCGCAGCCGCGGCCGTCCGGGAAACTTGGGCTGGATGTCGATGATGCGGGCCGGGCGGCCGGCGACGGTGTCGGTGCCGCCGAACCGCGCGTCGTAGTTCTCGAGGATCCGCGGCAGGATCTCGCGGGCCAGGCCCTCCTCGTCGTGCTCGGGCGCTGGGCGGCGGACTACCTCGTTGCGGGCGGGCGTAAACTCGACCTCCGTCCGGCCGGTGATGATGACGATCCGCGCGGGCTGGGCGCCCGCCGCTGGATACTCCAGGCGGGTCCGGTCCGGCGCCTGGTGGTAGACGCGCACCTCCGACGCCTGCACGCCCGCCGCCCATACGGTCACGGTCTTGGTCCCCACGTAGCTAGTGCGGCGCGGCGCCGTGGCCGCGGACTGCAGCCACAGGAGCGGGCTGTCGCCCGGGCCCTGCTGCGCCCGCGCCGGCGGCGCCGGCGCGGAGGCCGCGAGGGCCCAGCCCAACGCGCAGATCGCCGCGGCGGCGACCTGGCGGCGGATGGAGGGTGGCATGCTACCGGGTCTGCGGCTCCGGGGCGGGAAGGGTGTACGTGACCAGCGTGGTCGCCACCTCATCGGTGAGCGGCCGGCCCGTCGAGAGCACCAGGTAGTCGCGGAGGTAGGCATCGGGATCCAGCGGCGTCTCGTGCACGCCCCATCGCGACAGCCAACCCAGCGGGAGGCCGAGCGCCAGGGCCAGGGCTGCGCACGCCAGCGCCAGCCGGAGCGGCGTCGGCCGCAGCGACAGGCTGCGGAGCAGTTCGCGCAGCCTCGGGCGGGCGTCCGCGCGTGCTTCCCGCATCAGCCGCCAGTGCAGCCTCTCCGCCAGCCCCTCCGGCACCGCCGGATCGGGCAGGCCGCGGAGCAGGCGCCGCAACGCCGCGAGCTCCGCGTACGCCCGCCCGCACCCGGCGCACCCCGCGAGGTGCCCCTGCACGCGCTCCAGCTCCTGCGCGCTTAGGGCGCCGTCGAGATACGCGGAGAGACGGTCAGTGACGTGGTCACTCACCGGTCTCCCCTCCTCCCGGCAAGCTGCGGCCCGAGCGCCTTCCGGAGCATCTCGCGCGCCCGGTGCAGCCGCGATCGCACCGTGCCAACGGGGCAGCCCACGGCGGCCGCAACTTCATCATAGGATAGTCCCTCGATGTCCACAAGGACGACCGCGGTCCGAAACTCCGCGGGCAGGCGGTCCAGGGCCGCCTGGACCGCACCGTCCAGGTCCGTGGCCTCCACGAGGCGCTGCGGATCGTCCCGGTCGTCGCCCACGAGCGCCACGAGCGGGTCGCCGCCCGGGCTCACCGGCGCATCGAGGGAGACCTCGGGGCGGCGGAGGCGGCGCCGCACCCGATCGATGTGCGTGCGTGTCATGATCCGGTACAGCCAGCGGTCGAAGTAGGTCCCGGGCTGGTACCGGTCGAACGCGCGGAAGGCCTCGACGATCGCCTCCTGCGCCAGATCCTCGGCGTCGTCGGGGTTTCCGGCCAGCCTGTACGCGACGCGGTAGATCCCGCGCAGGTGTCGCGCCAGCAGCTCTTCGAACGCCGCCAGCCGCGCGCCCGCCGGCGCCGACGCGCCCGCCGACGCGTCCATCACCCTGTCTATCGCCCCAACGAGCTGCTGCATCGACCCGCGCGCCGCATCGACGTGCACTGGCCCTCCCCGACCTTGGCTCTCCATCTCGTAGCGCGCCGCGGCCGCGGGAAGTTCCCGCGCCGCGGCGCCATCACGCCGTCGGGGCGCCGCGGCCGAGCAGCGCGGCCCGGAACTGCTGCACGCTGGCCGACGGGGTAATCGCGACGACGATGTCTCCCCGGCGGAGCACCGTGTCGCCGTGGACGCTCTCGGCCGTCTCCCCCCGAACGACGATCGCGAGCATACAGTTGTGGGGGAGCGCGAGGTCGCGGACGCGCCGGTTCACGGCGGGCGAGTCCTCCGGCAGGGCGACCTCCACGAGCTCCAGGTGACCCCGCCGCAGGGCGGTCAGCGGGATCACGTCGGCGACCTCCACCTCCTGCTCGATCAGGCTGTAGATCAGCTTGGTCGAGCTGACCGTCTCGTCGATGCCCAGGAGCTGGAACGTCACCTCGTTCTTGGGGTTGTTGATCCGCGCGATCACCCGCTTCACGTTGAATTTGCGCTTGGCCATCTGGCAGATCACGAGGTTGTCCTCGTCGTCGCCGGTAACCGCCGCGACGAGGTCCGCACGGGCCGCCCCGGCCTGGTCGAGGGTCGTCACCTCGCACGCGTCGCCCAGCAGGGCGGCGTCGCCGAACTCCTCCTGCAGCAGGTCGAACCGGCGGCGCGCCTTCTCGATGATGGTCACTTCCTGGCCTGCGCCGTGCAGCGCCTTCGTGAGATAGTACCCGACCTTTCCGCCGCCAGCGACGATCACGTACATGGCTACCGGCTCCTTTCGGACCCCGGAGACCGCGGCAGCGTCTCCCGGACCGCCTGGTACTCCTCGATGCTCCGCCACGGCCGTCCCGTGAGGAAGTCCCGGCACAGCCCCGCGCCCAGGAGCGTGGGGGAGATCGTGTCGATGCCCAGCTCCTTGTAGGCTTCAGCGCGCAGCGGGTCGTAGATCCGCGCGATGACGCGGGGCACCTTGTATTTGACCTTGACGATCTGCGCGGACATGATGTTGGTGTTGTCCCCGTTGGTGGTCGCGGCAAAGCCGTCGGCACGCTCGATCCCGGCCTTGCGCAGGACGTCCTCGTCGATGCCGATCCCGAGGATCGTCTTGCCCCGGAACCCCCGGCCGAGGCGCCGGAAGGACTCCCGATCGCGGTCGATGATCGCGACCGAATGCCCCTCGGCGGCCAGCATCATCGCCAGCGTCGCGCCCACCCGTCCACACCCCAGGATCACGACGTGCATCGTCGACCGCTCCCCCCTTCCCTACCGCCGCCGCTGCCCCGCGTCGTCCGCCGCCGCGGCGACGTGGCCCGGGGACCCGGCCTCCGCCGGCGGGACGGGCCCCGCCGCCGGCGCGGGCGGCGCCGCCGCGCCGATGCTCGTCTCGGCCAGCCGGTCGATGATCACCTCGCACGGCGCGTGCCGGAACAGCGACTCGGCGACGCGGGCCGTCGATCCTTCGACGAACCCGGTATCCGGCGAGATCCCGAGCACGATGAGGTCCACATCGTGGTCGCGGGCGACGCGCGAGATGCCCTCGCCGGCCTCCCGGGTGCGGATGATCTCGGTCTGCGCCTCGAGGTTGTGCATGTCGACGATCTGCCGCGCCTGCTCGAGCGCGCGGCGCCCGGCTTCCTCCACCTTGGGCAGCGGCACGCCGAGGCCCAGCGTGCGCGGGACCTCGACGATGTAGCCGAGCAGGATCTTGGCCTTCTGGACCTGCCCCAGGCGGCTCGCCAGCTCGACCGCCCGCTCCGAGTAGTACTCCTCCAGGATCGGGACGAAGATCGTCCGGACGGCGCCGACGGAGTGCACCGCGCGCGCCACCTCGATGGACACCGGCCGCGGCACGCGGAGCATCCACAGCAGCAGCGCGGCCATCGCCCCGGCGAACCCGGTCGCCAGGATCGCCCCGATCACGCTCACCTGAAGCGGCTCGGTCACCGGAGCCTCCGCCAAAGGTAGGCCGCCACGAACCAGAGCCGGTACGCGCCGAGCGCGACGAAGCCGAGCCCGACGAGCAGCGCCTGGAGGTGCACGCCCAACGGCAGCGTCCGGGCGAGGATCACGAGGCCGAGGATCACCATGAGGACGCTCGTGACGGTCAGGTAGGCGTCACGCACGCGCCTGCCCCCGCGCCAGCTGCCGGTCGCGCTGCGCCAGCGCGAATTCGTACTGCTCGAGGAGATCGAACTCCTCGGCGTCCCGGAGGATCGCGCGCTGCTGGTCCTCCCAGTGGTGGGCGACGCTGCGCCACACCGGGAAGCCGTGCCGGCGCCGGTACGCGACATAGTAGACGAGGCAGAGGATGACCCAGCTGGGGCCCGCGACCCGTCCGACCGCGTGGGTGAGCACGACCTCGATCAGCGTGATGAGCACGCCGACGAGGCCGAGGAACCCGATGATCGGGACGTGCACGGCCTGGCCGGCGCGCCGCCAGCGCACGTTGAGGGGCACGCGATACGGCCGGGGGGAGTACGGGTCCCTGAACCGCAGGGCGATGAGCGCGATGAACACCAGGGTGTAGCCGAGGGTCGCCCCGAACGCGTACATGTTGGCGAGCGCGTCGACCGCGCTGGGCGTGAGAAACGCCAGCATCGCCTCGAGCAGGCCGATGCCCGAAAAGACGAGGATCGCGCGCGCCGGCGTCCGGTACCGCGGGTGCACGTCCCGGAACCACGGCGTCAGCAGCTTGAGCTGGCTCATCGAGTACACGAGGCGGCTGGCCCCCATCACGCCGGTGTTGGAGGAGATCAGGAGGACCACGGCTCCCAGGATGGCCGCGAGCGGCCCCGCGACCGGGCCGACGAACGGCAGCCGGCTGCCGAAGAGCGCAACGGAGTCGCCCACGTGCTGGGCGTAGACCTGCCACGGCAGCACCCCGAGGCCCGTGACCGAAAAGAACACGGCGAACAGGAACACGCTGCCGATGAGGCCGATCGACGTCCGCGGGATGATGGTGGCGGGCCGGCGCGTCTCCTGCGCCGCCTGGGAGATCGACTCCAGCCCCACGTACGAGATGATCGCAAGGGACGACCCGTACATGAACTGGGTGAGCGTGGGGAACTGGTGCACCCACTGGTCGACCAGCAGCTCGGGCCTCCAGGCGAAGATCAGTCCGATGACGATGAGGCCGGCCTCGACCACCAGGCTGAACACGCCGATCACCTCGTTCAGCAGCGACGACTCCCGCACGCCCCGGACGTTGAGCCAGGTGAGGAGCCCGATCAGCAGGAACGTCTCGCCGGCCCACAACGGGTTGATGCCGTGGAGGGGACCGAGGTCCATCTTGAAGTCGCGCACCGCCGGGAAGAAGAAGTTCATGTACCCGGCCGAGAACGTGGCAAAGAGGGCGATGTCGATCGTGTAGTCGAGCAGCAGGGCCGATCCCGCGATGAACCCGGCCATGTCCCCGAGGCCCCGGCCGACGAAGTACTGGCCGCCCCCCGCCAGCGGGTACGCGGACGCCAGCTCGGTGTAGGCGAGGCCGATCATGATGTAGACGAGCCCCGCGGCGGCGAACGCGAGGGGCGCCGCGCCCATCGTGGCGGCGATGACGATGCCGAGGGCCGCGTAGATGTCCGCCCCCACGTCGGCGAACCCCCACATGAACGAGCCCCACACCGAGACGTCCCGGCGCAGGTGCGGCTCGCCGGCGGCGAGCGGCGGGGCGGAGGCGATCTCAGCCACAGGGGGGCTCGCGGCGCAGCACGGTGATGAGATAGCGCGGGTAGCGGCGCTCGCGCAGCACGACGAGGCCGGGGATCCGTCTGAAGCGATCGTGGAGGGCCCGCGCGCCGGTGCCGCCGCCTCGTGCCTCCGACAACCCGGCCGCGTCGTGCACCGAGGTCCCGTGCACCAAGCAGAGGTCCCCGCCCGGCGCCACCCACCGCGCGACCCGCGGAGCCAGGCTTTCGAACTGCGCGCGGTTCATGTAGTAGAACAGCTCCGCGCACACCACGAGATCGAAGGCGCCGTCCGGATCCTCGTGGAGCACGTCGAGCCGGCGCACCCGGACGCGGGGGTCCCCGGCGTGCCGCCGTCGCGCCCGGCGCAGCGCCAGCCCGGAGAAATCCACGGCCACGATGCGATCACACAGGGCGAGCAGGCGAGACGTGAAGAGCCCCTCCCCGCAGCCGACCTCCAGCGCCGTTCCGTAGCGCCGCCGCCCGAGGGCCGCGAGCGTGCGCTCCGCCCGCGCGCGCTCGTACTCGGACGTGGCCAGGCGCCAGGGGTCGGGGACGAGGTAGCGTGCTTCGAAGTAGGCGCGGATCATCCAGCTCCGCGCTGTGAGCAGGCGCTTGAGCGCCGTGTCGTCACCGACCCACCGGAGCAGGCGTCCGCCCGCCCCCGGCACGACGGCGCGCGGCAGGCTCGCGGCGCTCATCGCATCCCCATCGTCGGCCCGGCAGGGCCCGGTGCCGCGGCCACCGGCGGCTGCGGCCCGGCCCCGGGCGCGCGATCCCGGACGTTGTACCGGTTCATCGCCGCTGCCAGCCCGTCCCGGGCCACGGTCACGGCTGCGTCCGCGGCCCGGTCCACCGCCGCATCGATGGCGGGCCGCTCGTCGGGCGTGAACCGGGCCAGCACGAACTCCACCGGATCGATGCCCTCCGGCGGGCGGCCGATGCCGATGCGCAGGCGCGCGAAGCGCCCGGTGCCCAGCTCATCGATGATCGAGCGGATCCCGTTGTGCCCGCCGGCGCCGTTCCCCGGCCGGAGGCGCAGGCGCCCCAGGGGAAGGTCCAGGTCGTCGTGCACGACGAGCAGGTCGCCGGGGCGGCGGCGGTTCCTCCGAAGGAGGTCGCGCACCGCGTGGCCGCTCACGTTCATGTAGGTGTCGGGGATGGCGAGGAGCACGGCCGACGTCCCGATGCGAGCCCGCCCGGTCCGGGCCCACGCGCTTGGCTCCAGCGATACGCCGAGGCGCTCCGCCAGGCGCTGGACGACCTCGTGCCCGACGCTGTGGCGGGTTCCCCGATACCGGCGTCCGGGGTTGCCGAGCCCGACGATCAGCAGCATGTCCTCCACCCCGCGCGGGCCCGGCCGGTCCGACCGCTCCCGGTCGGGCCATGCGGCAGGCCTCCCATGCCCGAGCAGGCGACAGGGAGAGGCGGATCGGACGATCGGGTGGCGATGTCCTCGTTCACGACGCTCCACCACTATGCGACAGCGTCACAGAGCATGGCAAGCACGGCCCTCTAAGCGTGAAGGGCGCGGACAGCGCCACGCCCCTCCTCGGTCTCGGCTCCGCCGGCCCGGTTAGCGTGCCACGACAGCGGCTACTCCTTCCTCTCCGGCCTGCCCGGCTTGGCCTCGGGCTTCGCCGCCTTCGGCTCGGGCCGCGGCGGCGCTGGCTGGGCCTCCGCACCGGCCGGCAGGGCCCGACCCGCCGCCTCCGGTGCGGCCGCGCCCTCAGCCACCTCCGGCGCCGCCGCCTCTTCCTCCTCGGGCGCCACGACGGCCGCGATCACTTCCCCAGGAGGCGTGACAACCTCGATCCCCTCGCCCACCGAGACGTCGCGAACGTGCAGGGAATCGCCGATGCGGAGGCCCTCCACGCGAACGGTCAGGTGGTCTGGGATCTGCGTGGGCAGGCAGCGGACGGTGATCTCGCGGAGGTGCTGCTCCAGGATGCCGCCGGCCGTCACCCCTTCCGGGGTCCCGACGAGCGCGAGCGGCACGCGCGCTTCCAGCGTCTCGGTCAGGCTGATCTCGTGGAGGTCGACGTGGAGGATCTCCCGCCGGATCGGATCCCGCTGGATCTCCGCCAGCATCACAGTGCTGGTTTCCTCGTTGCCGTCCCGGGAGATCCGGAGGTCGATCAACGCATTCCGCCCTCCGGCCGTCAGGGCGCCGAGCAGGGTCTTGCGATCGATGGCAAGCGGCAGCGGCTCGCGGGCCTGGCCGTAGAGGATCGCGGGCACGAGGCCGTCCCTCCGGATCCTCTTGATCGCATTCTTGCCGATGAGCGCCCGCGTCGCCGCGGCCAGGCTCACCCGTTCCATGGCGCACACCCTCCCCCACCCTCCGCGGGGGCCCGAACAGGCGCTCGCGCACGGGGGGTCTCACGATGGCCCATTATAGCACCGGACCGGGGGGCACACAACCGGCGGTCCTACGGGACGCGGGGGCCCGCGACGGGCGCCCCGGCGTGATGGACGAGGTCGACGGACGCCTCCTGCAGCAGGCGCTCCGCCACGACATCGGGGTAGGGGACCTCGTAGACGACGCGGGTGATCCCGGCATTCACGACCATCTTGGCGCACGTGAGGCACGGCTGGTGGGTGCAGTAGATCGTGGCGCCCGCGATGCCGACGCCGTGGTAGGCCGCCTGCACGATCGCGTTCTGCTCGGCGTGGAGACACAGGCAGGTATCGAGGGCGGTGCCGGAGGCGGCGTCGGACGCGCACCGGCCGCACCCGCCGTCCCCGCAGTTTCTCATCCCGCGCGGCGTGTCGTTGTACCCGGTGCTGAGCACCATCCGGTCCTTGACGATGACGGCGCCGACGTGACGGCGCAGGCAGGTCGAGCGGGTGGCGGCGAGGTGCGCCAGGCTCATGAAGTACTCATCCCACGACGGACGCGGCACCTCGGCCTCCTGTGTCTTTGCTCATCCCGTTGCAGCGCCTCGTCGGCCCGGCAACGGATCCCCGCCCCCTTCCTTCGGCGCCACCGCACATCGGCGACGAGACCGCGAGTGCTCCATCGGGCCGGTTCCGTGGCCCCACACCCCGCCGCACCTGGCACGGAACCCCTGCCCCGCTCGGCTAGCGCGTGCCGTAGAGCCGGTCTCCGGCATCGCCGAGGCCCGGGATGATATACCCGTGATCGTTGAGGCGCTCGTCCACCGCGGCGGCGTAGATCTCCACATCGGGATGGTGCTCCTGCACGCGCCGGATCCCTTCGGGCGCCGCGATCAGCACCATCAGGCGGATCGCCCGCGCGCCGCGCTGCTTGAGCAGCCCGATCGACTCCACCGCGGACCCGCCGGTCGCAAGCATCGGATCCACGATCAGCACCCGGCGCGCCCCGACATCCGGAGGGAGCTTGCAGTAGTAGGTGTGCGGCTGCAGCGTCTCCGGATCGCGGTAGATCCCGACGTGTCCGACGGCGGCCGTCGGCATCAGCCGCAGGATGCCCGCCTCCATCGCGAGGCCCGCCCGCAGGATCGGGACGATCGCCAGCTCTTCCCCGGCCAGCATCGCGCCGCGGGCGATCCCGACGGGCGTCGCCACCTCGATCGTGCGGAGCGGCAGGTCGCTCGTCGCCTCGAACGCCATCAGCATCGCGATCTCCTCGACGAGCTCGCGGAACTCCTTGTGCCCGGTGCGGGCGTCCCGCAGGATCGTCAACTTGTGCTGGATCAGCGGGTGGTCGAACACCCGCACGCCGCTCACGGCCCTATCCGGCCACCTCCACGCGCTCCGGGTAGATCGGGAACGACGCGCACAGGTCGCGGACCTGGCCCCGGATGCGCGCGGCGACGGCCGCGTCATCGGGCGCGCTCAGCACCTCGTCGATCCACCCCCCGATCACCCGCATCTCCGCGGGTCCCATGCCGCGCGTCGTCATCGCAGGGGTGCCGATGCGGATCCCGCTCGTCGTCATAGGCTTCTCCGGGTCGAAGGGGATCATGTTCTTGTTCACGATGATGTGGGCGTCCCCCAGCGCCCGTTCAGCCCGGCGGCCCGTCAACCCCTTGCTGCGCACGTCCACGAGCATCAGGTGGTTGTCGGTGCCGCCGGAGACGACGTGGTACCCGCGCCGGAGAAACTCCGCGGCCAGCGCGCGGGCGTTCTCTACGATCCGCGCCGCGTACGCGCGGAACTGCGGGCTCATCGCCTCTTTGAAGCACACCGCCTTGGCGGCGATCACGTGCATCAACGGGCCTCCCTGAACCCCGGGGAACACCGCCTTGTCGATCTGCTGGGCGTACTCCGCACGGCAGAGGATCAGGCCCCCCCGGGGACCGCGGAGGGTCTTGTGCGTCGTCGACGTCACGATATCGGCGTAGGGCACGGGGTCCGGGTGGACTTTGCCGGCCACGAGGCCGGCGAAGTGCGCCATGTCGACGATCATGACCGCCCCGACCTCGTCGCAGATCTCCCGGAGGCGGGGGAAATCGAACGTGCGCGGGTACGCGGTGGCGCCCGACACGATGACCCGCGGCCGGTGCGCGCGCGCGAGCCGGGCGATCTCGTCGTAGTCGATCTGCTCCGTGTCCTGACGCACGCCGTAGGGGACGACGCGGTAGAGCTGGCCGGAGAAGTTCACCGGGCTGCCGTGGGTGAGGTGGCCGCCGTGCGCGAGGCTCATCGCGAGGATCGACTCCCCCGGCTTGATCACCGCGAAATACGCCGCCATGTTGGCCTGCGCGCCGGCGTGGGGCTGCACGTTGGCGTGCGCCGCGCCGAACAGCGCGCAAACGCGCTCGATCGCCAGCCGTTCGGCGACGTCGACGAACTCGCACCCGCCGTAGTACCGCCGGCCCGGGTAGCCCTCGGCGTACTTGTTGGTCATCACGCTGCCGAGCGCCTCCAGCACCGCGCGGCTCGCGTAGTTCTCCGACGCGATGAGATTGACGTAGTAGCGCTGTCGCTCGACGTCGTTGGCGATCGCCTCGGCGACCTCCGGATCCGTGCGCCGGAGCTCCTCCACTCTCCTCGCCCCCTCTCGCGTGTGCCCGCGCCTCCGCCGGTCCCTGTCCACTTCCCCGCAGCCGGGGGGAACCCTCCCTGTGCTCAGGGGCCGCGCCCGGCGGGCGCGGCCACCTCGCCGAGCAGCTCGCGAAGCGCGCCGGCGGGAATCGCGCCTTCGCGCACGATGCTCGCCGGCGTCCGGGTCACGTCGACCACCGTCGACGGCCGCGCGATCGGACAGCGGCCACCGTCGAGGATCACGTCGACCGCGGACCCCAGATCCAGCGCGACCTGCACCGCCGAGACGGGGCTGGGCATGCCGTGGGTGTTAGCGCTCGTACCGGTGATCGGCGCGCCGAGCGCGCGGCAGAGGCCGATGGCGATCGGAGCGTCGGGCTGGCGCGCGCCGATCGTGGCGCCGCCGCCTGTGAGCGCGGGCGGGAGGTGGGGGGCCCGGGGGCAGACGATCGTGAGCGCGCCCGGCCAGAAGCGCTCCGCGAGGCGCAGGGCCGCGGGCGGGATCTCGGCCGTGAGCATCCGCCACTGGTCGCGATCCGCCACGAGGACCGGCAGGGCCTCCCCGGGCGGACGCCGCTTCGCCGCGAAGACACGCGCGACCGCCGCCGCGTTGGCCGCCGCGGCGCCGAGCGCGTAGTAAGTGTCGGTGGGAAAGGCGACGAGCCCGCCGTCGAGGAGCGCTTGCACCGCCCGCCGCGGCACGTCCGGGCGCCGCGGATCAACGCCGATGATCTCCATCATCCTCCCCCCGTGTCGCGACGACCACCCGCTCGATCCCCGCGTAGTCGCGGACGATCCACGGACCGCGCACGCCTTCCCGCCGCGGCGCGACAGCCGGGGCCCTCCTCTGAGAGGGCGGCCACCCCGCGTACGTGCCCGCCGCGGCGACGAGAGCGGCGACGACACGCGCCTGCCCGCCCGCCGCGACCTCGAGCGCCAGGAGCCCCCCGGGCCGCAGGTAGCGGGGCCCCTCCGCGATGACGCGGCGTAGGACGGCGAGGCCATCCGGGCCGCCATCCAGCGCGGCGCGGGGCTCGTGCTCCCGGATCTCCTCCGGCAGGCTCGCCAGCGCCGCTGTGGGGATGTAGGGAGGGTTGGAGACGATCGCGTCCACGCGTCCTTCGAGCCCCAGTGCGGCCAGCGGGTCGAGGGCGTCTCCCTCTCCCCACGCGATGCGGTCCGCGACGCCGTGGCGGACCGCGTTGAGACGGGCGACGGCCAGGGCCTCTGGCGACACATCCGTCGCCACCACCCGCGCCCGGGGCAGCGCAAGGGCCAGGGCGATGGCGACCGCGCCGCTCCCGGTCCCGATGTCGGCGATCAGCGGGGCAGGGAGGCCGGACAGGCGCTCCCGCGCCACCTCCACGAGCCGCTCGGTCTCGGGGCGCGGGATCAGCACGCGCTCGTCCACGATGAAGTCCAGACCGAAGAACTCACGGTGTCCCACGAGGTACGCGGTCGGGGAGCCCGCCAGGCGCCGCTCGATCAGCGTCGCATACGCCGCGGCCGCATCCGGGGGAAGCGGGGCCCCGGGCCGGACCAGCAGCTCCTCACGGCTCACGCCCGCAGCGTGGCGCAGCAGGACCTCGGCCTCGAGCCGCGCCTCCGCGGCCGCAAGCCCCCGTTGGCACAGCCGCCCCGCGCCCCAATCCCACGCGGCCTGCCGGGTACGCAGCGCCGCCCCGGCCGACGGGCCGGGGCGGCTGGTCCGGCTCGCAGCGCTGCCCCGCACGGTCACCCCCTCGCGGTCTGCCGCCCCCCGCCGGCTCAGGATGAGGCCGAGGCGAGCGTCTCCAGCCGCTCGGACGCCGCGAGCGCGTCGATGAGCTCCTCGAGGTCGCCGTCCAGCACGCTCGGGAGGTCGTGCACGGTCTTGCCGATCCGGTGGTCGGTGACCCGATCCTGGGGGAAGTTGTACGTGCGGATCTTCTCGCTGCGCTCCCCGGTCCCGACCTGCCGGCGCCGAGCCTCCGCGATCTCCGCCCGTTGTTGCTCCACGGCCCGCTCGAGCAAGTGCGCGCGGAGGATCCGCATGGCCTTCTCCCGGTTCTGATGCTGCGATCGCTCGTCCTGGCACGCGATCACGATCCCCGTCGGCAGGTGAGTGACCCGCACCGCGGTCTCGACCTTGTTGACGTTCTGGCCGCCGGCGCTCCCCGCCCGGTACGTATCGATCCGGAGCTCGTCGGGCCGGATCACGACATCGACCTCCTCGGCCTCGGGGAGGACGGCGACGGTGGCCGTCGAGGTGTGGATCCGCCCGCTGGACTCGGTCGCCGGCACGCGCTGGACCCGGTGCACACCGCTCTCGTACTTCAGCCGGCTGTACGCCCCGCGGCCCTGGATGCTCGTGATGATTTCCTTGAAGCCGCCGAGGCCGGTGGGGCTGCTGGAGAGCACCTCGGACCTCCACCCGTGACGCTCCGCATAGCGCGCGTACATCCGGAACAGATCCCCGGCGAACAGCGCCGCCTCGTCCCCCCCGGCGCCGGCCCGGATCTCGATGATGACGTTCCGGTCGTCGCGCGGATCGCGGGGCAGCAGCAGCGTCTCGATCGTTCGCTCAAGCGAGGCCTGCCGCGCGGCGAGATGAGCCCTCTCGGCCTCCGCGAGCGCCCGCATCTCCGCGTCCGCCTCGGTCCGCGCGAGCTGGGCCGCCTCCTCCGCCTCCCGGGATACGCGGCGGTACTCGTCGTACGCGGTCATGATCTCCCGCAGCGCCGCGTGCTCCCGGGCGACCGCCTGGTAGTGGGCGGGATCGCCGAAGATGCCGGGATCGGCCAGCGCCCGGGTCAGGTCCGCGTAGCGGGCCTCGATCGCCTCCAGCCTGTTCGACACCTCTGCGCGCACGCGCGTCTCCTCCTCGTTGCCGCTCCCATTATAGCATCGCCCGGCGGAACGCGAGACCGGCGGCGAGGACGCATGCGGCGGAAAGCGATCCGGCGGCACCGGTGACCCGGTGCCGCCGGGGATGCAGGCGGAAGCCGACGCGGCGGTTACAGCTGCAGGCCGTACTTCCGAGCAAACTTTTGCACCCGTCCCTCGGAGTCGACGAACTTCCGCTGGCCCGTGTAGAACGGGTGGCACTTCGAGCAGATCTCCACCCGGATGTTCTCTCGCGTGGAGCCCGTGACGAACGTCTCCCCGCAGGCGCACGTCACCGTCGTCTGCCGGTACTGCGGATGAATGTCCTTCTTCATCGCAACGGCTCCTGTGCGTGCCGCCGTGGGGTCAGGACGCGCCCGCATCGGCGGGCGGCAGGCACGGGGCGTATTATAGCACGCCCCGGCGCGGCGCGCAACGACGGTCAACTCTCCTCCTCGCTGCTCTTGATGATCGACCGCAGGAACGCGGCGTTGTTGGGGGTCTTGCGCAGCCGATCCAGGATCAGCTCGGTCATCGCCACGGTATCGAGGGACTCGAGGCTCTTGCGGAGGACCCACACCTTGCGAAGCTCCTCCTCCGTGAGCAGCAGCTCTTCCCGTCTCGTGCCGGAGGCCTTGATATCGATCGCCGGGAACGTCCGGCGCTCCTGGAGCTTCCGGTTGAGGTGCAGCTCCATGTTGCCGGTCCCCTTGAATTCCTCGTAGATCACATCGTCCATCCGGCTCCCGGTATCGATGAGGGTGGTCGCGACGATGGTGATGCTGCCGCCCTCCTCGATCTTCCGGGCGGCGCCGAAGAACCGCTTGGGCCGGTGCAGCGCCGCCGGGTCGAGCCCGCCGGACAGCGTGCGCCCGCTCGGCGGGATCACGAGGTTGTTGGCGCGGGAGAACCGGGTCAGGCTGTCCAGCAGGACGACGACGTCGCGGCCGCCCTCGACGAGCCGCTTGGCCCGCTCGAGCACGAGGTCGGCAACCTGTACATGCTCCTCCGGCGGCCGGTCGAACGTGGAGGCCACCACCTCTGCCTCGACCGACCGGCGCATGTCGGTGACCTCCTCCGGCCGTTCGTCGAGGAGGAGCACCATCAGGTACACCTCCTGGTGATTCTGGACGACGCTCTGGCCGATCTTCTTCAGCAGGGTCGTCTTGCCGGCCTTGGGCGGGGACACGATCATCGCGCGCTGCCCCTTGCCGATCGGGGCGAACAAGTCCACCACCCGCACGGTGAGGTCGCTCTGGGGCAGCTCCAGCTTGAGCCGCTCGTGCGGGAACACGGGGGTGAGCTTCTCGAAGTCGGGTCGGCTGCGGGCCTGCTCCGGGTCGAGGCCGTTCACCGCCTCGACCCGGAGCAGCGCATAGTACTTCTCGTTGTCCTTGGGCGCCCGGACCTGCCCGAGGACCTCGTCGCCGACGCGCAATCCAAACCGCTTGATCTGCGAGGGCGACACGTAGATGTCCTCGCCGCCGGGCAGGTACCCGCTCGTGCGGAGGAAGCCGTACCCTTCCTGCATGATCTCGAGAATGCCCGAGCGGAACATCAACCCGCTCTGCTCTGTCTGCGCCTGTAAGATCTTCATGATCAGCTCCTGTTTGCGATACCGCCGGAAATTGGGGATGTTCAGGTCTTTGGCCAGGTCTTGCAGCTCGTTCAGGCTCTTGGTCTCAAGCTCAGCGATCGCCACGCCGTGCCACCTCCACTGCGCCTCCTGGCCGGCCGGTCCGCCGGCCGCGGCGCAGGGCGCAGGGCCTCACGGGCCCTTCGCCTCGATGTACCCGGCCCGGCCGCGCGGCCCGGTCAGCAGCAGCAGCACCTGATCGTTGGGCCGGAGGTCTTTCACCGACGCTGCCTTGTCGTTCTTGTACACCGCCACGCCGGGCGTGAGCGCGTAGCTCGTGACCGCCTTGGACGCGCTGCTCACCGTGATGTTGCCGTCTCCGACGTTGACGAGCGTCCCCTTCACGTAGTTGAACTTGCCGAGCGCATCCATCACCACGGCCAGGGCGCCGGCGGCCTCGGCCCGCGTCGTCGGGGCGTTCGGCCGGAAGGTCCCGTCCGGGAAGGGCAGCATGACCTTCTGATCTACCGCGACCGCGACGTACCCGTGTAGCGGGGGCGGCACCTCCGCAGCGTCCTTGATCGAGAGGGGCGCGGATGCCTTCTGCGTCGCCTCCCCCTGGCGACCCATCGCCCGCACCAGCAGCGCCGCGAACTCCGCGCGGCTGACCGTGGCGTTCGGCCGGAAGGTGTTGTCCGGAAACGTCGTCAGCAGGCCCTTCTGGAAGTCGAGGCTCACCGTCACCACGTTGTCCTTGGCCGTGGAGACGGCGGTGATCTGGTACGTCCCCGGGGGCACGAGCCGGTTGTCCTGATCCTTCTGCAGCCAGCGCGTCGTATAGACGAACGACCGGCCGGGCGCCAGCAGCAGGTCGAGGTTGCCCTGGACGAACGTCTGGCCGAGCGACCACCGGGCGACCTCGGTCTCCCCCCGCTTGATGATGAAATCGAACTGCTCCGTCGTCGGGAAGGTAAACTTGGCGTCTTGCTTGCCCGTATTGGTGATCGTGAACGTCAGGTCCACCGGATCGTCGATGCCGTATACCGCCTTGTCGGTCGTGAGCGTGTAGGTGAGGTCGCCCTTCTTGACCTCCGCCCGCTGCTGCGTCGCCGCGCCCGTGTTGAGCAGCGCGGCGATCGCGGGCCGGACGTCCTCCGGAATCTCGGCGAGGTCCTTGTAGTTGGGGATCGAGCCGGAGCCCTTGACGTCCAACCCGCGCGCCAGGGCCGCGACGGCCGCGAGGCGCGTCACCGGCTGGTCGGGCTTGAACGTCCCGTCCGGGAAGCCGGAGACGATGCCCGTGACCGCGAGCTTCTCGATCGCCTTCTGATACGCGCTGCCCTGAATGTCGGAGAACAGCGCTGCGGCGGCCGGCGCGACCGCGACGGCCACCGCGGCGCCCAGCGCCGCAACGAGGGCGAGGATCGCCCGGAGCTGTCGTCTCATGCAGATGACCTCCTCGGTTGTCCCGCCCGCCGGCGGAGCCTCGCCACGGAGGCATGCCCGCGACGGGCCGCCGCCCCCGCGTCCCACCGCGTCGCGCCGCGCTGTCGCCGCTACGCTCCGGCCCGGTACGCTGGATGGAGAACGCGGGAAGACATCACCGGTTGGAGATGTCAGCACAGGTGGGCCGGACGTACGCTCGGGGCCCCCGCCTCTTCAGCAGCCGCCCCCCGTGGAGCTGTCCGGGCCGGGCTGGACCGTCGTGCCCAATGCGGGATGGGTCATGAACCTTGCGCGCCGTATTCGCCAGAGCGCCCTCTTCTCCTCCTCCGACCGTGCTATTTATTTTCCCCCGCTGGCCGAGCCTACGCCTGCCGGGAACCCGGGTGGCGCGCCTACATCCGCTCCACCGCCGCGACACCGAGGAGGTCGAGCGTGTTCCGCAGCACCCGGCGCGCGGCGTCCACGAGCACGAGCCGGGCCGCGGTCAGGTCGCGGTCCTCCGTCAGGACCCGGCACTGCCCGTAGAAGACGTGGAAGGTCTCGGCGAGCTCCCTGGCATAGGCGCAGAGGCGCTGCGGCTCTCGGCGCACGCCCGCGGCATGGACGACCTCGGGGAGGGCAACCACACGACGGGCGAGCGCCCACTCCTCGGGCGTTCGCAGCAGCGTGAGGTCCGCCCTCTCCGCGTCCGGCTGGGGGACGCCAAGCCGCTGCGCCTCGCGCAGGATGCTGCAGATCCGCGCGTGGGCGTACTGCACGTAGTACACCGGGTTCTCCGCAGACTGCCGGCGGGCCAGCGCCAAATCGAAGTCCATCGGCACCGCCGGGTTCGTCGCGACGAAGAAGAACCGGGCCGCGTCGCGCCCCACCGCGTCGATGAGCTCGCGCAGCGTGACGAACTCCCCGCTGCGCTTGCTCATGCGGACCGCCTCGCCCTCGTTGCGCAGCCGCACGTGCTGGTAGAGCACGACCTCGAACGTCGACGGGTCGTGGCCGAGCGCTTCCAGTGCTCCGCGCAGCCGGGCGACGTCCCCGACGTGGTCCATCCCCCACACGTCGATGAGGTGGTCGAACCCCCGCGCGTACTTGTTCAGATGGTACGGGATGTCGGCGGCGAAGTACGTCGGCCGCCCGTCGCTGCGCACGATCACGCGGTCCTTGTCGTCCCCGAAGCGCGTCGCGCGAAACCACAGCGCTCCGTCCTGCTCGTAGAGCAAGTCGCGGCGGCGCAGCTCCTCGATGCAGCGCTGCACCGCCCCGCTCTCGTGCAGCGTACGCTCGCTGAACCACACGTCGAAGACGATCCCGAACGCCTCCAGCGTCGACCGGATCTCGTCCTGCATCATTCGCAGCGACAGCTCCTCGATGCGCGCGAGGCGCTGCGCGGGCTCCAGCTCGAGCAGCCCGGCGCCGTCCGTCTCCTGGATGCGGCGGGCGATCTCGCGGACGTAGTCGCCCTGGTACCCGTCCGCGGGAAACTCCGCGGGACGTCCGAGCAGCTCCAGGTACCGCGCGTCCACCGAGCGCGCGAGCGTCTCGACCTGGGCGCCGCAGTCGTTCACGTAGTACTCGCGGGACACGCGATACCCGAGCGCCTCGAGGAGGCGGGCCACCGTCTCGCCGACGGCGCCGTTCCGCCCGGCCCCCACGTGCAGCGGCCCGGTGGGGTTGGCGCTGACGTACTCCACCAGCACGCGCCGGCCGCCGCCGAGATCGGTGTGCCCGAACCGGCGATCCTCCGCATGCACGGACCGCAGCCAGCGGTGCACGAACGCGGGCGCAAGCCGGAGGTTGAGGAAGCCGGGCCCGGCGATCGTGGCACCCTGGAGAACGTCGGCCGGCGCCCGGAGATTCCGCACGATGGCGTCGCCGACCGTCCGCGGCGGCCGTCCCAGGATGGGGGCGAGCACGAGCGCGATGTTTGCGGCGTAGTCGCCGTGCCGGGGATCGCGTGGAGGCTCGACCTCGAACGCGGGCAAGGGGTCCGGCAGGGTCGGCAGCGCGCCCGCCTGAGCCGCCCGACGGGCCGCGTCCTCGAGCACGCGTCGCAGTTCTCGGGTAATCACCGAAGGCGTGGCACGCCGGCGTCACTGGAGCCGGACGACGCCGACCTGCGCAAGGTCGTGCACGTGGATCGTGTCGACGAAGCGAATGTGCCCCTGGGCGGCCGTCATCACAAGGGAGTGTGTGCGGATCCCGCCGCCGAAGAACCGGACGCCCCGAAAGAGGTCCCCATCGGTGATCCCGGTGGCGGCGAACACGAGGCGGGTCCCGCGCACCAGCTCCGCGGTTCGGAAGATCCGGTCTGGATCGCTGATCCCCATCTCCCGCGCGCGCTGCCGCTCCGCGTCGTTGCGGTACCAGAATCGCGCCTGGATCTCCCCCCCGAGGCACCGCAGGGCCGCCGCCGCGAGCACACCCTCCGGGGCGCCGCCGATGCCCATCACCGCGTGCACGCCGGGGCCGGAGACCGCGGCGGAGATCGCCGGCGCGACGTCGCCGTCCGAGATGAGCTTGATCCGTGCGCCGGCCCGCCGGACCGCGGCGATCAGGTCGGCGTGCCGCGGCCGGTCCAGGATCACGACCGTGATCTCGGAGATCTTCCGGCGAAGGCTGTGGGCCAGCACCTGGAGGTTTCGCTCCGGAGTCCACCGCAGGTCGACCTTGCCGGCCGCCTGCGGCGGCACGATGAGCTTCTCCATGTAGATGTCGGGCGCGTGCAGGATGCCACCACGCTCGCTCACCGCCAACAGCGCGATCGCGTTGGGCAGGCCCTTGGCGACCAGGTTGGTCCCCTCGACCGGGTCCACCGCGATGTCGACGGCGAATCCGTCCCCGTTCCCGACCTCCTCCCCGATGTAGAGCATCGGGGCCTCGTCCCGCTCGCCCTCTCCGATCACGACCCGACCGCGGATCGCGAGGCCGGACAGCGCCTCGCGCATCGCGGTCACGGCCGCCTGGTCCGCCCGCTCGCCGTCGCCCTCGCCCATGTGGCGCGCGGCCGCGATCGCGGCGGCCTCGGTGACTTTGACGATATCGAGCGCTAGGTTGTGTTCCATCGGCGCGCTACTGCCTCTCCGCGGGTCGCTCCGCCAGCGTCACGGGCACTTGATGCGTCGCCCGATCGCGCACGATCGACAACGTCACGCGTTCCCCGATCTTCTTGGTCACGACGTCGCGGACGAAATCGTTCCAGTTGTCGATCCGGTCCCCGTTCACGCCGGTGATGATGTCCCCGGGCTGGATGCCCGCGCGGGCCGCCGGCGACCCCGACTCGACCTGCCGCACGACCACGCCGTGGTCGGTCCCCAGGTTATACATCTGGGCGGTCTGCGGATCGACCTCGCCGCCGTAGACGACCCCCACCCAGGGCCGGATCACGCGGCCCTGGGAGATCAACTGCGCCATCTCCACCCGCGCCACGTCGCTCGGGATCGCGAACCCGATCCCCTGCGCGTTGGGAATGATCGCCGTGTTGATCCCGATCACGCGCCCGGAGCTATCCACGAGCGCGCCGCCGCTGTTGCCCGGGTTGATCGCCGCGGACGTCTGGATCAGGTTCTCGACGATGAGGTTGGGCAACTGCACATTCCGGTTGAGCGCGCTCACGACCCCGGTGGTCACGGTGCTGCCGAGCCCGAACGGGTTGCCGATCGCGATCGCGAGCTGGCCCACCTGCAGATCGCCGCTGCGGCCCAGTTGCGCGGCCGGGAGCTGCTCGGAGGTCTGGACCTTGATCACCGCGAGGTCGGCCAGGGGATCGGTCCCGACGATCTTGCCGGTCAGCGTCTTGCCGCCGAGCAGCGTCACCTTGATCGTCTGCGCGCCCTGGACCACGTGGTTGTTCGTGAGGATGTACCCGTCGGGCCGCACGATCACGCCCGAGCCGGCGCCCTGTTGGGGGAAGACGCCGAAGAACGTCTGCACCTGCGATTCCGTGTTGATGTTGACGACGGACGGCCGCACCTTCTTGACCACGTTGATGATCACCTGCTCCTCCGGGGTCGAGCCGACCGGACCGGAGGGAGCAGCGGGGGCCAGGGCGGATGGCGGCGTCGGCGGCGTCGCGGCGGGCGCGGGCGGCGCCGGCTGGGCCGAGAACACCGGGTGCAGGTACTGCGGCAACACGACGCCTCCCAGCAGCGCCCCGGCCACGACCACGGCCAGGACGAGCGCCACGGAGGCAGGATACCCCAGGCCGCCGCGCCGCGGCGGGCCTGCTGGCGTCTGCGTCGACATCTCCGACCCTCCTTGAGACGCTGAGCGTTTCCTATTATACAGGAACAACCCCGGCCCGGCGCCCGCGCCCCCTGCGGCGGCGGCGGGCGCAGCCCGCCCCCTGGTAGCGCGGCGGTCGCGACACCGGTTCCCGCATGCGCGGGACCGCCGGACGCGGGGATCCCGCCGCCGCGCGCCGCGACGGCGCGCCCCGTGCGTTTGCCGCTCCGGGGCGCGTGCGGTATAATCGAGGCGCTTTGGGCCTCACCATCCCCTTCCGGCGGCAGCAGGGCCTCCCTCAGTGCTAAACTGGCTGGGCCGGCCGAAGTACGCATCCTCGAGCCGCCGCGAGCTCCCCGCCGGCCTCTGGATTAAGTGTCCCCGCTGTGCCAACCTCGTCTATCGTAAGGAGCTGGAGCGGAGCCTGCGGGTCTGCCCGCGCTGCGGATACCATCACCGGCTGTCCGCCCGGGACCGTCTCGCGATGGCGCTGGACGGGGAGTCGTTCGAGGAGCGCGACGCCGGGCTCGTGCCGGAGGATCCGCTCGGGTGGGTCGACGAGAAGCCGTATCCGGCCCGCATCGAGGAGGCCCAGCGCCGCACCGGCCTCCCGGAGGCGATCGTGACCGGGACGGGCACGATCGAAGGGCGTGGAGCCGTCGTGGGCGCGATGGAGTTCGGGTTTCTCGGAGGCAGCATGGGGTCCGTCGTGGGCGAGAAGGTGGCGCGCTGTGCCGAGCTCGCCCGCGAGACGCGCCGACCGCTCGTCCTCTTCTCGGCATCCGGCGGCGCCCGCATGCAGGAAGGCACGCTCTCGCTCCTCCAGATGGCCAAGACGAGCGCCGCCCTGAGCCGGCTGGCGGACGCGGGCGTTGCGTTCATCTCCGTTCTGTGCGACCCGACGACGGGAGGCGTCGCGGCCAGCTTCGCGTTTCAGGGCGACGTGATCGTGGCGGAGCCCGGGGCGCTCGTCGGCTTCGCGGGGCGCCGGGTGATCGAGCAGACGATCCGCCAGAAGCTGCCCGACGGGTTCCAGACGGCCGAGTTCTTGCTCGAGCACGGCCTCATCGACGCGATCGTGCCACGGCAGGACCTGCGCCCCTACCTGGGACGCCTCCTCCGGCTGTGCGGCGCGCCGGTGGAGGCCGGCCGTCCGGCCGCGCCGGTGCAGGGGTGGCCCTCCGCGGAGGCGTCCCCCGACGGTCCCCCCGCCGATGAGCACCCCCCGTCTGAGGATCGCATCCCGCGGGAAGGCGGCGGGAGCCCGACGAGCGCCCTCGAACGGGGCCTCGCCATCACGGAGCGCGAGCTCGCCCCCACCCCCTCGCCGTGGCAGCGGGTCCAGCTCGCCCGCCACCCGGAGCGGCCCAAGATCGACGACTACATCGCCGGGCTGACGGCGGAGTTCGTCGAGCTGCACGGCGATCGCGCGGCGCGGGACGATCCCGCGATCGTGGCGGGGCTCGGCCTGATCGACGGCCGCCCGGCGGCGATCGTCGGCCATGCGAAGGGGCGCGACACCCGCGAGAACATCGCGCGCAACTTCGGGATGCCGAGCCCCGAGGGCTACCGCAAGGCGGTCCGGGTCATGAAGCTTGCGGAGAAGCTCCGAGCCCCCGTGGTCACGCTGATCGACACACAGGGGGCGTACCCCGGCAAGGAGGCGGAGGAGCGCGGCCAGAGCGAAGCGATCGCCCGCGCGCTGCTCGAGATGGCGCGCCTCCGCGCGCCGATCGTCACCGTGATCGCCGGCGAGGGCGGGAGCGGCGGGGCGCTGGCCATCGGCATGGGCGATGTCATCCTGATGTTGGAACACGCGGTCTACTCCGTCATCTCGCCGGAGGGCTGCGCGGCGATCCTCTGGCGGGACGGGTCCCGCGCCCGCGACGCCGCAGCGGCGCTCCGGATCACCGCGCAGGATCTGGTGGGGTTTGGCATCGTCGACGAGATCATCCCGGAGCCGCCGGGCGGCGCGCACCGCGACCGCGAGGCCGCGGTCGGTGCCGTGGCCGCTGCCGTGCGCGCGCACCTCGCCCGCCTCCGCGACCGCCCGATCGAGACGATCGTGGCGGCCCGCTTCGAGAAGTTCCGCAGGATCGGCCGTGTGCGCGATACGAGCGGGGCCGAGGCACGCGCAGGGGGGCGCGGCACATGAGCCAGGAGGGACGGCTGGACCTCGAGGAGATCCGTGCGCTGATCCGCCTCGCGACGGAGGCGGAGATCACCGAGCTCTTCGTCGACGCGCCCCACGTCAAGGTGCGGATCACCAAGGCCAACTCCGGCTCCGCCGTCTCCGGCGTCGCTCGCCGTGACGCGGCGGCGCCGGAGACGCACGCGCGCGAGGAGCCGGCCGCCTCCGCGGAGGCGCGCTACGTCCCGATCGTGGCGCCGATGGTGGGCACGTTCTACCGCGCACCCAAGCCAGATGCTCCTCCGTTCGTCACCGAGGGCGACACGGTGCAGCCCGGGCAGGTCGTCTGCATCCTGGAAGCGATGAAGCTGTTCAACGAGATCACCAGCGAGGTGGCGGGACGGATCGTACGGATCCTCGTCGAGAACGGCACGCCGGTCGAGTACGGACAGCCGCTCTTCCTCGTGGACCCCTCGCCCGCCGGCGCATGAGGCCGCCTCGATGTTCAACAAGATCCTCATCGCCAACCGCGGCGAGATCGCCGTCCGCATCATCCGGACGTGCCGGGAGCTGGGGATCCGCACGGCCGCCGTGTACTCGGAGGCCGATCGCGGCGCGCTGCACGTAAGGCTGGCCGACGAAGCCTTCTGCATCGGCCCGGCCCCGGCCCGGGACAGCTATCTCAACATCCCCAATATCATGAGCACGGCCGAGCTGCTGGACGTGGACGCGATCCACCCGGGCTACGGTTTTCTCGCCGAGAATCCGCACTTCGCGGAGATCTGCCAGGACTGCCGCATCACCTTCATCGGGCCGCCGCCGGAGGCGATCGAGAAGATGGGCAACAAGTCGGCGGCGCGGCAGATGATGCGCCGGGCGGGGATCCCGGTGATCCCGGGGAGCGACGGGCCGATCCGCGACGAGGCGCAGGCGCTCGCGGTCGCCCGCGAGACGGGGTTCCCCCTGATCATCAAGGCCGCGGCGGGCGGCGGCGGGCGCGGCATGCGCGTGGTGCACACACGTGAGGACCTGCGGCGGCACCTCAGCGCCGCCCAGCAGGAAGCGGAGGCCGCCTTTGGCAACGGGGCCGTCTACATCGAGAAGTACCTCGAGCAGCCGCGGCACGTGGAGGTGCAGATCCTCGCCGACGGCCGCGGGACGACTGTCGCCTTGGGCGAGCGCGACTGCTCCGTGCAGCGCCGACACCAAAAGCTCCTCGAAGAGTCGCCCTCCCCCGCGGTGTCCGCGCGGCTGCGGCGGGCCCTCGTCCGTGCCGCCGTCCGGGCGGCGGAGGTCGCCGGGTACGTCAACGCCGGGACGGTCGAGTTTCTCGTCGACAGTGACGAGCACTTCTACTTCATGGAGATGAACACGCGGATCCAGGTCGAACACCCGGTCACGGAGATGGTGACGGGGATCGACCTGGTGAAGGAACAGATCCGGATCGCGGCCGGGGAGCGGCTGACCCTGCCGCGCGAGCCCGAGACCCGCGGCCACGCGATCGAGTGTCGGGTGAACGCCGAGGATCCCGCCCGGGACTTCGCGCCCTCGGCCGGGCCGATCACCGCGTTCGTCCCGCCGGGCGGGCCGGGGATCCGGGTAGACACGCACGCGTTCGCCGGGTACACGATCCCGCCGCACTACGACTCGCTCGTCGCCAAGGTCATCGCATGGGGTCGGGACCGCGACGAGGCGATCGCGCGGATGCAGCGGGCGCTCGGCGAGTTCGAGGTGCGCGGCATCCGGACGACGATCCCGTTCCACCTGGCAGTGCTGGACAACGCGTTCTTCCGCCGCGGGGAGGTGTACGTGAACTTCGTCCAGCGGCGGATCGACCTGAGCGCCCTGCGGTCCTAAAATTGCGCGGATCCGCCCGGAGCCCGCGCGGGCTAGCGAGCCGGAAAGTCGAACGCCGCCGGCCGGGCCCCGTGGACCCGCACCGACACTGCCGTGTCGGCGACGACCACCTCGGCATGCGTCCCCGCCGGCCGACCGTCCGTGAGCGCGCAGTCCACCAGCGAGCCGAGCGTCACGTACGGGATACCTGAGATCGTTGTGCGCCGGGTCCAATGCATGTGGCCATTGAGCACCGCGCGGACGCGCCCGCACTCCTCGAGGACCGACCGCACCCCGGCGCGGTTCACGGCGTGCGCGAGATGAGGCCGCGCACCGAAGAACCAGTGGGATGCAACCTCCTGTTCGTCCAAGGGATGATGGCAGAAGACCATACAGGGGCCGGGGCTGTCCGTGACGGCGCGCCTGAGCCACGCGATCTGCTCCATGCCGACCGTCCCACCCACCCCATCGAACATCGGGTCCTGGCTGTCGAGCAGGATGAGCCGCAGCCCGCCCCAATCGAGGTATTCCGAAGGCCCTCGCTTGTCGAGCAACGCCACCAGTTCAGCCTTCGGCAGATTGACCACATCGTGATTCCCGAGCAGGTGCAACACCGGCACGCCGACGCGGCGCAGCATCGAGCGGGTCCAGACCGTCCGTTCGCGGTCCCGGCCCGGATCAGTATCGTTGATGCGATCGCCGAGGTCGACGATGATGTCCGGCCGGAACACGCGCATCGCCTCGCAGAAGAGGTCCAACTGCACGGACGCCTGTGTGCCGAGCCTCGTATCCATGTCGGGGCCGCAGTGGATATCGGTCACGACGCCGATGCGCACGTGGCCCCGCGGTTTCGCGGCGGGCATCACGGGGCGAGCGCCTGGTCGACCTGGGCTTGCGCCCACGACAGCGCCGCGTCCGGCAACTGCGCCCCGGTCATCACGTGCTGGACCGCCTCGTTGATGATGTTGTAGACCTTCTGGTTGGCGTACGTCATCAACTCTTCCTGACAATACGCGAGCTGATCACGTGCCACGAGATACTGGGGCCACTCCGTGACGAAGGTCCGCATCTCCGGCACGCCATAGGCGGACTTGCGGGTCGCGATATATCCGGAGTCCATACTCCACTTCGCGGCTCTCTCGGGGGATGTCAGCCATTCGATAAACGTCCAGGCCGCCTCCTGATGGGACGCGGGCACGCCCCTGAAGATATACAGGTTTCCGCCTCCGGTCGGGCATCCATACCGCGCCCGCTTCGGCATGAACGCCGTGCCGAACCGGAAGTGCGCCTCCCTCCGGACGAACGACAGGTTACCGGTCGAGTGGAAGAACATCGCCGTACGCTGGGCCACGAAATCCGACGGAACGGCGACGAGGTTCAGCACCCCGGGCGGCATCACGTGGTAGGTATACACCAACGAGTACCAGAAGCGCAGCGCCGCCTTCGCCCCGGGCGAGGTGAGATAGACTTTGCGTCCCGACGGCTCAAAGAACGGGCTCCCGGCCTGGAGGACAAATCCTTGCAGGAGCCAGTAGGTGGCGCCCTGGCTGCTCGTTGGGATCTCCACACCCCACTGCACGACCTCGCCGCTGGGGCTCCTGACCGTGAGACGCCGCGCGTCGGTAACCAGTTCATCCCACGTGCGCGGCGGACGGTTCGGGTCGAGGCCTGCCTTGGCAAACAGGTCTTTGTTATAGAAGAGGATGGGTGAGCTGCGCTGGAAGGGAATGCTCCAGGTCTTTCCATCGGCGCGCGAGTTCAGCCAGAACGCCGGCTGAAAATCGTCCGCCCACCCCTTGGGTTCCTTGGCGATGAAGCCGTCCAGGGGGATGATGGCGCTCATCTGGACCATCGTCAAGAGATCCGCAGAGAGGAGCACGGCGACATCCGGGGGTCGTCCGCCGACGAGGGCGGTCACGATCTTCGCCCGCGTCTGGTCGTAGTCGCCAGTGAACACCGGCGTGATGACGATATCGGGATGCGTCTTGTTGAACTCGTCCACGTACGTGTTGACGATCTTTGCCAGCGGCCCGGCCACGGCCACCGGATAGTAGAAGGTCAAGGGGACCGGAGCGGCCGCATTCACCGAGGGCACGCCCGCGAGAGCGAGTAGGATCACCGCAACCAGGCAACCTCCCTGCCACGGCCGATGTGCCTTCATCCGAGGCTCCTTTCTCCTCGCGGCTTGGCGCGGCTGGACGAACGGCCGCGACGCGCTGCCCGCGGGATGCGCGGCCCTGGTGTCCTCCCGGGCCGCGCCTCGCGGCGCTCGCGCGCGATCAGGCATCTGCGTCCACCAGGATCATTGTCTTCAGGACGCCGTCGCGATAGCTGTTCTGCCGCACGAACGCCTCCGGGGTCCGATCGAGGGGAAACCGGTGGGTGACGAGGGCGTCAAGCGTCACCCGCCCGCCCTGCGCCATCTGCACCGCCCGGGGATAGACGCGGCCCATTCTCCTGGCGAACTTGAGAACCAACCCTTTCCGGCGCGCGGCGGCGGCGTCGAGCGCGAACGTGTCGCCGTCGGGAATCCCGACCAGGATGATCCGTCCGCCGATCCGCGCGATCGCGACCGCCTGGGCCGGCGCCATCGGCGAGTTCGTCGCCTCCAGGACCACGTCGACGCCGCGGCCTCCGGTCCAGTCCATGATGGCATCTGCCCGTGTGGCCACCTCGTCGGCGCCGAGGCGGCGCCCTACCTCGACGCGGTACTCGAGGGGGTCGACCACGAAGACGCGCCCCGCGCCGGACGCCCGAGCAACCTGCATGAGGAGCAGGCCGATCGGCCCTGCGCCTAGCACGGCCACGGTCTCCATCGGGCGCAAGCGGGCGAGATCGAGCGCGTGAATGGCTACACCCAGCGGCTCCAGCAGGGCCGCCGGGACGGCTCCCATCCCGGCGGCTACGGGCACGGCGGCTTCCGCCGGGGCCACATGATACTCGGCGAGCCCCCCGTGGCACCCAGGGGAGCCGGCGAACCGCGTGGCGGGGCAGAGGTTGGGATGCCCTCCGAGGCACCACTCACACGAGCCGCAGGAGCGGGCGGGATCGACCGCCACGAGGCAGCCCGGCGCCAGATCGCACGTCCGGCTGCGGTTTTCGACCACGATCGCGGAGAACTCGTGGCCGGGGATCAGCGGGGACGTGATCCCCACTGGGCCGATCCGCCCTTCCCGGTAGTAATGCAGGTCGCTGCCGCACAACCCGACGGCCTGCACGCGGAGCAGCACCTCCCCCGCCCCGGGCGCCGGCCGCGGGACGTGTGCCAGTCGGACATCGTGCGGCCCGTACAGCAAAGCGGCGCGCATCGCGATAGGGTCGGCCCCCGCCGCTCCCTCGGGCGTCATCCTTCCTCGATGCCGCCCTTCCGCAGCACCCCGCGGACGGTGGCCTCATCGCTCACCAGCACGTTGACGTGTCCACCCCGCAGCGCCCCCAGGATGGCCGGCACCTTGCTTGGGCCCGCCGCGACCGCGATCCTGAGCGGAATCCGGTGCAGCTCGGGGAAGGTGAGGCCGATCACGCGATCGTCGAGCCCGCCGCCGACAGGCCGGCCGTGGAGATCGTAGAATCTGCCCAAGATATCCCCGACCGCGCCGAGCGCCCGGAGGTGCGCCATCCCACTCCGCGTGAGGGCCCCGGCCCGGATCAACGCCGCGTCGTCGGTGACGTCGCCGATGCCAAGGATCGCCTTCGTCGCCCGCCGGGCCAGCGCCAGAGCCTCGGCGACCGCGCGATCCGATGTGATCGCGCGTCGGATCCCGGCGGAATCGACGATCGCCGGGACGAGCAAGCACGTGAGCTTGGCCTGGAAGCGGTCGGCGATCGCGCTGGCCAGATCGAACGCCCCGTGCCCGGTCGGCCCCCGAACGAGCGCGCCGTTCAGGAGCACCACCGAGAGGTTGCGGACGGGCCGCCGGGGGAGGCAAACGGCGACCTCGTGCAGTGTGCGGCCCCACGACGTGCCGAGGATCTCCCCGGGCCGGACGATCCGCGCGAGGTACTGCGCGGCGGCCCGCCCCACCTCGTGCACGCCGGCCGGGGCGGGAACGATCACGGCCTCACGGAGGCCGAACCGCTCCGTGAGGCGCTTCTCCAGGGCCAAGCGGGCGAGCGAAGGGTGCTCCAGCCTGATATCGACGATCCCGAGCTCGCGGGCCCGGCGCAACGCCCGCATGATGCGTTGCCGGCTCATCCCCAGCCGGGCCCCGATCGCCTGCTGGGTCATGTCGTCGCGATAGTAGTGCCATGCGATCCGCGCCAGCAGGTCGGTGTCCTCGGGTGGGGCGCCGCCGGCGCTCCGGACTTTTGTCACCTCGCGTAACATTTGTTACGATGGTTCGACAGGCGGGCGCCGGCTTCCTGCCTCGGGGACGGGCGCCGGGCGACCGGCCCGCCGCCCGTACGCGGCGAGCGCGCTACTGTTTGATGCCCAGCCGCTTGGCGACGTCTGGGTTGAGCGTGTAGATCCCGACGACTTCTCCCTTCGCCAGCACGTGACCCTGCACCGCCTTCATCACATGGGGCCCGGTGAAGGCGCCGGAGAGCCGGAGATGGGCGGTGTCGAGCGCGTACACGATGAAGTGGTAGTGGTGGACGATCGTATCGTTCCACGGCGGGCACGGGCCATCGTAGCCGCCATGGACGGCCCCGCCCCCGCCGTAGTCGTTCGCCCCGCGGACGCCGTACCGGGTCCGGCCGACCGGCTTGCCCTGTGGGGTCACGCCGGTGGAATCCGCGCCCTCCGGCAGCGCGGTCACGGTCGGCGCGATATCCACGAGGAGCCAGTGGTAGAAGTCCCGGCGGGGCAGGCTGGCCGGGATGGTCTGGCCCTCCTTGTTGGCGCTGGTGAACACCGTCGGGACATCGGTGTCGACGACGACGATCGCGTACGAGGCGGTGCCCGCCGGCCCCTTGGACCAGCGGATCGCGGGGCTCCGGTTGGGTCCGCCGGTCACATGGCCCTGCGCCGCCGGCACGCAGTACGCGTACGTGCCCGGAATGACGCCGCCCGGCTTCAGGCGATCGACGGTCACGGCCAGCGCGGACCCGGCCGCATCGCTCACCGCCGATCCGGCGGCCAGCGTGAGCACGCCGGCCGCCAGGAGCGCTACGGCACCCCACACCCTGCTCGCGCTCTGTGCCATCCCAGTGCCTCCTCTCGCGTCGGGAACTCCGGATTCGATCCGGCTGGGGGCGGGGAGCTGCCCTCCGCTCCCCGCACGCGATCCCGCGTCGGTTTGCCGCGGCGGCCGGGCGGAAGAGATCGACACGGCATTGGCGTCTGCTACTCGAGCGCGCCGATCGCCCGGAGCCGCGCCCGCAGTCGCTCGCGAGGCACGACCACCTGGACGTTGTGCCCCTCGCCGATGCGCCCCTGCTCGTTGAACGCCTCGAGCCGGCAGTAGATCCGGCGGCCCTCGACCCGTTCCACGACCGCCCGCGCCACGACCCGCTGGCCGACGGGCGTGGGCGCCAGGTGCACGACGTCGATCGCGTGGCCCACGGCGTCCTCATCCTCGTCCAGGAACGGGAGGATCACCTTGCGGCTGGCTTCCTCCAGGTGCTTGACCATCATCCATGTCGCGTACACCGGATGCGCCATCCCCAGCTCGTCGAAGCGGGCCACCATCGCCTCGGTGACCGTGATCTGCACCTCACCGACAGCACCCGGCGCCAGCCCGTCACGCATCCCGGTCCCCCTCGGGTCGCTCCATCCCCGCGGCAGTGGTTCGTCCGCGGCCCGGCGGGGTCCCCCCGGCCGGGCCGGCGGGGGAGCAGGGGGTCTGTGGGGCGCGGCGAACGGTCCGGCGAGAAAGGGGGAACGCACCATGGCAGCGGTAGGGATCGGCATCCTGATCATCGTCGCTCTCCTGCTGTGGAACGGTATCAAAGTCGTCCGGGAGTACCAGCGTCTCGTCGTGTTTCGCCTCGGCCGCAGCATCGGCCCCAAGGGCCCCGGGGTCGTGTTTCTGATCCCGATGATCGATCGGGCGGTCTGGGTAGACCTGCGCGAGGTGTTCCTGGAGATTCCTGCCCAGACGTGCATCACGAAGGACAACGCGCCGATCTCGATCGACTTCCTGATCTATTGGAAGGTCGTCGATCCGTCGCTCAGCGTCATCCAGGTCGGGAACTTTGCCGGCGCGGCCCAGGGGATCGCCACGACCGGCCTGCGCGCGGTGATCGGCGACATCATCCTCGACGATGTGCTCGCCAAGCGGGACCAGATCAACCAGATCCTGCGTACCAAGCTCGACGAGGTGACGGAGCGGTGGGGCGTCAAGGTGACGACCGTCGAGATCCGGGAGATCACCCCGCCCAAGGATGTCCAGGAGGCGATGACCCGGCAAATGTCCGCGGAGCGCAGCCGGCGGGCCCTCGTGACCGAGGCGGACGGCAAGAAGCAGGCCGCGATCACGATCGCCGAGGGGGAGAAGCAGGCCGCGATCCTCAAGGCGGAAGGCGACCGCCAGGCCGCCATCCTGAGGGCCGAGGGGTTTGCGCTCGCCCTCGACAAGATCTTCGCCGTCGCGAAGACCGTCGATACGAATACCATGAGCCTCCAGTACCTGGAGGCGCTCAAGGCGCTGGGGGCCAGCCCGTCGACGAAGTTCGTGTTCCCGATGGAGTTCACCCGGCTGCTCCACCCGTTCCTGGACCACGGAGGAAGGGCCTCTCCGCCGCCCCAGGCGCCGTAACGCCGGCGGCCGGGCCACCGCCCGGCCGCCGGATCGCGGAACGAGACGCTCCCGCGGGGCCGCGGGGCGACCGCTACAGGATCGCTGCGTGGGTATCCGGGTTGAACACGTGCATCTTCTTCATGTCGAGCACAACCTCGGCCGTCTGGCCCATCCGCGCCTGGCTGCGGGCGTCCACCCGGGCGACGATGCTGTGCTCGCCCGCGGTCAGGTACAGGATCACATCGGACCCCAGCGGCTCGTGCACGTCCACGGTCGCCCGCACGACGGCCGCGCCGTCCGTGGACTGGACGAGCGCGCGGTCGTGGATGTCCTCCGGCCGGATGCCGAAGATGACCGACCGTCCCTCCCACTCCGCGAGCTTCGGGATGTACTCGCGCGGCACTTCGGCCCGGAACACGCCGCCGTCAACAAACATCCGGCCGTCCTGCTTGGCGAGCTTCGCCTCGAGGAAGTTCATCGCCGGCGACCCGATGAACCCGGCCACGAAGAGGTTGGCCGGTTTCTCGTAGAGGTTGAGCGGGCTGTCCACCTGCTGGACGACGCCGTCCTTCATGACGACAATCCGGTCGCCCATCGTCATCGCCTCGACCTGATCGTGGGTCACGTAGATCGTCGTCGTCTGCAGCCGCGCGTGCAGCTTCTTGATCTCCGCCCGCGTCTGCACCCGGAGCTTGGCGTCGAGGTTGCTGAGGGGCTCGTCCATGAGGAACACCTGCGGCTCCCGGACGATCGCCCGCCCGAGGGCCACCCGCTGCCGCTGCCCGCCCGAGAGCTGCTTGGGCTTCCGGCCGAGCAGCTCCTGGATGCCGAGCATCTCCGCGGCCTCCTTGACCCGCCGGTCGATCTCCGCCCGCGGGTACTTGCGGAGGCGGAGGCCGAACGCCATGTTATCGTAGACGCTCATGTGCGGATAGAGCGCATAGTTCTGGAAGACCATCGCGATGTCACGGTCCTTGGGCGCGACGTCGTTGACGATGCGATCGCCGATGTAGATGTTGCCCGACGTCGCCTCCTCCAGCCCGGCGATCAGCCGCAGCGCCGTCGTCTTTCCGCACCCCGACGGACCGACCAGCACCGTGAACTGCTTGTCGGGGATGTCCAGCGTGACGTTGTTCACGGCGACGACGTTGCCAAACTGTTTGGTCACCTGCTCGAGCATCACCTTGGCCATCGTATCCTCCCCGGACGGCGGACCAGTCTCCGGCGCCCCGGGCTCAGGGCCCGGGCCCCGGGGCGCGCGCTATGAGTTTCCACCGTCCCTTCCCAAGCATACTACATACGATGCGGGCGGCCGCCGATCCCCCCGGGGGCGCCGGTCACGCCTCCCCCCGCATCCGGCGCTTGAGGACCGTGATCGCCTCGGTGGGGGTGGGGTCGATGCCGCGCAGGCACGCCAGGTAGATGCTCACCAGGTCGCCCACGAGCACGAGCGACAGGATCCGGGCGAGGCGGCCCTTCCCCCGGCCACGCACCTCCTGGACGCCAGCGGCGGGCCGGAACGCCAGCTCGCAGGCGAGCCGGACCCGACGGAGCGCCTCGGGGTGCTCCCCGCCGCCCAGCAGCACGATCACCGACACGAGCCCGGAGACCTCCGGCGGGGCGCCCCAGCCGACGGTTTCGTTGTGGGCGAGCTCAGGGAACGCAGCCCAGGTGGCCAGCATCTTGCTGTTCTCGTTGAGCTGGCACTTCCACCGCCGCGCCGCGGCCTCGAGATCCTGGGAGCCGGCGTAGATCGCGGGGATCCGGCCGAGGAGCTGCTCGGCGAGGCGCTTGGCCGGGTTGTCCGGGGCCGGGATGTCCGGCCCGGCCTCGGAGGCGACCTCCTCGAGCACCGCCGCCGCCTCCTCGACATCGGGGCCGCAAGGACCGCAGAGCTCCCACCGCTCGAGCGCGGCGAGGGCGGGGATCATCAAGTAGCCGAGCGCGGCGCGGGGCGCAAGGCCGCCCGGCACCCGCACCACGGCGCCCCCTGTCCCGGTGGCGAGCGCGGCGAGCCGTCCGCCCGAGGTGATCGCCAGGAGCGCGGCGCCGGCGCGGCAGGCTTCCGCCGCGGCCGCCAGCGTCTCCTCGGTCTCGCCGGAGTAGCTGGTGGCGACGACGAGCGAGCGCTGCCCGACGTACGCGGGGAGGCGGGAGTCCCGCACGACCACGAGCGGGAGCGCGAGCCGCTCGCCCAGCGCCGCCGCGAGCAAGTCGCCGCCGATCGCCGACCCGCCCATGCCCACGGCGACGACGTGCGCCGGCGGGCCTGGCAGCCGGCCCAGCGCCGCCGTGCGGCCGATCTGCCAGGCATCCCGAATCTGCCGCGGCAGATCGAGCGCGGTCTGCAGCATCCGCGACGGATCACAGTCCCGGTACGTCGAGGGGTCATCGAGGCGGGGCATACTGCACTATTCGGCGGCGAGGGGACCCTCCCCCTCGCCCGCCGGCCGCGCGGCGCCCCGCAGGGAGAGGCGGCCGCGAGCCCGAAAGGAGCGCCTGTCGGCGCCACACGGATACACCATCGGGGGTGTCGATGCTCCCGTCCGAGTCCCGCCACAGCGGATCGAGGGCCGGCGCGCGCGCCATCGATATCCGCGCGCTGCGCGAGCAGCGCCACTTCATTAAGACGACCGCGTTCCTCCTGCCGCACGCGGCCAAGATGCAGGTCCTGGAGATGATGGAGAGGCTCCGCCGGGGGCGCATGGAGCCACCCCTGCGCCCGCCCGTCGGCCAGGCGCCGCCTCTTCCACAGATGACCGACGGGGAGGCGGTCCGGGAGATCAACTGGCGCGTCGAGACGCTGCCCCCGGGCGACGCGGAGGCGGTCGCTCGGTTGGTCCGCTCCCTGACCCGGTGGCATGCGGAGCGGCGCAAGAAGGCCGCCCGCGCGCGGGATCGCGGGCCCGTGCAGCCCCCCCGGCCGGCGCCACCGGCCGGGGGATGAGACGCCTCAGGCGGTCTTCCTGATGCCGCGCTCGCAACGCTCCCTGCCGAGGGTGGCCCTCGTCCATTACACCGGCCCGCCGGTGATCGGGGGCGTCGAGAGCGTCGTCGGCCGGCATGCGCGGCTGCTCGCCGCGCGCGGGTTCGAGGTGCACGTTCTCGTCGGGCGCGGCGGCCCCGCCGGCGGCTGCGTGCGCGTGCACCGTCTCCCCCTCCTCGACTCCCGCCACCCCCGGGTGCTCGCGGTCGGCGCGGAGCTGGAGCAGGGACGGGTCACGCCGGCGTACGCCGCCCTGGTGGCCCGGGTGGAAGAGGCGCTTGCGCGCGCGCTGCGGCGCGTCGATGTCTGCATCGTGCACAACGCGCTCACCCTGCACAAGCACCTCGCGCTCACCGCGGCCCTGCACGAGGCGGCGCGGCGGCTGTCCTTCCGGATCGTGGCCTGGTGTCACGACCTCGCCTGGACCAACCCCCAGTACCGGCCCCACCTGCATCCCGGCCCGCCGTGGAGCCTGCTGACCACGCCGGTCCCGGGCGCGGTGTACGTCGCTGTCTCGCGGGAGCGCCAGCGCCAGCTCAGCGCCGCCCTGGGGATTCCACCCTCGCAGATCGAGGTGATCCCGAACGGCGTGGACCCCGCGGCGTTCCTGCGCCTGACGCCGGCCGCCCGGCGGCTCGCCGATGCGCTGCGGCTGTGGGACCAGCAGATCGTGCTGCTGCTCCCCGTCCGGATCACGCGGCGGAAGCGGATCGAGTACGCCCTCCGGGTCGTCGCCGAGCTGGTCAGGCGCGAGATGGGTGTCCGGCTGCTCGTCACCGGCCCCCTGGGCGCGCACAACCCGAGGAACCAGGAGTACCTGGAGGAGCTGCGGGCGCTGCGCCGCGACCTGGGGCTGGAGGAGCAGGTCGTGTTCTGCGCGGAGCTGGCCGGGCCGCGGGGAGACGGGATCGCGCTGTCCGACCGGGTGATGACAGACCTGTACCTGCTCGCCGACGGCCTCCTGCTCCCGAGCCGCGAGGAAGGGTTCGGCCTGCCGCTGCTGGAGGCGGGCCTCGCGCGCTTGCCCGTGTTCACGACCGGGATCGATCCCCTCCGGGAGATCGGCGGGGACGCGATCGAGACCTTCGCGGCGGACGACTCGCCGGCCGCCTGCGGCCGGCGGATCGTCCACGGCCTCATGGACGACCCGCGGTACCGGCTCCGGCGGAGGGTCCTCGGGACGTACACGTGGGAGGGCATCATGCGCCACAAGATCGTCCCGCTGCTGACCCGCCGGGCCGCGCCGGCCCCGGGCCTCCGGGCGCCGCGGCGATGACGGATCCTCTCCCCCCACGCTCCCCGGCGGGAGCGCCGCGGACGCCCGCGGCCGTCGACCGGTGGCTTCGCGCGAATACGTTTCAGGCCGGCGACTACGGCGACGTGCGTGCGCTCGTCGCGCTGAAGCGCGCGCAGGGCCTCACGATCAGCCTGGGCCTGCCCACGCTCGATGAGGAGCGCACGATCGGTCCCGAGATCGCCGTGCTCCGCCGTACGTTGATGGAGGAGGCCCCGCTCCTCGACGAGATCGTCGTGGTCGACAGCGGCTCTTCGGACCACACGGTCGAGGTCGCGCGGGAACTCGGCGTGCCGGCCTACCAGCACGCGGAGGTGCTCCCCGAGGAGGGTTCCTACCCGGGCAAGGGCGAGGCGTTGTGGAAGAGCCTGCACCTCCTCCGGGGAGACCTGATCGTCTGGGTGGACACCGATATCCGCAACATCCACCCGCGGTTCGTCTACGGACTGCTCGGCCCGCTGCTGCGCGACCCACGCATCGCCTACGTGAAGGGGTACTATCGGAGGCCGCTGCGGGTCGGCGCGCGGCGATACGAGACGGGAGGTGGCCGCCTCACCGAGCTGTGCGCGCGGCCGCTCATCAACCTGTTCTTCCCCGAGCTGTCTGGCGTGATCCAGCCGCTCGCGGGGGAGTACGCAGGGCGGCGGGAGATCCTCGAGCGGCTCCCCTTCTTCACGGGCTACGGTGTGGAGATCGGTCTGCTGGTCGACATCTGGAGCCGGTACGGGTTGGATCGGATCGGCCAGGTCGACCTGGGGTCCCGGGTGCACCGCAACCGGGAGCTCTCCTCGCTGTCGCTCGCGGCGTTCGCGATCATCCAGGCGGTGATGGCGCGCGTGGGCGAGCGGCCCGGGGCGTCGCTTGCGGCGCAGATGAATACGGCGATGGCGCTGATCACCCTGGACGGCGGCCTCGCGCTCGACGTGCGGGAGATCCGCGAGCGGGAGCGGCCGCCGATCATCACGGTGCCGGCGTACCGCGCCCGGCGGGGCGCGCTGACCGCCACCCGCCACGCCTCCGGCGCGTAGCCACAGAAGGAATCCCGGGCGCGGGATACGGATGTATTGGCAGCGCCGGGCCACGTCGAGGCGCAGGCGGTCGCCGGATGGCCCGGGCCGGGAAGGCGGTGACGATGCCGTTCCCCGAAGCCTTCCGTCAGGTCGCGCGCGACATCCTTGCGCCGCGGCAGCTCGCCGGGGCGATCGAGCGGGCGGCCCTGCTGCTCCTGATCCTGGGCGCCGCGTGGGTGGCGCTGCGGCTCAGCCTCGCCCTCGTCCGCCGGACCGGGAGCCTGGGCGGCCGGACGCTCACGCCGCTCCTGGAGAGCGTCGTCCGCTACGTGATCGCCTTTGCCGCCCTCGTCCTCATGCTGCAGGCGGTCAACGTGAACGTGACGGCCGTCCTCGCGAGCGCGGGGGTCGTCGGCCTCGCGGTGGGCTTCGGCGCCCAGTACCTGATCCGGGACATCCTCGCCGGTTTCTTTCTCCTCTCCGAGGGCGTCATGCAGATCGGCGACACCGTGCGGATCGACGGGGACACCGGCACGGTCGAGCGCATCACGCTCCGGACAACCCAGATCCGCAAGCTGAGCGGCGAGCTGCTCACGATCCCCAACGGCGCGATCACCCGCATCGGGAACCTCAGCCGGGACTACGGCCGTGCGATCGTGCGGATCACCGTCCCGTACCGCGCCGACCTGACGGAGGCGCTCGATGCGATCGAGCAGGTGGCGCGCGAGTGGGCCGCCGCGCACGTGCAGGAGACCCAGGGCGAGCCGGTCCTCGACGGGGTCGTCGACCTCACGGACGCCGGCGCGGTGATGCAGATCTCGGTACGGGTTCGGCCGGGACACCAGGCGGCCGCGGAGGCGGAGCTGCGGCGGCGAGCGCTCGAGGCGCTGGCCCGCCGCGGCATCCGCATTGACATGCGGATCTCTGCTACAATATGAAAGGTTGGGAGCCGCACCACCCGCGGCGCAGGCACACCATGGCGGAGCCCGTCGGCCACCTGATCCTGGTCCTCCACACGCACCTTCCGTTTGTCCTGAACCACGGACGATGGCCCCACGGCAGCGACTGGCTGTCGGAGGTGACCATCGAGTGCTACCTTCCCCTCCTGCGGGTCCTCACGCGGCTCGCGGAGGAAGACATCGGGCCCACGGTGACGGTCGACCTCTCGCCGGTGCTGTGCGAGCAGATGGCGAGCCCCCTCTTCCGCGAGGAGGTCGGGGCCATGCTCGCCCAGCGGCTCGAGAGCTGCGAGGAGGCCCGGCGCTACTTCACGGATGCGCACGAGGACCGGCTCGCCGCCCTCTGCACGTTCTGGCGGGGATTCTACGAGGACGCGCGGCGGCAATTCGACGCCCTCGAGGGGAACCTCCTCGGCGCGTTCCGGGATCTCGCGGACCGCGAGGCGATCGAGCTGATCTCCACCGGGGCGACGCACGGGTACTTCCCCCTGCTGAGCAGGGACGAGAGCCTCGACCTGCAGATCCGGACGGCGGTGGCCACGCACGTACGGCACTTCGGCCGCGCGCCGCGCGGCCTGTGGCTGCCGGAATGCGGGTACCGGCCGCGGTACGAGTGGACGCCGCCGGTGGGGCCGCGGAGCGGCAAGGTCCGGTACCGGCGCCGGGGCGTCGAGGAGCTGCTGGCGGCGCACGAGGTCGAGTACTTCTTCACCGACGTGCACCTGGTCCGCGGGGGGCGCGCCCTTTCGGCCTACCGGGACTACTTCCCGCGGCTGCGCACGGTGGCCGAGCCGGAGACGGCGATCTACCGGCGGAGAGACCGCAGCCCGTATGCCCCGCACCGCGTCGCGTCGCGGGGCGGGACCGGGGAGGCGACGGCGTTCGTGCGGGATCCCGAGACCACGCTACAGGTCTGGAGCCGGGACGCCGGCTATCCCGGCGACGAGTGGTACCTGGAGTTCCACAAGAAGCACTGGCCGGGGGGGCTCCGACTCTGGCGCGTCACCGATCCCAGGATCGACCTGGGACAGAAGCAGGTCTACGTGCCCGAGCGCGCGAGGGAGCGCACGGAAGCGCACGCGGACCACTTCACCGGGGTGGTGCGGGACGTGCTCGCGCGGTACAGCCGGGAGGAGGGCCGGCGAGGCGTCCTCTGCAGCCCGTTCGACACCGAGCTGTTCGGCCACTGGTGGGGGGAAGGCCCCCGGTGGCTCGAGCAGGTCTTCCGCCGCCTCGCGGAGCGGGGCGTGGGCTCGATCACGGCCGGCGACTGCGCGCGGCGCTTCCCAGCTGAGGGGACGATCACGCTGCTGGAGGGATCGTGGGGCGAGGGAGGAGACCACCGGGTCTGGCTGAACAAGGACACCGAGTGGACCTGGGAGATGGTGTACCAGGCCGAGGAGGACCTGTGGGCATTCCTGAGCACGGCCCCCTGGCAGCACGTGCCGCTGCTGCGCCGGCTCGTGGCGCAGCTCGGTCGGGAGTTGCTGCTGCTCACGGCCTCCGACTGGCAGTTCCTCATCACCACGTGGGCGGCCCGCAACTACGCCGAGACGCGGTTCGCCGAACACTACGCCGACTTCACGCGCCTGCTGGAGCTCGCGCGGCGCGTGCGGGGCGGCGGCTCGCTGTCGTGGGAGGAGGAGGAGTTCCTGGCCGGCAAGGAGGCGCAGGACTTCTGCTTCCCCGATATCGCCGACCACCTCGACGCATCCGCCCGGCTCCCCGGGCTCTAGCCCGCCGCTACCGCGACGTGGGGAAGCGGCAGCGGGCGATCGCGCGACGTCGGACGATGACAGCGGGAAGCGAAGCGCGGTGCCCCGGCCGAGGGGGGCCCGGGCCCGGACGCCCCGCGGAGCGCGACGTCGGCCAACGGCGGTGGAAGTGAAGCATCGCCCCCGGCCGAGGGGGGCCCGGGCCTTTGAATCCAAGGGGCCGGCGTGAACCGCCCCCGCATCCTCGGGATCGTGCTGGCCGGCGGCAAGGGCGAGCGTCTCTACCCGCTGACGAAGGAGCGCAGCAAGCCCGCCGTGCCGTTCGGGAGCAAGTACCGGATCGTCGACTTCGTCCTGAGCAACTTCATCAACTCGCGGATCTACTCGCTGTACATCCTCGTGCAGTACAAGTCCCAGTCGCTGATCGACCACATCCGGCGGGGATGGCGGCTCGGGGGGCTCGTGGACGAGCACTTCATCATCACCGTCCCGCCGCAGATGCGGTGGGGGGAAACGTGGTACCGGGGGACGGCCGACGCCGTGTTCCAAAACCTGAACTTGATCCGCGATCTCAACCCCGACCTCGTGATGATCTTCGGGGCCGACCACATCTACCGCATGGACCTCCAGCAGATGGTCGACGCGCACCTGGACCGGCGGGCGGATGTGACGGTCGCCAGCCTGCCGGTGCCCCTCGAGCTGGCATCGGGGTTCGGCATCCTCGAGACCGACGCGGACGGCCGGATCATCGGCTGGGAGGAGAAACCGCGGCAGCCCCGGCCGATGCCCCACGACCCCACCCGGGCGCTCTCGTCGATGGGCAACTACATCTTTCGAAGCGATCTGCTCGAGGAAATCCTGACCGAAGACGCCCGCCGGAGCACCGACCACGACTTCGGCCGGACGATCATCCCGGAGTTGTATCCCTACGCGCGGGTGTACGCGTACGACTTCCTGTCCAACGAGATCCCCGGGCTCCGGCCCACCGAGGAGCGCGGATACTGGCGCGATGTCGGCACGATCGAGGCGTACTGGCAGGCCAACATGGACCTGCTCGGCCCCACGCCGGCGCTCGATCTCGACAACCCGCGCTGGCCCATCTTGGCCGCGCCGTTCGACGGCCCGTCCGCGCGCGTCATCGACGGCCGCGTCGAGGATGCGGCGATCGGGGAAGGGACGCTCATCCGGGGCGGCACGGTGCGCCACTCGATCCTCGGCCAGGGCGTCGTGATCGAGCCCGACGCGGTCGTCGAGGACAGCATCATCCTGGACAACACCATCGTGGGCCGGGGTGCCCGGATCCGGCGGGCGATCATCGACCGGTTCAACGTGATCGAGGCCGAGACGGCGATCGGCTGGGACCGGGAACGGGACCTGGCCGCCGGGATCCTCGACGCCTCCGGCATCGCCGTGCTGCCCCGCGGGACCACCCGCGTCCGCGGCGCCGTCTCGGCGCTCCGCTGACCGCGCCGACCGGCCCCGCGCCGCGCACCCGGGAGACGAGGAACGAGGCGCCACACGCGCCCAGGGAGGCTCTGTGACGACACCCGTGCGCTGGATCTGCGTCCACGGCCACTTCTACCAGCCGCCCCGCGAGAACCCCTGGCTCGAGGAAGTCGAGGTCCAGGACTCGGCGCGTCCGTACCACGACTGGAACGCGCGGGTTACCACCGAGTGCTACGCTCCGAACGGGGCATCGCGGGTGCTCGACGCGGACCGGCGGATCGTGGAGATCACCAACAACTACAGCCAGATCAGCTTCAACGTCGGCCCCACGCTCCTGGCGTGGATGGAGCAAGCCGCCCCGGAGGTGTACGCGCGGATCCTCAGCGCCGACCGGGAGAGCCGGGCGTCCCGCGGCGGCCACGGCAACGCGATCGCGCAGGTGTACAATCACATGATCCTCCCACTGGCGACGCGCCGGGACAAAGAGACCCAGGTGGCGTGGGGCATCGCGGACTTCCGGCACCGGTTCGGCCGCGCACCCGAAGGGATGTGGCTGCCGGAGACCGCGGTGGACACGGAGACGCTCAGCGTGCTGGCCGGGCGGGGGATCGCGTTCACGATCCTGGCACCACATCAGGCGCGACGCATCCGGCCCCTCGGCGGCGGCGAGTGGACCGACGTGACGGGCGGCCGCGTGGACCCGCGCCGGCCGTACCTGTGCCGGCTGCCGGGTGGCGCTACCATCACGCTGTTCTTCTACGACGGCCCGATCGCGCGCGCCGTGGCCTTCGAGGGCCTCCTCAACAGCGGCGAGGCGTTCGCGGAGCGCCTGCAGGGGGGCTTTGCGGCCGACCGGCCCGAGCCCCAGCTCGTGCACATCGCCACCGACGGGGAGTCGTACGGCCATCACCACCCGTTCGGCGAGATGGCGCTCACGTACGCGCTGCGCCTCATCGAGGCGCGCGGGCTGGCCCGCCTGACAAACTACGGCGAGTACCTGGCCCACCATCCGCCGGAGCAGGAGGTGGAGATCGCCGAGCCGACGAGCTGGTCCTGCGTCCACGGGGTGGAGCGCTGGCGGGCCAACTGCGGGTGCCGGGCCGGCCACCCGGGCTGGAACCAGGAGTGGCGTGGCCCGCTCCGCGCGGCGCTCGACTGGCTGCGCGACCAGCTCGCCCGGGTCTTCGAGCGTGAGGGCGGGAGGGTCCTCCGGGACCCGTGGGCGGCGCGCGAGGCGTACATCGACATCATCCTCGACCGCACGCCGGAGGCGATCGACGCGTTCTTTGCCGCCCACGGGAGGGCGAGCCTCGACGCCGAGGGGCGGGTGGAGGCGCTGCGTCTTCTCGAGATGCAGCGGCACGCCATGCTCATGTATACGTCCTGCGGGTGGTTCTTCGATGAGCTGTCCGGCATCGAGGCGGTCCAGGTCATCAAGTACGCCGCGCGCGCGCTCCAGCTTGCGGAGCACTTCGGCGAGGCCCTCGAGGAGGAGTTCATCCACCGGCTCGCGGCGGCCAAGAGCAACCTGCGCCAGTGGGGCGACGGGGCGGGCGTCTATCGCCGGGCGGTGCGCCGGTCCGTCGTCACGCTCCCGCGCGTGATGGCCCACTACGCGATCAGCTCGTTGTTCGAGGCGTACGGCGAGCAGGAGCGGGTGTTCAGCTACACGGTCCGGCGCGCCGACGTCCGGCGGGAGTCGAGCGGCGGCCACACGCTGGCCGCGGGGCTCGCCACGGTGGCCTCCCGCATCACCGGCGAGACCGCGGACGCGGCCTACGCGGTGCTGCACCTGGGAGGGCACGACTTCCTGTGCGGGGTTCGCATGGACGCGTCGCTCGCATGGGCCGAGCAGATGAAGACGGATCTCGCCGACGCCTTCCTGAGCCAGGGCACGAGCGCGGCCGTGCGGATGATCGATGACCGATTCGAAGGCTCGCTGTACGCGCTGCCAGACCTCTTCGTCGAGGAGCGGCGGAAGATCCTCGGTCTCCTCATCGAGGAGCGCCTGGGCCGGTTCGAAGGAGTCTACAATGCCCTGTACGAGGAGTCCCGGCCCCTGCTCGCCTTCATGCGCGACTCCGACGTACCCGTCCCGCCTGCGTTCCTCATGGCCGCGGAGTACACGCTGACGCGCACGATGGCGCAGGAGATCCGGCGGGCGGCGGCCGGGGAGCCGCTCGCGGACCGCGCGTTCGAGGTCGCCGGCGAGCTGGTCTCCTTCGACCTGGCGTCCCGGTGGGCCGACGTCGAGCCGCTCCTCCGACAGGCGCTGCAGACGCACGCGGAGCGGTTGCGGACCGACCCGCTCGGCCCGTCGCTTGCGCAGGCCCACCGGCTCCTCGACCTCGCGGAGACCCTCGGCGTGACGCTGAACCTGTGGCAGGCGCAGAACGCCTACCACGCCGCGGCCCAGGCGCTCCGCGGGGCGCGCGCCGCCGGAGGCGCGGAGGGCGCCGGGACCGACGAGTTCTGGCGCCTCGGCGAGCGCCTCTACTTTGCCGTGGAGCCGTTGCGCAGCCCCGCCGCGGCGCCAGCGGCGCGCTCGGGATAGGACGCCGGGAGTCGCAACGCAGCGGTCGGGCCCGGACGGGTCCGGGCCTCGCGGGGATACGGGGGATATACGGAACGGGATCCTCTCCCCGGCGGACGCGGAATTGCCTGGGCCGGCGGGGGCGGCACGAGGAGCCGGCGGCCCACCTCGGCCGCGATGCGCCTTCGGAGGGACGGGACGCGATGAGCACCGGACGTACAGCGCTGGCGGCCGTCACCGCGTCGATACTGCTGCTCGCGGCTGGCGCGCCCGCCGGGCCGCGCGCGGCCGGCGGGACGGTGAGCGTGCTCGCCGTGTGGGGAGGGTCGGAGCTCGACAGTTTCCGGGCGATGGTGAAGCCGTTCGAGCAGCGCACCGGCATCACCGTCCAGTACGAGGGCACCCGCGACCTGGGCGCGGTGCTCACGAGCCGGATCCAGGGCGGTCATCCGCCCGACATCGCCGCTCTGCCGGGCCCGGGACAGATCGCGGAGCTGGCGCGCGCGCGGGCGCTCGTACCGCTGGCCGGCGTCGTCGACGCGAAGAGCATGGCGCAGGAGTACGCTCGTACGTGGATCGACCTGGGCTCGGTGGGCGGGACCCTGTACAGCGTCTTCATCAAGACTGCGCTGAAGGGGCTCGTGTGGTACGATCCCGCGGCCCTGAGAGCGGCCGGCTATCGCGTGCCCGCGACCTGGGACGCGCTCCTCGCGCTCACCCGCAGGATCGCCGCCGGCGGCACGAGGCCCTGGTGCATCGGGCTGGAGAGCGGCGCGGCCAGCGGCTGGCCGGCCACGGACTGGATCGAGGTCCTCCTGCTCCGCGCGGCAGGCCCGGCCGTCTACGAGCGCTGGTACCTGCACAAGATCCCGTGGACCGATCCGGCGATCCGGACCGCGTGGGAGCGATTCGGGACGATCGCCACGAACCCCGCGTACGTCTACGGCGGCACGCAGGCGGTGCTCGCGACCAACTTCGCCGAGGCGCCGTTTCCGATGCTGGCCGTCCCTCCCCGATGCTACTTGCACCTCCAGGCGACGTTCATCGAGGACTTCCTCCGCAAGCAGTACCCCGCGGCCCGGCCAGGCGCGGACCTGGACTTCTTCCCCGTCCCCGCGATCGACCCGCACTTCGCGGGGGCCGTCGAGGTCGCCGGGGACCTCGTCGGGATGTTCCGGGATACGCCCGCGTCGCGGGCGTTGATGCGGTACCTGGTGACCGCGGAGGCGCAGGCGATCTGGGTGCGGCGCGGCGGAGCGCTGTCACCGAACCGGAAGGTCCGCCTCGCTGACTACCCCGACCCCCTCAGCCGCCGTGCGGCCGGGATCCTGGTCGCCGCGCCGGTCGCCCGGTTCGACGCGAGCGACATGATGCCCCAGGCGATGCAGAGCGCGTTCTACAAAGCCGCGCTCGAGTACGTCCGGAACCCGGGGCGGGTGGGGGATCTCCTGGCCGGCCTCGAGCAGACCGCCCGGGATACCTACAGGTAGGCGCGGCCGCACGCGGCCACGCGCGCCGCCGCGTGGGAGGCGCGTCGCCGCTGCGCGGGACGCGTGATTGGGATGGAGCGGATCGTCCCTGCCCTGCTCGTGGTCGTCGGCGCGCCGGCCGCCGCGGCGGCCTACATCGCCGCCGCCGAGGCCATGCTGGCCCGCGCCCCGTCGTCGCGGCAGCGGGCGATCCGGCCGTGGCTGTGGGCGGCACCGGCGCTCGCGTTCATCGCGGTGTTCCTGGTCTACCCCGCGCTCAGCACGATCGCGCTGAGCTTCAGGGACGCGGCGGGCCACCGCTGGGTCGGGCTGGCCAACTACGTCTTCGCGTTCCGCAGCCCCGAGCTGCTGGGCGCCCTCTGGAACAACGTCCTCTGGCTGGCGATCTTCACGGCGGCCACCGTGGGCCTCGGGCTGCTCATCGCCATCCTCGCCGACCGCGTCCGGTACGGCGCCGCCTGCCTGGCCGTGGTCTTCCTCCCGATGGCCCTCTCGTTCACGGCGGCCGGGGTCACGTGGAAGTTCGTGTACGAGTTCCGGCCGGCCGGCGCCCCGCAGATCGGCCTCCTCAACGCGGCCGCCCGGGCGGCCATCCCGGGCTTCCTGCCCCGCGCGTGGCTGATCGCTCCGCCTCTCAATACGCTGCTCCTGATCGCGGTCGGCGTGTGGATCTGGACGGGGTTCTGCGCGGCGGTCCTGTTCGCCGCCCTCCGAAGCGTCCCGGCCGAGCTCACGGACGCCGCGCGGGTGGACGGCGCCGGGGAGGCACGCCTCCTCGGGCAGGTCGTCCTGCCCACGATCGCCCCGACGATCGCGGTCGTCGCCACGACGATGGCGATTACATCGCTCAAGGTGTTCGACGTCGTCTACGTCACGACCAACGGCAACTTCGGCACCGACGTGGTCGCCAACCGCATGTACAAGGAAATGTTCACGTTCCAGCACTTCGGGCGCGCCGGCGCGCTCGCGGTCCTGCTGCTGCTCGCGGCCGGCCCGGTGATGGCCGCGACCGTGCGGCGGCTGCGCGCGGAGGAGGCCCTGCGATGACGCCGCCGGCGCGCCCGCGGGGGATCGCCGGCCGCCGGCGGCTTGCCCGGGCGCTCCGCGCGGCGCCGGTGCACGCGCTGCTGTGGGCGCTGTGCACGGTCTGGCTCCTGCCCGTGGTCGGGCTGCTCACCAGCTCGCTGCGGCCGGCCCGCGACGTCAGCGCCTCCGGGTGGTGGACGGTCCTGGCGCACCCCGCCTTCACGCTCGCCAACTACCGGGAGGTGCTGGCCGCGGACAATATGGGGCAGAGCTTCTGGAACAGCGTGGCGATCGCGCTGCCGTCGGTCGCGATCCCCCTGCTGATCGCTGGCTACGCGGGGTACGCGTTCGCCTGGATGGAGTTCCCGGGGCGGCACACGGTGTTCGCGGCCACGGTCGCGCTGCTCGTCGTCCCGCTGCAGACGACGTTTATCCCGGTCCTCCGGCTGCTCGCGGCGCTCGGCCTCACCGGCACGTTTGCCGGGGTCTGGATGGCCCACACCGGGTACGGGCTGCCGCTCGCCACCTACCTCCTGCGGAACGCGGCCGCCGCCCTGCCCCGCGACCTCATCGACGCCGCGGCGATCGACGGGGCGTCGCCGCTCGCGACGTTCTTCCGGCTCGTCCTCCCCCTGTCGGGACCGGCGCTTGCGTCGCTCGCGATCTTCCAGTTTCTCTGGGTCTGGAACGACCTCCTCGTCGCCCTGATCTATCTCGGCGGGCAGCCTGCGGTCGCCCCGATGACGGTGACCATCAGCAACCTCGTCAACTCCCTGGGCGGCGGCTGGCACCTCCTCACGGCGGCCGCGTTCGTCTCGATGGCGTTGCCGCTCGCCGTGTTCTTCGGCCTGCAGCGGTACGTCGTGCGCGGCATCCTCGCGGGGGCCCTCAAGGGATGAACCGTCCAGGGGCCGGGCCGGCCGCGCGCCGCCGCCGGCCGGCAGGGGTCAGCGCGCCGGCTGCTGCCGCGAGACCGCCGTCGCGCCGGGGCGCGGCGCCACCCCCACCACCGGCGCAGTGTGCTCGAAGCCCCAGGGCAGGTGCGGCTGGCCGCCGTTTCCCCCCGCCATCGCGGCGGCGGCCGGCTGTCCGGGCGCGACGCCGGCCACGTGGGGGGTGTGGAAGATCCAGTCCTTCCGGAAGACCGTGAAGCACGCCCACACCAGCGCGGGGGTCCACGCGAGGAGCGAGAACACCGCGGCGTAGACGGTGTACAGCGCCCCGCGTCCCCACAGGCCGGTATGCAGCCCGAGCCCCAGCACCTGGTACCCGAAGAGGTACAGGAGCGTGAGCTCGTTGACGGCCGCCCGCAGGGCCGGCACCGCCAGCGGGCCTCGGAGCGCGAGGATACCGAGGTGGAGGCCCAGCAGGAGCAGGAGCTGCACGTTGCTGACGTTCATCACGAACGGCAGGACGTAGTAGAGGGCCAGCTCGATGAGGCGCGCGTCCCGCCGCCGGATTCCCTCGCGCAGGCATGGCCACGCGAGGAGCGCGGCCACGCGCATGTGCCCGGTCATCCAGCGGTGCCGCTGGCGGATCGCCACCCACAGGTTGAGGGGCTTCTCGTCGTACACGCGCGTCTCGGCCACCCAGGGGATGCCGATCCCCTCGTGGAGCAGCAGCAGGCCGGTGAGCTCGATGTCCTCCGTCTGCGTGCGGATGAGCGGCCAGTACGTGCGTAGCAGGCGGCCCTCGCAGCACCACCCCGTGCCGCAGATCAGCGACACCCCGGTGATGTGGGACCGGCCCCGGTTGTACAGGCGGGACGAGGCCACGGTGGTGAGCCACAGGCCCTTCGTGATCCAGTTGTCCGAGCCGTTGAGGCAGTCGTGAAAGCTCTGGAGGCAGCGCGCGCCGGTGGCGCAGATCGCGTTGTTCATCGCCTGCAGGAAGTTGGGGGCCACGACGTTGTCCGCGTCGATCACGCACACGTACCGGTCGTCGTCCGGCCGGAGCAGCCGCTCGATCGCGTGGCCGAGCGCGCGGTGCTTCCCGAACCCCTTCACGCCCGTGCGCAACACCCGGGCCCCGAGCCGGCGTGCGATCTCCTCGGTGCGGTCGCCGCTGCCGTCGGAGACGACGTACACGTCGAAGAGGTCCTCCGGGTAGTCCTGGCACATCAGGCTGCCGACGGAGTTCTGGATGACGCGCTCCTCGTTGTACGCGGGCACGAGGCACACGAAGCGGACCACCGGCGGGTGCCAGGGATACGGCCGGTACGACCGGAGCGAGCACAGGCCAAAGAACAGCACCGGCCCGACCTGGATGCCGTAGACGAGCAGGAAGTTGATCGAGTACAACCACGTGACATCGAGCGGTTGAACCGCCGCGCCCTGAGCGTAGAGCACGGCGGCCGTCAGCGCCACGCCGACGGCGCCCATGAGCGCGGCCGCCCGGGCCGGCATGCTGACGGACGCGAGGAACTCCCTGGTTGTGCGCATGGATGCGAGAAACCTCGGGCGAATTATCCCCCCTTTCTTTATCAACCACGCGCACCCGGCTTTGAACCAGACTATCGAAGGAGCGGGGTAGATCGTTCAAACGTAGGAGACGCCGCGCGGACGGTACCGCCACGGCGCTGGGGCGCGCACGCGGCCCAAGGGCGTGTGCGCGGCCCTACGAGGGAGCCGCCCTTCGGCCCGTCGCTGCGCAGCCGAGGAGCCGGTCGAGGATGACCACGGCCGCGTGCTTGTCGAGGGGCTCGTTGAGGTTACCGCACTTGGGCGACTGGATGCACGACGGACATCCGGCCTCACACGGGCAGGAGACGATCGCATCACGCGTCCGCGCGAGCAGCTCGTCCAGCACCTCGAAGCCCTTTTCGGTAACGCCCACGCCCCCCGGGTAGCCGTCGTAGATGAAGACCGTCGCGCGCCCCGTCTCCGGGTAATGCGGGTAGCTCACGCCGCCGATGTCCCAGCGGTCGCACATCGAAAGCAGCGGGAGCAGCCCGATCGCGGCGTGCTCCATCGCGTGCGCGCCGCCGGCCACATCGAGCCCTGCCGCCTCAACCGCGTCGGCGAGGCCCTCCGGAAGCACCAGCCACAGCGCCGTGGTCGCCAGTTCCTGCGCCGGCATGTCGAGCGGCTCGACGCCGAGGACCGTATCGGTGAACATCTGCTTGCGCCGGTACTCGGTGACGTGCTGGACGACCCGTACCTCGCCGAACTCCGCCGTGGCCGGGCCCAGCGGCCGCGCCTCGCGGCTGCGGGCCACCGAGACGTCGGTCAGCACCCGGGCCTCGGTGTAGTAGCCGCTGCCGTCGGGCTCCACCACGGCGGTCCGGGCCGGGATGTCCAGGCGGACGACCCGGTAGGCCTCGCCCTGGTGGAGATAGACCGCGCCGTCGTGGAGCTGTTGGAACGCCCGGGCGGCGTCGACGGTACCGATGAGCCGGCCCGTCCGGCCGTGCACGATCCGGTACCGATCCCCTGAGGCGGCGCGGATGTCGACGTCGCCGGCCGGGTAGGCGCGGCCGGGAGGGTGCCACCGCCCGCGGCGCCACCGGAGCGCCCCCAGCGCCTCGAGCGCTCGGGCGACATCGCCCGTCCGCGCGCCCAACAACGCTGCGTCGCCCGGCTCCAGCGGGGCCTCGCTCGCCGCGCACCGCAGGTGCGCCGCGAGGATGTAGGGGTTGTCCGGATCGACGGTTGCGTGCTCGACCGGGCGCCCGAAGAAGTACGCGGGCTGGCGCATCAGGTACTGGTCCAGCGCGTCCTCGAGCGCGATCAGGACGGCGAGCGACTCCTCGGTGCCACGCCCCGCGCGGCCGGCGCGTTGCCACACGCTGGCCATCGTACCCGGATAGCCGACGAGGACGGCCGCATCCAGCCCGCCGACGTCGATCCCGAGCTCGAGCGCGCTCGTGCTCACGACCCCAATGAGATCACCCCGGAACAGCCGCTGCTCGATCGCCCGGCGCTCCTCGGGCAGGTAGCCCGCGCGGTACGGGCGGATCCGGGCGACGAGGTCCGGCGCGTCCTCGAGCGCCTGCACCGCGTACCGGTACACGAGTTCCGTAACCCTCCGGGCCTTCGTGAAGACGATCGTCCGGATCCCGCGGCGCACCAGCGCGGCGGCGAGCCGGCCTGCCTCGACGTACGGGCTGCGCCGGCGCATCCGCGCCCGCTCGACCACCGGAGGATTCCACAGGGCGAACCGCCGGGCACCGCGGGGCGCGCCGTCCCCGCCGACGACGCGCAGCGGCACCCCGGTCAGACGCCGGCCGAACTCCTCCGGGTTCGCGATCGTGGCGGAGGTGCAGACGAATTGGGGCGCGGCGCCCCGCAGGCGGCAGAGCCGGCGGAGGCGCCGCAGCACGAGGGCGACGTGGCTCCCAAACACCCCCCGGTACACGTGCATATCGTCCAGCACGATGTAGCGCAGCGACCGCAGGAACGGTGTCCAGCGGAAGTGCTGCGGGAGGATCCCGACGTGCAGCATGTCGGGGTTGGTCAGGAGGATCCGCGCCTCCCGCCGCAACCGGCGGCGCTGCTCCGTCGGCGTATCCCCATCGTAGGTGCCCGCCGGGATCCCGAGCCCGAGCTCGTCCACCGCGTCGATCTGATCCTGGGCCAGGGCCTTCGTAGGGTAGAGGAGCAGCGCCCGGGCGTCCGGATCGGCGAGCAGCGCCTCGGCCACGGGCAGCAGGTAGCACAGCGTCTTGCCGCTCGCGGTCCCCGTCGTCACGATCACCGACTCCCCGGCGCGCGCGGCCTCCAGGGCTTCGGCCTGGTGCGCGAACAGCCGCGTGATCCCGCGCCGCCGGAGCGCCTCCTCGAGCAGGCGAGGGAGCGGGCGCGTGAGTGTGCCGTACCGCGCGGGCCGCGCGGGGAACAACCGCGTGTGGACGATCTGGTCTCGGTACTGCGGCTCGCGCATGATCTCGTCGAGCAGGTGCGTGGCGTTCACGCCTGTCGTGTTCGCGGCGGGGCTGCCGGGCGCCTGTATCCTGCAGCCCTCCTGCGCCCCCTATCCTTCGGTTGCCCGCGCCCGCCCCCGCGGCGCGTCGCGGACGAGGTCCGGGACCGGCGGAGGGACCCGGACGCGGCGACCGGCCACAGGCCGCCGGACTGCCTCCGCGGCCCGTGACCCTGCCCCGGACCGCTATACTCGGGGTGGTGCCGGTTCGAACGGGCGGGGTCACGGGAGGCGGCGCAAGGGCCGTGTCGGACGGCACGATCGGCGCCACGGGTAGCTAGGCGTGGGCGCCGTTCGCCCTCGAGGCATCCTGCGGTGTCTCCTCCGCATCCCGGCGTACCTGTATCGCTGGAGGTGCGGGCGGGTGCTTGGAACCCGCTTCCTGCTCCTGACCCACGTGGGACGTCGGAGCGGCCGCCGCTACCAGACCGTTTTGGAAATCCTGGAGTATCGCGACGAGGGCCCCGAGGCGGTGGTGATGAGCGGGTGGGGCCCGAACGCCGACTGGCTTCGCAATATCCAGGCGGGATCCAGTCCGGAGGTCACCATCGGCTCACGCCGTTTCGTTGCGGCCCACCGTATCCTCGGCGAGGAGGAGGCGATGAAGGTGGTCGAACGGTACGAGCGGCGCAATCGGTTCACGGCACCGATCGCCCGCGCGGTGCTGAGCCGCCTGCTCGGATGGCACTATCAGGGATCCGCGCGCGATCGCCGCCGGCTCGTCGGGCAGTTGCCCCTCATAGCGTTCCGCCCGCGATCGTGACGACGCGCGAGCGGGCGGCCCGATCGTCGAGCGCGTCCGTCGCATCATCCGAGGGCCCCGGCCCCCTGGCGCGGTGGGCCGAATTGCGGCGTTGCGCCCGATACCGCTCAGCGCGTGCCCGAGCGGCCTTCCACCCAGGCCCGCGCCTCTGGCGACTTCGCCCATTCCCCCGCCACCTGTCTGGTGCTGACGTTGAGGCGGTTCCAGGCGTTGATCAGGGCGATCGAGATGATCAGGGCCGCAAGCGCGGGCTCGTCGTAGTGACGAGCGGCCTCCTCCCAGATCTCGTCCGGTACCGGATCCGCCCGGTCGCTGAGCCGCGTGACGGCCTCCGCGAGCGCCAGCGCGGCGCGTTCGGCACCCGTGAAGTAAGGCGCATCCCGCCAGGCCGCCACCGCGAAGAGGCGCTCGTCTGTCTCGCCTGCCCTCCTGAGGTCGCGAGCATGCATGTCAACGCACACGCTGCAGCCGTTGATCTGGCTCGCGCGCAGCAGGACAAGGTCGCGCGTCCGCGGCGGCAGGCCGCCCCGTTCCGTGGCCTTCCCCAACGCTTGCAGGGCCTGCATGGCCCCAGGAACGATCATCGCCGGGTTGCTCATCCGTGCTTGCATGGCGTACCTCCTCCAGGAGTCGTCGGGTGTCTTGCTGAACCGGCCCGTCACACGGGCCGGGTTTCGTTCGTCACTACTACGACGAAACGCGACGAGGGAATGTGACGGATGGACGCACACGAGCGGCTGGCGGAGCGATTCGAGGCCCATCGGAGCCACCTGCGGGCGGTGGCCTACCGGATGCTCGGCCGGCTCGACGAGGCAGACGATGCCGTGCAGGAGGTCTGGCTCCGGCTGAGCCGCTCCGGCGCCGGCGGCGTCGATAATCTCCGCGGATGGCTGACAACGGTCGTGGCGCGGGTGTGCCTGGATATGCTGCGCTCACGCCGGTCACGGCGCGAGGAGCCTCTGGGCGTGCACCTGCCGGACCCGGTCATCAGCCGCGAGGACGCCATCGACCCCGAGCACGAAGCGCTGCTGGCCGACTCCGTTGGTCTGGCTATGCTCGTGGTGCTCGAGACGCTGGATCCCGCCGAGCGGGTCGCGTTCGTGCTGCACGACGTGTTCGGCGTCCCCTTCGACGAGATCGCTCCCATCGTGGGGCGCTCTCCGGCGGCGGCGAGGCAGCTCGCCAGCCGTGCTCGCCGCCGGGTGCAAGGAGCGACCACGCGTCCCGACGCCGATCTCGCCCGCCAGCGGCAAGTGGTGGACGCCTTCCTTGCTGCCGCGCGGGGCGGCGACTTCGGCGCGCTGCTCGCGGTGCTCGATCCGGACGTCGTGCTCCGGGCCGACCGCGGCGCCGCACCTCCGGGCGCGCCGAGAATAGTCCGGGGCGCGCAGGCAGTGGCCAAGCAGGCGGTCGTCTTCTCGGGGCGCGCCGTGCCCGGCCTCGTCGTGCGGCCGGCGCTCGTGAACGGCGCGGCCGGAGTTGTCGCATGGCTTCCGGACGGGCGGCCGCTCTCCGTGTTGGGCTTCACGGTCGCAGGCGGGAAGATTGTCGAAATCGACGTGCTTGCCGATCCCGAGCGTCTGCGCCGGCTCGACCTAAGGCCGGCGCCATGAGTCGCGAGCATCAACAGCTCTCGCGAGCCAACCGCTGAAAGGGCACGCTTGTGCGATGCGGATCCGAGTGTGGTACAATTCCGGCGGAGTCGTGGAGCGTTGGCTGGACCTGGGCGGCCCGGCACGCCGCCCGCGCGTCGGGCCGGGCCGAGCGCCGTCGTCTGCGGCGGGCACGCCCGGCGCGAGTGACGTGCTGCGGGCCGCCCGCCCCGATTCGCGAGGTCGGCCGCCGGCCGACGGTGTCCCTCCCCGAACGATCGCCGTCGTTGACCCTCACCCGAGGAGACGCAGGAGGACGCCGTGCCCAAACCGATGCCGATCCAACCGACCGATCTGCTCGAACTCGCCACGGCGTCGGACGTCCAGCTGTCACCCGACGGGCGGCTGGTCGCCTATGTCCGCACGGAGATCGACGCCGACGCGGACGCGTACCGCTCCGCGATCTGGGTCGTCCCGGCATCCGGCGGCACGCCGGTGCCGTTCACGCGCGGCCCCCGCGACTGGTCGCCGAGATGGTCGCCGGACGGTCGGTGGCTCGCGTTCCTCTCGGATCGCGACGGCGGGCACGCCCAGCTCTACGTCCTGCCGATGGCCGGCGGTGAGGCGCGGCGACTCACCTCCCAGCCCCTCGGTGTGGGCGAGCCGGCGTGGTCGCCCGACTCGACCCGCGTCGCCTTCCGGGCGAGGGTCTGGAGGGAGCCGCCACCCGCGGATCCGGCAGAGCGTGAGCGGTGGACGCGTCGACCCCGCGTCGTGACCCGCGCTCAATACAAGGCAGACGGACCGGGGTACACCTTCGACGCCGTCGGGCATCTGTTCGTGGTCGACGTGGCCTCCGGGGCCGTCTCGGTGCTCACGCAGGGGGACGCGGAGCACGCGGGCCCCGCCTGGTCCCCGGACGGCCGGCAACTGGCGTTCGTGCGGGCCCGCACGGGTTCGGCCGACTACAATCTCTTCGACCTCTGGATCATGGACGCAGACGGCGGCCACGCGCGCCGGCTCACCGAGCAGGTCGGCCGGGCCACCTCCCCGTCGTGGTCCCCGGACGGCACGCTGGTCGCGTGCTTCGGCCGCGAGCAACAGGAACCGGGGTTCGGCGACCCGGTCGTGCGCGTGTGGGTGGCGCCCGTGCAGGGCGGGACGCCCCGCTGCCTCACCGCGGGGGACCGACGCAGCGTGGCGCTCAACCAGCCGCCGATGCCCACGCCGCCGCCGATCTGGTCGGCGGACGGGCGGACGCTTGTGTGCCTTATGGCCGACGCCGGCAGCGCGCACGTCGCGCGCGTCTTTACCGGCGACGGGCACGTGCGCGCCGTCGTGCGCGGCGCGCGGCAGGTGCAGAGCGTGGCGGCGCTGGAGGACCGCCTCGCGTTCTGCGCCACCGACTGGCACGCGCCCGCAGACGTCTATGCCTGCGCCCCGGACGGCTCCGACGAGCGCCGGTTGACGGACCTCAACGGGGCGTGGCGAGCGCGGGTGGCGCTCCCCCGCGTGGAGCGCCGCACGTTCCGCAGCCCGCACGGCGGTGAGATCGACGGCTGGGTGGTCCACCCCGCGGACGGCCGGCGCCCGGCGCCGCTGCTCGTCGACATCCACGGGGGTCCGCACAGCTACGCGGGCAACGCGTTCCCGCTCGGCACCCTGCACCTGTTCGTGCTGGCGGGCCGCGGGTGGGCGGCGCTCGCGCTGAACCCCACGGGCTCCGGGTCGTACGACCGCGCCTTCGCGCACGCGATCCGCGGCCGGTGGGGCGAGCACGACCTGCCGGAGCAGCTCGCGGCCGTGGACGCGCTCGTCGCAGACGGCACCGCGGACGCGTCCCGCCTCGCCGTGGCCGGGTACTCCTACGGGGGATTCATGGCCGCCTGGACGATCACGCACACCACCCGGTTCCGGGCGGCCATCGTCGGTGCGCCCGTCGTCAACCTCGAGTCGTTTCACGGCACGTCAGACATCGGGGCGTGGTTCGCCTCGTGGGAGATGTGCGGCGATCTCGCGGCGCACCGCGAGCGGTACCGGCGGCTGTCGCCGGTGCACCACCTCGAGCACGTGGTCACGCCGACGCTGATCGTGCACGGGGAGGCGGACGAGCGCTGCCCGATCGGGCAGGGGGAAGAGCTGTTCGCGGGACTTGTCATCCTCGGCCGTGCGCCCGTAGAGTTCGTGCGCTACCCTGGACAGAGTCACGCCTTCCGCGGCACCGGACGCCCGAGCTACCGCGTCGACGTCGTGCGCCGGATCGTGGAGTGGGTCGAGCGGCACGCCGGCGCGCCGCCGTAGCGCGCGGCGTGCGCCGCGCGCCCGGCGCGTTCAGCTCGGCGTGCGCTTCATCTCCGCTCGAACTCCTCGTCCGTGATCTCGCCTGCGGCGTGGCGCCGTGTGGGGACGTCCACCGCGGAGCCGTCGTCGCCCCCCTGGCCGCACGCCTCGACCAGGCGGCGCCGCAGCGGCTCGTGCAGCGCCTCGATCGCCCGCCGCTCGAGCACGAACGAGGGGCGGACGCGGCGCACCCACCGCAGCGCCGCCCATCTGCGGAGGGTCGCCGGCGCCGCCTTCGGATGCCCCAGCAGCGGAAGGGCGACCGACGGGTCCACGCGGATCTCGATGATCCGACCCCTCCGCCGAACGCAGCGGACGGGCACCGCAGGGGTCCGCCCTGCAAGCGACGACAAGCGCTCGGCGAACGCGGCCAGCAGGCGGAGGTCGTCCTGCTCGGGAACGGCGGCCCCGGCGGCTGCCTCGCCCTCGGAGGGCTCGGGGCGAGCCCCGGCATCGGGGGAGCCCTGGTCCGCAGGAGGAGGCGCAGGCCCAGCACCGTCGCTGCGGGCCCCGCGCTGAGGCCCTGGCCCGGGGCCGCAGCGCGCGCCCGGACCCGGCAGCGCCGCACCATCGCCGCGATCCGCGGCGGCCGGAGCGGTGGAGCCGGGTGGGGACTCCGCGCGCTTGACCCACAGGTGGTGATACACGGCGAGCTCCGCCGTCCGTGGAGTGACATCCGGAACGCGTCCCCGGTACTCCGGCCGGGCATGGAACGGCGGGCACCACAGCTCCATCGGCGGCCGACCCGCGCATCGCACCAGGATCGCGTCCCGGGCCGAGCCGATCCCCTGGAGCTCCTCGGGCCGCCGCAGCGGCACCGCAACGTCGCGCTGGTGCTCCCCGTCGCGCCGGCCTCCTGCCCCCCACATGCGGGTTTGCGCGACCTCCGATCTGGACGCCGTGCCGAGCGCGCGGCTCAGCCGCTCGGCATCGAGGTCGGCCAGCGAGGGGAAGTAGATCTTCGTGACCAGGTTGGCGGCGACCGCGGCCCATCCCTCGCGCCCGTACACCAACTCGCCCTGAGCTTCGCTCTGGATCGTCGCGAGGACCGATACCTGCCGGCTGCGGAACGTGGCCAGGTGCTCGGCGAGCCTGGGGAGCCTTCCCCACGCGGGCAGCTCCTCGAGGATCTGGACGACCCGCACGCACTCGTCTGCGCCGCGGGGCCGAAGCAGGCACGCGGCCAGCTCGCTCAGGAACAGATGGCACAGCCAGCGAAGCCGCCCGAGCGCCGGCTGAGGCACACCGACGATCAGCAGCACCGGCTCCCGCCGCAGGCGCCCGAGGTCGATCTCGTCGCACGCCGAGCCGATCCCCGTGGCGCGACAGACCGCATCGTCGCTCCACGCCTCAAGACGCGAGGCGATGCCCTGGAGGATGCCCGCCTGGTCCTTCGGAAGCATCGCGTGGTATGCTCCCAGGCGCGCTGCGATCGCATGCGAAGCAGGGTGCGCCTGGACGTAGGCGTGCCCGGCGGACGGGCCGGCCTCGCACAGGGCCCTGAGGCGCGCCAGGGCCGGAGGGCCGCCGTCCGTCGCCACCGCGAGGCTCAATGCCGCGCACACATGACGCTCGGCGCCCATCCAGTACGCCGCATCGGGATCCCCGGAGTCCCCGTCCTCGAAGAGATGGGCGGCGAGCCGATGGGCGTCGCCGATCGTGGCGCACCGGCTGAGCGGGTTCCACCGCAGCGACAGAGGCTCGAGGGGTGCGAACACGAGCACGTCGCGTCCGCATCGCCGCCACTCGGGCGCCGCGCGTGCCAGGCTGTCCTCTTCGCCGTACTTGAGGTCGAGCGCAACCACCGATACCCCCGCACGGGCGGCCTCGAGGAGCACAGGAAACGTGATCGCGGTCGTCTTGTGTGCGCCGGTCAGGCCGGCGACGAGCACGTGGCGGGCGAGGTCGTCCCCGGGCAACCATGCTCGGCGCGCCCGCGCGGGCGGGGACCCCACGAGGCGGGGCGGCGCCGGCCGGCGGGGACGCAACACCATGGAGCGCGGAGACGATCCCCACCGCGGGACGTACCCGAGGGGGAACCAGGCGTCGGCGGACCTGCGCGTCACGGCGCGCAGCTCGGTCCCCGACGCAAAACGCGCGCCGCCGGCTCGCCCGACCAGGCGGGCCAGCCGACCGCGCAGGACCCCGCCCCATACCGCGGCGACGGCGAGCGCGACCGTCCCGCCCCACAGGACGTGCACTTGCGACGCGACGGCCCGGGCAAGCGCAGCGGCGCCCGCCTCGCGACAGCGCTGGACGGCCAGGCACGCCCGTGCCGCCCACATCGGCGCGTCCGCGTCCGGGCGGACCGGGATCGCCGCCGCTACCTCGTGGACGACCCCAGCCGCCCCGACCGTGACCGCGGCGACGCCGAGCGCCGCCAGGGCGGCCGCGAGCGCCGGCTCCAGGAATCCCGGGGGCATCAGCGACCCTGCGTGCCCGCACCTGCCGCCTCGTCCGGGAGGCCCGTGCGCTCCCGGCTATCCGCACGCGACCGGTGCGTCATCGCGCGTCGGTCGGACGCCACGCCCCGGCGCGTCGGCTCCGGCGATGGGCACCTGCAGGGGCCGTGGGCCCTTTCCTGGAGGCGTGCGCGGCATGCTCCTCGGCGGCGAGGGTCCGGTGAGGCTTACGGAGTATTATAGATATTCAGATGCTAAGATGTCTAGTAGTACTTCCGCCACTGACCGCGGAGACGTCCCCGCCAGCAGCCAGGCCACCCGCATGTGCCCTGTTTGGCTCAGCCCGTACCGACGGACGCCCTCCACGACCGCCCATCGACTCGGGGCCGCGCGTCACCGACACGTCCGTGCCAGTGCGTGGTCTCCGGAGCCCGAGGGGGGTTGCAGCGAGACGGATCGGCCGCGGGGGCGCCCCGCGCGTCCGGCCGAGGAAGGGGGTCCCGCCCCAACGAACCGCCGTTCTCCCGCGATTCGTTTGGGGGCCCCGGGAGGGGGTGAAGGGAGGCCCCTGCGGTCCCTCGTCGACGTTGCGCGACGCTGCTGCAGGACGAGATGCCGAAGCCGGCGATCGCGTCGGCGCCTACCGCCGCCGGCGCGCGAGCCAGGCCTGCACCTGTTCCGCGTTCTTGTCGGGCGGGAAGACCGGATAGAAGACCTGCTCGATGCGGCCGTCGCGCACGATCAACGTGAGCCGCTTGATCAGTACCGCCGGCTCGGCGCCGAAGCCCCACGCGAACTCAAACGTCGGCAGCCGGAGCGCCCCGGCGAATCGCAGCTCGGCGTCGCTGAGAAGCTCAAACGGCAGGCGCAGACGATCCACGGCCTCGCGTTGATACCCGGTCGTTTGCGTACTGAGGCCGAACACCTGCGCGCCCAGCCGCCGCAGGTCTGGGTAGTGGTCCCGAAAGGCGCAGGCTTGCGGCGTGCATCCCCGCGCCCCCGGGATCTCGTCCCATCCCGTCGGGATCTGCTGATCCGGTCGGCCCGTGCGGGGGTAGGCATAGACGACGGTCCACCCTTGCAGGCCCGACAGATCCACCGTGCGTCCGGCCGTGGACGGCAGCGGCACCGACGGCAGGCGCATGCCCCCGAGATGCGCGCACGCGCCGTCGTCGACGGGAATCGGGAGGTCAGCCGGTAGCTCGTACGGGCTCGCCCTGGACACGCTCCCACCCCCGGCGATGATACCACAACGGCCGCCGCCCCTGCGTGCCGTGCGCACACCGGCATCTCGCGACGCCATGCAACGGCGACGAGATCGACGAACTGGCAGCATCACCCTCGTCCTGCCGCGAGGCGTTCCGGCGTGGCGCGAAGACGTCGACGCTCGAGGCGCCCGATCCCTTTGAGCATGGGGTCACCCTCTCGGCCAGGGCGATGGCAACCGATCCTACGGATAGGTCGAACGCCTCGATCACCCGGGGGGCGTCGCCCGGAGGCATCCGACCTTGCATCGTCGCGACGACAGGGACGACCGGGCGCCAGCGGGTGATCAGCTTGCCCCGTGTGGACGGTTCGGCGGCACGCTGCCCGAGGATCCGCACCGTCGGTAGCTTCGCGCCTGTGTCGGCTGCGGTGGTCGCGGTGGGGCACGTTTCACGGCGACCGGCGTCGGGAAACCTCACTTGGGGGCGGGTCGGCGCTGGTGACGCAGGCCTCTGCAACGCCGCCGACGGACCAGCGCACGGCCGGCGATTAGGTCACGCGGAGAGTGTGCCTGTGATCCGCAAGTTGAAGTCCGGTGGGTACCGGCTGTATTCGCGAAAGCCCAACCCCAAGACGGGCAGGCGTCGCAACCTGGGAACGTTCAAGACGCGCGCGGCCGCCGAGCGACACGAGCGCCAGGTCCAGTTCTTCAAGCGCCGCGGGTGAGGAGGATGGCGACGTCACCGCGTAAGCGCGGTACCGGCAACAACAGCCGTCGGCGGGCTGGCAGGCGTTGGTCGGGCAAGGTGAAGACGGCGTCCACTGCTCCGCCGCCCAAGACCTTTTCCGGCTCGGCACAGCAGATCGCGCGCACGATGGCGAGCAGACGCGTGTCGCCGAGGGGACTCGGCTCGGGGATCCGCATGATCCAATTCTTCATCAATCGCGCCGGTCGGAATCTGCCGCCGTCCCGCCGGCGCGAGCTCGAGCGCGCCAAACGGATCCTCCAGCAAAGAGCCGCCCGGCAGAGATCGGGGTCGCGGAGGCGGGCGAGGCGGCGCTCGGCGGCGAGCCGGTAAGCGGCCTCGAAGCGGCGCGGCTGCCCGCCGCGCATTTCAGCATCCTCGATCCCCGGGAGGGCCGCTCCCGACGGCACCATCGGGCATCGTGCCGCCGTCCGTCGCGGAGGCCGACCTCACCAGCGGACGAACGGCATGCGGTAGTGCTCCGAGACGATCTGCGGTGTCAGCGCACAAACGGAATCCCGTAGCCCTCGGGCACCGCACGCAGCGTCACGGCGCACCGCACGCCCTGCCAGTGGATGAAGAGAAAGACCGCGTACCCCTCCCGCTCGTAGGTGGCGAGGTCGCTGACCCACGGAGAGGCGGCTTTGAGAGCCTCCGCATCAGGATCGCCGGGCGTGCGCAGCCCGTCGATGATGCGGACCAGCGACTCGCGCGCGGAGCGATCCGACGGAAGGTGGGCCCCAAGGGCGCGTGCGAGCCCCGCCGGCTCGAGCGGCGTGCCAGGAGGCCCGGTCACCAGCACCATGACGGCGCCCGGGCCGGGGCAGCCGTCCCAGAAGTACGGCACGAAGGGATACACGTCAACGTCGACCGCCTCCCACGGCCAGTGCCGCACAACTTCGACCCGGCCGGCCGACGCGTCGATCATCGAGAGGACGGCGGCCGTGGTCCCCGCCGGCGCTGGCGCGCCACGCCCGGGCGGCGGCAGCCCGATCATGAGCACCACCGCGGCCGCCACGAGGGCCGCGCGCGGTCCGTAGGCGCGGAGGCCCGCGCCGCGGCGTGCGCTCATAGCTCGGCCCGTCCTCTGATCACGGTCGCCTCCTGCGCGCCCCCGCCCTGGCCGGACGGCTGCCCCGGTCCGCCGCCGGCTCCGAGGCCGGAGGATCCCCAGGGCGTCTCGCCGCCACCGTCTCCCATCCCCGCGACGTTCGGCTCGAGGTGCCCGCCGCCGGCGCGCGCATACCACCGCCCAACCTGACCCTGAAGCCACCGCGGACCGCCGAGGATGTGCTCGGCGAACGCCACGCCGTCGACGAACTGCCCGGTGAGCCGCTCGGCGCGGAGCATCGCGTAGACGCCGATGCCGGTGCCGACGAGCATCAGAAAGAGGAACCAGCTCAGGCTCACGACGAGCCCGATCAGGCGAGCCGGCCCATCGCCGGGAGAGACGGGCGGCGCGAAGCCGTCGCGCATCCGGGAGACGACCTCCCGGACCGGCACGATCACCCCGAGGTACAGGACCGCGGCGTGGATCACCCGGACGCAGAAGACCAGCAGGGCGGTCCGCACGATGACCGCCACCCAGCGCGCCGTCCACCGCTGGGTGGCCGGCGCGCCGAGCAGTGCGACCGCCAGAGGCGCGAGGAAGATCGCGAGCAGCAGCGTCAGGTGCGCGAAGAACAGGATTGCGAGGTAGACCATGACGCCGAACGCAAACAGCACGACCCCGAGGACCACACCGCCGGCCAGCACGGCCATCGCCCACGGGTAGGCGAACCACGGCCCGAGGGCTCCAAAGATCGTGCTCATCTGCGGGGCGAGCCAGCGCTGCACGAAGTCGCTCCAGCTCTGGCCGATGAGCCCGGCCAGCACCGCCGCGCCGGCGCCCCGGAACGCGTCGAAGGTGCTCGTGATGACCCGGGTCACGGAGCCCATCGCCGACAGCAGGCCGCCGGCGACCAGCAGCCGCCCGAACGCGTCGATCAGGTCGAGCTGGCGGCCCGGGCGAATCGACATCGCAACGTACCCGAGCCAGAGCACGCTCAGGACGGCCCACGCCAGGTGCAGCATCGAGGCCGTCGCGCCCGTCGCGACGAGCCAGTCCTCGAGCGCCGCGAAGACGTCGGCGATCCCACGCTCGATCCCGGCCATCCCGGATCGGCTCGGTCACCTCACGGCGATGGGCGCGGCCGCCGGCGCAGGCACAGGCGGCCCCGGTCGTCAGTAGAGCGGATCGACGCGCATCTCATCGCCGGACGGCTCGCCGGCACCGGCGAGCATCTCCTGGAGGGTCTGGCCGCCGGCCAGGAGCACGTCGGCGAGCCCGAGCGTCGCATCCAGCGCCCGGCGGTCCCGCTCGGCCTCGCGGGCCACGAGCGTCGCCGCCGTCGTGGCGAGCGCGCCGATCTGCCCGCTCACCTCCGCGGTCTGCTGGGCCAGCAGCGTCAGGCGGTCGCCCACGGCCGCGCCGAGCTCGGCCTGCTGCCGCATCTCCGTGCCGACCCCGGCGACCAGCAGCTCGACGCCGGCCCGCGTGCTGGGCAGGGAGCCGGCGCCGCGGAGGAGCGTCGTTCCGGCCTCGCGGCCCGCGGCGACCACGGCGGGCAGCCGAGGATCGCCCGCGGCGCCGGCCGCCGCAAGCGACGTCGTTCGGACCGCCGCGGCCTGCCGGGCCGCGCCCGCCGTGACGAGCGCGTCCGCCGTCGCGATGCCGGCGGCCTCGTGCGCAAGCTCCGGGCTGCTCTGCGTGTACGCCGCGTGCCGCGCCTCGGAGCTTGCGGGGAGCGCAGGAGCGCGGAGCTTGGCCAGGAGTGCATCGAGCGCCCCGCGCACCTCTGCCGGCGCCGCGATCGACCCGAGCAGGTCGGGAAGCCCGGCCCCCTCGGGGAGCTGGCCCGGGGATTCCCAGATCATGCGTGCGAGCGCGTCCGAGGCCGCCTGCTGCACGCGCGCAGCCCAGCGGGCGAGGGCCTCGAGCGCCTGCCCCACGGCGGTCACGACCGCGCCGAGGTCCCCTGGGACTCCCACGGGCCAGGGCGGCGACCACCACCCGGACTCCGCAGGCCCGACGGGGGGCAGGAGCGGAGGCGTCCCCGGGGGTACGGGCGGGCGGGGATCCGGGGACGGCGGAGGCCAGGGAAGAAACGGCCCCGATCCGGCCGCCGCCCCGGCGGCCACGGGCAGGACCGAGCCGCGGGCCTGCGGGGCCCCCGCGGCGATGCCCAGCAGGCCGAGCGCGAGGACGCAGCACACTCCGATCCTCGGGGAGTAGCGTCTGCGCATCGATCCATCACCTCACAGGCCCGGCGCGCTCGCCGCCCGGGTCACGATCGCACCGCGGAATCGCGGGACCGCGCCGCCGCGAGCCGCTGGATCGCCGGCCACGCCCCGATCTCCGAGGCCAGCCGGTCCCGCTCCCGGCGCTCCTCCGCGGCCGTCGTGGCGATCAGGTAGTCCTCCGGGATCTCACGCAGCACCCCCACCCCACCTTCCCGCCCGTCGAGCAGGTCGAGGACGATCAGCACCTCGTTGAACGCGCCCCGGCGCTGCCCCAGACCCTTCCACAGCGCGCGGTACTGGTCGCCCAGGCCCAGCAGCGGGGCCACGCGATCGACGTCGGCCGTCCGGGTCAGGACCTTGAGCGGCGCGTTCTCGAGGATGCCGCGGGCGTGTGGGCTCTCGAAATCCTGGAGGCGCTGGCTGATCGCCATGATCCCCGCGCCGAACTTGCGGAACCGCCGGAACATGCCGACAAGGGAGGAGGCGGCTACGCGGTTGAGCAGGGCCGCCCACGTCTCATCGCTGACGACGTACTTGAGGCGTCCCTCCTCGGAGCGGATCCGCCGGTAGATCAGGTGGTGCGCCAGCAGCGCCGCGATCGGCACGAGCTCCGGGTACTGCTCGTCCAGCCCCTCGGTGTCGAGGCACACGATCGGCGCGCGGAGGTCGACCGTGGACGGCCGATCGAGCAGCCGGGCATAGACTCCCTGCTCCACCCACAGTTCCAGCCGCCGCGCGATCCCGCGGGCCACGGCCCACTCCTCGGGCCCCGCCTCGTGGCCGCCGACCTGCTCGAACGTGCGCAGCGTCCGGACGAGGTCGCGCAGGAACACCGGCGATCCGGCGGCGCGCGCGTAGGTCTGGCGGATCGCCGCCTCGAGGACGGCGAGCTCCTGCCGGCCCGGCGTGCTGTCCGGCTCCGCCACCATCAGCGCGACGAGACTGCGGAGAAGGCCGAGGTGCGCGGGGTCGGGCTCGACTTCACCCGCGAGCAGCTCGAACGGGTTCACCGCGACGTCCGCGCCCGGATCCAGGCGCACGTGCTGGCCGCCGTAGACCTCGCAGAACAACCGGTACGAACCGCCCTTGTCGACGATCACGATGAGCGGGTCGAGCGCGAGCAGGTGGGACAGCCACGTGATCGCGAAGTGCGTCTTCCCGCCGCCCGACTCCCCGACCACGACGGCGTTCCACGACGGGAGGCGCGGATCGAAGGGGTCGAGCGCGGCGAGGCTACCGCTCCGCGTGTACAGGGGGCAGACCGGCCGGGCGGCGCCGCGCCAGGGGCCGTAGCAGGGCACGAAGTCCGCGGCGTTGCTCGTCAGCATGCGCATCAGCCGCTCGTTCGGCAGCCCGCTGAACGGCGCGAGCTGCAGGAACTGCCGGCGCAGCGCCACGGACTCGATGCGGGCGTCCGCGCCGGGAACCTGGCGAAACGCGTCGAGCGCGCGCCGGGCCGCGGCTCGTACCTCCTCCGGCCCCGGCTCCTGCAGGACCACCGCGGCTCCCACGCGCATCACGCGCTCGCTGGTGAGCTGGATGACATCGAGCGCAGTCTGGACCTGGCGCTCGACCGCGCGCGCGTTCGAGTCGCCGCCGTCCTGCGCGAGCACGGCCTGCCGGCTCAACCGGCTCTTCAGCTCCAGCCGCTTGAGCTGGTCGGACCGGGGATCGTTCCACGCTTCCACGATCAGCCAGTAGCTCCCGGGAAGCGCGAGCAGCGGGTTCAACACGTTCGGCATCGTCGGGCGATCCGGCAGGAGGTCCATCGCGACGACGGCGTGCGCGTAGCCGTCCATCCACAGAAAGTCCCAGCGCCGGTACAGGTCCGATCGCAGGACGGCGGTCCGCAGCGACGGACGGCCGCGCGCGAGCCCGTCCCCGAGCAGCCTGCGCGGGACCTCGACCTCCTGGCTCTCGGCCGGCACACGCGGCGGCGCGGCGTACCGCTTGCGCGCGGGGTTGAAGTACCGCCAGATCGTCGCCGCCAGCTCCGGATCGGGGAGCGGGCGCGCCCGGAACCCGCAGCGCTCGCAGTGGCCTTCCATTACCTGACGGAGCACGCTCAGCTCGTCCCGGTGCCGCTGGTAGGTCGCCGCATCGATGGGCGTCCACCAGCGCCGCCGGCGCACCGGGTGGTACGAGAGGTCGAAGAGGACGCGGTAGTTGACGAGGCGCCCCGCGGCGTGGGCGCGGCTGAGCGCGCCGACGCGGCGCCGATGCAGCTCGCGCACCACCGGATGCGCGCTCCGGCACGTCTCCGCGTAGGCGCGCAGCATCTCGGTATAGTCGGTGTGCACCTCGAGTAACACCCGCAGGCACTCGCCCTCGGGCACGGCCGCGTTGAGCAGCGTCCGCAGCCGGTCGTTGCTGCGGGCCAGTTGGGCGGCGTCCCACACCTCGGTGCCGGGCAGCGTCACCTCGAACCCCAACCGATAGCTCCCGTCCCGGAGCACGACCGCCCCGTCCCGGATCGTCCAGTACGGGAGCTCGCGGGTGAGGTTGCCAGGCGGCTCGACGCCCCGCACGGCACCGCCTCACCGCACGTAGGGGTTGGCGTCCTCGTCGGGCCCGAGCACGTAGGCCTGCGGCTCGCCGAGATACTCCAGGAGGTGGCGGAGGAAGTGGCGGGGCGCCCGCTCGCGGACGCGGCGCCAAACCAGGAACACGACCCCGGTCGCGACGAGCGAGGCGCCGGCCTCGGCCCGGGGCCACCCGAGCACGCCGCCGACGATCAGGTCGGCGGCCCGCGACAGCACGACGAACGCGACGCCGAGGCCGAACCAGTCCTCCAGCTCGACGCCGAGCAGCGTCACCGGCGCATCGAGCTTGCGGTAGATCGGATGCCGGGGGAGCATCTCGCTACCCGTGGATCATGCGGATGATCTGGCCGCCGAAGAAGAGGACGACGGAGCCGATGATGACCCACAGGGCGTGCCGCACACCGTTGCGGTGGTCGGCCACGATGACCGCGCCCGCGACGAGGAGGGCCGCGGTCGCGTACGCGAGGCCGAACGCGCCGGAGAGGCTCAGCGCGGCCTGGTTGAAGAGGTTGGTGAGCGGTGCGAACAGGTCACCGGTGGGCGCGGGCATGTTACGGCGCCTCCGTCACGAGGATCTCCACGCGGGTGCCGGCATCGAGCTCCGTCGTCTCGATCGGGCCGGCCGCGCTGCCACGGACGCCCATCCCCTGGGCCAGGCGCGCCGCAAGATACGTCCAGGCCGGCGCCGGGGCGCCGGTGGCCACCTGTGCCCACCCGCCGACAAGCGTCACCTGCCCCTGCTGGGCCAGCGCCTGCACGTAGTCGGCCGCGCCCTGGAGCATGGCGGCGACGAGCGCGCCTGCGGCACGGGGCTGCCGAAGCGTCGTGCGCCCGGGGAGGCCGGGGGACAGACGGGCGGGGTCGAGCGCGATGCCGCGCACGCCGCCGGGGCGATCCGCGGCGGCATCCGGGGTCGCCGGCGAGAGCGTGATCTGCACCAGGCCATCCGGGCCGACCGTCGCGGAGCCGAGCCAGGTCGCCGCCGGATCGTCGCTCTCGGCGGCGACGGGCAGGGGTGGCCCCCCCGCGATAGCCACGACCCCGGTGGCCAGGCGGGCCGCGATGCGCTGCCCGACCGCCCACCGGGGTCGGGCGGGCCGCGTGACCGCATGAGGCTCCGCCGCCGGCGGGTGCGGGCCGCCGAGGGAGACGCCCGCCGGCGTGGACGCTGGCTGCGCCGGAGCCGCCGGCGTCGCCGATGCGCCCACGGGCGCGGGCGAGGGCGAAGAGGAGAGGTCGAGCACCACAGCCGGCGGCTGCGCCGCGCGACCCGCGACGCCGGCGGAGGAGCCGGCCGTCTCTGCGGCGCGGTCGTAGACGATCGGCGGCGCAGGCCGGGCCCCCGCCCCGCCATCGGCGGGGACGGACGGCTGCTCGCGCGTGAACACGATGGCGGCGGGAGGAGAGCCCGCGGAGAGCGCCGGGGGCGCCGGCGGCAGCGCGGCGAGCACCGGTGGAACCGGCGGCAGCGGCGGGAGCGGCGCGGAGCCGGAACGCACGAGATCGGGGCGCTCCCGCGCCGCCTCAGGCGTCTTGCGCCCGCCGCTCCACGCCGCCGGGCGATGCGCCGGGGTGCGGGCTGTCGTCGCGGGGTGCCGGTCCGAGGCGGAGGCGCGCCGGATCGCGGCGGCCGGCTGGGCGGCCTGCCCGGGTCGCGGCGCGGGCCGGTGGCCCACGGCGGCCGAGACGGCCAGCAGCGCGAGCATGGCGCCGGCCGCACCCAAGGGCACGGCCGCCGCCACGCGGCGCTTCGCGATCAACCGGTCGCCCGCCTCGCTCTCGTACTCGCCCCACCCGAAGAGCAGGCGACGAAGCGCCCCGCGGCGGTGCCGGCGCTGCAACTCCCGCTCGCTGTCGAGCCGTACGTCGGATCCCGAGATCTGCGATAGCACCTCGGAGTAGACCGCCGGGGCCTCGACGGCCAGGCGCGCGAGGACCGCGGGCACCGCCCCGGGAGCCAGGTCCACGTCCTCCCCGAGCACCGCCCGGATGCGCTCGGCGGTGGCCGGGCGCAGGGTCACGTCCATGCGGCCGCCTCCCGATGAGGAGTGATGTTCACATGTGTAGATATAAATATATCCAACACCCGGGGCCTGTCAAGAGGCGAACGCCTGCTCCTCCGCGAAGTGAAGGCCCATGGCCTCCCGACCGCCGCGTGATGCGCATCGTCTGCCCCCCGAGTCCCTGCGCTGGACGTGCGACCCCACAAGCCTCGGCTTCGCCACGACAGGGGATCTTCCGGCGGCGGAAGCCGACACGCAGATCGTGGGCCAGACGCGCGCCGTGCGCGCGCTGCAGTTCGGCCTCGGCATGGACCATCCCGGTTACAACGTCTTCGTCAACGGCCCCTCCGGCACGGGCCGGCACACCTACACGCGCGCCGAGGTGGAGCAGGCGGCCCGGGGGCGCCCGGTGCCCGCGGACTGGATCTACGTCCGGAACTTCGCGTCGGCGAGCGAGCCGGTCGCGATCTCGTTGCCCCCGGGCCGCGGGCGGGCGTTCCGGCGCGACGTCGACGAGCTCATCACGGAGGTACGCGAGGGCCTCCGTCGGACGTTCGCAAGCGAGGCCTACGAGCGGCAGCGCGCCGAGGCCGTCCAGCGGTACGAGCAGCAGGTCGCGGAGATCTGGCAGGCGCTGGAGAGGCAGGCCCGGGTCAGGGGGCTCGCGCTGCAGCGCATGCCCACCGGCATCATCACGGTGCCCGTCGATCTCCAAGGGCGTCCCGTCACGGAAGAGGTGTTCCGGGCGCTGCCCGAGGACGAGCGGGCCCGCCTCCAGAACAACATGCGCGAGGTCCAGGAGCTCATCAACGACGCGCTGCGCCGGGTGCGGACAATCGAGCGGGAAGGCCGGGACGCGCTGCGCGACCTCGAGCGCCGGACCGCGCAGTACGTCATCGAGGGCCCGATCGGGCGCCTCCGCGAGGCGTACGGGCAGATCCCCAAGGTCGCGGCGTTCCTCGACGCGGCCGAGCAGGACATGCTGGAGCACCTCTCCGAGATCATCGCGGACCGCGAGGAGGACTCCGCGGCAGCGTCACGGCAGGAGATCCCGATGCTGCCGCGCCGGGACCCGCTCGCGCGATACCGGGTCAACCTGCTCGTCGACCACGCGGAGACCCGAGGCGCCCCGGTCGTCTTCGAGGCCAACCCCACGTACTACAACCTCGTCGGCAAGGTGGAGCACCGGGTCGAGTTCGGCGCGCTCGTGACCGATACCACGATGATCAAGCCCGGCGCCCTCCACCGTGCCAACGGCGGATACCTCGTGCTCCAGGCCCGCGACGTCCTCACCAGCCCGTTCGCGTACGAGGGGCTCAAGCGGTCGCTGCGCGGGCGGGAGATCCGGATGGAGCCGCTCGGCGAGGCCGCCGGCCTGTTGCCGACCGCGACGCTGCGGCCGGAGCCGATTCCGCTCGACGTGAAGGTGGTCCTGATCGGGACGCCGGACGTCCACCACCTCCTCTACACGTTCGATGAGGAGTTCGAGAAGCTGTTCAAGATCCGCGCCGACTTCGACGTCGTGATGCCCCGCACGCCGGAGACGCAGCAGGAGTACGCGCGGGCGATCGCCGCGATCTGCCACAAGCACGAGCTGTGCCACTTCGACGCCTCCGCGGTCGCCGAGGTGCTGGAGTACAGCTCGCGGCTGGCCGCTGACCAGGACAAGCTCAGCACGCGGTTCAACGAGGTGAGGGAGATCGTCTTCGAGGCGGCCGCCTGGGCCCGCCGGGAGGGTCACCCACGCGCAACCCGCGAGGACGTGCGCCGGGCGATCGACGAGAAGGTGCTGCGGTCCAACCTCATCGAGGAGAAGATCCGGGAGATGATCGCCCGGGGGCAGCTCCTCGTCGATACGGAAGGCGCCGTCCGGGGGCAGATCAACGGCCTGTCGGTGCTGCAGGTGGGCGACTATGCGTTCGGGCAGCCGAGCCGTATCACGGCGCGCGCCCACCTGGGCACCCGCGGCGTGGTGAACATCGAGCGCGAGACCCAAATGTCCGGACGGATCCACAGCAAGGGCGTGTTCGTGCTCTCCTCGTTCCTGGCCAGCCGGTTCGCCCAGCGGCACCCGCTCAGCGTCTCCGCGTCCCTCACGTTCGAGCAGCAGTACTCGGAGGTGGACGGCGACAGCGCCAGCTCCACCGAGCTGTACGCGCTCCTGAGCGAGCTCGCGGACGCGCCGATCGACCAGGGCATCGCGACCACGGGCTCCGTGAACCAGAAGGGGGAGATCCAGCCCGTCGGCGGCGTGAACGAGAAGATCGAGGGCTTCTACTACGTGTGCAAGGCCCGGGGCCTCACCGGCAGGCAGGGCGTCATCGTGCCCCACCAGAACGTCCGCAACCTGATGCTCCGGGACGAGGTCGTCACGGCGGTCCGGGAGGGGCGGTTCCACATCTGGGCCGTGCGGACCGTGGACGAGGGCATCGAGATCCTGACCGGCCTGCCCGCGGGCACCCCCGACGCGGAGGGCGCCTATCCCCCCGGCTCCGTGAACGGCCGCGTCGCCGCGCGCCTGGCGGAGCTAGCGCGCCGGTACCACGAGTTCCGGCGCCCCGAGGAGCACCCGCCCGAGGGCGGGTCGCCCCCGCCCTCACCGGCCGCGTGACCGCCTGACCCCCGCGGGACGGCGGTGCGCCGCCAGCGTGGCCACCGCCCCCTCGACCCTGCGGCCGCGCATCCCGAGCAGCGTCCAGATCCGCTCGTAGACCGCCCGCAGGCCCCGCGGCGTCTCGGGGTCGTCCCTCCCCCGGCGCGTGAGGTAGTCGTGAAGGACCGCAAGCGTCATACCCGACGGCATGCGGCTCAGCGTGCGCCTGCCCACGCGCGCGATCGTCTCCAGCTCGACGATCGGCTCCTCCAGTAGATCATCGTCGAGGTCCTCGCCCGCGCGCTGGCGGCGCGCGTGCACCAGCTCGTGGACGATGGTGAACCTCTTCTCCGGCTCGGACAGGCTGGCCTCCACCCAGATCTCGTTGCCATCTTCGCCCATGTGCAGGAGCCCATCGAACGTGGTATCGGGATCCAGCGGGGCGTCCGAAAGCTGGCGGGCCAGCGTGCGAAAGCGCCGCAGGTACTTCTCGCGGATGACGTAGCCCCGGCGCGGGAGGCGCGACAGCACGATCCCGCGCCGGGGGCCCCGTGCGACCGACATGATTCCCTCCGAGTGGGGTGGGACCGTCTGGTACCCTCACTAAACGAATTCCCAAGCTCCGGTGTTCCTAGCAATCGGGACCGCTCGTCTGTGCGACGGGCACGCACGTTCGATACGGGGTGCTCCGATTCGCGGCGGTCGCTCCACCGATACCATCACGGCGGCCGCCTGCGGCGCACCGTCCGTTTGCCGGCCGCGGCCTCGCGTGCTACTGTGAGTGCGGAGTGCCCCCGTCGTCTAGCCAGGCCTAGGACATCGGCCCTTCAAGCCGGTAACGCGGGTTCGAATCCCGCCGGGGGCACCAGACCGAAAGGGTGCGATGAGGCTCCTTGCCAGCGGCGCGGCCCTGCTCGCCGGGATCGGCCTCACGGCCGTCTCCCCCATGGCCACGCAGCGCGAGGTCGAGGCGGTGATCGAGATCGCCGCCTCGCCCCAACTGGTGTGGCGGATCCTCACCGACTTCCCGAGCTACCCCGTCTGGAACCCCTACATCTACCCGATTCGTCTGAGGGGAGCGCTGCGACCCGGCGCCCAGCTCGAGGTGACCCTGCACCCTGGCCACCAGACCATCTCGTTCCTGCCCACCATCCTCGCCGTCGATCCGGGCCGCGAGCTGCGCTGGGGCGGGCAGCTCATCGCGACAAGCGTCTTCGGCCGGGTACAGACCTTCACGATCGAGCCGATCGGCGTGACGCGGACCCGCCTCATCTCGCGCGAGGTGTTCACCGGCCTGCTCATTCCGTTCTACGGAGCGATGGTCGGCCAAACGCAACGCGGCCTCGAGATGATGAACCGGACGCTGCGCACGCGTGCCGAGCTGCTGACCCCGCTGCGCGGCCCCGCTGACGCGCCCGCGCGGACCGGACCGGCCGGACAGGGAGCGTGGCGCGGCTCCCCGAAGCAGCCTTACGGGGACTCTGCGCAGGGGGGCGGCACGTGTTCGTCGAGATCTTCGTCCTCTCCGTCTTCGCGGGGGTGCTGGGCGCGCTCCTGGGCCTGGGCGGAGGCGTCATCATCATCCCGGGCCTCACGCTCCTCATCGGCCTGCCGATCCGCTACGCGATCGGGGCGAGCATCGTCTCGGTGATCGCCACGAGCAGCGGCGCCGCCGCGGTGTACGTGCGCGGCGGGATCTCCAACCTGCGCATCGGCATCGCCCTGGAGGTCGCCACGACGGTCGGCGCGCTGTCCGGCGCATTTCTGGCCGGCCACGTGTCCGCGCGATGGCTGTACGTGGTGTTCGGCGCGCTGCTCGGATACTCGGCCATCGCGCTCCTCGGGCGCCTGCGCCTGGAGCTGCCGGGCGAGGTGCCCCACGACCCGCTCGCGAGCCTGCTCCGGCTATCGGGCGCCTACTACGATCAGGTGCTCCACCGACGCGTCCCCTACGCGGCGACGAGCGTCATCCCGGGCGGCCTCATGATGTACGTGGCCGGGCTGCTCTCCGGGCTCCTGGGAATCGGGAGCGGGCTCTTCAAGGTGCTGGCCATGGACGTGATCATGCGGCTGCCGATGAAGGTCTCGACGGCCACCAGCAACTTCATGATCGGGGTGACGGCGGCCGCAAGCGCGGGCGTGTACTTCGTCCGCGGCGACATCCATCCGTTGATCGCCGCGCCGGTCGCCCTCGGCGTCCTGGCCGGGGCATGGGCGGGCACGACCGTGATGCAGCGGCTGCGGAGCACGACGCTGCGGAAGCTCTTCGTCCCGGTGCTCGCGATCGTGGCGATCCAGATGATCGCGCGGGGGCTCGGGATATGAAGGTCCACCTGCGGGACGCGAGCGCCGGACCGGCCACGGTGGAGAGGCGGGGAGAACACGAGCCGGTCAACATCGACCCGGTCGTCAGCACCGTCCTGCGGTGGGGCGTGCTCGCGGCCGCCGCCCTCATCCTGGCGGGCGTCGCCTTCTACGTCGCCGCCTCCGGCGCCCGCGCGATCCTGTTCGCCCCGCGCGGGGTGCCGCCCGGGGCCGAGGCGAACCCGACGTCGCTCCGCGTCGTCCTCGACGAGCTGAGCCCGCGGCAGCCCGCGGCCGTCACCGACCTCGGCCTGCTGCTGCTGATCGTCACGCCCGTCGTCAACGTGGCGATCGTGCTCATCGCCTTCGTCCTGGAGCGCGACTGGATGTACGTCGGGCTCGCCGGGTTCGTGTTGGCGATGCTGATGGTCGGGTTCGTGGTGGGCCGGGCCTGACGGCGACCGCGCCGACCCGCCCTCCGCTCACCGGCCCGCCCAGCGCGGGGCCCGGCGCTCGCGGAACGCGGCGATCCCCTCGCGGCAGTCCTCGGTCGCGTACAGCATGCGCTGCAGCTCGCCCTCGAGGGCCAGCCCCTCCTCGAGCGTGTGGCCAACCCCGTAGCGCATCGCCTGCTTGGCGAACCGCACCGCGAGCGGCGCGTTGGCGGCGATCGCGCCGGCCACCTCGCGCACGGCCGGCAGCAGCTCCTCCGGCGGCACGACCGCGTCCACGAGCCCGATCCGGTATGCCTCCTGCGCGCCGATCCGGCGGCCGGTCAGGATCAGCATCATGGCCCGGGACAGCCCGACCAGCCGCGGCAGCCGCTGCGTGCCTCCCCCGCCCGGGAGGATGCCGCGGGTCACCTCCGGGCACCCCAGCTCCGCGGTGGCGGCGGCCCAGCGGAGGTCGCACCCGAGCGCGATCTCGCACCCTCCTCCCAGCGCCAAGCCGTTGATCGCCGCGATCGTGGGCACCGGCAGGCGCTCGAGGTCGAGCGGGATCTGGAAGATCGCGCGGTTGTGCGCCCAGATCGCCTCCGGGGTGGCGCCCTCCCGCTCCCGCAGGTCGGCGCCGGCGCAGAATGCGCGGCCCTCCCCGGTGAGGATGAGCGCCCGGGCGGCGGGGTCCTGATCGACGCGGGCGAGCGCCGCGGCGACGTCGCGGCATACCGCGGTGCTCAGCGCGTTCAGCGCCTCGGGGCGGCGCAGCACGAGCGTGTAGATCCCATCCTGCGCCGACAGCTCCACATGCGATCCCGTCATCCCGTCGCCCTCCCCCCTGCCGTCGATCGGCGGCCCGATCGAGGGATGTGCCGGCCGGCGAGCGAGCGCACGGCGCCGCTCACCGCCTCCACCAGGTGATCCGCGTCGCGCTCGTCGATGATCAGCGGGGGCGCGACGATCACCGGGTTGTCCGCGAAGGCGAGCACGCCGCGCCCGCGCAGCTCGCGCTCCAGGCGCAGGGCGCCGCGGACGCCGAGGCGCAGGGGCGCCCGTGTGAGGCGGTCCTCGACGAGCTCCACCGCGCACATGAGCCCCAGCCCGCGCACCTCGCCGACGATCTCGCACGACGCGAGAGCCGCCCGGAGGCCGTCGAGCAGGCGCGCCCCCAGCGCCGTCGCCCGCGCCAGGAGGCCCTCCTCCTCGATGATCCGGAGGCACGCCAGCGCCGCGGCGCAGGCAGCCGGGTGGCCGCTGTACGTGAAGCCGTACGGTACGAGCCGGCCGGCGAGGCGCTGCGCGATCGGCCGGCGGAGCGCGACCGCGGCGAGTGGCTGGTAGCCGCCCGCGATACCCTTTCCCAGGATCACGACGTCCGGCACGGTGCCCCAGTGCTCGCACGCGAGCCAGCGCCCGGTCCGGCCGAACCCCGTGACAACCTCGTCGGCCACGAGCAACACGCCGTGCCGATCGCAGATCGCCCGCAGACGCGGCCAGTACTCCTCGGGCGGCACGAGCACGCCGCCGGGGCCCGGCACCGGCTCGGCGACCACGGCCGCCACGCGCTCCGCGCCGGCCGCAACGATCGCCCCCTCGACGGCGTCGGCGCACGCCAGCGTGCACGCAGGGGCGGACGCGCAGTACGGGCACCGGTACCGGTACGGCGCGGGGACGAAGCGGATGCCGGGCAGGCCCGGCCCGATCCCGCGGAGCAGGCCCCGGTCGGGGTCGCTCAGCGACGCGCCGACGTAGGTGCTGCCGTGCGCCGCGTACTCTCGGCTGATCACGATCCGCCGGCGGCGCGCCCCGCCAGCGTAGTGGTACAGCCGCACGAACTTGAGCGCCGTATCGACGGCCTCGGATCCGGTCGGGACGAGGACGACCGTCGAGAGATCCGCCGGCAGGAGCGCCCGCAGCCGCTCCGCGAGCCGGTGCGCCGGCTCGGATGCCAGATCGGTGAGGGGAGCGAAGGAGAGCGCGCGGAGCTGGCCGCACACCGCGTCTACGACCTCCGCCCGCCCGTACCCGACCAGCGTGGCCCACAGTCCCGACCGCGCATCGAGGTACGATCGTCCCTGCACGTCCCACACACGGCTCCCCGCGCCCCGCGCCAGCACGAGCGGCCCGCCCCGGCGGGCCAGCGCGGTCTGCACCTCTCCCTGCTGCCAGACGGACGGCACGGCGGTGGCGTCGTGGGCGGGCGGAGGCATCACAGGATACACTTCGCGCCCGCGCGCGCCGGCTCCCGTGTGACAGCGGCGCGGCGATCGGCCCGGAGGGAGACCCCGGAGCACCGGCGAACCCAATCCCCGGTCGAAGCGGGAGGAGGATCGGCATGGCGGTGAGAGAGGCTCCGCTCTACATCGACGGACGCTGGGTCGACGGCGGCCCGGACGGAGGGACGGGGCGCGCCCGCTTCGAGGTGGTCAACCCGGCGACCTCCGAGGCGATCGCCACAGTCCCCGATGCTGGCGCCGACGACGCCCGGGCTGCGGTCGACGCGGCGGCGCGCGCGTTCCCCCGGTGGGCCGCGCTCACGGCGCTCGAGCGCGGGGCCATCCTGCTCCGCGCGCGGGCGATCCTGGCGGAGCGCATCGACGAGCTGGCGCGCCTCATCACCGAGGAAAACGGCAAGCCGGTGGCCGAGGCGCGCGGTGAGGTCGCCTTCGCGATCCAGTACCTGCCGTGGTTCGCCGAGGAGGCCCGCCGCCTCTACGGCGAGATCGTCCCCCCTCCGGTGGCCCACAAGCGGCTGTGGGTCGTCCATCAGCCGATCGGGGTCGTCGCGGCGATCACGCCGTGGAACTTCCCCGCCACGATGGTGCTCCGCAAGGTCGCGCCGGCGCTCGCGGCGGGCTGCACCGTCGTGCTCAAGCCCCCCAAGGAGACGCCGCTCACGGCCCTGGAGATCGCCCGGGCGTTCGAGGAGGCCGGCCTGCCGCCCGGGGTGTTCAACGTCGTCGTCGGGCGGCGCGCCTCGGCGATCGCCGAGGTGTTCCTCGAGGATCCCCGCGTGCGCAAGATCGCGTTCACGGGCTCGACCGAGGTCGGCAAGGCGCTGATGCGCGCCGCGGCCGGCCAGTTGAAGCGGGTCGCGTTCGAGCTGGGCGGCAACGCGCCGTTCATCGTCTTCGAGGATGCCGACCTCGCCCAGGCGGTGCGGAACGCGGTTGCGATCAAGTACCTGCGGGTCGGGGGGCAGTCCTGCATCTGCGCGAACCGGATCTATGTCCAGCGCTCGATCGCCGACCGGTTCCTCCGGGCCTTCACCGACGCCGTCCGGGCGATCCGCGTCGGCCCCGGGTGGGAGCCGGGGGCGCAGGTCGGCCCGCTGATCAACGCGGAGACGCTCGAGAAAGTGGAGACGCTCGTCGCCGAGGCGCTGGGCCAGGGCGCCCGCGCCGTCGTCGGGGGCCGGCGCCTGACCGATGGTGCCTGCGCCCGCGGGTTCTTCTACGCGCCGACGGTGCTCACCGACGTGCGGGAGGAAATGCGGGTCGCGCGGGACGAGACGTTCGGCCCGGTGGCGCCGGTGCTGACGTTCGAGGCCGAGGAGGAGGTCATCGCGCGCGCGAACGACACGACGTTCGGCCTGGCCGCGTACATTTCGTCGCGTGACCTCGGCCGCGTGATCCGGGTGAGCGAGGCGCTCGAGTACGGCCTGGTGTGCGTCAACGACGCCACCGGCTACACCCACGAGATCCCGTTCGGCGGCTTCAAGGAGAGCGGGTTGGGCCGCGAGGGCGGCCGCCAGGGCATCCACGAGTACACGGAGGTCAAGTCGATCTCGCTCGCCCTCCAGTGACCTCCGGCGGCGTCGTCGAGGTCGCCTGCGACATCCTGGTCGTGGGCGCCGGCCTGGGGGGCACGGCCGCCGCCCTGCGCGCGGCGCGCCTCGGGTGCGGCGTCTGCCTGGTCGAGGAGACCGGCTGGCCCGGCGGGCAGATCAGCACGCAGGGCGTCTCCGCGCTCGACGAGCACCGCTACATCGAGACGTTCGGCGGCACCGGCGCGTACTACGAGCTGCGCGAGGGGATCCGCGCCTACTACCGGGAGCGCTACACGCTATCGCCCGCCGCGCGCGAGGCGCGCTTCCTCAACCCCGGGAACGCGTGGGTGAGCCGGCTCTCGTTCGAGCCGCAGGCCGGCGCGGCGGTGCTCGAGGCGATGATGGCCGGCCCGCACGACGCCGGAGACCTCCAGGTCTTCTACCATACGCGCGCGGTCGCGGCGGAGGTGTACGGCGGGCGCGTCGCCTCAGTCCTGACCCGCCACCTCGAGAACGGCGGCCTGCTGCGGTTCCGGCCGGCGTACGTGCTCGACGCCACCGATCTCGGGGACCTCTTCGTGTTCACCGCGACGGCCTACGCGATCGGCGCTGAGGCGCGCGGCGAGACCGGCGAGCCCTCCGCCCCGGAGAGGCCCGACCGGACGTGCATCCAGCATTTCACGTTCCCGTTCGCCGTCGAGTTCTGCCCCGGCGAGGACCACACGATCCCCAGGCCCGAGGGGTACGACCAGAACCGCGACGCCCAGCCGTATTCGCTCGTCTACAGGCCGTGGGATCCGGCGGCGCCGGCGTACCGCATGTTCGAGACCGCCCCCGGGGCGGGCGGTCCGTTCTGGACGTACCGCCGGGCGCTCGACGCCCGCAACTTCGCCGACCCGCGCGTGCCGCGCGACGTCTCGATCGTGAACTGGACCGCCAACGACTTCCGCGGCGGCACGGTCGTGGACCGCCTGCCGGAGGAACAGGCGGCGCTGTACCGGCAGGCGCGCCTGCTGAGCCTCGGGTTCCTCTACTGGCTGCAGACCGAGGCGCCCCGCGACGATGGCGGGACCGGCTATCCCGAGCTGCGGCTGCGCCCCGATGTCATGGGCAGCAGCGACGGCCTCTCCCAGGTCCCGTACGTCCGCGAGGGACGGCGGCTGCGCGCGCTGCACACGATCGTGGAGCAGGAGATCGCCGCGGCCTCGCAGCCCGGCGCCCGGGCCGCCCGGTACGACGACGCGGTCGGCATCGGGTTCTACCCGATCGATCTCCACGGCTGCGGCCCCCGGACGATCGATATCCCGACCAAGCCCTTCCAGATCCCGCTCGGCGCGCTCATCCCGGTGCGCACCGTCAACCTGCTGGCCTCCGCCAAGAACATCGGGACGACGCACCTGACCAACGGCGCGTACCGTCTCCACCCTGTGGAGTGGGCCGTGGGCGAAGCCGCGGCCACCCTTGCGGTGTTCTGCCTGCGCCAGGGTGTCGCGCCGCGCGACGTCTGCGCGCGGCCGGAGCTGGTCCGCAGGCTGCAGCTCCTCCTCCTCGACCAGCGGGTACCGCTCTACTGGTACGACGACGTGCCGCTCGGTCACCCGGCGTTCCTGGCGACGCAGCTCCTGGCGATCGACGGCGCGTGGGAGGGAAGCGCGGAGGACCTCCACTTCCGGCCCAATGCGACGCTCCGGCTCGGCGAGGGCAAGCGCCTGGTCGCCGCGGCGGCGCGCCGCATCCGCAGGTGGGCCGGGCCGGCGGCCGCCGATCCGGGGGCGGACATCCTCCGTCCCTCCCCGGAGGACGATGTCCTGCCGCTGCGTGCGGACGCCGCCGCGGCGCTGATCGCCTTCGCGATCCCGGCCCGGCCGGGCGCCGCGCCGCGACAGGGGACGCCGGGCGCGCCCGGGGTGGCGCCGCCCGCCGGCGGGGCGGTATCGGGAGGGCCGGAGGTCTCCCGTGCCGACCTCGCCATCCGGTTGGGGGCACTCCTCCGCGCCGCGATCGAGCGCAGCGGAGGCGCGACTTAGGTGGCATCGCTGGCGTCCGTCGACGATGAGAGAGGACCTACGGTCTCGGACGCCGGCGCCGGTGTGCGTCGACGACGACACAGGGCGCGGGTCTCCCCGGGCGTACTTTCGAATCCGTTCCTCGACGGGGAGCGAGGGGCAGATTCCGCGCCCCTCTAGCAGGCACCGCGGCTCCGGGGGCGGCCGAGTGCCTTCGGGACGGGCGTCCTATGCAAACAATGCGAGGTAATCCTCGCGCAGGGGATAGAACACGTCGAGCACGAGCGCGCGGCCTGCGCCGCTCCGCGCGCCGTGCGACACGCCGCCCGGGATCACGTACGTATCGCCGGGGCGGAGAGTGCGCCGCTCGTCGCCGATCCAGAGATCCAGCTCGCCCTCGATCATCAGCCCGAGCTGCTCGTGCGGATGCGCGTGGCTCGGCACCTCGGAGTGCGGCTCGAACTCGACGTAATTCAGCATCACGTGCTCGCCGGCGAGGGGCTTGATCGTCACCCCCTTGAGGATCTCCTTTCCCCGCAGGGCCTGGATCGAGGTGAAAACGTGCCCCGCAGCCATGCGCATCCCTCCCCGGCCGGCCGATCCGCCCCCGGCGCCGGCCCGCACAACGGATTCGCCCCGGCGCGCCGGCCTTCCCGCTGGCGGGGAGGAGTTCGCCTCCTGCCCGCGAATCGGCCATCCGCATGAAGTCGTCGCGGAGGAGGTGAAGGGCGGTGGCACTCGTCGCATTCCTCGCGCTCGTCGGCCTCACACTGTGGGCAACAGGCCACCTGATCGTTCACTGAGCCGCGCCCCGCGGTCGCTGTCCCGGCCCAGGCAGCCCGGCGAGGGGGAGGGGTCCCCCTCGCCGCGCTTCGACGAGACCGTTTGACAGGCGCGCTGATTTGGGGAAAAAGACGGAGAACCGATGGCACGCATCCGAGGCACCAGGGGGGTGACACGTCGATGATCTTCTTGCTCCTCGCGCTGTTGATCCTCGCGGCGACAGGACACATGATCCTTCGCTAGCCGCAGCACGGGCGCCGGCAGCGTACGGAGGTGAGGGTCGGGTGAGGCAATCGTGTGTACGCGCGCTCCTCTTGGCGGCCGCGCTGGCCTGGGGCGCGACGATGCCGCCGGGGTCGATGGCACAGGCTCCCCAACCCTCGCCTCCGACCAGCGCGCCGGACCAGACCGCGATCGAATCCGTGACGCTGGCCCGCGGGGTCAAGACGCAGAACCTGTTCGGCAGCGGCCTCGTCACGCCGGTGGACCCCACGACCACCTTCATCAGCACGGACCTGCCGTACGCGGTCGTCCGCGTCAAGAACCTCACGCCGGATACCACCGTTTCGCTCCAGCTCAGCGACCCCACCGGCCCCGCGTACAAACTGGCGGCCGTGGTGCCGCACAACATCCGCGGCAAGCCGAAGCAGTTCGATTTCGCGGCGCCCCTGTACATCCTGGGCACCGACTTCGAGTCTCACGTGGGGACGTGGCACCTCCAGGTGACCCTCAACGGCCAGCCTCAGACCACCACGGCGTTCGTGTGGACGCAGGCGAGCCGCCTGGAGCTTCCGAACATCAAGGCGCTGGTGGACGCGAATCCGACCGAGCCGGATCTCCACTGGCGGTACGGCGCGGCGCTGGCGCTGTTCGACCACACGGCAGAGGCAATCCAGGAGCTCCAGAGCGCCATCCGCTTGGATCACCGCTACGCGCTGTACCATATCACGCTCGGCCGCATCTACGAGCGGCAGGGCAGGCCGGCCGACGCGATCCGCGAGTTCAAGACGGCTCTCGAACTCCACGGCAGCACCTGGGACGCGATCTTCTCGAGCTGGGCGCAGGCGCACCTGACGAAGCTCCAGGGACACTGACCCCTCACCGCGCCGCCGTCCCGGGAGCCGGGACGCCCCACGCCGTGCGCGCGCCGCAATCGTCTCGCAGGCCGCGGAGCTGGGCGGCCGGAGGGACGACCCCGGCGGCGCGGCGAAGTCATCACAGGGCACTGCCGAGACGATGCACACCGGGGGACCGGCTGCGGCGACGCACCTGCGGACGCTCTGTTTCATCCGCGACGGCGACCGGCTGCTCCTCCTTCGCCGCAACAAGCCGCCCAACCGGGGGCTCTACAACGCTCCCGGGGGCAAGCTGGAGCCCCACGAGGACCCCTACGAGGCGTGCCTGCGGGAGGTGCACGAGGAAACCGGGCTGCGGCTCCCCGCCGCCCGGCTGCGGGCGCTGCTCACGGTGATCACGCGGACGACGGGCGAGCGGTGGCTCCTCTTCGTCTTTGCCGCGGAGAAGCCTCCCGGAACCCCGGACGCCGCGGCGACGGACGAGGGCGCGCTGCGGTGGGTGCCGCTCGCCGAGGTCCCCGCGCTCCCCGTGGTGTCCGACATCCCGCTGATCCTGCCGCACCTCTTCCGGGACGACGCCGGCGTGCTCGTGGGCAAGATCTACTGCGACACCGACGACGCGGACAGCATGACCGGCTACGATCTCCGCAACGCCTGACCGCGGACAGCGTACAATGGAAGGACCGGGCTGGTGGTTCCCGGCTGCGCCGATGGTGTGGACACATCCGCTGGTCCTGTGGCTGCTCCCGGCACTCGGCGCGGCGGCCGCCCTCTACGGCCGGACGCTCGGGCGCCGGCGCGTCCGCGAGGTGGTCCGGTTTCCCGCCTGGCCGATCGCCGCAGCCGCCGCGCACGGCGGCGCGGCCCGCCGGCACCTTCCGGCGGCGCTCTTCCTGGCCGGCCTGGGGGCCGCGGTGGTCGGGGCCGCGGGGCCGGTCGCCCTCTGGCCGGCCCCGACCGGGTGGCCGGTGGTGCTGCTGATCGATGTCAGCCGCAGCATGGAGGAAAGCGACATCGCTCCGAGCCGCATCGAAGCGGCCAAGGCCGCCGCGCTCGAGTTCCTGCGGGGCCTCCCGCGGTCCACGAAGGTCGCGCTCGTGAGCTTCGGGAACTACGCGGCGGTCGTCGTCCCCCTCACCCCGGACCGGGGCAGGCTGGAGGAGGGCATCCGCGGCCTCTCGCTCCAGCTCCGCACGCAGCTCGGGAACGGGTTGGTGGAGGCGGTCCGCGCGGTCGCCGGCGACGCGGACGCGTCGCCCGGGCCGGACCGGCCCAGGGCGATCGCCGTGCTGCTGACCGACGGGCGTGCGAGCGATGGGGTCCCGCCGCTCGACGCCGCGCGCGACGCGCGGCGCCACGGGGTGCGCGTCTACACCGTCGGCGTGGGCACGGTCACGGACCCTGCGAGGTTGCGCAGCGGCTACTGGGGCGTCCTCGACGAACCGACGCTGCGGGCGATCGCGCAAGAGACGGGCGGCCGGTACTTCCGCGCGGCCGAGGCGGGCGGGCTCAGGAACGTCTACCGGGACCTGGCACGCGCCGTCGGATGGGAGCGGCGTCCCCAGGAGCTCAGCGCGGCCGCGGCGGTCGCCGCGGCCGCGCTGTTGACGGCCTCGACCGTGCTGCGAGTCTGGAGTTCGCCGCTGCACTGACGCGCGGAGGAATCGGCGTGCCCCGGGAGCAACATGGCGGTATGCCGGAAGATGTCCTGGTCGTCCCACGCGCCGCGCTGTTCCCCGCCGGCGGCTTCCACGGGTTCGCACGCGAGGGGCTGCCCGCGTACCTGGAGGCGATCGCGAGGCACGCGTTCTTCGCCCCGCGCGCGCAGGTCGAGGAGGATCCGAGCCTGAAGCAGGTCATCCCGTATACCGTGCTGCGGCACCGCGACCGCATCTATCTCGTCGCGCGGACGCGCGCGGGCGCCGAGGTCCGCCTGCGCGAGAAGCTGTCGATCGGGTTGGGCGGGCACATCACGCCCGACGATACCGTGGACGCGACCGATCCGGTCGCCGCGGGGATGGAGCGTGAGCTGACGGAGGAGGTGGAGCTCCCGGCCGGGTGGCGGGCCCGTCCCGTCGGCGTACTCAACGACGACGTGGAGCCCGTCGGCCGCGTCCACTTCGGCGTCGTGTACATCGCCGACCTCCCCTCCGCGGCCGTGCGGGTCCGCGAGGTCCGGAAGCTCTCCGGCGCCTTCGCCACGCCGCAGGAGATCCGCGCCGCGTATCCGCGGCTGGAGTCCTGGTCGCAGTTCATCGTGGACGGGCTGGACTTGCTGGAGGACTGAGCTCAGGGCACAGGCGCCGCCAGGAGGCCGGGCAGCTTTGGAGGGACCGGGGCATCCTGCCTCGGTCCGACGGGGCGGGGCGGCCCTGCGAGGAGCTCCCGGGACATGTTCCTAGCGGGCACGGCGGGGATTCATCTCAGGCGCACGCTGGAGTCCGGTCAGGCGTTCCGGTGGACGTGGACCGATGAGCCCGGGACGGGCGAGGTCGCGGTCGGCGTCGTCGGCCGCCACGTCCTGCGGCTCGCCCCGGCCCCCGGCGGCATCCGGCTCCTCTCGCCCGCCACACCGGCGGTGCGCGAGGCCTGCCTGCGCTACCTCGGGGTCGCCCCGGCCGGCCAGGACGTCCACCAAGTCGAGCGGGCCCTCGCGACGGACCCCGTCCTCGCCCGCATCCTTCCGCACACGCACGGGCTCGCCATCCTGGCGCAGGATCCGTGGGAGGTCCTGATCTCGTTCATCGTGTCCCAGAACAACAACATCCCGAAGATCAGGCGATCGATCGAGCGGCTGGCGCGGGCCCTCGGCGAGCCGCTGGATCGCGCGACGGCACCCGCCGGCCCGGGGCGAGGAGGCGCGGGGCCCACGCACGCGTTCCCGTCGCCCGAGCGGCTGGCCGCAGCGCGCCTCCGGACGCTCCGGGCGTGTCACCTTGGGTACCGGGCGCCGTATGTGCGGGCGGCCGCGCGCTTGGTCGCGGCCGGGCGGATCGACCTCGACATGCTCCGCCGCGTGCCGGAGGCAGAGGCGCGCGACGTCCTGCGCGGGATCCCCGGGGTCGGCGAGAAGGTCGGAGACTGCATCCTGTTGTTCGGGTTCGGACACGCGGCGGCGTTTCCCGTAGACGTCTGGGTGCGGCGCGCGGTGGAGCGCCTCTACTTCCGCGGCCGGACGCTGCCGCCGCGTGAGATCCGGACGTTCGCCCGGCAGCGGTTCGGTCTGCTGGCGGGCTACGCGCAGCAGCACCTGTTCACCTACGCGCGCGCCCATCTGCGCGCGGACCGATCGGACCCCGCGCTCTAGTGCGTCGCTGCGTTCGTTCGGAGGCAGCTTGAGGGGGTGTGGGGGCTGGCCTGAGCGCCCCCCGGGCCCAACGACTCGCCGTGCTCCCGCGATTCGTTGGGGTGGGACGCCGTTCCTCGAGCGGACGCGGGCACCCCGGCCGCCGATCCGCCTCGCCGCACCCCCACGCGAGACGTCGGAGAGCACGCACCAGCCTGGCGCGCGCCCGGCGTCGGCCCGCGCCTGCCCGCCGCCGCGCGGGCCGCTTCACCGCTCACGTGGTGACGGTGATCTCTCCCTGCCCCGCGCCGACGATCTCGCCGATGACCGCGGCCGCCGGCGTGTGCCGCTCGCGCAGCTCCCGCAGGAGCGCGCCTGCGCGCTGCTGCGGGACCGCGATCAGGAGGCCGCCCGAGGTCTGCGCGTCGCACAGCAGCACGCGGGCTTCCTCGTCCACGCCGTGCCAGGACACGACCCCGTCGAGGGACGCCCGGTTCCGCTCGGTGCCGCCGGGGATGGCGCGCAGACGCGCGAGCGTCCACGCCGCCTCGAGGATCGGCACCTCGCTCAGCCGGACGCGCGCCGCCACCGCCGACGCCCGCGTCATCTCGTGGAGGTGACCCAGGAGGCCGAAGCCGGTGATGTCCGTCGCCGCGGAGACGCCCACGGCGATCATCGCCTCGGCGGCGCCCCTGTTGAGCGTCGCCATGATGCGGATCGCCTCCTCGATCGCTTCCGGTGGCGTCTTGCCCTGCTTGACCCCGGTCGTGATCACCCCCATCCCCAGCGGCTTCGTCAGCACGAGCGCGTCGCCCGGCCGGGCCGTCGCGTTCGTGACCACCCTGTCGGGGTGGACGAACCCGGTCACCGCGAGCCCGTACTTGGGCTCGGGATCGTCGATCGTGTGGCCGCCGATCACGGTCACCCCGGCCTCGGCGCATTTGTCCGCGCCGCCGCGGAGGATCTCGCCCAGCACCTCGAGCGCCAGCTTCGCGCGCGGGAACCCGGCGAAGTTGAGGGCGAGGCGCGGGGTGGCGCCCATCGCGTAGACGTCGCTCAGCGCGTTCGCGGCGGCGATCAGGCCGAACGCGTACGGATCGTCTACGATGGGCGTGAAGATGTCGACCGTCTGGACGAGGGCCAGATCGGACGTCAGGCGATACACGCCGGCATCATCGGCCGTGTTGGTGCCCACGAGGACGGCCGGATCCGTGATCGGAGGAAGGTGGCGCAGGACCTGCGCCAGGTCCGTCGGACTCAGTTTGGATGCTCAGCCGGCGCAGGCCACCATGCTGGTGAGCCTGATCCGTTCCCGATCGCTCATGGCGCACTCCCCACGTTCTGGTCTTTTCATTCTACCATCCCGCGCGCCAGGGAAGGCCGCGGCGGCGCCGCGTCCGCGGGCGCGCCGGGCGGGCCCCGTCCCCGCCTGCTATAGTAGGAGCGGGGGCCCGCATGGCGATCAACCTGCACCAGCTCAAGATCTTCCACACGGTCGCGCGCACCGGCAGCTTCTCCCGGGCCGCCGCCGAGCTGTTGATCAGCCAGCCGTCGGTCAGCATCCAGGTCGGGGAGCTCGAGCGGCAGTTCGGCATCGAGCTCTTCGAACAGGCCGGCAAGACCGTCCGCCTGACCGAGGCGGGCCGGATCCTCGACGACTACGCCGGCCGCATCCTCGCGCTGATCGAGGAGACCCGGCGCGCGATCGACGAGGTCAAGGGGCTCCGCCGCGGGCGCATCGTGATCGGCGCGACGCCGACGCCCGGGACCTACCTGGTCCCGCCCCTCCTGGGGCGGCTCAAGGCGCAGTACCCGCACCTCGAGGTCGCGCTGCGCATCGCGGGGCATCGGCAGGTCCAGGAGATGGTGCTCCAGGACGAGCTGCACCTCGGTGTCGTCGCGTGGAAGATCACGTTTCCGGACCTCGAGGCCGTCCCGCTGCTGACCGACGAGATGGTCCTGGTGGTGGCTCCATCCCACCGGTTCGCCGCGCTGCCCGCGGTCGACATCGCCGAGCTGTCCGGCGAACCCTTTATCCTGCGCGAGCACGGCTCCGGCAACCGGGAGGTGATCGACGACGCGCTCCACCGAGCCGGGGTGCATATCCGGCCGGCCCTCACGCTGGAGGGCGCCGAGATGGTGAAGCACGCGGTCGCGGCCGACCTGGGCGTCTCGATCCTCTCGAGGATCGCGGTCGACTTGGAGGTCGCGGCGGGGCGGCTGCGGATCGTGCCGATCCGCGGGCTGCGGATCGAGCGGGCGATCTCGCTCGTCTACCGCAAGGACCGCCGCCTGCCGCGCGTCGCGCTCGCGTTCATCGAGATGGCCGCACCGCGCCCGGCATCCGGCGCCCCCGCGGAGCAGGGTGCGCGCTCCCAGCCGGCGGCGGCAGCGGGCGAAGCGCGGCACGCCGGGCTGCTCCCGGCCGATCCACCGGCCGCGCACGGGGACGGCTGATCCGGGACGTGCGCTCGCGCGGGGCGCCCGCGTGTTGCCTCATAATTCCTGGTCACCGAAGTAGGGGGTGATGCCTCATAATGGTGGTCACCCAGCATCCGTCCTTGATGCCCTTGTCTTTGTCCTGCCCGCGGCCGCCGCGCGCGGATGCGTCGTC
>Ga0209810_1000266_pt1 | contig 140239 bp, 110 predicted proteins | sample Coa_R1_7_FD_187159 | JGI IMG/M metagenome (GOLD analysis project Ga0209810, IMG submission 187159) | Surface soil microbial communities from Centralia Pennsylvania, which are recovering from an underground coalmine fire - Coalmine... | ecosystem: Environmental > Terrestrial > Soil >...
CGAGAGTTTCTCAATGCTGCTGCTGACGGCGTTGCTGACGTTTTGCAGGTTGTGCAGGGCGCCCAGGGCGGACACGTTGGTGTTGATCTGCAATCCCATGGTGTGTGGTCTCCTCCGTGATGTGCGTCGAGCACGGCACGAAGCCGTGAAGCGTTCCTACTCCGTTTGGGAACGCACGGGGCAGCGTTCTTCTTCCTTGCCGCCCACCATGCGGGCTCTCTCTGAATTTTGCGCGGCTTGCTTTTGAGCGCGCAGGAAAACCCGTCATGGCCACTCAAGAAGGTGTTTCCATGTTCCCCCGCAAATTTAACATGCTTCCCCACATTTTTTCAGATTTTTTTCCGGTAGATGTAACAGGGATAAACACTCCCCGTCGAATAGATGTATCCCGCAGAATTCGCCTGCGCGTGCCTCTGCGCGAAGCTGGCAGACATCCCCAGTGGTGTCGGTGTCTCTCCTCGCTGATTGACTTCTGGAGAGACATCCACCCAGGGGAGGGATTACCGTAACAGGAGAAAACGTTGGCGAATCAGGAGGAGAAGTTCGTCGGGTGCTTGCTTGGCGCAGCGATTGGGAATGCGCTTGGCATGCCGCTGGAAGGCAAGACGCGCGAAGAGATCGCCGCGCTCGGCCCACAGCGCGATTTTGCGGCCGCAGAGCAAACTCATTCCCTCCTCCTGCCACTGGCCGAGATCGGCGAGACAGAGGCTGGCGAGCCGCTCGGCCCCGGCCAGTGGACGAGCGACACGCAGCTCATGCTGGCGCTGGCGGAGACGCTGATTGAGGAGGGCGGCCTGTTTGTTCCAGAGGCCTGGGCGCATAAGCTGGTGCGCTGGGTCAATGAGGAGCCGCGCGCGCCGGGCCTTTCCACGCTGCAGGCCGCCCTGCAATTGCGTACGGGCGCGGTGATCTGGGAGGAAGCCGCCGACCCGGAGGGCGCAGGGTGCGGCCCGGCGGCGCGCGTGGCGCCCATCGGTCTGTTCTATAGCCAGAATGCCGATCTCCGACGCTATGGCGCCATCACGCAGGCCCAAGTCACGCACGGCCATCCGGACGCGCGGGCGGCGGCGTTGGTCCTCGCGGAGGCGGTTGCTCTGGCGCTGCCCACGTCCCCGGCAGAACTTCCGGCAGGGAGCCCTGAGGGATTTCTGGGCACGCTGGCCGACATCGCCCTTGAGGAGTCGCCCGCCTTTGCCGAGTTCGCCCGCTGTCTAAAGTTGGCGCAGACGCTGCTGGCGGATAATGTAGAGACGGAGACGGCCATCCGGGTGCTGGGCGTTTCCGGCTGGGCGCGGGAAGCCGTGCCTAGCGCGCTCTACTGCGTGGCCCGCACGCCCGCCGATTTTGAAGCTATCCTCTACCACGCCGTTAACCTGACAGGCGGCGCAGCAGCCAGCATCGCCGCCATGGCGGGCGCGGTGGCAGGCGCGCTGCACGGCGTCACGGCCATCCCGGAACGCTGGCGCGATGGCGTCGAGGATGCGCCGCGCATCGAGGCTATCGCGCGTGTCTTGTTTGCGGCAGCGCAAAACGGCCTTCAGCCAGATGGCAACAGACGCGAGGACGGTTAGCAGCTCTTAAGAGCGCTTCACACAACCGTTCTCCCTCTGCCTTGCAGGGAGAGGGCTGGGGTGAGGGGAGAGCCTCACAGCCAGGGTTTGTTCGGGACTCTAAATCTAGGGTAATCCCTCCCAACGGTGTTGACGTATCTCCTCAGCAGCAGGCTGCGTGAGATTGATCTACACGGCTGGGAGTGTCTACCAAATCTAGCGGTTCGGAGGCCAAATTTATTGGCAAGAGTCTGGCTGATTGTTTGCTTTTGTGTTATAATTAAACTCATTCCCCGACCCATTTTGGGCTATTTCTCCGGCTTTTAACGGCGTTCCGTCTCCAGTCTGGCTGCCGAAGAGCCGATAACCACGCCATACCAGGCGACCCTGCGCGTCCTGAGGCCAGAGGCGTCCTCCAGGCAAACGCACAGACGAGGCCGTGAGCCTTTGGCGCACCGCGCCGGAGCCGGCCCTCTGTGAATGTGTGGCTCCGGTCGGCCACTTCCCCGTAGAAGTGCGGGACTTGCTCCGCGCAAGCTCTCCAGATATATTTCCATCTTTTTCCTAGCTGTCAGGCGCATTCTCGCTCAGGAAATGCGCCCAAGCGGCGCACTGGGGGCCGTCGCCTTGCGTTCCAGGTTGGGCCCTCCGGGCAGTGGCTGCCTCCCAGGGCAGGCCCCACGCTGCCATCCCTGGTTGTAGAAAGGACATCGCGTGAGACTATCCGACAAGGTACTTTTCGCTTTGGGGGTCGGACTTCTCCCGGCGAGCGGCGCGACCTTCCTTGCAGCGCGCGCCCGCACGTCACAGCTCTCCCCACAGATAGACACGCAGCCGCCGATCATCCAGTTCCTCTCGCCTTCCCGCGAGAATGCGACGATCACCCCGGATGCCGACGGCCTGATCCACTTCCGGGCGCGCGTTACGGATAACGTCGCGCTGCGGTCAGTGGCCTTTTACGTGCCAGGCGCAGACAGCCCGCTCTATACCTTATTGAACCAGGATTTTGATATGCGTGCGGTGTGGGACGTAGGCACGGACGCCCCGGAGGGGAAATACAAGGTAAAGTGCGTCGCCATAGATACTTCCGGCAACAAGACCGTGCGCGTCCTCCATTTCCACCTGAAAGAGCGCGCGACGCCCGACCGGATCGCCCGCAGAACGCCGAATGCGCCGGGTGGTTTCCGTACGCGGCTTGGAGACGGCTAGCGCCGCCAGGGGAGCGACCTCACCCCCGGCCCCTCGTTTAGGGTGTAGGGTATAGGGTGTAGGGAGTAGGGTGTAGGGGGTAGGGGGTAGGGGGTAGGGGGTAGGGGGTAGGGGGTAGGGGGTAGGGTTGCCCTCATCCCCGGCCCTTCTCCCTGCGTGGGAAGGGAGAGGAGAAGCCAGCACTGACTCTCCCCTCTCCCGGCGCTGCGGGAGAGGGGAAGGGGGAGAGGGCGAGAGGACGGGGGGTTAGGTTAAGAAGAGCCGGGAGGGCGCCGAATTGTGGAAACCGATTTGATGTCGGAGAGGGGAATGATGTCCGGGCGTGCGGGCTTTGAGCTCCGCGCACGCACGGCAGTCTCTTTGCCCGCGAAAGCGCATTTGCCACATCCGCTTGCGCATCCGCCCTTACCGCTGAGCAATCCCTTCAGGGCACTCCAGGCGTTGCGCCCCAGGTAGATCGCCGCCACTGCCACCAGCGCCAGCGCGGTAAGCTGCTGAATATCCATCTCCTCAAGACCTTCTCAATCCCTCAGCCAGCGGGGTAGAATGAAACCAGGCGCCCATTCCCGCACGGCCTCTGGATTCCCCTTACCCATAGCCGAGCAATCGCCCGCCCTGGTAGACCAGGAAAGTGACCACCCAGGCCAGGGCCGTCATATAACCGACTTGAAACAGCGGCCACTTCCAGCCGTTGGTCTCCCGGCGCACGACGGCCACCGTGGACATACACTGCATCGCCAGCACGTAGTAGACCATCAGCGCGACGGCCACCAGCGGCGTAAAGACGTGCTTGCCCGTGCGCGGGTCCACGTCCTCCCGCAGCTTCTGCTGCAGGCCCACCGTTCCCGTGTCCTCGTCCGTGTCGCCCACGTTATAGACCGTGCCCATCGCGGAGACGAAGACCTCGCGTGCGGCAAACGAGGACACCATGCCGATGCCCATCTTCCAGTCGAAGCCGAGCGGCGCGATCAGCGGCTCGATACCCCGCCCCAGGGTGCCCACAAACGAGTGCTCCAGGCGCTGATCCGGGGACAGGTCGGGCCGTTTCGGGTACGCCGCCAGAAACCACAGCACCACCGACACCGCTAGAATCACCGTTCCCGCCCGGCGCAGGAACAGCCCGGCCCGCTCCACCATCTGCAGCAGCACGGTGCGCAGGCTCGGCAGGCGGTAGGGCGGCAGCTCTAGCAGGAACGTCGGAGAGACGCCCTTGAGGATCGTGCGGTGGAACAGCCAGGCGATACAGAACGCCGCGATCATGCCCAGCAGATACATCGCCAGCAGCGTCACGCCAGGCAGCGTTAAGAGCGTCAGGTGGCCGATGCGCAGCACGGGACGGCCCGGCACAAAGGCCCCGATCATCAGCGCGTAGACCGGCAGCCGCGCCGAGCAGGACATCAACGGGGCGATGAGAATGGTGATCAGGCGGGCCTTGCGGTCGCCGATGGTGCGCGTGGCCATGATGCCCGGAATCGCGCACGCGAACGAGGAGAGCAGCGGGATGAACGACTTGCCGTGCAGGCCCACCTTGCTCATCAGCTTGTCCATGAGGAAGGCGGCGCGAGGCATGTAGCCCGTATCCTCCAGCAGACTGATGAAGAAGAAGAGCAGCAGGATCTGGGGCAGAAAGACTAGCGTGTTCCCCACCCCACCCAGCACGCCGTCCTTGAGCAGATCGCGCAGGTCGCCCGGTGGCAGGATATGGGTCAGCCCCGCGCCCAGAGAGTCTATGCCGCTCTGTATCCAGTCCATCGGCAGACGCGCCCAGGAGAAGATGGACTGGAACACGACGGTCATCACCAGCAGGAAGAGGACATAGCCCCAGAAGGGATGCATCACGATGCGGTCTACGCGCTCGTTGGTGGGAAGCGGGCTGCGCCGGGGCTTGACGGCCTCATGCAGCGCGCGGCTGCAGACGGCGGCGGTCCAGGCGTAGCGGGCCTCGCTGGCCAGGGCCGGGAAATCTATCTCCTGCGCCGCCAGATGCTCGCGCGTGGCCCGCACCAGCCCGCGCACGGCGGGCGATAGATGTTCGGTCGGTCCCAGATCGCTCTCCTGCATCAACAGCGTCACCGCCTCGGAGAAGGCAACGCGCTCCGACAGGCAATGCTCGCGCTCTAGCGCCTCCTGCAGCGAGGCGACCTCCTGGGTGATGGCGGCGGGCACGCGCCACGCCGGTGCCGGAGGCAATTTCCGGGCCGCTCTCGCCACAGCCTGCAGAAGCTCTTTGAGCCCCTGACGGCGAGAGGCGACGACCACGCACACGGGCACACCGATAGCCTCCTGCAAGGCGGCAGCATCAATGACCTTGCCGCTCTTTTCGATGGTATCCGCCATCGTCAGCGCGATCACCACCGGCAGGCCCAGGTCAAGCAGCTGGCTGGTCAGGTAGAGGTTGCGCTCCAGGTTGGAGGCGTCCACCACATTGAGGATTACATCCGGGGCAGGCGTATCGGCGCGCAGGCCCATCAACACTTCGCGGGCGATGATCTCGTCGGGAGAGTAAGGGGTAAGCGAGTAGAGGCCGGGCAGATCGAGCAGGCGCAGCAACGGGCCGCCGGGCAGCGCCGCGCGTCCTTCTTTCTTTTCCACCGTGACGCCCGGATAGTTGCCGACTTTTTGGCGCAACCCCGTCAGCGCGTTAAACAGGGTGGTCTTTCCGCTGTTCGGGTTGCCGATCAGCGCCACCGTCAATGATCTGGCGGCAGCCCCGCGCTTTAAGGAGTAGCCCGCATCTGGAACTGCGGTCTTCATAAGTATCTATATTATCCCGATAAATGGTCCCCTTGCCTGATCGGGCTCGATGAGTTAGCATTGAGATTGTGTCTTAGAACCGGGCAAGAGGGCTCATGAATATTTCAGCGGCGCTATGGCGTGGAGGGCGGCGGCGCTTCGGCCTCATCCCCCTCCTCGCCGAGCCAGATAGCGGCGGCCTCGTCGCGCCGCAGCGAAAGCTGGTAGCCGCGCACCAGCACATCCAGCGGGCCGCCGAACGCCGCCGTGCGCAGGACTCGGACGTGGGTTCCCGGAGTCAGGCCCATCTCCAGCAGGCGCAGGCGTGCCTGCGTCGTGCCGATGAGAATACGAACGGTGCCGCACTCGCCGGGCTGCAGCTCTGCCAGCGTGACGCCGCTGCGGTAGAGTGAGCCGCGCGGCGCGGGAGCCGTCGGGTTTTGGGCCGCATCCAGCGCGGCCTGGGCCAGCGCCTGCGCCTGTTGGGCGTGCTTGCGCCGTTGCGTCCACGCCAGCAAGCGCCATCGTCGGCGCCGGTTGTCTGAAGGGTGCATCACAGGCACACGATCCTCGTCGTGGGGAAGCCGGGGCACGGCAGGAGGCAGCTTCAGGGTCATCTCGCTTCCCCGGTATTGGGCGGTATGACAAGCGCTCTCTTCATAAGTTACGCCAAATCACCAGATTAGTTAGCTTTTTCTTATCCTTAATACAGGAATGTACCGGCGCAAACCGCGCGTGTCACTCCTGGGAGTATCCCAACGGTTGCCGGTGTTTTTATCGAGTGACGGTTTTGCTTCCGGGCGCGGGACGGATACAATCCAGGCGCATCCCAACGGTTGCCGGTGTTTTTATCGAGTGACGGGGCACAAGCGGTCCTGCCTGCAAGACAGGAGCCGCTCCTCTCACTCCTGCGGGCGCACCCAGATGCTGTTGGCGACATCGCGCCCAATAGCCACCGGCTTGCTGCGGCCCTCCACCTCCAGGGTCATCACGTCGCCAAAGGGAGTGCGCTCTAAGACGGTGATGTGCGCCTGCGGTATCAGCCCGATCTCCATCAGGTAGGTTAAAAACTCCAGCCGCTCATCAGTTATCTTTACGACTCTCAGCCTCTCGCCTACTTCACGGCCAGAAAGTCTTTCTGAGCCGTCCTGGATCGTGGCATCCACGGGATTGCCGTGCGGACAGGTCGTTGGGTAGCCTAGCGCCCTGGCGATGCGGGAGGCGACTTCCTCGCTGATATAGTGCTCCAGCTTACAGGAGAGGTCGTGTACGTCCTCCCAGGGCAGCTCCAGGAAATCCACCAGCAGGCGCTCCAGCAGCCGGTGCTTGCGCAGCAGCGAAAGGGATAGTTTTTCGCCCTTTTCCGTCAGGCGCACCCCCTGGTAAGGCGTGTGCGTCACCAGGCCGATCTCGGCCAGTTTTTTGAGCATGGTAGTGACGGAGGCAGGCTCGACGTTCATGTACTTGGCGATGTCGCCGGTGCTGACCTGCCCCAACTCCTCCTGAAGCCGGTAGATGCCTTCGGTGTATTCCTCCATGCTCTCGGTCAGCTCATGCTTATCGCGGTCGCGAGCCGCTTTCGGCCGGCAGGTTGCAGGCACACGCAGGTAAAACTCTTTGCTCTCTTTGACCGGCATCTGTGGCTCCTTTCGCGCCGCGCTAACATCCTTTTCAGCCTAGCGTAAATCTACCTTAAGTGTAGCACCCCCGCATAGGTTGCGTCAAGGTTTGTAAAAATTGTTTTTAGACGCGCCTAAAATCTAAACCGGTAATCTTACCTAAACTCCGATCTGAGGTTCAGCTTTCGAGAGGCCCGGCGTTCAGGAAGCCGGGCCAGCATAATGACACCGATTGCTCAGGTCATACGTATATCCAGCTAGACACAACAAAATCGGTCAGGAGGCGAGGGATGGCGGGAGGCAGAGCGTTTACTTCGGACTTATCCGGCCAGGAGTTCTGGCTGGTCGTGGACAAAGGGTATATCCCGCTGGGGATGGTGCTGGGCAACTGCGTCTACTCGATGGGCGCGTTCCGCAGCTGGCTGGCCAACTTGAAGGGTGCGTTTCGCGGCGAGGTTCACGACGTCTCGCGCCTGATGTATGATGCGCGCGAGCTGGCCCTGGCCCGGATGCAGGCGGAGGCTGATGCGCTCGGCGCGGACGGCGTGGTGGGCGTAGACTTGAAGATCGAGTACCTGCACGGCGGCGAGTGGATGGAGGTCACCGCCATCGGCACCGCCGTCAAGTACGTAGAGACGGCGGCGGGCGAGAATCGTTCCCGCGCCCAGGTCGTGCTGGATGTCAGCGAGTCGCAGCGCCGCTTGAATGAGTAGTGGGGAGCAGAGCGCTGCCGTTTCCACGCTTGATCGAGAGAAAGGCCCGCCTGCACGCTCCGGAGCGCGGGGCAAAAACAGCGTCGGTTCCGGGACGAAACGACCCGCCTGCGTGCCGAAGCGTGCGGGCGAAGAAAGGACATGCGTATGCTTTTCCGCAGCCGGGAAATGATGGCTTTCCATAGGAATCGCGTTTTACTGCGCTTCGGGGCGCGATGGGCGCTGGCGCTCCTGCTGGGCGGCGCCTCTCTCCCCGCCGCCCACGCGCAGGCGGGTCAAAGCAACAAACAGGCGCCTGCCGGCAGCGCCAATCAACAGGCGGCACCGCCGGACCATAGCCCGCCCGCCGTCAATCCGGGCCGCCCGACCGTTACCGATCCGGCTTCATTGACCGCGCCGGGTTGGCTGGAAGCCGAATGGGGCACCTCCAAGAATCTGGATCGGGATCGGACGCTGATGACTCCGCTGCTCTTAAAGCTGACCGCGCGCAACGGGCGGGTCCAATACCGTCTGGAGAACGACGGCTACGTCCGCCAGGGAGACGGCACAGAAGGAATCGGAGATACGAACGTCGCCCTGCAATACCTGTTTACCAGCCAGGAGCGCAGCGGCTACGACACCTCTGGCCGCATCGCCCTCAAAATCCCCACCGCCCCGGCCTCCATCGGCACGCGCAAAGTAGACTACGGCCTGCTGCTGCTTGCCAGTCGTGACTTCGCGCTGTACCCGGATAAGTCGCCCCGGGTGCATGGGGATTTTAACCTGGGCCTCTCCTCGCTGACCCGGCAGGCGGCTCCCGGAACGGACACGCAGTTTCTTGTCTCCGCCTCCTTCACATTTCCCTTCAAGGGCACCCGTTGGGCCTATACGAACGAGCTGGTCTACTTCTCGCCGATCCAGGGCCAGCGGGCCGAGGTGACGACCATGCACGGCCTGGCCTATGCCGCCCACCGCTATGCAGTCTATGACATCGCGCTCCAGTGGCAACTGCACGGGGACGGCGCGGTTTTTCAGGTGCTGGCCGGGGCCACGTTCTTCTTCAGCAAGCTCTTTTAGTGCCAGAGCAGGCCATCGCCGGAGTCCGCATCCACGAACAGCCCGGAGAGCGTCGGGGGCTTGTTGTCGAGAGAAGTCACCTTGATCAGCACGGAGCCGGTAAAGCGGTATTTCAGGTAGGCGCCCCCGGCAAAATCGGCGACACGGCGCGTATCCAGCCGATGGCCTTGCAGGTCGAGTATGTCCACATCCACCGCGCGGCCTTCCCGCTTATAGTCGAGCAGATACAGGCTGAGGCGGTGGGGTTTCCCGTCGGTGGTCTCCACGCGCATCAGCAGCGGCTCCCCCAGCCCCGCGAACGCCGCCGGAGAGCGCTCGGTCAGCCTGGGACCGGCCAGGGCAACGCGCGGGTCCGAGACGGAGGCGGCCTGCTCCCAGTGGATTATCTGCGAGTGCTGTCCGTCCGGCTCCGTGAAGGGCGTCTCCTCTTCCGGTTTTTCCGGCTTCGGGCCGCGATGGAGGGTTACGCCGGGAAGCTGGAAGCTGGCGTGTCCACTCAGGCGCGGGATCAAGAAGCCCTGTGCGCCATAGACCCCGACCCAATTGCCCTGCGTGGCGTCGTCGCGGCCTTCATAGAGGGCCTGCGTGCCCGCCTTGCCCTCCGGCACGACCAGGTAGGTAAGCTTCTCCCGAAACCGCTCCTGGCCTCCCTTCGACACAGTAAGCGTCAGATCCAGCGCGGAGTTCTCCTCCACCGGCAGGCCGGGCAGCTCCACCGGCAGCGTGACGTGCCCGCCCAACGGAACAGCCACGGTGCGGACGATCTCCGGCAGCGCCTGTTGCGTCTCGGCGTTGAGATGGATCACGGGGAGGATGCGAAGCTGGAGGTCCTGCCCGGAGAACTCGTCGTTGAAGAGGATGAATTGCTGGGTGATCCGCTGTCCGGCGGGCAGGGTCGGCAGGATGGCCGGCCACTCTCCGCGCCCGTTGGAGGGCGTATTGGCGATATTATACGCCGGGTCAAAGATGGCCACCGGCGCAAAGGAGCGCTGGATAAGCTGGATGCGGGAGTCGTCCCAGGGATTTTGCGGGTTGAGCAGGGAGCGCCCGCCCTGTTCCAGCGAATCGGGGGGCAGGTGCGGGTCGGGAAAGTTGGTCGGCGTGAGGCCGGGAATGACGCCGGGCCAGACGTCAATCAGCGTATAGGACCGGATATCGGCGTTATCATGGCGGCGCAGGGAGCGGGTCGTCAGCGCCCACCAGAGCGCGCCGGAAGGCGTCGCGCCCTGCGGCCAGATGTATTCTCCCTGGCCGAACGGCCTGTCTGCGCGCGCATGGCCCCCGGCGGCGTCCGGCGTGCCGGGCGGCTGGCTGTAGTGCTCTATCACGGCGAATTTGGGCCAGCTTGGATAGTCGGCGTTGTCGTCAATCGAGCAGGGGCGCGTACCGTCGGCGGTCATGCAGGTCTCGTAGAGTTGGCGCAGGAAGGCTTCTGGCGCGCCAAAAAGCTCGTTCTCCAGACTCCATTTGAACACGCTCGGATGGTTGCGGTCGCGCAGGATCAGCTCGCGCAGGTGCGTGGCAAAGGCTTCCGGCATCACGCGCACGTTCTCAGGCTTGCCTGCCCCGCGAATAGCCGTCTCCGGGATGACCAGCATCCCTAGCTCGTCGCAAACGTCCATCATATAGCGCGTGCAAGGCACCTGGTGCATGCGCAGGACGTTGTAATTGAGCCGCTGGTAGTTGCGCACCGCGCCAGGCCAGCCGGGGTTTCCTTTGGATGGGGGAAGGAAGCCGGGCAGGCGCGCAAAGGCATCCGTGCCGATAGTGCCTTCCGGCAGGCTATCGCCGCGCAGATGAATGCGTACGCCATTGAGCGTGTAGGTAGGACCCTGCTGCCCCGGCGTACAGAACCCGAAGCGCACGGTCTCTGTGTTCAGGGGCGCGGCCTGGGCCTTTCGCTGCGGGCTGGCCGAGTCCCATAGGCTCAGGCTGAGGAGGTGCAATTGCGCGCGGTAGTCCGAGCGGTAGGGCACGTTGGGCCACCACCAGGCGGCGCGGCCCGGCGTCCACTTCACCGGCCCGACCGTGACTGTTTTGCGGGCGTTAGGGCCGAGAGTGATAACCTGATTCGGCAGCGGCGGGTAGTTCCAGTGCGCGCCGGGATTCCAGGGGGAAAGCCGTCCCTGCAGCCGGACTTTACGCGGGCGGCTATTGGCATTGACCAGTGTGACATCGCAGGAGAGCGTGCTGGTGAGCGTGGAGGGCTTGATAAAAACGTCGTCAATGCGAACGGTCGGATAGACGCGCAGCGTGATGCCCCGCAGAATGCCGCGCGCCTGCCGGTCGTTCCATTCGGTGGCGGCGGGCACGGTGAAGCGGCCTTCCGCGTCCTTGAAAGCGTTGCGGTCGCGGACGCGGACGCGCAGCAAGGCGGCCTGACCGGGCGTTACCTGCCTGCTGATGTCCACCCGGAACGGCGTCCAGGCGGACAGGTGATAACCGACCTTGCGCAGATGTCCGGCGTCCGGCCCGACGTAGACGGTGGCCTCCCAGTTGACGGCCTCAAAGGCGATCTCGGTCACCTGCGGTTCACCGCCCGGAAGTTTGGGAATCGAGATGCGCCGCTCGTAGGTGCCGGCAGTGGCATCGGGAAAGCCGTTGAGCCGCCACCCGCCAGCGGGAACCGGCAGCGTTTTGGCCTGCGCGCCGGCGCCATCGGGCCGGAATGTCCATGCCGTTGTTGAGGCTAAATCCACTTCGATAGCGGGCCTGGCTCCTGCCTGTCCCGCCGCAAGCGCCCACAGCGCCACGATTCCTACTCTTGCCGCATACCGTACCGCGTTTCTCAAGCCTTCTTCCTCACCTGCCAGAGATTTCACCGGAGAGAGACGTTCGACACGGGAGGCGGAGATTCCTTAATGCCGTCCGCAAGGCGGCATAGGCAGAAGGATTTGAGGGCAGCCGCGAGGAATGGACCGGCGTGGATAGAGAACAGCTTCTTTCTGAATTGGAGGCCGTGGTTGGCGGGGACAATCTGCGCACCGGCACAGAGGCCGCTTCGGTCTATGGTCTGCCCACCTGTTGGGAGGCGAAACCGCTGGCGCTGGTGACCCCCGGCTCGGCGGCGGAGATCGCGGAGGTCGTCAGGGCCGCCGAGCGCGCGGGCGCGGCGCTGCTGCCCTACGGCGGCGGCACGCAGGTCCAGACCGGCTACCCGCCTCGCGCCGATAAGCCCTACCTGCTGCTGAGTACGGCCCGCCTCCATCGCGTGCTAGACTACCAGCCCGACGACCTGACCGTTACCTGTGAGCCGGGCCTGACCCTGGCCGCGCTACAGGAGGCGCTTGCGACCCGGCATCAGTTCCTTCCGCTGGATGTCCCGCTGCCGGAACGCGCCACGCTCGGCGGCATCGTCTCCACCAACGCCACCGGCTTCTGGAGGCCGGCCTACGGCGCACCGCGCGACCTGGGGATCGGCCTGCGCGCCATTATGACCGGCGGCACCGAGGTCAAAGGCGGCGGCAAGGTGGTCAAAAACGTCGCCGGATACGATGTGTGCAAGCTCTTCACCGGCGCGTGGGGCACGCTGGGCATGCTGACGGAAATTACCTTCAAGGTCCGCACGCTGCCGGAGGCGGAGCGCGCTCTGGCCTGGGACGCGCCCGATCTGACGACGGCGGCGCGCGTGGGCCTGGCGCTCCATCACGCCCGCCTGGCCGCCACGTACCTGCTCGCCACCAACGAGCTCGACGGCAGGCCGCGCCTGATTCTGGGCTTGCAGGGCACGGCGGCGCGCGTGGACTGGCAGGCCGCCGAATTTGCCCGCCTTGCCGCCGAAGCCGGGCTGCCCGCCGCTCCTATCCGGCTCGCGCCCGAACAGATTACCGCGCTGCGCAACCGACAGGCCCGCAACGATCCCGATACGCCCATCGCCGCTCGCATCTCCTGCCTGCCTGCCGCCGTCGCCGAATTTGTGAGAACGCTGGAAACCCTCCCCGGACTCTCCCTGACGGCCCACTGCGCCACGGGAACCGTCGCCCTCGCTGCAACTAATCCGGTCCCCTCTCCGGTCAATATAGTGAACTTACTGAAGGAGGCGCTGCCGCAAGGCGCGAACCTGACCTGGATACGCCTGGATGGCGACTTCCCAGGCCGCGAGTCTATCGCCCTCTGGGGCGTGCCGCGCGAGGACTTTCGGCTACAGCGCGCCCTCAAGCAGTCCCTCGATCCCAAAAACACCTTCAGTCCGGGCCGGTTTCTGGCCGGATTGTAGCTTATCAGGAAACATCCGTGCTCTTGACCATCACCTGCGAAGCCGAGCGCGCCACCGATCTCGGCTATCTCCTGCACAAGAACCCGGCCAGCATCTTTACGGCTCAGAAGTGGTTTGGCGGCATCACCGTCTTCTACCCGGAGGCGGACGAGCGCCGCTGCACTGCCGCGCTGCTGCTGGACGTGGACCCGGTCGGCCTGGTGCGCAACAACGGACGTGCCAATGGATTGGATCAATACGTCAACGACCGGCCCTACGTGGCATCGAGCCTGCTGGGCGTCGCCCTTATCGAGGCGTTCAGCACAGCCATGAACGGACGCAGCAAGGAGCGCTCAGAGCGCGTGACGGAGAAGATGCCGCTGCGCGCCCATCTGGCCGCCTTAAATTGCGCAGGAGGCGCGGAGATGGTGACGCGCCTGTTCGCGCCGCTCGGCTATGTTGTAACCGCACAGCGCGCGCCGCTGGATGGGCGCTTCCCGGCCTGGGGCGAGTCCAGTATCTATTCGGTGACGCTGGAGGGCCGGCAGACCGTCCAGGACTTACTAACGCATCTCTACGTGCTGATCCCGGTGCTGGACAACGCCAAGCACTACTACGTGGGCGCGGACGAGGTTGAAAAGCTGCTCAAGAAGGGCGAGCGCTGGCTGGCCGATCACCCGGAGAAGGAGCTTATCACGCGCCGCTACCTGAGCTATCGGCAGGCTATGATCCGCGAGGCGCTGGCCCGGCTGGAGCCGGTGCGCGAGGATGCGACGGAGACCCAGGAGGAGGCGGACGCGCGTCAGGAGGCGCAGGAGGTCGCCGTCGAAGAGCCGCTGCGCCTGAATGAGGCGCATATGCAGGCCGCGCTGGCGGCGGTGCGCTCCCTGGAGCCTCCGGCCCGCCGCGTCCTGGACCTGGGCTGTGGCGAAGGCCGCCTGCTGAAGCTCCTGCTGGCCGAGCGCAGCCTGGCGGAGATCGTTGGCGTGGATGTGGCGGCGCACACCCTGGAGCGCGCGGCACAGCGGCTCCGCCTGGAAACTCTGCCGGAACGCCAGCGGGCGCGCATCCGGCTTTTTCAGGGTTCGCTCGTCTACCGCGACGACCGATTTTGCGGCTTCGACGCGGCCCTGCTCATTGAGGTCATCGAGCATTTGGACCCGCCGCGCCTGGCCGCGCTGGAGGCTGTCGTGTTCCGGAACGCCCGCCCGCGCCGCGTCGTCGTCACCACGCCCAACGCCGAGTATAACGCGAAGTGGCCCTCGCTTCCCGCCGGGAAGTTCCGCCATCGCGACCACCGCTTTGAGTGGACGCGCGCGCAGTTTTGGGAATGGGCGGAGCGTGTGGCCGAGCAGACGGGCTACGCCGTGACGTTCCAGGGCATCGGCCCGGAGGACGCTGACCTGGGCAGCCCGACGCAGATGGCCGTCTTCGACCTTATCGCCCCGCTATAGGAGCCTGAGAGCCATGTATATCCCCGCCTCGTTTCGGGTAGAAAATCCCGCCGTGCTGCACGACCTGATGCGGCAGTTCAGCTTCGCTACGCTGGTAACGAATGATGACAACGGGCGGCCCTTCGCCAGCCATCTGCCGTTCCTGCTGGACGCCGAACGCGGCCCGCACGGCACTTTACGCGCGCACATGGCGCGGGCGAACCCGCAGTGGCGGCAGTTCCGGGAAGGCAGCGAGGCGCTGGTTATTTTCCAGGGGCCGCACGCCTATATCTCCCCGTCCTGGTACGAGGTCCATCCGAGCGTGCCGACCTGGAACTACGCGGTCGTCCATGCCTACGGGGTGCCGCGCCTGCTGGGAGAGGAGGCGCTCTATCTCATGCTCAAAGACCTGGTGAACACCTACGAGTCGGGTTTCGAGCGGCCCTGGTCGTTCGACGAGGCGGAAGCGCATGTGGGGAGTATGCTGCGCGCTATCGTCGGGTTTGACATCGAGATCACGCGGCTGGAGGGCAAATTCAAGCTGAGCCAGAACCGCTCGCAAGCCGACAAGGAGCGCGTCATCGCTGCGCTGGAGCAGGCTGCCGATCCCTTCAGCGCCGAACTCGCCGCCTGGATGCGTGATTCCATGCCATCAGGGGACGGAAGCGCCGGCTCACCGGACAGAAGGAAGTGAACCTCTCTGGTCTCCGCCCGGCCCTAAAGGACCGGGCTGCGGACGGCAAGCCCCGTGAACGGGGCTGCGCCAAGTAGATCGGTGCCTGTAAGGGGCAAAGGCGCTCCAGCGCTCCGCTCGGAGAAGCTCCCGGAGGCCCGTTGCCTATCTAAAATGAGGCAAAGCCTATGTCTCATGCCTTTCACCAGCTCTACTACCATATTGCCTGGACCACCACAGGCCGCCTGCCACTCCTTACGGAGGAAATACGCGCCTGGCTGTTAAAGTGCGTGGAAGACGAAAGCCGCAGACGGGGGCCATTGTACTGGCATGTAACGGTATGCCTGATCATATCCACCTATTTGTTACTCTGCCGCCTACGATTAGCCCAGCGGCATTCATCGGACAGGTCAAGGGCGCTACCGCGTATGCCTATAACAAGAATTCCAACGGTGGCGCTCCTCTGATATGGCAGGAAGGCTATGGCGTCATCACCGTTCGCAAAGGGGAGGCAGACAAAATCGTGCGCTATGTCGAAAATCAACAGGAGATACACGCCCGCCGCAAAGCCTCCCGACTCCTGGAAACAATCGCTCCCGAAGACGCAATCTCTTCCCAGTAGTCCCCGGATACCTTCGTCTTGGGGAGCAGGTAAGCCTTGCTCAGCCCGCTTTAGCGGGCTTGCCGTCCTCAGCCCGGTCCTTTAGGGCCGGGCAGGAGAGATACAGCGATGAAACGCAGAGGCTCGGTTGGCTTGGTGATGCTCCTTTTGGTTGGCGGCTTGCTGGCTATTCCTGTCTGGCTCACCTATAGGGCTGTCCAGCAAGAGAAGGCAAACGCTGCCCTGATTGCTGAGGTGAAGAAGAACGACACTGCCGGAGTGATTGCCGCTCTCAAAGAAGGGGCTGCCCCCAATGACAGAGCCTTGCCCCCGGATACCCACCCGTTCTGGCAGCATCTCTGGGATGCCTTGCGGGGAAGACACCGACGAACCGAGGAGGCCCCGACAGCTTTGCTGGTAGCTCTGATGCCACGTTCAGACCTTGTGCATGGAGGCTCCTTCCTTCCCCCAGAGAACCCGGCCCTCATTCAAGCCCTGCTCAACAAAGGAACCGAGGTCAATGTCCTCTACCAGAACAAGGTTAGTGGCTGGCGTGACTCCCCGCTTATTCTAGCTACAACGTATAATAAGCGGGCCACCATCAAACTGCTTCTGGAATACGGGCCGATGTGAATATCCCAAACCATAATGGCAGATCCCTCCTCGCCGAAGCCCTCACATATGCCCCAGGTTATCGGGAGTATCGAGAAATCATCGCCCTGTTGCAGAAGGCAGGGGCAAGGAAGTAGGTAATCCCTCCCAACCGTGTTGACGCTTCTCATGGAGCGCACGCTTTTGAGATGTATCCACACGATTGGGGGTGTCTACCAGGAAGTAGATTGTCAGGAAATATGGAATCATCAACGCCTACTGTATTACAGATACCGGATTTCGCTCTCGTCGTGCTGATCGGCGTGAGCGGCAGCGGTAAATCCACGTTCGCGGCCAGGCACTTCCTGCCGACCGAGGTTCTTTCCTCCGATGCGTTTCGCGCGCTCGTCAGCGACGACGAGAACGATCAGAGCGCCACCAAAGACGCCTTCGACGCGCTCCACTATCTGGCTTCCATTCGCCTGCGCCGCCGCAAGCTGACCGTCATTGATGCCACGAACGTGCAGGCCGAGGCGCGCAAGCCCCTGCTGGAGCTTGCCAACCGCCATGACTGCCTGGCGGTCGCCATCGTGCTGGACGTGCCGGAGCGCGTCTGCCAGGCCCGCAACCGCGACCGCGCCGACCGGCAGTTGGGCCCGCATGTCGTCGTCAACCAGAGCCGCCAGTTGCGCAAATCGCTGCGCAGCCTGCGTCGGGAGGGATTCCGCTATATCTACACGCTCGACGAGGCGCAGATCGCCGCAGCGCAGGTTACACGCACGCCGCTCTGGACGGACAGGCGCAACGAGCGCGGCTCCTTCGACATCATCGGCGACGTACACGGCTGCTATGACGAACTGACGGACCTGCTCACGGCGCTGGGGTATGCTCCCTCCCCACGCGCCGTCGAGGGAATAGAGGGCGTGCCGGAGGTCTGGGCGCATCCGGAAGGACGCCGCGTCCTCTTCCTGGGCGACCTGGTGGACCGGGGGCCGAAAGTCGTGGCGACGGTGGAGTTGGCGCGGGCGATGGTCGCTGCCGGAACCGCACTCTGCGTCCCCGGCAACCACGACATCAAGCTCAAGCGTGCCCTGGAGGGCAAGAACGTCAACATCGCGCACGGCCTGGCCGAGAGCCTGGAGCAGATCGCGGCGCTGCCTCCTGAGCAGCAGGAAGCCTTCAAGGCCAACTATACCGCGTTCGCCGAGGCGCTGGTGTCGCACCTCTGGCTGGACGGCGGGCGGCTGTGCGTGGCGCACGCGGGCATGAAGGAGGAGTATATTGGGCGGGCGTCGGGGCGCGTGCGGGATTTTGCGCTCTACGGCGAGACGACCGGCGAGACGGACGAGTTCGGCCTGCCGGTGCGCTACCCCTGGGCGCAGGACTATCGCGGCACTGCGAGCGTCATCTACGGCCACACGCCGGTTCCCGAAGTGGAATGGCTCAACAACACCCTCAACATAGATACCGGCTGCATCTTCGGCGGCAAGCTGACGGCGCTGCGCTGGCCGGAACGGGAGGTCGTGCAGGTCGCCGCCCGCGCCACCTACGCCGCGCCCGCGCGCCCCTTCCAGATAGAGACGCCGCCAACGGCAGAGGCGACGCCCGCCCCGGAAGAGGCCGGCACACCTCTCTCGCTACAGTGGCAGCATGACGAACTGCTGCGCGCCGAGGACGTGCTGGGAAAGCGCCATATTGAGACGCGCCTGATGAGCAACGTCACCATCCCCGCAGAGAACGCTGCCGCCGCGCTGGAGGTGATGAGCCGCTTTGCCGTCGAGCCGCGCTGGCTGATCTACCTGCCGCCAACCATGTCGCCCTGCGAGACGGCAAAGGACGGCGACGCGCTGGAGCGGCCTGCCGAAGCCTTCGCCTACTACCGCAGTCAGGGCATCGGGCAGGTGATCTGCCAGCGCAAGCACATGGGCAGCCGCGCCGTGGTAGTCCTCTGTCGGGACGAGGCTGCCGCGCGCCGCCGCTTCGGGGCCACCTCCTGCGCCGACGCGCCGGGCCAGTGCTACACGCGCACCGGACGGCAGTTCTTCGATGAGCCGGAACTGCACGCGGCCCTGCTCAATGAGGTCGCTGCCGCCCTGACACGCGCGAACTTCTGGGAGGAGTTCGACACGGATTGGGTCTGCCTGGACTGCGAGCTCATGCCCTGGAACGCCAAAGCGCAGGGCCTGCTGCGCGAGCAGTACGCTCCCGTCGGCGCGGCGGCCCGAACGGCGCTGGCACAGGCCATCGAGACGGTGGAGATAGGAGCGGCGCGCGGCCTGGACGTGACGGCCACCCTGGAGAGCCTGCGGCGGCGGCAGGAAGATGTCGCCCGCTACTCCGCCGCCTACGCCCGCTATTGCTGGGACGTGCGCGGCCTGGAGGACATCCGCCTGGCCCCGTTTCACCTGCTGGCGACGGAAGGCCGCACCTACTTCGACCGCGACCACGCCTGGCACGTGACCACGCTGGCCCGCCTGGCCGAACAGAGCGATCTGCTGCTTGCCACCGACTGCCGCTGCGTCCAGACCGACGCGGAGGCATCTCAGGCGGAGGGCGCGGCCTGGTGGCAGGAGTTGACGGCGGCGGGCGGCGAGGGCATGGTGGTCAAGCCGCTGTTGTTTGTCGCGCGCGGGCCGAAGGGGTTGATTCAGCCTGCGGTCAAGGTGCGCGGGCGCGAGTATCTGCGCATCATCTACGGCCCGGAGTACACCGAGCCGATGAATCTAGAGCGCCTGCGGCAGCGCAGCCTCGGCACGAAGCGCAGCCTGGCCCTGCGGGAATTCGCGCTCGGCGTGGAGGGATTGGAGCGCTTCGTGCGGAAAGAACCGCTGCGGCGCGTCCATGAGTGCGTCTTCGGCGTGCTCGCCCTGGAAAGCGAGCCGGTTGATCCCCGGCTGTAATCAAACGTATAGATAGGTACTATGTCCCAACCCCTTGACGATAAGACGATAAAATGCATCCGGTGCGGGTTCTGCCTGGATGCCTGCCCCACCTTCCGCCTGACCGGCCAGGAGACGCGCGGCCCACGCGGGCGTATCTACCTGGTGCGCTCGTGGCGGGAGGGCGTCATTCCCTTCGACACAGATGTCGTGGAGGCGCTGGATACCTGCCTGGGCTGCCGGGCGTGCGAGACAGCCTGCCCTTCCGGCGTGGAGTACGGCAGTATCCTGGAGATGGCCCGCGCCCACATCGAGGAGAGCCACCTGCGCCCCACCGCGCAGACCTTCGCCCGCTCCCAATTGCTCGCCACGCTGACCAATCCGGGACGACTGGCAGCCTCGCTCAAGGCGGCAGGCCTCTTCGGCAAGCTGACCGGCGGCAAGATGCCCGGCTTTGCCGCAAAGCTCCTCTCCGGCTCCGACAACGCCGCCGTGTCGCTCCCCGTGCCGCAGGGCGAGGCGAAAGTTCACACGCTACCGGAGCGCAGCCCGGCCAAAGGCGCGAAACGCTACACGGTCGGAATCCTGGCGGGCTGCGTCATGCGCGTGCTCTTTGGCGGCACGAACGCTGCCACCGTGCGCGTACTGCAGGCCAACGGCTGCGAGGTTGTTGCGCCGCCGTCGGCAGGCTGCTGCGGCGCGCTCCACCTGCATACCGGCTTTCATACCGACGCCTTGATGCGTGCGCGCGCCCTGATAGATGCCTTCGCCCCCTACATGGCAGAGTTAGATGCCATCGTCGTCAACTCAGCGGGCTGCGGCTCGACCATGAAGGAGTATGGCGACCTGCTGGCCGACGACCCTGCCTACCGCGATAAGGCGCAGGCGTTCGCGGCGAAGGTGCGTGACGTGAGTGAGTGGCTGGCTGAGATCGACCTCGTTCCCCCGACGAAGCGCCTGGAGGCCGTCGTCACCTACCACGACGCCTGCCACCTGACGCACGGCCAGAAGATACGCCAGCAGCCGCGCCAGCTTTTGCAGCAGATACCGGGCGTCACGCTCGTCGAACTGGAGGAGTCGGATACCTGTTGTGGCAGCGCGGGCGTCTACAACATCACCGAGCCGGAACTGGCCCGCCGCCTGCTCGACCGCAAGGTCGCCAATCTCCGCGCCACCGGCGCCACCATCGTCGCGACGGGCAACCCCGGCTGTCTGGCCTGGATACAGCAGGGCGCCAAAGAGGCGGGCCTGCATGTCCGTATCTGCCACCCTATCGAACTGCTCGACGAGGCGTACTCGCAACCGAACTTTTCACCCACTGATAAAAAACTTTCCAACAGGATGAACAGGATTTAGCAGGATTAAACAGGATTCCTAAAAGACGAACAAGGCCCTACTGATAATCATTGTGAATTGTTCTCTAGCCCTAATCCTGTAAATCCTGAAAAATCCTGTTCATCCTGTTGAGGTTTTGGCTTTTGGGAGGTAGCGACTATGCGCGAAACACAGCGGCAGCGGGCGAGGGAAGCGTTTGAGGAGTTCCTGACCACGCCTCTAGAGGCGCGTCTGGGACGGCATAGGAACGCCAACATCGAGGAGACGGCCCTGGCCCTGTTCCGTTCCGTCGCCGACAGGGTTCCGGCCTACCGCGCCTTTCTCGCCGAGCATGGCATCGATCCTGTCTCCATCCAGACCTACGCCGATTTCCAAAAGCTTCCGCCCGTCACCAAAGAGAACTACCTGCTGCGCCATCCCCTGCCGGATTTATGCCGCGACGGGCGGCTGGAATCCTGCGACATGATCGCCGTCTCCTCCGGCTCCACAGGCAAACCCTGCTTCTGGCCGCGCTTCCTCTCCGACGAGCTTCAGATCACCACGCGCTTTGAGCAGATATTCCACGATAGCTTCCGCGCCGACGAGCGGCGCACGCTGGCCGTCGTCTGCTTCACGCTGGGAACCTGGGTCGGCGGGATGTACACGGCGGCCTGCTGCCGCCACCTCGCCGCCAAAGGCTATCCGATCACGCTCATCACGCCCGGCAACAACAAGGAGGAAATATTCCGGGTGGTGCAGGAGCTCGGCCCGTTCTACGAGCAGGTCGTGATGCTGGGCTATCCGCCGTTTTTGAAGGGAATCATTGACGAGGGCCTGGCGCGCGGCGTGGAGTGGAAGCGCTATCGGATCAAGCTGGTGATGGCGGGCGAGGTCTTTAGCGAGGAGTGGCGCAGCCTCGTCGGGGAGCGGGTCGGCTCAGTAGATCCCTATCACGATTCGGCCTCGCTCTACGGCACGGCAGACGCGGGCGTGCTGGGCAACGAGACGCCGCTCTCCATCTGTATCCGCCACTTCCTGGCCCAACAGCCGGACGCCGCCCGCGCCCTCTTCGGCGAGTCGCGTCTGCCGACTCTGGTGCAGTACGACCCCATGAGCCGGCTCTTCGAGTCGCAGGACGGCGCGCTGCTCTTCTCTGGCGACAACGGCATCCCGCTCATACGCTACAACATCCTGGATACCGGCGGCCTGATTCCCTACGAGACCATGTTAAAATTCCTGGCGGAATGGGGCTTCGACCCGTTGGCGGAACTGGCGCACGCCGGCGCGCGCGGCCTCCATCCCCTGCCCTTCGTCTACGTCTTCGGGCGATCCAACTTCACCGTCTCCTACTACGGCGCCAATATCTATCCGGAGAACGTCATAGTCGGGCTGGAGCAGCCAGTCATCAAGGAGTGGGTCACGGGCAAGTTCGTGCTGCAAGTCAAGGAAGACGCCGACCGGAACCGCTTCCTCTCCGTCGTCGTGGAACTAGCGCCGGGGGTCGCGGCGGAGGAGGACAGGCGGCAGGCCATCGCCGAATCCATCCTCGCCCACCTGCGCCGCCTCAACAGCGAATTCGCAAACTATGTTCCGCCGGAGTGCCAGATGCCGCAGGTCGCCCTCGCCCCGACCGGCGACCCGGAGTATTTCCCTGTCGGCGTCAAGCACCGTTATACGCGCAAGTAGCCGCCGCGCCGTGCTGGCGGAACGTATGCAGGGCTTTTTCCTCAGCGCTGAGCGTGGTGAGCAGCGCCGCCACCCGATGCAGGCATATCTCGGCCTGTAGGGCCAGATGCAGGGCCGTTTCCAGACTCCCGCAGACATCCAGCGTCAGGAGGTCGGCGTCGGCGGAGAGATTCCACTGCTCCATATCGCCTGAAAGCCGCTCTCGAATGGCCCGCGTCAACTCCACGGCGGACCAGGCATGTGGCAATAACTCCTGGGCGCTATTAACGTTCTCATCCTGAGGGTTCGTACCGCTTCCAGACATAAATGCGCTGTCCCCCTTTCTCTCCGAATTCGCTAAGACCTTGCGCTGCGCTCAGGGTGCCACCAGAGGACACTAGGAAGGTCCGGCAGGCAGCTCGGCGATCAACGCTTGAACTTTGCGGGCGAGCCCCCCGATAGTCGCGCTGACGTGCTCGGCAAACTCCGGGCTGTGCTCATGGCCCAGCGCATGACCGGCCAGGCTAGCTGCCATCAGCATGTCCGCCGCGGGATAGACTAGGCCGCTATACGAGTCCGCGCTCAGTTCCGTGGGCATTACGATCAGCATCTGCTCCCAGATAGGAGCGAACACTGCATTGTCGAACCAAGGGCATGTCGCGAACGCATCCCGAATAGTCCGCACAACCGCCCGAACCGTATCCGGCGGCAGGGCCGCCTCTAGCGCGCGCGTGATCGCCCAGAGGACAAAACACCCGTAGATCATCAGAAAGAGCGACTGTTCCTCGGGCGCGACCCGGGCGCACTCTTTGAGCAGGATCGGACGCTCGATCTCCTTCAGCGCCAGCGCCGTCGCGCCTTGCAGGAGCGCCGCGCTCGCCACCGGCTTATTATCGGCCCTTCCCCACGCGTACCGCACAGGCTCTGCCTCCTGTTTTTGCGGGCTGTTCCTGAACCGCCAGAACATCGGTGCCGCTCCCCTTTCTGCTTGAGAACTATAAATGGGTCGTGAAAGGCATTGCCTCCCCTGTGGCCGCTCGTAGAGAGAATAGCGCGCGCCCATTACAGAATCATTACAAATGGTGGGGCGCAGGGGTGGGCGCTGGATATGGATACAGCCACACAAAAACCGCCTGCCGCCGGTTTTGGGCCGGTGACAGGCGGCTTATGGCTGCCCTGATTTCCAACGCAGAGTTATAGCAGAGTTATATTTTCATCCTTCAGCCTTCCTCCTGGCAAGAAGATAGGAGAGAAGGGAACAGGAAGGGTGCGTTACTTTTTCACCCTTCATCCTTCCGCCTTCATCCTTTAGCCCGGACGTGTTCGCTCGGAGAGGGCGAGCGCGTAGGCGACCGCCTGCTCAAAGGACATAGCGCGTCCCTGCGCCCAGGCTCTCGAAAACGTCGTCTCGTCCAGGGCGGAGCGAGCGGCCTCACGATCCCGGTCAAAATCGGCGCGCTCATTGTGCGCCAGCGGAGCGCCCATGCCCTCTCGCAACCCCTCCACGGCCCCCAGCAGGCAGGCGGCTTGCTCTGCCCATCCCTGCGCCCCGGCCAACGTGGCAAAGGCCCTCAGCGCGTACGCCATCCCCTGCTTATCCCCGAGATCGTGGAACAGCGTCAGGCTCTCCGCATGGAGGCGCGCAGCCGTCACGTAATCCCCCTCCGCAATGGCAATGTTGCCCAGGTTTTGCAGGCAGACGGCGATGCCGCGCCGGTCGCCTAGTTCCCGCAATATCGCCAATGCTTCCTCGAAGAGCGCCCGCGCCCGCAGAGGGTCGCCCTGCTCCTGGACCAGCGTTCCCAGGTTGCTCAGCGAGTTTGCCATGCCCTGCCTGTCGCCAAGCTCACGGAAGAGGCGGCAGCTCTCTTCATAAAGCGCCTGCGCCGTCGCGTACTCGCCCTGGTCGGCAGCGAGATTGCCTAAGTTTTGCGCGGCATTCGCGCTTCTCCAGGCATCCCCCAGACTTTGGGCCAGGACCCGGCTCTCCGTATAGAGCGCCTGCGCCCGCGCATAATTTCCTTGATGGTGCTCCACGTTGCCCAGGTTGCTCAGCGTCGCCGCAAGCCCCTGCTTATGGTCCAGCCGCCGCCATAGCTCCAGGCCCTGTTCATAAAAGACGCGCGCCGCCGTGAAATCGCCCTGGTTCCAGGCCAGGTTGCCGGCGCCATGCAGCGCCCAGGCGCGCACGGCAGAGACCGCGTTCGGGTTCTGCTCCAGCGCCCGCTCCAGCCACATCCGTCCCTCGCGCACGTAGCCGCGCACATACCAGAAGCGCCACAAGAGCCTCGCCAATTGCAGCCCAAGCTCGGAAGGAGGAGGTTGGGCGCGCGCTTCCTTATCCCGCCGCGCGTCCTCCTGCTTTCCCTGAAGGCTCCAGGCCAGCGCCGCCCGCAGATTCTCGTTCTCTCGCTCCAGCCGCTCCAGCCACGACGCCTGCTCTGCGCCGGTAAAATGGGGTTCGGCCTCTTCCGCCAGGCGCAGGAAGTAGCCCGCGTGATGCTGTGCCAGTTCCTCGTGCTCCTCCGCCGTCAACTGATCCGCCGCATACTCTCGCAGCGTCTCCAGCACTCGGTAGCGCATCTCTTCGCCCGCCTCTTCCACCAGGATCAGCGAGCGCTCGCGCAGTTGGGTCAGGTACTCCAGCGCGGGAGGGAGGCCCGCCGACTGAGGAGGGCAGCACACGGCCTCCGCCGCCTCCAGAGTCCATCCCCCGCGAAAGACGCTCAGGCACGCGAAGAAGCGCTGGAGCGGCGGCGAAAGCAGCCGATAGCTCCATTCGACGGCGGCCTGCAGGGTGCGATGCCGTCCCGGCGTATCCTTGCTACGGCTCACCAGCAGATCAAAGCGGCGCGCCAGGCGGTCTCGCATCTGCGCAGGCGTCAGCGTCTGCGCCCAGGCTGCTGCCAGCTCGATGGCAAGCGGCAATCCCTCCAGCCGGCTGCAAAGCTCCGCCACCGCCCCCGCATTGGCCCGCGTCACCCGGAAATCCGGGCGCACCGCCTGGGCCCGATCCACAAACAACTGCACGCTGGCAAACTCCATCAGCCGCTCGGGCGTGCCGGGATGGGTTGGCACGGGCAGAGGCTGAACCGCAAACTCCTCCTCGCCCGCGATCTGTAATCGCTGCCGCGAGGTCGCCAGGCAGGTCAGCGTGGGAACGCGGGCCAGCAGAGCTTGCACGAAGCGGACGGCTTCCGAGGCTTCCGCAGCATCCTCCCCCAGCAGGTGCTCCAGATTGTCCAGGATGAGCAGAGAGGGCTGCCGCTCCAGCAGTGCCACGATCTGGTCCAGCGGCTCGACATTCTGGGCGCGCGGCTGGCGCAGCGCTTCCAGGATGGCTTGGGGTATCAAGCCGGGATCGGCCAGATCGGCCAGCGGCACCACCCAGGCCGCACCCTGAAACGCGCCTTTCAGTCGGCCCGCCACCTCCAGCGCCAGACGTGTCTTGCCCGCCCCGCCCGGCCCAAGCAAGGTAATCAGGCGCGTGCCGGGAGTAAGCAGCTTCTCCAGCAAGCGACCGATATCTTCCTCACGGCCAAAGCAGCGGGTCAGCGGGAGCGGCACGCCCGGCGCACGCGCCGGGGAAGGTGGCTCGGCCTCTGCGGAGACAGCAGTCGGCCAGGCCACCGGAGCCGCAGCGGCCTTTTGCGGCACGGCAGCGGTCACCGGACGCTGGGAGACAACGGCCTGGCCCTCCCGTGCCACAAGCTGCTGAGCCAACTCACGGGCTGCCGCCGAGGGCGCCAGGCCCATCTCCTCCTTGAGGATGCGCTCCAGTTCGCCATACTGCTGCAGGGCGGCGGCAGGCCGTCCGGCAGCCATATAGAGGCGCATGAGCAGGCGGTGCGACTCCTCGCGCAGCGGATCGACATGGACGGCGCGGCGTGCATAGTCAATGGCCCGGTCGAAATCCCGCGCCTGCGCCAGAAAGCGGACGAGCCGCCGCAAAGCCCCCAGGTAGGCATCAGCCAGGCGCTGCCGCTCCGGCTCAATCCACGCCTCCCCGTAGTCGGGCAAGAGCTCGCCACGATAGAGCTCTACCGCCGTGGTCAGCAGCCGCACGCGCTCGGCCTCATCTTCCGCTCGCGCTTCGGCCTGCAAAGCGGCCACAAACTCGGCAACGTCGGTGGTGCAGGCGGCGGGATTTAGCTGCACCTGCAATCGGTCTGCCCGAATCACCGCTCCGGAGGGCGTGCCCGGCGGCTCCAACGGCCCGCGCAGCGCATTGATGGCGACGCGCAGGCTGTTGCGGCCCGCGTCCGGGTCATCCTCCGGCCAGAGCAGTTCCACCAGCGCCTCACGGCTAGACGCCCGCTCGCGAAAATAGGCCAGGTAGGCCAGCAGGGCTCCGGTCTTATGGGTGCGAAAACGGGTCACCGCGCGCTCCCCCTGCCGGGCGCATAGATGGCCTAGGAGCTCGATCCGCCACAACTCTGCCAACGATTTACTCCGCCTGAGATTACCGATCTGACTCCGGGACAGTTCGCGCCCGCCGCCGCAAATCCCTCCCTCTGTCCTGACCCTTGCAGGTGAATCAATTCGCTGCAACCAAGGCACGAAGTCGGCCTTCGCCGACTCCACACGAACCCGCGAAGGCGGGTTTTGTGCTCTGGTTGCTGCGGCTTTAGCCGCCCGCAAAGAAAATGCAAGGACCCTGCTGCCCTTCCGCTCGATGCTCAGTGGGCACCTTCGAGCCAGGAGATAGCTTCGCCCATCTGTTTCCAGATGTCATCGGCAAAGTCGTAGCCGTGATTGCCCTTATAGGGAACGAGCTTGACCGACGCTCCCTGCTGGCTCAAGAGCTTTTGCGCGGCGGACGCCATCCAGTAGGGGCTGACCTTGTCGTCCTTGCTGTGTTGAAGGAAGTAACGGCGGTGCCGGGCGCGAGCGAGCGGCGGCAACTGCGTGGATTTGAAGGCCGAGGCGAGGATATAGAAGCCTTTGAACGGCGTGTTCTCTTGCAGCGAGCAGGCATAGACGGCAGGCCCACTCTCCGCCACACCATGCAGGAAAATCCGCTCCGGATCGATCTGCTGATTGGCGATGACGTCCTTGACGACGTCGGCGACGAAGCTTTCGGTGGTAAAGGCGGCCTCTTTAACCTGCTGCCGGTGGTTCTGTGTGACCCAGGGAACGGGCTGGTTGGCGCTCCATTTCGGGGCGACCGGCAGGGCGATCAGATAGTTGCCTTTGAGCGCCTTGAGCAGCGCCTCCGACCAGAACGGCAGAACGCTGCCGCCGTTGCCGTCTCCCCCCGCCAGCACTACCAGCAGTCCGGGCAGCCGCTGTGGCGGGGCGGGATTGGCGCCGGGAGGAGGCGGAGGCGGCATATCGTGCATGGCGGCTCCCCCGAGTCGAATGCGCCATCTGAGACGTGGCACGCTGCCCGGAGGCCGGATCAGCCAGTAGGCCCGCTTGGAGTCACCGGCGATCTGATGCAGTTCCTGCGGCAAGTTTCCGACAGAAACGCCCGGCCCGAGCACAGGCCGTCGGCGCAGCGGGACGACCGGAATGGGCAGGGCCCGCACATCCTCAGCGAACCGAAGCTTGTTCCGCTCCCACCAGCGGCGCCACCAGGCCCCATCATGGGCCATGCCGGCGGGAACGTTGGTCATCTGCCCCAGGGTGCCCCCAATGATCCGGATGCCCTCCGGGGTCTTATCCGCCTCCAGCATGCCAATGAGCGGGGGGATGCTGCGCGGGTCCGATATCTGAGCCAGCATCCCCAACAGCATCTCGCTGCTGGGGTCCGGGTACTCGTCCTGGATCATTTTAAGCAGGATCTCTGACGCCCAGCGGTGCTCGGGCGTAGCCAGCACACTGAGCGCGCCGGATCGCACCTCATTCGGCTGCGTTTTGGCCGCCAGCGGCACGAGATAGCGGCGCAAGTAAGTTTCGTCCGCGCCCACGAAGCGCAGCAACTGAAAGATAGCCGGGTGGGTTTTGCCGGGGACAAGCCACTTGGCCGCCGCATCCAGCAGACCGGCCTCCAGGGCCGCCTTCTGCCGCAGGCGCCATATGGTCTGGTTATAGCCGGTATAGACGTTGGTGAACTCCTGGACCAGGGTAAGCACCTGCGTGTCATCGGCGGCGGCAAGCCGGGCGGCAAAGGCCCGGCAGTTCTCCTGCAGGACGGTTTCGACAGGCTTGCCGGCATATTGGCGGTACCACTCCAGGTAGGCGGTATAGTCCTCGACGAAGCTGCGGCAGGCAAAGGCTTGCACCATCGTCAGCGCCGTATTTTGTATCTGAAGCGAGGGATCGGTTGCTCCAAGATGCAGGACATCCAGCACATGCGGGTGCGCCATCGAGACGAACGTTCCCAGCAGCATCTCCTTGATGCCCAGTCCATTCTTAATATATTTCCAGTTGTCCCTCAGGATCGCATAGCCCACATCTGGGCTTAGTTTGGTCAACTCATAGGCGGTCTGCTGGTTTTCCGAATAGTTGTTCTCCAGGCGGCTCAGTCGGTCGGCCCAGGTAGCGCGATCCAGCGTCGGATTCTCCTGCATATGGGCCATGCAGGGCACGCCGCAGAGCAGCAGAAAGAGACAGAGTAAGAAGGGTGGGAACTTAGACATGGCTAACCTGAGAACGCGCAGTATTCCGGCAAGGAAGCAGAGGATACGGATAACAGCAGCAGCCCCCTTGAAGCTATAATGAGGCTCCAAAGGGGCTGAAACAGAGTTTATGTTGCGCCTGGGACAGCCAGGCACCACAAAGACGAGAGCTTATGGCCCGGAGAGGTCGCCTCAGGCAACCACCAGCCCGGAGCCTTTGCCGCCGCCCTTATCGCCGCCCTTATTGCCATGCGTCTCCACGCCATCAGCGACGAGAACGCGGGGCGCTACAGAAACAGACGCCTTGCCCTGGCTGGAAGACGCAGGCGACGCTGTCATCAGGCCGGCACCCAGAACGGCTGCCAGCGACAGGCCCAGCGCCAGATTGCGAATCGTAGGTAGGGAGAAGTGCTTGAGTTTCATTCTACGTTATCCTTTCCAAGCTCGGCGTCCAGCCAATTCCACCAGGCCACCAGGTCGGCATCCCGGATCTGGAAGAGCGTCTGCAAGAATTTCTCAGGGGGGCATTCCGGTCGGTTCGCCTTGAGCACCGTGTCCAGCACCCGTTGCGCCTCCACGTAGTAGCGGTCTTTGACGTAGGCCAGCAGCAGGTTGCAGGCGCGCATCGGCGTCGGCTTCTCCATCGCCAGGCGCGCGTAGAAAGTAGCCCGCTCGATATTGCGCTCCCGGTTGCGTCCGGCATCAAACCAGGTCAGGTAGATGTCGGCGGCATTGGTGGCCGCGATATATTTATCATCCCCGTTGGGGGTCTTCTCAATGATAGTAAGAAAAATTTTCAGTGCATCCCGCAGGTTGCCCAACTGGATCAGCAGCACGCCGGCCTCGTTATAGGCGGCGAAGAAGTTAGGCTCTAGCTCATAAGCGGCGCGATAGAGGCGAACGGCCTCCTCCAGCTTGCCGGCATAGCGGGCTTCCTGCGCCTTCTGGTAGAGCTGCTGCGCCTCGCTCGTCTGTGCCGTCGGGTTGTCGCCCAGCACATAGGCATCCATGACCCGCATCGCCTTGCGCATCTCCGGCGAGGGCGGCGCGATGTTGGAGGCGCTGCTGACCTCGTTGACAACGGCCTCTTCGACATTATCCTCCGGATGGGCCGATTGCGCCGCGCGCTCGGTCCAGGGCGTGTTCATCAGCCGCTGGAACAGAGCGTTTTGGCGTTCGGCGGTCCAGTTGGGCGAAGGGGGCGACTTATGACGCACGCGGCTGCTCCTCTGCTGCGACAGTAGGCGCACGAACGGATTATCCAGCCCGCATTCGCGCCGTAGTATCTCCGAAAGAGCGGCACGGGCGCGGCAGACAGTTTGCCGTTCCCGATCTGACTCGGGCGCGACCTTGACGCCGGCCTGCCGCTCGCGCTCGCGGGCGATGTCCCGATGCAGCGCCTCCAGGTAGTTCTTCGGAATAGCCTTCAGCGCGCCGGATAGGGCCTTGCGGAACTGAATGCGTTCATCCTGAGCGATCAGCGCCTCTTCCGGCTGGAGGGCGGTCTCCGTGGTCGCTAGCGTATCGCGCAGGCAGAGCGCGTTCTCGCTGTCGCCTGCCGTAGTAAGCGGCTGATCGATGGATAGGGTCGGCACATCCCGCCGCGCGGCCCGCTCGGCATCGCTGACCACCGAGCGCAGACAGCGCGTCAGGTAAGCGGGCGGGTCCGGAAAAATCGTATCTAAAGCGGCCGCAAAATCCTGCGTTTGCAACTGCGGATCGCTCAGGTATTTGCGGAGGGCGACCCGGGCCATCTTGCGGCAGGCTTCTGCCATGGCGACATAGCAGTCGTTGGCGCTCAGACGCGCCGGAAGGCGGCGGCCGTCCTCGAGGACGCGCGGGTTAGCCAGAATAGAGATAGCCCGCGCGCCATAGCGCCGCATAATTGTTTCTGCCGCCTGTACCGGCTCAATAGCGCACACCGCCGCTTTCTGTTCGGCGGTAGTTGTGCCCTGGGCCTGCCGGGCCGATTGTTGCGTTAGCATGGGCAGCCTCCTACGCACAGAGATCGGAGCGCACAATCTACCAATAGGGTAGGTAACGCTCGCGCCTCCCTTTCGTGACACCCGACGGCCCAACTTTTTTCGCGGTTTTTTTCGTGGTTCACCTTCGGGATTCCTTCCCATTTACAGACGTTTTTTGGAAAGGAAAAGTTCATCACCGCCTTTTAATTTTCGGTGAGCCAGCGGCAGGCTAAACCCCATACTCGTTGAATGCTCGCCTGCTAACTGACGTTGTTGCGCCCTATGGACAGACGTTGTACCCGAAGCAGAGCGGTTATTGATGGCAAGCATTGAATTTTTGCTGTCGGTAACACTCAAGGACAGACAACAGCGCGCTACGAGCGAACGGCCATTCAACGAGTATGGGCTAAACCCTGCCGCTCCAGGGCCTCACACTTGCGGCGCAGGCGGCGGTTGCGGCGTGCGGGCGGCAAACTCACCCCTGCCCAGCGGCCTGCCGGCGGGCCAGAAGAGATAGACCAGCGAGAACGGCCCCGCGCCCGCGACAAGGATAGCCAGGGCAATAAGCAATTGCGTCAGCGCGTATTCCATCCCCTGCTTGGTGATGTCGAAACCATGCTGCCAGTGCACCAGCACAATGGCGCCGACCATGACGGGGATGATCGCCAGCGCCCCGAGCCGTGCTAGAACGCCGGTCAGCACCGAGATACCGCCGAGAAATTGCGCCAGGCCGACCAACGCGGCAACCCAATTCGGCATCTGCAAATGCTGGGCAAACCCGGCGACGCCCGGCCCGCCGAAGGCGCCAAACAGAATGGCGCTGCCGTGATAGATGAAGACGACTGCTGCGGCCAGGCGAATGAGAAGCAAAGCCCAGCCAATTCGTCTCTGTTCCGGTGTTAGTTCCGCAGGGTTCACTGTCTTGTTCCTCCTTGCCGTTTCCGACGGCCTCACCCTCTCCTCTCTCAGGAGAACCATACTCTGGCGGAAAAGCGCAATTTTGACTCGTTTGCCTGCCGTTTCGTTCCCTAAGCTGGTTCTGGAAGCCGGAATCTCGGTGGATGCCGGGCCAGACTTCGCCATTCCTCTCCTGTTCGGAAAAGCGCAAACTCACCGCCGAGAATGGCTGATATCGCGAAACGCGCATTCTTCCAGAGCCGTAGTGCGGAGTATCTAGATGTTACGGCGCGGCAGAGCTGCCCGTTAGAAGGCCGCCGTGCCGGCACGCTCAACGTGGAGGGATAGGGGAGGATTAGGACGGATGACACTGGCACAGGTGCAGGCGGTTGTGGCCGCCGTCGTGGCATTGGCGTTATCGTGGGCGGGACTGCTGCTGGCAGTCTCCCTCACGCTGCCCGTTCAGACGGAGAAAGCGGCGCGCTCCCTGGAATTGGCGCCGAAACGCTGCCTGCTGAGCGGCGTGGGCCTGTTTCTGCTCTTTCTGCTCGGCATTCGAATTCTCGGCGCTCCCAACCCGCTGGTGAAGCTGATGGCCGGGCTTCTGCTCCTGGGGTTGGGCGCGGTGCTGTCTGTCGGAGCGGCGGGGCTGGCCCAATTGATGGGCGACCGCATCGGGGAGATGTCGGGAGCCAAGACCTCCTTCGGCCTGCTGGTGCGCGGCAGCCTGGTCTATAGCGCGGCGCTGTTCTTCCCGTACCTGGGCTGGTTCCTGTTCGCGCCGCTGACGACCCTGTGCGCGCTCGGCGCCGGAGCCGCCGCGCTGTGGCCAAAACGGCCCGTGCCCGTGACGCCGCTGGCGACGACCCCGCCGCTGGAAGGACAGGGAGCGGCTTAAGATGGAACCGCGCAGGAATGCCGGGCCAATAAACGGCCCGCAACGGCGCTCTGAGCCGTCTACTGGCCCGGCGCTGTCCCGCCGCGCCTTTTTGCAGCGGGGCGCGCTGGCCGGTATCGGCACGGGAGCCGTGCTGCTCGGCGGGGCGGGATGCAATACGGTGCAGGAGCAGGCGCGGCGCCTTACCGGCCCGACTCCGGCCCACTTCCCGCCGCTGCCGCGCGATGCCGGCGCGGTCGCGCAGGCCGTTCACGTCCTGAACCGCGTGGGGTTCGGCCCCCGTCCCGGCGAGGTGGGGCGCGTTGTCTCCATCGGCGCGGCGCACTATATCGAGGAGCAGCTGGCAGACAGGCTGGAGGAAGACCCGGCGGTTGCCTGGCGCGTCAACGCCCTGGAGACCCAGCAGGACGAGCAGGATGCGCCCGACGTGCTCTATAGCATGGCGGACGTGCAGCTTCTGACCGAGACCCAGCAGGCCGCTCTCCTGCGCGCCGTCTACAGCCGCCACCAACTGCGCGAGTCGCTGGCCGATTTCTGGACCAACCATTTCAACATCTATGCGCTCAAAGGCGACGGGCGCGTCCTAATCCCCACCGATACCGAGCATGCCCTGCGGCCCCACATCCTGGGCACGTTCCGTGATCTGCTCTTCGCCTCGGCGCACAGCCCGGCCATGCTGGCCTACCTGGACAACCAGCAGAACCGGCGCGGCGTTCCCAATGAGAACTACGCCCGCGAGCTGCTGGAGCTGCACACGCTGGGCGTCCGCAGCGGCTACACGCAGAGAGATATTCAGGAGGTCGCCCGCTGCTTCACCGGCTGGACGATCACGGAGGGCTTTAACCGGGGCCAGTTCACCTACGACGCGGCACGCCACGATGACGGCGCCAAGTTTATTCCCTTCCTGAACTTGACCATTGCGGCGGGAGGGGGACGCAAAGATGCGGAGAGGGTGCTGGAACACCTGGCGCAACACCCGACGACAGCGCGATTCGTGAGCCGCAAGCTCTGCCGCCACTTTCTCGGGCAGGCACCGGAGGCGGTCGTCGCGCGGGCAGCGCGCGCCTATCTCAAGAACCATAGCGATCTCCGCGCCACACTCCGCCCGATCCTGCTGGACGCGCTGCTGGCGCCGCAGGCCAATAAGCCCCTCTTGAAGCGCCCGCTGGAGACGTGCGTCTCGGCGCTGCGTGCGCTGGCAGCGGACACCGACGGCGGCGTGAACCTCCAGCAGCATCTGGCGGCGATGGGCCAGCCGCTTTATCAGTGGCCGATGCCCGACGGCTTCCCGAGCAAACCGTCGGCATGGACCGGCTCGCTGCTGCCCCGCTGGAACTTCGCGCTGGCCCTGGCCTCCAACGCCATTGAGGGCACGACCGTAGACCTGAATGCGCCGCTGGCTGCCGCGCACGCCCACAGCGACAACGACATTCTCAACGCGCTCATCGAAACCATTTTCGCCCGCGCGCACGACGCGCCGGTGATTGGCCCGGTTCGCGAACAGGTGCGTCAGCATATCGCGCGGGCGCGGCGCGCGTCCGTGCCGGATAAAACCGTTGTGGCCGAGGTGGCGGGTCTGCTGCTGGCCTCGCCTCTCTTCCAATGGCGATAGAAGCCTATGGCCGCTGCCATGCCGACAGCACAACCCAACCTCCGGAGTCAGGTGGTAGGGCGTCTGCGCGCTTTGCTGGGAGATCCCATTCCCGCACAAGAGCTAGGACGCTTCTTCGACCACCTTTCCACCCTGCTCTCGTCCGGAATGTCCATACCGGAGGCGCTGGGGCGGGCGGCGCTCACGGTGGGCCCGGAACTACAGGCTATCTGCGCAGAGATCGCCGGGCCGGTTGCCGCTGGCGTGCCGCTATCGCGGGCGCTTGCGCCCTGGAAACGGCGCCTGCCGGAGATCGTGTTGGCGGTGCTGGAAGTGGGCGAGGCTTCCGGCACGCTGGATGCGGCGGCCAGAAGGCTGGCCCACACCTTTGATCGCTTCGCCAGCATAGAGCGGCGCATCCGGTACAGTGCGTTCGAGCCCAGGCTGATCATCGTGATCATCACATTGGACGTGGTCGCGCACGGGTTCGCTCCGACATTCCCCGCCCTCTTGCAGCAGGCGCTCGTGACCCTGCTCCAACTTACCTGCCTCTATCTGGCAGGTCGGCTGATCGTGCGCCTTGCTTTCCAATGGGAGCCGCTGCGGTACGTGGTGGATACACTCAAGCTGGCCGTGCCGCAGATTGGCCCCGTGTTGCGCAACCTGGCGGCGGCGCGGTGGGCGCGCTCCTTTGCCACCCTCTGGCACAGCGGCGTGCCGATCTCGACCGCGCTGGAGATCTCCTCCCGCAGCGCACTGAACGCCTGCTATGAGCGCGCCCTGCGCAAGGCGGCGGTGAGGACGCAGTGGGGCGAATCGCTCTCTGCGAGCCTGGCGGAAACCCAACTGCTGCCCCCGTACCTGCTCAACATCATCGCGACCGGCGAAACCAGTGGCAATCTTGGCTCCTCGCTGGAACAATTTACAAGCGTTCTGGAAGAGCAGGCGCTGGCGCTCGCCACGCAGCAGTTTGCCAGCCTGGTTATTGCCGGGGAAGTCATTGGCGCCGTGCTGGCGCTCAACTTCGTGTTTCATTAGACCTCACCCCGGCCTGCGGCCACCCCTCTCCTTCTCAAGGAGAGGAGAAGCCCTCACTCCCAGGTTGTTCCGTATTCCAGCCTCTACCCTCCTCCCCGGCCCTTCTCCCTGCAAGGGAGAAGGGGGAACAGAAGCCGGGTCCCCCCCTTCCCTGCGAACGTAGTGAGCGCATCAGGGAAGGGGGCCGGGGGGTTAGGTCGGTACTCCTCTCGTTACAGATGGAAATCCGTCCCAGGATCGGCCCCTAAATTCTCCTCTTTGCTTACCCCGGAGTGCAACCTCAGCATGGCAACCCACGGAACACCCTGTCGTATAGGTAAAACTGTCAGGGCCTTAAGACAGGTAATCCCAATCTATGCGATAAGCCCTCTTGGAAGAAAGCAGGAGAGGAGACGATCATGGCGGATCAAGACGTACGTGCTGATGCCCGGAACCAGGGTCATGCGCCGAGGAATCAATCGCAGGAGTCCGTGCTGGATGAGAAGGTGAACATAGAGGCTCCCATTGTGGATGAGGGCGGGTCGGTAGAAGGCGTTGCCAGCGGCAGCCAGAAACAGAGTGCCCGCCGAGGTGCAGATGCCTCCGGCGCGGCGGGCCGCGAGGAAATAGGCGTCGAAGAATCCACCGACCCCGGCGGCACGGACATCGGCCCGACTAACCTCAGCGGCACGCAATCGGCTACGGAAGTGCCGCAGCGCCTGGGCGTTGGCGAGTCCCTTCAGGAGAGCGCTGTCGAGGACAGTCGAGATTAATGGGAGGCTGCGGGCAGAGAGCTTCCGGCGGGACTGCCCGTGTCCTGGTCCCGGCAGTGACGCCGTTCGGCGCGCTTATCTAAGCCTCCCCCGCGTCTTCGGCAAGCTCTGCCGCTTCCTCCACACGGGCCGGCGAACCATCCAGTGGAGCCAGCCTGGCGGCCAGTTGCGGCAGCCGCAGCGAGAGGGCGGAGTTCGCTACCAGCAAGTCCACGCCAGCGGCCTTCGCGTTCGGACGCGCCTGCGGCAGCAGCTTGTGCGAGAGAAACCCCAGCACCGGCGCGGGATGCGGCAGCGCTTTGAGCTTCCTGACCACGACATCGGGTTCCAGATGCGCCCGCCCGTAGTTGAGGATGACCAACGCGGGCGGGCGCTGTGATGCCTGCCTGACGGCCTCCTCGCCCGTGCCGACGACGCGCACCGCATACCCCAGCCGCTTCAGCACCGTCTCGATACGCACCGCAAAAAACAGATCATCCTCCACCACGAGCACTTCCGGGCGTTCAGTCGTCGGTTCCTGCCGTGCCTCTTCCATAGACATCTACTCTCCCTGCGACGCCTGTTAAACTAAACTGCCAGTATGAGCGATCTCGGCTTCGTCATTGTACCTGAAGAATGTATCCACTGTAACTTATCCATCTTTCCTGCCTCGCGATAGACACGCCTTTATGGAAGCGCATCACCCGGTTGAATGGCCTGGCATAGTTTGCGAGGGCTTGACTTGCGCCCTCCAAACACGCTACCATAGCAAACCGCAGTGCCGTTCGGCTATGTCTCCCCTGGCAGGAGAGGCTTCACCCGGTTTCTCTTCCCCCTTCTCCCTTGGAGGGAGAAGGGCCGGGGATGAGGGGAGAACCTGACTTCTCCTCTCTCCTAGAATTGGGGTCCGTCCACGTTCTCCGGCGGTGCTGCGTTCATCCCAATCTAAAGCGAGATTAGGTACTGATGCCCCTGCTGATTACCGGCGGCAACAGCCGCCTTGCCCGCGCTATCGTCGCCGCGCTCGCCGAGACGACATCCCTTCGCATCGTTGATACCCGTTTTTCCGACCCGCTGCCGGAGGGCGCGGAGAGCCGCGAAGGCGACCTGCGCGACCGGGATTTTGTCACTACTGCCCTGGAGGGCGTGGACGCGGTGCTGCACCTGGCGCCTATCAGCCTGCCCCAGACGGAGGAGCGGACGGCGCTGGACTATTCCACGCGCGGCACCTACACCCTGATGACCGCCGCCCTGGATGCCGGCGTTAGGCGCTTTATCCTGGGCAGTACGCTTGACCTGTTCGCCAGGCTGCCCGCCAACTGGAAGGTCAATGAGAGCTGGCGTCCCCGCCCGGAGCCTCGCGTGGATCAGCTCGTCCCGTGGCTGACGGAACTCTCCGTGCGTGAGTGCGTGCGCACGGCACCGAATGCCCGTGCCCTCTGCCTGCGTTTTGGGCGGCTGGTGGATGACGCCGAGGCTTCCTTGTTGCCCTACGACCCACGCTGGCTGCATAGTGACGACGCCGTGGCGAGCATTCGCAGCGCCCTGGCCTTTGAGCCGGAGGAGGACTGGCGGCGGCAGGGCTGGAGCATCTTCCATATCACGTCACGGCGGGCACGCGCGCCAAAGTGGGCTGAAGCGGCCAGGACTGGCTTTGGCTATCAGCCGGTGCACGATTTTGCGGAGCAGGCACGCCATGCCGAAGCGCCTGCCCCGGATACGCGCCCCTGGCCGGAGGTGTTGGCCCCGCCCCACCCCATTCCCTCGCGCCCGATCCATAAGGTCGTCCTTTTCGGCGCGGGCGGCCCGGTGGCGGCGGCGGTCGCCCAGGAGCTACAGACCTCGTATACGCTGCGGCGGACCGATCTGCGCCCCCTCGCCCAGATCACTGCCGAGGAGAACCGCCAGTCACCGAACGCGCCGCTGCCGACGCCGCTTGGCCCGCCGCATGAGTACCGGGAAGTGGATGTGCGCGACCTGGAACAGGTCATGGCGGCCTGTGAGGGCATGGATGCCGTCATCAACTGCACGGTATTGCGTGAGGACCCGGTGGAGGCATTTCTGGTCAATATGCTGGGCGCCTACAACATCGTGCGTGCTGCCGCCGCGCACGGTATTCGCCGTGTGGTGCATACCGGCCCGCTAATGGCGTCGGCTTCGGGCGGCATCGGCTACTGGTGGGACTACGATATTCCAGGCGATGTGCCGCCGCGCCCGGGCCGCGACCTCTACGCACACACCAAGTTTCTGGGGCAGGAGATCTGCCGGGTCTTCGCGGATTATTATGCTATGGAGGTGCCTGTCCTGCTCTATTGCCAGTTTGTCAACCCGGAAATGGACCGCTGGGTGAACTCGTTCGCTGTCTCCTGGCAGGATTCGGCGCGGGCCATTCGCCGCGCGCTGGAAGTCCCCTCCCTGCCCTCGCCCTATGAGGTCATGAACATCACGGCGGACCTGCCGCACGGTCGGTTCTCCAACCAAAGGGCCAAAGACATTCTCGGCTGGCAGCCGCGCGATAACTTTGAATCCATCTGGGACGCCGCCCGAAGATCGAATGAGCCGCAAAGGAGCGCGAATGAGGGCGAGTAAAGCCGGCCTCCACATGGGCTATGGCAGGGCCATTCAGTTCTCGGTAAAGGAAAACTGAAGGCCCCTGGGGCTATGGAAAACAACAGGGAAATAATGATGAGCACGCTTACCCCTACCGTAACGTTGACACAGGAACAGATTGACTTCTATCATCGCGAGGGCTATTTGGCGATAGAGGCCCTTACCACGCAGGAAGAGGTCGCCTGGCTGCGCGGGATCTACGACCGCCTGTTTGCCGAGCGTGCTGGGCGCGAGGAGGGCAACCAGTTCGACCTGGGCGGCCCGGATGAAGAGGGGAAAGAGGCCGTCCTGCCGCAGATACTCAACCCGGCCAAGTATGCGCCCGAGCTCAAGGAGGGCCTGTACCGCGTCAACGCCCTCGCCATCGCGCAGCAGCTGCTCGGCCCGGAGTGCAAGTTCCAGGGCGAACACGCCATTTTCAAGCCGGCCCGCTATGGCGCGGAGACGCCCTGGCACCAGGACGAAGCCTACTGGAACCCGGCGATGCAGTACAACTCCATGAGCATCTGGATTCCCTTGCAGGAAGCGACGGTGGAAAACGGGTGTATGTGGTTTGTGCCGCGCAGCCACAAGCTGGAGGTCATGCCTCATCATTGCATCAATAACGACCCGCGCATTCACGGCCTGGAGGTGGATAACGCGAATACCTCCGCCGCCGTCGCCTGCCCGCTGCCGCCCGGCGGCGCGACCATCCACCACAACCGCACCCTCCACTACACCGGGCCGAACCGCTCCGACATCCCGCGCCGCGCCTATATCCTGGGCTTTGGGCTCCCCGCCACGCCGCGCAAGGAGCCGCGCGTCTTCTACTGGAATGACCAGAAGCAGACTCCCCGCGAGGAGCGCGCCCGTGCTGCCCGTGAGCGCGCTGCTCAGGCGAGCGATATAGGTGTATCATAGAGAGGAAGCCTGACTGCCGTTGGAAACGGATAAATGAAATATGTCCTGTCGCCCCATGCACAGCAGCAGATGCTTAATCGCGGGATTTTGGCCCAAGAGGTAGATGGGGTTCTCCAGCATCCTCAGCAGATCGTCTCTGGAGAAGGAGGAAGGCGCATTTATCCATCGAGGATTACTCGCAGTAGTGGCAAAACCTTCCTGTTGCGCGTGGTAGCAGTAGATTCCGTGACTCCTGTTATCGTCGTTAGCATCTATGTAACGACCAAGATCGCCAAATATTGGAGCCAGCCAATGAAAGTAACTTATGATCCCTTAGTGGATGCCCTGTGTATCCGCTGGAGTGAGGCCCGTATCGAAGAGAGTGACGAGCAAGAACCCGGCGTCATTATGGATTTCGACGAGAACGGTCAGCCGGTCGGCCTGGAAGTCCTGGATGCCTCAAAGCGGATTCAGAACTTGCCGCTCCAGCAGACAGAGGCTCAACGTCCCTCGGAATTTGAAGCTAGCATCCTCGCGAAGTTGACCTTGATGCAAACGCAGATGCAGGCCATAGAAGACCGCCTTAGAGTCCCTAACACAACTTGGCTATAAGGCTCTCCCCTCACCCCGGCCCTCTCCCTTGCAGGGAGAGGGAGAACGGTTGTGTTAGACGCTCTTATATCCAATCCGGTGAATTTCTTCCCATATGCGCTGCACCTTGAGGTAGCCATACGATAAGTATTCCCTCGGACTTGATATTAGTATGCAGCCGGATCGCAATTTAATGCAGCAGGGCGGTCAATCAGAGGCATACCCGCCTCGTTCTACCCAGGGCGGCCTACGGCGCCCCCGATGAATCCGAGCTCTCTCGTAGCAACGAATACTCGGAAATCGGTAAAGACACCAATCGTTAACAGGCTTCTCAGGTCCGGCGACAGAGGCAACAAGCAAACGCCCCTGGCGGCGCCTGCGGACTACATTTACTGATCGGAACATTGATTTCTAAAGACAACCCGTGTGCTTGAACCAAGTTCGGCACGCAAACTTTAGATTCTAAGGCGCGGATCAGTAACAACGCCTTCTCTGTCTCCCCCCGACCTTGAGAGGCGTACAAAAGTGCCCGACTGTGAAGAAATTAACAGCAAACGTGTGAAAAATTTGACTTGAACCTGGACTGCCGACTGCCTATAATGCGGTTATGGGGAACCTACCTCGCAACCGGAAGCGCTCATAGCGCTCGGTTCGTTCTTTAATATGGGGGAGACATAGATGAAGGTCACGCTGTTAGGCACCTCGAGCGCCGAGGGGTGGCCCGGCTTGTTTTGTCGGTGCGAGGCTTGCGGCAAAGCGCGCCGGCTGGGTGGAAAGAATATTCGAACACGTTCATCCGCACTCATTGATGAGGGCTTCAAAATAGATTTTCCTCCGGACACGCTCCATCACGTAATTCAATTCAATCTCGATCTGCGCTGCCTTACCTCGGTGCTTTTCACACATGCCCACGACGATCATTTCAGCCCGCCCGAGTTCCAATATATGAGCGACTATTTCGTACCGTCGCCTATTCTGGAACCGCTGCCTGTCTATGGTCCACGGGAGGTTATTCACCGCCTGGAGAGCGGCCTGGATCTCAATCGTGTGCCGATCACGCTCACAACCTTGCAGCCCTGGCAGTCGGTTCAGATCGGCAACTACCGTGTGACGCCGATCATGGCCCAGCATGACAAGGCGCTGACCTGCTTTAACTATGTCATTGAGGATAGAGAGGGAGCGTCGCTGCTCTATGCCAGCGATACCGGCTGGTACGAGGAGCCAACCTGGGAATTTCTCCAGGGCGTGCATTTGGATGGCGTGGTGGCCGAATGCGCCAAAGGGCCGGTGGAAGGCGGCTATATGGCCCATATGTGCATTCCGGAGGTCATTCAGATGCGCCAGAAGCTGATTGAATCAGGCTCGCTCCATCCCGATAGTCCGGTCGTGACGACTCATTTTTCGCACCTGGGCGGTCTGATGCATGAGGAATTGGAAGCGACTCTCAATCCGCACGGAATCCAGGCCGGTTACGATGGCATGACCTTCCATATCCACCCGCGCCGTCAGTGCACGCCCGCGCCGGAGTTGGCCGCCTCCGCTCCGGCAGCTTCCTGAAGCGCTCCCTCAGACTGTCCCGGTTCCCCTCTCCTTCCGCAGGAGAGGGGAGAGGAGAGGTCTTGTTCTACCCTCATTCCCGGCCCTTTTCCCTGCTAGGGAGAAGGGGGAGCAGAAGCCAACGCTGACTCTCCCCTCTCCTTCGGAAGGAGAGGGGCCGGGGGTGAGGTCTTCTAGGGTAGAGATCTTCCCGTTCCAGGCTACCAGAAGTGCCACTGGCGCGTTAAAAGAACATAGATGCCGAGAGCCAGATTCGTGGTTGCGTGGGCAACGACGCAGGCAAGGAGACTGCGAGTTTGCCGCAGCAACAGGCCATAAGCGACCGCGCAGAAGATTGCGGCCAGCCATTCCGGATGGGCCAATCCGAAGGCAACGGCCACCATCGCAAACGCCGTCCTGCTAAACTCCCCGATGGGCAATGCCGCCCAGTTTTCATTGGTGAAGTAGCGCAGCAGGAACGAGCGCCAGAAGAGCTCCTCCATGACTGGCACCATGAGAACCAGGCCGAAGAATCGAAATGCAAGGAACAGCCCGCGCAGTGCCGACTCGTGGAGGGTAGCGAACGGGTCGAAGGCCGCACGCCCGCCCAGGATCGCCAGCCGCGGCGTGATCTTATCCACCAGTATCCACTCGACAAAAACCACCGCCCCCACGAGCACCGCCGGAACCAGGACGCGCGGCTCAAACCGGATATCCCTCCAGGTCGTGCGAAACGCCACCAGCGTCGCGCTGACCAAAACCACTTTCAGGATATACAGCCAGACGTAGTATTTTGGAAAATAGGCTTCCAGCCCCGCCGTCATGATAAGGAAGACTGCAATAGGCGCGACGTAGCCAATCCAGGACGTGGAGACCGCGCCGCGCGTTTCTGTTGTCGGTTGGGCCGCTGACACCTCTCTGCACCTCCTCCTGAGCCCGGAAAGCTTCGGCAAACCGGCCCCTTCTTTCAGAATACTCGCATTCGCCGCCATTATCGGCCATTTTCCCGCAAAAATGCAGGCGCAGTGCCCTGCTCACTGGCCACTGTCCGTTGCCCACTGCCCCCATTCTCCCGCAGGAATAGAGGCACAGCCCTCCTTGTCGGAGGCAATCCAGGGCCAACCCGCAGAAGCGTCAGAGCGCACCAGCGTTGGGGCGCGCCTGTTTCCACCTTATGGAACCATCAGCCGTCTCAGACGATCCCACCAGCACAGACCACCGTATGCGCGCCTGCCGGGTCGTCGCGACGTTTCCGGCAGGCGTCAGGAGAGACGGAGAGCCATGCCAGCGCAACAATCAGGAGATAACCTGCCCACGACCACGCAAGAGAACATTACGCAGGCCGGACTGCCTGCCCTGTCCGGGTCAGCCGAACAGATCGCGCAAGCTGAGTCCATTCGCACGCAGATATTAATGAGAGCGGACGATCTCGTATCCGCCCTGCGCGCCGAGGAGCGACTTTTTGAGCTGCCCGCTCCGCATCCACCGCCGGCCATTGGCGAGGTGGAGGCCGCGCTGCAACGGCTGCGCAATCAAGCTGACGCTGCCTGGTGGATTGCTCACGGCCCGGACGGCGCCTACAAACTTCTGGAAGCCTCCCTCCTCCAGGTACGCGCCGAGCGGGTTGCGGGCGAATGAATTCGCGGCAACCAAGGCACGAAGTCGGCCTTCGCCGACTCTTTTCTCCCCTCTCCTTCGCAAGTAGAGGAGAGGAGAGAAGCTGGGTCCCTCCCTTCCCTTGTAGGGAAGGGAGCCGGGGAGGTTAGGTAAGTCGCCGTAGGGCGACTTGGTGCCGTTGTTGCAGCGGCTTTAGCCGCCCGGAAAGAAAACGGAAGGGCCGCCCGGCCTTCAGGCAGTGGCAGGAAAAGCTCGGAACGGTGTCGCATATAGCCGAGAACGTCAGACTGGCGAAAGTCAGCAGTTCCCGTGGTGGCAGGAAAAGCTCGGAACGGCGTCGCATATAGCCCATGCTTCGGCGCAAATCAGGGAGCCTTTAATCGAACCGGCGTGGAATTGAAAGAAACAAGAATTTCGGAGGTCCCTATGAGCGCCGCTGCCATACCCCCGCTGGAGAGCGGGAGGTTGTTGGAGGATGCTCATGCCCCTATGGACTTCGGACGCGGAGTTGTTTGACCTGGCCCGGCGGGAACTGTTCACGGCGGTGGTCGGGGACGTGATGGATCGGCTGGGGCTGTTGCGCCAGTTCCTGCCGCCGCGCATCCGGCCGTTGCACGAGGATATGGTCGTCATTGGGCGCGCGATGCCCGTCCTCGTCGCCGATGTGTTCGTCGAGCGGCATGACGCCGCCGACAATCCCGTGATGGAGCGTCCCTTCGGCCTGATGTTAGAGGCGCTGGACGACCTGAAGCCTGGTGAGGTCTATCTCTGCGCTGGCGGATCGCCACGCTACGCACTCTGGGGCGAGCTGATGAGCACCCGCGCCCTGAAGCTGGGCGCAGCCGGGGCCGTCCTCGACGGCTACACACGCGATACGCGGGGCATCCTGCGCCTGGGGTTCCCTACATTCGCTCATGGCCGCTACGCCCAGGATCAGAGTTGGCGCGGCAAAGTGATCGACTTTCGGGTTGCCGTCGAAATTGAAGGCGTGCGGATCAGTCCCGGCGATCTCATCTTCGGGGATATAGACGGCGTCTGTGTCGTGCCGCAGACGGCCGTAGAGGAGACCTTTATGGGCGCACTGGAGAAAGTGCGCGGCGAAAAACGGGTACAGCAGGCCCTGGAAGCGGGCATGAGCGCCTCCGAAGCATTCGCGCAATTTGGCATCCTCTAACCAACCAGCTCCCTTCCCTCGCGTTTTACCTAACCCCCGGCTAAGCAGCCCTCACCCCCGGCCCCTCTCCCGCAGCGTCGGGAGAGGGGACAGGGGGTGAGGGCTGCTCCCCTCTCCTTTAGAAGGAGAGGGGAAGGGGGTGAGATCTTCCGGGAGTAGGAGCCGGAACGCTCCTACTTGTCGGCGGGCTGCTGCTTGGCCCCTCCCAGGAGCATCTGAAGGAGGCTCATGCCCTGGGAGGAGGACGCGCCGCCGATCACCTGGCGCGCCTCCAGAGCGCGGTTGACCTGCATCAGCGCCTCCTCAAGATGCACCCGTGTGTACTCGTCATGCGGGGCCTGCTTTGCGGAGGCCAGCTTCGTCCGCAACTGGCGCAGCTGGTCCCAGGCCAGCATCCGGGCATCCTCCGGCGCGGGGGAACCGGGGTTGACCACCATATCAATCAGCGTATCCAGATAGACGCGCTGCAGCTGGCGGCGCAGGGAGCTGATGTCCTTGCGCGTATCCAGCTCCGACCATACCGCGCCGCCCACCATGCGGTACAGCGTCGGCAGGGTCAGCGCCTTTGACGTTTCGCCCGCCTTGAACTCGTTGTTGACAATGCGGCTGAGAACGAGAGGGCTGAAGAGTCTTTGCAGCGCGGCACGCTGGATGCCCGCCAGCGTATCGCGGATCGGGAAGCCGGCGAGCTCATAGCCATCGAACGGATGAGTGGTCAGCTTTCCATAGTAGCTCGGCGGGAACGCGAAGGCGTTCTCCGAGAAGATATAGGTGGTCAGCAGCTCTAGCGCCTGCTTCTGCTGCGCCGCCGGTATCGAGGACAGGACCGGCTTCTCGCCGGGGTCGCCTCGATGGTTGCGGCTGATGTGCTGTCCGCCGATATAGCGGCTGGCAACGGCCGCCGAGCGGGCATACATGCCGAGCAGCCTATTAAAGTCGCGGGTGAACTCCCAATAGCTCTCGCCCTGCTTGGGCACGCGCTCGCCCAGGTGGAACAGTAGAAAACGGCTCACCTGGAGGCTGCGCGTCCAGTAGGCCAGCGGTTCGCGGCCGATGTCCCAGCGGGCCACCGCCGGGTCAAACATATCGGCGTTCTCGTCCGTCTCGTAGGCGTGCCCCGGCAGGCTGCTGCGGGAGGCGATGACATGGAGCTGGTACAGCTCGCCCTCCGGCGTCCGGGCCTCCACCGGCGTATACCCGTACTGAATGGCCCAGATGTCGTAGGGGCCGATGGTGGGCGACCAGTAGTCCACGCCCGGATGCTTGATCGCGCCGAGGTTGAACGCGACGTAGTCCATCACCGAGGCGGACGTGCCCTCTTCCGCGATGCGCTTCTCGTCCTGAAGGTCCTCCATGCTGAGGCAGGTGCTGGCGATGAAGTTATGCCGCAAGCCCAGGACGTGCCCCATCTCATGGGAGACGACGTAGCGCAGGAACGCCTGGATATAGGCTTTCTCGTCCAGCTTAGCCTCGGCGGGCGTCAGGAATTTGAGCGCCATATCGCCAAACCAGGCCTGCTCCATCGCCTCAGCGGCCATGTCGCAGCGGCGCGGGTCTATCTTCTTCGGATCGGCTTCGGCCTCCTGGAAGTAGGACGCCGGGTCCACCACATGCTTGCGCTCCAGCTTGATAGCGCGGGGCAGGTTGGCGTCCACGGTGATATTAGCGTTGAGAATCTGGCCGGTCAGCGGATTGGCGCGGAACAGCGCCACCGCATAGCCGCCCTCCGGCGAAGTCACCCAGCGGATAGTGTTGTAGCGCATATCCGCATGGTCCCAGTCCGCATTGTCCGGCATCTGCTTGACCACGATGGCATCCTTGATGCCGACCTTCTCAAACGCCTTGTTCCAGAACAGAATGCCGTCGCGCACGGCGTCGCGGTACTCCAGCGGGATGGCGTTGTCCAGCCAGAAGACGATGGGCTTCTTGGGCGGGGAGAGCGCGGCCTTGGGGTCGGCTTTCTCCATCGGCCAGCGCAGGACGTAGCGCACGATTGGCTCGTCCTGCGAGTCGTCGCTGAAATCCATCACGTCGGTCGTGAAGTAGCCCACGCGCGGGTCGGCCAGGCGAGGCCGATATCCGTTCTCCGGCAGCGGAAAGAGGTTGAAGTAGACGTTGAGCGGGATGCTGCGCGGATCGGCCAGCGTCTCCGCGCCCAGAGAGAAACCGCCCATGCGGCCTCCGCCGCCGGTAAAGTGGTAGGCCGTCTCGACCACCATGTTATCCGGGAAGTTCTTAAGCTGGGCGAGATAGGTCTTTTCCCGATCCACCGAGTAGCCGCCTCCCCGGCCCATCATGCTGAAGATGCCGCCTCCGCCACCCAGCCGCATGCCGATCTGGGCGATATCGCTCTTGAATAGGTCGCTGATGTTGATGAGCAGACTCTTGCGCTCCGGCTGCTTGGCCTCGATTTTGAACGCCTCCAGGTAGCCATCGGCAAAGGAGCGGCGCACGGCGCGCGCCAGTGGCGTCTTCTCCGCCGCCCGGAACGCGATGTTGGGCGTCACCATCAGAATCTGGTTGTTGCCGTTTTTGGAGAACTTAAAGACGATGTCGTTGAGCGGATCGCCCGCCACCACCGTAAACATGCTGCCGGTTCCCGTGCTAGCGGTGGCCTCTAACATCATCAGCGTATCCAGCTGATCCTCTTTGATCTCCAGGTAGATAGTCTCCCGGTCTCCCTCTTTCTTGCGGTAGAGGGTGAAGAGGCCGGGCAGCTTCTCATAGTCTTTGACGATGTCGTCAATCGTCTTCTCTTTTTTCGGCTCGGGCTTCGTCTCGGTCTTGGACTCCGACTTGGCGCCGGGCTTGGCCTCGACCCCTTTGCCGTCCAGCAGGCCGCCGCTGATGCGCTCCTCATGGACCTTGAAGCTAGCGCTCGGGCCGCCCGACTCCTCGCCAAACGTGAAGTTCTCGATCTCGTAGTCGGCGGCCACTTCATCGCCGGATGTCTTCTCCAGCCACCAGGTGCCGGTCACGCCCATCTTCGGCGCTTCCGAATCCTGATAGGTGACCTTGATTTTGACCGTCTCCACGCCGCTGAGCGTTTCAAAGCCGAGCACTTCGTAATCGGCGTGGGCCGCCTTAATCCCCAGGTCGGAGTCGGACTTGAGATCGCGGCTCCATTTGTCTCCCACGCCCACCGGCTTATCGGGCAGCAGGGGCGTGGTCGCGGCGAACAGATGCGCCTGGGACTTATCCTGCTCCTCCTTGCCGGAGCTGGATTTGTAGGCAACCAGGGAACCGTCCGGGCGGATCGTCATGGTTATCTTGGTCTTGTCGGAGTCCATAGAGGGGGCCCTCTGCCCGTTGAAGGTAACTTCGCTGGACTCCGTCTCCCTCTCCAGCGTGATGTTGCCGGAGGCGGCGACCTCGGCAACCGTCACTTTTTCGGTCTCTTTGATCTCGCCGGTCATCTTGTTTCCGCCGGCCTCAAAACTCATCGTGCCTTCGCTCTTATAGCGGGCTACCTGTCCGGCCTTGGCCTTGTAGGCCAGGGTAACCTTGTCCGGCGCCGCGTAGCAGACGCTGGCAAGGCACATCAATGCCAGAAAGAGAGGGACGCGGTATCCCTGTCTTGCCATACTGGTCCTCCTTTAGAACCCCTTACATGCCCTTCAGACAGCTCAGCCTCCGGGTTCCATGCCGGTATTATTCCATACTCGCCGGCCAAAATCCTGCTGCGGATCTATAATGGCTTCTAATACAAAAAGCCGTAAAAGGCGCGTAAACGCAGCATACGGGAATAGCAATGGCATAGCCTTCACGCGTGGCTGCCTTTCGAAGCTCCATCTTAAATCGGAGTTGGGGCTGCCTATAGAACAGATTGGGTCAGAAAACGAGATGCAGCGACAGGTAAGGACGCAGGGTGCGCCCGTTCAGGCGGTGCGCCAACCCGAGATCCAGGAAGCTGGTGAGCGTGACGGCCAGGCCAACAAACGGCCCACGCCCGCTTAAGCCGATGTCGGCATGGAGTAGGGACATATGGTCGGACCGGGCGGCAAACGTAAGGGCCTGCCATTGCAGGCCGAAAGTCAGGTTGGAATCGAGTCCCATGAGCAGGCCCAGCTTGAGGGTCGGAGCATAGATGCCCGGCACTCTTCTCTCAGGAGCGGGCTCCTGGCTCCATACGGCGCGTAAGTAGGCCGCCGAAGCCCTCTCAATGCAGCCTGCCGCCAGCAGGGGCGCATAGTGATTGGTGTCCAGCCAGCGGATCGGCGGACGGCCCAGCGCCTGCCAGAGCGCCACGGCATCCCGAGGCGGCAGGATAAAATCCCGCGCGGCCTGGATCATCAAGACGTGGCGTGGGCGATTCCTCTCCGCATAGGTGATCGGGTCCACGCGCAGCAGGCGCTCCCGCTCCCTGGCCGTCAGGCGCGGCAGCCGGGAATGGAAAAACCGATAGAGCAGGCTATTGTGGTAGATATGGGCCAGGTTTCCGGCCCCGAGGATGGCTACCCCGGCGGTAAGCCGGTCGTCCTGGCCCATCGCCAGGTGCGCCACAATCGCCCCCAGGCTGATGCCGATTACGCCGATGCGCCGCGCATCCACCTCCGGCTGCCGCTCCAGCCAGCTTGTCACCGTGCTCACGTCGGAGGCGCTTTGGCTTAACGCCTGCACGGCCGTATCCGTGTCGCGCGGCAGGAAATGCCGAAAGGAATTGTCTCCCGGCGGGAGGCGCTGCATATGGTAGGGCAGCACCATCACGGCGCTGGCCAGACCTTGCCCGACCAGGTAGTGCGCAAACTGATACTGTAGGCCGTTGGTTTGATCGTTTAGGGAGTGCAGGAGGATCACGGCGGGCGTTGGCCGCTGAAAAGCCGGGGCCGCCGGGAAAAACCGAAACCATACCCGGTCGTTAATGGGGTTGCCGCTGGGCTGCGCCGTTGGGAGCGAGAGATCTCTGGGGGCCTGCGCCGAATGCTGCGCGCCGGCAGGTATCGCCAACAGCGCAAGCCAGAGCAGACCGAGAAGCGCATACACAAGAAGCTGACGGACGCGCATGATGACCTGCCGGTATCGAGATTCAGGCCTATTCCCAGCAGATCGCACCCCGGATTAGCGGCGCGTGGCGGTGAGGGGCGCGGCGGTGGCGACGTCCAGCGGGGTCACGTAGATCTGGCTGGCGACATCGCGGCGCAGGTTGCGGCGGTCGTTGGTCTCGTCCTTGCCGCCGCGCTTTGCCTGCTCCAGCGCCTTGCCGGAGAGGTCGCCGCCGCCGGGATCGACCGTCAGGCCATAGCGCGCCAATGCCGCCGCTGCCGCCATGCGCACGGGGAACTGAATGCGCCGTGCACGGCTCGAACCGAGTACGTCGGGTGTAGAGAGGACATAGGCGCGATCTTTGGCGAGCTTTTGCAGCAGCGGCACGCTCTCTTCTTCGCCCACCAGCCCCAGGGCCAGGGCGGCTGCCGCGCGGAGGCGATACTTGTCGCTGGAGGCAGCTTCCTGGATCTCCCTATCAATCAGCCGACGCTCGCCGGCCGAGAGACCGTATTCACGCAGCGGCCGCAGCACCATCCGGTCCGCCCAGGCAGGCGAATCGTCCGGACGGGGCTGATAGGCCAGAATGCCTAATCCGATCACGGCCCGGCTGCGCAGGTAGACATCGTCGCTATTGGCCAGATGCAGCAGGAACGGCAGCAGGCGCGGCGTGGCACGGTAGGCCAGCAGGTCGGTGGCGGCGTACTCGTAGGCGGGCAGCCCGCGCAGCCTGTCAGGGGCCTGGAGAACGCCCAGCAGCACGCGGTCAATATCTACGCCTTCCTGCTCCAGATAACGCAGCGCGCGCTGATGCAGGTGCGGCGCGTCCTGGCCGGGCTCCAGCAGCAGCGAAAGCGCAAAGGCAATCGCCTCTTTTTTGAGGCCCGCGCGGGTGGCGGCCTCAAAGGCGGCCTCGCGAAATCTGCGGTTGGCCTCGGCCACGTTGAACACAGAGTGGGTCGGCTCAAACGGCGCGGCCAGAATGGGAAAGGCGCGCTCCGGCTGCCCCATCGCCAACAGGCTATAGCCGACCGCCTCCTTGAGATTCACATCGCAGCCAATCTCGTCGAGAGAGAAGTTGGCGGAGGCGAGGCTGACGGCCTGCCGATAATTGTGGTTCTCGTAATCTCTCTGTATCTGGCCGACCAGCGCGCTATAGCTCCTTCCGCTGCGCTTGCCCAGCGTCGGCACCTTGCGGCAGTCGCCCCAGGCCAGCGAGAAGAGGTGCTCCTTGCCCCAGGCTGGCTCCCAGGAGAGGCCCGTGAGCGCAATTGCATAGATGGTATCTTCCGTCAGCCGCTCGCCGTGCCATTTCAGCTTCAACGGCGCCTGCTGCATCTCTTCGCTGAACAGGTTCATCACCTCGCGAGTCGCGCTGCGGGCTGGCCCCGGCGCAAACGGCCCCGCAGGCGCTAGCCCGCGCGCCGCAACCAGGGGAAATAGCGAGAGACTGACGGCGATCAGGGAGAGCATCCCGGCTGACACCAGCCGATGATACAGGTAATTCGGCATGGAAATTTCTTCCTTTTTCGGGCGTATCGGGATTCCGGCAGCGCGCGCAGGGGCCGAAATTCCTCTCATAGGTGTTTCGGGTCAGGGAGAAGGAGGTATTATCCTACGACGAGCGAGGCCAGACGATGTCATTTTCATTTTAGCGCCTGAGCCTGCCGCCGTCAAGCCCTTTTTGCCTGATTTTGCCCTGCTGTGCCGACCCTTGCCAACACAGGACGAGGGAACGCAATCCTCCATTCCCCTGTATAACCCCTATGTAAGAAGAGGCCGGGCGAGAAAAGCAGCAACCTTCTCCTCCCGCCGAATTATGGAACAGGAAAGCGCAGGGCGGGCGCGGAAACCAGTACCGTACAGAACGTGCGGGTACTTGCATAGTGACATCTGGCAATCCCCGGCCCCATCCTCCCAGACTGGCGCCGGAACTGCCGATAATTTCAGAGGAGCGGCGGAAACCAGACCGCATTCCAGGGGGAATGGAGAATTACGGACCATGCACACGGTTACGCTGATTCCCGGCGACGGTATCGGGCCGGAGGTGACGGAAGCGGCGGTACAGGTCGTCGAGGCTACAAAGGTCAAAATCGAATGGGAGCGCATGGAAGCGGGCAGCGAGGTGATGACCAAGTACGGTACGCCCGTCCCGGATGAGGTAATCAACTCCATCGTTAAAAACCGGGTCGCGCTCAAGGGCCCCATCGCCACGCCGGTCGGCGGCGGGTTTTCCAGCGCCAACGTCACCCTCCGCAAGCGGCTCAACCTCTATGCCAACGTCCGCCCGGCCAAGAGCTTAACTGGCGTCAAATCGCGCTTTGAGAACGTGGACCTGGTCGTGATCCGCGAGAACAGCGAGGACCTCTACTCCGGCCTGGAGCATGTCGTCGTGCCGGGCGTCGTCGAGAGCCTGAAAATCATCACGGAGGCGGCCAGCCTACGGATCGGGCGATTCGCCTTCCTCTACACCGCGCGCAACCGGCGTCGGAAAGTCACCGCTGTCCATAAGGCCAATATCATGAAGCTGGCGGATGGGCTGTTTCTGGAGTGTATGCGGCGGGCGCACCGCGATTTCCCGGAGATAGAATATAACGAGATGATCGTGGACAATACCTGCCAGCAGCTCGTGATGCGGCCCGAACAGTTCGACGTGATGGTCATGGAGAATCTGTACGGGGATATTGTCTCCGACCTCTGCGCCGGACTGGTGGGCGGATTGGGCCTGACGCCTTCGGCCAACATTGGGGAAAACGACATCGCCATGTTCGAGGCCGTCCACGGATCGGCCCCGGATATCGCCGGGCGCAACCTGGCCAACCCTATCGCTGTGATTCTCTCCGCCGGGATGATGCTGGCCCATCTCGGGGAGCATAGCGCCGCCCATCGCGTCCAGCATGCGGTCGAAGCGGTGCTGCGCGAAGGCAAGACGCTCACCGCCGACCTGGGAGGAACCGCCAAGACGAGCGAGATAACCGACGCCATCATCGCCGCCCTATAAATTTTAACCACCGCCAAAACTTCAACAGGATGAACAGGATTTTCCAGGATTAACCGGATTTTCGGTAATCCCTCCCAACGGTGTGGACCTATCTCCTCAGCAGCAGGCTGCGTGAGATTGATCCACACGGCTGGGAGTGTCTACCCGGATTTCTAAAAGCCAAAAGTAGAGCCAACAAAACCGCTGCTCAAGCCGTAGTCTCCTTTGTCTTCATCCTGTACATCCTGAGAGATCCTGTTCATCCTGTTGAAAGGGTGTTTTAGGTGGGAGGCGTGGGCTGGGTGAGCAGCTCGCCCAGGTTGGGCAGCGACTCCGCCGAGGCCGAGGCCGCTTTCTGGTTCTCCAAGCGGATCTGCTCGAAAATTTCTTTACGATGCACGGCGACGGTGCGGGGCGCGCGAATGCCCAGGCGCACCTGCTCGCCCCGCACTTCCAGAACGGTAATCTCTATTTCGTTGCCGACCATGATACTCTGGTCGGGCTTACGGGTTAGTACAAGCATTCCAATGGCCCTCCGTGGCAGTTGAATGCGAACCAGGGTTGTCTGTCACGTGCAAAACGCCAGGTCCGAACCTCCATGTTCCTGTATGGAATTGTGGATTGCCCGTATTATCGGCAGGACGGCGTCGGGCCTGCAGGGCAAATTACGAGGTTTTCAGCCCGCCTTGTCTAAGGCGGGCCGGCTTCTAGCCTTCCTGCCCGGCAGGCGCATCGCACGCATTGGCGTTGCCTGCTCCGGCTCCCGCCTGCAAGCTGGCCGCCCGCAGCAGTTCCTCCATGATGACGTGGCGTGTCGTGTAGCCCTCGCTCTGGACGATCACCTGCTTGCCCCGGCGCGTCAGCCCGTTAATCACCAGCGGCCCGAGCAGGTTGGCGGTCATGGCGCGCGGGTTATGGGAGGGTACCGTGACAATCGCAAAGATCAGCTTGGGCGTCTCGGCGGTCAGTTCCAGGAACTCCGCGTCCGAATCGGCGATGACCGGCGCGTAGTCGGGCCGGAACTCGCCGGGCTCGACCACCGGAAACGCCACCGCCGGCTCGTCCAGCGATTGCAGCCAGCGGAAGGCGTTGCGCTCCTCGCTGCGCACGACGACGAACTGCCTACACGCCTCGAACCCGATGAGTCCCTCCGGAAGCCGGATAATCAGATCCTCTTCGACCTCCAGGGCGCCGAAGCGTGTGGTCGGCACGCGCCGTGTCCTCTGCTGGGACCGGGCGGCGCTTACTGCCTTCTCCCAGGCCGTCCCCTCTTCCCTCATCGTCTGCACATAGGCAATGTCCAGGGAAGGAGCCATCCTTCTTGTGTCTAGTATTATCGCCATGAGGCATCTATCTCATTTCACAAAGTCGAGCAAGCTAGTCTGGAAGGCGCGGGCGGTGGACTGCAGCGCCGCCTGGTAGGCCGTCTGGGCGGTCTGGAGTTCCACCACAGCGCTCGGAATGTCGGCATCCTCGATATTCGAGATGAACTTGGTAAAGTTGACCTTAGCCTGCTCGTTGCGCTGTTTGGTCAGGTCAATACGCTGGGTTTTGGCGCCCATATCGGCGCGCACGGTCAGGACGTTGTTGATCTCGACATCCAGCGCCGCCAGATCGTTGCGGGAGACCAGGTCGCTGGCGCCGTTAGCGACGTTATCGCGCAGTTGGCCCAGCGTGGTAAAGATGGAGGTGAACACCTTATCGCCGGTGACGTTGATGGGCAGGGATTCCCCGCGCCCGATGTCCAGAATAATATCGGCATCGCCCGTAGCCGCGGAGCCGCCGCTGTAGGTGAAGCTGGAGCCGGAGGCGGCGAAGGGCGGCTTGGTGGTGCGCTGCCCGGCGAACACATAGCGCGCGCCGTAGCTGGTATTGCCGATGTTGCCGATCTGGGTGAGGATGTTTTGAACCTGGCCGGCCAGCGCCTGGCGGGCCTCCATGCTCAGGCTATCGTTGGCTCCCTGGACGGCCAGCGAGCGCGCCTGCCGTAGCAGGGAGCTGACGCTATCCAGGGCCGACTCGCTGGTCGCCAGAAACCCGCTCGCCTGATCCATCGTGCGTCCGAACTGGTCTATCTCGGACAGGCGCTCGCGGAAGCCGAGCGTCTGCGCCACGCCGGAGGGGTCGTCGGAGGGCTTCTGTACCTGCTTGCCGGTATTAACCTTGCTCTGGGCCTCATCAAAGCGGGAATAGGCTTGCGTGACGCCCAGCAAGGAGCTTTCGGCGATCTGCATGGTGCTTACGCGCATGGACATGAATATAGGAACTCCCTTCGTGCCACGGTAAAGTTGCTAAGTCGGCACTCCTCCGTTCTTGCGCTCTCTGAGGCTTCTTGCGAAAGAGCGCTGCAAAGACGGGTAAGGACCTACTTAGAGGCTCGCTTAAGCGGCTGTTGCAACGCCCAGGGTGTTGATGATGCGGTTGAGCGCGTCATCCATCATATTGATCACCCGCGCCGCCGCCTGGTAGGTGCGCTGGAACTGGAGCATGTTCGTCAGCTCCTCGTCCAGCGAGACCCCGGAGACCGAAGCCTGCTGGTTCTTGAGCTGGTTTAGCACCTTCTCCTGGCTGTCGGCTTCCGTGCCGGCGGTGTGCGCATCTGCGCCGGCCCGCGCCACCGTCGCATTGTAGAACTCATCCAGGCTGAACCCGTTGATGATGGGTGTGGAGGTCAGCGCAGCCAGCGTGCGAGCGTTATCGCCGTTGCCGGGCGCGAAAGGATTGGGCGGCGCGGGCGGCGCGGCGGCGGCAATAGCGTTAAGGTCATTTTTGACCGGAACGCCGAGGTCAATGGTGGCGGCGTTGGTGCCGGCAAAGAAATCCCGCCCGTTGATCCCGTCCAGGCCATAGCCAACCCGGTGCTGGGCATTGACCGTGGAGATCAGATTGGAGACCAGGGTATCCAGGTCGCTCTGGTAGCCATCGAGCAGCGTCGAGGCTTTGACGAGGCCGTAGAGCTGGCCGCCGCGCAGCGGAATGGTATCGTTTGTAGGCGTGATCAACCCCAGCGCGTTGCCTGCGGTGGTGATAGTGGCCGGGAGCGGGCTGGTCGTGTTGCCCTGCACCAGCCCGTATCCGCCCACGTTGATCTGAACTTCGCCGGTGGGATTGCCGGTGTCCGGATTGCGCGTATCCGTAACCTGAATGTCCACCAGGCCGCTCAACTGGTCCATCAGCGCCCCGCGCTTATCCATCAAATCGTTGGGGTGGTCGCCGGCGGCCAGGCTCAGGTGAATCTGCTTGTTGAGATTGGCGATCTGGGTTGCCAGCGTGTTGACATCGTCCACCTTGACCTTGACTTCGGACTCGATCTCGGGCTTGATCTGGCTGAGCGTGGTGTTGACGGAGTGGATGGCGGCCACCAGCGTCTCGGCACGATTGCGGACGGTGGAGCGGACGGCCCCACTCTCCGGATTGGCCGAGAGATCGGCGAAGGAATTGAAGAAATCGGTCATCAGTTGGCCGATGCCGGTATTTCCCGGCTCGTTGAAAGCCTGCTCGATCCGCCCCAGCATGTCGCGCAGGTTATCCACCGCGCCCTTGTCGGAGTTGGCGGTATAGACGCGCCGGTCAATAAACTCGTCCCGAATGCGGTTGATGCTGGCGATGGTGACGCCGGTGCCCAGTTCACCTGGTCTGATGTGGGTGAAATCCGGCGGCGTATAGGGATCGGTCTCATCCAGCGTGACGACCTGGCGCGAATAGCCCGGCGTATTGACGTTGGAGGTGTTCTGCCCGATCACGTCCAGGGCCGTCTGGCTGGTCTGAAGCGCGCGGCGACCGATCTCAAGTCCGAAAAACGTGGATGGCATGGTACTGTCGTCTCCTGAGTACGATAACCGGACGCCTCCGTGCGTCCGGGAAAGCCCCTACCCCTCGTTAAGGGCCGATTCTACGCCTTGCTGTCTATATAAAAGGCGGGCGTGGCGACGCTGGCCAGGTTGGTGCCGTAGCGGGCCGGCTGAAGCGCGGCGGTCGTTAGCAGTTCCAGGCTGAAGCGCACGTACTCCAGCGCATTCTCCAGCAGGCGGCGGTTCCGCGCGTTGAGTTCCTCCAGGCGCGCCTGCGTCTCCAGCAAGTGACGGCGTAAGCGATCCAGCGCCTCCCGCTCCCGAGGAGACAGGCGGGGCAGCAGTCCCGACAGAGTCGGCGCCGCGTCCAACCCGAGCATCCCGGCCAGATCGCGGGTAGCGGCCATACGCGCCGCCTCCAGGGCGGCCATTTGCTCCAGGCAGTGGCGCTGCTCGCGCTGAATTTCCTCCAGGCGGCCAATATCGTTGCCAATGATGGCTTCGCTCTCCGCCTCGGCCAGGACCGCCAGTTGCTTGCCGAGCGTCAGCTCCTGCTGCAAGAGGCGGCGCAGCGTGGCGGGATTGGTGTTTGGTCTGGGCATGATCTCCCTCCCTTAAAGGGACCGAGCCGAGGGCTTTACCTGCTCTCCCTGTCCGGCAGGAATCTCGGGCGGTAGAGTCGCCTCCAGGGTTTTGTAGAGAACGTTGGCCAGCCCAAGGGAGCCTGTCTTGCTCATCTGGGAAGCGGTGGCGTCGTCCATCATGTCCTGATAGAGCTTGGCCTCGGAACTGTTGCCGAAGAGGGCGTTGCCGCCGGTCATGGATTTGCGCATCTGCTTGAGCAGCATCCCAACGAAGACCGCCTCGAACTCCTGGCACGCCTTCTTGAGCTTTTCGCGCTGACGGGCGCCCTCGGATACGGAGGGCGCGCTGTCGGCTCTCTCCGAGCCGGAAGGTCGTAGGGTCGGATTGGCAATCGAGCCGGTTGTCATCACTGCACCTCGATCTCGGCGGCGATCATGCCCGCCGAGTGCATTCCCTGCAAGATAGAGATCAGGTCGCGGGGCGTCACTCCCAGCGTGTTAAGGGCGCGCACCAGTTGATCCACGGTCGTGGTGGCGGGCACGGGCGCCAGTTGAGAGGGCTTCTCCTGTACCTGCGTGCTCTTGAACGGGACGACGAGCGGCTGCGTGTTCCGGGAAAACGGCGGCGCGGGCACGACGACGGGCGTGTTCTCGATTCGGATATTGATGGCTCCGTGCGCGATGGCTCCGGGCGCCAGGCGCACGTTGCCGCCCATCACGACCGTTCCCGTGCGCTCGTTGACGACGATGCGCGCCTGCACGTCCGGGGTGACGCTGACGTTTTCGACGACGGCGATGAAGCCGATCAGGTCGTCGGCCTGCTGGGCAGGGACGCTCACCGCCACCGTCGCCGCGTCGCTGGCGAGCGCGCCGACACCCGGCAACTGCCTGCGAATGGCGGAGGCGATGCGGCTGGCGGTGGTGAAATCCGGATCACGCAGCGTGATCTGGATGGTGTTGCCGTCGCTGAGCGTGGTGGGAACCTCCTGCTCCACATAGGCGCCGTGCGGGATGCGTCCCACGTTGACATGGTTTTTCTGGACGCTGGAGCCGCCGGCGCCGAAGTTGAACCCGCCGATGGAGAGGGGGCCTTGCGCGACGGCATAGATCTCGCCGTTGGCCGCCCGCAGCGGCGTCTGCAACAGCGTGCCGCCCTGGAGCGACTTGGCGTCTCCCAATGAGGAGACGGTCACATCAATCTTGCTGCCGGGCTTGACGAAGGCGGGCAGGTCGGCGGTGACCATGACGGCGGCCACGTTTTTAACGCGAACGGCATCGGGCGAGACGGTGATGCCGAACTTGCGCAGCATATTGGAGATGGTCTGAATGGTAAAGAGGCTGCTCTGACCATCGCCGGTTCCTTCCAGGCCGGTCACCAGCCCATAGCCGATCAACTGGTTGCCGCGCACGCCCTGCACGTCGGCAATGTCCTTGATACGGACCAAGCCGGGCGCGTAGGAGGACGCCTCCCTCTGCCGGGCAGCAACGCGCGTGTTCGGGCGCGCACTGGTCTGACGTGCCTTCGCCGGCGGCGCGGCAAGCCCCTCCACTCCTGCCAGGGGCACGTCCCCCGCCGCCAAGGGCGTCTCCGCCCTTCCATATGCGGCGGCCATTGCCAGTAAAATTGCGGTCGTTATCACAAAGCGCAGTGGTTTCATCGTTAGCCTCAAAGCCTATGCCCAACCATGTTCAGGCCCTCACTCCCTTTCCCTCTCCTCACTGAAACAGGAACCGGAAGATGCGCGTCAGGAGGCCGGGGCGTTGCGTATCCGAGACGATGCCCTTGCCGTCATAGCGCACGCTCACATCGGCTACCAGGTTAGAGGCGATGGTGTTGTCCGGGCCGATGTCTTCCGGGCGCACGATGCCGGAGAAGGTAACGCGCTGCGTCTCGCGGTTGATCCCGATCACGCGCGAGCCCTCGATGTGCAGCGTGCCGTTGGGAAGGACCTCCTTGACCACGACCGCCAGCGTGGTTACCAGGGTGCCGCTGCGGGTCGTCTGCCCGGCGCCGTTGGCAGAGCGCGAATTGCTGGCCGAGAGGGTCAGGCTCTTAAAGAGCCGCTGGAGCAGGCCGGTTCCCTGGTTGACACTGACACTGTCGTCCTGAGACCTCTTGGTGTTGGCGGAGGACTGGGCGGTCGTCGCCTCCGAGATGACGACCGTCAGCGGGTCGCCGACATCGTGAGCGCGCGGGTCGCTATAGAGCGAGGCGGCACTGGCGCTGCTGCTGCCGCGCTGGGCCTGGCCGGCCCGCTTGATGGGAAATAGCGAGTCGGAGCGGGCCATCCCGGCGGAGGCGACCAGCGCCAACAGCGCGCAGCCGAGCATCAGGTTCTTGCAGCGAGAACGTTGGGAAGTTTGGTGTAGGATATGCATGGCATCTGTCCTGCGCGGCGCGGGCTCAGGCGAAAACCCGCGCCTCCAGCTTATGGTTGCGTCGTCTCTTCCGTATTGGTATGGGCACCGTCCGCGCTGGTTTCTTCAGCGCCCGGGTCGTCGCCATCCGAACTGGCGTTGAGGCGCACCATCCGACTGTTGACAATCACGGCGTCCAGTTCTTTGCGCGTATCCAGCGCGTAGACCCGGATGGTCTCCCCTACCCCGCCGGCTTGACGCGCCAGCGCAGGGGCGGTGATGCGGATAGAGCCGAACACGTACTCAATGGTGATCCTGTCGTTGGCGCTGATGGCGGGCGGCGTCTCCAGGGCCGCAGCCGGGATGGGTGCGTTGGCCTGTAGGCGGCGTTTCGCCCGTTTGCCGATGGCCTCTTTAAGCTCGGTAATCGGCCCGGTAAAGCCGGGCGGAAGGTCGGTCGGCGTGAGCGCCACGTCCCCGACAGCCAGGATCTCGTGCGCCTCAACGGTGCGGGTCGCCACTAGCACCTCCGCTTTGCGGCGCACGCGCAGGGCTACCTCCACCGTATGGGCCGGCTTGCCGTTGACCATCAGGCTCACCGGCACGTAAATGGTTCCCGTCTCCGGTTGGCCGTGATAGGCGCCCGCAAGTATCCGCAAGCTGCCCGCGGGAACGGTGATCTTGTCTTCCGTCTGGACCGGCTCCAGCGCGAGGTTCGGAACGTCTTTGAGGGCCGCCTGCGCGGAGGCTATCGCCGCCTGGGTAATCTCGTCGGCGGAGACCTCATGCCCGGCGCGCGTGACCCGGATGGAGGGCGGGGCAAGGACCTCCACGCGCTTGCTTTCCAGGCGGTTGGCCCGCAGGCGCACAGTGATGTCTCCGGGAGTGAGCAGGCGCGACAGGCCCGGCAGCGGCGATACGCCGATCTCGACCGCCGCCAGCCGCGCTATCAGCTCCTGATCGCCGCCCGTTATATCGGCGATCTCTCCGAGCGTGAAGGCGCGTCCGGCCACCTCGGCATTGGCCTGCACGGTCACGGTGACGACGGCTTCGGCGGGCACGACGGCCGTGGGTCGGGCGGCGCTCCTGTCCGTGCGTTTTGCCGGCGCCGTTTTGCCGCCGTGCGCCGGAGGAGAAGCGGCCTGAACGCCCGACGGCAGACAGGCCAGTGCCAACAGGCTGATGATGGAAAGCGATGTGGAGTGAAGTCGCATACCAGGAACCTTTGCCCCGTGCGGCGGGGAGTCCCGAGCCGGCCATTTTTCATGCCCGGCTCCCTAATCCATTAAGTTAGATTAGCGCTTGATGTTGGTGGTGGTGTTCAGCATCTCGTCGGCAGCCTGGATCACCTTAGAGTTGGTATCGTAGGCGCGCTGCAGGATGATCATGCGGACCATCTCCTCCACGATGTCTACGTTGGAGGCTTCGAGGGACTTATGCAGCAGCGTGCCCAGCCCCTGCGAGCCGGGATTGCCGTCGGTGGGCTGGCCGGAGGCATCGGTCGGCTGGAAGAGATTGCCGCCCAGGGCGCGCAGGCCCGCCGGGTTGATGAAGCTGGTCAACTGGATCTGGCCGACCGTCTGCGCCTGGCTCTGGCCGGGCAGCCGGACGGAGACCTGCCCATCGGCGCTGATGCTGATGGAGGTTCCTGCGTTAGGCGGAATGACGATCTCGGGCTGCAGCGGATACCCCTCCGGCGTGACCAGCTTTCCGGTGCCGTCAATGGCTAGATTTCCGGCGCGTGTATAGGCGTTCGTGCCGTCGGGCAGCAGCACCTTGAAGAAGCCATCGCCGCGAATGGCCAGGTCATAGAGGCCGCCGGTATTCTGGATGGTGCCCTGGGTAAAGAGGGCAGCGGTGGTGCCGGTGGAGACGCCGAGGCCGACCTGCGAGCCGGTCGGGAGTTGGGAGTTGGTGCCGGTCTGCGCGCCCGGCTCACGCAGGTTCTGGTAGACCAGATCCTGGAAGTCAGCGCGACTACGCTTGAAGCCGACGGTGCTGGCGTTGGCAAGGTTGTTGGCGACGACGTCGAGGTTGAGCTGCTGAGCAGCCAGCCCGGTCGCTGAGGTAAACAGAGAGCGCAACATAGATGGGAGTCCTCCGAGAAAGGCAGACGTGCTTCTCCCTTTGGCAGGACGCGATGCTATGCCTGCTGCCAGGGGCGGGGCACACTTGCCTGTTTCTCAACCCCGTCAATCGGTCGGGGGTCAAGGACGGCCCCTGCCGACGCCACAGCCCTCCGGGCGCGGGCAGTCCAGCCGTCATAATACACTGTTAGAAAGGTTAAGCCTTGCCGACCTCGGTGGCGGCCAGCCGCAACAGTTCATCCTGGGTGGTCACGGCGCGCTGGGCCATCTCGAAGCCGCGCGAAACGGTGATCAGCCGCACCAGATCCGTGACGGCATTGGCATTGGATTGCTCCAGCATGCCGGGATGCACCACCGGATTGGCGGCGAGGCGCACTGCCTGCGGGTTGGCGGCGGTGAACAGGCTGTCGCCCGCTTTGATGAGCATGGCCGGGTTCGCCTGCACGATGCGAAGGCGCGCGATGGGCCGACCATCGGCAGTCAAGTTTCCGGCCCCATCCAGGGCGAAGTGGCGCTGGCCGGGCGTGGTGACGATGGGCTGGCCGTTGGCATTGAGCACCGGCAAGCCTGCGGCGTTGCGCAGGCGGCCGGAGCCATCCAGATGAAAGTTTCCGGCGCGGGTATAGCGTTCGCCGCCGGGAGCGCGCACGGCGAAGAACAGGTTGTCGCCCAGGCTGGCATCCAGCGGGTTGCCGGTCTGGGCCAGCGGGCCGGTCTGCCAGTCGGTATAGACCTTGTCGGTGGCAACGCCCACGCCAAGCTCTCCGACGCGCGGGCCGCGCCCGGCCCCATTGATCAGGCTGTGGACGGCCATGCCGTGCAGCGCGCGGAACGTGGGGACATCCTGCTTAAAGCCGACCGTGTTGGCGTTGGCGATGTTACTGGCCAGCGTATCCTGGATGGCCTGCTCGGCGAGCATCCCGGAAGCGGCAGCATAGAGACCGCGTATCATGAGCGGCGTCTCCTGGGTGCGTGGGATAGCGTTCGATTGCTGAGGTAGGGGCTGCCCCTTCGGCAGTTTCCGCGCCTATTGTCTTCAAGACAAGGGAATGGAAACAGACAGAGTGGGTCGCTTTACTGTTGCCAATAGGAGCAGCTTACATGGGGGATTATCGGGCAGAAAAGCGGTAAACTTTAGAGGATTTGCAAACCAGCTATCCCCCTTCCTTAGCGCTCCGCGCTGCGGGAGAGGGGAGAGGCCCCCACTCTGGCCCTCCCCCTGTTCTTGGGGGGAGGGGAGGAGAGAAGCCGGGTTTATCCTCTGCCCACGTAGGTGGGCAGCGGGCCTCGCAAGGTGTGGCCAGGCGGAGGGCGGTCGCAAGGCGGAGGCAGGGGCCATACCCTTGCCGACCCGTGCAGTGGCGCGAACCATTGTAGCGCCGACCCTGGCAGTCCATTGTAGGCCCGACCCTGGCAATGGCGCGAGCGAGCGCAGCGCCGACCCTGGCAGCGCCCCACAGCGGCAGGGTTTAGCCTGCCGCTATAGGGGATTAGGTTACACACGCTTATCCTAAGCGGGATGCTTGGAGCCTCATCCCGGCTTGAGCGCGGGCGCGTCGTCCTCCTCGCGAACCACGGGAACATAGGGAACGCCCAGGAACGCGGCGACCTTCTGCGCCAACTCATTGAATCCGTCCTTGCCAAAATGGCCGAGGACGGCGGCCTGAATCGCAGCGTCGGCGCCCATCAGGTATAAGTCGGGAACGCCGACGAGGCCGTAGCTCTCGCTTACCTGCAGGGTCTCATCCAGCAGGAGCGGAAACGTCGCGTTGCCGTTTTCCCGCGCAAACGCCAGCGTATCCTCGCGATTATCCTGGGAAATCCCCCAGATCTGGAACTTTCCGCCGGAGGGCTGGGCGTATTGCTCGTGGAAGCGCTGCAGGAACGGCACCGAATACTTGCACGTTCCACATCCGACCTTGAAGAACACGGCCAGCAGCAGGCCGCGTTCCCGCGCCTCCCGGCTGGAATAGGTCTTGCCGTCCGTGCCGCCCAGCTCAAAATCCACGACGGGGCTGCCCGCCGCGCGTGGGCCAGAGGAGGCAGTCTCGGCTGCCATCGCTCTCACCTCCTTTCTCGTGTGGATAGATGCGTTGTGGGCTTTAGTATACCCGCCAATAAGGCGAGGTGACAACGCGATTCTCAGGCTCAATCCAGGGCTCTTCCTCAGAAAGTTCTGTGGGAGTTCAAGATCATCAGCGCAGATGTTGGGCGGGTTGTTGAAGGGTATCTTCCTCAGAGAGTTCTATGGGAGTGCTTATCCAATCGCCTGATACCAGGAGCAACAAGGTGAATATGCCTCTTCCTGCGGCGCACAACCGGTTACTTATCTCTGCCCCATTTCGTGTTTTGCCGCCACCTCTGATTATCGTCGGGATGCATCGATCAGGAACCAGCCTTGTGGCGGGGATGCTGACGATCCTGGGGGTCTATCTTGACCCGGCCATGATGCCGCCCGCCGAAGGCGAGAGGCTCTCCATACCGGACGAGCAGCTCCGCCAGGATGGGTACGGAGAGGCACAGGACTTTCGCCTGCTGAATGAACGCCTTCTGGCCCGCGCGAGCGCCTCCTGGGACTACGTCGAACCGTTCCTACAGCGGCGAGATCGGCCCACGTTTGCCCGCCTGAGCCTGGCCCGAATGCAGTTGGCGACTTTCGGCAGCCTGCGCAGCAGCTTTTTGCGGCCTTTGCCCCCTGATTATCGCGGCCCCTGGGGCTGGAAGGACCCGCGCACGAGCCTGACCCTCCCTTATTGGCTGCGGCTTTTCCCGGAGGCGCGCATCCTTCATGTTCGCCGGAATCCGGAAAATGTAGTCAATAGCCTCCAGCGCCGCGCCCACGCCTGGGCTGAGACGTCCCTTGCGCCTCCCTCTTTTGGCGCGCGTCTACAGCGCGCGCTCCTCCACCCGGATGTGGCCCTCCACTATCTGGGCCGCCGCCTCGGCCTCGTCTCTTCGGCGGCTTCGGCGCGTCCTTCGCTGCTGGACCGCGACTACTGCCTGCGCCTCTGTCAGCAGTATGTCGAGGAATGCGCCCGCTTTCGGGCTTATGGAGATCGTTACCTGGAGGTGCAATTCGAAGAGATTATCCAGGACCCTGCCACTCTCGCCGCCAACCTGGCCCAGTTTGCCGGGATCACGCCTTCCTCCACGCGCATGCAGCAGGCGATTGATTTCGTGTGTCGGAAGCCTTAGCCGGGTCCCTCGCCGGGGCTTTTGCCTAATTTCCCGGCACCATTTGGCCCCGATTTAAGGTAAAATACACTGTGCGTGCCAAATGGGCGCGAAACTGCGCCGGTTGCCGGCCCGCCGGTTCAGGGCAATCGGCGCTTTGGCACGTATCCTGCATCGTAGGGCAAACTGAAATTATGGCACTGACCGATCTGCCGCGACTGGCGGACCAACTTCCCGGCTTTCACGACCTGGTGCAGGCGCTGGAGGCGGGCGGCGCGCAGGGGGCTGTCGCCATTGATGGCCTGGCCGGAACCGCGAAGGGCTTTGCCCTGGCGCGGCTTTTTGCGCGCCTGCAGCGCCCCATCGTCGTCCTGACCTACCAGCAGGAGCAGGCCCAGCGGCTCTGGGACGACCTGATCCGGTTCGGCGTTCCGGAAGAGCGGGTCTGCGTGCTGCCCTCCTCCCAGAGCCTGTTTCTGGAGGGCGACGTCACCGACTTCCGCGCCATCGGCGAGCGCATCGGCGCGCTGGTGACGCTGGCTCAGGAGGCCCCCGCCATCGTCATCGGCACGGCGGAGGCGGTTCTCCAGCGCACCGCGCCCCCGCAGGACCTCCTTCCCTACGTCTTTACCCTCGAAGCCGAGCGCCTGGTTGACCTGGACGAAGTGGTGACACGCCTGGTAGAGATGGGCTATGAGCCGGCCAGCACCGTCACCCGGCCCGGCGAGTTCAGCCGGCGCGGGGGCATTCTGGACGTGTTCCCCAGCACGGCGCAAGCCCCGGTGCGCATCGAGCTCTTCGGCGACGAGGTCGAGAGCATCCGTCCTTTCGACGTGACCACCCAGCGCAGCACCGGCAGGCAGGCCCGCGTCGAGATAGCCCCGGCCCGCGAGATCCGCCTGACGCCCGCGCGCATCGCGCCGGCCCTGGTCGAGATCAAGGCCGCCTTCGAAGCGCGCAAGGCCGCCTTCGCCAAAGAGGGCACCCGCGAGGCCCGCCAAGCCCTGGAGCGGCTGGCCGACCGCATCAATGCCGATCTAGCTCAGCTGGAGCAAGGCGCCTATTTCGACGGCCTGGAGCAGTACTTCCCCTACCTCGTTCCCGAGCCCATCTGCGCGCTCAATTACCTGCGGCCCGAGGGCGTGGTCGTCCTGGATGAGCCCAACCAGATCCAAGACCACTGGGAGCGCCTCACCGCCGACATCCAATCGGCGCGCGAGCGCCGCTGGGAGCGCGGCGAAGCCCTGGACGTCGAGGTCCATACCTGCGGCTATGACTGGCTGCTCAGGCAGTTGGAAACGCGCCCGACGCTGCTCCTGTCGCTGCTGGGCCGCGCGCTGGAAGGGCTGACGGTCCGGCAGCGCCTCAGCGTCAACTCCGCGCCCATGGAGTCGTACCGGGGCCGGTTAAACGCCCTGGCCGACGAGATCGGCGTCTGGCTCGCTAACGACTGCCGCGTGCTGATCGTCTCCGACCAGCCCTATCGCGTGCGCGAGATCTGCGCCGAGATGAAGCTGCCGGTGCAGCCCAAGGAAGCGCACATCGGGAACGCGCCGGGCCTGTTCGTCGCGCAGGGCCGCCTGCGCGCCGGCTTTAAGATCGGCGACATTCGCCTCTACCTGATCACCGACGCGGAGCTCTTCGGCAGCGCGCGCCCGGTCGTCAGCCGGCGGCGGGTGGCCGGCGGCGTGGCGATCTCGTCCGTGCTGGACCTGCGCGAGAACGATTACGTCGTCCACATCCATCACGGCATCGGCATCTATCGCGGGCTGGTCAAGCGCAAGACCGACGAGACCCTGCGCGATTACCTGCTGATCGAGTACCAGGGCGGCGACCGGCTCTACGTGCCCGCCGACCAGATCGACCGCGTGCAGCGCTATATCGGCGCCGAAGGCTCCCCACCCCAGATCAACAAGATCGGCGGCAACGAGTGGCAGCGCACCACGCGGCGCGTGCGGGAGCAGGCCCGCGAGATGGCGGGAGAGCTTATCCACATCTATGCGGCGCGGCAGGCGGCGGAGCGCCCCTCCTACGGACAGGACACGACCTGGCAGATCGAGATGGAGGAGGCGTTTCCCTACGAGGAGACCCCCGATCAGCTGCGGGCCATCCGCGACGTCAAGGCCGATCTAGAATCCGACAAGCCCATGGATCGGTTGATCTGCGGCGACGTGGGCTTCGGCAAGACGGAGGTGGCCCTGCGCGCCGCCTTCAAGGTGGTCACGGCGGGCAAACAGGTGGCCATCCTCTGCCCGACCACGGTGCTCGCCGCGCAGCACCACTCCACCTTCAGCGAGCGGCTGGCCGCATACCCCATCAACATCGAGCTCCTCAGCCGCTTCCGCTCGCGCCAGGAGCAGGCGCAGACGGTCAAGGGCCTCAAAGAGGGTACGGTGGATATCGTCGTGGCGACCCACCGCCTGCTGAGCAAGGACGTGCAGTTCAAGAACCTGGGCCTGGTGATCGTGGACGAGGAGCAGCGCTTCGGCGTGGCGCACAAGGAGCGGCTCAAAAAGCTGCGCGCCTCGGTGGACGTGCTGACGCTGACGGCCACGCCCATCCCGCGCACGCTCTCAATGGCGCTCTCCGGCCTGCGCGACATGAGCGTCATCGAGGACCCGCCGGAGGGCCGCGCGCCCGTCATTACCTACGTCCGCGAGTACGACGACGACCTGATCCGCGACGCCATCCTGCGCGAGCTGGAGCGCGACGGCCAGATCTATTTCGTCCACAATAAGGTCGAGAGCATCTATCACGTCGCCCAACACCTCAAGCGGCTGGTCCCGGACGTGCGCCTGGAGGTCGGGCACGGCCAGATGTCGGAAGAGGAGTTGGAGCGCGTGATGTATGCTTTCTATCATCACGAGTTCGATCTACTGGTCTGCACCACGATCATCGAAAATGGCCTGGACATCCCCAACGTCAATACGATCCTGGTGGATAACGCCGACCACATGGGCCTGGCCCAGTTGTACCAGTTGCGCGGACGCGTGGGCCGCTCCAACCGGCAAGCCTATGCCTACCTGCTCTATCGGCGGCACAAGCAGTTGAGCGAGGTCGCCGAGCAGCGGCTGGCGGCCATTAAAGAGTTCTCCGCGCTGGGCAGCGGCTACAAGGTGGCGATGCGCGACCTGGAGATACGCGGCGCGGGCAACCTGCTGGGCGCGGAGCAGCATGGGGCGATGATCAGCGTCGGCTTCGACCTCTATTGTCAGCTGCTGGCCCAGGCGGTGCAGGAGCTCAAGGGTGAGGAGGTCACGGAGGACATCTTGCCGTCGGTGGACCTGCCCATCACCGCCCATATCCCCTCGGACTACATTCCGGGGGAAGCAGAGCGCATCTACTTCTATAAGCGCATGAGCGCCGTGCGCGAGGAGGCCGATATCGTCAACCTCCAGGCCGAGCTCGAAGACCGCTTTGGCGACCCGCCCCGCCCGGTCTGGGACGCGCTGGCGGTGCTGCGCCTGCGCCTGCGCTGCAAGGAGATCGGGATTTCCAGCATCAAAAGCGAACAGGCCAACGGTCGGCCCAGCGTCGCCATCAAATTCGCGCCGCACGTGCGCCTGACGCCCGACGCCATCAAGCTGCTGACCTTCGCCTTCAAAGGCCACCGCTTCACCGCCGACGGTGTGATCGTGCCGCTGACCGGGCCGAAAGTGATGGCGCAGGTGGAGGAGATGGTCAAGGTGCTGGAGCAGGCGCTGGCAGAGGGCAAGAACGGCAAGGGGGCCAGGCAGGAGCCGGAGGGAGGCAATGGCCGCCGGGGAGCCCAAGGGCCGCGGCCTATCGAATCGGCGGGCCAACACCGCCGCTAAAACAACAAGCGCCGCCGGTGCGTTACTCCGACGACGCTTGCTGGATGTCCCATCAGTGTGCCTGGGAACAAGTCTTCTGCCTGAAGCCAACAGGCAGAAAGTTAAGAAAGGGAATACCCTATGCTGCACACTAGAAGTTTAGCATAGAAAGCTAGACTTGTCAATGGATTGTTGGCAAGTCATGCCAGGAGCTAGAGCGCGCACCGTAGCGCCCTGGGGCGGCTGCCCTGGCGTTACCGCCAGAACAGCCGCACGGCGTTAACGCTTACGCCGCTTGTTCCGTTTGTCCCGCAGGTAGTCGAGCAGTCTTGAACCGAAGTTCAGCACTGCCGCTGCCAGCGCCAGAACAAGCTCCCAAGTGCGCTCGTGCAGCATACAGGTTTTCTCCTTTCTACCCCGGCAAATTGACCTGGCTAGGGTCGCGACCGAGGTATAAATAGTAAGACATACGTGCGCTCTGTTGTCAACTCAGAAGATAGACAGAGGTATAATAGTTTGGCGCTTGATCGCTCTGCGCAGGCCGCGATCCGGCCTGCGAGAGCGTTAGCTATATGCAGAGGCGGCAACACCTGCTAGCCGACTGCGCCCCCTGAGAAGAGGAGGAAAAAACGGGATGGCGAAAGCCGCAACAAAAGGCGCCCCCAGCGGTCTGGACCGCGAGACGTCTTTGGAATTGTTTCGTATCATGCTTCTCATTCGCCGCTTTGAGGAGCCTTGCGATAGGTATTATCGTGCGGGCAAGATGGGCGGCTACGTCCATTACTATATCGGCCAGGAGGCGATTGCCGCCGGCATCGTTCCGCTGCTGAGGCCGGGCGATTATATGCTCTCCCACTACCGCGATCACGGCCACGCGCTGGCCATCGGCACCGAGCCGCGCCGCATCATGGCGGAACTGTTCGGGCGGGCTACCGGATGCGCGCACGGCAAGGGCGGCTCCATGCACCTTTACGATGTCGAGCATGGCTTTCTGGGCGGTTACGGCATCGTCGGCGGCAGCGTCCCGCTTTCGGTCGGCGCCGCCTTCGCGCTCAAGTACCGCAACCAGCCCAATGTCTGCGCGACTTTCTTCGGCGATGGCGCCATGCAGCAGGGCGCGGTCCACGAGGCGATGAACATGGCCGGGCTCTATAAAGTGCCCTGCCTGTTCATTCTGGAAAATAACCGCTACGCCATGGGAACCTCGGTGGAGCGCCACTCCTCCCAGACCGATTTCGTTAAGCGCGTCACCAACGCCTACAATATCGCGGGCGAGCGCGTGGACGGCATGGATGTGCTGGCCGTGCGCGCTGCCGCCGAGCGTATCCTGGATCAGATGCGCGAGACAGGCGAGCCCTACTTCCTGGAGGCGATGTGCTATCGCTACGTCGGGCACGGCTACGCCGATAACCCCCAGCAGCAGAAGTTCTACCGCACCGAGGAAGAGATCGAGCGGTACCGGCAGCGCGATCCCATCGCGACCTACCGCCAGCAGCTATTGGAGTCGGGCGTGGCGACGGAAGAGGAACTTGAGGCGATGGATGAGGAGATCAAGGCTATTGTCACCGACGCCATTGAGTTCGCCGACAACAGTCCCTTCCCCTCGCCCGATAGCCTCTATGAGGATGTCTATACGGATATTTAAGCAACCTAACCCCCCAGCCCCCTTCCCTCATAGGGAAGGGGGTGGAGCAAGGCTATGCCTGCTCCTGCTAGCTCTGTCTTTCCGAATCATCGAGAAGAGCAGAGGAGAGAATAGCGAGCGTACTAACCTGGGTCACCCCCTTCCCTTGTAGGGAAGGGGGCCGGGGGGTTAGGTCAGGAGATAATGAATTGGCGATAATGCGATATTCGGAAGCGCTCCGCACAGCCATGATCGAGGAGATGGAGCGCGACCCCAATGTGTTTGTCTGCGGTGAGGAGGTCGCCCAATATCAGGGCACGTTCCGCGTCACCGAAGGCATGTACCAGCGCTTTAAGGACCAGAATCACGGCCTGCGCGTCCTGGATACGCCCATCAGCGAGGCCGGTATCGTCGGCCTGGCGACCGGGGCGGCGATGGCGGGCCTGCGCCCCGTCGCCGAGTTCATGACCTGGTCGTTCGCGCTGGTAGCGATGGACCAGATCATCAACCATACGGCCAAAATTCACTACATGAGCGGCGGCGAGGTCCGCGTTCCGGTCGTTCTTCGCGGCCCGGCGGGCACAGGCAATCAGCTCTCCGCGCAGCACTCGCAGAGCCTGGAAGCCTGGTACGCCCACGTGCCCGGCCTCAAGGTGGTCATGCCCAGCACGCCCAGTGACGCCAAGGGCCTGCTCAAAACCGCCATCCGCGACGATAACCCGGTCATCTTTATGGAGCACGCCGGCCTCTACTCACGGCGCGGCGAGGTGCCGGACGACCCGGAGTTCCTCATTCCCTTCGGCGTGGCCGACATCAAGCGCAAAGGCGAGGACGTCACCCTCGTCACCTACTCGCACTCCGTCTGGATCTGCCTGGCGGCGGCGGAGAAGCTGGCGGCGGAAGCGGGCATTGAGTGCGAGGTGATCGATATCCGTACGCTCGTGCCGCTGGATATCGAGACGGTGCTGGCCTCGGTGCGGCGCACTAACCGGGCCGTCGTCGTGCATGAGGAGTGGAAGAACGTCGGGTTTGGCGCGGAGCTGGCCAGCCGCATCTACGAGGGCGCGTTCGATTACCTGGATGCGCCGGTGGAGCGTGTCGGCGGGCCATTCGTGCCCATGCCCTACTCCAAGCCTCTGGAGCGCGCCGCAATTCCGCATGAGGACGACGTGATCGCAGCCGTCAAGCGCGTCCTAGCATAACAACAAGGATGAAGGATGAAGGATGACAAGGGCAGAGGCCTTTCTTCCTTCCTCCGATGAAAAGAGCAAGGGCTTTTCTTCATCCTTCATCCTTCATCCTTCATCCTTTAAAGGAGAGAGTATGGCGGAAGTACGGATGCCCAAGATGGGCGACGGTATGGAGGAAGGGACGATCCTTTCCTGGCTGAAGAAAGAGGGCGATCCGATCAAGGAAGGCGAAGCCATTGCCGAGGTGGAGACGGACAAGGCCAACGTAGAGATACCGGCAGAGGAGTCGGGCGTCCTGACCCAGATCGTCGTTGGGCCCGGGCAGACGGTGCCGGTCGGGGCCGTCATCGCCCAGATCGGAGCGCCCGGCGCGACGGCGGCAACCGGAAACGGCACGCAGGCTCCTGGCGCGGGCGCGCCTGTGGCGGAGCCGCGCCGTCCCACCCCTGAGCAGAAGGTGCCGGAAACGGAACCGGTGCGCAGCGCGGAAGGCGCCGGCGTGGCGCGGGAGGAGAGCACGCTGGCCTCGGAAGCGAGGACGCCTATCGAGGCCGAGGCGGGCGTCCCGGAAACGGAGCGCGTGCTGGCTTCGCCGCTGGCCCGGCGCATGGCGCGGGAACTGGGCATCGATCTGGCTCGCCTGCGCGGCACCGGTCCCGGCGGCAGCATCCGCAAGCGCGATATTGAGGCTTATCAGGCCACCGCGCAGCAGCGCCCGCCCGCCGCGCCGGTCGCCCTGCCGGAACCGACGCCCGCTGCCCCCGCTGCTCCGCGTGTGGCGCCGCCGGCACCCGCGCCCGCTCCCGCCGCGCAAGAGATCAAGCCGAGCAAGATGCGCGAGGCCATCGCCCGGCGCACGGTGCAGAGCAAGCAAACCATCCCGCACTTCTACGTTACGATGGTGATCGAGATGGACCGCGCGCTGGCGCTCTTAAAGGAGCTTAACGCCGACGCTCCCGACAACAAGATCACCGTCAACGATATTATCGTCAAGGCGTGCGCGGTCGCCCTGGGCAAGGTGCCGCAGGTCAACGCCACCTGGACCCCGGAGGGAACGATCCGCCAGTACCGGGAGGCGCATATCGGCGTCGCGGTCGGAATCGAGGAGGGACTGATCATCCCGGTGGTGCGCAACTGCGAGAGCAAGACGCTGCGCCAGATCTCGGCGGAGGCGAAGGCGCTCATTGCGAAGGCGCGCAACAACCAGCTTAAGCCGGAAGAGTATAGCGGCGGCACGTTCAGCACCACGAACCTGGGCATGATGGGCGCGGATGAGTTCCTCGCCATCATCAACCCGCCGGAGGCGGCGATTTTGGCTATCGGGGCCATCGCGCGCGAACCCGTTGTCGTCGGAGAGAGCGATGAGATTGCCATCCACTCCCGCATGAAGGTAACTCTTTCTGCCGACCACCGCGTCCTGGATGGCGTGGTGGCGGCGAAGTTCCTCCAGGAGGTCAAGCGCGCCCTGGAAGCCCCCTTCGCGCTCGTCTCCTGACCTCCCTACGAAACGCAAGCCCCCTCCCTGGTCGATCAGCGAGGGGGCCTTTTGCTTTCTATTGCCTTCCAATCCCTGTTGCGTCACGAAGGCACGATTAAGGGGTAAGAAGACGTACGGTTACCGTCGGGGCTGTGGTCACGGCCTGATGTTGCATACCGACATCGAAGGTTACAAGCTCAACCGTTCGCGTCCGTGCTAACTCCTCCGCAAGCGCAATATAGAGGCCGTCTGCAGAGCGACTACAGCCATATGTGCCTCGTATCTGCTCCGCACGTCTGTTCAGCGCCGCATCTCCGCTCGGCGGTGGTAAAATCCCGTCATATTAATCTCTAAATCTTGGATCGCCAGCGTATGCTCTGTGGGTGTCAATAAGCCTTGCTGCAATTTACCGCATAAGATATACAATGCCTCCGCAATAATGACACCCGACGCGTAGACTTCGTAGTTGTTCTGTAGGTAGTACGGAACCCACGCCAGCGCAATTGCGTACTTATCCACCTCCTTAGCGCAAAGCGCAATCAGGACGTTAGCATCTATTACTACGGCAGGTGGATTACTCGGTGGGGTCATAGCCATACATCGCTCCGGCACGCGCTTCACGCAATAGCCGTTGAGTTTCGTCTCCCCCAAGTGTGAAGGGCATCTCGCGTTCCAGTTCCTCTGCCTTGCGTCGCGCAGCAGCAAATCGTTCTGCGGGAGTTAACGTTTCGTCCTTTGGCTTATCGTCTTCTGTAGATAGGTAGACACTCCCAGCCGTGTGGATCAATCTCACGCAGCCTGCTGCTGAGGAGATACGTCAACACCGTTGGGAGCGATTACCTGTAGATAAGCCAACGAGACGTACCCGACGCCCCCTCAATTCCTGCTCGTGCGCCATGATCTCTTCCCAGGTTCCTTCCCATTCTAGTTGCTGTGCCTCCATCGGTTTTTACCTCCAGGAGCATTGGACCATAGGTTGCAGAATACACTCTGGTGGCTGCTGCTAGAACGACGTTAGAGTTCCTTCTCCGGTAAGCTTCAATCTCAGCTACAGCGGCAACTGTCGAATATGTGTTCGTAACGCCTGCTCTAGATGAATCATCGCCTCGATCATCTTGTCGTGGAGACCGGGCCATTTCGACTCATCCTTATATCCGCCTAAGCGAATGATTTTCCCTATACGACATGCTCGCTTGCCATCTAGTTCCTGCCACTCCAAAGTATCACCAAAAGCCTGCTCGATTTCTGATTTTCTGGCTTCCAAGCTGTGGAAGATTTCTAGGTTTTCACGCTCACTGCCGCGATCTATATATAGCTCCACGTAAGCATCATGCTGCCGGACAGCGTAATTGTAATTGAGTCCGCGTTTGCCTGATGACGTCCCAATCCAGTTATAGTATGAAGGCGATATCGTTGAGTGCAGGGTTGTCTTAGCCCTCGCGCGGTTCAATAACTCGGACCAGAAGCGGTGTCGCAGGTGATGACGCTCTGCCAACTCACGTTTCGTCTCACCAACCTCCTGACTCTCGGCGCTCGGGCCAACGATTAGCGTCAGGAAGGGTGCAGGTCGTGAGTCGTCTATCTGGGCGGCTTCTACCTTGAGCAAGTAGAAGCTCGTCGAGCGCGACTCGTTAAGCCAGCTTACGGCCCGAACATGCTCTTGACGCGGTTCTGCGACGATCCAAACAGCCACTTTTGCATCGAAGGCAGCCAGGTAAGTGATCAGCTTGCCAAGATGATCGCTCTTCTCCAACTGGTTCTCGATCACAACCGTACCGCCGTCGCCAGTCTCGGCCACGAGATCTACGCTAAAAGAGCCGACAGCCTGCTCGCGGCGGACATCGGTTAGCGTCAGGCCCAATATGTCGTTGAGAATATCAATGTTCTTCTGAAGCCAGGTGGTAAAACCGAGCGCTTCGTGCTGCCATACCTCACGCAAAGGTACACGACGCAGCCTGCCAATATTTGCAGAGGTGTTCCATGCCGCCTTACCACCTGGAACTACCACTGCATTATGCGGTAGCTCCACATCCAGTTCCGAATGTGCGGGCATGATTGCAGGCTCGTCGTTTTCCATAGATTTCTCCGGGAGCATTGGGCCGTAGGTTGCGCGAAGGGGCTGTAAAGAGAGACTTATCGCTGCCTCCTTGCCGGGGGGCCGGGCTTGGCCAGCGAGACGATGCGGCGCACAACCGGATGGGTTTCGGGATGGGAGGCGGCATATTGGCGTAGCTCGGCCATGATCTGCGCGTAGGGAAAGCGACCACCTGGGCACCAGGTCAGGTTCACATCGCGGTGGCGCTTGACCATTTCCGGGGGGATGTGGTACTCGGACATCAGCCGCTCACACAGCGAGATTATCGAGCGCACCTGCGCTGCCGTGGGTACGGAAGGCCGCCAATGCGGATTGCTCCGAGCCGAGAAGGCGCCGATCACGCAGATGCCGATCCAGTCGTTATGGGTGCGGGCGTGGGCGCCGGGGCAGTGATCGGGCCGGCCCTTCTGTATCGTGCCGTCCGGCAGAATAACGTAGTGATACGGGATATGGTAGGTTTTGCCCTCAAACTCGGTGGCCCAGCCAGGATGCCATTCGGCGTAGATGCGCTCCAGCGTGGCAGCATTTAGAGGAACGCCGTCCACGCGGGCCGGCGTATCAGAGTGATGCAGCACGATGCCCGGCGGGTCGGGATAGGCAAGCGGCAGCGGAGCCGACGGTGGGGCGGGAGGCACCTGCGCGTGCGGGGAGCGCCGCAGGGAGGGCACGCCCACGGCAATTGCGATCAGGGCGGCTATCCCCAGGATGAGGGTGATACGCCGACGCAGGCGCCGACGCCTCTTGCGCGCCTTCGGAGTATATCGCCGCCACTCTCCCCGCCTAACTCGCTTCCCAACCCCCGGCTCCCCTACCTCTTGCATGATTCCATCCCGCTTTGCGGCCTTTTCGCACGCTCTTGCCAGGCCCGCATCCTCTCTGTTGTATTGTAGGCTCATCCCGGCGGGCCTGTCAAGGCCGATTTTATCCGCCTGGTGATCTCCCAGGCAGACCGCTATACTCGTCCTCCAGGGGAAGAAAGGGGCGTAAATAGCCTGTTTTTCTGACCTGAATTCGGCTATTTTCGTCATATTCCTTTACAAATTGTGTATGAACTTCTTGACACAAGGCACGTCTTAACCTATAATGGGACAGGTTGGTATCTATTTCGGTGGGAGGTTGGTAGGGAAGATGGCAGAACACGCAGATGTGCGCCGTATGCGAATGTTGGAACTGTTGGCCGAGTGCGAGGAGCCGCAAGACCTGGAGACCCTGGCGGCGGCCCTGCGCTGCGATGCGCGCACCATTCGACGCGATATCGATCAGTTGCAGCATATTCTCCAGCGCGTCCAGAACCTGGAGGTGCGGCGCGGCAGCGTGCTGGTTTCACGAGCGGGCTTTAGTCCCGGCTATTTTACGGATCATCTGGATCGCAACGTCGCCGCCAAAGAGGTCATCGCTCGGGCCATCGTCTCCTCCCTTCCCGACGACCTGGCCATCGCGCTGACGGCCGGCAGCACGCCCTATGCCGTCGCGCGTGAGATGCGCCGCGCCGCCGTCGAGGGCACGCCGCCGCATAACTTGATCGTCTTCACAAACAGCGTCCCGGCCCTGATGGAGCTGGTAGCGGCAGGCATCTCTACCGGCGTCCTAGGCGAAATCTACTCGCCGGAGGATTGCGCCTTCCACACTCCAGAGTTCCGCAGTGCCTTCCAGCCGGGGCTTGCCATCGTGGGCGCCAGCGGCGTGCTGTTCTCCCAACATGGGGCGCAGGCGGCGCTGGACCTGTTCTCCCACCGCGCGGAAGAGGCCGCGTTCATGAAGCAGCTTCTCGCCAACATCCCGGAAGTCATCGTCGCCGTAGACAGCACCAAGCTAGGGCGGCGCCATCCCTGGAGCTTCGGCGGCAGCGTCCTGGCCGGCAAGGGCGTGCGGCTTGTCACCGACCAATTGACGGCGGCGCAGCAGGAAGAGTTAGCTCAATTGGCGGCGCAGTTGGCCCGCAACGGCACCCGCCTGACCTTTGAAGCCATCTGGCCGGCCAGCGACACAGCCCCGGAAACATCCCTTACCCTTGTGCAGAGCCACGGCGCGCAGGCCGAAGCGGCGGAAGCCTAGCCCTGCGCGAAAAGCCAGGAGAGAAACAGACTATGTGTGGAATTACGGGCTACATCGGCGCGCGTCCAGCGGTCGAGACCGCGCTCAACAACCTGAAACGATTGGAGTATCGCGGCTACGACTCGGCGGGCATCGCCTACCCCAGCCTCCGCCAGATCCGCGTTGTGCGGGCCGCCGGCAAAATCGCCAACCTGGAGCGCGCCCTGCTGGATCGGCCCCATGAGGCCCATATCGCCATTGCCCACACGCGCTGGGCCACGCACGGGCGTCCCTGCGAGGCCAACGCCCATCCCCACCGCGACTGTACGGGCCGGCTGGCCCTGGTGCACAACGGCATTATCGAAAACTATGCCGAGTTGCGGCAGGAGCTTCGGGCGCACGGCCATGAGTTCCTCTCAGAGACGGATACCGAAGTCCTGGCACACCTAATTGAAGCCGAGTTGGATAAGGGCTATGCGCCAGGCGGCTCCTTTACTGCGGAGGAGGTGGCGGTGGCGGTACGGGCGGCCTTGAAGCGTGTCATTGGCTCCTACGCTGTGGCCGTCATCTGCCAGGATACGCCGGAGACGGTGTTTGTGGCGCGCAAGGACTCGCCGCTGGTGATCGGCTTGGGCCAGGGCGAGAACTTCCTGGCCTCCGATATTCCCGCCGTGATGCGCTACACGCGCAGGGTCGTACTCCTGGAAGACGGCGATTTTGCGGCCATCACGACCGAGGGCGTGGCCGTGACCGACCTGGAGGGGAACTCGCTGGCGCGCGCGGTGCAGGAGATCACCTGGGACGACACAGCGGCAGAAAAGGGCGGCTATCCGCACTTCATGCTCAAAGAGATCTATGAGGGGCCGCGCACGGTGTGCGATACCCTGCGCGGGCGCCTGACCGAAACCGGCCACGTCGTCTTCCCCGGCCTGCCCCTCACGGCGGCAGACTGGGCGCGGTTCAAGCGCCTGGCTATCGTCGCCTGCGGCACCGCTTATCATGCGGGCGTGGTCGGCAAGCGGCTGTTCGAGCAACTGCTGCGCCGTCCGGTGGAGGTGAGCGTAGCCAGCGAGTTCCGCTATAGCGATCCACTGGTGGACCCGGAGACGCTGGTGATTCTGATCTCGCAGTCCGGGGAGACCGCCGACACGCTGGCGGCAATGCGGGAGGCGAAGCGCAAGGGCGCGACCACGCTGGCCATCGTCAACGTGGTCGGCAGCACCCTGGCACGCGAGGCGGATGCGGTCCTGCTGACTCAGGCCGGCCCGGAGATCGGCGTGGCCTCCACAAAAGCCTACCTGGCCCAGTTGACGGCGATATCGCTGCTGGGGGTCTATCTGGTCCAGAGCGAGTCAGGGGTTGCAGCGCACGCCGAAATGGCCGCCGCCCTGCGGGAGTTGCCCACGCTGATTCAGCGTTGCCTGGAGCACGAGCCGGAGATCGCGGCCCTGGCCGAGCAACTGGCCGGGCATAGCAGCTTCTTCTACCTGGGACGCGGCTACGATTATGCGGCGGCGCTGGAGGCGGCCCTGAAGCTCAAGGAAATTTCCTACCTGCACGCCGAAGCCTATCCCGCTGGCGAGATGAAGCACGGCCCGCTGGCTCTGGTCGAGCCGGGTGTGGCCGTCGTCGGCTTCTGCACCCAGCCTTCCACCAACGAGAAGATGGTGAGCAATCTCAAGGAGGTCAAGGCGCGGGAGGGAACGGTGGTAGCGGTCATCCGCGAGGGCGATACAGTTCCCGACTGCGCGGACGCGGTGATCGCGGTACCGGCGACCCTGGAGGCACTGATGCCGGTGGTGGCGATGGTGCCGATGCAGCTTCTCGCCTATCACGTCGCCCGCGTCCGAGGCTGCGAGATTGACCAGCCGCGCAATCTGGCCAAAAGCGTCACCGTAGAATAAAATCAACCACCCGCTCCGCTAGGGACACAAAGGCACAGAGGAACAACAAAGACAGAGAAAAGCAAAGAGAAAGAGATAAGAGTTTTAGACAGGATTAACGGGACTTACAGGATTATACAAAGAGAGAGAAGCAGGACTTGTTCAGGTTTTTAAAATCCAGTTAATCCTGGGTAATCCCTCCCAACGGTGTGGACGTATCTCCTCAGCAGCAGGCTGCGTGAGATTGATCCACACGGCTGGGAGTGTCTACCTAACCCAAGCTGCTACCTAGGAACACGTTTGAGAGCTACCTAGGAACACGTTTGAGAGAGAATCGCTCTGGAAACCGGCTTTTGCATCACCGTTTGCCTTCTCGAAGAGGCAAGGTAGCAACTTGAGTTACCTAATCCTGTAAATCCTGTCTAAAAGGTTGTTGTCTTTGTCTTTCTCCGTATGGCTTTTCCTCTGTGTCTCTGTGCCTCTAGCGTTAGCGGGTGGTTGATTCTTATGCCAGGCCGGCGCGGCGGCGCAGCAGCCACTCGGAGGTGAGCAGGCCGAGCAGCAGGGCAAGCACCCAGCCCCGATCCCAGGCGGTGCGCGGCTCCTCCTTGCGGACGGCAGCTTGCTCGGCGGCACGCAGCTTCTCCGGCAGGTTTTGCAGCGCATCCAGGCGCAATGCCTCGCCGCCACCAGCCTGGGCAATCTGGCGCATCAGCGCCGGATCGGCGGAGCGATTGGCGTCCTCCTCCTGACCGGGGTAGACGGTGAAGGCGGCGGAGGCCGGAACGGCCCTCCCCTGGCCGGGAGGCGGCGGCACGGTCGCAACGTACTCGCCCGGCAGCCGGGGCCGGAAGCTGGCGGTAAAATCGGCGGCATGGCCGTCGCCTTTGGCGCTAACGAGGGTGGCCGTCGTGCCGTCGGGCTGCGTGATGGTGATGATCGGTGGGGCGGCGGGCTGCGGGCCGCGCCGGTAGCCCAGGAAGTTGACCGTCTCCCGGCTGGAATAGGAGGTACGGTCGGTGCGCAAGGCGATGTTCTGGCCCGGCAGGAAGTCCGATTCGCTGACCAGCCAGCGGATCGTCTGCGTCCAGAACTCGCTATAGACGTGGCTGTACTGCGCCAACTCCGGCGGCAGGAAGGCCCAGCGCCAGAGCCCCTGCCCCACCACCGCCAGTGTCTTTCCCTGGCCGTAGCGCTGATAGGCCAGCAGCGCCATCTCCTTAGCACTCTCGTCCGCCGCGCCCTCCGCGCGCGCCAGCACGACCGCCAGCGCCTTCTCTCCCTGCACGCGAGTCGCCGAGATGAGCGCGGGCAGCTTCCGCACGACCGTCTGCGCGTCCTGGCCGGTGGAGAAGGCGAAGCCGGGATGTAGCCGGCCCGCTTCGGTCAGGCGCAGGCGCGCGGCCTCGATCTCCTCATCGCCGAAAGCGACGGGCTCCAGCGCGCCCAGGCCCGGCGTGCGCTCATCGGCGCGGCCCCGTAGGAAGACCAGATTGCCGCCCCGGTCCCCCACCCACCGCTGCAGCGCCTCCGTCGCCGCCGCGTCAAAGAACTCCTCGTAGCCCTTGCCTAAGATGATCACATCGTAGCGCGCGAAGTCCTCCACAGTGCGCGGCACGCGCAGGATGGGCCTATCGGCGCTGCCGCTCAGGGCAAAGTAGTGGTCGGCGGTCAGTTTGTAGAGGCAATCCAGGGTGACGGTCGGGTCTTCCCGCAGTGTCTGGGCCAGGAACTTCGCATCCCAGGTCGGGCGCCCTTCCAGCAGCAGCACGCGGGCACGGCTTTCCATCACATTAAGGAAGACGTTGGCGCGGTTGTTGAGCTCGTTCGTTTCGTTGGGAGCCAGAGAGCAGGCCAGCGCGTAACGGTAGAACCCCTTGCGCGGCTCGGAGAGCGGAAACGCGACCGCGCGCCGCCCCGGCGTGACGATAAGGTTCCGCGACGCCACGCGCCGGCCCTCCCGAAGCAGGTCCACGCGCACCGGCGCGCTGCTAATTCCGGTATCGCGTATCTCCGCCCCGATCTCGACGGTCTGGCCGGGCGCGCTGAACACCTGCGGGCGCTTCGCCGCCACCAGCAGATCAGTCTCCTTCCTCTCCTGCCCAACGCAGGCGGTATAAACCCGGTAGCCAAGCGCCCTGGCGGCGCGGGCCGCATCCGGCGCATACTCCGTGCCGTTATCGCGCCCGTCGGAGACGAGGAGCAGCCCGGCGACAGCCTGAGCATCGCGCGGCAACGGATTGGCGCTGACGGCCTGCGCGATGGCGCTGCCGAGCGCGGTGCTCTTGCCGCCTGGCTCTGTCAGGGGAAGCAGCGCGCCAAGGGGCCGGGCCGTCGCGCGGGCGTCGAAGCCATAGAGACGCACCGCATAGCGCTGGCTCAGGGCGTCCAGCAGGGAGCGATTGGCGAGCACGGCACGCCTGGCGGCCTCCCAGCGGGTTTCGCGCCCGGGGCGGCCATCGGCGACATCGGCGGTCGCCATGCTGCGCGAGGTATCCAGGAGCAGGAGAAACGGGATTTTGCCGCGCGCCTGCGGCGCGGGCCGGCTGACCACCGGATTGAGCAGGAGGAGGGCCAGCAGCAGCACGACCGCCCCGCGCAGTGCCGGCAGGGCCGGATGCCGCCGAACGCGCTGGCGGAGTTCCCGGCGGGCATAGAGCAGGAACACGGCGCTCACCGCGATCAGGGCAAGCGCCGCCGTCTGTACCGGCAGAAAGGGAGGCTCAAAATGGAGCGGGATCATGCTTTCGCGGGAAAATATTCGTCCACGGTGGCGAGGGCAAAGTCGTCGCCGTGACTGCGCGTCGAGAGAGAGAGCAGCAGGGCGCGGGCCGTATCCAGGCTGGTCAGGCAGGGAACACCCATCTCCACGGAGGCGCGGCGGATACGCGCGGCCTCCCGCTCGATGCGCTTGTCGCTGGAGAGCGTATTGATCAGCAGATCGATCTGCCCGCTCTTGATAAGGTCTACGATGTTACCCTCGCCCTCGTGCAGCTTCTTGACCGTCTGCGCCGGGATGCCTTGCGCCTGCAAATAGCGCGCGGTTCCCCCCGTCGCGAAGATGCGGAAGCCGAGTCTGGCAAACTCCTGTATGATCGGTACGGCCTCGGCTTTGTCGGCGTCGGCGATGGTGGCGATCATGGTGCCGCCCGTGGGCACGTCAATGCCGGAGGCGACCATCGCCTTGTAGAGGGCGCGCGGATACTCGGTATCCAGCCCCATGATCTCGCCGGTGCTCTTCATCTCCGGCCCGAGGCCGATGTCCACCTGCGTCAGCTTGGCGAAGGAGAAGACGGGCGCTTTGACGGCGATGCTCTCCTGGTTCGGGTAGAGGCCGGACTTGTAGCCCTGCTCCCGCAGGCCCTTGCCCAGCATCACGTGCGTGGCGGCTTTGACCATCGGAATGCCGGTGATCTTGCTCAGATAAGGCACGGTGCGCGAGGCGCGCGGATTGACCTCCAGCACCTGCGCGGTATCGGTCTCCTTATCAACGACGAATTGGATGTTCATCAGGCCGCGCACTTCCAGGCGGCGGGCCAGCAGCGTAGCGGTGCGCACGATCTGATCGATGACGGAGTCCGAGAGGGATTGCGGCGGATAGACGGCCATGCTATCGCCCGAATGGACACCGGCCCGCTCGATATGCTCCATGATGCCAGGCAGCAGGCAGTCCTCGCCGTCGCCGATCACATCCACTTCGACTTCCTTGCCGAGGATATACTTATCCACCAGGATCGGGGCTTTGGGCGAGACGTCCACAGCGTAGGCCATGTAGCGTTGCAGCTCCTCATGGCTGTAGACGATCTCCATCGCGCGCCCGCCGAGCACATAGGAGGGCCGCACGAGCACGGGATAGCCGATCTCTTCCGCAACTTGCAGTGCGGCGTCCGTGCTGGTCACCGCCCGCCCCGGCGGTTTCGGGATGCCCAGCTCACGCAGCACCTTCTCAAAGCGGTCGCGATCCTCAGCCAGGTCAATGGACTCGTAGGAGCTGCCGAATATCTTTACGCCTGCCTCATGCAGCGGTCTGGCGAGATTGATGGCCGTCTGTCCGCCGAATTGCACGATAACGCCCTCCGGCTGCTCGCGGTCGAGAATGTTGAGCACGTCCTCAGCGGTCAGCGGCTCGAAGAAGAGGCGGTCGGAGGTGTCGAAGTCGGTAGAGACCGTTTCCGGGTTATTGTTGATGATCAGGGCGTCGTAGCCGGCCTCGCGCAACGCCCAGACGCAATGCACCGAGCAATAGTCGAACTCGATTCCTTGCCCGATGCGTATCGGCCCCGACCCGATAACGACGATTTTCTTGCGATTCTCCCTCAAAAGCTTTTCTCCGTTCCATAGATACAAACCAGTTAAAGCTCTATTAGGCCGGGTACTTTCAGTGCCCGGCAAGCGCGCCGAGGTTGAAAACCCCGTCCTTGCCGGGCACTGAAAGTACCCGGCTTGGGGGCCTTCGGCCAAGCGTCCTCGCGGACGGGTCAGATAGTCAGGCCGTTCCCTACCTTAATCAGCCTCTTCGCCGGTGTCTTCTAAGGAGGCCCAGGTTGAGCCTTGCGCATGATGCTGTTTTTGATTTTCAATATAGGCTATCACCATCTTGATATGGGGACGGCAAACGCTAAAAGCAGCGTAGCCTTCCTGCCAGCGAAACGCGCCCGTCTGGTTTCTTAAGTCGTTGAGGAAAGCGGAGGAGACGCCTTTTATCTGCTGCATCAGCTTTGCCGCCGAAACCTTGGCAGGTAGTTTGACCGCCAGAGGAACATGATCAGGCATCCCGCCAATAGCCAGCACCTGACAATCCAGCCGCCTGGCCTCCTGTTCGATACAGCGGTAGACCTCCCGTTCACTCTCCGGCGTTAGGAGAAGCTGCCGTCCGCGCGTTGCCCAGACAAAATGGAGATAGATTTCGGCCTTGCTGGATTGCCGCTGCATGTTGTCTCCCGAATATTCCGTCTGTGTAGGATGCTCGCAGCCTTTAAGCTTTGCCGTCCTACTGGACGGCAAACCTGGCGTGGCAGGACCGTCCGCCAGGACAATTGGCCGTTAGGCCCTTGAGACGGGTACTTTCAGTACCCGTCTCCGGCTCTCCCCTTACTGCGCCCGCAGCGAGATCACTTCCTGGACCGCCTGCTCCACGGCGTAGGTCTGCTGGTTCATCTGGGCAACCGTCTCGGCGATCTCCTCGGCGGCCAGCGCCGCCTGCGGTTCCGGGCTGACCTGCATACGCGCCAGCGCGGATTGAGCCGAAGCCAGCGTGTGGATGATCGCCTCCTGCTGCACGTTGAGCCGCTCCAGGCCCTGCTGGAGGGCGCGGGCGTTCTCCAGGCGCGCCGCGCACATCTGCAAGCTCTGCTGGAGCGACTGGCGCGTCACGTTGTCGGTGGCCTCATCCAGGCGGCGGCCCAGTGCGCCGTACTCTTCCTCTAATTCCTTGACCACGTTCGCGCCGAGCAGCGGCAGCAGGCTCTGGCGGCGCGTCTCCAGTTGGCGGCTGCTCTCCAGCAGGTCGTTGAGTTGCCGCAGGGTCTCGCGCACGGTCTGTTCCGCCTCCGGCGTGGCGTCCATACGGGCCAGCAGTAGCAGGGTATCACAGTAAACTCGTTCGGCGCGGGTAAGTCGGAGCAGCGGAAAGACGGCGCGCATCTCCTCCAGGCGCACCTCCTCGCGCAAGCGCGCCTTTTGAGTGGCCCGATGCGACCAGCGGACGCCCGATGTCAGCCCCGCCGCGAAGGTCACCAGGCCAGAGAGTACGCCCGCCTCCACCGAAACGGCGGACAGCATTCCGCCGATGGCAGCGCCGCCGCAGATCGGCCCGAACACGGTCGCGACTATGCGTGCGCTGAACTGCTCCTCCCGCTTCTTGCGGAGCTCAAAGGCGCGGCGCTCGTCCTCGGTCGGCTCGCGCTTGCGCCGCACCTGCAAGCCGCCCGCGTGGAACTGCCAGTTGAACGGGAAAAAGCCGCCCCAGTGGATGTCCTCCTGCAAGAACTCTTTGAGCGGCGCGCAAAGGCGGTCTTCGAGCGCCTGCGCTATCTGAGGGTCTATGTCGCTCAATCCGATCCGCATCGCCATACCCCAGGGGAAAAGGAGATTGTGCCTTTCCCTATTTGCGCGCCCACAAAAGTAGGGTGTCGGCTTATCCCTATTTGCGCCCCCATACCTGCGTCATCTGCGCCATGCCGAACAGCCTCTCCTCGCCAACGGTCAGGGCGGCCATCTCCGCGACCAGCGCATCAATCTCCGCCTGCGTCGCCAGTCCCGCCGCGATCAGGGCCGGCGCGCTCTCGGCCAGCGTCCACTCCGGCAGCCGCCTGGCGTCCCCCCGCACAAACGCCGGCTGCGCCAGTGCCGCCTCCACATCCCGAAAGCCCGCCGATCTTACTATACCATAGAGCTTCCGACCGATCTGAAAATCTGCGCCGTGCCGCTCCCCAAGCTGCCGGTAGAGCTCAAAACAGCGGTCAAAGGCGGCAGAGGGCGGATAGCAGAAGGGCGAGGTAAAATCGCCGTCCTCCACCGCCAGGATGCCGCCCGGTTTCAGCAGGGCGCGCATCTCCGCGATGGCCTGGTCAGGACGCTGAATGTGCATAAGCATGAAGCGGCTGAACACCAGATCGAACGACTCGCGCTCTAACCCGGTGGCATAGGCGCTGGCGTTGACAAACCGGGCGTTGCTGTGTCCCGATTCTGCTGCCAACTTCCGCGCCTGCTCTATCTGCCCCGCGCTCACGTCCAGGCCGACAACCGCGCCTTCCGGCCCGACCTGCTCGGCCAGCCAGCAGGAGATAATCCCCGCGCCGCAGCCGATGTCGGCCACGCGCATCCCCGCCGCCAGGCCCGCCCGCCGCAGGAACGCCTCCGTGTCCGGGCCATGCACGCTGTGGACCACCCTCAGCCTGTCGGCACCCTCCTCCCCCGTTGCCAGTACGTAGCGCTCACTCATCATTTTGATTTCACCACCCGCTAACGCTAGAGGCACGGAGACACGGAGGAGTCACGGAGAAAAACAAAGAGAAAAGCCCAGATTATTTAGACAGGATGGACAGGATTTTCAGGATTACACAAAGGTAGAGAAACAAGGCTTATCTGTGAGGTTGAAATCCAGTTCATCCCGTTCATCCTGTCCAAAGGCTTTTGTCTTTCTCTCTTTCTCTTGGCTTTTCTCTTTGTTTTTCTCCGTGACTCCTCCGTGTCTCCGTGCCTCTAGCGTTAGCGGGTGGTTCAAAATTAATGGCCGAACAGGCGGCCCAGGATACCCTTGTTTTCGCCGTCATGGAGATGCTCGCCCATCGTTGCGGCAAACTGCTTCAGCAACTCGCGCTGCTCCGGTGTCAGCTTGGTTGGCACCTGCACCTTCACGATGACATACTCATCGCCCTTGCCGCGCCCATGAAAGTCCGGCAGGCCGCGCCCGCGCAGCGTAAACGTCTGGCCGCTCTGTGTGCCCTCCGGAATCTTCAACTCCTCCGTGCCGTTAATCACCGGCACCTGGATGGTATCGCCGAGGGCGGCGCGAGCAAAGCTGATCGGCACCTCGCAATAGAGGTCGTTGCCGCGCCGCTCGAAAATCTCATGGTCGCGCACGTAGATGACCAGGTACAGATCGCCCGCCGGCCCGCCGCGCTCGCCCGCGTCGCCTTCACCGATCAGCCGCAGCCGCATGCCCGTATCCACGCCCGCCGGCACCTTGACGGGGCGCTCCCGGATCTTGCGGACGCGCCCGCTGCCGCTGCACGTCGCGCAGGGGCTGGTGATGACCCGGCCCGTGCCGTGACAGCGCGTGCAGGTTTGCGTGCTGTGGAACGTGCCCAGGATCGTGTTTTGCGTAAACTGGATCTGGCCGGCTCCCCGGCACTGCGGGCAGGTATCCGCATTCGTTCCGGGCCGCGCCCCGCTGCCCTTGCACGTATCGCACGTCTCCATGCGCGGGAACCGGATCGTCTTCTCCACGCCAGTCGCCACCTCTTCCAGCGTCAGCTCCAGGTCTTCGCGCAGGTCGTCCCCCTGAACCACATGGCTGCCCGCACCGCGCCCGGCGGTCTGCGCGCCAAAGATAATGTCGAAGATATCGCCAAAGGGACCACCCATGCCCGCGCCGAACCCGCCGGGGAACCCCTCCGCGCCGACACCGTTCAGCCCTTCCTGGCCGTAGCGGTCGTACTGCCGCCGCTTGTTCTCGTCGCTGAGAACGTCATAGGCGGCCTGGATCTCCTTGAACTTCTCGGCCGCATCCGGTGCCTTATTCAGGTCGGGATGATACTTCTTCGCGAGATTGCGATAGGCGCGCTTCAGCTCTTCCGCGCTGGCGGTGCGGGAAACGCCCAAAACCTCATAGTAATCGCGCGGTTGTGCCGCCATATTCTCCTTTGCTCCCTGCATAAGACCGATCTCTTCACTTACCGTAGTCTTGATCGCTTAACTATTCGCCAGGTTTCCATTCCTGTCGGCACTACACAAGAAAGGCTGGCCGCCGCCAACCCCTTTTACTTGCAAAGCGCAAATTCCATGCCAACGCGCCACCCCATCAGCACCCAGCCTAGCCGTCGTTTAAGAGAGCCTGCGAGAGGCAGCCACGCGGGATGACAGGCTTTCTTCATCCTTCATCCTTCATCCTTCCGCCTTCATCCTTTTCCCAAAGAACGGGAAAGACGCTCGATCTCCTCCTGGGACAGGCCGGTGGCATGGCTAATCTGGATCTGCTGGCTGCGCCCGGTAGTCTGATCCACAGCCGAGACATGCACGATACCGTTAACGTCAATATCGAAGTGGACCTCGATCTGCGGCACGCCCCGGAGCGCGCGCGAAATGCCGGTTAGGTGGAAGTTAGCCAGAAACTTATTGTAGACGACTAACTCATGCTCGCCCTGGTAGACCTTGATCTCCACCGAGGTCTGCCCGTCACGGGCGGTCGTGAAAACCTTCTTGCCCTGCGTCGGGATGGTCGTATTGCGCTCGATGATGTGGACCATCTGCCCGCCGAGGGTTTCAATGCCCAGCGAGAGCGGCGTCACGTCCAGCAGCAGCACGCCGGTTACTTCCTCGTTGAGCACGCCGCCCTGAATGGCCGCGCCCAGCGCAATCGCCTCCTCCGGATTGACGCCCGGATATGGTTCTTTACCGAACAGCATGCGCGCAAGTTCCTGCACCGCCGGCATCCGCGTGGAGCCGCCCACCAGCAGCACGCAGTCCAGATCGCTCACCTTCAGCCGCGCATCCTCCAGCGCCTGCAATGTCGGCGGCACCAGCCGCTCCACCAGATCGGAACACAGATGCTCCAGTTGCGCCCGCGAGATATCCAGATCCAGATGACACGGGCCGTCTGGCCCGGAGGAGAGGAAGGGCAGGTTCACGTTGGTCTGCGGGCGGCTGCTAAGCTCAATTTTGGCTTTTTCCGCCGCCTCCTTGAGCCGCTGCATCGCCGAGCGGTCGCGCCGCACATTGCCTCCCGTCTGCCGGGAAAATTCTTCGGCCATCCACTCCATCAGGCGCGCGTCCCAGTCGTCGCCGCCCAAACGGGTGTCGCCGCAGGTCGCCTTGACCTCAAAGAGGCCCTCGCCCAGTTCCAGGATTGAGACATCGAACGTGCCGCCCCCCAGGTCCCAGACCAGCACGTTCTCCAGGTCTTCCCGATCCAGGCCGTAAGCCAGCGCGGCGGCGGTCGGCTCGTTGATGATACGGATGACCTCCAGTCCCGCAATCGTGCCCGCGTCTTTGGTAGCCTGGCGCTGCGCATCGGAGAAGTAGGCCGGCACCGTGATGACCGCCTTCTCTACCCGCTCCCCGAGATACGCCTCCGCGTCCGCCTTGAGCTTCTGCAGGATCAGGGCTGAGATCTCCTGGGGCGTCAGCCGCTTGTTGTCTATCTCGACCGTATAGTCGGAGCCCATCTTGCGCTTGATGCTGCAAATGGTGCGGTCGGGATGAGCCAACGCCTGGCGCTTGGCCAGTTGGCCTACCAGACGCTCGCCACTTCGGGAGAAGCCGACCACCGAAGGACACAGCCGGTTTCCATCCGCCAATGGGATGACGGTCGGCTGATTCCCCTCCATGACCGCCACCACCGAGTTGGTGGTTCCCAGGTCAATTCCTACGATCTTAGGCATAGAGCGCGTGTCCTTGCAATTTCCGGGCAGTATTCGGGCCGATCTATTCCTCTTCTTCCTCTTCGGTCAGACCGGCTTCCAGCTCCTCTTCCTCCTCCTCATCATCCATGAGCGCCGGAGAGGCCAGCGGGAAGGCATCCAGAGCATGGAATACATCTTCGGCCTCTTCGGGCGCTTCCTCCTCCTCTTCCTCATGGTCGGGCTCTGCGCTGCGCAGCGCGGCCAGTTGCGCGGCGGTGCGCTCCGCCTCCGGCTCCATCACCAGCACCGGCCCGGCGCCGATGATATCTTCCAGCGTCGGCTCATGCGGCTTCAGCTCCGCCTGCTGGGCCGCCACCGTCTCATCCTCGATCATGCGCGGCACGATGGCACCTGCCGCGATCTCTTCCAGGGCAATGGTGAGCGGATTCGTGGATCGCGTTTCGATCAGACGGCGCGCGCCATCCTTAAGTTGCCGGGCACGCTTGGCCGCCATGATGACCAGCGTGTACTTGCTTTCCAGATTGTCCAGTTTGTCGGGATTAGGATAGATGCTCATGGAACGGAAAACTCCTTTTACCAGAGACGCACACCGCCGTTCCCCTCGGTGAGAGCGGAACGCCAGGCAATAGACCTATCTATAAGCAGGAGGGCTCTCTCCAGACATTGAGATCGCCATCCGGCACAGTATTCTACCACAAGAGGAGGGGTTTGCGAAAGAGGCGGCAATCGTCTTCCGGCTGCCATTGCCTCACAAAGTTATTCCATTTCCCGCTGTTCTTTGCCCCTCTAACCATAGAAAGCAAAAACAAGCGCCTGCAGCTCGAAAGCCGCAGGCGCTTGCGGAAGATAAATCTGGCGGCGCCCTATTTTCCCGGCAGGTTGCCCCGCGAGTATCGTCGGCGCAGAGGACTTTCACGACCGTGTTCGGGATGGGAACGGGTGGAGCATCCTCGCCAAGGCCACCAGAAACCCGAAAGCTTTGAGAAGCGCCCGGCCCAAGCCACCCACGCTTGGCAAAGTCCCAAGCCAGGCCCGCCCCACAAGCGGGGGGCCAAGCGCTCCCAGAACAGCGCAGAGTGCAGTCCAATCGGGTTGAGCTTCGGACCACCCTGCCAGGGGACCTTCTGACCAACCCACCAGTGAGCACAGAGACGGCCTCTGCCAAGCCTCTCCACACCCCAAAGGCTTCCCGTGTCTCAGAAGCCCCACCTCTGTCTCAGAAGCTCGGCTTCTGTCTCAGAAGCCCCACCTCTCTCCCAGAGGCCCGGCTTCTGTCTCAGAAGCCCCACCTCTCTCCCAGAGGCCCGGCTTCTGTCTCAGAAGCCCCACCTCTCTCCCAGAGGCCCGGCTTCTGTCTCAGAAGCCCCACCTCTGTCTCAGAAGCCCGGCCTTTCTCTAAGAAGCCCAGCTTTTCTCTAAGAAGCCCGGGCGGGAGCCAACTCCACGTGTCAGAGGGTGCTCTAAAGCCCTCGGTCACTTAGTACGGGTCCGCTCAACGGGTCGCCCCGCTTCCACCTCCCGCCTATCTACCCGGTCGTCTGCCGGGGACCTTACCAGCTTTAATGCTGTGGAGGGTCTCATCTTGGGGCGCGCTTCGCGCTTAGATGCTTTCAGCGCTTATCGCTTCTGGACATAGCTACGCAGCGTCTGCGCCTGGCGGCACAACTGCTACACCAGCGGTCCATCCAACCCGGTCCTCTCGTACTAGGGTCAGCCCCCCACAAACCCTCAACGCCCACCGCGGATAGGGACCGAACTGTCTCACGACGTTCTGAACCCAGCTCGCGTACCGCTTTAATGGGCGAACAGCCCAACCCTTGGGAGCTAATCCACCCCCAGGAAGCGACGAGCCGACATCGAGGTGCCAAACCTTGCCGTCGCTGTGAGCGCTTGGGCAAGATAAGCCTGTTATCCCCAGGGTAGCTTTTATCCGATGAGCCCTGGCACGCCCACGCGTGGCCAGAGGATCACTAGGCCCGACTTTCGTCCCTGCTTGGCCTGTCGGCCGCACAGTCAAGCTGCCTTCTGCCCTTGCACGCCCTGCCTGATTGCCAACCAGGCTGAGGCAACCTTGGGGCGCCTCCGTTACCGTTTGGGAGGCGACCGCCCCAGTCAAACTGCCCGCCTGCCACGGTCTCCGTTAAGGCTTCACTTAGCGGGTTAGCGCACCCGATACAGCAGGGTGGTGTTCCATTGACGCCCAGGCTCCCACCTACGCTCTACAGCCGTATCCGGCACGCAATGACAGGGTGCAGTAAAGCTCCATGGGGTCTTTCCGTCCTGCGGCGGGGAATGCGCATCTTCACGCATGCTACAACTTCACCGAATCTCTCGCTGAGACAGCGACCAAGTCGTTACACCATTCGTGCGGGTCGGAACTTACCCGACAAGGAATTTCGCTACCTTAGGACCGTTATAGTTACGGCCGCCATTCACCAGGGCTTCGATTCGAGGCTGCCCCGCTCACTCAAGGCACCCGCCCCCCAAAGCCTGCGGACCTCGGTACGGCAGCCCGTGCGCCCAGCCAGGCCCTAGAGCCTAGCGCTTGGCCACGTGCCGGCCCTAGAGCCGGGCACGCCGCGCTGCTTCACAAAGTCCGCCCGGGCTTTTAGGCCTTGCGGCGTAGCGCCCTCAGTGAGCGGTTGACCCCTCCTGTTAACCTTCTGGCATTGGGCAGGTGTCAGCCCCTATACGTCGCCTTTCGGCTTGGCAGAGACCTGTGTTTTTGGTAAACAGTCGCTCGGTCCGTTTCCCTGCGGCTCTCCTGGGCTGCTCACCCAAAAGAGCGCCCCTTCTCCCGAAGTTACGGGGCTAGTTTGCCTAGTTCCTTAGCGAGAGTTCTTTCGAAAGCCTTCGTATCCTCTACGCGCCTACCTGTGTCGGTTTGCGGTACGGTCGGACTCAGCCTCCCCCACCGGCTTTTCGGGACCCTGCCTTCGTCGGCTTCGCTTCCCCACTAGGGTTCCGCTCGTGGGGAGCAGCCTCCCCAACAGAGACGACCAGCGCTCTGACCGACCCCGGCAAAGTGTCCTGGTGGGCTCAACGGCTTAGCCCGGTTCAGGAATATCGACCTGACTGCCATCGGCTACGCCTTCCGGCCTGGCCTTAGGACCGACTAAACTCAAGAGGACGAGCCTGCCTTAAGAACCCTGAGGCTTCCGGCCGACGGGATTCGCACCCGTCTTTTCGCTACTCATCCCGACATCCTCACTTGCCCCCGTTCCACCCCGGTTTCCACCGGCGGCTTCCCCACAGAGGCAACGCTCCCCTACCAACCTAAAGCGCCACGTTAGGTAAACACCCAACGCCCTCGCCTCGAAAGGCCAGGCTTTAGGTTCCTCAGCTTCGGCGACGGACTTAAGCCCCCCTACATTCTCGGCGCAAGGACACCTCGACCAGTAAGCTGTTACGCACTCTTTCAATGGTGGCTGCTTCTAAGCCAACATCCTGGTTGTCTGTGCCTCCTCACATCCTTCGACACTCAGTCCGCCCTTAGGGGCCTTAGCTGGAGGTCTGGGCTGTTTCCCTCTCGACAACGAAGCTTATCCCCCGCTGTCTCACTCCCCTGCTCAAGCTGGCTCCATTCGGAGTTTGGTTGACTTCGGTAACCCGGGAAGGCCCCTAGGCCATCCAGTGCTCTACCGGGGCCAGCCCACACAGGAGGCTGCACCTCAATGCATTTCGGGGAGAACCAGCTATCTCTGCGTTCGATTGGCATTTCACCAGACTACCCACAACTCCTCCGAGCCATCTTCAACTGACACCGGTCCGGGCCTCCACGGGCTCTTACCCCCGCTTCCCCCTGGTCATGGGTAGATCACGCAGTTTCGGGTCTACCGAGGCCGACTAAATTGGCGCCCTCTTCGGACTCGCTTTCGCTTGGCCTGCGAAGCTGAGCTTCTTAGGCAGCCAGCCCCGGTAACTCGTCGGGTCATTCTGCAAAAGGCACGCTGTCACCCCTCTCGCAAGAGAGGCTCCAACTGCTTGCGGGCTCTCTGGTTTCAGGTTCTGTTTCACTCCCCTCCCGGGGTGCTTTTCACCGTTCCCTCACGGTACTGGTTCGCTATCGGTGGCAGCAGGTATTTAGCCTTGGGAGGTGGTCCTCCCGGATTCCCACTGGCTTCCTCGTGGCCCGTGGTACTCGGGGACAGCTCCAGAAGGCCGGCTTTTTTCCTACGGGACTCTCACCCGCTCGGGTGGAACCTTCCAGTTCGCTTCGGAAAAAACCCGGCCCCCCGTGTTGAGCGCCCCACAACCCCGCCGAGACAAACCCGACGGTTTAGGCTCGAACCCGTTCGCTCGCCGCTACTTGGGCTATCGCGTCTGCTTTCTGTTCCTGCGGGTACTTAGATGTTTCAGTTCCCCGCGTGCCCCTCTTCCCACGAAGGGAAGATGGCCGGTCATTACACCGGCCGGGTTGCCCCATTCGGAGACCTGTGGATCAGTGCGTGCTTGCCGCTCCCCACAGCGTTTCGTCGCTTGGCACGTCCTTCCTCGGCCCACTGCCCCTAGGCATTCCCCAGAAGCCCTGTCTTGCTTTAGAGACGCCCCCTCACACGTGGCCTGCTCCCGCCCCGGCTCCCTAGAAAGGGGCCGATTGGCTCCCCAAAAGAGCCGAAAGGCTCCCGGAAAAGGGAAGCCTGTCGGCTCCCTAAAAGGAGCGCAAAGGCTCTCGAAAAGAGCCTGCCGGCTCCCTAAAAGGAGCGCAAAGGCGGCAAGGGGCCGCTAGAGGTGACGCCACCGCACATGAAGTTGTCTAGCGTAATGCAGATGCCATTCTCCATGCTCACTCTAACTGCACTATTCGCTTGTAAAAGTTCAGGTCTCTCTTCTTCAGGAACGTTGCCACTTAAAGAAGAGATTTCTTTAGATTAGGACCGGTTCGTCCTAACAGCGTGTTTAGTATACATCATTCTGCGTGGTGAGTCAAGGGCATTCTATAAATTTTTCTCGAACTCTTCCCAACAGGAAGGGACTTCCGATTGGGCCAGCGCAGCAGATATATACTTACAACGGCTGGTTATTTTACAATATGCTCTGTCTCCTGTCAAGGCCGCTTATATAAATTTTCACGGGTAGGAAAAGAGCAATCTTTGGCTCTTACTTTCTGGCGTTTAAATCCCTTCGGGCACATAGGTAAAGGTGAAATTGGAGATCGCGCCACAATCGTAGAGCGGCTTGAGGGTGATGGCAGCCTCCACCACGGCATCCGTAAACTCCGTGCCGCTCTGGAGAACCGGATGCGCCTTATCGAACTGGAGGCCGAAGGCAGCATGCTGGGCTTTCACGCGATTGAGACGCTCCGCGAAGGCGCGCAGCGTCTCCGCATCCAGGGCAGAGCCGAATTGCGGCTCTCCGTCGGCGTCGGGGATGTCGTAGGCGCGGATGGCTGGATGATGAGCCAGGTATTGGGCCAGCGCATCGGCGTTGCGCGCCAGATTGGCGGCAAAGCGCGGCTTGTCCTCGGCATCGTCCTCTACGAACACAACCACGCGCACTTTATCCATATTGATCGCCACGCGCAGGTGCACGAACGGCTTGTAGGCGCGGGGAGAGCGGGCAAAGGCAACCCACGTCTCCTCCGGCGGGTTGATGGTGCGGCGCTGGTGCTGGGCGACGTGAGGATAGAGCGCCTCGCCCATCGCCTCCGACAGACGCGGCGCCAGCGCCTCGCCGACCTGGGACAGCTTCGGCTTGATGCGTTCGCGCAGCCGGGGCATCCGCTCTGCAAAGTCGGGAACCTCGAAGATCGCAAAGTCCTCCGGAGAGAATCCCTCAAACGCCGCCGCTTCCTCTATGACATCCAACGGAGTCACCGATGCCTTCGCTTTGGTTGCCATGCGATTGCCTCCTCTGGAATGGCTATCACCCGGACTGTACTATCGGGATTGGACGCTGGCCGACGCGGCGGTCCGCTCGGATTTTGCGGGCTTTTCGGTCTCGGCACCGCCGACGGAGCGGCGGTACTCCTCCCAGGCTTCCGCGACCCGGCCTTCCTGAACGTCGCCATTGTGTGTGTAGAACCGGTAGCGCAGGCGCAGCGGCTCGTCCGGCGTAACCACGATTGGTTCCTCTCGGAAGAAGCCGTAGTTGGGCGAGAAGGGCCCGTAATCGCGGGTGAACCAGGGCGTGGGGAAGTCGGGGTTTTGCGGATGCTCCAAGAGGGCGATGCCGCAGGTCAGCCGTCCCAGCTTGCCGGAACAATCCATCCAGGGGGAGCGCTGCTTGTAGGTTCCCCGCTCGTTCTTCTTGCCCTCGGCATTGGTCAGCGTGCCGCCGTCGCGCACGCGCAGAGACTCGGCCACGCGAACGTGGGGCAATCCCGCCTCATTGGTCGGGTATAATGTCACCGTAGCGCCTTCGGGAGCGCGCAGAGTCAGCTCAAAATCGAAATAGCGCGCCTCCGGCGGCGTGTCGTAGAAGGTGAAGGTGCGCGTATCGCTCAGAATCACCTGCCCGGTGGGCGAGACCCAATCGCACGTCTCGGTGAAGCTGCCGGTGTCGCTGCCGCCGGCCTTGTTCTCGAACTTCCGGTGCACGATCTTGCCGCTGTTGTAGCGCTCCAGCCAGAAGTCTATATCGTTGACACGGCCATGTCCCACCCAGATGCCGTGGTGGTGGCGATGGTCGGTGGGCGCGTCCGCCAACAGGGATAAGCCGTTGGCAGCCCGGAGCGGATAGAGATAGGGCTTCCAGCGTGAGGGGCTGAACTGATAGCGCGCGTATTCCTGCCCGCCGATACGAATCACCAGTTGTTCATTTTCTTCAATAATTTCTACCATCTCTGATACTTCTCCCTATCTGGTAGTTCTCGCTGCTGTCATTGTACCCAAAATTTGGGCGGGGTGGAAAGGGGCTTGGCGGCGCCCCGTCCGGAGTTTGAAGCCGGGAGGAGTCGTGGAGGCGATTTTCGGGGACGCGGGGTCGTGCAGGAAAATGGGGTGAACCTATCCAAGTAGAGACGATAGGCAGGACAGGGGGAGCGTATTGCCGGATGCTCAGATTCAGGAGAAAGACGGTATGTCAAAACGAATTATCCTGGCGGTGGATGATGAACCGACGTGGACACGGCTGATCAAGATCAACCTGGAACGGGCCGGCTATGAGGTGCACACGGCGAACGACGGAGTGGAAGCCTTAAATCGCTTAACCACGATGAAGGCGGAGGCGCGCAAGCCGGATTTGATACTGCTGGATATCACCATGCCTTATATGGATGGCTTTGAGATGCTGCATCGGATGAAAGAGGATCCGGAGATTAAAGATATTCCGGTGATTGTGCTGACGGCGCGCTCGCGCGACTCCGATATTCTGCACGGGCAGGAAGCCGGCGCCGTTCGCTATCTGCCCAAGCCGCCGCACCCCAAAGATTTGCTGACCTACGTGCGCGAGGCGTTGGGCGATGAGAAAATATAGCCGGGCATTCTCGCCCTCACCCTCGGCCCACTGCTAGGGTCGGCGCTCAACAGTTCGCGCCACTGCCAGGGTCGGCAAGGTTACGGCCCTTGCCTCCGCCTCGCGACAGCCCTCCGCCTAGCGACACCTTGCGACCCCCGACGCTGCGGGAGAGGGGAAAGACCTCACCCCCGGCCCCTCTCCTTCGCAAGGAGAGGGGAGGAGTGAGTCGCCGTAGGGCGACTTCGTGCTCTGGTTGCAGCGAACTGATTCGCCTGCAACTCAAAGGGGAGGACTCACCTCTTTATCGCTGCGGCGTCCCCCTTCCTCCCGGAGGCGGCATCATCTGCTGTGGGGGATTGATTTCTGGCTGCGGGTGGCCGTGATGGCACATATAGCACGACGCCTGTTTGCCGAGAATCTGGTAGTGGGCGTTGAGGCTCTGGGTCATCACGATCATCTGCCGCGCGATCCCTTTCGTTGGCTTATCATCCCGCTCGAAGCCGGTATGGTTGGGATTGATGACGTGGCAGAAATCGCACCGAACCCCCAGCGAAGCGTTGATTTTCTCCATAACCGGAATGAGCTGGTCCGCCGGCAGATTTTTGAGGACTTTGATGTTCTTAAACCTCTGCGGGGCCGTTGGCGGCTTCTTGTGCTGCGGCGCGCCGTGCGTGGGCAGGCCGCTTGCCAGGGTAAGCAGCGCTAGCGGGGCGAGCAGGCTGCCGAGGAGCCATCGTTTTGGAAAGCGATTGGATGAGGACTTGCTTGGCTGCATAGATTAGGAACTCCTTTCACCTCAGGGTGGAGTGAGAGAACCATCGGGCGCATTCTGCGCCCGGTGTGCTAATGCACATCTATTTCCAGGCGGTCGCCCGCAGAGAGGGTTTGCGGCGCATCAAAGGTCACCAGCAGCGTACCGTCTGTTTCCAGAGCGGCGCGGCTGCCCACCGGGACCCGCCGCAGACTGACGTGCGCCGTGGGGACAGCGCGGACGGGTCGCGGCGGGCCGGGCACCCGCAAGGACCGCAGGATCAGGGAGGCCTTGCCGACCGCGCGCTGCGCGGGCGTCGTGGCGGAGAGCGGCAGGAGCCGATCCAGCCGAAAGGTCAGGACTCCGCCCCGCGCCGTAGGTCGGAAGGTCACGTGGCCCCAGAAGGTCGGCGCGAAGAGAGGCGCGGAGAGACTGCGCCAGGTTCCCGGCAGGTTGGGCGCCAGGCGAAACTCGCCAGTATTCAGGTTGCCGGTAAAGCCCTCCAGGGCATAGAGCGCGTTCCAGTCCGCCGCCTGCGCGATGCTGCCCGTGCCCGGCAGCACGGCGCGTCCCGTATCCGCACGGAAGCGGAGCGGGGACTGCCAGGGCGAGCGCAAGGCGTTGTTGCGCGTGGCGTCCAGACGCTCCCATAGTTCGACACCGGCCATCTCCTGTCCCTGCATGAGATAGAGGGCCGTCTGGCAGAGCAGGGAGGCGGGCAGGAGGCAGTCGCGCGCCTCAGGGTCTTCCGATGGGCGCTTGCCGTCGGCGCGGACGCGCTGCGGCGGGCCGAAGGGCATCCCTGCCGCCTTGTCGTTAAGGGCTTGTAGGCTCTCTATTGCGCGCGCCAGGTCGTCCTTCGGCAGCAGATCCTTCCAGCCCAGCGCGCTCGCCGCCCACAGGCCCAGCAGTTGGTCAGTGGCGCAGAGGGCGCCGGCAGCCGTCGGGCCTGCCGCCTGCGCCGGCTCCGCATAGAAGCGCCCGTTCCAAAACCGCTTCTGGATACCGGAGGCGGCGCGGGTCGCGGCATCCACGCACTCCTGCGCGAAACCTCTATCTCCTTCTCTCCGCGCCAGCTCCTGGCCAGCGCGCAGCGCCGCCAGCCATAAGGTCGCCGAGGCCGGTCGCAGCCCAAGCCCATTGCCCGACTCCCCGCCAGCGGGGAACGGCCCATCGGCGGGAGCCGCGCGGGGCAGCCCCTCCGGGTCCAGGTCGTGCTGGAGGATAGCGCGCAATGCCTGCCGCGCTGCGGGGTAGTAGAGCGCAAGAAAAGGTTGATCGTCTGTCCAGAGGGCATATTCTGCCAGCAGCAGGGCAAACGCGCTGGCGCTATCCGGGTCGTCGGGCAGGGCAGGGGATAGCGGCGCCGGGGTGGACGGCGGCTGCGCCTGGGGTTCGCCCGACGTGGGAGCGGGGGCCGGCCAATCCGGGCTTTCCAGCGTGCCCAGGTGGCGCGGCAACGCTCCAGCAGACGACTGCGCCCGCGCAAACTGGCCGAGCGCCTGCGCTTCGAGCGTGGGAAAGAAGGCCAGCAGCAGACGGCTGATAGCCAGATGTTCGGGCAGGGAGTCCAGCGCGCCGGGCGCGACGGCGCGCACATCGCCGGCTCCCGGGGCAGCGCCAACGTTGGATACAAAGGCGAACCGGCCGTCGCGCGTGTGAATCGAATTCTCCGTGAGCGGCGCGCAGGCGTTGATCAGGCGGCGGGCCATCCAGCCGGGCAAGTTGGAGAAGAGCAGGCGTCGCTGCCACTCTTCGGTCAGGCTCAGCAGGCTGCGCCAGTCGGCCAGCAGGAGGCGCGCGGCGTGCTCGGCATCGGGGAACGCCTCGACATAGAAGTGGCCGTAGTCCGCGCCGGAGAGCGCATAGAAGTGGGGCGTGTGCCAGGCAAAGGCGAAGGGGACGGTGGCGAAGCCGCCGGGCTTGAGCGTCAGGCGCACGGCGACAACGCCCGCCGGATGGCTCCTGCCCTCCTGGCCTTGCGGGGCATCGCCAGACACGGAGCCATTGCGGGCAAATTCGTTCCACCAGGCGGGTTGCGCGTCCAGGACATTCCACCCGGCGGTGGTGACGGCAGCGTCCGGCCGTTCCGGGCGGGCCAACAGGACGTACTCGCCGGAGGCGTTGGCGCGCAGGCGATCCGCTGAGCCGGCGTTCGCCGGGATCGGCCCGGTGAACCGCAGGCCGAAGTAGCCCTCCGTATCGGGAATGTGTGTTACCCGGTTGCCCGTGCGGTTGTGGAAGGGGCCGTAGGTCACGGTGCCGCCGACGCCCAGGATATTCTCCCAGGAGAGCGCGACGCTCACCTCCACCGGCACGAGCGAGGTGTTCTTGAACTCGAAGAGGAAGGCCGCGGCGGGGAACGAAGAGTTCTTGATGTCGAAGGGAATGAGAGGCGAAAACGCCCGCAGGGAAACCGTCAGCGGCAGGTCAGCGTTGGGGTAGGTCAGGATCGCCTGCGGATAGAGGCCCTGATAATCGATCCCGGCGATGGCGGGCAGGCCGTAGGGACTTTTAAGCGTCAGGGCGCGTGCATCGGTCCGCCCGGCAGCCCGTGTCCAGAGCGCCGCAAAACAGCCCGGAAGGTCGCCTGTCGGCTGGTTCCAGTTGTTGTTGAAGGTGGCGCGGGAGATCGCTCCATCGGTCATCAGTTGGAAGGTGCCGGCGCCGACCCCGCCCAGCGGTACGCCGGAGGCCAGCCGCCGCGAGTGGACAACGCCCGTTTCGGGATTCACCGCCGGGGCGGCGGAGGGCTGGCGCGCGTCCTGCTGCCCGACGGCCGCGCGGACCAGGCACGCTGCAGCCAGCCCCAGCCCGATGAGCCGCATTGGGAGCCCGCGCCAGATCCGGCCCGGTCGTATGAAGGGGAAAGGTTTCACGACGGGTAGTTCGGCCCCGCCTCCGCCAAAACCTGCTCTTCGGGACGCACCGGCACAATTTTAGGGGCTTGTTTGCGGAGTGGCAGGAAAGGGAACGGGACGATCGCTGTCGAAACTGGTGGCAGCAGACGAACACACATTCGAATCACCCACCCGCAAAGGAGTAAAACACCGCCATGAGCACCGCAGCGCCCACCGCCGCCGAACTGGTTTCTACCCGCTTGCGTCAGATCCACCTGGATTTTCATACCTCTCCGCGGATACCCGATGTCGGCGCTGACTTCGATGCCGAGGTCTTCGCCGATACCCTGGCCGAGGCCCGCGTTAACTGGGTGACGTTGTTTGGCAAGTGCCATCACGGCATGAGTTACTACCCCACGAAAGTCGGCGTCATGCATCCGAGCCTGAAGTTCGACCTGCTCGGAGCCCAGATTGAGGCGTGCAAGAAGCGGGGCCTCGCCACGCCGGTCTATATCTCCGTGCGGGTAGATCAACATATCGGCACGACCCGCCCGGATTTGGTCGTGCGCCTGGAGGACGGTCGGCTCTGGGGCCCGAACGCCGCGCAGGCGTCCTGGTATCAGATCTGCCTGGGCAACAAGGAGTATATTGACTACGTGGCCGCCCAAACCGAAGAGGTCCTCAAGAACTATGACGCGGACGGCATCTTTTACGACATGTGCTACTATCCTCCCGACCCCGGCTGCTTCTGCGAGAAGTGCCTGGCCCGGCTGGAAAAATCCGGCCACTCCCGCAATGATGCTAACGCCCACCGCGTCCAGACCTTCCAGATTCTCCGCGAGTACACGACGCGCCTGGCTAATCTCTGCCGTGAGCTGAAGCCCAACGCCACCATCTTCTTCAACTCCCGCGTCACCCCCAACGTCCATCGCGAGCTGGACACGCTCACGCACCTGGAGATCGAGTCGCTGACGACGGGCGGGTGGGGCTACCTCTACTTCCCCTGCTGGTCGCGAGTCGTGCGCACCTATCCGCGCCCCTTGCAGGGCATGACGGCCCGCTTCCACAAGTCCTGGGCCGACTTCGGCGGCCTCAAGACCACCGCGCAGCTAGCGTATGAGGCGGGCACGATCCTGGCGGCGGGAGGCGCCGTCAGCATCGGCGACCAGCTTCATCCGCGCGGCACGCTGGACAAAGGCGCGTATAAGGTCATCGAGGAAATTTATAAACAGGTGGAAGAGGCCGAGCCCTACTGCCTGGGAGCCGAGCCGCTGGCCGACATCGCGGTGCTGCTGCTGCCCGAGTCAAAGGAGGCGCTGCACTGGGATCAGGATAGTCGCGGCCCGGTGCGTATTGATGCTTCCATCGAGGGCGCGGCGGCGGTGCTGGCCGCGCTCAAGCAGCAATGGAACGGCGAGACGCCTGACCGGGACAACCTGCTCAACTACAAGGTGGTCCTCATTCCCGACCGGGGCGTGCTGGACGACGCGATGAAGGCCAAGCTCAAGGCGTTCCGCGCCCAGGGCGGCACCATCCTCTTCTCCCATGAAGCCACGCTGATGGAGGACAAGTTCGGCCTGCCCAATAGCCCCGTCCACTACCTGGAACCCTGCCCCTGGAAACCCTCCTATATGAGGCTCGGCCCTGTGCTTGGCGCGGGCCTGCCCGAGACAGAGTTCGTTAACTATCGGGAAGGCGCCTACGTCGAGCCGGCGCACGGCATGCAGGTGCTGGGCGAGGTCTGGCAGCCCTATTTCAACCGCGCACCGGAGCACTTCTCCTCCCATGCTCAGACGCCGGTAGATAAGCCGACGGGCCATCCGGTCGCCGTCCTCTCTCCCGATAACCATGTCGCCTACGTCTATGCCGCGCTCTTCCGGGGCTACCGCGAGGACGGCTTCTTTGTCTATAAGGAGATGGTCGCGCGCCTGCTGGAGAAGCTGCTGCCGGAGCCGCTGGTGCGTCCGGGCGCGAACGTTCCCGCCGCGATGGAGATCGCGCTGCTGCGCCAGAGGGCAGAAAACTGGATCGTGGCGCACCTGGTCAACTTCCAGCCGCAGCGCCGCACGGCCACGAACGAGTTTATCGAGTCGGCGGTTCCGGTCAACAACGTGGAGTTCGCAGTGCGAACGGGCCGAGCGCCGTCGCGGGTCTATCTGGCGCCCTCCCGCGAGGAGATCCCATTCCGCCAGGAAAGCGTCTACTGCCACGTCACCGTTCCCTCCGTCCTCACGCACCAGATGGTCGTGTTTGAGGGCGTCTGAAGCCTCTGATGCCCGGTAATTAGGCAGAAAACCTGGCAGCCTCACGGCCACGACCTCTGAGAACTACACGAAAGCGCAATCCTCATCGGCCCAGAAATCATCCCTCGCAGGGAGGAAATTTGGGTGCAGGCAGAGAATCCGCCCGTGCGCCAGGCAGCCCTCGTAGGTTTGCCTGGCGACGCCCAGAACATTTTATGGAGGAATGAGGAAAAGGATGTTTCACGAACTCAAGAAGGTGCGTGCAGCGGTAGGGATTGCGTCCGTGACGGCGGTGCTTGCCATGCTGTGTGGCTGTGGCGGCGGCGACAACGATACCACATTGGTAAACGGGGAAACGCAGCAGGTAGCTGGGCGGAGCGTGACCACCTGGGCGCAGGTGGGTCCAAACAACATGGTGCAGGAAGTCGGGGTCACGGTGCCTGCGGACCTGATTCAGAACCCGCCGGCCCAGGCCGGCGCCGGTCCTGCTGGCGCTCTCGTCACCCCGGCCTTTCCGGCGGTGGTGCAGAACACCACGTTCTTCAACCACTTTGAGTTGCAGTGGGAGCCAAACGGCCATCCACCCGCCGTGTATTCCGTTCCACACTTCGACTTCCACTTCTACGGAGTGCCCGTGGCCCAGGTCCAGGCGGTGACGGCTCCGGATACGGCTGTCCCGGACGCAAGCCGGATACCGGCAGGCTACACGTATCCGGGCGTAAACGCGGTTGTCCCGCAGATGGGCGCCCATGCCTCTCCTGACGCAGATTTCGCTCCGGGCGCTCCGGCGTTCACGAAGACCCTGATCTTTGGTTACTACGGCGGCAATCTAACCTTCCTGGAGCCGATGATCACCCAGGCGTTCCTGAATCAGCGACAGAACTTCACGATAGCCGTGCCGAGGCCAGCCGCCCTGGGCCGGAATACGCTCTATCCGACGTTGCTGACGGTTACATACAACGCGGGCACCAACTCCTATGACCTGGTCTTCTCAAACTTCGTGAGCGTGCAGTAGGCTTTTTACCTTCGAGAACCGGACGGCCCTGAATCTTCCTCGGTTCAGGGCCGTTTTCTCATGGACAAGTTCTGTTATACATGAGTTTGGTTATAATGTCGTGCGGGCCTGGCGGCAGCCGGTAGAGACGGTTCTTTCCGGCGACTTAGGGACGCTGCCGCCGGCTCCCCTGGCGGATGTATCCCAAGAGGCGCTGCCTGGAGTGATCCAGCGCATGGAAGCTAGGATCAACCAAGAGGCGACGCCAACCGACGCAGGTATCTTATGGACCGCAACCTATGTGCTCATGGGGCTGCGCTACCCGCCTGAATTCGCCGCAAGACTGCTGCAAGGAGTAAGAGCAATGGAAGAATCCGCAACCTATCAAGCTATTCTTGCCAAAGGGCGCGCTGCCGGTCTACAGGAAGGACGCACGGAGGGTGCATTGGAGACGGCGCGGACTATCCTGTTGCATCTTGGCGGTAAGCGTTTTGGGCCGCCCAATGCTTCCACGCAGGCGGCCATTGACGCCATAACCTCGCCCGAAAAGCTGGAGCAGTTGACGGAACGAATCCTGGACGTGGAGAGTTGGAGCGAACTGCTCGCCGCTGCCTGAAGCCTCCGCAACAGGAATAACCTGCGCCGTTCCGGTCGTGGCTGGGAGGGTTTGCTGGGCCGGGCGATCCGTGAGGCGTGAAGGCCCCACTCGCGCCCGGCTGCCTGTGAAGCGAAAGCGGCTCAGGCTGCGCTGCGCCCGTCCGGGGGACTCTCTCCCTCGCAAGCTTGCGCCGCACTCCTGCGCTGATCGGCAGAGAACCGTCGGGATTCGCCGCCCACATGCAGCGCCGGTCGCCGGGAGAGATTCGACTCGGCCTGGCGGATCACCTCATGCGTCACCGGAGCCGTGTCTCCCTCCCCGAAGACGATATAGCGCACCAGGAACAGCAGCGGATTGCCTTCCGACCAGCTAAAGTAAGCGTGGGGGATCTTGCCGGTGTGATCCCGAACATAGAGTAGGAAGGCCGCAATCGCGTTGGGCACGGTGGAGCTCTCCGCGCGCAGCACCCGGAAGCGGCCTACCTGCACGCCTTTGACCTTCATCACCCCGGTAAACTCCGAAGCGTCGCAGACGCTCACCTCCAGAAACAGCACCGGCACGTTGGGCGCGATGTTGTTATCCTCCCGCTGCTCCCGCTCCTTTTCCTCGTACTCGCGCACGTCGCCCGTCTGCCGCTTGTTGGCGATGATGTGAATGTCGCCCTTCTGCGCCGCCTCCTCGATAAATTGCCGTGCCATATCATCCAATTCGATCTGCGTCACGCGCAGCTCCATCGAGCGCCAGACGCGGGAGACCAGAGAAGTAATGACAATCGCCGCGATGAAAAAGGCGGCAATTTTGATGCCTTCGGGCCGCTCGATGATGTTGGCGATGGTGGTATAGAAGAACATCAGCGCGATAAGGCCGAAGGCCACTATTCCCGCCCGTGTCCGCTTGCGCCAGGCGGAGAGCGCCACCGCAATCGCCGCCGAGCTTATCAGCACCAGCACGCCGGTCGCGTAGGCGCCTCCCTGCGCATTGACGTCCGCACGGAAGATCAGGGTGACTGCGAAGGCGGTCGCCGTAAAGACCAGCACCAGCGGGCGCACCGCGCGCGCCCAATCCGGGGCCATGCCGTAGCGGGGAAGGTAGCGCGGGACGATGTTGAGCAGGCCGGCCATCGCCGAAGCCCCCGCAAACCAGAGGATGAAGATCGTGCTGATATCGTAGACCGTGCCGAAGCCGTTGCCCAGAAATTGATGCGCCAGGTAGGCCAGCGCGCGCCCGTTGGCCCTGCCGCCCTCGCGAAATTCCGCTTCCGGGATAAGCGTAATCGTCACGAAGCTGCTCGTGATCAGGAAGGCGCTCATGATCAGCGCGGCGGTGAGGAGCAGTTTGCGGGTGTTGCGAATGCGCCCCTCCGGGTGATCGGGGTCTTCGCCGGGCCTGCCCTGCACCAGCGGCATCACGGCCACGCCCGTCTCAAACCCGGAAAGCCCCAGCGCCAGTCTCGGAAACAGCAGGAACGCCAGGGCCAGCATCATCAGCGGATTGCCGTAGCGGGCAAAGAGCGTGCTCTGCCAGTGGGCGACCACCTGGGGATTCTGGATCACCTGGAGAAAGCTGACGACGACAACGACGGCGTTGAGCGCCAGGTAGGCGGCGACCAACAGCACCGCAATGCCGATCGCCTCTTTAAAGCCTTTGAGGAAGACCCCACCCAGGATCGCGATGAGAAACAGCGTGATGCCCACCTGATGATGGTGCAAAAAGGCCGGCGTAAAGGGATTTTCGACGATATGCGCGGTCGCGTCCGCCGCCGAGAGCGTGATGGTGATGATGAAGTCGGTGGCGACGAACCCCAGCAGGCAGAGCACAAACAGCTTCCCGGTCCACCAGGACAGGAGGCGCTCGAGCATGAAGATGGAGCCTTCGCCGTGGGGGCTTTCCTCGGCGACGCGCGCGTAGATCGGCAGCGCTCCCAGCAGCGTCAGCAGCACCAGGATCAGGGTGGCGATGGGAGAGAGCATACCCGCGGCCAGGGCCGCAATGCCGGGCTGGTAGCCGAGCGTGGAGAAGTAGTCTACGCCGGTCAGACACATCACCTGCCACCAGGGATGCTCGTGGTGGCTCTTCTCCTTCTCATACGGCCCTTCCATCTCCTCAGGATGGCCCGTAAGCAACCAGCGCCGGAAGCGATCAGAAGGGCGCTTGGGGCGGATCATGATTTCGGCCATGGTCAACTCCTGCGATCTCTGTGCCTCGGCTGCGAAGGGCCGCCAGGTAGGACGGCCTCCGCATGCGGAGGGATAAGCTTGATTATGGCGGCTTGCTATGCCAGAGCCTCGCACGGCCTCCGCATGCGGAGGGATAAGCTCTCCCGCATCCGCACGAATAGGCGCTCCTGTGGATTGCCTCGCCATGCGGAGGGATGGGTCTTGGGCAAACAGAAAGGCAAGGGAGGAACGAAGAGAAAGCGCAACAGGGCCTTGTTGTCCCTTCCTTCCGAACAGCCTATACACAGGACTCGGATGGGACGGCGACGGTTCCATAGAAATCACCGCAAAAAGCACAAATCACCGGGGGATTTCGTCACGCAGGCCCTATTCCCTGCAACCCTAGAAAGGATGAAGGATGAAGAAAAGCCCTGGCTCTTTTCTGCCTTCATCCCTCATCCTTCATCCTTATTCCCTGACCACTCGTAAGGAACGTCCAGAGCGCCTCGGCTGCGCCCACCGGAGGCCGGTCTGCCCGACAGACCAGATAGAGGGAGCGCTTTTGGCGGAATCGGACGTCACGCACCGGGCCCAGCAGGCCCCCTGCCTCCTCACGCCGGGTTGCTAATGAGGAAAGCACGGCGATGCCCAGCCCGGCAATAACCGCTTCCTTAATGGCCTCCGCGCTCGTTACCTCCACCACACGATCAAACTTTTCCAGCCAATCACCCAGCAACTTCTCGGCCCCGGCGCGGGTGCTTGACCCCTTCTCGCGGAGAAACAAAGATTGATTGCCTAGATGTTCTTCTGCGATCTTCTCTACCTGGCATAGCGGGTTATCCGGTGCGGTTGTTAAGCGCAGTTCGTCTTCTCCGATCCGCTCGTGGCGCAGCTCTCCCTCCGCTGCCATCTTTGGCATCTCGCCAAGCACGCCCAGCGCAACCTGGTAGTCGTAGAGCCAGGCCAGAACCTGGGCGCTGTCTCCCAGCATCAACGTCGGCTCGGCCTCAGGGTAACGCTCCTTGAAGCGGCGCAGCAGACCCGGCAGCAGGTACGCCCCCGGCGTGCTGGAGGCCGCAATTCGGACTTCGCCGCGTACCTGCCCGTGCGCTGCCTTCACGGCATGCTCTATGTCCTCGATCTGGGCGAACAGCCTGCTGGCATGCCGGGCCACGCTGTCGCCGACCGGCGTGAGCGCCATTCCGCGCGGTGTCCGCTCGAACAGAGGCTCGCCATAGCGGGCCTCCAACGCCTTGATATGGGCGGACACAGCAGGCTGGCTGATGCAGAGTTCCTGAGCGGCACGGGTAACGCTGCCGTAACGCGTGACCAGAAGGAAGACGTGAAGCGGATAGAGGTTGAAGCGCTCATTCATAATAAGCAGATTATACCCGACGTTCGGAAAATTGTATTTGACTTATGGATTGCTTTGCCTTATTCTGTAGATAGGTTCAGTAATCCCTCTTCACTGTGTTAACGCCGCGCATCGGCGAGATGGGGATGACCACGATCTGCGGATAGGCAATCCCTCTTCACTGGGTTGGCCCCTCTCCTGGAGCGCATACCTTGCGAGAGGGAGCCGCACGATTGGGGATGTCTACCGGTATGTTCAGACTCTGGAAAAAACCAGCGCCCGCTATCACTCCTGACGAATTGGCCCGCGCTCTTGCCGGGGGCGATGCCCCGCTGCTTATAGACATTCGCAACCCGAAAGAGTACGCGGCAGGCCACCTTCCTGGAGCCGTCAACCTTCCGCTGGCGGAACGTGACCCCTGCATCCAGACGCTCGACCGCGCTGCCAGGATCGTCTTTTATTGAAACCGGGGGATCAGGAGCGATCAGGCCAGCCGTGCGCTGGCTGCCAAAGGTTTTCAGCAGGTATACAACCTCAAGGGTGGTATGAGCGCCTGGTCAGGAGAAGTGGAGAGGCAGCCATGATCCGAGCCGAGGCTCTGCTGCAAGCCCAGACGGTTGCCGCCGTGCTGGGAATGGTGATCCTCTGGCTGCTGGAAGGCTGGTGGCCGTTCTTCACCGAAAGGAAGGGGCGGCTTCGGCACGCGGCACCTAACCTTGCCCTGGCTCTGATCAACACAGTCGTGTTAGGCGCCGTGTTTGCCGGGCTGACGGCAGGGGCTGTCGCCTGGGCCGAGCGCGCTCACTTCGGGCTGCTGCGCGGGATACCGGCTCCGGTCTGGGTAAAAACGCTGGTGGCCCTAGTGCTGATCGATGCCTGGATGTACGCCTGGCATCGGGCCAACCACCGTGTCCCGTTCCTCTGGCGTTTCCATCGCGTTCACCACAGCGACGCCGATGTGGATGTGACGACGGCAGCCCGCTTCCACGTCGGCGAGATCACTTTATCCTCGATGCTGCGTCTGGCTGTGTTCCCGCTCCTAGGGGTGGCGCTATGGCAAGCCCTGCTTTATGAGGTGATCCTCCTGCCCGTCATCCAGTTTCACCATAGCAACGTAGCCCTGCCAGAGCGGTGGGATCGGCTGTTGCGGTGGCTGGTCGTCACGCCCAATATGCACCGGGTTCACCACTCCCGCTGGCGACCGGAAACCGACAGCAACTATGCCAGCATCTGCTCGTTCTGGGATCGGCTGGCGGGAACGTTCCGGCAAGTCCAGGACACCCACGCCCTCCGTCTGGGGCTGGACGAGTGGGAGGGGCCGGAATGGCAGACCGTCCTGGGGTTGCTGCGCACACCCTTTGCCAATCGCGCCCGGATACCCTCGGAGCGGCAGGCCACACCCTCCCTCCCGACGCCACAAAGCCAGGACGGATTGACGGCACGCCGCTAACCGAGAATCCACACTACTTCCCATAGCGCCGCGGCAATTCATGGATTCGCCCGGCAACCCCCGTTCGGCTTCAAAAGGCGACAGGCAGATAGGTCGCCTCCACACCGGCGTATCTCCTCCCCCCCCCTCCCTCGCTTAATTTTATTCAAGACTATTGAATTTTATTCAAACCTGCGCTATAATCTTTAGCAAGCATCAACAGGCGAGGTTGAGTGGGGAAGAAGGGCTTATGGCAGAAGATAGCCCGCTGCGCAACCTGCTGCGGGAACTGGATGAGACCGATCTGGAGTTTATGCTCCGCTTCGTACTGACCTCTGGCTCGCTCAAGGAGATGGCCCGCGTCTACGGAGTAAGCTATCCAACCCTGCGTGCCCGATTGGATCGGTTGATTGAGCGCCTGCAAGCCCTGCTCCAGAAACGTCCCCTCGATCCGATGGCGCTGCTGCTGGGAGACTTAGTCGAGCGGGGCGAAGTCAGCGGTTCCACCGCCCGGACTATCCAGGAACTGCATCGTAAACTCATTCAAGCCCGAAAGGAGAGTTAAGCAATGGCTCAGCCGTGGTGCGATCCCGTCTGGTTTGGCACGTGGTATGGCAGCTTGGTCGGAGGGCTAGGCGGCACGCTGGCGGGGATATTGGGCGCTGTGGCAGGTACGCTGGCGCCGCAGGGCAAAGGCAAGCGGCTCGTCCTCGGTGGGATGCGCGCTTTCATCGTCTTCGGCGCCCTTTCACTGCTGATAGGGATCATTGCCCTTATCGCTGGACAGCCCTATGGAATCTGGTATCCGCTCACCCTGGTGGGCGTGATCTTTGTAGCGGTGATGGGCAGTTTGCAGCCTATGATCCATCGCGTCTACAGGCAGGCGGAAGCGCGTAAGCTGGAGGCCGAGTCTCTCCGCAACAGTTAGACGGTCCATAGAGACGGCGATCTGCAAAAATAACTTCCGTGACGCCCCTTCAAGAGAGAGGAAGGCCCTCTTGGGAAGTTCCCCTCTCTTGAAGGAGAGCGGTCTCGGGCGATGTCAGGCCAGGCAGTTCGCCGCATTGACCAGCGCCCGGATGTAGCCGGTCGCGTAGGCCCGCCCACGATGCCCCCAGGGCGAATCGTTGACCATGTGGGGCACATGGTCGTCAATGATAAAGCCCCGGAAGCCGACCTCTTTGAGTTTCCTCACTGTGGTAAAGACGTCGCAGTTGCCCTCGTCAATGAAGCATTCGGTAAACTTCTCCGCGCGGCCCTGCACGTCGCGCAGGTGGACGTAGAGGATGCGGTTGCGCCGCCCGAACCACTCGATAGAATCGAGCACGCCCTCGCCGCCGCGCATCTCCGACCAGCAGCCGTGGCAGTAATCCAGGCCGTGCATGGGACTGGGGTGGGTCTCCATAGCGCGCTTGAAGTTGTCAAAATTGCGGAAGAGGCGCGCGATGCCGCCGAGCACGGGCACGGGCGGGTCGTCCGGGTGCAGGGCCATGCGTACGCCAGCCTCCTCGCACACCGGCAGGATACGCTCCATATACCAGTCGTAGTTCTCCCACAGCGCGTCTTCGTCCAGGGTAATACCGTGGGAGAGGGGGGCGTCTTTGGCCAACTCATAATCGAAGGAGTTGGAGATGGCTCCGCCGCGCACCGGCGTGGCGAAATCCGTCCGCCAGACGCCGTTGGGCATCCAGTGATAGCCCAGGAGGGGAATCCCGGCGCGTCCCATGTTGCGGACAGTGGCGATCATGTTTTCCAGTTGGCGCTCCCGTCCGGGCTGTCCGAGCATGATTCTATCATAAAAACGGACCGGCACATTCTCCAGACAGATCAGACGCAGGCCGTGTTCCTCGGCACGCCGCCGCCAGTCGCGCAAATCCTCATACTCCCACCGCTCTTCCCCCGGCAATCTGGGGGTGTTTAACAACACATCCTCGACGCCGCATTGCTGGGCAAAAGCCAGCTGCTCATCGGTCAATTCGCTGAACTGGCCGATGGCGACGCGCATCGGAAGCTCCTCCAGGTTGATCATCCTTCTCCTCCTCAAAACCGTCGGATTGGAATAGCGTACTATGGCTCCTGTTCTACCCGGGCCACCGCGATTCCTGTCCCTCGCCCTGGAAACCCAGGGCTATTCAGTTCTCGCCCCCACCCCGGCCTACTGCCAGGGTTGGGGCTACAACGGACGGCCAGGGGCGGGGCTACAACGGACGGCCAGGGTCGGCAGGGTTACGGCCCCTGCCTCCGCCTAGCCACACCCCGCCGCCTTGCGATCCCCAACAACAGGGGAGGGGAGACTCTCTTCCTCTCAGGCTCTTCCGTTCTCCTGTATCTCCCCTCATCCCCGTCCCTTCTCCCTGCTAGGGAGAAGGGAGAGCAGAAGCCAACGCTGTCTCTTCCCTCTCCTTCTCAAGGAGAGGGGTTGGGGGTGGGGCCTTAACCCTCGCAAGCCGGGTTCCCCCTTCCCTGCTTCGCCGCTAACGCGGCAGGGAAGGGGGCCGGGGGTTAGGTGAAGCGGGACAGGAGGCGAGGGCGTGCCGCGCCTACTCCAGCGACAGCAGATACAGGATCAGCGCGTCTAGGTCCTCGGCGGAGAGCTGGGAGGTCTTGCCATGCGTGTCCTTGAGAACCGCGATGTGGTTCTGGGCCAGCACGGGATTGATCTGCCGCTGCCCGTTGACGAAGGTGATGAGAGGAGCCACATTGGAGGTCCCCAACTGGTCTATCTGCAAGATGCCGCTCGGCAGCGTGACGAACGGGCTGTCCAGGCTGACGTAGATCGGCCCCTTGCCGTCGCCCGCCAGCCCGCCGCCGCTGTTACCGAAGGTGATCGGAACTTCGGTGGGCAGCACGACCGGAGTCTGTCCCAGATAGTCCTGCGCCACCGCGCGCCGATGGTCGGTGCGGACGGTGCGGAAGTTGAAGCCGCGCTCGCCGGGCAGCAGCCAGGGCGAATCGGGCGGCAGCAGGATCTCGCGCAGGCTGTGGGCGTCGCCGTGATGCAGCCAGCGTGGTACGCTATCCCAGAAGGCCCGTAGGTGCTTGGTATTGCGGCTGCTGATATTCTGCCGTGACCCCTCATCCTGCGGGGGGCCGAACTTCTGGAAGAAGTAGTCGTTGGTCGGTCGGAAGAAGGGCCCGTTGCCGTCCACCGTCGTCTCGCTGATGACGCCCGGCTCGTGGATGTTGTAGTCCTGGAAGGTGTTGTCCACCACGCCGTTGGTGATCTTGTTGCCATTATGATGGCAGTCCGCGCAGCCGGCCCCGCCCGCCGCGACCTTTGTGGTAAAGAGCCACTTGCCGCGCGCGATCTCCGAAGCCTCCACGTCGGAGGGGAATTGGGTCAGCGGGTTGGGCATTCGCCGCGTCTCGTTCTGCGACCAGAGGATCTGCAGGAACGCCATATCGTAGTAGCCGACCTTGAACGCCTTGCCGCTCAATTCCGGTCGCCCGATGGCCCGCGAGTTCTCCTCCGTCTTCTGAAGCACGTAGGCGTCGCGCGCCTGTAGCCGATCCACCAGGTTGTCCTGCGGGAAGAGCGCGGTCTTGCGCTCCGCCTGGACGAGCTCTCCATTGCAGGCCGAGGCGTAGGCCGTCATGTCGTTGTTGAGGCCCTCGAACCACTCCGGCCAGTTATCGGAGATGTCCTTGTTCTGCGGACAGACTTTCACGCCACCGAGCGCGTTTGCGCCGACATTCCACTGGCAGCCGTCATGACGGCTCTGCCAGTGGCAGTGCCCGCAGGATTTCTGCCCATCGTCCGAGTAAGACTGCGAGAAGAACCAGCGCAGGCCGACCTCCTCGTCCGTCGCAAAGAGGTTCGCGCCGTTGCCGCCAGTCGTCGGGTCCGGCGTGTTGGGCGTCACGCCAACGGGCAGATAGCCCTGCCGCGTCAGGTTCCCGTTCGTGTCCACGCTCAGGAAGGAGACATCCTCCGTCTGCATGTTGGCCGTGTAGACGATCCTCCCGTCCGGCGAGACGGCCACGCCCTGCGGAGTGATGCCGCCCGTGAACTGAGTGCCTATCTCGGTGAGGATCTGGGAGGGATCGGAGGGGGTCTGATTGATCCGGAAGACCTCCACTTTGTCGGAGTGCATCATACTGACAAAGAGGAAGTTGCCCTTCACGAACATCTGTTCCGGGCCGCTGCCCTGGATGATCTTCTGTCCCGCCGCATGGTCGCCCAGGTCCACGATCTGGCCCGGCGTCACCACCATTGAGAGGTCGCGGGTGGCATCCACGTAGCGATAGACGAAGAGGTTAGTGGCGGTGTCGAAGACGTTTAGCTCGCTGCCGATGTCGTCAAAGGTGGTGGCCTTCGTCGCGTCGGTCATGACGGGCGTATAGCCAAGCGGCTGCCCGTTGTTACGGATCGCGGCGCCGCTCGCGTCCTTTTTCGGCAGGCCGTGCCCCGACTCCGGCTGGTTGAGCGCGGTATTGGTCTCATGGCCGCAGACGATGCCCCACCGCCCGGCGATCTTTACGTCGGTCGCCAGGCCGCCGACCGGCATGTTCCTGGCCAGCGTGTTGGCATCGCCCGCCACATTGATGGCCGCTATCGTGTGGCCGAGCGTGTTGGCGACATAGAGCGTGCGTCCATCGGCGCTCAGGGCCAGGTCGCGTGGGTTCGTGCGGTCGAGGTCGTTAGTGCCGGTCGGAATTTCGGCGATCTGGGTGAAGAAGGGGCCGGGGTCCACGCGGAAGGCGCGTATCTGATCCTTGAAGCGGTCGCTTAAGTAGAGGCGCGTTCCGTCCCGGTTGAAAACGGCCTTCTCGGCATAGAAGCCGGTCTCAAACTCGCCTATGATTGTATCCGTTGCAGTATCAATGACACTGGCAAAGTTGCCGTACTGGTTGAGCACGACCATGTAGGGGTTCGGGTAGATCGCCGTGTTGACGGGCGCGCACTGGATGCCGGTCGGGCGCGTGCCGCGTGTCTGCCCGATGGGGCGCAGATCGAGCCAGCCGCGCACGCGCTTCAGGCCCGTATCCACGACCGCGACCCGCCAGTCCGGATAGCCCTCCCGACCGGGAAGCGTCACGAACAGCTGCTTCCCGTCCGGTGTGAGCGCCAGGGAGTTGGGCCAGGAACGGAACGGCTGGTCGCGGTGCGGCCAGAACTCGCCGCCGCTCTTGACGATGGGGTTGTTTGGGTCTATGCGCGTGCCGGGATCGGGTCGTCCGTCGAAGTAACCGGCTCCAAACATAATCTTGGTGTAGCGCTGCATCCCGCCGCGCTCCCCGGCAGGCTCTGCGCCCACGATCTTCTTGACCGGATCGCTTGTCGGGCCGGTGATGATGCGGCCCTGGGAGTCGGTCTTGACCGCCGTTGTGAAGAAGCGCAGATTAAACGGCGCTTCGCCCGGCGGCACGAGGACTTTACGCTCGAACGGCGCAGAGAGCGTGGCGCGTCCCGTCTGCCAGCCGACGGTGCAGAGGCTCGCCACGCCCAACCCGAACGTCAGCGCGGCTGCGATGAGGGCCTTCCTGCCCGATGCGCCCTGCTTCCGGCGCAGCCACGTACTGCCAGGGATTCCCAGGCCATTCAGGCGACTCGAAGTGGGTACAAACATCCTTGTTGCTCCTGTTGCAAGGTTTTAAATTGAAAGGCTACAGCGCCTTTCCGTTGTCATTGCCGGGGAGGCACGGGAACCTGCCCCGGCAATGGCTCTGTCAGACTTTCCAGGGTCCACCGCCACTCTGCCCTGAAGCGTTGCTATAAAGCGAAGCAATTGTCGGAGGATTCATCGTGGCAGGCGTTGGATTCTGGGAAAGTGCGGCCCATTTTACAGAGAGAAGTACCAGGCACATTGATACGTGTCACGCGCATAAATAAAGAAAATTGCAAAATAATGGGGATAATTGGGAGGGGCGAAAGCCCTCCGTGTTTTGCTTTGCCGGCTCGTGGGTCTGGGCAAGAGAGCGGTTTAAGAGAGGAATGAGGAAATGGCGGTAGAGTTGCCAGGAGCAGATCGCCCGCCGTGCCAGGTAAGATGGCTGGGGACGCGGGACTACTGCGAGGCGTGGGAGATGCAGAGAGCGCTGGCGGCGCAGCGGCTCGCCGGGGAAATCCCCGATACGCTGCTGCTGCTGGAGCATCCGCCGACGCTAACGCTGGGGCGCGCTGCGTCGGCGGCACACATCCTGGCTTCGGCGGAGGCGCTGGCAGAGGCGGGCGTCGCTGTCGTGGAGACCGACCGGGGCGGGGATGTGACCTATCACGGCCCCGGCCAACTGGTCGGCTATCCCATCCTAAACCTGCGGGCTACGCCGCACCAGCCTGACCTGCACGCCTATCTGCGCGCCCTGGAGGAGACGCTGATCCGGGCGCTGGGCGCGTTCGGCATCGCAGCGGGCCGATTTCCCGGCTATACGGGCGTATGGACGCAGCTTTCTACGCTGCGCCCGGAGAAGATTGCCGCCATCGGTATCAAGGCCAGCCGCTGGATCACCCAGCACGGCTTCGCCCTCAACGTCTGCCCGAACCTGGCCCACTTTGACCTTATCGTGCCCTGCGGCATCCATGAATACGGCGTCACATCGCTCACGCGCCTGTTAGGTCGTCCCGTGATGGTAAGCGAGGTCGTGCTTGGCGTGCAGGCCGCCTTTGCCGAAGTCTTCGGCCTGGATTGCCGTTAGCGGCGCGTTGACTTTTCCCGTAATCCCGGCTATGCTAATTCCAACGAAAGCGCAGGGAAACCCTTTAGTAGATGTGGATTTTCCCGCCCACGCAGGTGGGCGGCTGGCCGCAGGCTCCACAGCGGCAGGGTTTAGCCTGCCGCAAACTCGGATAAAAGTCGCGAATGATGGCGTTAGATATACTGCATAATGGGATAGTCTATCGGAAAGAGGAGGGGACCGTCACCCTTCACCGCCCGGACAGGAACGGCGGCGCCGGCACGGTGGTCGAGGTGGATGCGGCGCTGGCGGCGAGATACCGCCTTGCGACCGGCGATGTGGTCGAGGGCGACGTGGAGCCTATCGAGCCCGCGCAGTCGGCGACGGCGGCCAGCGATGAGTGCATGGAAGATGCCGCCGCCTGGGACGAGCAGTGGGATGAGCCGAGCGCGGTACGCGGCGCGAGCGTGCCGTCCTGGCTGATTAGCCGCGTCGTGCCCACAGAGCGCCTGGTTGCCGTGACGCGCATCAACGGGCTAACGCTGTCAGAAGCGGAGGAGCGTCCTTTTCCCCGTCAGCGCCGCAGTCCCTACGAGCGCGCGGTGCCCGAGCGCTGGGTTCCGATGGCGGTCGGTCCCTCCGACCTGACGGGCCGGATGCTGGACTTCGCCGCGCCGCTTGGCCTGGGCTACGCAGGCATGATCTACGGCCCGCACGCCAGCGGCCTGACGCGCACGCTGCGGGCCGTCGTCGAAAGCACGCGCATCCATGCGCCCGACTGCGTGCTGCTCGTCTTGCTGCTGCGCGCGCGTGGCGAAGAGATCACCGAATGGCGGCGGCGCTTCCCAGAGTCGGATGTCGTGGTCTGCCCGTCGCCGCAGATGGGCGCGACGCCGGAGCAGACGCTCCAGATCGCCGACCTCACCCTGGAGTGCGCGCAGCGGCAGACCGAGCTGGGCCGGCATGTGCTGCTGGCGGTGGATTCGCTGACGGGGCTGTGGGGCGCGATGCTGGAGGCAGAGGAGGCGGACGCACAGGCGCGCGCCGATCAGTCCCACGCGCGTCAGCGTATCCGCGAGTGGATGCAGAAGGCGGGCAACTTTAGCGGCGAGGGACCGCTGGGCCTTTCCCTGGGCGGATCGCTTACCCTGATCGGAACGGTCTGGAACCAGGAGATAGACCCGGAAGCGGAGGAGGAAAGGGAAGTCCATCCGCACCTGCGCCTGCTGGAACACCTGCTGCACGAGACGGGGTGGCGCGTGCTGCTTTCCGGTCAACTGGCGCAGCAACGGCTCTACCCGGCGATAGATACGGCGCGCTGCCTGTCGGCGCACGAGGAGAACCTGCTGGACGCCACGACCTACGAGCGCCTGCTCTTAGCCCGCCGCGCCCTCGCCAACCTGCCCCTGCCGGCCCGCTATCACGCCCTGCTCAACGCCCTGGAAGCCACTCCCGATAACGGGGCGCTCCTCGAAGCCCTTTAGTGCTGGCTCCGGGGCATGGACTGACCTCCCATGAAGGGGGCTTTCCCGCCCACCCAGGTGGGCGGATGGCCGCAGGCCCCACAGCGGCAGGGTTTAGCCTGCCGCCAAAACGACGGCGCGCTCCTCGAAGCCCTTTAGTTCTAGGCAGGAAGCGGCTTGCCCACGAGGCGGCGGTAGGCTTCCCGGTACTTTTCGGCGGTGCGGGCGACGACCTCCGGGGGCAATTCCGGGGCGGGCGGCTCCTTGTTCCAGCCGGACGCCTCCAGCCAGTCACGGACGTACTGCTTATCATACGAGGGCTGGGGGTGCCCCGGCGCGTAGATGGCGGCGTCCCAGAAGCGCGACGAATCGGGGGTCAGCGCCTCATCAATCAGCGTGAGCGCTCCTGCGTGCAGGCCGAACTCAAACTTGGTATCTGCGATGATGATCCCGTTGCGCAGAGCGCGCTCCGCCGCCCGCTGATAGAGGGCCAGGCTGACCTCCGCCAGTTGCCGCGCCGTCCCCACTCCGACGATGCGCTCCACCTCCGCCAGGCTGATATTCTCGTCGTGGCCGGTCTCCGCCTTGGTCGCCGGGGTAAAAATCGGCTCCGGTAGCCTCTCCGACTCGCGCAGGCCCGCCGGAAGTTCGATGCCGTGCAGCGTGACCGGCTGCGCCTGTCCGCCCGCCTGCCGGTACTCTTTCCAGAGGGAACCGGCCAGGTAGCCGCGCACCACGCACTCTACCGGAAACGCCTGCGCCTTAACGCCCAGCATCGCGCGCCCGGCCAGCACCGCCCGCAGCTCCGGCGTGACGACGGCCCCGGCTTCGGCGATTCGGTCGGCGATAAAGTCATCGTCGGTCGTGATGTAGTGCGTGGAGGCGAGCGGGCGCAGATGCCGCAACCAGAAGCGGGTAAGCTGGTTGAGCACGCGGCCTTTATCGGGGATGCCGTTGGGCATAATCACGTCAAAGGCGGAGATGCGGTCGGTAACGACCAGCAGCAGCGTATCGCCCAGGTCATACACATCGCGCACTTTGCCCCTGGCGAACAGCTTTAGCCCTGGGATCTCTGTTCTCAGCACCGGAGCGGTCATTCTCTTCTCCCCAACGTGATTTCTGGTTCATTGTACCAGAAAGAAGCCTTTTTGACCTAACCCCCCGGCCCCCTTCCCTGGGAGGGAAGGGAGGGACCCGGCTTCTGCTCTCCCCTCTCCCGACGCTGCGGGAGAGGGGCCGGGAGTGAGGGCCAGAACGGAATAGCCCTGATATACGGCGATTGGAATAGGAAAAACCTGGCTGCGGGCCGAATATAGTGGCATCGTCTGACTGCCCGGTTACCGTGTAATTACCTATGCGCTTACTCGCCCCTGAACATAAGACGGCGCTGACCGATCCCCAGACCTGGCGCGACAATCCGTTCGTCCATCGGGACGCCTGCCGTGACGCCAACCGCAAGCAGCCCCTCAAATCCCTGGCCTGGATGAGCGGCACGCTGCTTGTGTTTCTCGCGCTGGCGCTATGGGGCCTGGGCGCGCTCCATGCGCGCCGCCACCATATTCCCTGGTACCTGGGCGGCGATATGGGCACGGCGCTCTGCATTGCCTTCTGCGGTATTCATGTCTGGTACGTAACCGGCACCGCGCAGAAGCTGACAACGCGCATGCTGGCGCAAGAGGCGTTCCGCAACACGCTGGCGCACCTGCTGATGCTGCCCCTCTCCCCGTTCCAGATGGTGCTGCAAGCGGCGGTCTATCCCTGGCTGGCGGCGATGCGCATGGCGGTACTCATGCTGCCGGTCTATGCCTTTTTCGTCGGGCTGGACGGCGTGGCCTGGGCGGACGTGCTCATGCTTTATGTAGTGTTCGCGCTCCTGGCCGTCTCCTTGCCGACCTGGCGGCGGCCCGCGCTGGGCGATAGCGTCCTGTTTATCTCGCCGACGCAGACGGCGACTAACACAGCCATGACGGCTGCCTCCGGCCAGACAGCGACGACGGGAGCCGCCTCCCCGACGGGCGTCTGGGTGATGTTCGCCTGTCTGATGCCGGTCTTTGCCCTGTTCTTTTCCCTGACCTCTCGGCGCGGGGGCGTGGGCGCTGTGCATCACGTCCTGAGCGCCTACATCCCCGACTCGCTTCTGGTTCTGCTGCCGACTTCGATGCTGTCGTGGCCGCTGCTGATGGCCCGTGCGCTCATCACGCCCTTCGACTGGTTCGGCCTGCCGGTGCCGCCGCTGCCCTTCGTCCTCACCCTCTTCGCGCTGAACCGCTACACGCAGGCTGTGCGCACCGGCGAGTACCTGAGCGTGGGCACCTATCGCGATCTGGCGCTGCTGCCGACCTATCTGCCGCGCCGCCGCCTGGAAGGCGCGCTGCGCATCGCGCAGGCATTTGTGGTAACGGGCTACCTGTGGAAGTGGGCGATATGGAACGGCGGGCTGGCGTGGGCGGTAGGGCAATCCGGCGGGGGCGTGCCGGGCCAGATGGGGTTCGTCTACGGGCTGCTGTTCCTGACGACCTACCGGGGCCTGGGACGGGCCGCGCTGCTGGCCCGCTGGCAGCGTATCCGGCAGGAGCGGCGTGCCGTCGTCAGCCGACAGGTGACGCCGCGTGCGGCGGCGCGGTTCCTGGCTGAGCCGTTCGCGAGCGCCGGGCTGTTCTACCTGGCCTGCTGTGCGGTCTCCCGCACGGCGCCCTTTCCCGCCGCCGTGTGCGCGCTGGCGGGCAAGATGCTGGCGGTTGGGCTGGCGGGCGTCGTGCTGAACTACGGCGCCAACCGTGCGCTGGGAATGCTGGCCGCGCTGATAGGATTGATGCTGCCCAGCCTCTGGATCTACGGAACGCTGTTTGCCCATGCGCCGGAAGCGCGTCCGCTGGCCTTTTTCAGCCCGACGCTGGGCCTGCTCAACCTGAGCGGTATCACGCTGCCGGGCCTGCCGCCTCTGTTTCAGCCGCCGCTGCCCTGGTGGATGTGGGCCGTAGATGGCGGGCTGACCGGCCTGCTGCTGGCGCTCTGCGCGCTGCTGGCAGCGCTGCCAAAGCGCCCTCCCGCCGCCGAACCGGACCTCACGCTGGACCCTACGCTGGTTGGAGAGGAAGCTTTCTACGATAGAGCGTTCGCCCGAACCACCGAAGCCGCGCAGGTGGAATCGCCCGTGGCGCTGCGGCTGATCGCGGGCATACAGCGCTGCTGCGATAACGCTGTCATCATCAAAGAGCTGCGGGCACGCCTGCGCGGCAAGCTCCATCCCCAGGGTTTGCGGACGACCTTCGTCACGTTCCTGATAGCCTCCGTCGCCGTCGGCGTGATCTATCCGCCCCTAGCGGCCTTGTTCGAAAGCGGACTGGCGCCGCTGCTGTTTGGCCCTCTGCCTGCCGCCGCACAGCCCGCCGCCAATATGCTCTCCTGCTGGCATCTGCTGCTGCTGTTTGTGAGCTTTGCGAGCGGGTTTGCCGTCCTGCCGCTGGCCTTTGCCGTGGAGCGCGAAAAATCCACGCTGGGCTTCCTACTGATGACGCCGATGAGCGCCCGCTCCATCGTCTTTGGCAAGCTGATCGGGCTGCTGGTTCCCGGCAGCCTGGGGGTAGGCATGATTGGCCTGTGGACGCTGGCGCTCTCGCTGCTGCTGACGCCGACGCTCGGACTGCTGGGCCTCCTGGCCTGGCTGGAGGTGACGGCGACGGCGCTGGCGATTCTGGTGATGATCGGCATGGGATCTCTCGCTGTAGCCAGCCTGTTCCCGCGCACAGTGACGACGCTTGGCAGCGGCTTACTGGCCTGGATACTTTTTCAGGCCTGCCTGCAGAGCTTTATCCACCTCCCGCGCGCCCTGCGCCATGTGTCTGCCGGGCCGTTCGCGCTCTTCGGCCTGCACGGCTACCTCCTCTGGCTTGGCTTCCTGGGCCTATGCCTGGCCCTGACTCTGCTGATGGCGCTGCTCTCGATCTGGGGAGTGCGCCGGATGCGCAAAGGCGATATCGCCTTCGCCGCCTCCAAACGCGAGAACTGAGGCACCTTTCTAAGTATCCGGGCATGGAAAATACCCGTCTAGAGGGCGGCTGCGCCGCCAACCGTCCTTCGGATGGGAAAACGGGCCTATCGGCAGGTGGCTGCCTTCGTAGAGCGGGAAGAACCTGCCGCTACGGAGCGTCCGCCAGTCGCAAGGCCGAGCCGCGAACCGTTGAGCGGCGTCCCTTGCAGTCGCTTGGCCGTAGGCCCTAGAGCCGGGGGGTGAAAACCCCGGACCTAGCCGGGCATGGAAAATACCCGTCTAGAGGGCGGCTGCGCCGCCGACCGTCCTCCGGACGCCCGACCTCACCCCCGACCCCTCTCCTTTAGAAGGAGAGGGGAGAGGCCCACACTCCCAGAGTCTTCCGTTCTGGCTTATCTCCCCTCATCCCTGGCCCTTCTCCCTGCAAGGGAGAAGGGAAAAGAGAAGCCGGGGTTTTCCTCTGCCTGCCTGCGCAGGCAGCATGTTTCGCCCACGTAGGTGGGCGACGGGCCGCAGGCCCCACAGCGGCAGGGTTTAGCCTGCCGGGAGAGCGGAAGCCGGGTCATCTACTTCCCCCTCTCCCGGCGCTGCGGGAGAGGGGGGCAGGGGGTGAGGGCGATAGGGACGGGGGTTAGGTCTGAGGGCAGCTACTTCGTGGCGATGGTAACTACCGCCGAGAGGCCCGCGCGCAGGCGATTCAAGTCTGGCTGGTTGGGATCGAAGACGACCTTGACGGGAATGCGCTGGACGACCTTAGTAAAGTTGCCGGTGGCGTTCTCCGGCGGCAGCAGGGCAAAGGTCGCTCCGGTCGCGGGGGCGATGGACTGCACGCGCCCGGTAAATTTGCGGCCGGGGAAGGTATCCACTTCGACCTCGGCGCGCTCGCCGGGCCGCACGTCCCGCATCTGGGTTTCTTTGAAGTTGGCTTCCACCCAGATGTCGCTGTTGGGAAGGATCGCCATGATCTGCTGCCCAACCGCAACCTGCTGTCCGACCTCCGCCGCCTTTTTGCTGACCGTGCCGCTGACGGGAGCGATAATGCGGGTGTGCTGCAAAGCGATCTCGGCGTTCTTCAAGGCGGCCCTGGCCTCCAGGATACGGGCCGTGGCGGTCTGCTGGTTGGCGCGGCTGACGGCGACCTGGCGGGGCGCGGTGCGCGCCTGATTGAGTTGGCCGAGGGCCTGGGCGCGCTTTGCCTCCGCCTGCGCTACATTTTGCTGGGCGGCGCGCATCTGGGCTTGCGCCGATGCCTCGGTAGCCTGGGCGGCATTCACTCCCTGCTTGGCGGCGGCAAGCTGCGCTCTGGCCTGGGCGATGGCGTCATCGGCGGCATGAACGGCCTCGCGCGTGCTGCTCAGGTCGGCCTGCCGCTGCGCGACGAGGGCCTGGGCCTGCGCGACCTGTTGCTGTGCGCTGTCCAGTTGGGCACGCGCCGAAGCGGCGGCGGCGCGCGCCGCATCTACCGCCTGGGCGCTGACGGCATCCTCGCTATAGAGCGTGGCAAGGCGAGCCTCGTCTTTGTTCGCCTTTTCCGCATTGGCCTGAGCCGCGGTGACGGCTGCCTGCGCGGATCGGACGCCCGCCTGAGCCGTGACCAGCTGCGCCTGCGCCGCACGGACGGCGTCCTGAGCGCGATGACGGGCGCTGATCGCCGCTGAGAGGGCCGCCTGGGCGGTCTTGACGTTGGCACGCGCCGTCTGCTCGCCCGCCAGGGCGCCCACGATGCCGGCACGGGCGCGCTCGACATCGGCCTGCGCGCCGCTGATAGCGCTCTCGGCCTGCGCCACGCCGCCCTGCGCCTGCTGCACCTGCGCCGTGCCGGTCTCCGCCGTGAGGCTGACGCTGGAAGCGGCCCCCTGCGCCTGCGCTTCCGCCATAGCCAGATTGGCCCTGGCCTGCTCGACGGCGGCGCGGAACGTCGAGTCGTCGAGCACCGCGAGGAGCTGTCCGGCTTTGACCTGCTGGTTTTCCGACACGAATACCTGGGCGATGTTGCCGCTGACCTGCGGGGTCACCTGCACGATATCCGAGGTCAGGTAGGCGTCGTCCGTAGAAACATGGGTGGAGGCGAACTGCCAGTAGTGTATGCCCCAGACGATGGCGTAGCCGAGGACCGCCAGCGCCCCGACCACCAGGGCGCGCTTCAGCCAGGAGGGCCTGCCAGGTTTCGCCTGCCCGTTGTCGCCCGCGGCTTGTTCCGAATCCGCGCCGTTATGCGCCGGCTCCGGCGCATTCCTGACGGGAGCGGCTTCGGGCGGCGCCGCAGCGCTCCTCTCCTCTACAGGGCGTTCGGCCACTGCCGGAGCCGCCTGTGCGACCTCGCGTCGTGCGGCTGGGTTTTCCGACGTGAAGCCGTTTTTCTCCAGTGCGGCGGTAGGTTGTGTTTCCAGTTCACTTATCTGTGTCATCGCGCTTTCTCGTCCCCATTCTGCCTGGCATGGTTGTCAGCCGCGAACGCCTGCACACTCTGCCGCAGCTTGATGAGCAGATGCGTTAGCTGTAGGCAGTCCGGCGCCTCCATCCCGGCCCACAGGCGGCGCACGTTGGCAAGGTGCGAAGGCATGATCCGCTCCAGCAGCGCCTCACCCTCCGGCGTCAGCACAGCCAGGACAACACGCCGGTCGCCCGGAAGGTTCGTGCGGCGCACCAGACCCTCGCGCTCCAGCCCGTCCACCAGCTTCGTGATATTGGCGCAGGTCACGCTCATGCGCTCGCCGATCTCCGACATCGGCAGGCGGTTCTCGGTCGCGGCCTTTAAAAGAATTAACAGGTTATATTTGGCTACGGAGAGACCGTAGGGAGCCAGCAGGGCCGTCAATTGCTCGTAGATCGCGCCGCACGTCCGCAGCAGAAGCGCCAGGTTCTCGCAGGCCAGCCGCGTGCCCATGTCGTCGGGAGCCAGGAAGGGGCCGGTGCGCTCGGCGATCTGGGCTTCGATCTCGGCATCATAGAATAAGGGCTGTCCGTTAAAGGTTCTCTGACAGGGCTCTGGTCTGGCCTGAAAATGGACGGTCTTGGGCATGACGGCGTTCCTTAATTGAGGCAGACGCGCTCTTCTGAAGCGGCCTGCCCCCATGGAGAGGGCTTCCCCTCGAAATTGTTTAACACTAGTATTATTTACGAGTTAAGTATCGGAAAGTTTCCCGCTTGCTTCTAATTTGCAGGCCTTTTTCTCTATCCCCTTGCCGTACCGTAATTGCGCTGGAAATTCGGAAGACACAAAGCATTGGATAGACACCCCCAATCGTGTGGATACATCTCAAAAGCGTGCGCTCCATGAGAAGCGTCAACACGGTTGGGAGGGATTACCAAGCATTGTCGTAGCAGCACCTACCGAAAACAGGGCAACAGCGTAGGCGCTGGAGCAGCGGTCTGGGATGCGGAACCTCTTGCCAATAGCCCTGCGTTGTGCTATCATATTGATAACATACCTAAACAAGGAGCCCTATGTCCATGCCTCAGGTGCTAGTGCGGGAGGTCGAACCCGCCGTCGTTGAGCGACTGAAGCAGCGCGCCCAGCGTCACGGCCGCTCGCTGGAGGCAGAGCTCCGGGTCATTCTGCGTCAGGCCGTCGGGTTAGATATGCAAGCAGCGCTGGAGGAACTGCGGCGCATCCAGGATGACTTCGCGGGGCGCACGTTCTCCGACAGTACTGAACTGCTGAGAGAGGATCGCGAGCGCTGATGACCATAGCCTCCGCTTCCGTTGCCTCTGTGCCCTCGGCAGTCGTCGTGGACGCTAGCGTCGCTGTTAAGTGGCTGCTGCCCGAACCCTATTCTGCGGAAGCGCTGAAATTGTTGAGCAGCGCGACCACGCTGCACGCGCCCGATCTGCTCTTGCCGAAGGTCGGCAATATTCTGTGGAAGCGCGTGCGCGGCGGAGAGATCACGGTCCAGAAGGCCCGGCAACTGCTGGAATGGCTGGCGACGCTGCCGATCCAACTATATCCTTCGCTGCCGCTGATGCTGGCTGCCATAGAGATCGCCTGCCAGTACGACCGCACCGTCTACGATAGCCTCTATCTCGCCCTAGCCGTGCAGGAGAAGACCCTTCTCGTCACCGCCGATGCAAAGCTCCTCAACGCGCTTTCCGGCACTCCGCTGGCTGCCTCCCTCCTGCTGGTGCAGGCCCTCTAACCAAGCCGCGCGCCAGATGCCGTGTCCGTCACGCCGCCCAGAGCGCCGCCCCAATCGCCCTCAAAGAGGCCGCTGTTCAGGAATCTGTGCAGGGTGTCATAGCGCCCCGGATAATCTCCGGCGTCTGCACGCCGGGTTCTCTCGCTGGACCAGGCCATCGCGTATGCGCTGGAGGAGGGGCAAGGACGACAAGACACCACAACAGACAGAAGTTGCTTATATTGGCACGATTCTTGCAATCATTCTCTGAAAAACAGGTCCCCCTTACTCCCAGCAAACCCATTTGCTGCGGCGATCAAAAACGGGAGATAATCATGCCAGGGATGAATGAAGCGCAGATAAAGGCGGCATTGGCCGCAGCCAAAGGGTTGGATGCCGCCAGGGAGGCGCGTCGCAATTTAGATCTCCGCCAGGCCAACCTTTCCCAGCGTTTGCCCATACGGGCCAATCGGCGCGCCGTCGGCAATCTGCTGACCCCCTTGTTGACGAAGGCCGGTCTTGAGCTTGACGAATTTGAAAAGATTCGGGCGCACAATCAAGCCGAGTTACGCCGTCTTTTGGAACAGCAAAAGGCGGAGGCCATCCAGCAGTCTTCCTCGGTAAAAAGGACCCTCCGTTCCGAAGTAGCCAGTCTGCACAAGCTGCTACAACAAGTGACAACTCTGGCCCCACCCGATGCCCCTCCGACCTCTCAACCCTTCTATGTCCTGTTGGAGACTCCTTTTCTCATCTGGCCCACACACGGCATTTTCCTCGATGACTCACATGTTGAGCCCGTGAATAGTTGGGCCAAAATTTCTCTCAGTTCAGGAGAATCGGCGGGTTATGAGGAATTGGGCTTCTATTTCCTCTGGGAGAATCCAAGCGATAGGGTCGCCGTCATCAATGTGGATGCCTATATCGCGGTCAATGGATTTTGCTCGGCGGGAGCGAACGGAGGGACTTTTCCCGATGACAGACATAGCAGTTTAGTTCTTAATGTTCGTCTGAACCCCTGGCAGTGGTGGGATCAGCCGCCTACGCAACCCATGCCGCAAGGCGATCAATCGCAACAAGTGCTGAGCCTTTACGCCTTTGCAGGGGGATGGTTTGATGTAGGCGACATCGAAGTTCAAAGCATATTCCGAGGCTATGACCTTAGCTATACTTCGTTTATCATTCCCCCGAACGGCGTGGTGGTATTTGAAACCACGCTGTCCATCTCCTACGGTAATTCGGAAGGTTTCGTTCAGGTGGACCTTGCAAGCGGCGATTTTGAGGTTTTATGTCCGGCGGTGCTGATCGCCATTTTAACTTAGAGTGCCTAACAAACCGTACTCCCTCTGCCTTGCAGGGAGAGGGCCGGGGTGAGGGGAGAGCCTGACAGCCACGTTGTGTTAGGGGTTCTTAAGTTGCCGATTGACAGCAGCGGGAATGCATAATACCGCGCCTCGCTGGTACTGTGAACAGGCCGTAGAGCTTCCTCGGTTCTACGGCCTTCTTTGAGACCCTGCGCCTCGGCCCATGCAGAGGTGGAGCGATGCGGCTATCCAATCCGGTGATAAACCTCCTGAGGAAAGAGCTATGCCCACACGCCCCGCGCATCCTGATCGTCGAATGCATGCAGGAGATCTCCTCTTTCAACCCCGTTCCCTCACAGTACGAGAATTTCCACATTACGCGCGGCGTGGAGATGTTGGCGCAGGAGGGGTTGAATACCGCCATTGGCGGCGCTTTGCCGGTTCTGCGTGCCGCCGGCATGGAGCCCGTTTTCGCGATCTCCGCCCGCGCGGGATCGGCAGGGCTGCTTTCCGCCGAAGGCTGGCAACGCCTCTCGACCGAAATTCTCAACGCGGTGGCGGCGGGCGCGCAATCCGGCATCGAGGGCCTCTATTTCTCGCTACATGGCGCTATGGGCGCCGACGGGGAACTCGATCCCGAAGGCTATCTGCTGGAGGAGACGCGCCGCATCATCGGACAACAGACCCCCATCGTCATCTCGCTGGATCTGCACGGCATCCTCACCGACCGCATGCTCCGCCAGGTGGACGGGCTGGCGATCTACCAGACCTATCCGCATGTGGATTTCGCCGACACGGGCCGGCGCGCGGCCCAATTCCTGGTGCGGCTTCTCCAGGATAGGGTGCGGCCCGTCATCGCGCGCGTGGTCATTCCCGCCCTGGTGCGCGGCGACGAGCTTATTACCAAGTCCGGCTGCTACGGCGATCTGATCCGCGAGGCCCAACGCCTCGAGCGCGACGGCACCGCGCTCGCCGCCGGCATTATGATCGGAAACCCCTTTACCGATGTGCCGGAACTGTGCAGCCAGGTCCTCGTGGCCACCGACGGCCAGGAAGTGACGGCGGCCCGCGAGGCGCACCGCCTGGCCGGGGAGTTCTGGGCGCAGCGCCATCGGATGCAGGGCAAACTGATCTCTCTGGAGCGGGCCATCGCCCAGGCGGCCACGATGTCGGGGCCTGTCGTCTTCACCGATGCCGCCGATGCCACCTCCTCCGGGGCCGCCGGCGACTCCAACCTCATCCTCCAGGGACTGCGCAGGCACAATTACCGCAAGCGCGTGCTGGCCCAGATCGTCGATCCGGCTGCCGCTGCCGCCGCCCACCAGGCCGGCGTCGGCGAGGTGATCGGGGTCATGCTCGGCGGCGCGCTGGATGGCCAGCGTTTCTCGCCGATGCCGGTGCTGGCGCGGGTGCGCTTACTCTCGGACGGGCGAGCGCGCCTGGAAACCTCTCAAGTCGGCCTGGATGCGGGGCCAACGGCAGTGCTGACCTTCGAGAATTTCACGGTCGTGGTCTTGAGCCGCACGGTGAGCCTGTTTGATCGGGCGATGTATTACTCCAACGGGCTCGATCCGCGCGACTTCGACCTGATCGTGGTCAAGTCCCCGCACACCGAATACCACATGTACGACGCCTGGGTGGAGAAGAACTTCAACATCGACCTACCCGGGGCGACCTCGGCCAATCTGCCGACGCTGGGCCACACGATCTGCGCAAGGCCGATCTTCCCGCTCGACGAGGACGTCCCCTTCGCTCCGCGCGTCCAACTCTATTCACGCGCATTCGGTGACAGATAGAGCGTCTGCACTCAGCGTCAAGGAGAAAAGAGGAGATTTGGGAGACCGACGAGGAGATAAGGCGGAGGGCCGGGAAGGGATAGGAAGGAGAACAGGAACCATGCGGCTCGCTTTCAGCGCGCTCTCCTGCCCGGCGTGGACGCTCGTGACGCTGACCGCTCTCGCCGGTGGTTTCTGCGTCGTTTCCGCACCGGCCCCGGCCCAGAGCAAAGGCGGCAAACCTGCCTACCCACTGAAGCAAAGCGCCAACCGGCGCTATCTGGTGGATCAGAAGAATGTTCCGTTCCTGATCGCCGGCGATTCCCCTCAAGCCCTTATGGTTAACCTCTCCGAAGCCGACGCGGACCTCTACTTCGCCAATCGCAAGTCCCACGGCTTTAACACCGTCTGGATCAATCTCCTTTGCAGGCCGGGAACCGGGGGCCGCAAAGACGGGAGCACGTATGATGGGATTCGCCCCTTCACCGTGCCAGACGATCTCTCCGCGCCCAACGAAGCCTATTTTGCCCGCTGTGATCGGATGATACGCCTGGCCGCCAAATACGGCCTGATGGTTCTCCTCGACCCCTGTGAGACGATTGACCACCTCCGCCTGATGCTTCAAAATGGTGTCGCTAAATGCCGCGCCTTCGGGCAGTATCTGGGGAGGCGCTACCGGAAGTTTGACAATATCCTCTGGATGAGCGGCAATGACTTTCAGAACTGGCGGGACGCGAAGAACGATGCGGTGGTAACCGCATTGGCCCTGGGAATTCAGGATAGGGACCGGCGCCATCTCCACACGGTGGAGTTGAATTACCATCTCAGCAGTTCCCTGGACGACCCCAACTGGGTGCCCATCATTGGCCTGAACGCCGCGTATACCTACTATCCCACCTACGCCGAGATTCTCAAGGACTACAATCGTCCCAACGTCCAGCCCGTTTTCCTGGTCGAGTCCGACTACGAGTTCGAGCAGGGAAGCACTCCGATCATCCTGCGGCGTCAGGAGTACTGGACGCTGCTGAGCGGCGCGACGGGACAGATGTACGGCAACGGCTCCATCTGGCCGTTCAAGCCGGACTGGAAAAGCAAGCTGGATACTCCGGGTACGATCCAGATGCAGTACGTAAAGGCGCTCTTCGAGCTGCGCGCCTGGTACGATCTCGTGCCGGATCAGAATCACACGGTCGTGACCGCCGGATACGGCACGTTCGATGCCTCTACGACCGACGCAAATCGCAAGGTGATGGCAAGCGATTATGTGACGGCAGGACGCACGCCGGACGGGAGCCTGGTGATGGCCTACATGCCGACACGGCGCTCCCTGACGGTAGAAATGACGAAGCTGCGCGGCCCGACGACGGCGCGCTGGTACGATCCGAGCCGGGGCGTCTATTTTCCCATTGCGGGGTCTCCGTTCGCGAATGCAGGCACGCGCGTCTTTACGCCGCCGAACACGAAGGGCGATGAAGACGGAGATTGGGTTCTGGTGCTGGAGGCAGGCTCTCCGCGCCAGAATCAGTGAGCTTATCTAAGGGGGTTCTTATGCAATTGACCGAACCGCAAGTACGCTTCTTTCGCACCTTCGGCTATCTAATGTTGCCCGCTCTGTTCTCTCCGGAGGAGATGGCCTGGATCACCGAAGAGTTTGAGATGGCCATTCAGACCTACGGCGGCGGCAAGCAGCATGACGGTTCCGCCCGCACCATGTTTGGCGGGCCGATTGAGCGCACCGAGAAGCTCTGTTCGTTGTTGGACGATGCGCGCATTCTGGGCCTGCTCGGTGGGATATTGGGGGAGGATTTCAACTATTGCAGCGGGGATGGCAACTACTATACCGGTGATACCGGCTGGCATCCAGACGGCAACTGGGGACAGCTTTTCGCTGTGAAGGTCGCCTTCTACCTGGATCCGCTCACGCGCGATACCGGCTGTCTGCGCGTTCTGCCCGGCAGCCACGACCCGGAACATTTCGTCCGCAAGCAGGCGATTGATATGAACCGCTCGCTCGAGCTCTTTGGCGTTGCGCCCCGCGATTTTCCCGGCAGCGTGGCGTTGGAGACCAATCCGGGCGACATGGTGGTATTTAACCACGACACCTATCACTCGGCCTGGGGAGGCGGCTCGCGGCGACGGATGTTCACGATGAACTGTATTCGGCATTGCCATACCCAAGAAGAGATGATCCTGGGTCGTCGGTATCTGAGCATCCATTCGCCGGGCGGCTACAAGGTGGCGACGGGGGCAGGCATGTTTTTCCCCCTGATGCTAGACACCGCCGATGCCGGACGCATGAAGCATCTGGCGCAGCCTGCTCAGATTCATGACGAGCTCTTCCCCGAGTTCGCCCGCTCAGTCTCCGGGCGGTAGGACAGCCGCGCGCTGATCACAAGAAGCGAAGGGCCAGGACATCGAGAATTCGTCCTGACCCTTGACTTACCTATTGGGCTGCGTGCCAGGTCGAATCCGGATGGTACCGGGGTATCGCTCTGGCGCGTTGGGCTGTGTTCGGGCCGAGGTCCTTTGCGTACACAACGCCGTGTCCGGCCAGGAGCATGAGGCGTGTAGGCCAGGCCCCAAAAGAAACCAGTCTTGAGAGGGCAGCAAAGAGATCGCGGCGGGGTAGGGCCAGGCTTATCGTTTATGGTGGGCGGACCGCCAGATATTCTCCAGCAGGACCACGATGACACCGAGGAATAAAAGCGGTGCGTGCCAGGCCGCGCCGCCGGGCCAGCGGGGAATGACGAACGCCAGCACGCCGATCCAGAGCAGCAGAATCACTGCCAGGCTTCCGTCCTCCACAAAGAGACCATAAACTTCCTGTAAAACCGTCCAGATCGCTTTCATGGCCTCTCTCCTTGCTCTGCCATCGGTGCGGCATTGCTTATCGGCGCGACGGCCCGACGCGCCAGCGACACGCCCAACAAAGAGACCAGCAGAAAACCTGCCGCCAGGCCGAACAGCGAAAGATCTTCTCCGGGCCAGCTGACGTGCAGCCCCTCCCCGATCCAGAAGACGCCGAAAGAGGAGAGCAGAACTCCCACGGCGAACTTGAGCGTGTTTTCCGGCACACGCACCAGGGGCCGATGCAACAAGAGTCCCAGGAGGATCACTACGATGCCCGCTGCCGCCGCGCCCAGGCCGGCGGGCAGCAGCATCTTCCCGGTCGCCCCAACCGCGATCACGATGAAGACCACTTCCAGCCCTTCCAGCACGACTGCCTTGAACGTGGTCGCCACCGCCACCCAGTCCAGCCGGGCTGCCTGTCCCCCTGCCTCCTGGCGTAACTCCGCCGTCTCCCTGGCGAAGATGGCTGCTTCGTCGTGAAAGCCGATGATATGAGCTGCCCTCAAAATCGCCTTGCGGAGCCAGCGGATCCCGAACAGGAGCAACAGAATGCCTACCACCAGTTGGAGTGTGGTGATAGGTATCCTTTGCAGGGTCGGACCGAAGAGGAGCACCAGCACCACCAGCAGTCCTGTCCCGGCAAATGTCCCGATCAACGCGGGCCGCCATCCACGCACCGTGCCGACGGCCAGCACGATTGTCAGCGCCTCCACAAACTCCACCAAAGAGGCCAAAAAAGAAGCGAGTACGGAGGTCCCTATATGCGACCAGGTTTCCAAAGTTTTTTCCTCCCATTACATTAAGGGTAATCCCTCCCAACGGTGTGGACGTATCTCCTCAGCAGCAGGCTGCGTGAGATTGATCCACACGGCTGGGAGTGTCTACCACATTAAGCCGCGTGCGACACTAATCAACATCGGCAATGCATCGGACCGAGCCATTGGTCGCTTGGGTCTGCCAGTTGTCGCAATCCAGGCGTCTACAGTGCCACATACGCCGCCGGGAGCCGTCCGCCATCTCCACGGTGACAACCGCAGCGAATGGGCAAGAAAGACAGAGCGACGGTTCGAGAAGATTCACTGTCTGGGGCTTAGTATCCTCGTTTGACATAGCTTACTACCTTTCCTTTCTCCCGCACGGGCTGCCCCGCAGCAACTACAAGCCATCCTCACCCGCGTTGTGCCCTATTATCACGCGCAAAACCGTTCTTGCCATCTGCCCAGAGTCCGGAGGTTTTGCCGGGAAAAAGGCGAGGCATCGCCCCGCCTTGCTAAGGTGGCCGCACCTAAACCTGGGGTTAGGCGCCATTCCGATCTGTTTGCTGGCAGGAACTCTGTTCTCCGGCAGAGCCACTCCAGACCACTTTTCCGCTAAACTGGGAACCGTCAGGCGGCGTGCATGGACTCGCGCCGCGAGGCAAAAACCAAGCAGGAGGTACAGACGCACGCAGGCGCGGCTCCCGCCGCCGGAGCGTCATGACGGAAAACGCGGCGGGCAAAGGGCCGTTGCCCCGGTCCTTCTCAGGCGACCATTGACAACGGCCCTTTGCTCGGAGTATCAGGTTATGGGAACAGGGAGCGACGACGGCCCTGGCTTTCCTGCCGACCTTGATCCCGATCAGTCCGGCAGTACCGGGCTGCACCTGATCACCAGCCTGGTCGGGTGGGATCTGAGCGGATAGGTGCGCTTCGAGAACCGTCCGGATCGGCAAGGCGGTCGCGTGATCGTCACTTTCCCGCTCTAATGGGAGTTCAGGCTAACTGCACCAGACCGCGCTTGAGCGCCGCCAGCACCGCCTGGGTACGGTCCTGGGCCTCCAGCTTGCTCAGCAGTCGGTTGACATGGAACTTGACGGCGGCTTCCGTGATGAACAGCGCCGCCGCTATCTCCTGGTTGCTCTTGTCCTGGGCCAGCTCCCGCAGCACCTCCAATTCCCGCTCGGTCGGTTCCCCTGCCGCGACCCGCTCCGCCAGCTTGGCCCCGATCTCCGGAGGCGCCGCCTTGCACCCGGCCTGCACCCTCCGAATCGCCTCCAGCAGCGTCTGGGGCGAGGCGTCTTTGAGGAGGTAGCCCATCGCTCCCGCCTGCATCCCCCGGTAGATGTCCTCATCCGTGTCAAAGCTGGTCCAAAGGATCACCCGCCCCCGGAACTGGGCCCGGATGGCTTTGAGGACGGCGACCCCGTCCAGGTCGGGCATGCGCACATCCATCAGGACGACGTCAGGGCGATGCCGCCGATAAGCTCCACCGCCTCCCGGCCATTGGTGGCCTCGGCCACCACGCTAAATCCGGGATGCCGCTCGACCAGGGCAATCAGGCCTTGGGGCAGCAGCGGGTGATCATCCACCACCAGCAGGCGGATCGTGTTGCTCTGTGCGGTCGGCTCGGCCTGCTGGTCTTCTATCGAAGCGCCAACGGCTCTAGAAGCCTTCAAGCTCCCACGTGGCCGATGCCGATGCCGATCAGGTAGGTTACGATGCCCTCGACCGCTCCCACGATGGTCATCTCCCAACCGCTGCTCCACCACGACCGCACCGTCACCAGGCTCTTCGCAGCGCCTACCGCGAAGTGCGCCGCCAGCGACACAATCGCTGCCGCGATCACGGCCGGATAGCCGCTCATGAAGAAGAAGGGCAGGACCGGGATGAAGGCGCCCACCGCCGTCGAAAGGGAGCCGGTGACCGCCGAGGTGATAGGGTTGCTCAGCGCATCTTCCGTCAGATTGAGCTTCTCGGCAGCCATCGTTTTCAGAAACTGCGCCGGATCGGCCGCCAGGTACTCGGCGATCTTCTGCGCGTCCTCCTCCGGCACGCCCTTGAGCTGGTAGAAGATGGCCAGCTCCTCTTTGGCCTCCTGCGGCTGGGCCTCCAGCGCCGCGCGCTCGCGCTGCAATTCGGCCTCGTATATCTCGCGCTCGCTCTTGGCCGCCAGGTAGGCGCCGGAACCCATGGATAGGGCGCTCGCGATCATCCCCGCCACGCCCGCCAGCAGCACCAACTTGCTGTTGCCCAGGGTTGCGCCGGAGACCCCGCTGACGATACCGAAGATGGCGCCCAGGCCGTCGTTGACCCCGTAGATGGCATCGCCGATCCAGCTTCCCGTTCCCTGGCGCTGGCGGCGCGTCAGGTAGTCCAGGACTGAGCGGGGACTGCTCTCGGTATAGAGACGCCGCAGGGTGTGCGCGTGCGCGAACTCGTCCAGGATGACCTCGCGCAGGATGGCCCGCGTCTCCTCGTCCTGGATCTGGCGCAGCTGTCGGAGGTAGGTGGCCACGTCGCGGCGCTCCTCCTCCTCGATGGCCAGGATGATCTGCTGCATACCGCCGGGCGTGTCGGCGATGCGGACCGCATGGGCCTTGCCGCTGTGCGTGGTGGGCACCTCCGCACCCAGGTCGCGCAGCCTCTTAGCCCACTGCTCGGCGTGCTTGCGCTCTACTTCCGCGAGCTTCTGGAAGATGGTCCTGCGTTCCGGGATCTTCTCCCGGTCGGCCAGCGTGCCGTACATGGCGACCCCATCCATCTCCAGGGCCCAGTCGCGCTTGATGGTCTCGATGAGGCGGTCTCTGCTGATCGCGCCATCACCGTCCTGCCGGTTCTGTGCGGCCTTTGTTGTCTCTGTCATGATGCCAATTCCCCTCCACGCAAGTCCTCTGCCGCTCACGGAGGATCTCAGCGCAAGCTTCTCGATCCCTCGCTCCAAAACCTCTTCGAGGGCCGACATTGGCTCATCCAATTGCAGCGCCTCCGGGCAGTTCGCCGGCGTGGGAAGGGGCCGGTTCTGAGCAGGAATCGAGGGAATGGCGTCGAAGCAAGAGCGGACCAGGCCCCGGTGGGAGCGGTGGTGTCGGTAAGCGCTTACCAGGTCGAGGTTGGCTGAGACCTTCTACCCTGCCAGAGGCCGGTTGCCAGCCTGGCGGAGGAAGCCGTGAAGCATTACTTGCTCTTTTACGAGGTTGTCGAAGACTATGCTACGCGCCGTATGCCCTGGCGGGCCCAACACCTGGCCCACGCCCGACAAGCTCAAGCCCAGGACACGCTGCTGCTGGGGGGCGCGCTGGCCGATCCGATAGATGGGGCCGTGTTGTTGTTCCGGGCTGCCTCCCCGGAGGCGGTGGTGGCCTTTGCCCAGGCCGATCCGTATGTGCTTAACGGCCTGGTGCGGCGCTGGTGGGTGCGGGAGTGGACGACGGTGGTGGGGGAGGGGGCCATCTGCCCGGTGGAAGACTAGACCCACGCGCGCCAGGGAAGACTATCCGCCCAAAAGGAGGAGCCAGCCGTGTGCCTTGTGGAATTCCCCCCCCGAACACGCCCAGCCCATTTCTGAGTTTCAATCGGCAGGGATCGAAACGGGTAGAATCGTTCCGTCCGCGCCGTAGAATATCTCCCTCACCTTGACGCAGCGCAAATGGGTTATGCCTCCGGAGAGCGATGCGTCATGGTAGAACAGGTACCATTTCCCTTGAAACTCCACGATTGAATGGTGCGTCGTCCAGCCGATCACAGGCTCCAGAATTCGCCCCCGGTAGGTGAACGGCCCCAGCGGGTTATCGGCAGTCGCATAGACCAGATAGTGCGTATCCCCCGTGGAATAGGAAAAGTAGTAGATGCCTTCTCTTTTGTGGACCCAGGCGGCCTCGAAGAAGCGGCGGTCGTGATCGTCGGCATGCAGCGGCTGCCCCTCCGCATCCAGGATGGGAAGCGTCCTGATCTCTCCCGCGAAGGACTTCCTATCCGCGCCGAGTCGGGCTACGCGCGGCATCAACGCCGGGACATCCCCGGACGGTTCTTGCCCTTCCGGATCGAAGTGCCCCGATGTCCAGCATTGCAGCTGCCCGCCCCAGATCCCGCCGAAGTAGAGGTAAGCCTGCCCGTCGTCATCCACGAAGCAGCAGGGGTCAATACTGTAGCTTCCGGCAATCGGCTCCGGTTCTGGCGTGAAGGGGCCCTCTGGAACGGAGCTGACGGCGACGCCGATCCGAAAGAGGCCCTCCTTATCACGGGCCGGGAAATAGAGGTAGTAGGTTTCCCCTTTCCTCGCGGCGTCCGGCGCCCATAACTGTCGGGAGGCCCAGGGAATATCCTCCAGCGCCAGCGCGACGCCGTGATCGGTAACCGGCCCGCCGATGGAATCGAGTGAAAAGACGTGGTAATCGACCATATCAAACTGGTCGCCGTTCTCGTTGGGGGGTATGAGCGTCTCCCGGTCATGGGAGGGATAGAGATAGAGCCGTCCGTTGAAGACGTGGGCGGAGGGGTCGGCGGTGAAGAGATGGGTAATCAAGGGTTGGTCAGACAGGGTATTCACGGTCTTTGCTATTCCTCTTGAGTGAACGGCCTGAACTCTAGCATCCGCGACGGCTCACGGCGTTGCGGCCTGCCGGATGGCGAAAAACGCGGGCTTGGGCTTGCCCTCCCGGTCGAACAGCAGCGGATAATCGGTGCGTCCTCTTACCGGAAAGTTGTTGAGCCAGGAGTCGCCATCCTGCGTGCCCCATAGCGTGACCCGGCCAATGACCTCCGGATGCCGCAGGAACATCGCGAACGCCTGCCGGTACCGCTCGGCCTGCTGCTGGGCCACGGTGTCTGGCAGCCCAGCCGCATAGGGATTCAGGACGGCTTGTTGTTCGGGCGTCATGGTTTCGCGCACCGAGATGTCGGCGCCCTGATACCGCGTCGGCAGCACGCCAATGTCTAATTCGGTGATCATGACCTTAAGTCCCAGAGCCCCAAATTGCTGAATGGCTTTTTCTACCTCGGCGAAATCGGGAGTATTCAGCCGCCAGTGGCCCTGTATGCCGACCGCGTGGATCGGAACTTTCTGGTCCAGCAGCGACCTCAGCAGTTGCAGCGCCTTGGGCCGTTTATAGGCGAGCTCGATGTTGTAGTCGTTATAGATGAGGATCGCGTCGGGATCGGCTTCATGGGCGGCGCGGAACGCCTCGGCAATATAGTCCTCGCCGATGGCCTTCAGCCAGGGCGTTTGGCGCAGCAATTCCCCAGGTCTATCACTGATGGCTTCATTCACGACGTCCCACTGCTTAACGCGGCCTTTGTAGTGGCCCACCACCGTAGCGATATGCTGGCGCAGGCGCGCGAGCGCCAGCTCGCGGCTCACGGGCTGACCATCCGGTCCCTGAAAAAACCAGGCGGGCGTCTGCTCGTGCCAGACCAGCACATGACCAATAGGAGTCGCGCCGCTCTTCTCTGCGATTTCGACGAGGCGATCTCCATCAGCAAAAGTGAACTGACCTTCAACCCGCTGAAGGGCATCCGGCTTCATGCTGTTTGCAGGCGTAATGGCGTTGAAGTGCGTGGTGGCGATGGCCACGTCCATCGGCGCCCGGCCTTGCAGCGCCGGATAGTTCAATGTGGTGCCAATGAGAAACTTGCCTTCAAAAGCAGCCTTGAGTGGCGGTACGTTCCCCGGCACGTCCACAGATCGCACTTCCTGAAGGCGTGTGAGAACGCTCGCCCGGCCAGGAGGGTCCAGGTAGCGCGCCGCGAAGGCCAGGAAGGTGGGCCAGTTCGGTCCCGTGGTATGCCCGCCGCTATGCTGGCGAAAGGCAAGGTCTCCCTCCGTGAGCGCCGTTCCGATGGGGGGCATCTCGGTAGCGCCCAGGTCCTTCTTGCCCAGCAGCCTGTAGACCGGCCCTGCGGCCACCGCCGCCAGGAACTGCCCCCGGCTGTCCACCCAGTTGCCCTCGACCTGGGGAGAGCCGCAACTGATGAAGACGGGGCGAGGCGCGCAGAGCGCGATAAGCTCGTGAGCGTCCACAGGCAGGTCGTTAGGCGTCAGCGGCCCGGCGTACTTGACGAAGTTGCCTGCCATCCAGTGGTACTCCCCGGAACTTGCCAGGTTCTCCACCTTCTCGCCGAAGTTGCGGCGGTAGAGCTTGGCGCCGCCCGCCCCCGACGACCCGACGAAGGCGATGGCGAAGCGCGGGTCATAGGCCATCGTGACCAGGGCGGCTTTGCCGTAGCGAGAAAGGCCCTCTATCCCCACGCGCTTTGCATCCACAGACCGGTCGGTCTGGAAGTAGTCGAGGGCGCGGCTGGCTCCCCAGGCCCATGCCCGCAGCGCGCCCCAGTCGTCGGGCTTGCGGGGCCGCCCTTTGTTGCACAGGCCGATGATGCCCTCCCGCAGCCCCGCGCCATTGTCTGCCTGGATGCTGGCAGGAGAGAGGACGGCGCAGCCCCAGCCCTTCGCCAGTACCTGCTCCTGCCAGTTGGGGCCGCTCCCTTGCGGCGCGAAGTTGGGCGCGGGCGTTCCCGGATGCCTGGTGAAAAGGAAGCCGAGCTCCATAATCACGGGGACGGGACGGGCCGCGTCCGCAGGCGTGGTCAGGGTGAGCTGGATGTCCACGCTGATAGCTGGGTAAGACGTGTTGTCCACGTGCCCGACCAGCCTCTTGGTAATGGCGGGCGTTGCGCCTATGGTCTCTTGAATCGTCTCGGTCACTTCCCACCGGACCTTCGGGGTGGCTCTGGGAACGCGACCATAGACTTCGCGGTCGAACGCTTCGAACAGTTCGGCGCGGCGGCGGCGCCATTGACTCGCGTTGGTTACCGGCTTGCCATCTTGGAAGCGGAGCGGGTCGGGGAGCGTGTAGCTGCCGACCTTCGCCTCGTCGGCGTTGGCGGCGTCGGGCGCATTGGGGTTGCCGTTGGCTCCTGGTCGAAGGGCTTTGATATTGAGGAGCTCCAGCAGGTATCGGTAATCCGCCTGGGTCTTAGCCTGCTGCTCGGGAGAGGGGCCAAAGCGCGGTGGCTGGGGCCTGGGAGCTGTTGCGGTGGAAGGGGACTGGGCCGGCGAAAGGCTTAGGGCACTCAACACCGTCACCAGGGCAAAGACGTTCATCATCTTCGATTCAGCGGTTCCCTCTTATCAAGATAGTCTCCACAGATTCGAGAAGAGCAGGCAAAAGTCCTCCGGGAAACAGAGGAGGAAAGCCCATAGATACCACCGCGAAAGAAGGGCCGTGACATGGAGTAGGACAAGACGAGAGGTTGCCTCCTTCACGGACTTCCGACGGCTATGAGCATCTGCGGGAGTTTTGCCATCTGCAAAGTGACACACGCCTGGATTACACCCTGGTCTTTCAAGTGGACGAGTTCTGGGCGGTCGGCAATTCTGGGCGATCGGCAATTCGGAACTGTTCGTCAGGACTTCTATCGGAACGCAGTGACCACTGTGAATGGGCGTCCGGAAGTATCGGCGACTACGCCACCGAAAGAGCCATCTGCGCCGCAGGAAAATAAGAGCCAGCGCCGCGCCGACTTTTTTGAGACGGTCGGCTACCATCTCGACGATTTCCTCAAAGATCAGGGGTATGGCACGTACGTTGATCGCATCCCGTACATGTGGGATTTCGGATTTTTGCTGTGCCGCAAGTCCGCGTGGGAAAACGCGGTGGAGGCAGATTTGCTGATACCCAACTACCGCGACCAGGAGGCTCGATGCAGCGTAGAGAACGTATGGAAAGCGCTGGCAAAGGTTCAGCATCCTTCCGATTTAGGGGAGAATGGCGAAGCGAGCAAACCGGTAGGTTGGAGAACCTTCTTGCAGGCCTGTGTGGTTGTGGCCTCGGCCCAGGCCACACGGGATAACAAGCGCGTACAGGCTTTTGATCTGGATATGCTGGCCGCCGAAACCCTGTCCTGCTTGGTATTGGAATCTTCACTTCGGAAATCGCGCAGTCCTTATCGGACAAGAAAGGCAACCTGGCAACCTCGATCATTGGTTCCCGCCTAACCGCACGCCGCCATGGGCGCACGCAGGCGCTTCTGCGTCTTCACAGGACAAGCCAAAGCCATTTAGCCTGATTGATATAGTGGAAAACTATCCCCTGGAGTTGTTCCGCGTTTGGCTGCTGCTGGGTGAGGCGCTGCCTGCCTCGCAATTTGAAATAGATGGGCTCGATTTTCGGTGGCGTCCCGCGTATTCCAGCGCTGTCGCCGCCCGCCACTGGTTCTCGACGGCCTGCCAGACCATTCAGGAACAGACGCCGCAAGATCCCCTGCTGCCTGTCGGTCTGCCAGGCCGCTATATCACGCGCGGCGATTGGTTTCTCGCCTGTGCGAAAGGCAGCCGCTCGCCTCGACTTGGTGCATGGGCGCAGGACCTGCTATCCAGCCGCCGCGCCAACTTCACGCGAATGCAGGCAGGGTTGGGGCTGCCCACCCGCGATATTTTGCAGCGAGAGCAGAAGGCCGATTACCGGACACCCCTAAGCGTCTATACTGACACGGGAGAGCGGCAGGAACCAGTCTATTACGAACAGCTGCGCGCTCTAGGAGCTGGTGGTCTGGGCACGGAGATCGACCCCTATCCAGAAGGTCGCCAAGAGATGAGGTGGCTGTGGCGTAGCGCCATGCCCGACTATGATCGGCATAGCCGTATCTGGCACAAATGGCTGTGTCGTATGATCTTCAACTGGGGAGACTGGATTCGCAAAGATGTCGGGCGGGAAATAGAATGCGATGGATAAAAGCCAAAGCGGCTTCGTAGCGGCTTTGAGATCTATGATTGGTGTCGGAGTGAGGCAGCCATCAAGGAGCTGCATACCTACCAGGAGTTCGAAAAAAGGTAGACACTCCCAGCCGTGTGGATCAATCTTACGCAGCCTGCTGCTGAGGAGATACGTCCACACCGTTGGGAGGGATTACCCGAAAAAATGCGGCGGTTCTTATTGTGGCGCTTAATCAGGCAACACCACCTCCCTTCAGGGGTCTCAAAGGGGAGATGTCCTAGCGGCATATACCCCTCTCTTTTAGAGGGTGCTATGCCCTTTTTTGCCTGCTTCGAGAGAGGACTTGGAGGCTGATGACCGCTTGGTGCTCGCTAAAAAGCGAGCACCAAGCCTCTAATGAGCGGCTGGCCTATCTCCTCAAGAGGACCCAAGTGCATC